>PPYF01102321.1_pt1 | contig 611130 bp, 568 predicted proteins | sample 1559871 | NCBI WGS metagenome assembly PPYF01 (sample SAMN08240021, study PRJNA423297) | Human gut metagenome, whole genome shotgun sequencing project. | reverse complement strand
TTGATATCCTTGTAGGATATATTGGCCAGCCGCCTGGTATCTATAAAGGTCAATCCTGTTTTCTTAACTTCCTCCATCACGTTTCCCCTTTCACTTTTGCTATCCTTGCCTTAAGGGCCGCAAGCAGGGAATCCTGCGTAACCTGCTTATTCTGCAGCGCTGCCATGACATCCTCATCCATCCCCCCGGATACAATCAAGTGGTGGATAATAACATTATCCGTCTGTCCCTGCCTGTGCAGCCTGGCGTTTGCCTGTTGATACAGTTCCAGGGACCAGTTAAGGCCAAACCATACGATGATGTTTCCACCCGCCTGGAGGTTGAGTCCGTAAGCGGCACTGGCCGGATGCGCCAGGAGCACATCTATCTTCCTCTCATTCCACTGGCTGATTACGCCCGGCCCCTTAAGCTCCGCTATCCTAAGTCCCTTCGGAAGGCACTTGATAATACGGGACTTGTCATGCTGGAAGTTGTAGAATACCAGTATCGGTTTCCCCTGGCTGCCTTCCACAATCTCCTTGAATACCTCCAGCTTCTCGCCATGGACCTCCACTGCATGCTTGTCACTGTCATATACGGCCCCATTACAGAACTGCAGGAGCTTACCGGAAAGCACCGCTGCTGACCCGGCATCCAGTGTGGCCTCGTCCACTTCCAGAAGCATCTCACGCTCAAACTTCTCATATGCTGCCTGCTCCCTGGGATTAAGACGCACATGTATTACATTGTCAATTCGCTCTGGAAGCTGCAGGTAATCCTTTGCCTGCAGGCTGATGCAGATGTCGGATATCCGCTGCTGGATAATCCGGTCTGCCCCTGGAAGCGGCGCGTATGAAAAGATGGTATCCCGGTTTCTGGATGCTGGCGAGAAATATTCTTCCCGGTACTGCCCTATCCTTGTCCCCAGCCGCCGTCCCTGGTCAAGCAGGTATATCTGAGACCACAGGTCCAGAAGGCCGTTTGGCGCCGGTGTACCGGTCAGCCCATAAATCCGGCGTATGTGGTTCCTCACCAGGCACAGGCTCTTGAAACGCTTGGCTTGCGGGTTCTTGAAACTGGACAGCTCATCTATGATTACCGTGTCAAACGGCCAGGCGTTGCGGTAATGGTCCACAAGCCATTGCACATTATCCCGGCTCAGCACATACACATCTCCCGGGGTATTAAGGGCCTTTATCCGCTTCTCTCTGCTGCCAAGCACGGGGATAATCCGAAGCAGTTTCAGATGGTCCCACTTCCCGGCCTCTCGGATCCAGGTATCCTCCGCCACTTTCTTGGGTGCTATTACTAATGACTTCCCGACCTCAAAACGGTTATACCGAAGGTCATTGACCGCGGTCAGGGTAATCACGGTCTTACCGAGTCCCATGTCAAGAAACAGGCCCAGGGCAGGATCTGATATCATACGGTTGATGCAGTACCTCTGGTAATCATGCGGTACAAACTTCATGGCTGCTCCCGCTTTCTTGATTCTTCAAGAAATTCTTTCAGTTTCCAGTCCTGCCAGGCCGGATCCTTTCCTGCATCTGACGCTATGTACATGATTGCCCTGCCTATATCCGGCTCCCGGTCAAGCACACAAGCTGCGCACCCCAGTTCTCTTAGGGCATGTATCCTTTTACTCTGCAGTACTGTTGCCTTCTTCCCCTCCTGTTTAAGCTCCACGAACCCGATCCGGCCTCCGGGGAGTATCACCAGCCTGTCCGGCACGCCGGCATTACCGGGGGAGACAAACTTGAATGCGATACCGCCACATTTCTTCACCGCTTCCGTGAATTTCTTTTCAAGTTCTTTTTCAAGCATTTTGACGCCTCCTTTTTACCCCTTGGCAACAACGGGCTACAGCATTCTATATATATATATACGCGTATGCGGGCGCAGGGGTATTATATATACATTACCCTTTATTTTATATTTTTATATATAAGAATGTTGCCACTGTTGCTTAAGGGTTTAACCCTTGATTTTCAAGGGTTTTTACAGCAACATTGGATTGTTGCCTCCTGTTCCCATTGTTGCCTTTTACAATTTTTGGAATGTTGCCGGGCAACAATCCAATCTTGTCTCCTGGCTTAGAACATATCCCCTCTGTTTTCCATAGTATGGCCCGAATGGAATGGCTCCGGAGCTCCGTTCCCATCCAGACAGACCGGATAGTATGCTGTTGATTTCATGGGCATCTGACTTCTTCATCATCTTCAAATCCCCATAAAAGCATTCACACCATATCTCTGCTGCGCACACCCTGTCACGTGGCAAAAGCAGGTTCTCATCATAATCCCGCCCCATAAAGTTCCAGAACTCTCTCCTGGCTGCCAGGTCCTTCCGGCTCCAGTCTACTGGTATCTTCCTGCCCAGGAACTCCCGGATGATCCCTTCCTTAGGATTGCTTTCCTTATGCTCCTCCTGCTGGCGTACCGCTTCCTCCGCCACGGCTCCCTCCAGAAACAGCTTCTCGCCGCACTGCCATCTCATAAAGGCCTCCGCCCAAATCTGGTCCACCTCACCTGGCAGCTGCCCAAACACATTTTTTCTGCTGGGGATTTTTCCAAGGTCAATCGGCCAGAACCGCCTGTTGCCTGTCTGGTCTTTCAAAAACTCTTTGTCATTGGTTGTTCCTACGATGATGCAGGAACGCGGAAATGGCTTCGTCCGCCTTCCGTACGGCTCCCTGTAGACATCTTCTGTTTTACTCATGAACTGTTTGACTGTGTTCATTTCTGACTTATTCATACCGGCCAGTTCCCCGGCTTCTATAATCCAATATCCTTGTATGAGCTCCGCGGCGTCCTTGCCCTCAAACGTTGCCAGGCTGTCAGAATACCAGTCCCTTCCCAGGAAGCGGAAGAAAGTACTCTTTCCCACTCCCTGGGCTCCTGACAGTATCAGCATGCTGTCAAACTTAATCCCCGGAACCATTGCCCTGGCCACGGCTGCCGTCAATGTCTTGCGCATGGCTTCCCTTGTATAGGTACTGTCCTCCGCCCCAAAATAATCAGTCAGCAGGGTATCAATACGCGGAATACCATCCCAGACCAGCCCGGTCAGATATTCCCTTATCTTATGCTGCTTATGGTTTGTCGCATATACAGCCATTGCATCATATATCCTCTCTTTCCCGGTTATCCCGTATACTTTCTCTATATAATGCCTGAGCCCTGAGTCATCCTCGTCCGCCCAGGCTCTCAGCTTGTAATTGTCCTTTGGCGCCTCCCAGGGCATGGCCTGTCCAACAACCGCCCTGTTCGCGAACTCATCATGCCAGAACCGCCCGTTCAGTTTTGGGTCATGGTTCAGTATAATGAGGACATTGTCGATGGTATTGAGGGGCTGCCCTGTCCGTGAGCTGCACTTAAGCTCTCCCATCCATTCAAAATCCAGGACTCCCTCTGTCTCCCCCTGGACCGGCTGTGAAAAGTCCTCCTGAGCCTTCCTGTACCGCTCCAGGGCCATTGCCTTGGATACAGGCTCCTGCTGCAGGGCAAATTCACACATGGCCTTAAATGATGGCAGCTGTGTCACTGGGGTTTCCGGTTTCGCGTCATAATCCTCCTCGTTGAATTTATGGAGGCGGACCAGGTCGAACGCGTTGCAGAGTTTCCCGCTGGCCGGATCCGTGGCATGGTGGCTGTACAGGAAGTTCCCGCCGTCATATAATACGGCGCCGCCCATGGTTGAGCCCTCACTGTATGTATACCGGCCCTCCCCGCAGGGGATGTACGCATCCGGTATAAACTGTGCGATGGCTTCCGTCACATCGTACGTCTGGCAGAATGCGCCTACCACACCCTGCTTTTCAAGCGGGTTACCCTGCTTCTTTGCCGACCGGTCGCGGAGCTTTGCGGCCCCCGGTACCTCAGGCCATTCCGCCACGTTGCGCCAGTTTTGGTAGAGCCTCAGAACCCCGTCCTTTGACAGGAATGGCTTATCCCCATAAAGAAATACATACTCGCTGTCCGCGCTGCAGCTTGGCCAGTACATGAGCCGGACCGGCTCGAACGTGGTCGGGTCAAATATCTGTATCCCCAGGAAAGCCGCCACTTTCCGGGCTATAGGCTCATATTCGTCCGCCGTGCATGCCACGTCCAACGGAAGGATGATACGCAGCCTGGGGGCCGCGCCCTCATGTTTCCTTGTGGAATATACAGCATAGGAACACCCCAGTGCCTCCACAGCATTCAGAACTGCCTGTGTCCCTCCCGGAATGATGTTGTCCGCATCCAGTGTCACCAGGTGCCTGTCACCGGCGTTCTCATTCCTGCGGGCCTCCCCGTTCAGTTCCCCGCCGACAAAGCCACCGACATCCTTTAATTCATCCTGACGCGCTTTCGTAAGCCCTTTATATTCCGCAAAGGTTTCACCCGTGCGTTCCGGCCTGGATATCCGTTGGACGAAATCCGACCACAGGAGCTCCTGCCGGTGCCAGGACGTAGCTTTCCTGCTCGTACCTACTGATATTCTGATTTTCCTGTCATTCACGAACATAAGCCTACTCCTTTTTGTAATAATCTCCTGTGAATCCATCCGCATTCAGAGGAAGCCCCTCAGCCCATGCCGGAGGCCTGCACATGAGGCTTATTGCCTCCTCCAGACTCTGCCTGCCGCCCTTGGGAATTTCCAGTATCACCTCGTCATGGATATGGAAGTTAATCCGGTACCCTGCCGTATGCAGGTTCACCATGGCATTGGCCAGACAGTCTCTTGCCACGGCCTGTACGATATTCTCCGTGAGTTTGCCGCCGTAGGTCGGGAGCAAATCCCATTTATGGCTCTTTTGGTTCTGCCCCATAAAATAGATCCGCTTGTAATTCCTCTCGTCTGGAATCATCTGCGGTTTAAGGTAGAACAGCTTACGGCCACTTGGTAGGGTAACCATCATCCGGTCCGTATCCCTCGAGAAGGAAATGCCGTTCGGCAGGGATGATATCACACCATATTCCACGCATTCCGCCGCATGCCGCTCTATGCTGTACCACAAATCCACAATCCGTTTGTTTGATGCCCGCCACCTCTGTACGATGTCCGGCAGTTCATCTTCATGAAGGCCCATCCGCAGGGCGCCCATCTGGATAAGGGCCCCAGCCGCACCTTGGTATCCCAAGGCCAGCTCAGCGACCTTTCCCTTACTACGCAGGGCGTATTCCGGGTTCCCTTTCTTTATTTTCTCTATCGGCACCCCGAACATGGTACTGGCCGAGGCTTCATAAATCTTCCCGTGCGTCCGGAACACATCCAATCGCCATTCCTCTCCCGCCAGCCAGGCAATCACACGCGCCTCTATGGCCGAGAAATCAGCCACGGCGAAGGTGTATCCGTCTCCAGGTATAAATGCCGTCCGGATGAGCTGTGAGAGCGTGTCAGGCACATTCCCGTATATAACCCGGAGGGCATCTATTTTTTGTTTCTGCACAAGCGCTCTGGCCGTATCCAGGCTGTCAATATAGTTTCGTGGCAGGTTCTGCACCTGCACAAGCCTTCCGGCCCATCTCCCTGTACGGCAGGCCCCATAGAACTGCAGGAGCCCGCGTACCCGGCCGTCATCACACAACGCATCCTGCATGGCCTGGTACTTCTTCACCGAGGTCTTTGCCATCTCCTGACGTATCCGAAGCATAGCCTGTACGTCATCGGTTCCGGATTCCTGGGACAGGAGGTCAGCAACCGTCTGCTTGTTCAGACTCTCTATCTCCACGTCTGCATTGTTTATGACCCATTGTTTAAGCTGTGCTACACTGTTTGGGTTATCCAGCCCCGTGATATTCCGGGCTTTCTCAGTCAGTTCTTCTGTCATTTGGGCACTGATTGCCAGCGCTCCATTTATCAGGGCCGTATCAAGAGCCACTCCGCCGATATTAATCGCCTGGTCAATCACCCATAATTGATGCTCGAATGCAGGCACTGGATACTCCGCTAGCCGGTTCTTAATTTCCCGTTCGGTCACCACATCCTGTCCGCAGTATTCCTTAAACAGCTTCCACTTATCCGGAGCATGTCCCGGAAGATTCCTGGTACGCCCACCGTTCCGTTTCGTACGGGCGCATGGGGTACAGAAATATTTAATCAGGGACTTGCCTGTGGACAGTTTCCGCTTGTCTTCGGGAAATTCCATGGCCCTGCCGATAGCATCCAGCCCTCCTGCATATCCGCAGTACCATGCATGGACCATGGTGCATTGCCATTGTTCCAGATGTGTCTCAAAGAACTTACTGAGGCAGTAATATTCAAATGCTGCATTGAATGCCGTCTTCACGACTTCGGGCCTGTGCAGATCCATGACTGTGTAATACGGGATTTTCTCCCCCCGTGCTAGGTCTACGACCTGCACCGGATTATCGTCATAAGCATAGGCAAACAGAAGGATTTCAAAATCAGGGGACTGTACATATTTGTACAGCCCTGATTTCCGGATATCTACACTGCTATATGTTTCTATGTCAATACTTAGGGTCCTCAAATCCCCATCACTCCCCCGGCTGGCAGCGGCCTTCCCGTCACCGGGTCAATCGCCTGCTGCTGTGGCACCCCGCCTGCAGTAGGGGCGTACCCTATGGGTGCCGCCGTATATCCCGGCATCATCCCGGGAGGGCTGGCCGGCGCCACCCCAAACCCGCCGGCTGGCTGCTGATAAGCCTGAGCCTGGTAGGACGGCGGCTGATACGCAGGCTGCCCATACCCGTTCGTGGCTGCCGCGGAACCTGCATACGCATTGGACCCGCCGAAGTCTTCTTCTGCTGTCGTCCTGCCGGACAGGGGGTCCCCGTCGGCAATCTTCTGTATGTTGTTAAGTCCGCATCCCACTCCACGGTTACCATTTGTATTGTATGGATAAAAATTGACCGTTGCCCGAGCATAGCAGCCGGAATAAAATGCATTTGGGTCAAGGATAGGCTGGATGTTGATATCCACCACGGAAGGCCTGGTCCTGCTTGATGCACGCAGTACCCAATGGCCCCGGCACTCCTCTCCCCAAGGCTCTCCGTTCTGTTTGGTCCCGTCACCGTCATACAGGGGCATGGAGGGTCTTGCCGGCATCTGTCCGCCAAACGTTTTCTGTAGTCCTTCCTGCAGGGCCCGGTTCATTTCCGCCACAACGGCATTGTATGTATTCACATCGGATTTTGGGATGAGCATGGTTATCTGATACTTGGCCTCCCCACCACCTGGCGGTGTAGACGGCTCAAACACATGGGCGTAACTTGCCCTGAATCTTCCAACTAACATGTTTTTTCTTCCTCCTTATATTGATTCTCCCCACCGAAATCCTCCTGCGGGGTAGTGTCTTTTTGGTATGGCGGACGTTTGTCCCCCTTAGGTGCAAGCGTGGGTTTTCCTTTTGGTTTTACAATAAATGGCATAAGGATTGTGTTGAAGTCATCCTTATTGATCAGTTTCTCCGCCTCAGTCAGAGTTACCGGAATCCGCTCGTAAAACAGGGCCTTCTTATATCCGGCCTCCACCAGCGCGGCATATGCCTTATCTGGGTCGGGGAGCTCCCGGTTGCTCCTGCCCTCCACCAATTTCCACCCTGGAACATCCTCATCCGCCAGCAGTTTGTCGAGGGCGGCCGCGCGGACCTTCTTGATCCAGGGTGCTGCGAATTCAAGAAAGGGAAGGATTGAGCCAATTTCACCATTGGTCAGGAGCTCTGCGGGTATCATCTTCCCTGTAATTGGGTCCGTATGTTTCTGCAGGGCCGCCATGTTTTCCTCCATCCGGAACCGGCAGGTTCCCGCGGCAGGGCAGAAGCAGTCATCACACCAGGAGCCCTGCCTAAAATCTCCCTTGCCTTCCCAGGCCAGTTCCGCTGCAGGCTTTACGGTCTGCTCTGACCAGGTTTGGAGCTGGCTGGCTGCAAGTTCCCATCGGGAGAAGTTCTTTGTCCGCGGCTGCACAATATGCAGGATGACCCGTTCTACAGGAAATACGATTCCGTACTCAGCTATAGCCCCGACCGCATACAGCATCATCTGCGGATTTTCCTCCGCACTGACTGTAATACCCTTACCATACTTGAAATCCACCACATGGCAGTCTGTACCGCTCAGAATGATACAGTCAGAGAAGCCGTAGCCATCCCGGGCGACATGCCCGTAATGGACTTCCTTTTCAATCACAATCTTAGGCGGCACAGGATAGCTGTAGGCTATCTTCTGTATGTAGTCCACATATTCGTCTGTATAGCGCTCCATCTCAGGGTCATACTGCCCGTGCTTCTTTAATTGATTGTGTGCAGTTTTAAATGTCTTTTCTGGCATCCCCGGCTCAATGAATAATTTCCGCAGCTTCAACTCACAGATATCGTGAGCCAGCGTACCTTCTTCCGCGTAGTCAGATGTTGATTCTGGAAATGCTTCGGACAGTCTCGCAGATGGCGGGCAGTTTATCCACCGTTTGGCACTGGATGCCGACAACAACGCGTGTTTCCTCTCTTCTGCCATTAGATGTTTGCACCTGCCCCTCTCAACTGCGTCACAAGTTCCGGATACCGTTCAACCGGCACTTGCATGAGGGACATTGCGCCAAACTGTCCCAGTATCTGCATCACATAGTCCCGCTTGCCCTGGTCGATGAGTCCAGTCAGTGCAATGGCTATCTGGTCCTGGGTATAGGATTGTGTGGTGGCTGTCGTTGGCAGTGCTCCCTGTCCGGCCTGTCCCGTGAAGGGCTGTTGGTATTGCATCATGCCTGGCTGTCCTGTAGTAGCTCCAGGAAGACCTGACTGCTGTGGCCCCGAAGCTGCCGGTCCTGGGTTCTGATAGTTCCCAGCCATCTGCGTTGACTGCGGGCCGGCAGGAGTAGATTCACTAAAGGAAGCAGTCACTCCTCCCTTTCCTAACGCCTGCGCCAGGTTATTGATTGCCTGTGCGATTGTATCAAGTCCTGTAATATTAATGTTCATGTTTGCCATCTTCGTTTTCCTCCGTTTTCATATTCATGGTTTCCGTTGTATTCTCTTCCCTGCAGGAGCATTTCTCCCCCGGGTCAAGATAGGCCCCACAATGAGGGCATCGGATATAATAGCTCATGCGGCGTGCCTCCTTTTATGGTTGATTTTTCCTCCATAATCCCTTACAATAAGAATGTGCTAAACTATTTGTCCATGGGCCTTTTGCGGTTGCCGCCGCTGGGGTCCATCTCTTTATAATCTTTCAAAACACTAACCCATGCATCAGCAGGTAAAGCGGGGTCATTGATTGCGCGTCCTATACCGTTAATAATGCAGGCGGAAGCATATTCCTCTCCATATTCCGCACACCATTCATGTAGCAGGTCCACAATGGCCTCTAAGTCATCCTTCTTTTTCATTGTCCTAACACCCTCCTACTCTTTGACATAGACAGACTTGGTATCGTTGTCATATACCAACCGCAACGTGTTACCGATGGCATCCTCTATCATGGCCTCGTTGCCATCCACATCCCCAGCATCCAGATAACCGCCGGCACAATCCACTTAGCTGCCCTCATGATTGGGCCGTCCCGGCGCCTCCTGCACCGTCGGAAGGTCACCATACGCCTGTGCCCCATGATATTGGTCATCACCGCGGTAGCCGGCCCCACAAAATCCACACGCCAGCCAGGATACCGGACCGCTGCTCTGGCGCGGATGCAAAGTTCTGATACCTTATTCATTGACTTGTCCCTCCTTTCCATGCTTGTCCTACAGGGCCGCCCTTAGGCGGTGTCCTCTCGCTTCTGAATTCTTTCATCACGGTACTGTTCCAAAAACCGGTAAAACATTTCCGTATTCTCGTTTCTTTCTACCTTAATGTCCTCCGGATTTGTATAGACTTTCCCGTCATAGGTTGTTATGATTACGTTTGCCATATCACCACCCCTCTCTGGTAAATTGTATGTGGTACTGGTTGTACTTCTTACGTTGTCCGTCTTGTCTTTTTCCTCCCCCTGTCCTATACTGTACTTACAGGCCCCCGCCAGGGCTAAGTACATATAGAAAGGATGTATCTTATGGAAAAGGAAAATTTAAGTCCGGTTCAGGTAAACATTGTTGCGAAAGAATTGACCATCAAAGCTATCGAAAGTGGCTTTCTTCCAAAAGGAAGAAATGGTTCGGAATCCGCTAAAATAGTTCTTGATTTCTATCATCAGCTTACCAAGGAACTGAATGGACAAGAAAATTAAAGTCTTTCTGCATTAGCTCTGGCTGACACCAACTCAGCCAGAGCCTTTGTCATTTCTGGCAAAATCATTGACTGTTCCGTGCTGTTTGTTTCTTCCAGGTTCTTCTCAATCCATGCGCTGATGGTACTGATTGTCTTATCAACATCCTCCATTTTTTTCACCTCGCTTCCTACTCGCTTGCCAATGTGCCAGGGTTAGCCTGCCTTTTGGGGCTGGTCTTTGTTCTTATTCTCTGTCTGCCGATCCAGCAGTTCTTTCGCCGCCAGAGCATCAACACCAGTTTTGACAATCGTGATACTCGACATATCCATCAACCTCATTTTCTTTACCATGTCGACGATGGCTTGGTCTCTCTGTGACTTCATGTTCTCACCTCGCTTTCGTTTTGTATCTTATGGCACTATTATATATGTCATTGGCACTTATGTCAAGAAGTTTTTTGTTGACAACGACACTTTTTTTTGATACACTACAAGTGTGAATTTTAGAAAAAAGGGAGGTGATTTAATGGAGGAAATAAAAGATCGTATAAAAAAAATACGAAAAGAAAAGAAAATGACACAGGAGGATTTTTCAAAAAAACTAGGTTTAGCCAGAAACAGCATAGCCAATTATGAAATTGGCCGCAGGGAACCTACAAATGCAATTATTGTTTCTATATGTCGGGAATTTGATGTGAACGAGGATTGGCTCCGAACTGGAGAGGGAGAAATGTTCTTACAAATTCCAGAAGAAGATGAAACAGCCGCCCTGGTTTATGACCTTCTTGGACCCGATAAAGAATCATTCTACGATATAGTCCTGGAAACCATTAAGGCATACAAGAAACTTAGTCCGAACTCGCAGAAAGTAATAAACGAATTGATGGATAATGTCATTGCCGGCATAAAAGAAAAAAGCAAGGACTAATGCCCCTGCTTTTTCTTATACATTTTAATAAAGGTACATAGCTGGTTTAGAAATCGAAAATCGGTTTCGTCCATTCCATTAATTTGCTGAATAATATACTTCTTCAGATTTTCAATACTCATAATATGTACCACCCTTTCCCATATAGTCAGTTTATCGACTATGTTATACTGTATGAACGTTATATTTCCATTATTTACCTGCTGTTTCCGCATTTGTCCGCTATAACGGACAAATATCGACAAGCGTCTATTATGTACCCCCCGTTTAGGGGGTTATGCGGATTGAAAACAGGTCAGCTGGTTTAACGTCCAGTGCAAGGGAAAGGATGCATATGGTGCGTAATGTGGGATTGGCCTTGCCATCTTCAATCTGGTTGATTTGGGTTTTACTGATTCCTGATAGCTCCGAAAGACCACGGTCTGTAAGGCCTGCTTTTGTTCGGAACTCATAAAGATGATATTCAATTGTGAATCGTGGAACCATGAGCATGCACCTCCATGCGAATAGTATCCGCAGTAGCAGTGAAGGTCATACACAAACTTAGGTTTGATTTTTATTATATCAGAACGTACGTTCTTATTCAAGTATTAGAATATGGAAAAAATTACATGGGAGAATTTATTATGAAAAAGATACCGCATGAATCGGTCTTTTGGAAATTTTATTGGGCTTTTATGGCTTTTCAATTGCCTGTCCGAATTGTGTTTCTTTTATGGACATTTGGAATCATAATTTCTATACCAAGCATTGTTCAAGCCATGAACGTGTTCCAAGCCTTCTTCATCTACATTTTTGGCATACTTATTTATTGTGGTATTACATATCTAATTTGTCGTTCTAATAAACAAAGATATTTAGAATATAAGCAAGCATATGCAATAAGAAAACAAAATTGGATAAATCCTGAACAATATAATAAGAATGTTTTATCAGGTCAGGCTGACACATATTCAGATGATACTACACAAGGGGTTCAGAAAATTTCAGAGGATTATGATACCTTAGAAGGACACGAATTTGAATATTACTGTGCTCAGTTATTACGGGATAATGGATTCCAAAACGTGGAGGTAACACAAGGAAGCGGGGACCATGGTATAGATATTTTAGCAGAATATCATGATGTTTCATACGCCATTCAATGTAAGTGCTATACAGGGAACATAGGAAATAGCGCTGTTCAACAAGCATATACCGGGAGAAATTTATATCACAAGGATATTGCTGTCGTCTTAACTAATCGATATTTCACAACACAAGCAATCAAAGAAGCTGAATCCCTGGGAGTGAAACTGTGGGATAGAGAGAAATTACAAGAACTTATTAGAAAATCAACGCCCTAAACAAAGAGCCCCTGTGCAGCAAACACAGGGGCCCAGCCTTACCAAGGGTGTCACGGTTCCCCAGATAAGAAATGTTGAGTACAAGACATAGTATATCATCTATCCGGACACCGGGCAACCATATGTGTAATTTTACGTCAACCGAAGAGTATAGTTAAGTATGAGGAGAGATGAATATGATTAAAGGCGCATGTTATGTCCGTGTATCTACGGACAATCAGTTAGAAAACTATAGTATAGAGGAACAGACTGACCGTTTGAAGGCATACTGCAAAGCAAAAGATATTCAGATAGTCAAGATATATACCGACGGCGGCTATTCCGGCGGAAACGTTAATAGGCCTGCCCTGCAGCAGATGCTCCAAGACATCGACAAAGGATTGATAGATTCTGTCATTGTTTACAAGCTTGACCGCTTATCCAGAAGCCAGAAGGATACTCTCATGTTGATTGAGGATTGTTTTCTGGCCAAGAATGTGGATTTTGTTTCTGTGAATGAGAATTTTGATACATCCACCCCATTTGGCCGGGCCATGATTGGAATACTGTCGGTCTTTGCCCAGCTGGAGAAAGACCAGATTACGGAGCGTTTTACCATGGGACGCATCGGCAGAGCCAAGAATGGATATTTTCATGGGGGTGGCAACGCACCAACCGGCTATGACTATATTGACGGGGAGCTCATAATAAATGACTATGAGGCCATACAGGTCAAGGATTTGTATAATCGGTTTTTAAAGGGGTATTCCATACACAACTGTTGGCAGTATATGCAACAAAAATATGGTGGATGGAGCAGTGAGGTCTTAGTCCGGAATGTCCTTAAAAACGAACTGTATATAGGAAAAGTAAAGTTTAAGGGGGTAGCCTATCAAGGCAATCATCAACCAATCATATCCGAAGAAACATTCCGACAGGTACAGGACCTGTTTAACAGCTCCAGGAGGGCCTCTGATACCTTCAAGCGGTCTCCGTTTAAGGCGAGCACCCTTCTTTCAAGCCTCGTCTATTGTGGTAAGTGTGGGGCACGGTTCCACGGTGAGCATGGTAATTATTCTTGCTATAGCCGTACCAAGGGAGATAAAAAGTATATTGTTGACCCCAACTGCAAGAATAAAAAATGGAAGATAGAGGAATTAGACAGACTGGTGTTAGATTACATAATGCGTTTAGACTTTTCTAAATTAAAGAGTGGGCACCCTGTTCCGGTCCCGGTCACAGATTATTCAATCCGCCTGAATGAAATAGATAAGCAGATTGGAAAACTGATAGACCTGTATCAAGTCAGCGGAATCCCAATCGAAACCATACAGGAAAAAATGGATGCGCTTAATAAAGAGAAGGAAGCACTACTGAATATATCAAAACCCAAAAATGTGCCGGTAACAACTCTTGCTGAAATGATAACCGCGCGGGATACCTTGATGTCGCTTTCTGATACAGGAAGCTTGGATGAAAAAAGAGCCTGCCTGACTATGATTGTAGACCGCATCATAATTGATGATGATAATGTCAATATCAAGCTAAAGCAGTTATAATCTAATTTACAAGTTTTCTTATACTATGTGTATGGGATTCGGATGCAACGCAGCGGGCATTGTGGGCTGCCGTATCATTGATTCCCCCAGAGAACGGCTTATTGCCATGATAACCAACAACTTTGTGCCATGCAACGGAAGGTTCCCCACACTCATCGCTATCATCTCCATGTTCTTTGTGGGTGTATCCGGAGGCGCCTTTGACTCCATGCTGTCAGCCCTGCTCCTGACCCTGTTTATTGTACTGGGCGTATGCATGACCTTTTTAGTCTCCAAAGCCCTTTCCATGACCGTGTTAAAGGGAATTCCCTCTTCCTTCACCCTGGAGCTGCCTCCTTACCGGCGTCCCCAGATTGGCAAGGTGATTGTCCGTTCCATCTTTGACCGGACCCTGTTCGTACTGGGGAGGGCCATTGCGGTGGCTGCCCCTGCCGGCCTTTTAATCTGGGTCATGGCAAATGTACAGGTAAACGGCATCACCCTGTTAGCCCATTGTTCCGGTTTCCTGAATCCCTTTGCAAGGCTTCTTGGAATGGACGGCGTGATTCTGATGGCATTTATCCTGGGGCTTCCTGCCAATGAAATTGTAATTCCCATCATTATCATGGCCTACATGGCCCAGGGAAGCCTTCTGGAATTTGACAGCCTGGCACAGCTGAGGGAATTGCTGGTAAATAACGGCTGGACCTGGATTACCGCTGTCAGTACCATGCTTTTCTCCCTGATGCACTGGCCCTGCACCACCACCCTTCTTACTATCCGAAAGGAATCAGGCAGTCTTAAGTGGACGGTTATGTCCTTCCTGGTGCCTACGGTCTGCGGAATCGTGCTGTGCTTTGCCTTTACAGCCGTAGCCCGGTTGTTTGTATAAAAAATAGCTTCCCCGCACGTACGGCAGGAGAGCAAAAAGGATGGGACAGCAGCACACATATTCCTGTGCTGTGTCCCATCCTTATTATGCTCTATCAATCAAATATCGTGTCTGGGGGATTAATACATTCCGCCCATATCAGGTGCTGCCGGGCCTGCCGGAGCCGGCTCCTTGATGTTTGCAACAACAGTCTCTGTTGTCAGCAGTGTGGAAGCAACGCTGGTTGCGTTCTGAAGTGCGCTTCTTGTAACCTTTACAGGATCCAGGATGCCTGCTTCAATCATATCCACATACTCTTCCTTGTAAGCATCAAAGCCATGGCCTACAGGGGATTCTTTTACCTTATTTACAATAACGGAGCCTTCCAGTCCTGCGTTGGCCACGATGTGGAACAGAGGAGCCTCCAGAGCCTTTAAGATGATTCTGGCGCCGGTCTTCTCATCGCCTTCCAGTCCGTCAGCAACACTCTTTACTTCTCCTGCTGCGTGTACATAAGCAGAACCGCCGCCTGCGATGATACCTTCCTCTACGGCTGCTCTTGTGGCGTTCAGCGCATCTTCCATACGAAGCTTGGCTTCCTTCATCTCTGTCTCGGTTGCAGCGCCAACACGGATAACGGCTACGCCGCCTGCCAGCTTAGCCAGACGCTCCTGCAGCTTCTCTCTGTCAAAATCAGAGGTGGTTTCCTCGATCTGCTTGCGAATCTGGGATACCCTAGCGGAAATGGCATCCTTGTCGCCCATGCCGTCAACGATGATGGTGTTCTCTTTCTGAACCTTAACGGATTTTGCACGTCCTAACTGCTCCATGGTTGCATCCTTCAGATCCAGGCCCAATTCCTCGGAGATAACAGTGCCGCCTGTCAGGATAGCGATATCCTGCAGCATCTCTTTCCTTCTGTCGCCGTAGCCGGGAGCCTTTACAGCCACTACGTTGAATGTGCCTCTCAGCTTGTTTACAATCAGGGTGGTCAGTGCTTCGCCTTCCACATCCTCAGCGATGATGAGAAGTCTTGCGCCCATCTTAACAACCTGCTCTAACAGAGGAAGCAGATCCTGGATGTTGGAGATCTTCTTATCGGTAATCAGCACGTATGGATCGTCTAAGTTAGCTTCCATCTTATCCATATCTGTGCACATATAAGCGGACAGGTAACCTCTGTCAAACTGCATACCTTCAACCAGGTCAAGCTCTGTCTTCATTGTCTTGGATTCTTCAATGGTGATGACGCCGTCCTTGGAAACCTTCTCCATAGCGTCTGCTACCATGGTTCCCACTTCATCATCGGAAGCAGAGATGGCAGCTACCCTTGCAATCTGCTCTTTGCCGTTGATCGGCTTGCTCATCTTCTTGATAGCTTCCACAGCTGCGTCTGTAGCCTTCTTCATACCTTTTCTCAGTACGATTGGGTTTGCGCCTGCTGCCAGGTTCTTCATTCCTTCGTTTACCATGGCCTGAGCCAGAACAGTTGCTGTGGTGGTACCGTCTCCTGCCACATCGTTGGTCTTGGAAGCAACTTCCTTGATCAGCTGTGCGCCCATGTTCTCATATGGATCCTGCAGCTCGATTTCCTTTGCAATGGTAACACCGTCGTTTGTAATTAACGGAGCGCCGAAGGACTTATCCAGGACAACGTTGCGTCCCTTCGGTCCAAGGGTCACACGTACGGTATCTGCTAACTGGTTAACGCCTGCTTCCAGTGCCTTGCGGGCTTCTACGCCATATTTAATCTGCTTTGCCATCTTTCATCAACCTCCAATATTTTATGTTCTACTGTTTTATTTATTATTCAACAACTGCCAGGATATCGTTCTGCTTTACGATAACGTACTTCTCATCCTCAATCTCTACTTCTGTTCCTGAGTACTTGGAGTAGATTACCTTGTCGCCGGCCTTAACCTGCATGGTTACTTCCTTGCCGTCAATAACTCCGCCTGGTCCCACTGCAATGACCTCTGCCTGCTGCGGCTTCTCCTTGGCTGCCCCCGGAAGGACAATGCCGGACTTTGTTGTCTCTTCTGCAACTAACTGCTTTAACACTACCTTGTCAAACAATGGTACTAACTTCATAATTGAATTCCTCCTTGCTCGATATTCTGATTTTTCTTTCTTGATTTTTTTTCCTTACTGCTTTCTTTTGCTCACATGATATGTTATATCACCAGTTATTAGCACTGTCAAGAGTTGAGTGCTAATTTCTTTTAATTTTATTGTTTTTTTACAATTTGCTGTTTCTTTTTTTTTCCATTCGTATTACAATAATAACAATAAGGCATAATATGACCCATAGGGGAGCTTTTATGCATCACCATTACAAGAAAGGGGTTTTTGGCATGGCAAAGAAAGGTTGGGGTAAATTCGTGGCATTTGCAGCAGTAACCGGTGCTGTGGCTGCCGGCGTTTCCTACGTACTTCAGTATAAGACATACCACAGGGAGCTGGAAAAGGATTTCCGGGAATTCGAGGATGGCGGCGAGGACAGAACCGACGAGGACGGGACAGATCGCACCATTGATACACGCAGCCTGGACCGCAATTACATCTCTCTTTCCTCCAGCAAGGACGAATTCAAGGTGGCTGCCAAAGATATGGCCCAGGCAACGAAGAATGTCCTTAAGGATGCCGGAAGCCTGCTGTCGGACACGGCCCATGAGGCGGTTTCCGCTGCCGTGGACACGGCTCAGATTGCACTGCAGACCGTGAAGACAAAGAAAGCGGATTTCATGGATGAGCACTCCAGGGATAAGGATGATGATTCTGATTTGTTTGAAGATGAGGGCTTTCTGGACGACGACTATGTGGACGAGGACGACCTCTATGATTACCGCCGCATGGACGGCAGCTCCTCCTATGATTCAGGAGATCTTACGGAAGATGATTACGACGACAGCAGCGAGGAGCCTGAGAAATCGGAAGCAGGCCGCTCTACCGCTATCATCGAGGAAGATACGCTGGAATAACACAGCGGTTTAAGACCATGTATATGAACCAAAGTCAAGACCACCGGCTTAGCCGGTGGCTTGTTCTGCCCCTATAAGGGGCTGTTTCCTGCTTGCGCCCGGAAGGCGCACTGAAAAGTCTGCCAGCTGCACCACATTCTCAGCTGCCCTTAAAAGGGCATATTCAGCGCTTCCTTACTCCGGCTTTGCCCCAAAGGGGGCTTGCTGGTTTGCTTTGGCTCCCTACTGACTCTTAAGAGTCTTACTTCTTGTTTTTCTTCACCGGCTCACCCGTAAACGGGTCAATGTACTCTACTAACGACATCTGATCATATTCCAAATCTTCCTTTATCTGATTTTGTATATATGCCTTTATGGCCGCTGTATTCTTCCCTACTGTGTCCACGTAATATCCACGGCACCAGAAATGACGATTTCCGTACTTATATTTTAGGTTCGCATGCTTCTCGAATATCATAAGTGAACTTTTTCCTTTGAGATACCCCACTACCTCTGACACAGCATATTTGGGCGGAATACTTACCAGCATATGGATATGATCCGGCATGCATTGTGCCTCGATTATCTCAATCCCTTTTCTTCGGCATAAGGTCCCTAGTATTTGGCCTACATCTGCCTTGATATCCTTATATATTACCTGCCTCCGATATTTTGGTGCAAAAACCAGATGATACTTGCAATCCCATTTTGTATGAGCTAAACTGTTATTGTCCATTTTTGGACCTCCTGTGCTTTTTTATTTGTGGTTTGCAGACCTACATCTATTTTAGCACAGGAGTTGCTTTTATCTGAAGATATTCCCTCCACCTGCAGAGCAGGTGGTTTATTTTTACTGTGACACAACAGAAAAACCCCGGGAGCATGACAGTTCATGTTCCCGGGGTTTTTTGGCACTTTATTCTGTATTTCATTTATCCGTTTACTCTTTTTTTCTTCTTTTTAACTCTTTTTGACTCCTTTATTCCTCCCAGGCCAGAAGGTTAATCCACACAGGCTGGTCAGCCAGCTTCTCATCCATAATATAGGCGTGGCTGTCATCCTCCTGGGACATAAGCTGATACTCCCCACGTTCCTCTATATAGATCCAACGGTCATCTAACTGTACCGTACCGTCCTTTACTTCCAGCTTCCAGGTGGATGTCTCTCCCTCCTGGTTCAGGGTGGTATAGGTTACCTCTCCCTCCAGCTTGTCACCGGAAAACCTTCCTGTCTTGCACACATCCCTGGCTTCCCCTTCCGGGCTGGTCTCATAATAGCAGTATCCTGTATGGCCCAGGCCCTCCATCTTCCCATCCTTCCACAATCCCTGGGAGTAATCATACCTGGGGGCATCCAGTTCAACCACCTGAAGGGCCGTACATTCCCCTTCCGGCCTGCCTCCCTTAAAGGTACCGTAATACAGGGTCTTAGGCATGGTAAGGACCAGCCCCTCACCCTCCATGGACTGGCTGAATGACCGGCCGTCATAAAGATACCGCGCCCCATCCATGACCTCATAAAACAGGGTCACAAGCTCCTCCTCACCGCTGTCCGTGACCTGGGCGGCAGTCTCCAAATCCTGCGTCTCTAATGCCTTTATGATTTTGTCCAGAACCGCCTTCTGGGATTCTGTCACATCCGGAAGGATCTCTGCGTCTTCCCCTCCCGTCCGGGCCAGGTCCTCCCCTGCGCCTTCTGCCGCCTGCGCAGCCCCTGCGGTACCTGGATAAGCCCCAGCCTTCCCCACGGGACCGCCATCTTCATCCGCCGGACCTGCCTGGTTATACATCCGGCCATAAGCGCTGTCCGCCGTTCCTGCCTGGTCATAGGCCCTGTCATGCTGCCCCCAGAAGGCACTGATTCCCAGTACCGCTGCAAAAGCAGCGGCAGCAGCCATATCTGTCCATGTATTATTCCTGCCCTTCATGGCATACCATTCCTTTCCTGTCATTTTTCCTGTCATTTTTCCTATCATTTTTCCTGTTATATTACCTGCTATATTATCTGTTATTTAACCCCTCATCCTGCCTGCCGTCTAAAAAATCCATGCAGCACCTTAAAACGTCCAGGCCTTAGCCAGTAACTTAGCGCCATTTCGGATTTCCTCCTCGCTGAGACTGGCATATCCCAGCATAACGGTTGAATCAAACAGCTTTTCCTCCGGCTGTATGAAGCATCCTGATATCCCATAAACCTTCACTCCCAGTTCAGCCGCGCGGGCCACCAGACTTTCCTCCGCCTCTCCCTGCCTGTGGGTCAAAAGCACATGCAGCCCTGCATATTCTCCCCTGATTAAAAACCGGTCCTCCAGTTCCTTAAGCCCTGCCATCAGAGCATCATGTTTTCCCTTGTACAGGGCTCTCATGCGGTTCAGGTGTCTCTCATAATATCCCTGGGTTATAAACTGATAGAGAATGTTCTGGTCAATCCTGGACACCGTAGAAAGATAGAAACCGGCTCTTTCCCGGTATGCCTCCAGCAAATGCTCCGGCAGCACCATGAATCCCACACGGATAGCCGGGGCTATGGACTTGGAAAATGTTCCCATGTAAATCACACGGCCGCCCCGGTCCATTCCCTGAAGCGCGGGAATAGGCTTTCCCTTGTATCGGAACTCGCTGTCATAATCATCCTCTATCAGATACCGGTCTGCACCGCTGTAAGCCCAGGCCAGCAGCTCCTGCCGCCGCTTCACAGGCATGACAATCCCTGTGGGATACTGATGGGAAGGCATCACATAGGCCACATCCGCGCTGCTGCGGGAAAGCCGCTGCACATCCATTCCATACCGGTCCATGTCCACGGGAATCACAGGATATCCCTCGCCCTTAAGCACTCTGTATGCCTGCTTGTATGTGGGGTTTTCCATGGCGATTTTCCTGCCGTTTCCCAGAATCTGGGATAGGAGCATCAGCAGATACTCGCTTCCTGCGCCGATGAGTATCTGTTCCGGCCTGCAGTCCACCCCCCTGGCGGAATGGAGGTAATCACCTATGGCAGTCCTGAGAGCCCTTTCCCCCTGGGGGTCTCCTGCCGCAAACATCTCCTTGTTATCATCCACCAGTGTATTCCTGCTGATTTTCCTCCACGTATTAAAGGGAAAACTGTCCAGATCAATTCCTCTGGGAGAAAAATCCACCTGGTAACGGTCCTTTCCGGTGTCTCCCGGCTCTACAAAAGAACCGCCTCCCTTTTGCCGTACTTCCACCAGCTCCTCTATCTTGCAGACAAAATAACCCTTGCACGGCAGTGCCTCTATATACCCTTCAGACAGCAGCTGGTCATAGGCCATCTGGGTGGTACTGCGGCTCAGCCTCAGGTTCCTGGCCAGTATACGGGTGGAAGGCAGACGGCTACCGGCCTCCAGCTTTCCCTGGCGGATTTCGTTTTTTATGTACTGGTAAATCTGTTCATAGAGAGGACTTTCTGACTGACTGTCAAAGGGTACTATCAATTCCATTTTCCGCCCCTTCCTGCCGCAAACTGGCATTATCATTTGTATTTGAAATAAACATTTTAATCATACCAGTCCAAAAGAGAGATGTCAATATATTTTTATGTTTATTCTGTTAATTTGTATTATTCAAGCAAAATACAAAGATTGTTTTGAGATAATATACTCTTTTTTCTGATTTGTATATTGTAATCACCACGGTATGGAATTATAATAAAAGTAGGAAGACTATCCAATAAAATCAGTTGAGAAAGGACGGATGGACATGAGCGAACAGACTCTGAATATGTTAAAGAAGCTATCTCCCAAAAAGGAACATTCACTGGCTTTCCGCTGTTTCATAGGGGCTGTGGCCATTGTGCTGCTGACCGTGTCCGTGCACATCCTGGTGTTCACAGCCATAGAGAATCACAGCGAGATAAGGAACCTTCCGGAATGGTACCAGCTGCTGGCAGGTCTGTCTGTGGATGCGCTTTACCCGCTGTTCATAGTGTCCCTGGCATCCATCATCAAGCGGGTGTTCCGTATACCGGTACACCGTCTGGAGCGCAAGGTTTTCAAGTTTACCTATCTCTGCCTTGGACTTATCGCCGCCTCCAGAATCAGCATGTATGTGGGACTCTATGTATTCTTTATGGCTTTGTTTGCGGCAGGCACAGCCATATATATCATCATCGGCATACGTTTTCTCTACGAACTGTTTAAATACCGCTTCATATCCTGCCGGTATTATTAAATGGCGTACTATCAGATTACGCGTTATCAGGTGATCCGTCACCGGATTATGCATGGAATACAGTCATTAATGCGATAAAGAAAATGCCGGGGACCTTTTTCATCAGGTTCCCCGGCATTTTCTTTATCGCATAAATGACTGCTTTGATTTATCTGTTATTACCTTATGGTTCATCCTATTTGGGAAGCTTAAATGAGCTCTTTAAGGATACAATCCGGTTAAACACCGGCTTCTGGGGCGTGCTGTCCTTGCAGTCCACACAGAAGAAACCGTTGCGCACAAACTGATAGCTGTCATAGGCCTCTCCCTCTGCCAGGGCCGGCTCCACATAGCACTCCTGTAACACAACCAGGGAGTTGGGATTTAAGTTCAGGCTGCCGTCTTCATTCAGCTTGCCCTTCTCCTCGTCCACAATATTCTCATAAAGGCGGCACTCCACCTGTCTTGCTGTGGGAACAGCCACCCAGTGGATGGTTCCCTTTACTTTGCGTCCCTCAAAACCGGAACCGCTCTTTGTCTCCGGATCATAGGTGCCGTGTACCACGGTAATGTTGCCGTCAGCATCCTTCTCACATCCTGTACACTTCACGAAATATGCGCCCATCAGGCGTACCTCGTTGCCGGGGAACATACGGAAATACTTTTTAGGAGGCTCTTCCATGAAATCCTCCCGCTCAATATAAAGCTCCCGCCCAAACGGCACCTTCCTGTCTCCCAGCTCCGGATTCTCCAGATTATTGGGAACATCCAACATCTCCACCTGTCCTTCCGGATAATTGTCAATGACCAGCTTCACCGGATTCAGAACAGCCATCATACGGGGCTTCTTAAGCTTTAAGTCCTCGCGGATACAGTATTCCAGCATGGCGTAGTCCACGGAGCTGTTGGCCTTGGATACGCCAACCATCTCCACGAACATCTTGATGGCCTCCGGTGTATATCCCCTTCTCCTCAGAGCCGCGATAGACACCAGACGCGGGTCGTCCCAGCCGTCCACGATGTTATCCTCCACCAGCTTCTTGATATAGCGCTTGCCGGTTATCACATTGGTCAGATACAGCTTGGCGAACTCAATCTGGCGCGGCGGATTATCAAACTCGCACTCCTTCACCACCCAGTCATAGAGAGGCCTGTGGTCCTCAAATTCCAGGGTGCAGATGGAATGGGTAATGTGTTCAATGGCATCCTCAATGGGATGGGCGAAATCATACATGGGATAGATGCACCACTTGTCGCCTGTGTTGTGGTGGGACATGCGGGCAACGCGGTAGATAACAGGATCCCTCATGTTGATATTAGGGGAAGCCATATCAATCTTGGCTCTCAGCACCTTTTCTCCATCCTGGTACTTTCCCTCCTTCATCTCCTCAAACAGAGCAAGATTCTCCTCCACGGAACGGTTCCTGTAAGGGCTCTCCTTGCCGGGTGTGGTAAAGTCTCCCCTGTACTCCCTGATCTGGTCGGCTGTCAGGTCACAGACAAACGCCTTTCCCTTCTTAATCAGGAATACGGCGCACTCGTACATCTGGTCAAAATAATTGGACGCAAAGAAAAGCCTGTCCTCGAAATCAGCTCCCAGCCACTTCACGTCATCCATGATGGACTCCACGAATTCAGTCTTTTCCTTTGTTGGGTTTGTATCGTCAAAACGCAGGTTGAACTTGCCGCCGTACTTCTGTGCCAGGCCGTAGTTCAGTAAGATGGACTTGGCATGTCCGATGTGCAAATAACCGTTTGGCTCTGGCGGGAAACGGGTCTGGACATGGTCATAAACGCCCTCTGCCAGGTCCTTGTCAATCTCCTGTTCAATGAAATTCCTGGAGACTACCTCCTTTTCCTCAGTTTCCATTACGGTATCCTTGTCTGCCATAATTGTTCCTCCGTTACGTTGCTATTGTGATAAATATAATTATTAATCATAACACAATTCTTTTATCAGTGAAAGGGGAAAATACATTTTGCAGTGGAAATCTTGTCCTATGTCTGCTATACTATATTAATGTGCTAAATTATGTACAAATATGAGGAGATTTACCAAACCATGAAAAAAGCAGCAAAATTCGCTCTGATAAAGACCATCCCCATATTCCTCGGCTACCTGTTCTTAGGAATCGCCTTTGGCCTCCTGTTGCAGAAATCCGGTTTGAGTGTGTTCTGGGCCTTTCTCATCAGCACCCTGGTTTACGCGGGTTCCATGCAGTTTGCCCTGGTGGGCATCCTCACCGGCGGCTTAAGCTATGTGACCACGGCTGTCATGACCCTCTTTATCAACAGCCGCCATGCATTTTACGGACTCACCTTCATCCAGCGCTTCAAGGAAATGAGAAAGACCTATCCATATATGGTATTTTCTCTGACGGATGAAACTTATTCCCTGTTATGTTCCATGGCCCGTCCGGCTGACTTTACAGACAGGGAATGGAAGGCAGCCACCTTCTTTACCGCTTTTTTTGATCAGTGCTACTGGATAGCCGGGTCAGTGCTGGGCGCCCTTATGGGTGAGCTCATTACCTTTGACACCACAGGCATTGATTTTGCCATGACCGCCCTGTTTGTGGTCATATGCGTGGACCAGTGGAAGGCGGCAAAGACCCATATACCGGCTGTCACCGGTTTTATATGCGGTGCACTGTTTCTGGTGCTCATCCGTTCTTCCAACTTCATCCTTCCTGCCCTGGCAGCTGCCGTAGCCATGCTGCTGTTCCTGCGCAGGACTGTGGAACAGAAAATGGAGGAGGATTAAACCATGACCCAATCAAATTATGTACTAATTACCATACTGGTTTGCGCTCTGTGCACCCAGGTAACCCGTTGGCTTCCCTTCCTTCTCTTTGGCGGTAAAAAAGAAGTCCCCGGGCTGGTCCGCTACCTGGGAACCATTCTCCCGGCCGCCATCATGGCCGTGCTGGTGGTCTACTGCCTGAAGGGAATCACACCTTTAGCCTACCCTTATGGCCTGCCGGAGCTTATATCCGTTGCCGTGGTGGTGGGACTCCACCTCTGGAAGGGAAATACCCTTGCCAGCATTGCGCTGGGAACGTTGTGCTACATGATGCTGGTACAGTTGGTATTCTGATGAGGCTCTGACCATGTTCCGGTTGTGCTCTGACCAACCCATATATAAAAGCCTGTTCACGCTGTATAATGTGTGAACAGGCTTTTCTGCATCATTTTATTTTATAATAATTTTATTTCATACCCATTTTATATGCATTTATTAAATCTCCGCATCCGTCCCTTCCGGCTCCCTGCTGCAGACGTCATTCCCGTCGTTCAGCGCAGGCCTGATCATTCCATCCTTCAGCAGGCCGATGAATACCGGCACCAGCTCCGGATCAAACTGTGTTCCCGCGCCCCGTTCCAGCTCATTGACCGCAAACTCCACCGACATGCTGGGCTTATAGCTGCGCTTGGATACCATGGCGTCAAAGGAATCTGCAATACAAAGGATTCTTGCTGCCAGAGGTATATCCTTCCCTGCGATGCGCCTGGGATATCCCCTTCCGTCATACCGCTCATGGTGTCCCAGGACAGCGGGAATCACATAATCCATGGAGGGAAGGTGGCGTATGATTTCCACGGATGCCTCCACATGGCGTTTCATGGTACTGTACTCCTCGTCCGTCAATTTGCCGGTTTTATTCAGTATGTTTTCCGGTATCCCTATTTTTCCGATATCGTGAAGCAGGGCCGACTCCTTAAGAATCTCCTGGTATTCCTCGCTGGTTTTCAGGGCCTGTCCCATGGCATGGGCGTAGTAGGCCACATTCTTGGAATGCTGGAATGTATAATGGTCCTTTGCGTCAATGGCAGCTGTCAGGGCATAGATGGTGGGAGCATACTCAGAATACATGCTTCGGTGCTTCTTTGCCAGTCCCTCGTCTGTATCCCTCACCCCGATGATTCCGTCCGAGTATACCCGGATTCCGTTCTTTCCGGAACGCTTCACATGGTATACCGCACAGTCTGCGTTGGATATGAGCTCATTCATGGACGCGGCTGCGTACGGAGCCGCGCAGATTCCGCAGCTGACAGTCAGGGGCTTTAAGTAAGTGTCCGTACAGTCCAGATTCATATTCTGGATCTGCCGCGAAATGTTCTCAGCCAGGTTCTGCGCTGAATAGATATCATAGTCAGGCAGGATGACGGCAAATTCCTTGCCGCTGTAGCGTCCGCAGTATCCGTTATCCCCCACAGTCCCCTGTATGATACGCGCAATATGCACCAGTGCCTTATCTCCCTCATGATTGCCGTAAAGCTGGTTGTACAGCTTAAAATCATCCACGTTGAAGATGACAAGGGCCAGGGAGGTCCGCCTGCATTTTTCGTAATTTTCCTCCAGTGTCTGGCAGAAATATTTCCGGTTCAAAAGTCCGGTAAGCTCATCTGTTCTGGCTTCCTCATATGCCTTTTCATAGAGCCTGGAGTTCTTCACCGCAATGGAGCTTACGGATTCAATGGAGTTAAGGAATATGATGTCCTCCTCGGAATACCCCTGGGTACGCATCTTTCCCCGCTTCTCCCTGCCCCCTAAAAGCACCAGACCGGCCAGGTCGTTCCCATCCTTAAGAGGCAGAATACACTCAATCTTAAGGACTTCCATCTGGTATTTTTCTTCCTCCCACATGGACTTATATTCCACGGTCCTGCGGAAATCCTTAAGCAGCAGACAGGAATCATGGCTTTTAAGCCAGTTGATAAGCGGCGCGCTGCCTGCCAGGGAAAAATTCTTGTCATCCAGGGGACTGCTGCTGAATACAGCCGGATAATTCCCCTGGGAATCCCTGATGCAAATATAAATCTTCCTTGTGTGCAGGGTATTTCCTATGACGTTCACCAGGGCATTCAGGATTTCAGTCAGTCTGAGGGATTGGGACACAATGGCGGTATATTCGCTGAGCCGCTCTGTCTGGCTCACCTCCTCCTTAATAAAAATCCGGTCAAAAAATCCCTTGGCCACCATATAAATCAGCAGAGTGACCAGCATGGTCATAGTAGCCACAATCATGACGCTGAAAGGAGCCAGCATCGTTATATCCCTGCGGATGATGCCGTCCAGGGTCTGGGCCACATTGTAAAAGGCCAGAGCGCTTACAGCCATGGCAATGATATAGCAGTTGCCTCTGGATACCAGCAGGGTCATGCGGAACACATGCCTGGAATAAAGCGTATAGAACATCACCCCTGCATTCAGCACCCCTGACAGGATATCAATGGGAAATCCATTGAACAGAGGCACGGCCATATTGCCTGCAAACAGCAGGAGTATGCCTGACAGCAGCGGAACCACCTTGGCCTTCAGGGCCCTGTTTTTCCGGCTGCTCCATATGATGGCGGCCGTATGTATGATTACCAGGAAACAGAGTCCGTACATAATGCTGGCACGCCAGTCCATATGATAGACAAACACGGCGCCGGCTCCACTCCACTCAATGGCAGGCGGCTGGACCAGGTTTCCCGTCCATATATTATAGAGATTCACCAGAAGGATGAGCACCAGCCATATTTTATGGGAGCTTTTTGCCTTATGGCCGCAGAAATCCCTGATAAAGCAGAAAAACGCACATGGCACCAAGCTGATTCCTGCCAGCGAAACATGAAACCACAGCTCATAGGACGGCCAGGCCCGAAGTCTCATCAAAAGGGAACCGCCGGTCCACAGAATCATGGCGCCCAGCACAGCGATAAAATCACGAATCAGCCGTGATTTCTTAGCCGACATAAAAGCCAGCATAAGAAAGGTATAGAAATATAAAGCTGTTATGGATATAAAAACATAGCTTCTCATACAATCAGTATCTCCTAATATCTCCTGTGCCCGTCAAAAGCCGCCTGCATCTTTATCATTTCCTGTATATCGTGGATGGACGGGTTGATATGCCGCAGTGTCTTTCCTGTCTTTTCCCGATAGGAGGCAAAGGTGCCGCACCGCAGGACCGTTATCTCCAGCGGGTCCATACCCAGTATCCGTTTCAAATCATGGTAATCCTGGTCCACGTATTTAAAATAAATGGTCAGGTGTTCCTTCAGAAGTTCCCTGCTTACGGCCCGGTTCACCACGCAGCCCGGCGCCAGTTCCACGTACATATGGAGGTATGGCCTCCCTCTGTCCTCAGTAAACTCCTTAAGAGCCGCCCAGTCTGTCACATCAATTCCGGAAAGGCTGATAACATTCTTAATGGAATTTTCCGAAATCCTTGTAAAACCGGCGATATCAATAATATCCGGCACACGGTCGATGTACTCAAACCTGGGAATCCGTGTCTCATCCTCCTTGCTGGTAAGTCCCAGACAGCGGTAAACATCCCCTACCCGGTACCGGGCAAACGCCCCGCCTTTCAGCACGGTAAGGACAATTTCATACACCTCTCCGGCTGCCACCTCATCCATACATATGGTCCTGGGAACATAGGAGGGATCATCCAGATTCTTGTACATTTCCGTTTCCGGTATAAATTCATAAAAGCATGCATCCGGAAAAAAGTACAGTCCATTGCGGTTCCATGTCTCTGTCCCGATAAAACTGGGCTCTGTCCCCGCAAACACCTCCACGGGCCTGATGCCCCACAGTTCCTCCAGGTCATCTTTATAGCAGCGGTTATCTGTTCCGGCGCACAGAAATCCCTTCAGCCTGAACAGGTCCTTGGGCATCAGTCCCCGTCCTTCCTTTTCACACTGTTTCTTAGCCTTAAGATACCGCAGAGTCATGGAGGGGGGCATGGTGAACAGCTTTTTAAGGAAAGACCCGCCCTTCTTACCGCCCTCGGACAGGCTGGCAATACTCATGCTCACAAAATAAGCCACGCTGCCCATGCCAAAGAAGAAATCAATGCCCTTTCCCAACCCCATCTTGAATCCCTTCTTATTCCGCTCGGAAAAGGTCATGTTTACGGCCTCGTCCACCGGAGGAAGAAACTCTATATGGAGCTCGTCCGACAATCCCAGGGGAATCAGGCCCGTGATATAGGGCAAAGGCGCCAGGCCATACAAAAATGTATCTCCGATTCCAATGTCAAAACTTCCCCTTCCCTTGCTGGTAGCCATCATCAGGCAGGTCAGGATATTATTTTTATAGGTCTTCAGCATGCCGCTGGTGTAGGGCGCCACCTTGATGGGATGCTTGCCGCCCTCCCACGTGGTCTGTATCCATATAATGGGTTTATCTGGAAGCATGTCCTCCTTCTTAAGGAGAAGAACATCCGCATAATCCTCATAGGCCGTCAACGGCACCATGGCCCTAAACTCCTCTATATTCTCCGGCCTCTTATCCTTTATAATTTTCTTTCCAAGAGGGCTGGCGCACCAGAGTCCCATCTGCTCCTCCAAAAGCCTTCTCTGGATTTTCATATAAGACGCCATGTCCAGGTCCAGAAATCCGCAGTATTCCTGCCATATCCTGTCATACTCCTGATTGGTCAGCTTTTCCTCAAATGTCATTCCGGTTCACCGCCTTTTCCACAGTCTGGGTAATAAAAATGGTACCTGCTCCCGGTACTCCCTGTAGTCAGAAAATTCCTCTACAAATATAAGTCTGTCCTGATACCAGGCATACAAAAGGTTCAGAAAAGAAAGACAAAGGCTGAGCATCACCCGGTTCATATTCCCGGTGGACAGGCCCACGCAGAAAAAGCAGCCAAAAAACCACCAGATGCCTGGATGACGGCACCAGCCATACATACCTGAGCGGCAGACCTTGTGCCGATCCGCCTCCTGACAATACGTATTGTCAAAGGGCAATGCAAAATACAGCGTATAAACCAGTATGGCCAGAAAAATTGCGCCCGGAAGGAGCCAGGCTGACTGTACCTTAAACCCTGATGAGATACAGGCATATACCATCCTTCCTCCCACCACAGCCAGCAGCAGGTTTCCTGCTGCAAAAAGGGGTACAAACCACCTTTTTTTCAAAAAAACACGATTCCAGTCATACAGGAAAAACATCCCAAAGGCTCCCAATCCAAAGCCCCAATCCAACATCTATATCCCCCCTTCCCAACATATAAAAAGGAGTCCGCTCTCTTCATGATTCCAGACTCCCAACCGTATCTAAAATAAATCCTCCCATCTGTTCTCAACCCTTGGGAAATTATGTAAAGTATCATGTAAATAGTAACTATTTGCCGAATAGTATAAATTCTATCATAAATATGCCGAAAAAGGAAGGGATTTGTGCAGGTATTATTTATCTTTTCTTATAAATAATTAGGTTATTTTGTAATCATGCTAAATTTATTGTTTTTTAGATACAATTATTCTCCCCTCGCCTGTTTAAGGATACTCTGCCAGGATGATGATTGATACGGACAATTACAAGGATAAAAGGATAAGTTGGGTTGTGGCGCCAATGTTCCTATGGCTGCGGCAAAAAAAGAGACAGCACAGGGTGTCCCTTAAAATTCTTACCGCATAAAATTCCTATCCCTTAAAATCCATTTCCGTTGTAAATTCCTTGCCGCAATACGGACAGGTGACACGAACCACAGGTCCTTCTAATCCGTTTAGGGTTTCGTACATCTCCTGTAAGAATTTCAAATCAGAAGCAAACAAGTTTTCTATTGTTTCAACCGTTACCAGCGGAAGACTGCCCAGTTTTATAATAACATGGGATAATATAATAATTGCCGCATAATCCGGGTTCTACATTACCCTTGGGTCCCTCATTACTCTTATTTCATCCATTGCTGTTGCCAGGCGCATAATCCCGTTCTTATGAAGATTTCCTTCCTCATCCATGTACCCTTTCGGCAAAAAGCTGCTGACGGGAATCGGACCCGTAAAATACAACGGTTTTATGCGGTTTCCAGGCTCCGTGTTGCATATCGTGTTGCATATTTCCGAAGATGGTACATTATATGGAAGCGTCAGAGTTAGGTTCTGGCGCTTTTATATTGAATCAGAATCCTCTATGTACCAGATTCCCTGCGAACCATTTTCCTGACTATGCCAGCAGGCCCCCTCCAGCGGACCATCTGATGTTGGGTCGAAATAGTACCAGTCACCTGAGCCGTCCTCCGGGTCGCACACACTGCCATTCCAGCGGTGCCAGCTAGTGCAAGCATACCCGTCTTTGTTAAATAGGTACCAATGGTGATTTATGACACACCACTTATTAGCCGGGTAAGTTCCATCTGGTTTGCGGTACCACCAGCCGTTATTATCCTTAATCCACCCAGTGCGCTCCTGCTCAGTCCAGGTTTTCATGAATTGTTCTGGATTTTGGTACAATTTCTTGATACCACTGGTGGAGCTGCCCCAATCAGGAAGTTGAAAATGTGGCTTGTCCACAGGAGACTTCCAGTTTCCTCCCCATTCAAGGCCGATAGATACGCCAATAGCACCTACACGGTTAAAGAAGCCGCCTATTTCGTTATAGGCTCCAGCGCCATCATTGCGGAATATATCAAAAGCTGTTCCCCACTGATGATAAGAGCTGTAGCTGCTGCCAGGAGCATTAGTTACAATGTTACCCGGTTTAGTCCTACCCTGAGCGTATAAAGCATCCTGTTCTGCCACGGTCCGCAGTGTCTCACCTATTTTAATTTTTAATCCCTGTTTATTGCATTCGTCCACCAATTGACCTGCTAAAAGCTGTAAGCGTGGATGGCACAATGTGATATCTCTCATAATCATCCTCCAATTATGCTGTTTTTCTGCTGCTCTGTAATCCATCCAATTGACACAGCCCGGTTGAGTTCGGAAACCGTTAATGGCCCTTTACCATTGTTATATAGCCTTTTTAATGTTGTATACATTTTACACCTCCAACTGACTTAAAATCATTGCATCCACGGTATCTTGCAAGGTCTGCACTGTATCCCGTATATCCGGCCTACGAAGTTTAGCAATCATAATGGTATCCTTCACTTCATTGGTTTCATAATTTGGCTCTTCCTCGGTGCCGGCATTTACTGTTTCGGAAGATATGACATAATCTTTTTTCTTTTTAATCTCTGACAGTTGAGTAAACCCGGTTTTCACTTCCATCGGCTGACCGTCCAAACCAAGTATGTAAATTTTTGCTGTATTTAAAGGACTGAATTCTGATTCTACCGTTTCAAAACTGTCTAGGCCGGGAAGAAACGACAGGGTTAGGTAATCGCCTGATTCTTCCACCCCGTTTGTTATTAAGTCGTATTTTGTGTTGTTTGATAATTTTAATTGGTTCATTTGACTCCTTTCGTGGATATGTTTTTTATATAGCAAATATCGAATTAGGAAGATATTATCAATTAATTATTTCCATCTCCGAGAACGGCACATAAAAACAATCCTCTTCTTCATTATTTGCAAATAATTCACCTGTTTCCAGACGTTGTACGGTTTCGCAGACTTCTACTATCATAACACACCCTTCCTCATCCCATACAGGACGTTGGAACTTGACCTTGGAACCTTCCTTTATTATATTTCCATTTTTATCACAAACCATTCTTTCACTCCTTTCTCAGAGTATATCATATTTTTTACTTTTCATACCTCTTTATCATTAAAAAACCTACACTTTTTTCGCAAAATAGCAATTTCACGACTGATTACTTAGCGTTAAATACCTTGTTTTCACAGCCAATATCTGAAACAGATGTGTGTTATGTCATGCGGTATGGACATATTGTATTTTTAAAACTTACCGTTAAATTTGCACAAGCTTTAGCCGGTACAACAACCTGGTTAATTCTACCAGAACAATTTCGCCCGAAATATTACGTTAAGGCACCAGCAACGCTCTTCAAAAATGGATTGCCCACCGGAGATACTGTTAGCATACTTGTTAACGGTGAAATTAAGGCCGATAGTGGGTCCGATAGTGGGGCATGGAACTTTGTGTATACTTCTTATTATGTGGAATAATCATTTGCTAAGATAAATCATCTCAAAATAAAATATGCTACTACCTTTTGCCCCTGAATCAATCGTTATGTTTCCAGTGTCGGCTATAACTTTAAAGACTCCATATCCCCCTGCGCCGTGAAACAAACATACCTTTTCCTGGGCTGATATAGGCAATCCGCTGATTACCAATGTATTATTAACTGTTGTATCTTGCTTCAAAGTGATAAGAGCATTTACTACACATTGTTTTCCTATAGCATAATAATTTGCAGAACCCGTGGCCCAATCAGAGTTTATATTAGCAGCACCTGTTTTTAATGCTAAATTGCTATTTGCAGTAGCAATATCCTCTTTGTTTTTTGTGATTTCTTGTTGCATTGCATAAGCCAACGAGGAGGACGGAACAGTATTGTCCGAATTTGCTTGAACGGTTGAAATTAATGTTTTTAAAGCATCAATGATTTCATTGGCTTTTGCAACAGTTTCTTCAAGTTTATTTTCGGTTTTATTCAGATTATCCGCATCAATATCCGGTTCAGAATTATTTACATAATTAGTTGGATTATAGATATCCATTTTTTCTAAATTTTTGATTGCCATGTATGCCTCCTGTTACATAGTACATTTCAATTCACGTAATGTCATATTAACGACTGATGTGCTTGCTGTAGTACGCATAAAAAGTGATATATATATAAATCGTGTTCCAGTGATATTGGACACATCAAAATTATTCGTTTTTAAATTTCCTGATGTATTTGGTATCTCTCGTCTCCAATAATCACCTAACCCAGAGTTATAATCTTTACCGGAGCCACTGGAATCTCGCATATATATATAATCATTGACATATCCAGTAGCTAGAACCATTTCACATCCTCCAGAAGCATTGGCGAGGGAATATTTCAACGTTATTCGATTGATATTATCAAAATTGAGAGGAACATTAAATACAATTGCCGTTGTTACATAATCTGTGCTAAGAGGATTTTCAATATGGATGTTATCTCGCCCAAATGTCACGTCTCCTTTATAGTAAGGCCCACCTTTACGCCCAAAAGATGCAAACGAGTTTATTGATTGACCTGGACCAAACACACCATTGTAATACGGCGTATACGGGTCGTCATTCTCGTAGCCTTCATAATCTCCTACAATAGTTGTATCCCCTACTCTAATAACAACATTTTTTTTAATATTTGATGCAATAAGATTCGGGAGACTTTCTACAAAAACATCACCTTCCATATATTTACCAGCTGTTTCTATTGTTTGTAAATCTGCGCTCGGAACAACATATTGATTGCCTAATGTCGGTATGTTTTGTGTTACAGTGCTACCTGCTTCATAAAATCCTTCTCCCAAAGATAGCGTCTGATTTAATTGTAATTCATACCTTTCAGGTTGTATAATTGGCATTTTTCCAATTTGTTCATCATCACTTCCACGACCTAAAAATATTTTTCCTTTTTTTACGCTCGATGGAAGTGCAGTTAAATCACTTGTATCTGCATTAGCTCCATTTTTTTTAATTATGCAATCAGCCATTTTAATCAACCCATCCCTCAAACTCCCCAATATATGGACCTATTTTTACTCCCTTTTTTATTACAGCACTTGAAATTCCCGATATACCACCTATAAAGGTATTTCCAGTCATATAGGTTCCTTTGACCCCGGCAGTTGTACCATTGATGGAAGGGTCAACGTATTGCGCCCCTAGCGTTGGGATATCCTGTTTTAATGTCATTGAAACAAAATATCCTTCTGGGATATAAAATTTTCCATTAATCGGGAAATCATGTTCCACATTATAATAAGTTGGCATAGTTCCCTCTTGTGCATTTTCTGTTCCTGCACCAATAAAAGTCTGTCCATATTTGACATCTTCTGGTTTTGCAGTAAGATAGTCATTATTAAACATGCCGCCGTTATATAGTATACATTCTGCCATGCTAGTTCCCTGCCCCTTTTACGAGAATTTGAAAATCTGTTGATGGTTTAGAACCATAGCAATATAATGTAACAACTCCATTTCCGCTTTCAGCACTATCGACATATCCAAAAGCTTTTTTTCGCTCTCTGGCTACGCTTGCGCTTGGTTTATCCCCTAAATATGGACCACCAATAATAAGCCCTATGTTCTCTTTTGCTCCAGGAACACCAACAGTCTGCGAATATGGAACAGATGTACTCCAATTTTCTGAAGGAACCATAATTCTTTTTATACCTTTGATATCTTCGATTTCTGAATTATTTTGTAATACAGCCTTATTGGTTTCGTTAATATCATCAGCCGTAAAAATGTCCCCTATTTCCTGGTACTCTGTTTTATCTTCAAGTGTTGTTAGGCCGGTTGACGCATCTGTGGTCATCTTATATTTTCGTAATCCGGAAAATTTGTCATTTTTAAAATTTGTTTTCAAATTCATAGCTTAATACCTCTGTTTCCTAGAACTTTGGTTCCCAATTTAAACGACAAATGTTGAGGACCCGGATAGGACTTTTCAATCAAATTACCTAAATCATAAATGATTTTTTCTATGGCATTGGCCTGATAAATTGATGTGTATGTTATCTTATCTGGGGTAAGGGGAGTGCTATCGCCTGTATAGTACGCGTTTCTTATTGCAGCTATATTTTTTCTTAGACGTTCCATTTCTTTATCCGTCCTATGGTCCTCAGGTTTCCAATTCAGCTTGTTGTTTGTCGTATTTCTATATCCATACTGGTTGAGAACATAAGATACCCATTTAATCGCCTGTTCGATTCGGTTTAGGTCTTTATAATCAATGTAAGCTTTGTCAGTTAATTCTATTATGTCTGACTGCGTACGGTCAAAAATAAGAGATTCTAAATACTTACTCATGTATTTTTACCTCTGCCTTAATTTCGTTGGGAGAAAAGCTGTAATTGTAGCTCTCAATAATACCGGTACGGTATCCATCATAATCTGTATCAATCCTAACCTTCTGTCCTAGTTTTTTATTTCCTATAAGTACATCCCCCACCACATTTTCTGCGCGCTGGTAATATGCATATACGCGTTCAAGCACTTGCTGAGCATTACCATTGTGCACCAACGTTGCATCTGTTACTTCGCGAATATTTTTGTTAAACACAATATCAGGATTCTCTTTAAGGATTGATGTGGTAAGATGGTTGTATTTCTTTCCGGTTAATATTACATTTCCACCGGTTCCGGTTATGTAAGCATAGTTATCACCAAACTGACCAATGGTGCCGCCAGTTATCTCCAGACCATGATAAGGCTCACTAAAAATAACCTCTGCTGTTCCATTCAATGTATCATTATATAGTTCTTGTGCCTCATCCGATTTTTGATATGCATGAACTGTTAACCGGATTCCGGTGACAATATCAGAATGCTCCAATGTAACACCAGAAAATACTTCATCATTCAAAAATTCACCACTCAAATCATTTTCTTGCGGATAGATAACAATTCCGTCATAATTGCTTGTATCTGCAATAGCTCCAATAGCAAAGCATATATATACTAATGCGTTTCTCTTTGTGGTATACGGTATGTAACCATAAAGCGGAATATCCGAAAATGATTCATCCAACAAATAATTAAAATCTTCATTCTCAAATATTTTCTCTAATACTTCAGAAACCGGCTGGCCTGTATATATTCCTCCAGCAAATTCATTACCATCCAATACCCCCACTGCATCATGCGCGTCCATATGGTAATCCGTTTTGTTTTTCCTGGCACCGTTTTTAAGATAAAAATTTCCTATCAACTCACCGTTGAAATATAAAGTAAGTTTCTGCTTTTTCTGTAAATCAAACGGTATATCGGATGTTGTCCTGACCGTGAAATTCAAGGTGTTAATACTTATGCTTTCTGATATTGCATTGATTTCTTGCAAACAGTTTCTTTCCAATAATTCGTTGTCCAGAAAATCACGGTATATTCCATAATCTATTCTGGTAACAAATACTGGCCTTATGGGTTTTGATGTCTGCAAAAACGTGATTTCCAGTTTGTTATATCCTCTCACATAGTTATTACAAAAATATCGAACTGAATCCGGGGAAAACTCCATATCTGACAATAGGTTATTATCCGCATACCACTTTACTCTCATTCGTGTGCAATAATCTCCAGACATCATATTAAAAGTAAAAAGCAGTCCTACACTGGTGAATTTTTGATTAAAGGTTACTGTCAGCATGGGGGATTCAATTAACTTTTCAGTTGTTGATTTAGGATATAAAAACATTCCTGGATGCAAACCTATTTGGGGCTTAAGTCCTTGGCTTTGCTTAACATATCCGAACAATCCTTGTTCATTTGATACTTCCGGGCTTATATATCCATACGGAAGCGGATTATCTGGAAAATTGATATACTTTCCATTCAACAGAGAAAACCGCGGAAAGCATAGAGCATATCCAGGATAAGAAATATCATCTCGCTTTAATTCTGGAAATTCTTGCTCTGTTATTGTCCCACGCGGATGTAAACCAGGGCCTGGATGAAGCCCTATTCTTGGTCTTAATCCAGGTCTTGTAATGGATGCTGTACTATTTTCTTTGGCATAAGGGGCCAAGTCATCATAAACAATCTTTAATCCCTCAGTATTCTGTTCTGCATCAGATAATATGGATTGCTTTAAAAACACATCACGGCCTCCTCTGCGGCTCCATAGCGGTAAAGGTAATAGATAACCCGGTCCAATGGTTACGCTCGCCTTCTTTTCCGTTCTTGTTGATTTTTAAATCATCATCCCCGCTCGTTATGTATGCTTCAAATTCCTTGGTAGCTTGACCATATGGAAATACCATATTATGAGACTCGACCGGAGCGGAGATAATTTCATAAAATGTATCATAGTCAGCTGGGTTACTTCTTTCTGCATCAATATCGAGGGTGTAATTATAAAATGTACCAATGATATCTCGGTGCATCCGGTAAGATTGCAAACGTCCAGAATTTTCACTATCTGCGACCGAAAAATTTCGCTTTAAGGATTTTACCCATAGGCGGAGATTAACTCCGTCTATGGTAAATACTCCGTTCCCATTCTGTGCCATTATACGCTTCCTTCCGTTACCATTCTTACACCTACACGGTTCTTTTCGTTGTTCCCAAACTTAACCACAAGCTGACCAAATTTTGTACCATCAAGGACTAATTCAGCTTTGGCAATCTGATTTCCACCAGATATATTGCTTTCTGCCAGTGCTTCTTTAAGGGCTTGCTTCATAGTTGACAGCGGGGATACCACTTCCGTTTCACGGTTGTTGTCTCCCAGGATAGCTGCAAACATGCCGGCCCGCGGTGGTACTACTGTACCAGTTGCAAGCATTGGCATTCTATAGGGGACTGCTGCATAGGCAGACATGGGGTAGGCACTTCTTCCCCCATACCCACCAGAATATTCGGCAGATGCAGCACGTTTTCCGGCATTAGATGCAATAGTGGATGCAGCAATTCCTGCTGCAATTGCAAATCCAATAGCAACAGCCATTGCCGGACCAGAAAGGGAACCTACAGTAACAGCCAAAATTGCTATTGCTGATGCCGCAGCTAAAATACTAGATATAACCTTCTCGGATGGAGACATCTTATCCCAATTTTTATATATGTCAAATATCGCTTTTACTAAAACAGCTATAGCCGCAGCCATTCCTGCAAATTTGAGCCTAGTAAAATCAAGTTTTGAGGCCAATGTTGAAAGTGTTTGTATAAGACCTTTTGCCCCTCCCAACGCGTTTATCATAGATTTTACTCCTGAAACAAATTCTTCAAATTTCCAAGCAGCAAAAAAGGTTACTATAGCTAATGTAATATTTTCAACTAATGATTGATTCTTATTAACCCACTCTGAAAACTTTTCAAGCCACTCTGAAATTTTTTCCAATGCGGTTATAATAATGTCTCCTGTCCATTCTCCGAGTGGCTTTAAAAAATTTTCCCACAACCATATTCCCATTGGCTTAAGTGCAATAATAACACTATTTAAAGCCTTTAAGGCGGCTGCAATTAAATTAAATACTGCTGGAATCGCTTGTTCTATCGCCCATTTAGCAATAGGTTCAAGTACATTTTCTAATAACCAAAGCAATAAATTGCCAACAGTATTCACAATTGGGTTAAGAGCGACCAGTACACGGTCAAAACTTTCCAAAAGAGGAGAAAAATCAATAGTTTTAGACCACTCTTTAATACTTTCTGTTGCTTTTCGTATAAAATCAGAAACAGTTAATGCAATATCTCCAAGATGACGCATAATACTGGTTCCCCTGTCTCCCTGTGTCCATGCTTCATCAAATTTAGTTGCAAGTATACCAACTGTATCAGACAAGTTAGCAAAACTTATAAGTAAATTATCTGTAATTGCTTTTCCATATCCCTCTACATTCCATACCCGCATGAATGATGCACCTACATCACTTGTAAGTTGTTTAATGGCCGAAAATGTATTTTGCAGCGAACTCATTACCTGCGGACCATTTTCAAGCCATGATTCCTTAAGCGGGTCGAATAGCTTTCCGAGCGTATTCTTTATTGCTTCTGCCTGTAACTTAATGTCGTTGGATACTTCCTCAGTGGTAAACATATCCTCTGGTTTAAGCTCGTTCTTATCTTCCTTCTTTTTCTTCCCAGTTGTTATCTGTATCAGCTTATCAAATGGGGCTAAGGCCTTTTCTGTTTCTTTGGCTGCATCTTTGGTTTCATCCTTCGTCTTGTCCAGACTATCAGCATAATCCTGCTGGACCTTAACCGCCTTGACAAATGTATCCTTTCCGGTTAATGCTGCCAGCAGTTGCGCCGTCCAGGTGACGGCCTGGGATAACAAATTGATAAACTGTGCCAGGGCCGGAGCTGCGTATTCCACCAACGGGGAAAAGGCTGTGCCAAAAGAGTTTTTAAGCTGGGTCATACTGGACATCAGCATGGATAACGCTTTATTGGTATCATCTGAATACTGGGACAGATTATCCATACCTTCTTTAAGGCCGCCTGTTACTGCTGATATTGCACGGAATACGGTACTAAACAGGATAGAGGTTGCAAGCATACGCCCTATTCCCATCCTTGCGCCTCTGGAAGATTTTTCGGTATTTTTCAAACCCGTATTTAACTTTTTAGTTTCTTTTCCTGCTTTTTTAGTTCCGGTTGTATATTTGGTCAATGCGGCATTTAGTTTTTTTATCGTTGCAGTAACAGTATCATACTCTTTATATCCTGGTCCAAGTCCAGCCTTTTCTAAATCCTTTTGGCGTAAGGTGAGCCTTTCGATTTCTTCCCTAAGCTTTACCACAAGCGGATTGGATATCTTTGCATTTTGTCCGATTTCTGCAAGCCTTGCAGATTCCGCAGCCGCAGCCGCCTCTTTTTGTTTTGCTTCTTCAAGCTTCTGATTTAATTTTGCTTGCTGTTCGGCTTGTTTTCTAGCTGATTCTGCTTCCTTTTTTCGCTGCGCATCGGTTTTAAACAGTTCGTTTTTATAATCCACTAACGCCTGTTCAGCACGTTTTAACGCTAGGGCTGTCTGGTCATATTCTATATCACCAAATGTCCTGCCCTGTTTACTTAGTGTATCAAGCTGAGCCTTTAAAGTATTAATCTGCCCTTGCATACTTTCGGCAGATATATCCACAGGTATTTCAACCGGTTTAACAAGCTGGCTTTTATAAGCCTTCAATTCTTCATTTGCCTTTTGAAACGCTTGATAAGTCGAATCAAATGTTGCATCCCCAAATGTCTTACCCTGTTTTCCAAGGTCATCCAACTGTGATTTTAATGCGTTGATTTTTCCCTGCATCGAATCAATGTCCACCGGGATTTGTACTGGTTTAACCAACTGGTTTTTGTAATCTTTTAATTCCTGGTTGGCTTTTTGAAATGCTTTATATGTAGAATCAAAAGTTTCATCTCCAAATGTTTTCCCGCGGTCTTTAAGCCGTTGCAAATCAAGTGCCAGTTTATCAATCTGTCCTTCAAGGGTCGATATATCCAATGCGAGCGCGTTGGGTGTAGGGCTTATTAATTCTTTTTTATAATCTTTAAGAGCTTGTTGTACTTTCTGCAACTTTAAATATGTATTGTCATATTCTTCATCGCCAAAGTATAGGCCCTTGCCTTCCAAATCTTTGAGATTTTTTTTTAAGGTTTCAATTTCTCTTCGGAATTCGTTGTTTGATTTAGTTGCTGCTTCCATGTTGGAAACATAATTATCAACATAATCTTGAACACTTTTATCATACGAACCAATTGCATCCGCAGACTTTCTAAGAGTGTTTTCTATATCTTTGGCTCCAATTTCAACACCATCAGTATTGAATTTTGTATCAATAATCACGCTTCCGTCTGCTGCCAAAAATATCACCTCACTTTAGCAACTCTGCAAAATAATCAAATTCTTCTTTAGATTTGTCAGTGGATTTTTCAAGTTCACATAGCTTTTTATTGTTCTGTAAAAACTCCTGCTCCCACTTTTCTAAGCGCTTCCCTTTTGACAGTTTCTGCCGGACAGAAAGGACCTGAGAAAACAATCCGTCCCCAATTTCCATGAACCATCCGTAGAAAGTCCACCAATGGATTATCTGGAATCCGCGTGTTTCAAACCCTGCAATCCTGTTAACCGCCGGGAAAATAATTCCTGCGTCCTGTTCCCAGTCAATTACACGCGGTGATGGAGTATCTTCATGCACCACACCACAGTCGATAAACCATAATGCTTTTTCTGCCGCTTCTGTTAAATCCTGCGGAGGCGGAATAACGGGCCAGTAAAGAATTTCAAGCATTGCTTGTGTTTTCTCTGGGTCAGATAATTCTTCATCTGCAAAGGCTGATAAAATATCTAATATTGCCCGGAAGTCCTCACGAATTTCATAATTTACCCCATTAACAGAGAGAGAATATGGGAGGGACCACGCTGCACTCATTTAACAGGAAATGGGTATTTTCCTGGACCGGCATTATACTGTTGTGTATATTTCCCGGCCTTGCTTTCCATTTCCGTAAAATTTTTACCAGTTTCCTGCTCTATGATTTTTTTAACACTTTCGAGTATTACCAGCGCCCAGGGGTCGCCGGTTTCCATTGGTGTGAATGGGCTGGCGATTTTGAAGAAGCCAGAAGTGTCCGCATTAAATAGATAATCAAATTTATCCTGAAGAGACTTTGCGTATTTATTGATTATCTCTAATGACAGTTCATCTTCCTTTTTGCTATCAAGAGTTTCTTTTAATTCCATCCACATATCCTCGAATGCTCTATATACATTCTGCTGCCTCTCGAATATGTCAAGGTCGGTTGGAACAAATTTTAAAGTTGCCAGCACATCTCCATGCTGGTCCGTAAAATCGTAGTATTTAACTGGGCTTTCAATATTTATTGGAATATTAGGCATAATTTATCCTCCTTTACTCTGACAAAGAAGCTCCATCAGCCGTAAAAGTCATCGTTTTAGGGTTTACAGCGCCAAGAGTCCTATCACCTACATAGTGCACCGTATGCGTTGCAGAAACACCTTTCAGGCCTCCTGCAAAGTCTCCCAACTCAACAACACCCTCCTGCACCCATGCACGCATATTTCCGGTACTATCGGTTTTGTATCGCTTTACACAGAGATATTTCAATCTCAAATCTGACAGAGTTGCCCTTTCTTCCATGAGCGTATCTATCTTCTGAGCGTATTTACTTTCTCCAGATACATTGGTTGGGTCCACTGTCATGCTTTCTGCATAGCCGGTGATGTCATAGTTATTATTTCCAAGCACATCCTGGCTTTCTTCCGTCTCTGGATTCATCGAAATCGGCATATCTTCAACGCCTTTTCCAATAATTTCAAGTTTATCTTTTGTGATATTTGTGGTGCTTCCATCAGTTATCCAAAAGACCATAAAGTCTTTTCTTTTTGCCTCTCCATCGGCATAAGTCCATGTTGCCACTGTCTTTCTCCTTTCAAATAAAAATAGAGCCATCACACAAGGCTCTGCGTCTTAGCGTCTGGCTCTACCATCTTTCAAAATCATATTTATATTCTATCGATACCGGAAGTATCCAATCCTGCACACCACTTTCCTGAGGTTCCAGGCCATAAGAGTTATCACGGGTAACTTTGGTTATCTTCCTTCCCTGGGATAATGTGGGATAATTTGATAATCGTTGCTCACTCCCATCAATCACAACCGGCTCCCGGCATAACCACTTTCCAAATGTATCAAGAAATTCCTGTATGCTCATTTTCTGGCGCTCTTTTGTGGATGATGTACGGTATATAATATAGAAAGGATACTGGCAGGTCTGGTGAACTCCTCCAATCACGTCCTCTGTTTCAGAAAAGATTAAAGCTCCGTTATCTGCCGAAAATGCAATTCCGTAATCTTTTTCTAGTTCTTCAAATTTAACAGCTTCATATTCATATAAACCTGGAAATTGATTAAGCAACGCCTTTACCGCGGTCGTTAATACATCATAACCGCTTGCATCTTTCCCGATTGGTTTTCGTTCATCATCCACGTTTTCCACCTCCAGCAGTTTTCTTGGCTTGCTTTATCCACTCTTTACCATCTGCTTTTTTGGCTGCGTCAAACCATTTAGCTTGTGCCTTAGGATGCGCTGTTTTGGTATATTGTAAATCCTCTTTTGCTTTGGTTTTTCCGCTATACTGGCTAACCAGCACTTTCTTTTCACCTTTTTTTGCCCATGTACTGCCTGTCACTGGGCTAACCATAGTTTTGCCCAGATATAAAAACCAACTAGTAATTCCATAGGCAGCATACACTTTTCCAATTCCTTGTATTGTGGCGCTTTCGGCTCTGGTAACATCCACAAAATCGCCTGTAACCATAGGCATAAAAGGAACCATACTATTCATGACATTTCCATCAAGCTCATACTGCGCACGCTGGAATTGTTTATCAAATCGGGATAATTTGAGCGTAATCTTTATCTCTCCATCAACAACGGAAAAGCCTTTAAAATGTGTTGTTTTGCTCGCCATATTATTTCCCCAATATCTCAAAGTGAGGAATCACAGAGTATGGACCTCCAACAGAGGATACCAAATATACAAAGTCATACCGGTTGTTCATATAGGCATAAAAACCGTCACGATAATCTTCATCATTTACCGGACCACTATCCCATACTCCTTCCCAAAAAAAGCAATCGTCTGAAAAATCGAATGTAATGGTATCGTCCAACAAATCATTTACCTGTCTCCTCCACTCCTTCGGAGGGAGCCAGGGCAATTCTTTACCGTCTGCATCGCGGATTATCTGTTTACCGTCTTGTAATTCGTAAACTATGTGTAATTCGGCATTATCCGTGCTATCTACCCCATACTTTTTTAGTATTGCGCCTTTGTCGGTATTAAGGTCAACACCAGATAATACATGGGGATACCAAATACCAATGCCAGTTGTGGATGATTCATAATAGTTAAAAACAGTCACCGTGGCATTGTACATAAGGTATCCCCTCCGTTATTTATTCATCTGCTTATACATCTGGTTAACCCCCGTAGCCGCCAGACCAGACACAGCGCCTACCGCTACAGCCGTGATATAGTCAGTTGCCGGGAAATCTGGTATGGTTCCCATTCCAAGCGCGCCCAAAGCGCCACCCACTACAGCCATAATGACCGGAATCCATTCGTCCGGTATCTTCTTTGCCGCTTTGCATCCAAGACCAACCACATAGCTTAAAGCCACAATAGCCACACATGTTCCCAATGTCGTTATATCCATATCTACCCCATTCCGGCGTACAGCAATGGAACGCCATTATTATCTCTTACTCCCATCAGATACACCTTTGCAGTATCATACAAGAGCTTATTAGTTGCCTGTTCATCCCCTGCCGCAGAGTATACAGTACTCCAGGCTTTAGCTCCGTTAGCTATTTCAGAAGGGGATGCATAGCTGACTGATTCGGAACCGGACGACTTTGACGTGATAACGCCTGTGGTTGCGCCGCCGGTCCCGCTGGTTATACTTCCCGCGGCGGCAGATAGCGCCTGTTTTTCTGCCAGTTCCAAACCATACAGCTTATCAGCTAAGGCACATACGGCTTTCTTGATTTTGGTTTGCGCTCGTTCATTGTCTGGGAGGCCGTCAACCAACCTATCTCTAGTTACAATGTCAAGGAAGTCGCTTGCCCGTTCTGCCTGCTTATCAAATGATTGGGAATCCGGTATGGAACTGCCGTAGTATTTTGTTGTGTAAAACTCATAGTCTGCATATGCCATGCCGGATTCTCCTTTCTTTAAGAGTGAGACGTTACATCGTCATTTCCAGATTTCAACGCCTTATAGGTATTGTCACACTCAACTACTGTGATATGATTCCCGGTCGTTGCCTTGATATCAGATTTACCGTCCCATGCTGTCCACGTCTTTACATTCTGACCATATTTCACTTCTGGAGCGGAATCAGCTGCCACTTTGTACTTGTACATGTGTCCTGTTTCGAGGGGAGGTTCAACGGTTAATTTTGTGTTTCCTGATGCGCTTCCGGCCGAAGAAGTTACCGTCAGTGTTCCAAGAACGGGATTATCAGTAATATCAACAACCGCGATTCCGTCAATATATTCTGCAAACAAGGTCAAACCCATGATTGCAAATGCTTCAGAAACAGCTGTATTGTAGTTCCCCTGAGTATGGAATCCGATAAGGTTTGTCTCCCCGGCTCCAGTGGTATATACCAGACCCGCCCGTGCAAAATCGCTCTCATTTGGGTCAACATAGTACATTACAATGTTTTCCACTGGTGTAGCTATTATTTTTCCTCTTGCAATTTCCGAGTCGGACAGCAGGAAGATTGTATTGAATCCCATGAAATCTTTGAGATACTGGAAACCAAACTGATTCTGCACAGTGATTTCAGCAGCCCCCAAGTACTGGTATACATCCAGAATATTCGCAAACCCAACCACACCTGTAACATTCCGGTGCATCTGTTTGAATTTGTTTTCTACCATTCCTTTTGCCATAGCAAGGGCCATCTGGAAAGTGGTTTCTGTTCCGGTAAGTGTACCGGTATTCAGATATGTATAGAATCGTTCTGTTACATCCGATTGAAGCTGGAACAAAAATTCGTCGTCTGTCATCTGGACAGCATTTTCATAGCCGTGGTCTTTAATTGCTTCAATGGAAACGGCCTTTGCATACTTCTCTATGGTCATCTCCGCATATGTCTTTTCCTTTACAGTAAATTTGCTGTAAGGGATTTCCTCTCCTTCGCCTACAGCACCGCTCTGCAAAGTTCCTTCTGCATATTTGCTTTTCAGCACCGCGCCAGGTGTTTTCTTAATAGGACGCATAATCCCCAGGATATCCCGGAGGTGCTGCCAGTTCCTTTCAAAGCGTGTTACAAAATCAATTTCGCGAGCCGTAACCTGTATGTCTGCACTTGTAATTAAATTGGCTTTTGCTGCCATTACTGTTCTCCTTTACCGAATAAATGTAGGTTACTGGCGATTGCAGACTGGCGCTCAGACGGGTCTTTAATCGCTTCAATATCCTTTCGTGTCATAGTTCCTGGCGTATTCTGCTTACCTACTGGTGCGGTAAACCTCGCCATGTTCTGCTGTACCTGCTGCTGTGCATCATCAACAAAAGCCGAAGCATCTTTTTCTTTCATTTGAGACAAAAGGTCATTCAGCCCCAGAATTTTACCATCTTTCAGTTTTAAACCGGCCTCTTTTACTTCTGCCATAATTGCACGTTTAGCCGCTTCGCTGGAAAACTTAATACCCTCAAATTCCGTTTTCAGAGCGTCCGAAAAGTCACGCGCGTAAAGCTGCTCCTGGGCTTTTTTCTCGGCTTCCGTAGCTTTCTGTTTCCAGTCAGATATTTCCCTCTGCATCGTCTCCAGGTCAACCCCTTCAAAGCCTTTCAGCGTTGCTTCTGCTGCTTCTGCTTTTTCTTTCCAGGTATCCCGGTCCGCGCTCAGATTGTCGTTTTCTTTCTGCAACTTTTTGAGGTCTTTCCCATTTTCAGCCATGACAAAAGATATCTGTTCCTCTGTCAATCCCTGTGCTTTTAATTCTTCGGTTTTCATTGATGATTCTCCTTTTCCGTTATTAGGTTATTTGTAGGTGTGTAACCGTCCACCAACGGTTGCCATTTTGTAGGACTTGACTTGTCCAAAAACGCACATGCCGGAAATTGCATCCGCTTTTCAACCTCCAGGCTGTTCACGCTATGCGCTAGAACCTGTTTCTTTTAAGGACATGTGCTATAGGAGGGAGGTCAATATAAAGAAAGAGCCAAACAAACTCTTGCATCTGTTTGGCTCTGCGTCTGGCGTCTGGCTCTAAAGTTATGTTGCAGGTGATAAACCACTTTTATCTAAATCACTTGCTTTTCCTTTTGCAATATTCATTATGGATGTATTCTTGCATACAGGGCAAAATACGGGAAGGTTTTTCGCAACCGTATCTGGTCGTATTTTAGTCCGAGTTTTATTGTTACATATAGGGCAGTACACCCAACTGTCTTTTACCATGTTTTCACCCTTTCTGCTTATTCCTACTCCTATTTTACCGTATTAGAAAAAAATAATCGTCCCCACATTTTGTAAGGTTAGATATCCCCTCTCATTATACCAGATTATTTTACTCTTCGTATCCCCACATTTTAACTATGTACTAATTGATTGTTTCTCGTTCTTATGATATAATATTGAATATAGAAAGGGGTTACTTAATGACAAAAAGAATTGATTTAACAGGTCAAAAGTTTGGAATGTGGACGGTGTTGGAATATCTGGGAAATTTGTATTATCTATGCCGTTGCGATTGCGGAACGACACGAAAAATCTATACCGGAAATTTGCGTAACGGAAAAACAAAATCTTGCGGATGTGCCAATAAAGATGATTTTATAGGTAAGAAAATCGGAAAATTAACTGTACTGCGAAAGCTTCCGAAAACAAAATCATATACGCAATATGAATGCCAATGCGATTGCGGGAAAATATTTGTTACCAGTGATAATACTTTAAAATCCAAATACAACAAGTCATGCCCCGATTGCCGAAAATCAAGAGTAGAGGACATTTCAGGAAAGCGATTTGGAAGATTGGTCGCTATTCGATATGCCGGAAAAAGCAAGGGAAATCAAACTTTATGGGAATGTAAATGTGATTGTGGGAATATAAGTATTGTTCATCAACAAGATTTGACAACCGGGCATACTAAATCGTGTGGATGTTATAGCAGAGAGTCCATAATACAAAGAAATAAAACTCATGGAGATACCAAAACCAGGATTTATAGAATATGGAGCGATATGTTGTTTCGCTGTAGCAGTGTAAAACATGATTCGTACTATTTATATGGTGGAAAAGGGATTTCTGTATGTGACGAATGGAAAGATTACAATAACTTCAAAAAATGGGCTTTAGAAAACGGGTATTCAGATAACTTATCCATTGATAGGATAGATAGTTCAAAAAATTATGAACCTTCAAATTGTAGATGGGCTACAATTATTGAGCAGAACAATAATACAAACAGAAATTTGATGTTTGAAATAGACGGAACAACGAAATCTCTTGCGGAATGGTGTAGAGAATACAATGCTTCTTATGCAAGAGTACATAGTCGCATATATAGCGGGTGGAACATTATAGATGCTTTGACACGTCCTGTACAAATTCATCATAAAAAGGCAGGAAATTAATCCTGCCTTTTGTATTACATCATGTTGCGCAGTTTGTCTATATAGCGCTTCATGACCTCCCTTTCCTCTCTGCATTCGGCATCGGCACTCATTTCCCCGATTTCATTTGCTAAAGCGTCCATATGCTCTTCCAGGGCTGCAAGCATGCGACGCTTGCAATCTTCATCTTTTCCACCACTTCTGTAGCTCTGCTTCTGATTCATGTAGTCATCATAGGCCGGTCCAGTGGCGCGACTGTAGTGTCCTCTGACATAATGTTTCCCGCGTGTGCCGCGATAAGAACTGTCACTATCATAGTCCTGCGACATTCCATCAGCACGGCTATAACGTCCCATGCTGTCGCGCTTGCGACGCGCTTCGCTGTATTCTCCGCCGTCCATTTCGTCCATTACCTGATTGTAGTACTCTTCTTTGCACTTCCAGTACTCCACATTCTCCATGTCTTTCCACATGTCTATCAGTTTGTATGCGGTTTCAAGGTTGCTAGTGTTCAGGCCTTTTTCCGCAATCTTATCCAGCTCTTCATGGATATTCTGCATCATCTTATAACTCATAGCCTTACCCCCTTAACCTATTCTGCTAACAACAAGGTTAGCGTCTGATACTGTCGCCGCTGTGGCTCCAACGTTTTTTACCGATAGGGTAGCGCAACATGGTTTGCACACCCTTACTTCTACAGTTGCTGCTCCATTGATTGTTGCACCAGCGGCAACTGTGTTCTGGATTCTTGCACCAGGAATGCCTTCGCCGTCCTGATGTATTTCAAAAATTACATCTCCTGCCGCAGCTGCGGAAAAGTTTCCGTTAAAGCCTACACGGTACAGGCCAGGAAGTAAAACTACTCTTCCAGAAAGTGGCTCATGCCTTATATTTGGGCAATTACAGGAATATACCCGGTTTGCCGCAAACAGTACACTTCCATTGACTTCAACAGTCTGTGTGCCAGCAGTTACAAAATCTGCCATAATAAAATCCTCCTTATATGCACAGAAGGGCAAGCCTGTGCCTACCCCTCCATGTGTGTAATACTACTATTCAGTAGACATGTCCTTTTCGGACAAGATACGCAATATACGGTTGTTTTGGTCGATAATCTTCTCCATGTACTCCTTATTCTGCTGTTGTAGTGCTTCCATAATATCATTATTTGACACATCGCTAACAAGCAAAAGCAAATCTATCATTTGCAATGCAGTTGCATACAAAGCAAGATTATCATAAAACTGCTCGTTTCGATTTAGCATCCGCATCCAGTATTGCATCCACAACCGCAGTTAGATGCGTATGGATATGGCGCTGGAACCGTATAAGCCGGTACAGGCTGCGGCTGACGAAGCTGTGCAACGATGGTGTTACCAACTGCATCAATAAAGCCGTTCTGGGCAGTCTGGCTTGCCTGGAACCTAAGAGTCTGATTTTCTGCCTGGAGGCTGGAAATTTTGTCCTGGGTCAAGAAGTCAAGGATAGCCCTGGTGTTGCTGTTGTTGTTATCCAGTAAATCCCTTGTTGCGTTCTGGATTGTATTTCTGGTATCACATGACTGTGTAGCCAGATTGTAGTTTACGCCGTCAATTGCGCGCTGTGTCTGGCAGCAGCAATCCTGGAGCTGATAGCCCATCTGGCATAAGCTGCGGTCAACACCGTTGAATCCGCTGGTGATAGTGTTGTTCAGCGCGTATGTGCTGTCACAGATACCCTGCTGGATACCCCTAATTCCGTTTTCTATACCGTTCAAAGCAAAGCTCTCATTGATATCTGCTCTGGTAGCAAGACCCTGGAGTCCCGCTCCATTTGCACCGTTGCCGCCGAAGCCATTGCCCCAGCCTCCCCCGGCGAACAGGAAGAGAACGATAATCCAAATCCAATCTCCCCACATACCGTCACCATTTCTGTTATTTCCGTTTCCTGTAGCGGCTGCAATGTCCGCTAAAGAGTAACCACTTTCCATAAATATTTACTCCTTTAAATTTATTTACAAAATCATGCGCATTGATTTATGTACTATTTTTTCATTCCTCCAAGCATCTGCTGAAACTGCTGTGCCATCTGTTGGGCTTGGTCTAACTGCTGTTGAGTTATCTGCCCAGATTGTAGCATCTTCTGCACTTCTTCCTGGGGGTTCCCTTTGAAGTTGTTCTTAAATTCCATAAACTTCTGAATCATCTGCATTGGGTTGTTTCCCCCGCCCATTCCAGGCATCATGCCGCCCATTGGTGAGCCGCCGCCCAACATGCTAAATAATGGATTCATATATTATTTCCCCTTTCCACTTGGAGCTGTGCTGGATTCTAAAAGGCCGTACAATTCATCATATTTTGCCTTTAAATCCTGGTACTCGTTTCTGGTAACATACTTTTCGTCAAGATTTTCAGCCGGTGCAATTTCCTTCTTCTGACCATTTACAATCTCTTTATATTCAAAAGTTCGGAGTGTTGGCATCCCTGCCGCATCGGTTGTCTTAATATAAAAATACTCATTTTCACTGTCCATCAGCAATATAGATGTGCTGGGCGCTACTAAATACGACTTTGCGCCGGCCTCACCCTGCACCCATAATATTCCCTGGTTGGTCTGCGGGACCTGTGGTACCTGCGTCTGTTGCGGCATCTGGTATGGTGCCTGTAGCTGCTGCAATCGGTCCATAGGTGGTTGTATCTGTGGTTGATATGGGTATGCATTTGGATATGTATTCAGATAGTTTGGATTGATAAATGGTTGCGGCATTATATCCCCTCCGTTCTTTTATAATCCAATTATCCCATAAAAAATAAGCCCTTGACAGGTCGTCAAAGACTTATAAAAGTATCATGCAAGTATCAGCATACTCTAATTATTTTATTGTTGACTTTTCGGCTCAATCTCTTTGCTGTAGACACACTGACATTCATTTGTTCTGCACATTGTTCCAGTGGCATGTTCTGTGCACGTAATTCAAATAGCTGCCGCTCATCATTTGTGAAATTGCAGTATGTACGGAAATAGTTTAACTCTGGCACCGTAAAGTCATATACTTTCAAAAACACACCTCTTATTATTTCTGCGCAAGATACAAAATAAGTTTTTCTCTCGTTTTTTTTAACTGTTCAAGGTTACTTCCAGGCCCCGCAATTTGGCTATCAAGCATCGTTAGCAGTACTTCAAGAATTAGCGAATCTCTTTCGGCATACTTCTTCATGACATCATAATCTCGTCTATCATGTTCCTCTAATATCTCTACACGCTTATTCATTTTAATAGCAGGAGATATCCATTTATGTATTACAGCAAACCCACCACCTAAAACAGATATCGCTCCAAATATTGCCAAAACCGTTTTTCCAAACTCCATTATGTCCATGTTATCGCCTTTCCCAGTAGTATATTGGTATTTCCTGCCCGCTGTCCCATGTGTCCCAGTAATAACCGTCCTGCACACACACCACATGCCCTGTAATTGCTAAAATGTATGTTCCCATAGGATTATCTTGGCAAAAGTCCTCGACCGTGTATACATCTTGTCCGTGGTCATCCACTATGTACCGTTTAAACCCATTTTGACGTAGGTATGCACCCCACACATGATTGGCTGATGGCATATCAGATAGAGCACACGCACATACAGTCACTCCGGCAAATACCGTTTCCCAGTCGCTATCTAGGGCTTTGGTTATAGCCCGGATGGGGCAGTCCCCTACGCGGGCATTTTTAGGATTTGGATTGTATTTTTTCCATCTACTCATTATCTTGTTACCTCAAAACCCATATTATATAAGAGTTTACTGTATTCTTCCAATAACCGAAAGTATGAATTCCCCCACTCAACAGATGGATAATAAGAACTCGGTATACCAATATAACCATTAGGAGAACTACAACATGTACACAATTCTGTACCATTGTTTGCACAATAATTGCAGTGTGTTGTTTCAAAATCAGAAAATTTAACTTGCATTTTATTTTCCTTTCGCATTTTCATATCGTTTTGCTGCGCCCCTAGCCTTTGCCGCCTGCTCCCGGTTCCATCTGGCAATCTGTAGCCGTTCCTGCTGGGTGCGTAAGTCGTTTTCTTTACAAAATTCGTTATATGCCTTATTCTGCCGCTGTAACAGATACGACTTGCGGTCAAGGTCTAACTGCATTTCAAATTTAACTGATTCGTCCTTGCATTTATCCACGGCCTCCTGCATCCCCATGACCTCGCGTTTTGTCTTTCTGATGCGCCGTTCAAGCGTTCGCTGCCGCTTCTCCAGCTGCTCAACCTTGTAATTGTCTGCGGTTTGGATGTCTTTGTATGGATTGTTTACCCCATCACCGCTTCCGAAGGAGTGACGGCAGTTCCATCCACATAACCCTTCACCTGTTCCGTATCCAGTCTGGGAAAATGGAGGAAAGCGCTTATCCTTTCCAGTCCTGCTGTAAAACTGCCCTTGCCACCATAAATGATTTCCTGGATTCTGCCCTCCATCCCCGGTTCTGGCCCCGATGTGTGCCGACACCAGTATGATATCCCAGTCCATTTCTTCCATACGCTTAATAGAGATATCGCCTGTAGCCTGGGCTACTCCGGTACGTACTGCGCGCGCTGTGGCAGTTTCTATGGTATCTTTGTGGCCCGAAGGATATTGTACTATTACTCCACCTGATACCACATTATTAACTGCCTCTTTGACGGCCTGTGTGTAAGATACAGCCCCAGAGGATACAAGGTTGTATGCATTATCACATTCGTTTATAAAAAGCCTTTGTGCGGCTTCTGCGGTCGTTCTGGTATAGTTTTCCCACTCTCCCATTGTTGCATCCATGTTTCGTTCCATCAATCGAATAAGCTGCGGTGATTGGGTAAGCGGCGTTGGAGACAAACCAGCAGCTTCATATATTTTATGGTCGTATTCCAGGGCCTTGACTCCCGCTTCTTCCATTGCGGCCTTGATTTCTTTTTCCTGTCGCTTAGTGATTTTGGATAACTCCGCCGTTATGTCCTCCAGCAGATATCCTGCATCCTGCAATATCTGTATTCGCCATCGGTCAGAGGAGGTGAGCAGGTAATCATCGCCGCGGCCTATGCGTATCATCATGCGGTCTATTATCTGACGGATAATGTATGTATGAAGCTGGGAGGCTATTTCTTCGCTTCCTTCTGCGATTCTTGCAAGGTAATCAGGGCTTAACATTTACTCTTCCTTCTTTCCCTTATGTCTAATCGACCATTCAAATACTTTCGGGGCAAATGGACCAAGTGGTATATTGAATACTATCCAAATTAATAAGCTTCTCAATTTATTCCTCCTCAAACATCCTAGGTCCATCCTTCGGCTGTGCTTCCTTTACCATAGCTTTTGCATCTTCTTCGGATAATCCTTCAAACTTCCGAAAATACATCCAGGCCGGCACCTTTCCCTGCACAACATACTGCCACCATCTTGCCCGGTCCTCTTCGCGGTTATATGTAATGTCACCAAAATCATATGTGATTTCGTAGTTTCCGGCTGGAGCAAGGGCATATAAATCGGCATATACACTAAGCGCATATATTGCCCCGTCAAGACAACTTTCCAGTTTGTCGCGCACATCCTTGATTAATTGGATAGTGCGGCGGTCATCAGCTTCTACCTGTGTGGCTGTGACCATACCTGTTTTTTCGTCAAGTACAAAGTACCCGTTGGAGTATCCGCACTTGAATCCAATAAATGAAAGAAGATTATTAATTCCAGTAAGTCTTGTATCAGTATTTAACGATGGATTAATCTCATGGTAAAATTCTCCATTACTATTTCCAAATACATTTCTTACATAATGTGGTAATTTAACTTTATTTACTCCTGGACGTTTTAAATTAGTTCCATCACCAAGCATTAATTGGTCATCAATTAATATGATTTTCTCACTGTCAAATATTTCACCTACATTCCGGCTATATGCCACATCCAGGTCCTTTAATTCTTCTATGGCCTCGGCAAACATTGGCAATCCCAAAGGTGATGAGATATCCAAATTGTTAGCCTGTGGAGTGCGGAGTACACCAAACATGGGGCCGTCTATTTTATCATTGTTAGCCTTGAGTATAGGCGGTGTATCTGGAAGTAAGTCAGACCACTTAGTCCTGTTTAATGCTATCGGGTCCCCCACACTTTTTGCAGACTGAGACACATAAGCTCTATTGGATATGTAATATGGGTAATAGGTGTTCTCCCCATCTTTGACTTCGACAAACCGATGATACTCAAATCGGGTATAGTATTTATCATTTTCGCTGTAGCTATCCTTGAACACGATTCCATATATACCTTCATTGTCGCAATCCGTAATGATAAAATCCATTGGTGTGAATATGTCCAGTCCCTTACCATTTGGCTTAAGGATGATTGTACCGTAGGCCATACCATATTCTACCCAATGCCTAATCTGGAAATATATCTTATCAATCTGCTCCTGGAGCCATGCCGCCCGCGCGCTCCCGTCAATCTGTATTCCGATTGCCAAAGTAGCAAGCCGGGCCGTCTCTGAGCATATAGCCTTTGCAAAGTTGATTGTCTTAACGTTATCGTCAGCATTCACCCAATAGGGAGTACCCCGGTAGATATTGGCGCACTCTGCAATCTTGCTTTCCATCTCCGGGGATACCACTGATTCAACGTTAAAATCTTCTTCTGCCTGTCGCTTGAATATCATTCCTATCACCTTTTTAGCCCATGTTATTAGTCCCATTTACTCACCCAAATCAACCGCCGTTAAAACAATTCTGAGAAAATCCAAATCTTTATTGAAATTCTCTATATCCTTGTTTTGTACATCTTCCGGTTTATTATTCCAAAGTTCTCTCCCTGCTCTTTGGCCTTGAAAAAACTGAAATTTATTCAATATGTCCAGACTTTTAAGAATATTCTCCTTTGTAATTACACTGTTCTTTTTATTTGTCATGCACTGTTCCCCCTTCGCATTGATAATGGGCTTGTGGCATAACGAAGAGCATCTATCCAGTGGTCGTTTCCATCCGGGTAATCTGCTATCACTTCTCCATTACTGTCTACCTCATGCTCATATTCTATGATTTCTTTATATGCCCGCGGCGTGCGCGCCGGGTCTATAACGATTGTACGGCACTGCAACCACTCAAACGTATATTTCCTACTACCCGGTGTTACAATGGCTTTACGTGCCGGTAAACCAGCGTCACGGAAGTCTATAATGCTTTCTTCTTCATCCACACCGCAATAGATTGTATAATCATCGTACCCAGCCGCCTGTATATCCTCCACCATCTTACTATTACGGATTTTACAGCCACCCATTTCATCAAGCAACACAACCAATTCTTTGTTTGGTATGTAAGCAGCCCGGATAAATGCTTTTGGGTCCGGGAACCAGCCCCAGTCTTGCCCCTGGTATATGCTTTGGTATTTCTGGATTTCCTCGTCTGTGATTGTCCGTACATCCAGCATATCAAATATATTTGTACCAAGCCCAACCGGCAATCCTAAATACTCGTGGTTGTATGCGCGCTCATTTGTAGCCTTCAGATGTTCGGCGCGCTCAATAAACATTTCTCCCAGCCATTCAACCGGCACAGAACGGTAATCGCTTTTATGCCTATACGCGCTATCGTCTGGAGTGTTCACATACTGATTCGCCCAGTTGCTTTGACTGATAGGCGGGTTGAAGGATTTAAATACAACAAACTTGCTGCCACCACGCAATACTGACTGTTCAACAGTTCGTATTTCTTCCGGTCCTGCAAATTCGTCCAGTTCTTCACAATTTTGTTACGCATATACCGTTTCCGTATACACTCACCATATTACTATGGTGTTCAGACTATATCATGTAAATGGAATCTGTTACCAATTCCACTCACCCCACTTTTTCAACCTCACTCGAGGCTTACTCTACTCGTTCTCAGTTATAGATTTCTCTATAACCTACCTTTCGATAGTCGTTGCACATTATTATTCGACATTCTTATAGCTTTTTCTTCTTACGCATTTATCAATTACAGAAGGACTTACATTATATTTTTTTGCTAGAGCGTTCATTCCAAACTCTTTATCATGTCCCTTATAAATTCTGCGAATTTCTCTCACTTCATCTTCGCTCAAAACATGATTCCCTTGTAAATATCCTCGAACTGGCTTTTTTAAGCCATTTGCATAAGCATGCTGCATTTGCTCCTCGCGGGTAGCCCATTCTAAATTGTCTGCGTTGTTATTGGATTTATCTCCATCAATGTGATTAACTGTAGGTTTATTTTCTGGGTTATTAACAAAAGCCTCAGCCACAAGCCTATTTGCTCGCTTTGTGTACTGTTTGCCATTCATGCACAAGTTGTACCATACATAACCATCATGCGATACTCTTTGCTTTAAAATGACTTCTCGGCCATGCTTATGGCTTTTTACCCTTCCTGTATTGCTAATCTCATAGTCCTCAAACCCTTTAATAATTCTCCAAATTTCTTTCATGGTATTTTCTCCTTAAATTCGTTTATTATATTGTACCATAAAAGATGAATTTATTAAATATTATGTCGAATAATCTTTGCTCAGGATTGTCCTATTTTGTAGGAGTTTCCCTGAATTTAATGGGTTTAACGTGGTCAGAAGTGTTTAACCACAAATATTTGAAGTATCCCTTACTAGCTTTAATTGACTTTGTTTTCTTTGCCTTGTCAAGTCCACGGAATATTATTTTTTGTCCTGTCGGCTTATAAACAAATCGGTATGGACTTGTACGGGATTCCCACAAATCTGTTACTCCCAGTGCATCTATGGCCCACTGTATCTGCTCAAATACTGATTCCCCAATGGTTACGGCATATTTACGGAATATAACAGCATTGGCTTCTGGGTCGTCCATCATACCTAGCACAATCTCCGCCGATATAAAAGAGGACTTCGCGGAGCCGCGCCCGCCGTACAGGTCATAATATGCATGTTTATCTTCAAGAATATCCCAGTGAACGTCATAGAAGGATGGGGCGATTACATCAGTCAGATTTATTATGTCACTCATGCATCATCATTCCCTTTCTCCGGTTTTGGTATATCATTCAGTATAGTGACCCCTTGTGCATTTTCTCCCTTTTTTGCATTATCCATAAACTTATCAACTACTATCCCCATTGCTGTTGCAATTTGGGAGATAGTAGCATTTTCTAGCTTATGCGGGTCCGCCAGCTTTTCAAGATATTTATCAATAATCCCCTGTGCTTGTTCTTTCCTGGAATCCATATATGCCAACATATCGGCTGTGTTCTGTTCTTTTTTTTGTGCGCACTTCTGCGCAATATCTGCACTTTTTGCGCATATGTTTTTTACTGTGTTATCTGAAACACCGAATTTTTTTGCTGTGGCACGATAGCTTCCAGATTCCACATAATCAGCTATTATTTTCTTTTTCTGTTTATCTGTTAATCTGGAAGCCACAATCACCACCCCTTATTCTTTGTGCTTCACACGGTATAATAGTCCTATACTAATTTTACCATGCGTATGGTAATCAAACCGTCCCCACATTTTTACATACTTTTAAATTGAGTAATTGAAATACCTAACGCATTTGCTATTTTTTGTAATGATTCAATTTTGGGATTTCGGTCGCCTGATTCATATTTCTGTAAGGTAAAAACAGAAATTCCTGCTTTTTGTGCCAACTTTTCTTGTGTTAATTTTGCTTTTACTCTTGCTTCTTTTATCTGTTTTCCAGTATCAATGTTCATTTTGAAGTTTTTACCAATTGTCATAAACTCCATCCGTATCAATTCATCTATCGTCATACTAACTTCCTTACAAAATGAATATATCAAGTTAATGCTTGGTTCCCTGTATTCATTTTCATAATTTGAGTAAGAAGAGAGAGCTAATCCAAGTCTTATTGCCATTTCCTTTTGTGAAATACCGGTTTTTATCCTTGCTTGTTTCATTCTTTTTCCTATTCTTATGTAATCATTGATTCCTGCCATATATATTCTCCATTTGTGTGAAAAAATCGTTTTCTACTCCTAAAGCATTTGCAAGCTTTTGCAATTGTTCATCTCTGGGAAGTGAATGGTTGTTTTCATATCTACGAATCTGTACTTCGTGAATTCCACTTTCGCTAGCAAGCTTTTTTTGCGTCCAACCCTTATTTTTTCTTAGTATGCGAATGCTATCACCAATTCGTAATAACTCACTTGCTTTTATATGACCAATTGTCATCCTTTCCACCTCCCGAACAACGTCATTAACCGCCTATATTCATCCAGCGTTTTTCTTTGATATCCGTAAAAATCATCCCGCTTAATTGGTATATTCTTTCGCTTACTCAGCTTGTCATATCCGATATTACTTACAAGGCTTTCGTATATCTCCACCTCCAGTCCAGGAGCCGAGGATATAGCACACTGGAACAATGTAAGCTTATCTTCTACGCTGGCGGTCTGGCAGTATTCTTTTATGCGTTTGGCTTCATCATCGGTAATGCCATAATCACTATAGTTCTTGTCCCTGGTCCTCATAGCCCTCCTTCCTACACATTAACTCTTTCTCTTACTGAACGAAGAGTGCGCGGGTTAGACTGTGCATAATAACGTGCCTTAACTCCTGGGTCAGCATGTCCCATAATTTCCTGTATGGTCCCAATATCAACTCCTCTGTTTTTCAGATTCATTCCCAGCGTCTTACGTGACTTATGCGGATATACCCGACATGTTAGGCCGGTTCTCTTTCTTATGGTTTTCAATATCGCCCGAAATCCACAGGTAGTCATCTTTCCATACGGTTTTCTGGAGCGCGGGAACATATATGGACAATCATCTTTTCTGCTGTCCAAATACAGTCCATAATAATGCCGCGCATCATCATCCAGATAGATAGTCCGATATCTTCCGCCTTTCTCTCCCTGTATCCAAATATCGCCGGTTCTCATGTCTATCTGGTTCAGAGTTATTTCCGCAATCTCCCCTATCCTGGCCCCAGTACTGCGCAATACCTCCATCAATGCCCTCTCTCGGATATTTTTGCACGCATCCCTTAACCTTGCTGATTCTTCTGGACTGCAGTAATCAATCGGTTTAATTGGTACTTTCTTAGCTGGGATAGGTTCTACTGGATTGTCTGTAATTAATTTTTCAAGGCGCATCCATGTAAAGAAGGCTGACAGAAATCGGCGCTCGTTATTATAGGTGCTAGGCTGGTTTTTCTTTCCTCCACTGGACACATTTCTGATTTCATACCGCGATAAATACCAATCAATATCCGTGGTATCCATCTGGTCCAGTGATTTTGTGCTTATCTCTGTCAGCAATCTTCGTATGGCGTTAAGATAGTTTTCTTTGGTTCCTCTTGCCAAATCACGCTTTTTTATCAGGAATAACTGTATTATGTACTGATTCCTCTGGCTTATATCATCCTTTCTTTCTGCTGGAAGTGTAGTTATTTCCTCCATATTCACCCTTACTAATTCCTGCTGCATTACATTTTGAAGAATGGTAAGAGTCTGCTGCTCCATGATATATAAGGACATTGCTACCAGTACATTGTTGATTATTTCAGCTTTTATTGTCTGTGTACTCATAATTATATCCTCCTCATTCGTATTGATTTTCACGTCTGAGTAAGGTATGATATACTCAGACGTATTTACGGGAGCGGTGGAATCATCTTGGCGGGTGTCCACCGCTCAGTTTTTATTCTGTGCATATAATTTTTCCTCAATTTGTTTTTTCTTATGTTTAGAAAATTTCAGTTTTCAGGAATTACCTGGCCTGACTTCTCCAATCTGTCAGCTGCTCTTCCCAGAACAATCATAATATCTCGGTATTCGCGTTTTGTCAGGACACACCCTTTTGTAAACTCGTGAATATACATTCGTAAATCCCTGCATTCCTTTATATCTATCATTTCTTCGCTCAAAGTTAAATCCTCCTCAAATGTTAATTTCGTATGTTACATATCAAAACCGATGTTCTGCCATTTTTTATAAGCATCCATGTACAGTTCGTTCATATCGCCATTAAATGTCATTTCGTAGTACATTCCATCAGTCGCAGTTGTTGACAACAATGCCTTATGGTTCTGTAAGGTCTTGCAATACCAAACCACATACACATCATTTACTGTAATATCAAAATTATCTGTTTTTTCACGATGCTCATTAAAATAAGCTGCTATTTTCGCTTTACAGATATTTAAAAATTCTTGACTTCCCATATTCCCTTCTTTCTCCGACACTCAGCAGTCGGCCGATAAATCCTAATATTCGCGCATTTGCTATCTCCTCTGAATGTTAATATACTATTCTCCTTCTCTTCGCCTTGAAATTTGCATTTCTACCGCTCCAATGTCCAATTAGTAATTTTGCAAGTTGGTTCCAGCTTTTCACTATATATGATCTTTCCACAGTTTTCACACTCCCATGCACTACGATAGATATGTCTGTGATTACTAACTACATTAATCATATCTCCACCAAAATTAGTTAAACATTTCTTATTTAAATGTTTACATCTCAATCTCTGAAATAGTATTTTGACTCCCACTCTGTACCCATCCCCTCTTCTTTAATTGTCATATCTGAAAAGTTTAACACAAGACCATTTTTCAAATGTAAATGTTAATTTTCAGTCTCCTTCTCATATAGAGTATTCATCAAATCTACATACCACGGTTCATTATCAAATTCTGTGCTCATATGCGTAGCAATCTGTTCGCCAGTAAATCCGTTGTAAACAGAAAAATGCCCGTTGAATGTGTTGTACATTATTGTCCAAGGAAGCCCATGCCACGCTCCTTTAAAATATACAAAGTCTCCACCTTTATCAAAATCAGTTGAATCAACTCTCATTCCCTTTGATTGCATATCACGGCAAATTAAATCAAATTTTCTAATCCCTTTATATGTTCTCATAGCATATCCTTTCCTCCGCTCATTCCAAAAATCTTAAGTTGGCGGCGGCCGGAGTCGAACCGGCACCCTCTTACTTTCCACCATGGTCTGTCCGGGGAGTTGAACCCCGCCCTGTGTACCACACACCGCCACTAAATTTTAATCTACTGCCCCGTAGATAAAGGGCAAATACAAAAGTCCCATAATGTCGTCAACTACCCTCGGCTGTATCTGGTAGTATATTAATAGCTCCAAACCTTGCCATACTAAAGCAAGCACTATGTACCACCAGCATGTTTTTAATATCTTATCCACTGCCAGTACCTCCGTTTAGTAAATGCTAATATTCTAAATGTCCCCACCGCTCCTTACCTGCCGGGACATCCCCGCGAACATAATCTTTGCATTCCTTGCGGTTGTTGGCACACATATAGCACTGATTTGCTATACAAAAGCAATGGTCTCCTTGAATATCTATGTCGTATGCATTTTTGCAAGTATTGCAATTATCTACCTCTGAAAATTTCACTTCTATTCCTCCACAAAATTTCGATTTAGTAGATGTGCGCCAGACCGGAACCCCTGGCCGTATGGTCCTCCATTATCTCCCCATAGGCACATCTGCTGCTGGTCTTACTGGTTGTGCATACACCAGAGCCATGCCAGCTATCTTTACGCAGTCTCGGTCCTGCGAATCAGGTACCGGTATGCGCTGCTGTGTTATAAGCATTACACGGGCATCTGGTATGGGCATGGGCTGCCAAGGTAACACCGGGCCACAAATGTCTCTGCCTCTCCGCTCTCCAGGGCCTTAATAGCCATCTCATAAGCCTGTATCTGCTTCTCCGCCTCTGCTATAAAAGCTATTTTTTCATATATCGTGTTTCCGACAATTCCGGTGCGTACCATTTGCTCCCATCCCTTATCTGTGGTTTGGTAGCGGTATGTATTAATGTGTTCCTGCAATATCGCAATTGCTCCCTGTCTATCTATCATTTCTCTGTCTCCATGCTCCACTCAATATCCCATTTGATTCTCTGCCCACAGTGTCCACAATATGGATAATTTGAATTAACCCCTTCACCGCAAGATGGGCACAATCCGATATTCTCTTTGTCTTTAATAAAACACCTTTCATCCTCTGGTTTTTTTGTTATCTGTTTCTGTAGAGCTGATATGACAGCCTCAACATTTTTCAATGGTATATGTCTAAATGACTTAACCTCTTGGCATCCCATCAATTTTGCATTTTCAACTACCATTGATAGGTCTTTCGCGATTCCTTCTTCAAGCATCTCTCTTCCTCCTGATGCATTTCGTCATATTGGTACTGTAAGCGGCACTCTTTGCAGGTTTCGCAAGGTTCTCCATCTCCACCCATGGTTCTTAATCCGGCACATAAGCCTTCTTCCATCCCTGGATATTCGAATTTGGTCATATAGCAATGAGCAATCGCATCTTCAATCCTTTTTTTATCTGTCTTTATCTTTTTGTATGCCCAATCCAAAAGCATGAGCAAATCCGCTCTTGTTGTCGCATTATGAGTCTCCAGACTTAACTCCCGCTCTATTAAACCCATCTTTTTTTCGTACGGCAACCATTCAAACCTTTCTTTGTCATACTTCATCCCTCTGCCTCCTTCGGCTTCCTACACCGCTCAAACTCTATTGCCCATACCCACGGGTTGGCATTCCATCCATATGTACCTATGTCAGATTTTTTAATAGTGGAATCCCATAATCTCATAAAAGCAGCTCTATGCTTTATCCCACTATTGTCCGTCTCTACAGTGACACCCTCCCTTTTTGCGTCTTTGTTGGTCAATTTGTGTAGCCGCTCTGCCCGTATATCTGTCACCTTCAGCCAGATGCGGGCGGCTTCCTTGGGCATATGTATGGATGGCCGCCAAGGTGTTTTGTGATGAGAAATCCCTTGTGAATCAACATATGTATCAAATGGAAATGTATCAGTTGCAGCATAATAGTATCTTCCGGTTCCTTCGATAATCTGCTCGTTTCCGTCCAACTCATACAAGTGCTGCCATGTTTCCCGAACATACAGAATATCACCAGCGCCATATGGAGCGTGTATCCAGGAGCCGCCTCGCATCGGTATCACTCCATAGCCGCATTGACGACAAGCCCACTCATTTCCTCCCATATCCCAGAATCCCTTTTCGTGGCTACATTCACATTCTGTTCCTTCTAAGGATATTTCAAATTGCGGCTTAATCACTCTCCTGGTAACTGTCTTACGCCCTTCCAGGATTACCCGAACCATGTCACCATTAAATAATATCGGTCTTACCATGCCCCACTTCCTCCTTAATACCCCCGTCAGTTCCGAGGGCTATAATTTCAGCAACTTTGTTTGCATTGGCCCGAATATGTAGTAACTCAGGGCAAGCATTACCGTTTCTAGCGAGTTCTTTTAATGGGCAATGATTACATGTATGCGTTGTACATATTTCTCCAAGAGCCAATAATACATCTGCTATACTCATAATTTTTTTAATCTCCTAAATACGTGTTTTGATTACTTGGACGCCTAGAAAAATCAGGACATATTTCAGTCCTATCATATGCCGGTCGAAGAAATGCTTTAGTCATAGGTGATGGGTATTTCTCCATTTCCTTAATCGCTGCCATTCTTTGACGTTCCGAATTCTCGCTATATTGATTTTTCATTTTGTTATCTGGCAATTCAATTCCCCCTTGCCTGAATGTTATCCTTGGTATCCCATGTGTAATGCATTCCGGGTATTGTTATAGTTCTAGGGCATTCATCCACATAATCAATCAACCCTATCTCTTTCATATCCCGCAGATATCCCCAGATAGTAGAGCTTGACGTATATCCTACCCCGTCCCCTATTTCTCTGGTTGTGGGGGGATAATCATGCTCGAACATGTATTGCTTTACAAACACCAGGATTTTTTTATGTATTTCCTTCAACTCCCCACTCCTATCCTCTCATTCCTTCTATAAGCGCTTTCCGGTTCTGCTCTGCTATCAGTTCCCTGACGGATTCTTCCGGAAATGGCAGTTGGAAGGTACGCTCCTTGATTCTATTGGTTATCCTGTCATCATATCGCAAGTCCTGCAGGCTTAGATTGCTGGTATACATCGTTATCAGCTTGTCCTGGTACCGTCCATTTATGATGCTGTAAAACCGTTCTCCTATCCAGTCCTTTGGAATCTCTGTTCCGAAATCATCTATCACCAAGACCTGGACAGTGGATAACGCTCTTAGCAAGTCACTCTCACTTCTGTCCTTATCATCCCATGTGGCCTTAATCTCATTGATAATCTGCATAGAACCGGCAAACTTAACCTGCGTCCTGTATGTACTGACCATCTCGTTTGCTATGCTGGCGGCCATCCGTGTCTTGCCTGACCCCTTGGTCCCAGAATACAAGTACAGTCCCATCCCGTCCTTCCGCATCCTTTCCAGGTTTTCCAGATAGTATTTAATTGCTGCTCCCGTGTTCCTGATTATCTTCTGGCTCTCATTCTTCCTGTATACCCCAAGGTCAAAGGAGCGGATATCCAGGTTTTTAAATGCTTCTGGTATGTTCGCAAATTCAAGCTTCCTGTCTGCTATCTGTCGTTCTACCAGCCCGCAATCGCATCTGTATCCGTTTTCCCGGCCTTCCTCGTCACACCAGTACACCCACCCTGTACCGTGGCATATTGGGCAAACATCAGAATCCGGTAAATCCTTCCCCGGCTCCTTCGAGGTAGTCATCTTTATACGTTTGCGTTCCCCCTGTATTCTGCTGACCATCTCCTGTAATGGGTCCATTTCTATCTCCTTTCAAGTAATCCGCAAACGGCGTATTGGGGCCAAAAAATGTAGCCGCATGTTTGATATACCGTTCTTCCGTGTGCATACTTTTACAATCATCAGCGTATCTTTTAACTGCTGTTTCCAGCTCGTCCTCTGAAAATCCATCAGATAAGCGCGCCTTATATGCCTTATAGGCCGCTGCTTTCTCTTTTTTTCTCGGGTACGCTTGCCATATCTGTTCAAAACGCACACAATAGTTTTTTTTATCTTTTACATTATCATTTACATTATCATTATCATTTACATTATCATTATCATTTACATTATCATGTTTTTTTGCTTCTTCCGGTTTATCAGAAGAAGCACTACCTTTTGGCCTTCCTCCAAGTTTCCCAGCTTCTCTTCTGGATTCTATCATCTTCTGGTACTTCTGGTTATCCCTATCAAGCTGAGCCTTGATAAAGCTAAAAGCCATTTGTGTCATTCCATCCATCTGAGGAAGTTCCTTGTCTGCTGCATATAACATGATAGCAGTAAACAGATTTCCTCTCTGCTCCATATTTAGCAGTGATATTTGGTCTATATTCGCTGTATACATTACAAAACTGTCTCTCATAATCCTGCACCAAACATACTCAATTGCCCAGGAAATACGGTATCTTTTCTTTTAGTGTTCTTATTTTGTTTTATAAAGAGCTGTGCGCCACGTTCTGCTGCCTTTATGCTCTTAGTCCTATTGTCCTGGCTTTCAATCCATCTTTCGGCTTCTTGCCGTCCCTGTGCATCGTCACGGGGTATATAGTAACCTTTCCCTGTTGGCAATGTAAGAATCACTTTATCGCGCCTTAATATCTCAATGGCGGTTCGTATATCTCTATCCGATTCCCCTATCTTGGATACCAGTTCATCTCTGTTCAATGCATTCTCTTTACCTACAAGGAGCGCATTATATACCCTTGCTTGAACATCTTCACTAACAATTCGCTTATTCTTCAAATAATCCCTCCTTTCGGGCCGGGTAAAGGAGGTTTGATAGGTCCCGGCCCAGGGTCAGAAAGTATATCGTGACATATCAGCAATCTGACCAGTACTAATTTCCGTTGTATGTATCATCCTTTATAGGATTCGATACCAATCTTATATTTTTCTATTGGACTTATTTGTTTTTCAGCATCAACAGCAATTAAAATTGCCACATTAGCTTTGGCTTCCGACATTCCATAATCATTAATCAAAATATTACGAACCGCCCAAATAGAAGATGAAAGTGTAAAAAGCAAATTCTGAATTTCTTGATTCATGTTCTAATCGCCTCCAAACCTAATTCCATATACCTTATATTTGCTCTCAAACTCTGTCATCCCTATGTTATGCGCTTCTGTATGGTGCTGCCGGCATAGACATATTTTCCGATAATACGAATCATCAACCTTTCTCCGGTCATTCCCCATGCCAATTGTGTCTACATGGTGTATCTCTCCCTCTCGACCGCATATGGCGCACTTCCGAAGTTTTAAGCATGCATACAGATAATGGCCTATATCATCGGTACGGTTAAGTGCAAAATCCAGCAGCGGTATTCCCTGTTCCAGCGCATAATCCAGTATCGTATTGATAAATTCCCTAGCAGTATCCATAGAGCAATCAGACAGAGAAAAATATCCGCATCCAGTCCGGTTGATATGTAAATACTTAAGCCATTCTTTCTCGACCTCCGGCACATTCCCGGAATAAGCCGATATATCATTGACTGTGGCATAAATCTTTCGGCGCTGGTCTGAACTGATGTGCCTACCATCGTCAAGCCATATGCTGCAACTATTCATGTGCTTCTCAATAATCGGTTCCATGAGATTCTTCCCAGGAATAAATATCTGCAAATATGTCCCCTCAGGAACCAGCTTGTATGCTGTTATATCTGCTGACTCATGCATATAATCACCTCTTTAATTCCAGGGAAGTCCACTATCCTGCATATCATTTGGAGGCTGGGTTGCTGACTCTTTATCTGGATTCTTTTTCAGCTTTTTGATTGTTTCATTCGCCTGAGAACTGGTCATATCATGGATATCAGTCAGTCCATACTTTGATAGCACATTTTTAATCCCTATTCCTGTCCGTTTCAGTTCCAGGAATATTTCATTGATATCAGATTCATTAATCAAATCTGGATTATTCTGCTTGTTATATTTAGTCCGGTCTGAATCCCAATAAACATCCGCGCCAATTCCAAGCTGCTTACACGCTACCGATATAGCATCTGTGGTTGCCATCTTGTAACATTCATCAGATACATATATTCCAGACTTTTCCTTTGATGCAAACATGCTCCCACCGTTACCTGGGATTGGTTTGGACCACTCTCCATCAACCTTTATGTATAATTCGATATCCACAAAAGCCGCTATCTCATTTCCTGATGTTTCCAGCCACTTCCGCGTTGAGATGTAGTACCATCCTATCCCACATGGCCCGAACTGCTCAGTAAGGACTTTTATGCGCCACACGGGGTTAATATCGGTCATACCGCTTATACGGCCTCCCTTAATGGTTTTCTTGGCGCTATCTGGAACAGAACGGACCTTTTCGTATAAATCAAGATTCCCCATCTTTTTCCTCCTTCATGAGCGTTCCAACTATATAGAGGATAGCCATTTCAAGCTCCTTTCTTGCAACACTTCCAATAGGCAAGAGTGACTGTCTATCCCGGAGATAAGATACCATTGCAGTACCGTCAATCGTCTTGTGTTCCAGATTCATGTTTTATAATCTCCTTATAATGCTGTTTATGATGTTCTCTGTCCTTCCCCCTGCATTTATCACATTCTTTCCAATGTTCCGGGTCAAGAAAACATCCGCAAGAGTCACATTGACTGTTATTCACAATATTCCTCCAAAATAACTTCTGCCTCTATCACAGCCATATCCTCTAATATTTGGTCATAATGCTCTTTGACCTCAGTAGTAGCTGCATCTATGGCCTTTTGTGCAGTCTCTTTTCTAAAACGTGTCCAAAGATAGTGATATAGTATCTTATACTTATCTTCCATCTTGCAAACCTCCATAATCTCTGATATAATCAGGCTGAGTTATTTTTTGTATCCGGTCGTTTAGCTCTGTCAAGCTGACGACCTTTTTTATTGGCTTACCATATCCGGTGTACCGACTGGCATTTGTCATTGCACCGGCCCGGTTGGTGCCATTCCGACGGCGGCTCATAATATCACCGCCATGCATATCACCAGTAATCCGCTTAAGACCATCACCGCAGCGGTTAAACCGCGAATAATCATCCGGTCTTTCTGACGGGGGCTTAAGTGTGTTTTTCCGACAGGTATGTATTCAAGCTGTTTCACTAAATTTCATCTCCTTTTTGGTCAGCTCCAGAAGTATCTGAAGCTTTTCTATTGTCAGTTTACATGGGTTAGCCTTGCGTTCTCTAAAATAGCTTGTAGAAAATCCCAAGTACTGCGCTAATTCATCATCATCAAAGTTATTTCTGATTTTGGCTTCTTCTATCAGTAACCGAATGCTGTCTTTTTGCCATTCTGACGGCTTCTTAGATTTCACTCCTGCTTCCTCCTTAATTGTTAATCTACCTGTTCCCAATACCATTCAACCCGCTGCATGACAATTTCTTTAATATCATCTTTGATTTCTTCATCCGTCATCTCATCCGGATATTCCAGCTCATCTTCTACATCAGTACCAGCATATCCATAGTTAGCTTTATATTTTACTTTTCTCATCTTATCTCTCCAAAATTTCAGTTTAGATGACATTTTCATCTATATCTTTTTGGTCTAAATATTCTTGATAATTTTCACTTGTAAACTCGTTTCCCGTTCTTTCACACCAGTTTAAAAACGGCTTTAACTTATCAAGTGTTGACATAGTCGGATTTATTTGTAATCTAGCTTGTGTTAGGTATATATTCAGCGCTTCATCAACTATCTGTACAAAATCATCCGGGACTAATGATTGAAGTCTTTTCATATCACCGTCTCTTAAAATTTCTTCAAGATGACCAACCACACACTTGCACGTTCCTACTTTTGAATAGATTTTATTGTATTCTTTTACTGTCATCTCTACCCTCTCAAATCCTAATTTTAGTTTTTTCAACAATCATCTGGTCTGACAACCGTTTCTTCGACCTAGTTTTCACTTAACTTATTTTACAGATCCAAATGACACTTAAAATACTTTACACAGTCTATAGATTTGGTTTCCCGAAAATATTTTAATATGACCCCCAAAAAAACATAGGCATCGTCGTATAACTATGTTCTCTGGTTTGGGGGTGTGATTGTAACGTAGTCATTATCACCTGCTTACCTGCATCATCGTAGACCATGTTATATCTACCAAAACTTGATGTAATAAATTCATCTGGAACTTCAGCTAATGTAGTTCCATCTACTATAAATTCGTAACCTTTGATTTTGCATTCTTCCATTTTATCGCAATATGTTTCATTAGCTTCCGCAAGATACTCTAGTGTCCTCTCAGTACTATTGACACAACGATCATAGATTATGTAACTTACTAGACATACAAATACGATACAAAACAGACTTAATACCCCATATGCTAAGTCTTTTTTAGATTCTATTTCCATATTTATAATCTCCTTAACTTAAATCATGTTTCTTCTCCACTAATAACAACTACCTTATCGCTATGTCCAATATCACACAATTCCAAATCAGTAAAAGTCCTTACATTAGGAAATCTTGAATATCCATCAGTAAAAGTAAACTGAAAATCAAAATCTGGGTACAGTTCGCATAATTTTCCTAATTCTCTTCCTGTCACATTTTTACCTCCTTATCTCAGAACAAGATTGAGTTTGATATCTACACACCAAATCAGTGTCAATTCCTTTCTCTTTATAAAACGTTAATTTTGTTGCTTTTTAATTACAACGCCCATTGCTCTCTCTAACCCATTCTCATCAAGCCACTGGTCAAACTCTGCATTGACTTGCGCTTCCAACTCATCCATTTTTTTCTCAATTGCCTTGTGAACATTTTGAAAAAGGTCATCGGAGATGAAAGCAATACCCAGCCAGTTATAATCCATTACGCCGTTCATCTTTTCTCCTAACGGAAATGTTAATCTACTGCCCCATAGATAAAGGGCAAATACAAAAGTCCCATAATGTCGTCAACTACTCTTGGCTGTATCTGGTGGTATATTAACAGCTCCAAACCTTGCCATACTAAAGCAAGTACTATGTACCACCAGCATGTTTTTAATATCTTCTCCACTGCCAGTTCCTCCGTTTAGTAAATGTTAATTTTGATACCACGGCTTAAATGCCCGAATCTTGCCAATAAGTCCCAGCGCATTTCCGTCAAAGCAAATTGCCCTATCATCTATATAGCAAATAGCCGGCGGCTTGTGCGCAACAACATCATCAACTACAATATGGTTATCTCTCAGATAGCGCCTAACTGCTCCCATACCCTCTGGCCTTGCGCATCTGGTAGATACCACAATTACCTCATATCCCTCCATACGCAAGTAATTGATTGCTGCCTGTATCTCCGGCACAACCGGGTCTGGTATAACTGATATACCCTGCCACCCACTTGTGTAACTATGTATCACTCCGTCAAAATCAAACACTATTGTTTTCTTATCCATCCAGTTCTCCTTTTCGAAAATGCTAAGTTGGCGGCGGCCGGAGTCGAACCGGCACCCTCTTACTTTGCCAGGAATCGAACCTGGACCTGTGTGCCACACACCGCCATTAACTCTTAAAACACCGGTAAATCGCTATTGCTATAATTATTAGTATCTCTGCAAAAACAGTGCAAACAACTCCTGCAAAAAATGGATTGATGTACATCGTTTATCTCCTCCTCTTTCTCTTGATTCCCCGGCTCTTGCCGTTCTTCTTAATCCTGGCTCTCTGTCCCATTCTCTAAATCTCCTTGTGTTCCTGTATTGATGTTGTTCAGTCCAGTGCCATCCTGGGAAACATAATCATATGTACCCGCAGTATAAAGCCATGCAGCATTGGTGCCTATCAGCGCCGCCAGTGTTACCAGGAACGCTATAAACCAATGCTTTGCATTCCTCTTGCTCTGCTCGATTACCTCTACAGCAAAATACTGCTCCAGCCCTTCCCATGTTGGCTTGTCCTTCTGGTTTTCAATGTTCATAAATATTTTCCTCCTGTGCTTGCGTAATACAGGAGAAAATGGTAAAATATTCCTGTATCCGCATTAGTATGGTTAATGTGTGATACGGCTCCGGTTGGTGTGTCCGCACCGCCGGGGCATTTTTATGCTATGCTCAAATTCATCTGCGCATTAGATGCCTCAATCATCTCAACCAGATAGGTGGGCGCGCTGTAGCAATCAATCAACTCATGAGCATCCACCAAGTATTTCCTTTTTAATGCCTTAAATGATTTTGGGTGCCCTGTATCATCATATATACCAAACTCCCGTTTAAGCTGTTCGTAGATATCTCGGTATACCTTGGACCGGAGCACGGAATCTCTGTAGGCATTCGATTTCTTCCCGCCCAGGATACTGGTCCCTTTCCTTTTCACATGCCCTGAAAGTTCATCAGCCTCCGAGCCATAGAGAGGGATATCGAATTCCAGTCGCTCTATCCGCTTCTCCATCTTAACCTGTTTCTCGTCAATCATCAGGATTGCTTTCATTTCCGTGGACATGTTCGGATTTTCATAATATCCATTCTGACGGATGGATGGGAGCACTTCATCGAATACCCATGATTCAAAGCGTTCTGCTGATTCCAGTTTACTGTGGGTGATGAGACGATACATATCGCCTTCGGGGATTAATGCTACTTCCCGACCACCCTCTTTAAAGTTGTCGTGTTTCACGACACCTTTACAATGTCTTGCAATTGCGTCTCTGGGATTGCTGTAGCCCAATGCATTGGCTACATCTTTTCCTACAAAATAAATCTTTCCTTCAATCTCTACAGTCCGTATCTGCCCGAACTCAGGGCTGTTAAAAATTTTTAAATCGTTCATTTTATGAGTCCTCCTTGCTTGTCTTTTTTCTCCCCCTGTCCTATACTGTATATACAGGCGTTGCCGCGCCGAGTATATAAGAAAGGAATTAAAAACATATGGTTACAAAGTTTTGCCCGTTTATGAATGCAGACCCATCAGATTTGAAAAGCAAAACAGTTCCGTGTATGGATACATGTGCTTTATACTGGAAGGGATGTTGCTCCATAAATGTTCTTGCCCAAAAAGCAACCTATGATTTTGAGCAAAAAAAGAAAGAAAAAGAGCTAGAAAAATAATTCATTATTACCAGTGCAGATATGGCTTGAAAGAAAATCAAATTTATCCACACTTGATTTTTCAACTACAGTCTTTTTTGAAATTTCTTTCGCCATATCTGCTGCTAACTCAAGTTCTGCTATCGTTATTCCGTTTTTGGCTGCAACAGCAATGATTTGCGTTGCCATAAATTCTATTTTTCTTAAATTCTCCACCGCTTCACCTCCCACTCTAAGAAATAAGCTTGTCAATTTTAACTTTTAAATAATCTGCAACTTTCTTTACCTTACTCACTCCTGGGTCCGTATCGTTCCACTTGCAAATGCTTCCTCTGGAAAAACCCAATTCACTTTCCATTCTAGTTATAGAAATCTTCCTTTTATCACAGATTTCCTTGACGTTGTTATAAATCAAATAAATCCACCCTCCTTTCTGCTGAAAATATTACGCATTATGTATTGACATTGGGTTGAAAATATTCTATAATTTGAATTACCACAAACAAACTAAATACTATTTTCAACGGCATATTATTTTTGCGTATTTTTTTCAACGTCATAATTATATTATACGTTATATTTTCAATATGTCAATAGTATTTGCGTATTTTTTTCAACTTTTATTAGAAAGGACGAATATACGTGATTACTTATCAAGATATCAAAAGATTATGTAAGGAAAAGGGAGTAACTGTCACTGGAGCCGAAAAGGCTTTAGGGTTTGCTAAGGGGTCTTTATGCAAAATAGAAACAAGTAAACCCAGTATGGAAAGAGTCAAAAAGATATCAGATTATTTTAATATTCCAATAACTGATTTTTATGATAAGGAGGTAAAAGAACGAAATAAATATTACATCAATGAGGAAACTGCCGCTATTGCCCAGGATATCTTTGAAAATAAGGAGTTGAGGTTATTATTTGATGCTGCTAAAGATGCAGAGCCGGAAGATTTAGAAACTGTTCATAGTATGCTTTTAGCTTTGAAAAGAAAGGAACGAGGCAATGTCGATTGACTACAACGTCCAATTGATTAGCTTTCCATCTGGAAAAATACATGAAGCCGTAACGCCTAATGAGGATGGAACCGTTACTATATTTTTAGATAAAAATGCAACCACGGAATCTCAAAGACAAAGATTCTGGCATGTTATGAGGCACTTAGAAGGAAATGATTTTGAAAAAGATGATGTACAAGATATTGAGTCTGATGCACATTATGGGGGATGTTCATGAGTATTAAAGGCAAATCTCAAGAGTTGTATATAGGAAAAACAGAGATTAATATAAAGGACTATCAATGGAGATATAAATTAATAAAAATTCAATATAGTGATATTTCAAAAATTGAATATTGTTTTCGTACTATGACCGAAGGGGGATATATAGATTTTCATGATACATACGGACATTTTGAAAGGTTTTGCTTCCCTCGAAAATCGAATGCAGCAATACAACGAGCAATAGATTACATCGAAGAACGGTACCCTGATTTAGTAATTGAAAAACATAATACAGATGATGACCCTATTTATTCTAAAAATGTTTTTATTGCTGTATTATCCTTATTTTGCTGTTGGCCAATTGGATTAATACTGAATTGGACAACCGGAAAACGTACATTGCAAGAAAGAATCATGTTTACAGTTTTGATATTATTGATACAGGTAAGTCTATATTTCTTTTGGGTGTGGTACACAAAAATGCAGATAAATAATGCTGTAGATTCTGTAAATGAATATTTCAATCAGTTATATAATTTTGGAATATAAATATGATTAATTCGCCACAGGCGTTTTAATAAAATACAAAAGAAATGAGGAATGGAGTATGGAAAATGACAAGAAATATTGTAAGCACTGTGGTGAGCAAATTGACAAAGAATGTGTTATATGTCCAAAGTGTGGAAAACAAGTGGAAGAATTAGCCGGCAATGACAAGAATATTATTATCAATAATAACAACTCTGCTTCTTCGGCTGCTTCCACTACTGTTGTTCAGGGAATTGGGCTTAAACCAAAAAACAAGTGGGTAGCATTTTTCCTTTGCTTTTTCTTAGGCTTTTTTGGTGCGCATAAGTTTTATGAGGGGAAAATAATATTTGGGATTGTTTATCTCTGTACCTGTGGGCTCTTGGGTGTTGGCTGGTTGATTGATTTAATCCTTATAATTCTCAAACCCAATCCTTATTTTGTTTAATATGATTATTCCCCTTCCCTTGTGTTTTTATAGGGAAGGGGCCCTACATTGATAATATAATATATTTACCCTGGGAACCGATGGGGCGCTATTCTAGCCACCTACTCTTAAGAGAAAGGGGCTGGTGCTTATGTACGTTACTTTTAATGACTTATTTACATTTGTTATCATGCTCGTAGCAGTCATAACTCTTGTTAAGCATAAAAAATAACGCCCTCGCTCTGGTAAAGTAAGGCGTTATTTTTTACATATACCGGGGTGGCTAGGTTTCAGCTAGTCATCGGTTCTCTTGTTAAGTATATTATATATCAAACATAGAAAATTTTCAATAACAAAATGAACCGGCCCCTGCGCCAACAGGAACCGGCCTACATACCCGAAGATATGCACTATAATTCGCACCTATATTGTACCATCTTCGGGGCGGCTTTGCAAGATATTTGCGGAGCTGTATTTTTTATACCTATTTTTAGGATAATTAATTGAAGGAGGAAAGGAAAATGGCAAAGAAAGCCCCGAAAAAGAAAATAGGCGAACTACCATCCAAAAATATCCGTGTACAATTATACTTATATACGGATGAGAAAGGTAAACGGCATTACAAAAGTTTTGTTGCCCCATCACGCAAAATCGCACAAGAAATGGCAGCTAGATGGAAATTAGATATGAAGGACAAGCCCATAGAACAATACAACGTACCGGAAGAGGACGAAGAAGATATTACAGTTAATGATGCTATTGAACGCTATTTAAACGCCAAGAGCGGTGTTTTAAGCCCTTCTACTCTTAGAGGGTACACTGGTCTGCAAAGACAGTATTTCGGCGGCGCATTTGGCCAAAAAAAGCTTTCAGAACTGACAAGTCCATCTGTGCAAATATGGGTAAGTAATTTAGCTGCAAAAAAACTATCTCCAAAGACGGTAAGAAATGCCTATGGTCTGTTATCTCCAACGCTGGAAATGTTTGCACCCGAATTAACTTTAAACGTTAAACTGCCGCAGAAAAAACGTCCTAACTTATATTGCCCAAATGACAATGATATTAAAAAGTTGCTGGACGCTATTAAAGGCACTGATTTGGAGATAGCTGTATTACTGGCTGCGTTTGGTCCACTTAGGAGAGGGGAGATAAGCGCTCTAACCGATAAGGACGTGGATGGAAAAATTATCCATGTAAGAGATAATATGGTCAAGGGGCCAGACAATCAATGGTACATCAAACAGCCAAAGACAGATGACAGTACAAGGGATGTAGAAATGCCAGCATTTGTAATTGACCGGATATCCGAAAAAAAAGGAAAGCTGGTTGACATGAACCCGGATTACATCACACACCGATTCGGACGAGTACTCAAAAAGATTGATATACCCCATTTCCGCTTTCACGACCTCCGGCATTATGCTGCATCCATTATGCACGCTATAGGGATACCGGACCAATATATTTTGCAGCGGGGAGGATGGGCCAGCGACAATATTATGAAAACCGTATACAGAAATGCAATTGACTCTGAAACCGTCCGGCAAAATAAAAAAATTAATAAGCACTTTGAAAAATTGAACAGTATGTAATAAAACGGCATATTTTTCGTGTTGAAAAAACCTTGTAAATACGTTGTTTTTCCCGTATCTACAAGGTTTTATGGAAAAGCTGCTGACGGGAATCGGACCCGTGACCTCCGCACTACCAATGCGACGCTCTACCGACTGAGCCACAGCAGCTTATTCTGTTTTGGTACGCTCTCGCGAACCTTGTATATATTATCATGGCCGCATGGTTTTGTCAACAATAATTTTCAAATTTTTTAAACAATTCACCAACGGCTCTTTCTTACCTTCTCTTTCTTACCTTCTATCCCCGCCCACGCAAACCGCTGCTCCCGCAAGCCTTCCCGGCAATCGTGAGCAGCAGTCTGTACGGCGGCTTCCCAAAAGATTCTAAAAACCGAATCCTCAATCAATTCTTTTCCAAATATCAGAAAATACCATCATACCCTTCCCGCAGCGTATCACAGGAGCGGCCCAGCTTCTCCAGCTCCTCCGGTGTCAGGGACAGGGGCAGGACCCTCTGTACACCGTTCTGGTTGATAATACAGGGAACGCCGGCAAATACGTCCATCTGACCGTACTCTCCCCGCAGCATGGCGGATACGGTAAGTACGCTGTGCTCATCCCCCAGAATGGCCTTGGTTATTCTGGTAAGGGCCATGCCAATGCCATAATAAGTGGCACTCTTGGCCTCTATGATTTTGTAAGCGGCCGTGCGGACCTCTTCCTCGATTTCATCAAACCGCTGCCGGCATACCGCTTCCCCGTTTTCCCCGCACAGTTCCAGTATGGGCTTGGTGGACAGCAGCGCCTGGCTCCACGGCACAAACTCGCTGTCTCCATGCTCTCCCATGACATAGGCATGGACATTTCTGGGATCCGCCTTCAGATAATCGCCTAACAGGTATCTGAGCCTGGCTGTGTCCAGGGCTGTTCCTGTTCCCAGTACCCGTCTCGGATTAAAGCCTGACAGGGTACAGGTTATCCTGGTCATGATATCAACCGGATTGGTTGCCACCAGAAACAGGCCGTTAAAGCCCGATGAGGTAACCGGCTCAATGATGGAGCGGAACACCTCAGCATTCCTTTTCAGAAGATCCAGCCGGGTTTCACCCTGCTTCTGGGCCACGCCGGCACATATGACCACAATATCCGCGTCACTGCAGTCGTCGTACTCCCCTGCATATATTGTCATGCTGGAATTGGCAAATGCCAGGCCATGGTTTAAATCCATTGCCTCCCCCTCGGCCCTCTTTTTATTTACATCAATGAGCACCAGCTCATCACACACCGATTGATTCAGAAGACAATAGGCATAGCTCATGCCCACCATTCCAGTTCCTACGATTACCACTTTCCTCTTATCTGCTCTCACGTGCTGCTCCTTTCCCACCGTCCAGGTCTGCTGTTCATAACCTTAGTATATCTGGAAAACCTGCGTCTTATTCCGGCAGGATTCCCCGTTGGTTTTTCCAGGACCTCCGGCAGGTCCGGCGGCTACCTGGCCAGTTTCTTTTCCATGAGCTCGCTGTTGCTGCTGTAAGCTATCGCATTTTCACGTGAAATCACTCCGTCACGGTATAATTTAATAAGGCTGTTGTCCATGGATATCATGCCTTCCTCCTGGGAGGTGGCAATGATTCCGTCTATCTGGTGAATCTTGGATTCCCGTATCATATTGCGGATTGCATTGTTTAAAAACATAATTTCAAAGGCAGGCTGCACCCCGCCGTCCACAGTAGGTATGAGCTGCTGGGATATAACCGCATCCAGCACCATGGCCAGCTGGGTCCTTATCTGCTGCTGCTGGTTTGGCGGAAATGCATCAATCACACGGTCAATGGTATTGGCTGCTCCCACAGTATGAAGGGTGGAGAGAATCAGGTGCCCTGTCTCCGCTGCTGTCATGGCTATACTGATCGTCTCATAATCTCTCATTTCACCTAACAGGATAACATCCGGCGCCTGGCGCAGGGATGCCCTCAGGCCTGTGACATAGCTGTCCGTATCCGTAACAATCTCCCTCTGGGTCACCACGCTCTGTTTATGCCTGTGCAGGTATTCGATGGGGTCCTCCAGTGTGATGACATGGGCGTTTCTGGTACTGTTGATTTCGTCAATAATACAGGCCAGGGTTGTGCTTTTACCGCTGCCTGCGGGTCCGGTCACCAGGACCATTCCCTTGGTAAGCCTGGATACGCCGATGATGCTGTCCGGCAGATGGAGCTGTCCGGCATCCGGCAGTTCAAAACGCACCACCCGGATGATTCCTGCCAGGGAGCCCCTCTGGCGGAACACACTGGCCCTGAAACGCGATACCCCCGGTATGGCAAAGGAAAAATCATCATCTCCATGGGACTGGACCTTATCCATGCCCCGGTTCTTTGCCAGGCCGTATATCTCGGTAATCATCTTGTCCATCTCATCGGGCATGATCCGGTTGTCACCCTGATAGATAATCCGGCCGCCAATCTTATAGGAGAAGGGCATGCCTGGTATAAGAAATATGTCAGCCGCATTCTTCTCCACGGCCGATGTAAGCAATTCCATCACATTCATCTGTTTTGCTCCTTTTGCCTCTGTTTTATTCCTGGGATGGGGCTGCTCCGCCCCACACAGGCATAGAATTATCTATTTCATACTCATCACTGGCATATACATACCATGATTTTATATCGTAATGCTTTTCCCCGCACATGAGAACCAGCTCAATGCGCAGGGACTGTCCCCTGTCCATGGGAATGTCCGTGGAAATAAGTCCGGTTTCCCTGTCGTAAAGCTCTCCCAGCCTGTCCTTGATATCCAGGCTGCACTGGGTGGAATCCTTTCCCTCCCCCATTTCCTCTGTCAGGACCTGGTCCACTTCTTTAAGCCACTGCTGCCCCCTGCTGTCCGCCTCATAATAGGCCCGGACCGCCTCCCCATTGCGCCCGGCCAGCTTTAAATCGCCCTGGGCGCTGCTTAAGGACAGCAGTCCAAAGGTTGCCATGCACAGAACGATGAAAATAAGAATCAGGGACGACGCCCCTATATTTACTTTATTCCTGGATGCCTCTCCTGCCATCTGTCTTTCCTTTCCGTGTTTCATTTTCCCCAAATCCGGCGGTACACAGCTTTAGGAGCCGGCATAGGTCTCTGTCTGCAGCCGGTACAGCATCTTTCCCTTATTGGCCCCTCTGCCGTAGCGCATGATAAGTATGTCCGCCCGCTCCATCTTATCCACTGTTCCGGTGTATATAACCCCCAAAAAGGCGGGTTCACTGTCAGGTTCGGTTTCCTCCCAGCTGCTGTTCCAGTACATGGTATGGATTCCTTCGTAGCCTTCGCTCTGTACCAGCTCCTGGTTCCACTGAACCTGTTCCTGGTTTCCCCCATCGGCATCTGCCAGGTGTTCCCATATGTTTCGGTCCGGCAGCATCTCTGACCACCGCAGAGCCTGCCCCGCCTTAAGCTCTTCTGCCAGGCTCTGTGCCTTAAGCACCGCCTGATTTATGTCCCGGGCGTCTTTGCTTATGTTGTCAGCCTTCACAAACACCAGAACACAGATACTGGCGCAGATGATGAAAAACCCCACCACCACCAGCATTTCCATTAAAAATGGCCCTGAACCGGACCCGCTTTTTCTATTCATCCGTCTCAAGTCCTCCGCTCCGCAGAGAAAGCTCCAGGCTTCCGCCGCCCTCTCCCACGGTCTCTATACGCAGCAACCTGCCGTCCTTAGAAAGCTTCAGGCCCCGGCATTCTAAAATCTCCAGACCGTCCGCAAGCCCCAGACCGCTGGATGTGTCTGTAAACAGTTCCCGGATGCTTCCATCGTCCCAGTAAATCCATGTGACGTATTCTGAATCCCCTATCTCCTGTTTCATCTCCAGCACCTGGATTCCATCCACATCCACCACATTTACCATCCCGGCCCGGTCGCCCTGGCGCACCTTGTTGGCAATGTAGCTGAGGGCTGTGTTGCCTGTATAATTGGCATCGCTGCGCACATTGATATTTTCATATACCCGGCTGCCAATCAGCACTGTGAAAAGGGCACACAGCACAAATACCAGAAACAACAGCATGGTAAAAAGCACGCTAACGGCATTTCCCTTCTTGTCTGTTTTCCGATTCATAACTGTATGCCCCCTACTCGTCTATGGGTATGATGGTAATTTCCGGCATCACATTGGACGCGAAACCATCGTAAAACACATTGTATTTCTTTCTGTTAATCTGGACCGCGTAATTCTCCTCCAGATATTCCACGCTGGGCGGATAACGGCCCTCAATGGCATAGCACTGGACCGAAGCCCTTGCCACTGCCTTCCTGAGAGTCTCCTCCTCCCTTGCGCCTGTCCTGCCCGAAAAATTCAGCACAGCGGCAGCAAATAATGCCACCATGGCCGCCATGGCTGCCAGGGACAGTATGTAACCCAGTGCCTGGCTCTTCTCTTTTTTCTCAGACTTAACCTTCATTTACTGCCTCCTAACTGTTATCCGATAGCGGACAATACGCCCACCAGAGGAAGCATGACGGACAAAAGGACAAGTCCCACTGATACAGCCAGGACTGCCACAATGGTCGGTTCAAACCTGGCTATCATATCGTCAATGGCAGTATCAGCCATCTCCTCATAATCCTGGGATATCTCATCCATAACGCTGTCCAGATGGCCGCTTCTGGTTCCCACCTTAATCATCTGTACATAAAAACCGGAAAACAGGCCGGTATCCTTCATAGCCTGGTAGTAGCTCTCACCCATCTGAAGCTGTTCCGAGCATTTCCCGATGCGGACTGCCACGCTTTCATTCTCAACCAGCTCCTTTGCAAGGTCCATACCCTTTTCCAGCTCCATACCGCTCTTTAAGGTCAGGGCCAGCACAGCGGTAAACCGCCGGTTGGCCACTGCCAGGGCAATCTTGCTGCGTCCCTTCACAAAATTCACAAAGCGCTCCACCAGGGCAAAGCGTTTGCCGAATTTGGAGGCTGTCCAGATCCCGCACAATGCCAGGGCCAGCACAGCCCCCGCAATAAGGGCTGCGCCGCTTAACCAGCCTCCCAGCCTCATGGCCGAGGCTGCCACAGGCGGCATTTGGGCCCCCAGCTGCTCATATACCTTGTTAAACACAGGCATGACCTTGGAAAACAGCACAAAGAGGACCACCAAAAGCATTACCACCATCATCACAGGATATGTGACCGCATTCTTTATGGCCCGCAAGAGCCGGTATTCCTTCTCATAGTAATCGGACAGCGATTTCATCATCTGGTCCATGGTTCCTGTCTGCTGTCCCAGCTTGGCCATACGCACCACATAAGCCGGGAATACACCCGTATCCTCCATAACCTTGAAGAAGGGGTCTCCCAGCTCCACGCCCTCAGCCATGTACAAAAGCATATCCTTCTCGCCCTGCGAGGCTGCATCCTCAGCCATAATGGCCAGCCCTTCCTCTAACGGAACAGCTGCTTCCAGCAGCAGAGATATCTGCAGGCAGAACGCCGACAACTCCTCATAGGAATACCGGTAATAAGCCTCTCCCTTTTTCGCCATCTCTTTTGCCTCCCCTTAATAGCTGTATTTTGCCCTGTAGTTAGAGCCGTTTCCAATGTACTGCATGATTTCCTGGCTCTGACCGCTGGAGGACGCAAAGGTGGGGTCCATCAGTTTCCAGCTGTTGCCGTCAAAATAGATGATATTATCCACCCATCCCTGGCCTTCCAGATATACATTAATCCAAGCGTGATACAGATTCCCCGTATAGCCCACCACCAGCTTGGTGGGAATGTCCTGGGACCTGAGCATGGCTGTCATAAGGGCAGCGTAGTCAAAACAGATTCCCTTTTTCTGCGCCAAAACCACATCCACATTGGGCAGATAGCCGGACTGGACCGAACTTGCCTTGGCCGTATCATAGGTGACATTGTTGATTACATAGTTATATACGTTTGACACCACTCCCAACTGATCCGTTGCGCTGGCAGCCACGGATGCACCTGTCTGCACCGCTGCGCTGGCAGCGTTGAAGTTCACATACTGGTTGGGGTACAGGAATGGTCCGAACTGATTGGTTATGGTGGCATTTACATTCTGGCTGAAGGCCTGGGAATACTGGTTTCCCTGGATATTTTCAAACACCTTCACCGAGTAGCTGCCGCTGCCCTCAGACAGAGGGAACACCTCGTATACGCCGCTGCTGCTCAAATCATATGTATATGTCTCGGAACCGCTTTTTGTAATCTGTACCTTAATCTTGCCCACGCTTCCCGTGTACTTTACCATAATATAACCCTCCGACACATTGGATGCGTCCAGGGTAGCCTTCTCATTGCTGTATGTAGTGACCCCGGAAGCAATGGGAGTCAGTACATGACTTCCGGCAGGCTTTGTGTAGGCCAGGGCCGTCACCGGTACCTGGATACTGCTGACGGCAAAAAAAGCCGCTGCCGCTGCCGCTGCAAGCTTTACAACAGGTTTATATGCTGTCTTCATATCGTTATCACTCCTTTATCTCTAAAAGGACTACATCTCCAGGCGCTGCCTTACAATCTCATAGGCCAGCACGCCTGCCGCAACCGATGCGTTCAGGGAATCAATATCCCCCTTCATGGGAATGGACGCAACCATATCACAGTGCTCGCGCACCAGCTTGCCGACCCCTTCCCCTTCATTTCCCACCACCAGTCCGATGGAACCCTTCAGGTTCATCTTATACATAAGCTCTCCGCCCATATCGGCGCAGACAAACCACATGCCCTTTTTCTTCAAATCTTCCATGGTGGCCGTCAGATTTGTGACCTTGGCTACCGGCGTATAGTTTAAGGCTCCTGCCGATGTCTTTGCCACGGTGGCTGTCAGTCCCACGGCACGGCGTTTGGGAATAATGACGCCGTGGGCCCCTGCCAGGTTGGCTGTACGGATGATGGCTCCCAGGTTGTGGGGATCCTCTATGCCGTCTAACAGTATGAGGAAGGGCGGCTCTCCCTTTTCCTCTGCGGCCTTCAGCATATCTTCCACCTCTGCGTACTCATAGGCAGCAGCATAGGCAATAACGCCCTGATGCTTTCCTGTCTCGGATATCTGGTCCAGCCTCTCCTTCGGCACATAATTAATGATGGTATCATATTTCCTGGCTTCTCTCAGGATAGTGCGCACCGGACCGTCCTGACAGCCGTCCAGGACAAACAGCTTGTCGATGGTCTTGCCGGACCGGAATGCCTCCAGCACGGCATTGCGCCCCTCTATGGTAAGTTCTTCGTATCTCATGTCTTATCTCCTTCCGGGTCCGGCATCCTGCCCAGCTTCTCAAGTCCCTGGCTTATCAGATATACCAGCCTGTTGTATTCCTGCCTCAGGAACAGCCACCCTACCAGGGCTTCCATTCCTGTGGCCATGCGGTAATCAATGACAGAAGCGTTCTTGGCTGATGTGGCTGATTTTGCATTGCGCCCCCGCTTGAACACGGCATGTTCCTCCTGGGTAAGCATGTCCTCGATGGCCTTTATAAGCTCTGCCTGTGTCCCGGCCTTTACAAGCTCCGAGCTCTGCTTATGCATTTTATTCACCTGCATGCTGCCCCGGTTTATCACCTTTGTGCGTATGATAACCTCATACACCGAATCTCCAATATAGGCCAGAACCAGTGGAGAGTAAGAATTCTCATCCACTGGTTCAAGCCTCATGCACTGTCTATAATATGTGAGAAATTCCTGAATGGTTACGCTCTCTTCCACTTTACGCCCTCTCTGGTATCCTCTAATACAATTCCCATATCCAGAAGCTTTCCGCGGATTTCATCCGCCAGCGCAAAATTCCTATCTTTCCTGGCCTGCTGTCTGGCTTCAATCATCTCTTCGATCTCGCTGTCCAGCACTTCTTCCTTTTTCTCCGTGATAATGCCCAGTACATCGCACAGTTCTTCTATCATTGTCTTCATATAAGATACGAATTCCCTGGTGCCGGATTCATCAGCAGTGGTATTTGCCAGCTTTACCAGTTCAAATATGGCTGAAATAGCGTCCGCGGTGTTGAAGTCATCATCCATGGCCTCCTCATACTTGCCCCGCAGCTTATCTGCCTCTTCCATAGTTGCCTGCTCCCCGGCAGTCTTGGGGCTGTGGGAAGCCTTTGCCTCCAGATCCCTTAACTTCTCCACACAGGTCAGGATACGCTCCAGGCCGTTCTTGGAAGCCTCCATCAGGTCGGCGCTGAAGTTAAGGGGACTGCGGTAATGGGCGCTGAGCATGAAGAAGCGCAGTACCTGCAGGTCGTATTTTTCACTGATTTCCCTTACTGTAAAGAAATTTCCCAGGGATTTGGACATTTTCTTATTATCAATATTAAGGAATGCGTTGTGCATCCAGTATGTGGCAAAGTTCTTGTCGTTAGCGCACTCACTCTGGGCAATCTCGTTCTCATGGTGAGGGAATATCAGGTCCTCGCCGCCGGCATGAATATCAATCTGCTCGCCCAGGTAGCGTTTGGACATAACGGAGCACTCAATATGCCAGCCCGGACGTCCGTCGCACCACGGCGACTCCCAGAAAGGCTCCCCTTCCTTCTTAGGCTTCCAGAGCACGAAATCGTTGGGGTCTTCCTTGCCTTCCTCACCGGTGACCTTGATTTCACGGAATCCTGACTGAAGCTCATCCAGGTTCTTATGGGACAGCTTTCCATATTCCTTAAAGGAACCTGTCCTGAAGTACACGGTCCCGTCCCCGGCCACATAGGCGTGGTTCTTGTCGATAAGGGTCTGTATCATCTCCAGCATGCCGCAGATTTCCTGGGTTGCCTGAGGATGGACCGTGGCAGGCTTTACATTCATGGCTGCCATGTCCTTTTTGCACTCCTCAATGTACCGGCGGGACACGGTGTCAGCGTCCACACCTTCCTCAATTGCCTTTTTTATGATTTTGTCATCCACATCCGTGAAATTGGACACATAGCGCACGTCGTAACCCTTATACTCAAAATACCTGCGTACCGTGTCAAATACAATCATGGGCCTGGCGTTTCCTATATGGATGAAATTATACACCGTAGGGCCGCAGACGTACATCTTGACCTCCCCCGGGGTCAGCGGAACGAATTCCTCTTTTTTTCTGCTCAGTGTGTTAAATATCTTCATACTCTTATTCTCCTCAAATGAATCTCTTGCGGCATGTCTGGAACATACCCGGTCAGCTGTGTCAGAATGTGTTTAATCCCGTCTTATTCTTCCTTCGCCCGGCTGCAGCCAGGACAGCCTCCACAGCCGCTTTCCATTATCTTACTATCATAGCAGTAATCTGCTGTTTCCGTCAATAAGGTAATTGCCTGAGAAGAGATTCCTTCCCCGGTTCCTGTAAATCCAAGCCCTTCCTCAGTAGTGGCCTTGACGCTTACCCTGGACACGTCCAGATGGAGGGCGTCTGCTATGTTTGCCGCCATCTGCGGCCTGAATTGAGCCAGCTTGGGACGCTGGGCTATGATGGTGGCGTCTATATTCTCAACCACGTACCCTTCCCCGTCCAGAAGTTCTCCTACCTTCTTTAACAGTTCTATGCTGGAAATACCTTTATATGCCGGATCCGTGTCCGGGAAATGCTGTCCGATGTCTCCCAGGGCAGCCGCCCCCAACAGGGCGTCCATCACCGCGTGGACCAGAACGTCCGCGTCGGAATGGCCTAAGAGGCCTTTTTCATATGGGATATTGACGCCGCCTAAGATTAGGTCCCGGCCTTGTACTAATTTGTGAACATCGTATCCTTGTCCGATTCTCATTGTGTCTCCTTTTTTACTGCGTCTGCGCTACTCCGCCATGCACACCGTGACTGCGCTGCGCTCATTGCCCGCGTCATATCATCATCCTTACCTTCCTGGCTATGCAGCTGGCTTGGATGTCGGTCTGAAAGCCGCAGCTTTCTCCGTCTGCATGGACGGGCAGGGCTGCTTCCGTGTGGATGGATACTTCCCTGCACTCGTAGGTTCTGACACCTTTGGGCCGGCGCCTTCCTATGAGGGCTGACAGCAGGACAGGTATCAGCTTTGTCCTGGTGCCGTGGCTCATGACGCAGATGTTTAATTTTCCGTCGCTTCCGTCTGCCCTGGGGGCAAAGAGGAAGCCGCCGCCCTCTGAGGGCTGTATGTGACAGGATATGAAAAGGATGTTGTTGAACTCCACCTTTTTTACCCCGTCCAGTAAAATGTACCCTTTGCAGGATTTACATTTAAAAAACTGATGTATACCTATGAGTATATAAGAAAGTTTCCCCATACCCAAACGATTTAAACGCTGACGGCATCTGGATGACAGGGCATCCTGACAGACTGCCGCGTCAAATCCGATTCCGGCGCTGACCAGAAACCGGCGGTGGGATACCTCCTGGTTTCCATAGGTAAGGACTCCGTAATCAATCATGGTGAAATGCCGGGGAGCCAGCTGTTTCTTAAGACACTTTATGGTGCGTCCGGGCATGCGGAGACTCCTGGCCAGGTCGTTGCCGGAGCCGGCCGGGATGTAGCCCAGACTTAAAGGCCCATGGAAAGACACACCGTCCAGAACCTCATTCATGGTTCCGTCCCCGCCCACGGCGATGATATATCTTGGCTCATCATGGCTGTCTGTCAGACGCCTTGCCGCGGTTCTTGCGTCCCCAATGCCTTCTGTCAGGAAAACTTCGTATTCAATATTATGACTGTCCATATAACGGGCTATGGCTTTCCAGATTTTAAGACCCTTGCCGGAGCCTGCTTTGGGATTTACAATGAAGTTATACATGAAGGATTCAGGTCGTCCTTTCTAATATTTTACTCTGCCTTAAATTATAGCATAATACCCTATAAAACACTAAGAAAATTTCTATAAAAAAAGTTGTAAAAAAAGTCTTGACAATTACCACAATTTATCATATACTGTACAGGCAGTCGCGAGTGAGACACAAACGACGGCAGGATATGGGGTCTTAGCTCAGCTGGGAGAGCATCTGCCTTACAAGCAGAGGGTCACAGGTTCGAGCCCTGTAGGCCCCACTATCTACCAAATTAAATATGGCGGAATAGCTCAGTTGGCTAGAGCACACGGTTCATACCCGTGGTGTCGAGAGTTCAAGTCTCCCTTCCGCTACTTGAGAAGCTTTGGATTGTCAAGGCTTCTTTTATTTTGTCGCCGGGTATTTGCCTGCCAGGGCGTTTTATCCGTCTGAAATCTGCCAGGGAGGACACAAGCATCATGGAAAAGGAACAAATCTTTCAAAGAAACGCAGGATTTCTCGCGTTTTTTCTAAGCGGCATATGCGCCATCAGCAGCGGTGTGGTCGTAAGCATGCTTCAGGAGACCTACGGCTTTGCATACGGCATGACAGGGACACTGCTGTCCCTTATGAGCATAGGTAATCTGCTGGCAGGTTTTGCTTCCGGCATGCTGCCTGCGAAAATCGGAACCAAGAAAACAGTGGTGCTCCTGACAGCAGGCTATGGAGCCGGATATCTGATCATGGGATTTTCCGGATGGATGCTGGTTCTCATGCTGGGCTTTTTCCTGGTGGGCGTTGCCAAAGGAAGCACCATCAATACCTGCACCATCCTGGTGGCTGATAACTCCGGCGATCGTACAAAGGGCATGAACATCATGCACAGCTGCTATGCCCTGGGCGCGCTTTTGTGCCCTTTCTTCATCGGCGCGGCCATGAAGGCAGGAAATGCCATTCCCATGCTGGTGTTAGCAGCCTGCGGTTTCCTGCTGTGGCTGACCTTCTGTGTGACTCCCGCCGAAACAAAGGCCATGAAAAAGGACAGGAACATAGATAAAAGCTTTCTTAAAAGCAGAAAATTCTGGATGCTCACCGGTCTCCTGTTCTGCCAGAACGCGGCGGAAACCAGCGTAACCGGCTGGATGGTTACATATTTCAAGGGAAACGGCATCATATCAGGAGCTCTCAGTCCCTACACCGTGACCGTGATGTGGGGTGCCACCCTGATTGCCCGCCTGCTCATAGCATTTGTTATTCCTGTCAAAAACAGCTATTCTGCCATGATTAAGATGGGCATTGGCTGCATCATCTTCTATCTTGGCCTGATGATGGCCGGTACCCAGACCGCTGCCATTCTGCTGCTGTTCGCCTTTGCATTTGCCATGGCCGGCATGAATCCCACTGCCGTGGCCAGCGCAGGACGTATGACCAGCGCGGCCAGCATGGGAATTATGCTTCCGGCTGCCAGCAGCGGCGCTATCATCATGCCCTGGATTATCGGCATGGTGGCTGAACATGCAGGCATTGAAATCGGAATGGCTTCCAATATCATTCCCTGCGCAGGCATGCTTTTATTCAGCGTGGCAGTAAAACGTCTGAAAGAATAGGAGCCGTGAAGCCATGCTCTACGATAAGGATATACGGGAGCCTCTCTTTGATTTTCTGGAGGGGATGTACGGAAAAATACGTATTCTGGAAGAAAAACAGATGGGAAAATCCAGGGCGGATATCGTCATGGTCCTGCCGGACCTGGTGGCGGGAATCGAAATCAAAAGCGATGCCGACACCTATGTCCGTCTGAAACGCCAGGTAAAAGACTATGACCAGTTTTATGACAGAAATTATGTGGCGGCCGGCTCCAGCCATGCCCTGCACATCGAAGAACATGTCCCTGAATGGTGGGGAATCATCACCGTGGAGCAGGTGGACGGACAGGCGGACTTTTATCTTCTCAGGGAGGCCAGGCCAAATCCCGGGGTAAATCTCAGGAAAAAGCTCAGCATACTCTGGCGGCCGGAGCTGGCCCATATCCAGGAATTGAATGATATGCCTAAATATAAGGAAAAGAGCAAGCAATTCGTCATTGATAAAATCGCAGAAAAGATACCCGGGGATATACTGTCAAAGCAGATAAGCGATACCCTGTTTGAACGGGATTATAATGAAATCGAACATGTGATACAGGAATTTAAAAAGACCCGGACCGCTGGCACCAGGAAACGGCGCGCCGGGCGTACCCGAAAAGGCAGGCGTTCATGATACGCCTGCCTTTTCCTAATCCGCATTATATTGGTCTATATTACCTGTTCCGCTTTTCTATTCCGCCTTACCATCCAGATAATCCAGTATCTCCTGGGCATTGGTATCCGGCTTTGCTTTTTCAAACACCTTCTCGATGACGCCATTCTCATCTATTACATAGGTGCTTCTCACCACTCCCATGGAAACCTTGCCGTAAAGCTTTTTCTCCTTCCACACATCGTATGCCTGGATGGCAGTAAGCTCCGGGTCGGACAGAAGGATGAAGGGAAGCTCATGCTTGGCGGCGAAGTTGGCGTGGGACTTCTCACTGTCCCTGCTGACGCCGATTACCTCCACGTTCCTCTGTTTAAATCCAATGTACGCGCCTGCAAAGGCACATGCCTCCCTGGTGCATCCGGGCGTGTTATCCTTTGGATAGAAATACAATACCACCTTCCGGCCAAGAAAAGAAGACAGGCTCACTTCCTTTCCGTCCTTATCTTTTAATGTGAAATCCGGTGCCTTTATCCCTGCACTTAACATGTCCCGTATCCTCCTTAAGCAATTAGCCAGGCTCCTGCGCAGAACGCGCGCCGGCCTATGAGAATATATTATTGCAGGTATCCGTGCTTGTCAAGGTCTCCTCTGTCCATCCTACGGCCTTACAGCTGTCCCGTCAGGCAGTCTTGCAAACAGCCAGCTGTGATCCATATCCACTGCCGGATATTTGGCGGCTTCCTTCTCATCAAAGCCAACACCAATGCCTGGTGTGTCGTCCACATATGCGTACCCATCCCTGATTTTCGGGCAGCCCGGGAATACAGCCTCTTCCTCCTGGGTAAAACCGGAGAACTCCTGGATTCCAAAGTTATGGCTGTTCAGGTCCAGATGCATCTGCGCGCACATTCCAATCGGTGACAGGTCATTGGGACCGTGCCATGCGGTCCGCACGCCATATGCATCGCAGAAATGAGCCAGCTTCACAGCAGGGGTTATACCTCCTATATCGCTTAAGTGCACCCTTATGAAATCAATCCACTGGTTTTGGATAATGGTTTTCCACTCAGCCGGATTGGTAAACAGCTCTCCCATGGCAAAGGGCACAGCTGTCTGCTCCCTCATATACTTATAATACCCTACCTGGTCAGGAGCCAGAGAATCCTCCAGGAAAAACAGCTTAAATGATTCCAGTTCCTTTGTAAAAGCAAGGGTGTCTGCCAGTGATAACCGCTCATGAACATCGTGCATGACCTCAAGCTCCCATCCAAAATCCTTCCTCACCTGCTCAAACAGGCGGATTACACTGTCCATATACATTTTTGGATGGAAATACGCGCCTTCCGGTGCCCCCTCCGGTTTCACCATCTGCTGGCGCCTGCCGTCGAAGTTCCCGCCGTAGGTCCCCATATGACAGCGGATGTGCCGGTATCCTTCCTCAATATATCGGCTGATGCACTCTTTTACCTCTTCCAGGCATCCTCCGTCTGCATGGCGGTAAACCGTCACGCCTTCCCTGGCCTTTCCGCCAAGCAGGCTGTAGAGCGGCATACCGGCCAGCTTTCCCTTGATGTCCCACAGGGCCTCATCTACGCCCGATATGGCATTGTTGAGGATTGGACCATTGCGCCAGTAAGAGCTTCCCATCATGGTCTGCCAGATATCCTCTATATTATGTACGCTCCTTCCCTTTAACATAGGGCAGAGATATTCCTCGATGGCTGTAACCACAGCCTTGTGCCTCCATGTAAAGGTAGCGCATCCGTATCCAAAGAGTTCGGGTTCCGATGTCTCTACCTTGACAATGACCAGATTAATTCCCCTTGGCGCTGTCACAAATACTTTTATATCCCGAATTGTTATGTTATCCATATTCTAATTCTCCTGTTTTTTATAATATATATCCCCGTATTATGTAACCTCCGCCATACAGTATCAGCTCTTAACTGCCCCGCCTGTCATGCCTGCAATAAAATACTTCTGAAAGCATATAAAGAGAACCACCAGCGGCAGGCTGGACACAGTGGAAGCAGCCATCAGGTCATTCCATTTAATCTGGTACTGGGAATTCAGGGAAATGATGCCCACGGTCAATGTCTTCAACTGGTCGTTGGAAATCAGGACTGAGGAGTACATATACTCATTCCATCCGCTGAACAGGACAAATATGGCAACTGCTGCAATGCCCGGCACAATCAGGGGCAGTATGATGTTCCAAAAAATTCGGAAGCTGGATGCCCCGTCCACCCTGGCCGCCTCGTCCAGCTCAATGGGTACTGTCTTAAAGTAGGATACCAGCATCCATGTGCTGAAGGCCACATTGGTGGCTGCATATACAATGATAAGCCCAATCAGCTTGTTGGTCATATGGTATTTGGAAAGCACCGCATAGAACGGTACCACCAGCATGACGCTGGGAAACATCTGGGTTACCAGAAGGAAATCCATCAGCTGTTTTTTACCCTTAAACTGGAATCTGGTCACCCCGTAGCCGGCCAGACACGCACATGTAATACAGATAATCATGGCAAAGATACATGTTACCAGGCTGTTAAGGGTCATTCTTCCGAAATTGTAGGTAGTAAAGAATTTGCGGAAGGACTCCAGGCTGATTGGGTCCGGTATCCACTGGGGTTTAGGCGAGTAGGTCTGGGCCTCTGTCTTGAAGGCAGTGGAAATCATCCAGAGAACAGGCACCAGCACCATAAGGGCCAGCAGAATCAGTACCACATAACAGAGCACTTGTTCCATTCTGCGTTTCGACTTCATTTTATTCATCCTTCAGCACCACCTTATACACAGAGTTTATGAGATAACAGATAATGAAAACCAGGATTCCCCATGCTGCTCCTTTACCGAATCTCAGGTCGTTGAATGCGGTTCCGTATATGCTCAGGCTGATCAGGTTTGTGGCTGTGCCCGGCCCGCCCGCTGTCATGGTAAAGACCTGGGTATACTGCTTGAACCACCACACGCTGTCCAGGATAATCACCGTTGTCAGAATAGGCTTTAGGGAAGGCAGGGTGATGTAGCGGAAGCTGTCCCACTTATTTGCCCCGTCAATCACCGCCGCCTCATACAGGTCCTTGGAGATACTCTGGAGTCCGGCCAGTATCATGGTCATGACCAGAGGAAATCCCTTCCATATACAAGTGAACACCACGGACGGAAACGCCAGTTCCTTGCTGCCCAGCCAGGATATGTTGGCTGAAATGATACCCAGTGACTTCAGCATATCGTTTAGTACACCATACATGGGATTCATGATCCAGGTAAACAAAAGGGCTATGACAGCTTCCGGAAAAAGCCATGGGAGCATAAAAATGACCCTGAATACAGTCCTTCCCCTGAACTCCCTGTTGAGCAAGGTTGCCAGGATGAAACCCAGGACAAAATGCCCGATTACCACAAATATCATGAACTCAAACGTAAGCAGCACCGATTTATAGAAAGACGGATCTGTAAACGCCTCTATATAGTATTTGAAGCCTACGAATTTCCACTTAGTCACCAGGTTAGTGTTGAAGAAGCTGATATAAAAGCCATAGGCCATGGGATATATAATAAGGGCTGCCAGCATGAATACAATGGGGAATGCAAATAAGTATCCGTCATTCTGGTATTTGATTTTACCCGAGGTTCCTTTTGTTTTTACCTTAGACATGATATCATGACCCTTTCTTTGCCTGTATTAATTGTAATCCTCCAGGAGCTGATCAAGATCCTTTACCAGCTGTTCCACTGCCTGGTCGTTTGTTTTCTCGTTGCTGAATACAGCTGCATAGGCATCGCCCAGGGCGCTCTTAAGTCCGCTGATTCCCGCAAAAGCCAGGGTGGGACGGCAGCCGTCCTCAATCTGCTTTAAGAAACCTGCATAATCATCTCCTGTTATATAGGAAACCTTCTGTCCCTCGGTGGTGGACGGAATCTTGCCGCTGGACTCCCAGAACTTCATATCCTTATCGTGGGAGGTAAAGAATGCCAGGTATTTGGCAGCAGCTGCCTTCTCTGCGTCAGTTGATTTGGCGGTAATAGCATATCCCTCCGCTCCCAGCATGGTGCCTGAATACTCTCCGGGAAGTTTAAAGGAACCAAGCTTTCCTTTTAACTCAGGATTGTTGGCATATGCAACGCCCAGGGCGTTTGGTCCGGTGAGGAACATGCTGGTATAGCCCATGGCAAAGTAGTTTGCCGCTGTGGGATAATCCACCTCTGTGATACCGGTGGGAACCACACCCTCCACATTGTTCATATCTGTCCACTTAGAAAATACATCCACGAATGCCGGGTCTGTGGTAATATCTGTCTTCCACTCATCCGATCCATCCTCCTGGTAAGCAAGCTCATATCCGTTGCTCCAGAGATAGGACATAAAACGGCTCTGCCCTGAGGAATTGTTGGAGCCTACCATGGAGAATCCCCACTGGTCCACCTGTCCGTCCCCGTCCGTATCCTTTGTCAGCGCCTTTGCACAGTCCACAAACTCATCCCATGTGGCAGGCACTTTAAGCCCAGCTTCCTCAAAACGATCCATCCGGTAGATAACGGCCTGCGGCTGTACGGCCACCGGGTAATAGGTCATCTGTCCGTCAATGGTGCAGGCATCCATAACGCCGTTTGCCAGACCGTCAATGGCTTCCTTGTCCATCCAGTTGTTAAGGTCCTCTGTCAAACCCAGGTCATAAAGGGTGGGCACCTGGTCAGCAGATGTGAAGAACATGGTGGGAAGGTCATCCGGGGAGGTTGCCATGGCTGCCAGCTTTGTATAAATATCACCGGAGGCAATGGCCTGGATTTCCACCTTAATGTCCGGATTTTCCTTCATAAATTCCTCTGCGTACTGATATATGTACTGGCCATGAGGATCCTCAGGCGCATATCCGTCCATGACGGTCAAGGTAACCTGTTCTCCGGACGCGGCCTGTGTATCCTTATTTCCCGTCCCGGTACCGCCATTATCCTTTGTGTCCCCTGCCTTTACTTCCTCTGCCTTTGTATCTGCCGTACCGGATGATGAGCCTGCGCATCCTGTCACAAGGGATGCCGCCATCACTACGGAAAGCATTGCTGATAAGAATCTTCTTTTCATGTCAGTTCCTCCATTTCATTGTTATAAATCTCTCTTAATTACCGGCCGGTAATCGTTTGTTCTGATGGGAATATCATACAACAACTGACATGAGGAATGTGATTATTATTTAGTCAAAAATCACCATTTTTTTGTCCTGTAACAAAAATCTGCATAAAAATAGCAGCTGGTATACAAAAATCACCAGCTACTTTCTTCTGCATCGTCTGCTTGTTTCCCACCATTCATGTGCAGATTTACGGTATTGAAGGGGAGAAACGTCCATAATTGATTTAAATTGCCTTAAAAATGTGTTTACGCTGTCATAACCGCACCTCTCCGCTATCACTGCCACGCTATCACTACTATTTTCCAATAAACTGGCAGCCTCGCAGACCCTCACCGTATTGATATACTTGTTTAAGTTGTATCCGCAATACTTGGTGAAATCCTTGCTGATGGTTGTTGGGTGAAGAAAAAATTTTTCACCCAGCATATTCAGGTTCAGCTCCTCATTAAAATGAACATCAATGTATTCCTTAATCTCCAGCATCCTGGCATTGGAAGGCGAGATACCCGACTCACTCCGCTCAAACCGGAAGACTCGAAACAGCAGCACTGCTATCTGGGTGATAATGGTCCGCTGAATCTGGGTACGGAAGGGCTTATGCACCTCGCCCTCCTCCTTTAAATAGCACAGCATATCAATCAGATGTCCAAACACCGCCCGGTCCACATTTTTATAATTTTGGACAAACACATCCGGCGGGGGCGTACCAAATACCTTCTGCAGGTCATGGTCCAAGATAATACTTCTATAGTAGGTTGGTTTGGCTGTGAAGCCGTATCTTGAAAACGGCAGCCTGTCAATCCGCCTCAGATGGTGTTCCATGGCACCTATGACCAGAATATCATAGGGCTCCACATGGTACTTCCTGCCTGAGATATAGTAGTCCGCAGCCCCGTCCTCCACCAGGAGAATCTCACTGGTATTATGGATGTGGTGCATCTCGTTCTTCTCATATTCACAGGTCCGTGAAATATTATAATTATCCTCACTGATTGCCCGGAAATGGTCCGGCTCATAGTAATCATTAATCTTAATCTCCATGTGGTAACTATAACATACCTGCTCCTATATGTCAAAAACGCAGCTCCCCGCACCTATTGGCATGCCGCTGATAAACCTCAGCATTCCCCGGCTATTTATACTCTTATATTGTTATGACCAAATACTCCCCTGTCATCTGTCGCACCGCATATCCTGTTATCCCTCTATTGCGCCGCGTTCTTCTTAAGCATCCCCAGAATCACGCATCCGGCCGCTGCTCCCACAACCACCGCAGCCAGATACATAAGGGGATTTCCAATGGTGGGAAGGACGAAGATACCTCCATGAGGCGCCCTGAGGGTACAGCCAAATGCCATGGAAAGCCCTCCTGCAATCGCAGAACCGATGATACAGGAAGGAATCACGCGCAGCGGATCCTGGGCCGCAAAGGGAATGGCTCCCTCTGTGATAAAGGACAGGCCCATTATATAATTGACAATACCGGACTGGCGCTCCTTTTCCGTAAACTTCCTCTTAAAGAAAGTGGTGCACAGGGCAATGGCAATAGGAGGCACCATACCGCCTGCCATGACAGCGGCCATGACCTCAAAGTTGCCCTCTGCCAGCTGTGCGGTTCCGAACACATACGCTGCCTTGTTAAACGGACCGCCCATATCAATGGACATCATGCCGCCTAATACCATCCCCAGCACAATCCGGCTGGTGCCGCCCATTCCATTCAGGAAGTGGGTGAGGCCATCGTTAATCATACCCATATATGGGTTGATGAATGTGGTTACCACTGCGGCCAGGAAGATACCGATAACCGGATAGAGAAGCACCGGCTTGATGCCTTCCAGCGACTTTGGCAGCTTTGAGAAAAGCTTCCTTAAGCCCACCACAATATATCCGCCTACAAAACCTGCAAACAGAGCGCCCAGAAATCCTGCGTTCACATCGCCGCCTGCCGGGTTGGCAAAGGTGGATCCCATCTTGGCAATCAGGCCTGCCACCAGGCCCACTGCCAGGCCGGGACGGTCCGCGATACTCATGGCGATGAAGCCGGCCAGGATAGGAAGCATCATTCCGAATGCCTGCTCGCCCACGGTCTTAAGATAGGCTGCCAGAGGCGTATTCTTACCGAAGTTGGCCGGGTTGATGGAATAATCGTCAAACAGGAATGCCAGGGCGATTAGGATACCTCCGCCGATAACAAAGGGAAGCATGTGGGATACGCCGTTCATCAGGTGCTTGTATATGGTCCTCCCAATGCTGTCATTGCCTTCGGACACGGACTCTCCCCCCGCGGCTCCTGTGTGATGGTATACCGGCACCGTGCCGTCCACAGCCCGTTTGATCAGTTCCTCGGCCTTGTGGATGCCGTCGGCCACAGGGACCATGATAACAGGCTTTCCGTCAAATCTGGCCATCTCCACGTTCTTATCCGCTGCAATGATAATGGCATCCGCCGCTGCAATTTCTTCCCTTGTGAGCACATTCTGGGCTCCGCCGGAACCGTCGGTCTCAGCTTTCAGGGCAATTCCCAGCTTCTTTCCCGTATTCTCCAGGTTCTCAGCCGCCATATAGGTGTGGGCAATGCCGGTGGGACAGGCCGTAACCGCCAGAACACGGTAACCGGAGGAGGCGCCTGCTTCTGCATCCGCCTTTGCATCCTTGGCCGCCTCTCCCTCAGGCGCTCCAAAACGCTCTGTCTCTGCCTCATCTATGATGCGTAAAAATTCATCCTTATCCGCTGCCCCCATAAGCCCTTCCTTGAATCCGGGATTCATAAGCAGGGTTGACAGGCGGGATAATGCCTCCAGGTGTACGTCTGCTCCCTCAGCAGGCGCCGCAATCATAAACAGAAGGTTGGCCAGGGAACCGTCAAAGGCGTCGTAATCAACGCCCTCCGGAACCACCATTGCCGCCAGTCCGGGCTCCTTTACCGCCTCTACCTTTGCGTGCGGAATGGCAATTCCCTCACCGATGGCCGTGCTGCCCAGGGCTTCCCTAGCCAGTATGCCCTCCTTATATCCGGCGGTGTCCTTAAGCCTTCCTCCGGCATCCATCAGGGATACCAGCCTGTCCACGGCCTCCTCCTTATCTGAAACCTTTACGCCCAGTTCAATACTCTCTTTTTTTAATAACTCTGTAATCCGCATAAATGCGCCCCTCCTAACCGGTTAAAGTGTGTTTAAGAGTCTCATAATTTCATCTTTTGTTCCAATTCCGTCGGAAAATGCCGTCGCGCCGCCGCAGGCTGTTCCCAGCTTCAAAGCGTATGCGTAATCCCCTTTTTCCAGGTATCCGGCTATGAATCCTGCCACCATGGAATCCCCTGCCCCAACAGAATTCTTTACCGTTCCCCTGGCAGCCTGCCGGCGGTGTACACTGCCGTCCTCTGCTACCAGTATGGCTCCGTTTCCTGCCATGGATACCAGCACATTCACCGCTCCCTGTTCCTTAAGCTTCCTGGCATGGAGAATGATTTCCTCCTCTGTCTCAAGCTCCAGACCGAACATCTGTCCCAGCTCATGATTATTGGGTTTAATGAGGAACGGACGGTACTTTAAAACCTTCAGGAGCAAATCCTTCTCCGCATCCACTACCATGCGGATTCCCCTGCCGTCCAGGCGTTCCATGATTCTCTGGTAGATGTCACTGTCAATGGCAGCCGGTATGCTTCCGGAAAGGACCAGCACATCCTCCTTTTTCAGATAGGAAAGCTTCTCAAAAAGCTGCTCCACGTCGCCGGCTGTAATCTCCGGTCCCATGCCGTTGATCTCACTTTCCTGGTCGGACTTCAGCTTTACATTAATACGGGACATGCCCTTCTCCACCTGGATAAAATCCGAATCAAATCCCAGGCTCCTGACTCCCCGCTCTATCTCCCGGCCCGTAAAACCGGCAATGAATCCCAGAGCCGTACTCCTGTATCCCAGGTTTGCCAAAAGCGCCGAAACATTGATGCCCTTGCCTCCGTAAAAGATGTTTTCCCTGATGGTCCGGTTTACACTTCCCAATGTAAAATGTTCTACTTTAACCACATAATCCAGTGCCGGATTAAATGTTACTGTGTAAATCATATATCTCCGCACCTCCTTTTTATGAAATTTTATTTCTTATGTTGTCTCTATCATAATACGACGTTATATTTTCGTCAATAGTATTTTATAAGAAAATTTATTTCACAGCCTGTTTCGTCGCAATATACAAACAGACGGCCTGTTTCCGTAAAAAGCCGTCTGTTTTTTGTGCATTATTTTCTATTTTATCGTTAGTACTGCGCCGCGTAAATAACAGTGAAGCTCTGTCCCATTATTTCTTATCCGGCGATATGGCTTTTTCATGACGCCGTATATGCTCCATGGAGCCCTTCATACCAGCCCGCAGCAGAAGGTAAAGTATCTCCATCACTGCCGTAGCCGTCACCCTGGAAAACCAGAACTCCTCTGTCAGCAGCTTTTCCCTGGTGGCAGTGACAATCTTGTAATCACATATCCCGGCCAAGGGCGAATTTCCATTATTGGTAATGAGAATGACCGTGCATCCGTTTTCCTTTGCCCCCTCTGCCAGGGTCTGAAGACGCTTGGAGCTTCCTGAATTGGATATGACCATAACCACATCCTCCTGGCCCAGGTTAAAGGTATAGGCAGTCTGGGTTTCCCATATATCCCCTGCCACAGCCGGTATTCCCAGCTGGTTGAATTTGAAGGCGCCGTCCAGAGCCACGGGAATGGTATTGCCCACGGCTGCCAGCTGCACCATTCGGGCATGCTCCAGCCTGTCCAGAATATGTTCCAGATTGGCCGGGTCCATCATGTTCACGGTCTCCGTCAGCTCAGCCACCTTGTTAGCCAGTATATTCTGAAGAGACTGCCGCAGATCGCCGCGGTCAATGTCATTGGACACATTCCGGTCCATTTGTTCTTCTTCCAGCACCTCCCTGGCCAATGCCAGCTTCAGGCTGTGGAATCCTTTGAAGCCGCACCGCCTGCAAAACCGGGATACGGTGGCGTCGCTGGTCCCGCTGGCCCTGGCCAGCTCGCCCACCGTCATATCCACTACTTCCGCCTTATGCTCCATCATGAAATCCGCTATCTTTTTCTCTGCTTCAAAAAATTCGTCATAGGAGGAGCAGATGACTCCCAACGCGCTTCGTGTCTCTCCCATATCATATTCCGCCTGTCTCATGTAAATTTATTTCATGGTCTAAATATAGCACACAAAACTTAAAAATAAAAGTCGTTTTTCGTCATATATTATAATGCTTTATGAAACTTTATTAACTTTTCGTTACTCCCCTTGTTTTTCCTTTTTTACTGTGCTATAATCTCTAAACGTTAACATATTATTAACAATTTGTTTATATTTAGCCGCATATTATCAGGTCTTCAAATGTGAGAAAGAGGCTGGTATCATGAAAAATATTAAAACGTTTTTTTCCAAGTACAAACATGCATGGCTGCTGTGTTACGGCTTTATTTATCTTCCATGGTTCTGTTACCTGGAAAAGACAGTCACCCGTCATTACCATGTAATGCATGTTGCCCTGGACGACTTCATACCCTTCAACGAATATTTTATTATTCCCTACATGATGTGGTTTTTATACGTGGCAGGAACCATAGTTTTCTTCCTTTTCCGAAATAAGGAAGATTATTACAGGATTTGTACCTTCCTGTTCTCAGGTATGACCATCAGCCTGATTATCTGTACCTTTTTCCACAACGGAACAGATTTCAGACCGGCCATTGACCCGGGTAAGAATATATTTTCCGGCATGGTCGCCGCCCTGTACCAGACGGATACGCCTACCAACGTATTCCCCAGCATCCATGTGTACAACTCCATCGGCACCCACATCGCCATCATGAAGAGTGAGTCCCTTAAGAAATATCCCTGGGTGCGGGCCGGTTCAGCCATCCTTATGGTTTCCATCTGCCTGTCTACCGTATTCTTAAAACAGCACTCGGTTATCGACATGGTGGGAGCAGCTATCATGGCTTATGTGATTTACGGGATCGTCTACGGATACAACTGGTCTGCCGAAGACAAGAAGGTCACCCAGAAGGCGCTCAGTTAAAAGGCCGGAATTTAGATGTTTGGAAATTAAATGTTTGGAAATCAAATGTTCGCAAAATCAAAACCGCTGTATGTCAGTCATTCTGCAAACTGGCATACAGCGGTTCTTTTATCCCTATGCTTTTTATTTCTATACTTCTGTTACATATCTCCCCTACCGCTCCTCTTTATCCTTTGGCAGCAGCAGGTTCAGGAGAATGGAAACAACTGCCGCTATGACCACAGGCGTTTTTGCAAACACCACGGTCATCCAGGAGGGAAAACCGCAGAGCGCGTCGGATGCCTGGGTAACCCCTGCTCCAAGAGCCACCGCTATACCAACGATAAAGCCGCTTCTCACCGACAGGCCGGTATTGAATATCATGCGGATTCCGGTCACCGTGATGGCGGCAAACACAGTCAGGGTAGCTCCGCCCAGCACGCACTGGGGAACACTGGTGAGAAAGGCGGAAAACTTTGGCAGTATTCCCGCAATCCCCAATATAATGGCTGCCAGAGCAGCGACCCAGCGGTTCACCACCTTGGTGGTGGTGACAATCCCCACATTCTGGCTGAAGGTCACATTGGGAAGTCCCCCAAAAAAGGCTCCTATGATATTGCTCAGCCCGAATCCCAGAATACCGCCCCGCAGCTCCTTATCCGTGGCTTCCCTGTCCATTCCGCCCATGGTGGTGGCTGTCACATCCCCCATGGCCTGCAGGGAATTGATGGCAAACAGCAGACCGATTGCCACACAGGATGATACTTCAAATTCAATGCCGAAATGCATTACCTTTGGAAGGGCAAATATGCCTGCACGTCCCACCGCGCTGAAATCAACCATACCAAACCCAAGGGCAACGCCGTATCCCACGATAATGCCGATAAGTACAGAAGCCAGCTTTATGATTCCCCTGCCATAATTATTACAGACTATGACCACAGTCAGGGTAAGTGCTGCCACCAGCCAGTTCTGCCAGGAACCATAGGACTCACTGCCCTGTCCTCCTGCCATATAGCGAATGGCAATGGGGTATAGGGACAGGCCGATGCACAGGATGACAATACCTATAATCAGCGGCGGAAACAGTGACTTGATCTTGTTGTAGGACAGACCTACCAGTACTGCCACGATTCCGCCAACAATCTCTGCTCCGAAGATGGTGGCTATGCCGTAGCCCTCCACAATGGTGGACATGCTTGTGACATAGGCAAATCCAACCCCGACAATCAACGGCAGTCCCGCTCCAAACTGAAGGCTGCCTTTCCTGAATCCGACTGGGAATACCTGCAAAAGGGTGGCCAAAGCAGATACCACAAGAGCCGCCTGGACAATGATAACCTTATCTTCCCCGCTTAAACCGGCCACACCCGCAATGATGATAGCAGGGGTCACACATCCCACGATCATCGCCACAATGTGCTGGAAAGCCAGGGGAAGCGCCTGTCCCAAAGGCGGCATCCCGCCGTTCAGTTCAAAAACTGATTCTTTTTTGTGTTTGCCTTCTTTCATTTTACCTCCTTTTCATATAAAAAGGTCCTATGAAAGCAAACAGAAAGACAGCCTGATTATAGCTATTTTTCCATTATACGTTCCATAGAACCACTTTTTTGTTTGTATATATGAATAATTTTTTGACGTTTCATTTATATCTTATTGTAAAATAATACCACAATGTTAAATGGTTGTCAATCTTTGTTGGTGAAAATATCAAAGAAAAATCTCCGGAAAACAATCTTCTCAGCCACATAAACGCAGCAAAAAATCCGCAGTCCTCCTGGCCAACAGGATTTCCGCGGATTTTTCACTTGATTTTCCACCTGAGTATCAGATTGACAAATTTCGCTTGGACCTACTGCCCCTTTGAAAAAGGATTCAGCATTTTGCTTACCACTTCCGCCTCAGACGGGCCTTCAAACAGGGTACTTCCCTGGTCCTTGGCAGGTATGCCGTCCACCCTGGAGCCGTCAATGCCGCCCCTCATCTCTACTTCATGCTTATAGTCAGCCAGGTATTTTTCGATGGCGCTGATTTTGTCCTCAGGCGCCTCCATACCTTCCTTAGATAGTCCCATGATGTCCATGACCGTATCCAGCTCACTGGCATCCCAGTCCTTAAGAACTGTGTTTGCAAGAAACTGAATCCGCTCCCTGATTGAATTGCACTTCAAAAATTCTTTTACCATTTTTAAGACCTCCATACATATGGAAATTTCTTGATACCGGCTATACTATACTACTTCGTTAAAAAGATGTCAATTAAAACCGTAAAATTTCTGCGTTATTTTATATCCCAGAATCAAAAGCTCCCTTCCGCCCTTGCCGGGAAGGTTGCAGCCCTGTCCCAAAAAGCCCATTCTGAGCCGCAGGTAAAGGGGCAGATTCTGTTTTTTCAGGTACTGCCACAGTTCTTTCTTTTTCTCCAGGTTTTCCTCTGTTCCGGATTTGATAGCCAGGACAGAACAAATGGTCATCATGATTTCCAGGTATTGTATCATATAGTGGCGCAGCTTCCTGCTGCTTATCTTCATGGCATCATAATAACCCAACATCAGCTTGGTGACCCGAATCTGCTGGTCAATGCGGCCAATCATCACCTCTTCGTTGACGGACTGATCCTGCCTTCCGATATAATAGCGGTAGAAATTCACATCCAGGTAATAGATATGCTTCACATGAGGCAGGGGCTGGTACACAAAAATATTATCCACATAAAAGGTATGCTTGGGAAGCTCCAGTCCGCACTGGAGCAGCAGCCCTGTCCTGTAAATAACAGAGTGCATCAGTATATACTGCCCTGTCATAAAGAACTTCACGTCATTCCATCCAAATACCTTGTCCTTTGGAAATGCCGTGTGGTATTTCATCACTTTTTTCCTTCTGGCCCCCTCCTTCTCATAGACAAAGTTGGTAACCAGCATGTCCAGGGTCTCTCCCCCGTATACAAAGCGCCTCAGGGTATCAAGAACCTGTACATATGCCTCCTCATTGACCCAGTCGTCGCTGTCCACCACCTTAAAGAAAATGCCTGTGGCATTTTTAAGTCCTGTGTTCACCGCTTCCCCATGCCCGCCGTTTTCCTGGTGGATGGCACGGCAGATAGTGGGATATTCCCGGGCATAACGGTCAGCAATCTCTCCTGTCCTGTCTTTGGCGGATCCGTCATCCACAATGATGATTTCCACTTCCTCCCCGCCCGTAAGCAGGGTGTTGATACAGTGCTCCATATAGCTTTCCGAGTTATAGCAGGGGATTGCCACAGTCAATAACTTCACCTTTCTACCTCCTCATTATGAGTACTTAGCCAAACGCTGCCAGGGCTGCCAGATTGGCGGCCCCGTGCATCAATACTGCCATAGGATACTTGCGGTATTCGCTGCCTTCATAGCCCCATGCCAGCACCATTCCCAAAAGGAATGCGTATGTGCCTTGAATCCAGTTTCCATGATATATTCCAAAGGCCAGGGAGGATATGACCGCCGCAGGAAGAAAGGCCATGAAACGCCTCAGCCATCCGTACAGAACCAGGCGGAAGGCTCCTTCCTCCAGAATGGGAGCCAGGACCAATGTCATCCACAGCAGCTCCGCTCCCCGGTATATGGCCGGCCTCATGGCCTCCTCATAAGATGATAAGAGACTGCCGGGCCACGGTATAACATTCACCAGCAGATTGCCGGCCAGTGCCGCCGCTGCTGCCGCCAGTACACGCTTCTGCCACCCTGGGGGCAGAACCTGTTTTCCATCCCTCATACGCTTCCTGTCCTTCTATTCTTATTCTGCTGACAGTATAGCATGGCTCCCCGGGTTTTGCCACCATCTTTTTACTCTTTCCATTGCATTTTTTCCCATATTACCCTATAATAAACTTAATTTATATGACAATTTTAAAGACAAGCGAGGTATGGATTATGGCGAAAAAACGCATCGTAATGGCCATCGGCCACAAAGATATGGGAACCAATCTTCCTGAACAAAAGGCAGCTGTGGCGAGAACCGCCAAAATCATCGCTGATTTCATCCAGGAGGGATGGCAGGTAGCCATTGTACACAGCAACGCTCCCCAGGTAGGCATGATTCACACAGCCATGAATGAATTCGGCAAACAGCATGACGGCTATAGCCAGGCTCCCATGTCTGTCTGCTCCGCCATGAGCCAGGGTTATATCGGATACGATCTTCAGAACGGAATCAGAGCTGAACTCATTAAGAGAGGCATTTACAAACCTGTAAGCACTGTATTGACCCAGGTGACAGTGGACCCATACGATGAGGCCTTCTATACCCCCGTCAAAGTCATCGGGCGTGTGATGTCCAAAGAGGAAGCGGACGCCGAGGAAGCAAAGGGCAACCATGTGACAGAAGTGGAAGGCGGTTACCGCAGAATCGTAGCATCCCCCCATCCTGTTGCCATTGTGGAGATCGATGCCGTCAAGGCCCTTATGGACGCAGACCAGATTGTCATTGCCTGCGGAGGCGGCGGTATTCCCGTCATGGAACAGGGCTATAACTTAAGGGGCGCCAGCGCCATCATTGAGAAGGACCTTGCCACCGGACTGCTGGCCAAGGAGATCGATGCAGATGTGATGATGATACTTACCAGCGTGGAAAATGTAACCCTAAACTACGGCACGCCCCAGGAACAGCCCATCAGCCACATGACCATAGACCAGGCCAGGGATTATATCAGCCAGGGCCAGTTTGAATTCGCCTCCATGCTGCCAAAGGTATCTGCCTCCATTGATTTTCTGGAAAGCGGAAAAGGCAGGAAGGCCATCATCACCACCCTGGATAAGGCAAAGGACAGCCTGAAAGGCCATGGAGGCACGGTCATCGAATAGATACTTTGATTCCGGCAAATTGGTTTTCATAATAAAACAATAAAAAATCCACTAACCCCAAGTATTTTCCAAGGGTTAATGGATTTTTTTATATGCCCTTTATGCTTCTGCCAGCACCCGCTCCGTTATATAGCTGACCATCTCATCCTTTTTCATCCCCAGAGACAGGGCCAGTTCGGAATACAGATTATCCTCCGCTGTCTTAAAATACCGCTCGTCCAAATCCGTCATCTTCTTTCCCTGCTCCAAGCGGTCCTTTCTGCGCAGGTACAATGCTTTTATCATGCTGATCCACACCCGGCAGTCACAGGTCTTAAGGGCTTCCTTATACCGTTCCTCCCGCTGTTTATCATTGGTCACCTCCATCTCCTTCACATCCGAGATTTTGTCAATCAGTTCAAGGGCCTCTTCTTTGGAAAGAAGCGGCCTGGTTATGGTTTTCTCCGAATCCACAGGCGTCACAATTTTGCTGTCTTGCTGATAATAGGGACGGAGTACATAATACAGCCGGCCCTTTGGACCGTCAGGTCTGTCAATTGTGATAATGTCCATCACCTCGCAGACGCCCCTGATGCCGTATATGATATACTGACCTTTCTGATACATAATTTTACCGCCTACTTCCCTTATTTTATAATACTTATATTGTATCACTAAAAGGGTGTCGATGTCAGAAGTTTTTTGGCGCCGCCTCAAATTTTGTAAAATATATACCATGGTGCCGCCTGGTTTTTTGTATACAATAACCAGTTCATTGTTCTTTGCAGGCTCCTGTCCGGTGTCAGTCCTCCTCTGCTTCCACCACAGCCAGTATTTCGGTGGCGCTGCCCCCCGGAAGCTCATTGGCTCCAATGGCAAGTCTTGCCGCGATTCCTGCTTCTCCATATAAATCCCGGAACAGCCGGCTGGCCCCGTCTATGACCAGCGGCTGATTTCCAAATCCCTTGGCGCAGCGCACATAGCTGATAATCTGTACAAACTGTTTTACTTTATCCAAATCGCCCAGTTCCGCCTTCAGAACAGACAGAATATTAAGAGCGCATATTTGGGCGGACCTCTGGCCATCCTCTATGGTCAAATCCTCCCCCACAACGCCCACCACCTGGCGCACTCCATGGATGTCCGGCGTCTGACCGGCAATATAAATCAGATTCCCCACTCTTCTTGACGGTGCATACAATCCGTTGGGCTTTGGCAGCTCAGGAAGTTCAAGCCCCATTTCCCGCAATTTCTGTTCTACTTTCATAACCTTCTCCTTATCATTTTTATATTTTCTGCATTCTTTATGCAAAGGCGCTGTATACAGCAGACGAACCACCATACCCAGCGCCTTCGGCACAAGCCATTTCGTTAAACACGTTCTTCTCTATGATTTCCCTTTCATTGCCTTAAGCGTTCTTTACCGTGGCAATGTCAATCAGGGTCAGCTCCTTGGCCCGGTTTTCCAGGCTGGTTACCAGCGCATTGGCCGTATCCAGGGAGGTCAGGACATTGACGCCTGTCTCGATGGCATTGCGGCGGATGATGAAACCGTCATGGCTGCGCTCTGCGCCCTGGGCCGGAATGTCGATAATCAGGTCAATCTGATGTCCCAGCACCAGGTCCAGGATGTTGGGAGATTCCTGCTCCAGCTTGCGGATTTCGTAAGCCTTTACGCCGTTCTTATTCAGTGTCCGTGCAGTACCCCTGGTGGCAAATATCTGATATCCCACAGCAGCAAACCTGCGGGCAATATCCACGGCCTCCTCCTGGTCGCTGTGGCGCACGGACATAATCATTTTCTTGTATTTTGGAAGACGGATTCCCGCTCCCTCAAACGCTTTATAGAGCGCTTCATTGAACGTCTTTGCAATGCCCAGGCACTCGCCGGTGGACTTCATCTCAGGCCCAAGGCTGATATCGGCGCCCCGAATCTTCTCAAAGGAGAACACAGGCATCTTGATGGCTATATAATCAGCTGCAGGCTGCAATCCCGGTTTATAGCCCAGCTGCCGGATGGTATGGCCGCAGATAATCCGGGTTGCCAGCGGCACGATGGGGATGCCGGTAACCTTGCTGATATAGGGAACCGTCCGCGAGGAACGGGGATTCACCTCGATGATGTATACGTCGTCACCGTCCACAATAAACTGAATATTAATCATACCCTTTACGTGGAGGGCTCTTGCCAGCTTCTCAGTGTAGTCCACAATGGTGTCGATATTGTGCTGGGTGATGTCCTGGGCCGGATACACAGAGATACTGTCGCCGGAGTGGATACCGGTGCGCTCTATATGCTGCATGATACCGGGAATCAGGATGTCGGTGCCGTCACAGATGGCATCCACCTCTATTTCCTTGCCCATGATATACTTGTCAACCAGAATCGGATGCTCCTGGGCTATCTGGTTGATGATGCCGATGAATTCGTCGATATCCTCATCGCTTATGGCAATCTGCATACCCTGTCCGCCCAGCACGTAGGATGGCCTCACCAGCACCGGATAGCCAAGCTTATGGGCTGCTTCCTTTGCCTCCTCGGCCGTAAATACAGTATGTCCTGCGGGCCTTGGGATATTGCACTGCTCCAGGATGGCGTCAAAGCGCTCCCTGTCCTCTGCCGCGTCCACATCCTCTGCCGCCGTACCCAGAATGGGAACTCCCATCTTCATCAGGGCTTCCGTCAGCTTGATGGCTGTCTGTCCGCCGAACTGCACCACTGCGCCGTCCGGCTTCTCAATATCCACGATGCTCTCCACATCCTCCGGGGTAAGGGGTTCAAAATACAGCTTATCCGCAATATCAAAGTCCGTGCTGACGGTCTCCGGGTTATTGTTGATAATAATGGTCTCGTAACCTTCCCTGCTGAATGCCCAGGTACTGTGGACAGAACAGAAGTCAAATTCAATTCCCTGTCCAATACGGATTGGGCCGGAACCCAGAACAAGCACCTTCCTGCGCCCGGTGGTCTGCTCAGCCTCGTTGAAACCTCCGAAGCAGGAATAATAGTAAGGTGTCTCGGCCGCAAACTCAGCGGCGCAGGTGTCCACCATCTTATAAACCGCGCGGATACCGTTGTCATAGCGCAGCTTTTTTATATCCTCCTGGGAGGTTCCCGTAAGCCTAGCAATTACATTGTCGGGATACTCGATTCTCTTGGCCTCTGCCAGAAGCTCTGCCGTCAGACTCTTTTCTCCTGCGCCCACTGCCTTGAGGGCGTCCTCCATCTCCACCAGAATGGCCAGCTTGTCAATAAACCAGAAATCAATTTTAGTGATGTCGTGTATCTGCTCATAGGTGAATCCGCGGCGCAGCGCCTCTGCAATTCTCCAGATGCGCATGTCATCCACCCTGTTTAATTCTTCTTCCAGTGTTTCGTCGGAAAGGTCCGTAAAATCATAGGACAGCAGGCAGTCCACATGCTGTTCCAGAGAACGGATGGCCTTCATGAGAGCGCCTTCAAAATTGGTGCAGATACTCATGACCTCTCCTGTGGCCTTCATCTGGGTGCCCAGGGTGCGCTTTGCGCTGATGAATTTGTCAAAGGGCAACCTTGGCATCTTTACCACGCAGTAGTCCAGCATGGGCTCAAAGCTGGCATATGTTTTCTTTGTAACCGCATTTCTGATTTCGTCCAGGGTATATCCCAGGGCGATCTTGGCAGCCACCTTGGCGATGGGGTATCCCGTTGCCTTGCTTGCCAGGGCCGATGAACGGCTTACACGGGGATTTACCTCGATAACACAGTACTCAAAGCTGTCCGGATTCAGGGCGTACTGCACGTTGCAGCCGCCGGTGATTCCCAGCTCGCTGATGATGTTGAGGGCAGAGGTACGGAGCATCTGGTACTCCTTGTCCCCCAGGGTCTGGGAGGGAGCCACCACAATGCTGTCTCCTGTATGGACGCCCACAGGGTCAATGTTCTCCATATTACAAACCGTGATTACATTGCCTGCGCCGTCGCGCATCACCTCGTACTCGATTTCCTTCCATCCGGCGATGCAGCGCTCCACCAGCACCTGTCCCACACGGGAAAGGCGCAGTCCGTTTTCCAGTATTTCAGCGCACTGTTCAGGATTGGCGGCAATACCGCCGCCGGAACCGCCCAGAGTGTATGCGGGACGGAGCACTACAGGATAGCCGATTTTTTCGGCAATCTCCAGACCATGCTTTACATCCTCCACAATATCAGAGGGCGCCACAGGCTCACCGATTTTCTCCATGGTCTCCTTGAACATCTCGCGGTCCTCGGCCTTCTTGATGGTCAGGGCCGTGGTGCCGATCAGGCGCACATTGTGTTCTTTAAAGAAACCTGCATCCTCCAGCTCCATGGCCAGGTTAAGACCTGCCTGTCCGCCCAGGGTGGGCAGCACGCTGTCCGGTTTCTCTTTTAATATAAGCTGCTCCACCACTTCCACGGTAAGGGGCTCAATATAGACGCGGTCTGCAATATCCTTGTCTGTCATGATGGTTGCCGGGTTGGAGTTGAGAAGCACAACCTCAATTCCCTCTTCCTTCAGGGAACGGCAGGCCTGGGTGCCTGCGTAATCGAATTCTGCCGCCTGTCCGATGACAATGGGGCCGGATCCAAGCACCAGTACTTTTTTGATATCAGGATTCTTTGGCATCAGTCATTCACCTCCATCATTTTAAGGAAACGGTCAAAGAGGTAACCGGAATCCAGGGGTCCGGGGCATGCTTCCGGATGGTACTGCACCGTGAAGATATTCTTGCCCACATACTTTAAACCCTCGTTGGTGCTGTCATTTACATTGACAAATGCGGGGACTGCCACTGTCGGGTCCAGATTGTCCGTATCCACCACATAGCCATGGTTCTGGGAAGAAATATATACTCTTCCTGTCTCCAAATCCTTTACAGGATGGTTTCCGCCTCTGTGTCCGTATTTTAATTTATGGGTATCCATGCCGTTGGCCAGGGCCATGAGCTGGTGTCCCAGACAGATGGCAAAGATAGGCACATCTGATTCATAAAGCTTTTTCACTTCCCGTATGATGGCTGTATTTTCCTTTGGATCCCCGGGGCCGTTGCTGAGCATGATGCCGTCAGGTTTTCCTGCCAGCACTTTTTCTGCGGGTGTGTCAGCCGGATAAACCGTTACCTCACATCCCCTCTGGTTCAGGGAACGGGCAATGTTTCTCTTGGCGCCGTAGTCCAGAAGGGCAACCTTTTTACCGTTTCCGGGAAGGACGTATGTTTCCTTAGTGGTGGTCTTAAGCACCACGCCTGTCACGGTATACTCCTTCATGCGCTTAATGGGCTCGCTAAAATCGGTATATTCCTTTGTAGTAATCATACCGTTCATGGTGCCTTTTTCTCTTAATATTTTGGTAAGGGCTCTTGTATCGATACCGCAGATACCGGGAATGTCGTGTTCTTTTAAGAAGTTTTGAATGGTATCCTCGCTTCTGAAATTGCTGGGGATTCTTGATAATTCTCTTACAATATAGCCATCCGGCCAGGGCTTTGCTGACTCCATGTCCTTATGGCAGATTCCATAATTGCCAATAAGGGGATATGTCATGACAACGGCCTGTCCTGCATAGGACGGATCGGTCAGCACTTCCAGATAACCGGTCATTGACGTGTTAAACACGATTTCACTGATGACTTCACGTTCAGAACCAATGCTGGTCCCGGTGAACACAGTTCCATCTTCCAGTATGAGGTATGCTTTCATATGGGGGTACCTGTCCTTTCTTATGTGTTTGCTTAAGGGCCATGTGACCTCAGCCCAAATTGTAAAGATTATACTGTATTTCATATGAATTTGCAATGACTTTGGGAGCTAAATTTTTTTGTGATAATCAAATATTTTTTTAGTACAAATAGGGCAGTATACAGACCGGACAAAACAAGGGCAGGACCAAAAATATGCGCCCTGCCCTTGACTCTGATGTCTGCTTTTTATAGGGAATGCCTGCCTCCCATCCTTCCTCCGCGGCGCCGGTCCTCTGTCCCGTGTTCTCTGTCTGCTCCCGGAAAACCTCTCCTGCCGAACCGGCCGCCATGCCCCTGTCCGCAGGCTCCTCCTTCCTCCATACGGGGCCAGTGCTCCATCATCTTCTCCAACAGGGAGGACAGCTGCTTTTTTTCATCTTCTGTCAGCCCGTCAAACATGGCTCTGGCTTTCTTCATATGCTCTTCCCTGAAATTCCGGGCTGTCTCCATTCCTGAATCTGTCAGTTCCAGATTCATCTGGCGCCTGTCCCTCTCATTCTGCCTGCGCATGATATAACCGCACGTTTCTACCTTATTGAGAATCTCGCTGAGGGAACCTGACTGCACTCCCAGCATGTCCTGAAGCTCCCGCTGTGTGATGATTCCCCTCTCCGCCAGCATGGCCAGTATTCTCTGCTGGCCTGTCTTTCCGCCCATTCCGTAACGGAAGAAGTGGGTACAGGAACGGAACTGGTACAAAAGGATATCCTCCAGGGACATATCTTCCCGGTTAAGATGTCCGGGACATCTTCCATGAAAACCATGGCCTTGTCCATGATGATGCTCCCCAAAGTGTTCACCCTCACTGCGGTTTTCCTGAAAGTACCGTGTCCCTTTTCCGCATTCCAGGGCGTCTGCCTGACAATGGTTGGGACAGCATGGGCAGTAGTCCTGGGTGGTATCATTATTAGAATTACTGGTGTTGCCGGCATTACTGGTATTGCTGGCATTGCTGGCATTGCTGCTATTGCCGGCATGATTGGTATTTTCCATCTTGTCCATTTCATTTCTATTCTCGTCCATATCGTTCTCTCCTTATCTCGCTGATGCCGCCAATCCATATCACAACCATCTGATTTTTTACTTCATCTGTCATCTTAGATATTATCTCAAATGCCATCCGGTTCCTGTATGGTCCGACGGGCTAATCAATTAGTTAGGTACCTTGTGTTTTACATCTTACTCCTGTTTTTTCTTTTTGTCAAGGTACCTTGCTAATTAATTTTTATTTTTTCTGTCCGGTCATATATATATCCCCGCCCCACCCGCAAAAAAAGCCCGCCGCAACTAAAAACAAGCCCCCGGCAGCACCGGGGGCCATCATACCTTTCACTTCTTTTTCATCATGCTGCAAAATCAAGTGATTACACTAATTCCGCAATCCGGGTAATTCCCACATAAATATGCGATATTTTATACCATGTGGCAAAATCCACCACTCCTGTCTGGGGCAGTCCGAAGATAGACTGGAATTCCCGCACCGCGTTCGCTGTCCCGGAGCCGTATATCCCGTCGGGCGTCACCCTGGGAATGGCCGAATAAACCGTTGCTATCTCATCCAGCTGTTCCTGCATCTGGCGCACCTTATCCCCGGTGCTTCCTATGGTCAGGTCGCTTCCAGGCCAGGAGGCCGGTATCCCGGATATCTGCTCCGCTGTGTTTACATAGATGCTGTCCCCGTAAAAATGACGCAGAATCTCAATGGGACTGTACCCCTGCTCTCCAAGGGAGCATGACCCCCACTGTGTCATCCAGTTCGGACACTGGACCTGGCGCCCGTCACAGTACTGGGTCAGGATAGGCTGTCTCACACCCGGACGGGACAGGTAGTTATCAAATATCTCATCCACGATCAGGCTGATGCTCTCGAATATATTCCTTCCATATATCCACTTGTGGTCAAAGGCAGTGGAGGACGTGATGGTGAAATCATAGCCCTGGTTCCTGTACCACTCAGTGTATACCCGGTTCAGGGTAAAGGACATGATTGCCAGCACATTGGCTGTTATGGTGGCCCTGGGCCAGGTGGAATATATTTCGCTGGATGCCACATTTTTTATGTAGTCCCTGTAGGGCACATAATAGTCCTTGGCCGTACTGTCCGTTGGCACCCCGTCATGGACCACCACGGTCTGAGGCACTACCACCCGGCTGAGTACGATTTCCCCGCTCTCGTTCACTGGTTTTATCTCTGGTTCCGCTATCTTTGGGGGATAATTCCCGTACAGGGTATGATCCGGTATCACCACCGGGTCTTCGGGAGGTGTTTCCCCGCCAACCGGTGTCATGACTGCCGGCTGTATGGCCGTGGCCTGGGCCAGTATCTCGGTGCCTGATATGGCCAGAGGCTCAAAGCCCTCTGCCTCCACCATCAGGTTATATTCTGAATAGGGCTGGATAATGCTTGGTTCCAGACTGTATTCCACAGGGGGCGCCGGAAGCTGCACCTGCTCTGTCTGGCCTGAACTGTTGGTGGTCAGCTGCTCCACCGTGCGGTCCGGTTCTCCTTTATAGCTGATAGTGACCCTGGCGTTCTGTATGGGAAAATTATTCTGTATGTTGATTACGTTAATCTGCAGCAGTCCACTGGATGTCCGTTCTGGATTGGTTGCCATGTAATACCTCGCAGTTTCTTTTCATTACCTAAATATAATACTGCCCAGCCTATTATATGCATGTATTTTCCCCTAAACCTGAAAAGTGCAGCTTAGGGGCAGGTTCCGGCACGCTACAGCTCATATTCCTTAATCCGCAAATAGGCACGTATGGCTTCCATGGCCCCCTCTGTTCCCAGGGATGCCGTGTTCAGCATCAGGTCGTAGTTCTCCACATTTTCCCAATCGCGGCCTGTGTAGTACCGGTGGTAATCCCTCCGCTCCCTGTCAATGCGCTTGATGTTCTTCCTGATATCCCTGGGCTCATAATAGCCCAGATCGCTGATTCGCTTTTCCCGGTATTCCATATCCGCGTACAGGAATACTCTTACCAGACCTTCCGCGCCCTCCAGCACATAGTCGGCACAGCGCCCCATGATAACACAGCTCTCCTCCGCCGCCAGCTTTCGTATAACCTCGGACTGGAACCGGAACAGATTGTCCGCCGACACCAGGTCGGAGCCAAAGGAAGGACTTCCCTTTTCCGGGGTCAGGCTCTTGACAATCTTATACAAAAGCTTGTTTCCCGCCTTCTCGTCTGCCAGATAGTAATAGCTCTCCTTGATACCGCTTTGGTCTGAATTCATGCGCAGGATATTCTTGTCATAGAAATGGATTCCCAGTTCCTTGGCCAGCCTGGCGCCGATTTCACTGCCGCCGCTGCCGTACTGTCTGCCAATGGTCACAATGAGTTTCTTTCCTTCCTTCATACGCCCATCCTCCTGTTCTGACAGCGCAGGCCCACGCCTGCTTCCATGGTTTGTTTTCATAGTTTCATTATAGCACAATGCGCCCTGAGATTTAACCGTTATTCCAAAAATCCTTCTTGACATACCGCCGCACAGTGCTTATAATAACACTCAATTGAATAATATCTTCAGGGCAGGGTGCAATTCCCTACCGGTGGTACAGCCCACGAGCCGCAAGGCATGATTCGGTGAAACTCCGAAGCCGACAGTACAGTCTGGATGAAAGAAGATGGAACGATGACATGGACGCGCTTATGCGCTTTTTGTGGCTGGTTGAAAGTGCCCTGGAATGAACTATCATTCCAGGGCTTTTGTGTACCTCCCACCCCCATGCCCTCCATATGGCACAGAAACTGTGCCTTGGGTTTTATATTTTCTGCCTTGAACGATACCGGTTCAAGGCATTTTTTATAGCTGTTTTTACAGCTGTGAACCAGGGGACAGGCCATGGCTGCGCCATGCGTGTCCCAACATTTGTAAAGGAGGCACCGCATTGAACGATTCTGATTACATGTCCATCGCACTGAAACTGGCCAGAAAGGGCTGCAAAAAGGTCAGCCCCAATCCCATGGCGGGTGCTGTCATTGTCAGGGAGGGCCGTATCATCGGACAGGGCAGCCACCTTTATTTCGGCGGGCCCCATGCAGAGCAGAATGCCCTTGCATCCCTGACCGAATCTCCCAGGGGCGCAACCCTGTATGTAACCCTGGAGCCCTGCTGCCATCACGGCAAGACCCCGCCCTGCACGGATGCCATCATAGAAAGCGGCATCCGCCGGGTCGTCATAGGCACAAGGGATCCCAATCCCATGGTATCCGGCAAGGGCACCAAAATCTTAATAACCAACGGCATTGAAGTGACAGAAGGTATTCTGGAAGAAGAATGCAGGGAACTCAACCACGTATTCTTCCACTACATAAAGACCGGCCGGCCCCTTGTTATCATGAAATATGCCATGACACTGGATGGCAAGACAGCCACCTTTGCCGGGCATTCCCGATGGATTACCGGGGAGAGAGCGCGCCGAAGGGTCCATGAGGACAGAAGCAGGTATTCTGCTGTCATGTGCGGTGTGGGAACCATACTGGCCGATGATTCCCTGCTTACATGCCGTCTCCCGGATACCAGGAATCCGGTGCGGATTATCTGCGATTCACAGCTTCGCACACCGCCGGATTCCCAGGTCGCTGCAACCTGCTCCCAGGCCAGGACCATACTGGCCACCTGCTGTCCTGACAGGGAAGCATGGCTTCCCTATGAAGAAAAGGGCTGTGAAATCCTCCTCCTTCCGCCCCGTGAGGGACGCGTGGATCTGAATGCCCTCACAGAACGCCTGGGACAGATGGGCATTGACAGCGTCCTGCTGGAAGGCGGTTCCACCCTCAACTGGTCCGCCCTGAACCAGGGAATCGTAAACAGAGTGCAGGCCTATATTTCCCCCGGACTCTTTGGAGGCGCAACCGCCAAAACACCTGTGGGAGGCAGAGGGGCGGAATTCCCATACCAGGGCTTTTCCCTGGGAAAGACCAAAATCACGGTCCTGGACCAGGACATTCTTATCGAAGGGGAGTTGATGCCATGTTCACAGGAATCATAGAGGAAACCGGAATCCTGATGTCTGTTAAGGGCGGTTTATCCGGTTCCCGCCTGGCCGTCAAAGCAGACAGAGTCCTGGAGGACATTCAAAAAGGAGACAGCATTGCCGTCAACGGCGTCTGCCTTACCGCATATTCCTTTGATTCCGGCTGTTTTTATGCGGATGTAATGCCTGAAACCCTGAAGCGTTCCAATCTCGCCCGTCTTCCCGCGGGAAGTCCCCTTAACCTGGAACGGGCCATGACGGCAGGCGGCAGGTTCGGCGGACATATTGTGTCAGGCCATATTGACGGCACCGGGACCATTGTGAGTATTGTCCGGGACGGCAACGCCCTGTGGTACACCGTCCGCTCTGACCCGTCCATCCTGCGCCGCATCATCGAAAAGGGTTCCATTGCCATAGACGGAGTCAGCCTGACGGTTGCCCGGGTAAGGGATCAGGATTTTTGCGTATCCCTGATTCCCCATACAGCCTTCTGTACCACTCTGGGAACCCTGAAACCAGGCTGCGTGGTCAATCTGGAAAACGACTGTGTGGGGAAATATATCGAAAAATTCATAAAAATCCCCCCGCCATTCCACTGCACAGAAGGGGCGGACAGCAAAAGCACGGGGACCGGCAGCCGAATCACGCCGGAACTGCTCAAACAATATGGATTTTGAGCGGCGCCAGTACCGGACAGCAAATAAACGAATCATTAAAAACAGGACACCTGAATTGTCCCCATTAAAAACAAGGAGGATTTATCGCACCATGGAAGGATTCAACACCATAAAAGGATTCAGCACCATAGAAGAAGTACTGGACGAACTGCGCCAGGGAAAAATCGTACTGGTGACAGACGATGAAAACAGGGAAAATGAGGGCGATTTTATCTGCGCCGCCCAACATGCAACCACGGAAAACGTGAATTTCATGGCAGTGCACGGCAAAGGCCTTATCTGCATGCCCATGAGCCCGGAACTGTGTACAAGGCTTAAGCTTCCCCAGATGGTATCCCACAATTCCGACAACCACGAGACAGCCTTTACTGTTTCCATTGACCACATAAGCACCTCCACCGGCATTTCCGCGGCCGAACGGGGCGTAACGGCCAGACAGTGTGTAAATGCCCGGTCCCGGCCTGAGGATTTCCGGCGTCCCGGCCACATGTTTCCGCTGGCAGCCAGAAAAAACGGAGTGCTGGAACGGGCCGGACATACCGAAGCCACCGTTGACCTGATGCGCCTGGCCGGTCTCAGTGAATGCGGGCTCTGCTGTGAAATCATGAAGGAGGACGGAACCATGATGCGGATGCCCCAGCTCCTTAAGCTGGCCGGACAATGGAATATGAAAACCACCACCATCAAGGCCCTCCAGAACTACCGCAAACAGCACGATAAGCTTGTGGAATGCGCTGCCGTCACCCATATGCCAACCCGTTTCGGCACCTTTAAAGCTTACGGCTACAGGAACCTGCTGAACGGGGAACATCATGTAGCTTTGGTAAAAGGAGAGATCGGGGACGGCCGGGACTTGTTATGCCGGGTCCACTCGGAATGCCTGACCGGCGACGCCTTTGGCTCCCTGCGCTGCGACTGCGGACAGCAGTTTGCCGCTGCCATGGCCCGGATTGAGCAGGAAGAACGGGGAGTTCTCCTCTACATGCGCCAGGAAGGCCGGGGCATCGGGCTTCTCAATAAACTCCGGGCCTATGAACTGCAGGACCAGGGCATGGATACCCTGGAAGCCAATCTGGCTCTGGGTTTCCCGGGGGATTTGAGGGAATATTTCATAGGAGCACAGATATTAAGGGACCTGGGGGCCAGGAGCCTGCGGCTTCTGACCAATAACCCGGATAAGGTATACCAGCTCTCGGGTTTTGGCCTGGACATCAAAGAACGGGTGCCTATCCGGATGGCGCCAACGGTTCATGATCTGTTCTATCTAAAGACAAAGGAGCAGCGCATGGGACATTGGATGCATTATTAAAAACCTGATTCAATATTAAGAAACTTCATTATTAAGAAACAACCATCTATCCAGAATAGGAGAATCCGCCATGTATATATTAGAAGGAAAACTTGTTCCTAAAAAAATAAGGGTAGGCATTGTCGCCTCCCGTTTCAACGAATTCATTACCTCCAGGCTTCTGTCCGGCGCCCTGGACTGTCTGCGGCGCCATGAAGTGCCGGAGGACGATATCACCGTGGCCTGGGTTCCGGGCGCCTTTGAGATACCGCTCATCGCCTCCCGCATGGCTGCCAGCAGACGGTATGACGCCGTCATATGCCTGGGCGCCGTAATCCGGGGCAGCACCAGCCACTACGACTATGTGTGCAGCGAGGTCTCCAAGGGCATTGCCCAGACCTCCCTTGCCGCCAAAATCCCGGTCATGTTCGGCGTGCTGACCACGGAGAACATTGAACAGGCCATTGAACGCGCCGGAACAAAAGCAGGCAACAAGGGCTATGACTGCGCTGCGGGAGCCATCGAGATGGTAAATCTGATACATGAACTGGAGAAAGGGACGGCGGATGGCTGCCTATCCGTCACACCCTCTGCCCAGGACGGACCTTACCGCCCATAGCACGCTGCTTACAAATGCTTCTTCAGCTCAACCAGCACAGCTTCCATGTCCAGGGGCTTCACCAGATAACCGTTCATGCCTGCCTCATAGGCCCTGGCCTTATCCTCCTCAAAGGCATTGGCCGTCATGGCCAGTATGGGGATGCTGCCCGTGCCCTCATCCTCCATGGCGCGGATGGTTCTGGTGGCCTCCAGTCCGTCCATCCGGGGCATGCGTATGTCCATGAGCACAGCGGAAAAATATCCGGCCCCTCTGGACCTATACAGATCCGCAGCCTCCTGGCCGTCCTCTGCTGTTTCCACCTCCATGCCCCGCATCTCCAGAAGGGTTCTGGCAATCTCACGGTTCAGCTCGTTGTCATCTGCCAGCAGCACCCGGCAGCCTGAAAAGTCCTCCCGCTCCTTTTCAGCCCCCTTTTCTTCTGATCGGTTCACTGCCCGGGCAAAGGCATCGTATATGGTGCTTCCAAACAACGGCTTTGATATAAAACAGTTTACCCCCGCACTTCTGGCCTCATCCTCGATGCGGCTCCAGTCGTAGGCGGATATCATGATAATGGTGGTATCCGGCCCAACCAGGGCCCGGATGCGCCTGGCCGTTTCCACGCCGTCCATGTCAGGCATCTTCCAGTCAATCATGGCAATGTCAAAGTGCCTGCCCTCTTCCAGCAGACGCCGCACCTCCTCCACGGCCCTGAACCCGGAATCCACCCAGAGGGAGCGGGCCCCTGCCTTCTCCAGGATGGATGTGGCCTGGCTGCCCACCAGCGGGTCGTCATCCGCCACCAGCACGGCCAGTCCCTGCAGCAGCTCACGTTTCTTTCTCTGGTTCTCCACCTCCTGGTCATCCTCCGCCAGCTCAAAGGGCAGGATGACTGTGAACACAGAGCCTTTTTCCCTCTCACTTTCCACCTCGATGCTGCCGCCCATGAGCTGAACCAGATTATATACAATGGAAAGGCCCAGACCGCTTCCAACGTTGTTGCGGGCTGTTTCCGGCGCCTCCTGTTCAAACGGCATGAACAGGCGGCTTCGGAACTCCCTGGACATCCCGATTCCTGTATCCTTCACCTGGAACCGCAGATAGGAAAATCCGTTGGTCCGCTTCTGCTCCTCAATCTGAATCTGAATCCTTCCTCCTGCCCGTGTGAATTTAAGCGCATTGGACAGCAGGTTCATGAGAATCTGTTTCAGGCGCAGCGGATCCCCGATGTAAAACTGCTCCAAAGGCTCGCTGTGGTAAATCACATACTCGATCTGCCGCTCCTCCGCCTGGGGATATATAATCTGATTCACCTCGTCCATCAGCTCCGTAAAATCAAAGTATTCGTGGGCCAGCTCCATTTTCCCGGTCTCAATCTTAGACATATCCAGGATATCATTAATCAGGGAGAGCAGGTACCTGGAGGAGGCGTCAATTTTGCAGAAGCAATCCTGGACGCTTCTTCTGTCATCTAACTTCAGCTGCCCGATGGTGCTCATACCCACAATGGCGTTCATGGGAGTGCGGATGTCGTGGCTCATTCTGGACAGAAAATCTGATTTAGCCTGGTTTGCAGCCTTGGCCGATGCCAGGGCATCCCGCAGCAGCTGCTCCTGCCGGGCCTGCTCCGCCCTCTGGCTGTCCAGCACCTTCAGCAGTTCAATGGCCAGCACATCGTCGTTAAAGGGATTTTCCACATAAATAATCTGCACAGACAGCCAGTGGTACCTGCCGTCCTTTCCCGTCTTCTGATACTCCATGTAGATATCCCGTTCTCCGGCGGCAAATCTGGCCAGGATGTTTTCTCTGGCAAAAACCGTTTCAAAATCCTCCCGATAGGAGGGATATACCTCTGGTACGCTCTCCTTTATCATCTCCGTGTAGCTTCCGCACCGTCCGGACAGACAAGCGTCCTGGTCCTCTATAAAACAATTATACGTATCCTTTGTCAGGTTCAGGCTCATAATCAGGGGATAGGCCGTGCAGATAGCCGCCCTGAGAGAACGGTTCTCTATAAGCTGCTGCCTTTCCTGCTCCAGCTCCAGCTGCTTTATATCCGTCACATCTGTAAAAACAGCCTGTATGACCTCCTGGCCATCCGCATTGACAATACGGCCCATAATGACGCTGATCCATATCTGCTTCCCATCTCTGCTGAAGGTGTGGCGTATATAGGATGCCGTATCCCCATTCAGCGCCAGTCTGCCTATGATGCCCTCAATCCACTCCTTATCCTCATCCAGGACCATCTGAAAGGGATTCTTAACCTCACGCCTGTATTCCTCCTCGGAACCATATCCGTAAAGCTCCCACCCCATCCGGTTCACATTTACAATCCTGTGTCCTTCCCCTCTCTCAAACTGTATGATGCCGCAGGGCACCGAATTATACAGCTGGCTTAGGAACCGGGCCTGCTGCATGTATTTCTGCTCACGGCGGCGCAGCTCCCCCTCCAGCTCCAGGTAAGTACGTTTTCCTGACTCCGCCGGAAACAATTCATTCTCTTTTATTTCACCAAACGGCATGGAATTGTGGATGTGAATGGTCTCCAGTTCCTCCCCCTTTTCCCGGAAGATAAAGGTGATTCTCTGCTGTATCCTGATATAGACGCCTGTTCCCTCTCTGGATTCAAGCTCGCTGACACCCTCGCAGAGCCACAGGCCGGCTCCCATCTCCATGACTTCGTACTGCTCATCAAACATATTGCAGGAAGACAGCTCATCCTTCCCCTCCCTGAACCAGGCTGCCACGGCGTCACGGCCCTCTGCCTTCTGCCTCTTTCCGCCACCCAGCCATATGATATCATCCGCAAATGTAGATATGAGAAATTCCACATCATTCTCACAGAAATACGAAGAAAGAATGCGCCTGGCAAACTCCCTTACTTCCTCTGCTGACCATTTTTTCATTTATATCCTCCCCTAATCTGATGCATCCGGCGTCCGGGACCGGCTGCGGCCCCATATGAAATTACCAAAAAAGCTGCCCGCTGATCAAGAATGACCCGAAGGGCAGCAACGTTCACTCTAATTTATGATCCTATAGCAAATCCGAATAAAATGCAAATCCATTCTTACCTTTTCGCTTCACCGCATATGCCGCCTTATCCGCTTTCTCCACCAGGGCGGCAATATCGTTCCCATCCGCCGGATACATGGATATGCCGATGCTGCATGTAACGGAAAAGTCATGGAAATCCCGGTCCATTACACTGTGGACAGAGGAACATATCCTCTGGACACACTGGCGCACGCCGGCCGGTGAGCTGACCGGATGGAGCAGGGCAATGAACTCGTCCCCTCCAACGCGCCCGCTCAGGTCCGACGCCCTCAGTGTTTTCTTAAGGACTCCCGCCACCTCCTGAAGCAGCAAATCCCCCTTGATATGGCCCAGGGTGTCATTGATCACCTTAAAATTATCCAAATCCATAAACAGGACCGCGGCTATTCCATCCTCCCCTTCCAGACGTTCCGCAATCATCTCTTTCACCGCCTGGTTATAAAGGCCCGTGAGAGGGTCGGTCTGAGCCTGCATAAGAGCCCTCTGCAGCAGCTTGTTCTGACGCTTCTGTTCCAGATAAATGTCCGTGACATCGGTCCTTGTCATCAGCACCATCTGGTTCTCTTTATCATAATAAAGATACTGCAGCCTCTTGCGGGTATACCCCCGTCGAGAGTCCATAACGCCGCAGTAAAAACAGTGCTCCCCTGTCCGGTCCAGCTCCTCCAGCACGCGGCTTATGCGCATTTCATGGATTGCCAGCTCCTGATCCTCCGGTGCTATGTATTTCCTCACATATGTCTCAATGGCTCTCTCATAGTCATCACAGTGATCGGGCGGAAGAAGCGTACCGTCCCCTTTGCTGCTGAACATGACATAGCTGTTATTCCTGGCATTGAGATAAATGAAATAATCGCAGTGGCTGTATACATACCGCTCCACAATTCCCTTTAAGAGGTGCTGCTCGCTGGTATCCCGCATGGCCAGATATACCTTGTCCGGCATATCCTCCCGCCTGAACAGCATGGCGTTTACCTCTGCCCACCTGAAGGTTTCCCCGTCCGCGGAATACCGGACCTCCAGGGACATGTTCTTCTGCCCATTCCCCCATACTTCCCGCATGTGCTTAAGGGAAAAGGTTCCTGCAAATATATCCCTGTCCCCGTGATAAATGACGTTGCTGCATAAATATCCCACCATCCTCCCCCACTTAAAGGAGCGCAGGGCCATGTCTGGCATGGGGATACACTGAATAATGGTCCCGATTCCCAGGTCCAGGTCCAGCTCAGCAATCCCTATATAGGCATCCAGGAACACACCAAACAAATCACGGTTCATCTGCATAAGCCTGGCCGCATTCCGGCTTTCAATATCCACAGTATAAAACAGGGCCTTATTCCTGCCGCAGGCATCACATGAAAAAAGGGTTCCCCTGACCCAGCGTTCACGTCCTCCCGGCTGCATCCTCCGGAATTCCCCCTGTTTTCCGATTTTATGGGAACATACCTCATCCAGGCTCTGACGGCTGAACAGTGCCAGAAAACCAGCCCTGTCCTCCTCACAGACAAATAATTCTGCCGCTGCCCGGACATCCATCCCGCCTGTTGCGCAAGCCGCAGCACCCTTTCCCGGAGTCAGGAAAATGGGCCTGAGAATCCTTTCTGCCACATCCACTTCAAAGAATTCATCGCAGGCATCCTTAAGGACAAATGCATATAGATCCATTTTCACCGGGTCCACTACCACATGGTTCATATTCATTCCCTCCCGGCGGCCGTGTGCACTGCCGTTTCTAACGTTCTGTAATGTATTATATGTATTTTATCATCATCCCCACCCTCCGTCAATGATCCGCCGGCACGGATTGGTTGAAAGAGGAACCGGACTTCAGGGACAAAAAAGATGTTTCCTCCAGGGAATCATGCCCGGCGGAAACATCCTGTTTCGCATACGCTGCTTCATTATATGTTGCTCTATTTAAATTCTTCCGCTGCCCATCTCCAGCAGCTTCGCGCTCCCGCTCTCAAGGGTGGCCCTAAGATTCAGAATGCGCTGGTTGGACGATCCCCGGAAGGGGAGGCTGATATCCTTAAGAGCCTCCACAAACCGCCCGTCCACCAGCACGTCAATCATGGACAGCATCCGGTCCGTATAACCGCACCTGGCCCGGCTGTCCCTCAGAAGGTCCTGTTCCAGGGTATATCCCGTATAGCACCACAGGTTCTTCTGCGGATAGCGCTCCCTCACCTTTTCCAAAAAAGGCACCAGCGCCTTCTGGTTCTCCGGCTCAAAGGGCTCTCCCCCCAGAAGGGTGAGGCCCTCTATATAATCCGGCGCAAGGGCGTCCAGGATTTCCTCCTCCGTCTCCCCTGTAAAGGGTTTCCCGAAGCCGAAATCCCACGCCTCTTCGTTAAAACAGCCCGGACAGTGATGGGTACACCCTGACACAAACAGGGATACCCTCACGCCTATGCCGTTGGCAATATCGTTCTTCTTGATTGTACCGTAATTCATCTTATAAATGGAGCACCCTTTCCTTGATTTCCTGGGTCCTGCCCTGGTTCCAGAACTGAGTTCCGATGTAGCCGCAGGTTCTCCTGGCCACATTCAGCTTGTTCTCGTCCCGGTTGCCGCACTTGGGGCATTCCCATACCAGCTTGCCGCTCTCATCCGTCACGATCTGAATCTCGCCGTCAAATCCGCACTCCTGACAGAAATCGCTCTTGGTATTTAACTCTGCGTACATGATATTGTCGTAGATATACCGTATGATCCCCAGCACGGCCGGAATATTGTTCTGCATGTTGGGCACCTCCACGTAGCTGATGGCTCCGCCTGTGGAAAGAGCCTGGAACTGCGACTCAAATTTCAGCTTTGAGAAGGCATCTATTTCCTCGGAAACATTTACGTGATAGCTGTTGGTGATATAGCTTCTGTCCGTCACGCCCTCTATGATGCCGAAACGCTTCTGGAGGCATTTGGCAAACTTATAGGTGGTGCTCTCTATGGGCGATCCATAGATGCTGAACCCGATGTTAGTCTCATCCTTCCAGCGGTTGCAGGCCTTATTCATGTACTCCATAACCTCCAGGGCAAAGGGAGTGGCCTCCTGGTCGGTATGGGACTTTCCGGTCATGTACTTCACGCACTCATAGAGTCCCGCATATCCCAGAGAAATGGTGGAATAGCCTCCGTAAAGGAGCCTGTCAATGGTCTCACCCTTCTTAAGCCTTGCCAGGGCGCCGTTCTGCCAGAGAATGGGCGCCGCATCGGACAGCGTGCCTCTCAGACGGTTGTGGCGGCACATCAGAGCCCGGTAGCAAAGATCCAGCCTCTCGTCAAAAATCTTCCAGAAAGCCTTCATGTCCCCGCCGGAGGACAGGGCCACATCCACCAGGTTAATGGTCACCACGCCCTGGTTGAAACGGCCGTAGAATTTATAATTTCCATTTTCATCCTTCCAGGGGCTTAAGGCGCTGCGGCATCCCATGACAGGGAAGCAGTTTCCTTCCTTTAATTCCATCATCTTCTTCTCGGAAATATAGTCGGGAACAAGGCGCTTGGCCGTACATTTGGCAGCCATCTCGGTCAGGTAATAATACTCGGTTCCCTCGTTGACATTGTCCTCCTCCAGCACATAAATCAGCTTGGGAAATGCCGGAGTTATCCACACGCCCGACTCATTCTTCACCCCCTGGTAGCGCTGCTTCAGAGTCTCCTCGATAATCATGGCCAGGTCCTTTTTCTCCCGCTCGTTCTTAGCCTCATTCAGGTACATGAACACGGTCAGAAAGGGAGCCTGTCCGTTGGTGGTCATCAGCGTAATGACCTGATACTGGATGGTCTGGACACCCTTGGTAACCTCCTTGCGGAGCCTGTTTTCCACCACTTCGTGGATGACTTCCTCGGAGGGCATGCAGCCAAAGGTCTTTACCTCCTCCTGAACCTCCGCGTATATTTTCTTTCTGGATACGTCCACAAAGGGAGCCAGATGGGCCAGGCTGATGCTCTGCCCGCCGTACTGGTTGCTGGCTACCTGGGCGATAATCTGAGTGGCGATATTACAGGCCGTGGAAAAGCTGTGGGGCTTCTCAATCCTGGTTTCGCTGATAACCGTGCCGTTCTGCAGCATGTCCTCCAGGTTCACCAGGTCGCAGTTGTGCATGTGCTGGGCAAAATAATCGGAGTCATGGAAATGGATAATGCCCTCCTTGTCAGCCTCCACGATGTCCTGGGGAAGGAGCATCCTCTTGGTCAGGTCCTTGCTGACCTCCCCGGCCATGTAATCCCTCTGCACACTGTTGACCGTTGGATTCTTGTTGGAATTCTCCTGCTTCACATCCTCATTATTGCACTCAATCAGGGAAAGAATGCGGTTATCCGTTGTATTGGCCTTGCGTATAAGGGAGCGCTGATAGCGGTATCTCACATAATCCTTTGCAAGCTCAAATGCGCCTGTAGACATAATCTGGTTCTCCACCATATCCTGGATCTCCTCAACGGACACAGCCCTGTTAAGCTTTACACACTTGTACTCCACATAATCCGCAATGTCCTTAATCTGCTCCAGACTCAGCTTGTTTTTTCCGGCAGCCGTATTGGCCTTTGCCACAGCCACCACGATCTTATTGTTGTCAAAATCCTCTTCCGCGCCATTCCTCTTAATAATCTTCATCGTCACTACACTCCTTTTATCCAAATGCTCTCCCACGCTGCCTGTCTTCAGGTAAACGGTTTAAAGGCATCTTATCACAGAATACTGGAAAAATCTGTTGCTTGTGCAACAGTATAAGATTTTAGCACTAAATGTTGTGTTTTTCAAGAGGAAGTATACGATAAGATGTATTTCAGAAAAATAAGACAATTGGCTGAAATCCCGGCCGAACCTGGTGATATGTCTGACAGCAAAAAGGCGCCCAGGCAGTCACCTGCCTGGGATGTATTATACTGTTCCAGTATCTCAATCACCCACATGGCTTATCATCTGGGCGGCTGCCTCGATTCCCAGCTGGCAGGCATTCACATCCACGGATGTCAGGGGCGGAAAGGTGAGTCTGGCGAGAAGGGAATTGTTAAAGGACAGGATGGATACATCCCCCGGTATGGACAGCCCCAGACCAATACATGCCTTCTCCAGGGCCACTGCCAGTATGTCGTCGCTGACCAGTACGGCCGTGGGTCTGTCCTCCCTTGCGAACAGGGCCGCCAGGGCCTGGTCCTGCTCCTCCGGCACAGAAGGCACCTCCACGCACAGCTGGCCGTCAAAAGGAATCCCCCGCTCTGCCAGGGCCAGCATATACCCCATTTTCCTGTCGTGGTTATAAAGAAGAGAATGGTCCCCGGACAGGCAGGCAATCCTTACATGGCCCAGATTTAACAGGTACTCCGCCGCCTCCCTGCCCGCAAGCACATTGTCGTTATCCACATAGATGGTCTGGTTCACATTCCGGCACGCTTTTCCAATGAGCACATACAGCAGTCCCTCTTCATAGAGATAATCCAGAACCGGGTCCTGCTCCCTGGAGTAGAGCACGATAAATCCCTCTGCCAGGCCGGTTCTCGCCATGGTCTTTATGGCCTGGAGGATCTCATCCTCATTCTGTCCCGTAATCACGGTATTGATGTACTGCTTCTGGTTGCAGTACTGGCTGATTCCCCGTATCATCTCCAGGTAGAATGGATTCTGGTAAGCCTCCCACTCCGACGGGGGCAGAATGATTCCCACGGTGCGGGAATTCTGGGTCGCCAAACTGCTGGCCTGAAAATTCGGTTCATAGCCCAGCTTCGCCATGGCCTGCCTGACCTTTTCCTTGGTCTGGCGGCTGATAGAGGGATGGTCCTTGCAAGTACGGCTTACGGTGGATGGCGACACCCCTGCAAGGGCAGCCACGTCTTTGATTGTAACAGGCATAAACAGCCTCCTTAATATGCGTCTCATTTTCATCGTCACAGGGATATATATGAACCTATGGTCCGGAGCCGCTCTCAGGCTCCTTCCACCAGTTCCATCACCGCAGTTCATACACGCCCTTCCTATATTGTAAAGTTTAATGCAATTTTTGTCAACTCGTTTGCGCTCTGTTTGCGCAATCTTCCCCTGACTTTTTGCATTCCGCTCCGGAAAAATTGCACAAATACCTGAGAGTATTTTTGTCCAAAACGTAGAAAACACAGGATTTTGAAAATATCTATTGCATTCTTCATGCAGCCAGACTATATTTAATGCAAGCGGTTGCGCAAACAGTGCAACAATTAAACTCAGGAGGTTACATATGAACAAGAACACTGACGGCTGTATTGGAATCAGGATTCTCTCCCCTTTAACCGGAACAGCGGTCCCTTTGGAGGAAGTGCCGGACCCTGTATTCTCACAGAAAATCATAGGAGACGGCGTTGCTATCCTGCCCCGGGACGGCAATCTGGTCAGTCCCATTGACGGGGAGGTGGTTTCCATAGCAGAGACCCTCCATGCCTATGGCCTGCGTTCCGAGGACGGCATCGAGGTCATGGTCCACTTCGGTCTGGAGACCGTGGCCTTAAAGGGAGAATGCTTCCAGTGCTGTGTAAAGATCGGAGATAAGGTGAAGGCCGGCAGCCTTCTGGCAAAGGCCGACTTAAAAGCCCTTGAAGAAAAACAGGTCAACACCATCACGCCTGTCCTTATCTGCGGCGGAATGGAAGGCCGTTCCATGAATGCCTTCACAGGTCCTGTAAAGGCAGGAGCAGATACTGTGATAACGGTTTTAGACCATTGCCCGCCGGACGCAGCCGAAGAAGCTGATGCAGCCTCCCCCCATAATCCGGACACTGCCCCAGCTGCAAATACGTCTTCCCCCGCAGACGCTGCGGACAGGAAAGCCGGTAAGCCCAAAAAATCCCTGATCAATTTTGACTTTCTCCAAAAGCTGGGCAAGGTCCTGATGACAGTCATTGCCGTCATGCCCGCAGCCGGACTGATGATCAGCGTAGGAAAGCTCATACAGATGGCCGGCGGGGATATGGGAGCTGTCCTTACAATCGGAAGCACCATGGAGACCATAGGCTGGGCCGTAATCAACAACCTGCACATTCTGTTTGCTGTTGCCATCGGCGGCTCCTGGGCAAAGGAACGGGCCGGCGGCGCTTTTGCGGCTGTCATTGCCTTTATCCTCATCAATGTTATTACCGGCGCTCTCTTTGGTGTCAGCAGCGCCGACTTAAACGACCCTGCCGCCGTGACCCGGACCCTGCTGGGCCAGGAAATCCTGGTAAACGGATACTTCACCTCGGTCCTGGGAGCTCCCGCGCTGAACATGGGCGTGTTCGTGGGCATTATATCAGGCTTTGCAGGAGGAGTTATTTACAATAAATATTACAATTACAGGAAGCTGCCGGACGCCCTGGCCTTCTTTAACGGAAAACGCTTTGTCCCCATGGTAGTCATCCTCTGGTCCGTCATCATCTCACTGGTGCTGGCCATTGTCTGGCCTGTGGTTCAGACCGGCATCAACTCCTTCGGTGTGTGGATTGCCAACTCCTCCTCCACCTCGCCTGTGCTGGCCCCCTTTATCTACGGAACCCTGGAAAGGCTTCTCCTCCCCTTCGGCCTGCACCATATGCTGACCATACCCATGAATTACACCTCCTTCGGAGGCACGTACACCATCCTCACGGGCGTCAACGCAGGTTCCCAGGTTTTTGGTCAGGATCCGCTGTGGCTGGCCTGGGCAACAGACCTTATCAACCTTAAGGACGCGGGAGACATGGCCGGGTACCAGAACCTGCTGGCCACCATCACCCCTGCCCGTTTCAAGGTAGGACAGATGATTGGCGCCACTGGCCTTCTTCTGGGCATTGCCCTGGCCATGTACCGCCGCGTGGACCCGGATAAGCGCCGCAATTACCGCTCCATGTTCATCTCCACTGTACTGGCCGTATTTCTCACAGGTGTCACAGAGCCTCTGGAATTCATGTTTATGTTCTGCGCCCTTCCGCTGTATCTGGTATACGCAGTGCTGCAGGGATGCGCTTTTGCCATGGCCGGCCTCATCCACCTCAGGCTTCATTCCTTTGGCAACCTGGAATTCCTGACGCGTGTTCCCATGTCCATCCGCGCAGGACTTGGCGGAGACCTGGTAAACTTCATCCTCTGTGTGGCTGTATTCTTTGCCGCAGGATACGCAATCGCCTATTTTATGATAGGAAGGTTCCATTTTGCCACCCCGGGCAGACTGGGCAACTATACCGACGACTCTGTCTCAGAGAACAGCCAGGGCCGGGCCGGTTTTGCATCATCCGGTGACAGCCAGGCCGGACGCATCATCTCCCTTCTGGGCGGCAGGGATAACATTGTCCTGGTGGACGCCTGCATGACCCGTCTGCGCGTCACGGTAAAGGACGTGGATAAGGTTGCCGGACTGCCCCAATGGAAGGCAGAGGGCGCCATGGGTCTGATTAAAAAGGACGGCGGCATCCAGGCCATCTACGGACCGAAAGCAGATGTGCTCAAATCCGATATCAATGATATACTGTAAACAGGCCGCTGCCATCCACCCACCGCAGCTGCCTTCTGTAACTGAAAACCACCGGAGGCAGGTAGTATGAAAATAATGACGCTTAACACACACAGTCTGGCGGAGCCGGAATATGAATCCAAGCTCGCCGCCTTTGCCGGATCCCTTGTCCAAATCAAACCGGATATCATAGCCCTCCAGGAGGTCAACCAGTCCAGGAGCGCTCCGCCCGCAGCCTCCGGCCGGCTGCGGGAATCCGGCTATGTTCCCTGCTGTGCCAAAGATTTAAGCACAGCCTCCCCCTGCGCCTCCCGGGCAGTCATCCGCACAGACAACCACGCCCTTAACCTGGCGTTGCTCCTGGCCCGGGCCGGTGTTTCCTACCAGTGGACCTGGACTCCGGCCAAGATAGGATACGGGATATACGACGAGGGCCTGGCCGTCCTCAGCCGTTCCCCCATACTGGGGACCAGCCAGTTTTACATCACCGGCATCCGGGATTATGAAAACTGGAAAACCCGAAAAATACTTGGAATCAACACCCGGACAGAATACGGAAATGAATATTTTTACAGTGTCCACATGGGTTGGTGGGATGACAGCCAAGAACCCTTTGAGGGACAATGGAACCGCATAAGCAGCGGCCTGTCCCCCTTAGCAGAAGAACGTCTGTGGCTCATGGGGGATTTCAACTCACCGGCCCATATAACCGGCCAGGGACGGGACCTGATTCTGGCCTCAGGCTGGTTTGACGCATATGACCTGGCTGCTTCCAGGGATTCAGGCGTCACTGTGGCAAATGCCATTGACGGATGGCGGGAACAGGGAGAGATACCGGGAATGCGCATTGATTACATCTGGACCAGCCGCAGGGTGCCGGTTATTTCCTCCCGAACCATATACGACGGCACATCCTTTCCCGTTGTATCAGACCATTTTGGAATCATCACAGAATATTAAACAGGACAATGCCTGCAAAAAGGAGCATATAGATATGAAACGAGAAAGCGGAATCTTACTATCCATCACCAGCCTACCCTCCAGATACGGAATCGGCTGCTTTTCAAAGGAGGCCTACGAATTCGTGGACCGTTTAAAGGAGGCCGGCCAGTCCTACTGGCAGATTCTCCCCCTGGGGCCCACCAGTTACGGGGATTCCCCCTACCAGTCCTTTTCCACCTTTGCAGGCAATCCCTATTTCATAAGTCTGGAGGACCTTATACAGGAAGGCGTCCTTACAGAGGAAGAATGCAGCCGGGCCGACTTCGGCAGCCGGCCGGATTTTGTGGACTATGCAAAGGTCTACGAAGAGCGGTACCCCCTGCTGAGAAAAGCCTATGAGAGGAGCAGCATAAGCCTGGACCCGGAGTTTCGGAAATTCAGGGATGAAAACAGATGGTGGCTGGAGGATTACGCCCTTTTCATGGCAGTAAAGGCCCGGTTCAAAGGAACTGCCTGGACCCGGTGGGCACAGGACATCCGCCTGCGCTGGCAGAACGCCCTGGATTACTACCGGAGGGAGCTATACTACGACATAGAATTCCATCAATACCTTCAGTTCAAATTCAGCCAGCAGTGGAAAAAACTAAAATCCTATGCCAATGCCAACGGAATCCGCATCATAGGGGACATTCCCATCTATGTGGCCATGGACAGCGCCGACACATGGGCCCATCCTGAACTCTTTGAGCTGGACCGGGACAATATACCGACCGCAGTTGCAGGCTGCCCTCCTGACGGCTTTTCCGCCACAGGACAGCTCTGGGGAAATCCCCTGTACCGCTGGGAATACCACCGCAGCACAGGCTATGAATGGTGGCTGGCCAGGCTGGCCTACTGCTATAAACTGTATGATGTGGTAAGGATTGACCATTTCCGCGGATTTGACCAGTACTACTCCATTCCGGCCGGCTCCGGCACTGCCGTGGGAGGCCATTGGGAGCAGGGACCGGGAATCGGCTTCTTCCACACCGTGCGCAGCGCCCTGGGAGAAAAGGAAATCATTGCCGAGGATCTGGGATACGTGACAGACTCCGTCAGGCAGCTTGTAAAGGACAGCGGATTCCCGGGCATGAAGGTACTGGAATTCGCCTTTGATTCCAGGGATTCCGGCTGCGCCAGCGATTATCTTCCCCATAACTACCCTGAAAACTGTGTGGCCTACACCGGCACCCATGACAATGAAACCATCAAAGGATGGTATGCCTCCATCACAGCCCAGGAACGGAAGCTGGCCAGGGATTATCTCTGTGACAGCTGTACCCCCGCCAGCCGTCTGCACATGTCCTTTATCAGCCTGATTATGCGCAGCCAGGCCAGAATGTGCATCATCCCCCTTCAGGATTATATGGGCCTGGACAATGACTGCCGCATCAACACCCCCTCCACTGTGGGCACCAACTGGAGATGGCGCCTTCTTCCCGGCCAGATGTCGGATCCGTTAGTGAAAACCATTTCCTCCGTCACACTGCGCTACGGGCGCTGGAACTGGTGATATGTAAAGCTGCCGCAGGCCAAATCCATGAGAATTTGGCCTGCGGCATTAACCTGTCTATATTTAGAAATTATTTACAATTAAATTCATCAGTATATGGCCCGTTCCCTCACCAGCACAGTGGGATATCCCATGTTTCTTAAGTTCCTCTCCATCTGTACCGCATAGTCCATATTGAGGAAAGCGCCAACCCTTACCTTGTACAGTCCGTCGTCGTAAACCAGGAAGGCCGGAAGGCCGCTGGCCTGGAGTTCATTCACCAGCCTGTCTGCCGGCATCCTGGTGCGGAAGGCTCCTACCTGGACCTGATAATATTCCGGTCTCTGCGCCTCCTGCTGCCGGATGGTTTCCAGCACACCGTCTGCTATGGCCTGGGCAATGGCATCAAAATTCTCATCAAAAAACCGGTTGTCATCCGGATTATCAATAAATCCCGCTTCCACCAGCACAGCAGGCATCTGTGTCTTTCGCAGCACGATAAGACCGGGGCGCTCCTGTACTCCCAGGTCCCTGAACCCTGTTTCCACCAGATTGCGCTGGATATTATCCGCCAGCATGGCCGGCACGCCTGCATCCTCATACACCAGCGTCATGGCGCCGCTTGCAGTTCCCGGTACCGGGAATGCATTCCGGTGAATGGACACAAAATAATCGGCTCCTGACTGGTTTGCTATCCGGGCTTTCTCAAGAGGCGTGTCGTATACATCCGTGGTCCTTGTATATACCACATCCACCCCATTATTTTCCAATATCCGTCCTATGGCAAGAGCCAGCCGCAGGGTATCGTCTTTTTCCCGGCGCCCGTCGTACATGGCGCCCGGCTCTTCGCCGCCGTGGCCGGCATCAATTATGACTCTCTTAACATCTGTCATACCAGATTCTCCTTCATATATGACTCTACATTATACCATATGTGAAAGTAAGACAAATGTTGACTGAACCTGGAACTAAATTTCGTCCACATCCACCCCTCTGGGGCCAACATGGGTGGAAAATACGATTTGTGTGCTTGTCCTGCCGAATTTCTGGAGCTGTCCTATGAACATATCCAGCTCCATGGTACTCTTAAAGGCTACCTTTAACAGCATGGAAAATCCTCCGGTGACACAGCTGCACTCCAGTATATGGGGCACCTCCCGGGCATAGGCATAGAACTGCTCCTTGTCCTCGGGTATCACCTCCAGGTTAATGTATGCCAGTATGTGATACCCCAGCTTCACCGGGTCCACAGAGGCATGGTAGCCTGTTATGATACCCTCCTTTTCCAGGCGTTCAATCCTGGCTGATACTGCCGGAGAGGATAGAAACGTATTCTCTGCGATGGTCTTTAGGGAAACCCTTGCATTGTCCTGTAAAAGCTTTAGTATCTTGCGGTCAATCTCATCCATATTACCCTTTTCCTCCCTGTTCTCCTGCCCCTGTTACCGCCTGAGGGCCTTTATCCGTTTTACAGCCTCCACTGTATTCTCGTAGGTTCCAAAGGCCGTCAGGCGGAAATAACCCTCGCCGCCGGGCCCGAAGCCGCTTCCCGGTGTTCCCACCACATTGGCCTGTTCCAAAAGATAGGCAAAAAACTCCCAGCTGTCCATCCCGTCCTCCACCTTAAGCCAGATGTAGGGCGAATTGATTCCCCCAAATACGGTGTAGCCCGCTTCCTTAAGTCCTTCATAGATAACCATGGCATTCCTCTTATAATACGCCACCTGCTCCATGACCTGCCGGCTGCCCTCTTCGGAATATACGGCCTCTCCGGCTCTCTGCTCAATATAGGGGGCTCCGTTGAACTTGGTGCCGTGGCGTCTGGCCCACAGTGAATGCAGCATTACATCCCCGCACTTCAAATCCTTCGGAACCACGGTAAATCCCAGACGAACGCCTGTGAACCCGGCTTTTTTGGAGAAGGAACGGAACTCAATGGCACAGGTTCTGGCTCCCTCTATCTCAAATATGCTGTGAGGCACATCCTCCTCGGATATATAAGCCTCGTAAGCAGCATCATAGAGAATCACGGCCCCTGCCCTGTTTGCATAGTCCACCCACACCTTTAACTGGTCCCTGGTCAGCGTGGTGCCTGTGGGGTTATTGGGCACACACAGGTAAATAAGGTCCGGCGTCTCCTGCGGAAGCTCCGGCACAAAATGATTCTGCGCCGTACAGGGCATGTAAATCACATTGCTCCACATGCCCGTGGCAGGGTCGTAGCTGCCTGTACGGCCCGCCATGACATTGGAATCCACATACACGGGATACACAGGGTCGCACACCGCAATGCGGCTGTCCTCGCTGAATATCTCCTGGATATTGCCGCAGTCGCTTTTGGCTCCGTCCGATATAAATATCTCGTCTGCCTCCACATGGCAGCCCCATAACCTGTAATCCTTTTCCACAATGGTCTCCCGCAAAAAGGCATAGCCCAAATCCGGCGCATAGCCGTGAAATGTCCTGGCCTGTCCCATCTCGTCCGCCGCCTTGTGAATGGCTTCCACAATGGCCGGGGCAATGGGAAGTGTCACATCCCCGATTCCCAGCCGTATAACCTGCTTATCCGGGTTGGCCTCTTCATATGCAGCCACTTTTTTTGCAATGGCGGAAAAGAGATAGCTTCCCGGCAGCTTCAAATAATTCTCGTTGATCTTAAACATGTGTGCTTCCTCCTGGCCTCTGCCTGTCTGAAATATGAAAACACCCCCAAAAACCGGATACGCCCTTTGCCGCAGGATACAGCGCCATGTCATTTCCATGTCCGCCGCCGTGCCGCAAAAGGTGTACCAGGACGCGCTCCGTCGCACGTCTGGTTCCTGAGAGTGTATATTGAACATTTTTCGCTTTAAAGTATTAACTGATAAAATTCGCCTTATCAATCATAATATATTTCTTCGGGTATGTCAATAGAGCCCCGGAACACCTCCACGGCCGGCCCTGTCATAAACAGATGGCCCGACTCCCTTTCATACCGTATCACCAGTTTTCCTCCGCGCAGAGCCACCTCCGCCTCATCCTCCGTATATCCCATGAGGATGGAGGCCATGACACTGGCCGTGGCGCCTGTGCCGCACGCCCAGGTTTCGCCGCTTCCCCGCTCCCACACCCGCATCTCAAGGTGCTTACGGTCCGCCACATGGATAAACTCCGTATTCACACGGTCAGGCGCGAACCGCTCATGGTTTTCAAAGGCCGGTCCAATCCGCTCCAAATCCAGACAGTCCACCTGGTCCACATAATAGATTGCATGGGGATTTCCCACGTTGATTCCTACAAACCGGTATTCCTTCCCGTCTACCGTGATATCCTCCGGCAGCCTGGATGTGAGGGCTGCTTCCCCCATGTCCACGGTAACGGACACTGCCTTTCCATCCTCAATTTCCAGCTCCAGCGTCTTGATCCCTGCCAGTGTCTCCACTGTGATGGTCCTTTTATCCCTATCCACCAGACCATGGTCGTAAACGTATTTTCCCACGCAGCGCACACCGTTGCCGCACATGATTCCCTGGGACCCGTCCGCGTTGTACATCTCCATTCTGCAGTCCGCTGTCCGGGAGGGGCATATGAGAATCAATCCGTCGGACCCGATGCCGAAATGGCGGTCGCTCACATAGATGGCTGTCTTTGCCGGCTCCCTCACCGTCTCCTTAAAACAGTCCACATACACATAATCATTACCTGTTCCCTGCATTTTTGTAAATTCCATATCCGTCTCCATCCTGCCGTATTACCGGCATTCTAATCATTATTTCCCTTATCCGTCCCCGTCACACATGGATGAGGCTGATTACCATCTGTGCTGTCTCCACCAGATTGGTGCCGCTGTCCATGCTGCATTTCTGTATATATCTGTGGGCTTCCGACTCCGTCATATTGTTCCGTTCCATCAGCAGTGTCTTTGCCTCTGTTATGATATCCTGCTCCTCCCTGCTGCGCTCCTTTGGCCTGCTTCTTCTCCTTCTGCGGATCCTCTCCTGGGCCTGCACCATCATCTCCAGGGTATTTAAGAGGTCGTGGACCTTAAGGGGCATGGGCAGGCAGATAACCCTGTCCGGGCACTGTCCGCCCCACCTGGCAGGCGATGAAATCAGAAGCATGTCAAAATCTCCCGGCAGGCACTGGCGCAGCTCGTCGTACATCATATCCTCAAACCGGTAACCGCTCACCACGATTCCCCCGTTCAGACAGTCCGCAGCCGACAGGGCCTGACCGCCTGAGGTGCAGACTGCCACTACCTGGAAACCGTTTCGGACCAATATGCTCTTTATATTCTTCCCGTCCTCCGGCTTGGAAAACGCTACGATGATGTTAGTCACATGTCCCACCTCCAGGTAAAACCTTATTCACAACTGCCGGCGCCATCAGTATTTATACAGATACTGGCTCACTTCCCAATCCGTTACCTGAGCCCGGAAATCCCTCCATTCCTGCTCCTTGGCCTCCAGATATTTGGTGTAAATGTGCTCTCCCAGCACCTCCTTCATAAAAACATCCCCGCTGTATGCCTCGATGGCGTCCCCCAGGGTTTCGGGAATCCGCTCTACGTTCCGTTCCCTCAGTTCCTCCGGCTCCATGGTGAACATATTTCCCTCCACACATGCAGGAAGTCCGGTTTTCTTCTCAATTCCGTCCAGTCCCGCCGACAGGCAGGCCGCCAGGGCCAGATACGGATTCATGGCAGAATCCGGGCACCGCAGTTCAATGCGCGTACTCTCCCCTCTGGGGGATGGTATACGAATCAGGGAACTGCGGTTGGAGGTAGGTGACCAGGCAATATAAATGGGCGCATCGAATCCCGGAATCAGCCGTTTATAGGAATTCACAAGCGGATTTGTCAGGATGGTCATGGCCTTCATGTGCTTAAGAATGCCGGCCATGAAATAATAGGCGTCCCTGCTCAGCCTCAAAGCATCCTGGTCATCCGCAAACAGGTTCCTGCCCTCCTTGTCTGACAGCGACATATTGATATGCATGCCGGATCCGTTCATACCCTCTCTGGGCTTCGGCATAAAGGTGGCATGGAGTCCGTGGCGCTTTGCTATGGTCTTTGCCGCCATCTTAAAGGTCATGATATTGTCCGCAGCCCGAAGCGCGTCCGTGTACTGGAAATCAATCTCATGCTGGGCCGGCGCAATCTCATGATGGCTGGCCTCCACCTGAAATCCCATCTCCTCCAGGTTCAGCACAATATCCCTGCGGACATTTTCCGCCAGGTCAATGGGAGACACGTCAAAATATCCCGCCATCTCATGTGTGCTGGTAGTGGGCCTTCCCTCCTCGTCCGTGTGAAAGAGAAAGAATTCACATTCCGGACCCACATTGAGCACATATCCCATGTCCTGCGCCCGCTTGACAGCCCGTTTGAGCACATACCTCGGATCGCCGGAAAACGGGGTCCCGTCCGGGTTATACACGTCGCAGATAAACCTGGCCACCTTGCCCTGCTGGGGCCTCCACGGAAAGACCTCAAAGGTATCCAAATCCGGATACAGGTACATATCCGACTCGTCAATCCTCACAAACCCTTCAATGGCAGATCCGTCGAACATGCAGCGGTTATCCAACGCCTTTTCAAGCTGGCTGGCGGTGATGGCCACATTCTTAAGCATTCCGAAGATATCCGTAAACTGGAGGCGGATAAACTCCACATCCTCCTCTTCCACCATACGCATGATGTCCTCTTTACTGTATTTGCTCATAATAATCTCCCTCTCTTGCAAACTGTGATACCCACAAACACGCAGAGGCGGGAACCTATTACCATGCTCCCGCCTCCTTAAAATCCACCGGGCAGGGACAGAGCCCCCTTAAGACGCCCTCGTCATCCTTCCCTTACCCCTGCTTTTTGTTATAAAAAATATATCAGCAGATATTTCATTTGTCAATGAATTTCCTCTATTTTTTTGATATCACTTTAACGCGCGAAGCTGTTCTGTGAAATGGCTTCCCAGTTTGACGGCACCCACATATCCCACATCTCCGGTCATGTGGACCACACCTTCCCCGTCAATCTCCAGCTCCAGGGTGCCTCCCGGCATCTGCACAAACATCTTGGGATCCGTAAGCCCCAGACGGTAGGCCGCAGCCGCAGCCGCACAGCAGCCGCTGCCGGAAGCCAGTGTGTAGCCCGCTCCCCGTTCGTACACTTCGGTCTGGATATGGGTCCGGTCCAGTACCTTCATGATTTGTGTGTTGATTTTCTCCGGGAACTGCCTGGCGCTCTCAGAATACCTTCCAATCCTGCACACCAAATCCTTTGAAATCTCATCCATAAGGATAACGCAGTGGGGATTGCCGATGGACAGGCAGGTAACAGGATAGGGAATCCGGCCAAACACCATGGTTTCGTTGATGATTTCCCTGCGGGGTCCCTCCACCGGCACATCGTCGCTCCAGAAGGATACCTTTCCCATGGATGCCTTTAACCGGGTACCCTCCTCGTTCAGATAATGGATGGATGCCTCACCGCCCTGGGAGGAAATGGTAAAATCTTTTTTCTGTACGTACCCTGCGTCCTTTAAATATTTGGCAAAAATACGGACCCCGTTTCCGCTCTTTTGCGCCACACTGCCGTCCGGATTCCATACCACCATGGAAATCTGCTCACCGTCCAGAACAGGTCCCTCCAGAATCCCGTCGGCACCCACCCCGAAATTGCGGTTGCACATAAGCTGTACATTGGAAGGGGTCAGCTTCAGTTTGTTTTTATTGGGGTCGTATACCAGATAATCATTTCCCAGTCCATGATATTTTTCCACTACAATCCTCATATAGATATCCTCCCTGTCTGCGGTCTGTTTTAACGGTACTCATTGCCGGCTCCTACTCACTCCGCCGGCTGTTAACTTTACCATTATTTTATCAAGCATTTTTTGATAATAATATAGATATATTGCTATTTTATATTGCAAATAATGCTATATTTATTTTATACTTAAAATATCCCCACAAACAATGTTTCCATCACACGGAGACACGGCATGCAAAAAGGAGGTAACGGTTCCATGCCCATCACAGATGACGCCCCTGCGTTTGAGCGCCAGGGATTCCTGAAAGAGGACTTCCGGCTGTTCCATTTAAAAGATAAGGTAAGTCCCTGCTATGAATTCCACTATCACGATTTCCTGAAAATCATGGTTCTGCTGGAGGGAAAGGTCAACTATGTCATAGAAGGACGCTCCTATTCCCTTCGCCCCTTTGATATTGTGCTGGTGGGGCGGGGGCAGATCCACCGGCCCGAGGTGGACCCGGGGCAGCCCTATGAGCGGCAGATCCTTTACCTGTCCCAGGATTTTCTGGACCGGCACAAAGAAAACGAAGATTCCCTGGACCGGTGTTTTGCCACGGCAGCCTACCGTCATTCTAATGTTCTCAGGCTGAAGGAGGAGGTCCGGGCGAACATGCTCTCCCTTTTAAAACAGCTGGAACGCTCCCAGAACTGGCAGCAGGAAGAGTTTGCCGGTCCCCTCATGAGCCGCCTTTTATGCCTGGAATTTCTGGTGGAGCTGAACAGGGCCTCCATGGATGACAAGGCCCAGTACCTTCCCACGGGTGTCTTAAACTACCGGGTCTCCGGCCTTATATCCTATATAAATGAACATCTGGACGAGGACCTGAGCATCGGGACACTGTCCTCCTTAAGCTGCATCAGCCCGTACCATATGATGCGTATTTTCAAAGAAGAAACAGGATGTACCATAGGAAATTACATCACCGAAAAACGCCTGATTTACGCCAGGGACCTGCTGAGTGAGGGGGTAAATGCCACGGACGCCTGCTTCCGTTCCGGCTTCAGCCATTACTCTACCTTTCTCAGGGCCTACAAAAATCACTTCCAACAGCTGCCAAAACGGAATTCCGGCACTAAAATATAAAGTATTTCCTGAATTTTCTTGAATTTTTTCTGATTTCTGTTATAATATACTCATTGTTTTCCTATTGAGGACAGTTGTCTTTGTGAGGTGAACACACAAAAATAAACTGGTCCGGGATAAATTCAATGAAACAGGAGGAATGTATTATGAGAATCAGAAAAGTAGCAGCAGTGACCATGGCGGCATGCCTGGCAGCCGGTGCCCTGGCAGGGTGCGGCAGCAAGAAATCAGACGAAAAAGTCATAAAAATCGGCGTGTTCGAGCCGACCACCGGTGAGAACGGAGGCGGAGGCTATCAGGAAGTACTGGGTATCCGCTATGCCAACGAGATGCACCCCACCGTCAACATAGGCGGCGAGGAATATGCTGTCAAACTGGTGGAGGTAGATAACAAATCCGATAAGACCGAGGCTGTGAACGCGGCCCAGAAGCTGGTAAGCGAAAAGGTCAGCGTGGTGCTGGGAAGCTACGGCTCCGGCGTGTCCATTGCAGCCGGACAGATCTTCGCAGACGCCAAGATTCCGGCCATCGGCTGTTCCTGTACCAACCCGCAGGTAACCGAGGGAAATGATTATTATTTCCGTGTATGCTTCATCGACCCCTTCCAGGGCACGGTCATGGCGAATTACGCATTCCAGAACGGCGCAAAGAGCGCTGCCGTGATTACCCAGCTGGGCGATGACTATTCCTCTGGTCTTGGATCCTATTTTAAGGAAGCCTTTGCAAAATTGGGAGGCAACATTGTCAGCGAGGAACAGTTCCAGACAAACCAGACTGATTTCAAGGCCATCCTGACCAACATAAAGGCGGCTGACCCTGACATCATCTTTGCCCCGTCCTCCATCACCACTGCCCCGTTAATCATCAAGCAGGCCAGGGAGCTGGGAATCACGGCTACCATTGCTGCCGGCGATACATGGGAGAACTCCACCATCATCGAGAACGCAGGTGCCGACTCTGAGGGAGTCGTAATCTCCACCTTCTTTGACGAGGCGGAACCGGCTAACGACGAGGCTGCGGCCTTCATCAAGGGCTTCAAGGAATACCTGGTAAAGGAAAAGCAGGAAGACATTATCCCGGCTGTTTCCGCCCTGGGTTACGATTCCTACCTGGCTGCCATCAAGGCCATAGAGGACGCAGGCTCCACCGATACCACCGCCATCCGCGACGCCCTTAAGAATGTAGAGATTGACGGCGTAACAGGAAACATCACATTTAATGAGACCGGCGATGCCAACAAGGATATCGCGTTCATCAAGACCATCAAGGACGGCAGGTTCCAGTTCCTGACCACCACTACTGTGGAATAGGGCATCTGGCGAATTACATATGGATACAGGGCTGCAGGCGGCAAACGCTGCTGCCTTCAGTCTTAACCAGCCTTGGACGTTCCAGGGCTGGTTGTATGTTTTAACGGATTTCTGGATACGGACCTTACTATAAAAACACAGGAGGCAGACTCATATGAGTTTAACAACATTTCTTCAGCAATGCCTGACCGGCATCTCCCTTGGCGGGGCCTATGCGCTCATTGCCATAGGCTATACCCTGGTCTACGGCATCCTCCGCCTCATCAATTTCGCTCACGGCGATATCTTCATGATGGCCGGATACTTTATGATATTTGCAATGGCAAGCCTGCCATGGTTCATTGCCATTCCCGTCACCCTGATTGTGACCATTCTTCTGGGCGTCACCATAGAGCGGGTGGCCTACCGCCCCTTGCGATCCGCACCCAGAATGTCTGTTATGATTTCAGCCATCGGCGTCTCCTACCTTTTGCAGAATCTAGCCACCTACCTCTTTACCGCCCTGCCCAAAGGGTATCCGGAGATTCCTTTCTTAAAGAAAATCTTCCGGATAGGCGGACTGTCCGCCTCCTTTGTCACCTTCCTGACCCCTGTCCTGACCCTGGTGCTGGTCTATCTTCTCATTCTGCTGATTAACCACACCAAAATAGGCATGGCCATGAGGGCGGTTTCCAAGGATTATGAAACAGCCTCCCTTATGGGCATTAAAATCAATAAGACCATCACCTTTACCTTCGCAGTGGGGTCCCTGCTGGCCGGTATCGGCTCCATTTTATATTTTACGGACCGTATGACCGTATTCCCCTTCTCCGGCGCCCTTCCGGGCTTAAAATGCTTTGTGGCTGCCGTGTTCGGAGGAATCGGCAGCATTCCCGGAGCTGTCATCGGAGGCTTTATCCTGGGGCTTGGAGAGACAGCCCTGGTGGCCATGGGACAGTCTACCTTCAGCGATGCATTTACGTTTATCCTGTTGATTGTCATGCTTCTCATCCGTCCCACAGGGCTCTTTGGTGAGAAGACGACCGATAAAGTGTGAGGTGGCGGACATGAAGAATATGACAAAGAACAAGAACAAACTATATACCCTCATTGCCCTGGTAATAATCATCGGTTTCCTGGCATTCCTGCAGTCTGACACTGCCGAATACAGCTACCAGATATCCATTCTGGAGAGAAGCGCCATCTATGCGGTGGTGGCTGTTTCCATGAACCTGCTGACCGGCTTTACGGGCCTGTTCTCCCTGGGCCAGGCAGGATTTATGGCCATCGGCGCCTACGTGGTTGCCATCTTTACCATCCCGGTGGGATCCAGGGCCAGCGTATACTATGTAAGCGGCATATCCCCGGTCATTGCCAATATCCAGCTGCCCATCCCCGTGGCCCTGCTCCTTGGCGGACTGGCGGCCGCAGCCATGGCTGCCCTTATCGGAATCCCGGTACTGCGCTTAAAGAGCGATTACCTTGCCATCGCAACCCTTGGCTTTTCGGAAATTATCCGGGCGTTCATTGCAGCTCCCATGTTTGACACCATTACCAACGGTTCCTACGGTCTTAAGAGCATACCGGGCTTTCCCAATATCTTTGCGGTATTCGGCCTGGCCGCCCTGTGTATTGCCCTGATGGTGCTTCTCATTAACTCCTCCTACGGCAGGGCATTTAAATCCATCCGGGAGGACGAGGTGGCTGCCCAGTCCATGGGAATCAACCTCTTTCATTACAAGGAGCTTTCCTTTGTGATTTCCTCCTTCTTCACAGGAGTGGGAGGCGGAATGCTGGCCATGTTTATGCGATCCATTGACTCCAAAACCTTCCAGGTGGCCCTTACATATGATATCCTGCTGATTGTGGTCTTAGGCGGCATCGGCAGCGTTACAGGCAGCGTGGTGGGCGCATTCCTGGTCACCGCAGGCAGGGAGCTGCTGCGCTTCTTCGACGATCCCCTGACCATTGCCGGGGTAAGTGTTCCCCTGTTCCGCTCCGGATTCCGTATGGTCATTTTCTCCATCCTTTTGATGGCGGTCGTCCTCTTCTACAGCCGCGGTATCATGGGTAACCACGAATTCTCCTGGGACGGACTGTTCCGGCTCATACGGGGCATTCCCGGCAAGTTTAAGAAAGGCAGGAAAAAACCCTCTTCCGCCAAGAAGGGAGGCATCCACTGATGAACAACATGGAAAACAGCGTAAAAAATGTACTGCATATGGAGAGCATCACCATGCAGTTCGGCGGTGTCGTGGCAGTGAACGGACTGACCCTGGATGTAAATGAACACGAAATCGTAGCCCTCATCGGGCCCAACGGGGCAGGCAAAACCACTGCTTTCAACTGTGTCACAGGTATTTACCAGCCCACCTTTGGTTCCGTATCCTTTAACGGTGAGGTTATACTGGCCGATACGCCCCAGGGCAAAATGCGGCGCCTCTATGAGGGCGATATAGCTCCCACGGACCTGACTCCCGTGCGCAAGACACCAGACCAGGTTACCAAACTGGGCATTGCCAGGACCTTCCAGAACATCCGTCTCTTCGGCGCCCTGACTGTCTTTGAAAATGTCCTGATTGCCAAACATATGCGGGCAAAGCAGAATGTGTTTTCAGCCACACTGCGCCTCAACCATGCTGAGGAAAAACGCATGCGCGAGGAGTCCATGGAGCTTCTGGAAATGCAGGGACTGGCCCATTTAAAGGACGAAATAGCCTCCTCCCTGCCCTACGGACTCCAGCGCCGTCTGGAGATTGCCAGAGCCCTGGCCACCAGTCCCAGCCTGCTCCTTCTGGATGAACCGGCAGCCGGCATGAATCCACAGGAAACCCAGGACCTGACTGATTTTATCCACAAAATCAGGGACGATTACCACCTGACCATCTTTATGATAGAGCACCACATGGATTTGGTCATGCAGATATCAGACCGCATTTACGTGCTGGATTTCGGCAAGCTCATAGCCCACGGCACGCCCGACCAGGTCCAGAACAATCCAAAAGTAATAGAAGCATATCTGGGGGTGAGTGAAGATGCTGAAGATTAATGATTTAAGAGTAAATTACGGCGGTATCGAGGCTGTAAAGGGAATCAGCTTTGAGGTACCGGAGAAATCCATTGTCACCCTCATAGGCGCCAATGGAGCAGGCAAAAGCACCACCCTGCGGGCCATCGCAGGACTTGTAAAAGCCTCGGCAGGCTCCATCCAGTTTGACGGTACAGAGCTGTTAGGCATGGATACTCCTGATATTGTGTCAAAGGGCATCACCCTTGTCCCTGAGGGCAGACGGGTGTTCCCGGACATGACCGTTATCGAGAACATAAAAATCGGAGCCTATTTGAGAACAGATTCCCTGGACCAGGATATAGAATGGGTCTACAGCCTGTTCCCCAGGTTAAAGGAGCGCAGCTGGCAGTTAGCCGGCACGCTGTCTGGAGGGGAGCAGCAGATGCTGGCCGTGGCCAGGGCCCTTATGAGCCATCCAAAGCTGATGATGATGGATGAGCCGTCCCTTGGCCTGGCCCCTCTCATTGTCCAGGATATATTCAACATCATAAAGGAAATCAACAAACAGGGCGTGACCATTCTTCTGATTGAGCAGAACGCCAACATGGCCCTGCGTATTGCTGACCAGGGTTATGTGCTGGAAACAGGCCGGATTTCCCTGTCAGGCACCGGCAGGGAGCTGCTGGCAGATGAGTCTGTGAAGGCGGCTTATCTGGGGAAGAAAAAGAAATAAGACGTGTAAAGGCCGGGAAGCGATGCTCCCCGGCCTTTGATCTATAGTTCTATCACTTATATCACAGAGTTTCACTACAAACTGGTATACCCATAAGCATTCACCAACGCATCCAGCTTCCTTCCCTGCTTACACAGAGGGCAGTCCCTGTAGTCATAATACGTATAATCCGGCAAATCCTTCCTGCCGAAAATAGATGTAATCCTGTATCCGTTGAGCTCCTCCAATGTGCTGAAAATAGCGGTAATGGCTCTCAGATTGCCGCCGTAATACCGGATGGACTCGATTCCCTTGTTCAGTGCCAGGCCTGTGGTCACGGACGCGGTCAGGATGATGACATTCTTATCCCGAATCATGGGAAGTATGTTCTCCTTGAATATCATCTGGCTGTTGCTGTTGAACTCCGGAGTCACGATGTAGATAGTCTTATGGGCATTCATGGAGAGAACACCGGCGCTGGTCAGTTCCTCAGCCAGGAAACTGCCCACGACCTGGGTTCCCTCAAGACATACAATGGTATCTACCACCGTGTCATAGAGGAACAGCCCCGACAGGCTCCTTGCTATCTCCTGGGCCTCGCTGAGCCTGGTCTTTAAGGTGGTCATATCCAGATAATAATTGATATGGGCATGGTTGGTGGCAAAGTGTCCCGGTGTAACCTTAAGCGGTGCATTACAGCCGGTGGTATGTATCTTAACATACTTATTATCCATAAAAACGCCCCCTTTTACAATGGTACGGACATCGGTTTCTATATGTATTATTATACTAAATAATCCTCCCCGGTACAAGGGCTATCCGGCTGTCTTACCATTTTCTGCTAAAAATTACGAACATCCTGCCATGTTCCCGCCCCTCCCTCCATCCTATAAAACAGGCGCCGCAGCTGCTTCCCCGCAGCTCCGGCGCCTGTTGCTTTTATGATTCAATGCTACAGATTTCTGTCATTTCCAGGATGACTCCACACTGTATCCTCGGTTTTCTTCTCCGGCTCATTGCCTCTGTCTGAATCCTCTGTTCCTGACTGGTTTCCCGGATTTGACTGTGTCTGCGGATTGGCCTGTTCCTCTGGATTCACCTGCTCCTGCGGATTGGCCTGTTCCTCTGGGTTTACCTGCTCCTGCGGATTGGCCTGTTCTGCCTGATTCTCCCGCTCTCCCCGGTCAGCCTGGGTTTCCGGATTTACATGAAGCTCCTGCGAAGCCGTGCCTTTGTCATCATCCTCTTTTGGTTCCTCCGGCTCAGGAATGCCCTTAACCCTGCGGAATATCTTCATGAATTCCTTACCGGTAATTGTCTCCTTGTCAATGAGGAATGCGGCGATCTGGTCCATGGCATCCTTGTTATCGCTCAGGAGGCGAATGGCCTCATCGTAGGAATCCTTCAGTATCTTCATGACCTCCTGGTCAATCTCGGCTGCCGTTGCATCGCCGCAGTTTAATACGGCCCGGCCTGTCAGGTACTGGTTCTCCTGGGATTCAAGTCCCATAAGGCCGAATTTATCGGACATACCGTACTGGGTAACCATGGCCCTGGCCAGGTTGGTGGCCTGCTGGATATCGTTGGCCGCTCCCGTGGTAACTGTCTCAAATACGATTTCCTCGGCGGCACGGCCGGCCATCAGCTCTACCAGCCTGGCCTCCAGCTCCTTCTTCGTGTTGAGGTACTTCTCCTCCTCGGGCACATTCATAACATATCCGAGAGCGCCCATGGTCCTCGGCACAATGGTAATCTTCTGCACCGGCTCCGAATGCTTCTGGAGCGCGCTTACAAGAGCGTGGCCCACCTCATGATAGGATACAATGCGGCGCTCTTCCTTGCTCATGATGCGGTCCTTCTTTTCTTTACCCACAAGAACCACTTCCACCGCCTCAAACAAATCTTTCTGGGACACTGCGTTTCGGCCGTGTTTAACCGCATTGATGGCTGCCTCGTTCATCATATTGGCAAGGTCGGCGCCCACTGCGCCTGATGTGGCCAGGGCTATCTCCTTAAAGTCTACGGATTCGTCCAGAAGCACATCCTTGGAATGTACCTTCAGTATATTGATACGGCCGTTCAGGTCCGGCTTATCCACCACCACTCGGCGGTCAAAACGTCCGGGACGAAGAAGGGCCGGATCCAGGACCTCAGGACGGTTGGTGGCGCCCAGCACCAGCAGTCCCTTGGTGGAATCAAATCCGTCCATCTCGGAAAGAAGCTGGTTCAGAGTCTGTTCACGCTCGTCGTTGCCGCCCATACGGCTGTCACGGCTGCGTCCAATGGCGTCAATCTCATCAATAAAGATAATACATGGGGCATTCTCAGTGGCGTTCTTAAACAAATCACGGACACGGGACGCGCCCACGCCCACGAACATTTCCACAAAGTCAGAACCGGAAAGGGAATAAAAAGGCACATGGGCTTCGCCTGCCACTGCCTTGGCAAGCAGTGTCTTACCAGTTCCGGGAGGGCCCACCAAAAGGGCACCCTTGGGCAGCTTGGCACCAATCTTTGTGTATTTGCCCGGATTGTGGAGGAAATCCACGATTTCTGTCAGCGACTCCTTGGCCTCGTCCTCACCGGCCACATCCTTGAAGGTGATGCCGGTTTCCTTCTGGACGTACATCTTGGCATTGGACTTGCCCACGCCCATGATTCCGCCGCCGCCCATACGCTTCATGGTGAAGTTCATAAGGAACAGCAGGAACAGGAATGGGACGGCGTAATTCAGCAGGACCAGAAGAAGGGTGCTGCTGTCGCTCTTCTCACGGTTGGTAACCACGTTATTATCCAGTATCCTGTTGACGAAATCATAATCCCCTTCCAGTCTCACCACATAATAATCCAGATTCTGGGAATACTTAGTATTACCCTTCTTAGGGATGACCGTGATTTCCGTGCTGCCCACCTTGATGGAGTCCACCTCTCCGGCTTCCACCATCTGGACGAACTCATTATAGGACAACTCCTGACGTTTCTTGGAATTCAGATAGTTGTTCATACTGCTGACCACGATAAATGTAAGTATGGCAGCAACCACCAGCATGGTTATGGTCTGCCAGTTACTTTTCATATTCGGGTCCTGTTTGTTATTATTATCCATATTGTACAAATTCTCCCTCTGAATGGGTCATCTATCAATTTCCAGCAAAAACCCATTCTCTACCATTATAGTGTCAGTCTCCCCATAAATCAAGAAAAGAACAATTAATTTTCTTAAATTTTTACAAAAAGTCCTGGATTTATTCTCAGTGAGGATGTATAATGTTTCAGTTATTTTTTTGATACTATATCAGACAAGTCACACAACCCCACAACAAGAAAAGGAGGTATCCCCATCATGCCAGTCAAATACGTATTCGTAACCGGCGGCGTAGTCTCCGGCCTGGGAAAAGGCATCACTGCGGCATCTCTCGGCCGCCTGTTAAAGGCCAGAGGCTACAAAGTGACCATGCAGAAGTTCGACCCCTACATCAACATCGACCCCGGCACCATGAACCCGGTCCAGCACGGAGAAGTCTTCGTGACCGATGACGGCGCCGAGACAGACCTGGACTTAGGCCACTATGAGCGTTTTATCGACGAAAGCCTTACCAGGAATTCCAACGTCACCACGGGCAAGGTCTACTGGACGGTCCTGCAGAAGGAACGCCGCGGAGACTTCGGCGGCGGAACCGTACAGGTAATCCCCCATATTACCAACGAAATCAAAAGCCGTTTCCACCGCAACTACACGGAAAACGAGACGGAAATCGCCATCATCGAGGTCGGCGGCACGGTCGGCGACATCGAAAGCCAGCCATTCTTAGAGGCCATCCGCCAGTTCCAGCATGAGGCAGGCCCAGGCAACACCTGCATCATCCATGTCACTCTCATACCTTACCTGAAAGCCTCAGAGGAGCTTAAGACCAAGCCGACTCAGGCCAGTGTAAAAGACCTTCAGGGAATGGGCATTCAGCCCGATATCCTAGTCTGCCGCAGCGAACTCCCCCTGGACGACGGCATCAAGACGAAAATCGCCCAATTCTGCAATGTTCCCAAACATCACGTACTCCAGAACCTGGATGTGGACGTGCTCTATGAAGTACCCCTTGTAATGGAGGAAGAGCATCTGGCCCAGTCCGCCTGTGAATGCCTCAATCTGCCCTGTCCGGAGCCTGACCTGGCAGACTGGAGGGCCATGATAGAGGCCTGGAAGCATCCAAAGCAGGATGTGACCGTGGCCCTGGTAGGCAAATACATCCAGCTTCACGACGCCTACATTTCCGTGGTGGAAGCCCTGAAGCACGGCGGGGTGGCCAACCGTGCCGCGGTCCACATCAAATGGGTGGATTCCGAGACAGTCACGCCGGAAAATGCCCCCGAAATCTTTAAAGATGTGAGCGGTATCCTGGTACCCGGCGGCTTTGGCGACCGCGGCATTGACGGAAAGATTCACGCCATCCAGTATGCCCGGGAACACCGCATACCATTCCTTGGACTTTGTCTGGGAATGCAGCTGTCCATTGTGGAGTTTGCCAGAAATGCGGCCGGATACGCGGATGCCCACAGCGTGGAGCTGAATCCCGCCACCACCCATCCCGTCATCCATCTGATGCCGGAACAAAACGGAGTGGAGGACATCGGCGGCACCTTAAGGCTGGGTTCCTACCCATGCGTCCTGGACAAGACCTCCAAAGCTTACGGCCTGTACGGCGAATCCACCATTTATGAGCGCCACAGGCACCGATATGAGGTCAACAACGACTACCGCACCGCGCTTGTAAAATGCGGCATGATGCTCTCCGGCCTGTCCCCCGACGGGCGGATTGTGGAAATGATAGAGCTCCCAGACCATCCCTGGTTCATTGCCACCCAGGCCCATCCGGAGCTTAAATCCAGGCCCAACCGGCCCCATCCGCTGTTTAAAGGTTTCATAGAAGCCGCTTTAAAAGAAAAAACAAAAAATAACGTATGACAAAAATGGCTGCCCTGCTTTTGATCTGCCAGTATGAATCATCCGCCTTTGCGCAAACTATGGTTAAGATTCAATCATAAGCGCATCACAAGGAGGTGAATCCCAAATGGATCACAAGGAAAAAGACGATTTTGACGTTGACATACAAGCCTGCTCCACCATGGACTGTACCGGCCTGATTCCTTCCCTGCCCCAGGACGAGGCAGAGAAGGAGGCCTATGAGGACCTCTATCCATATGTCACCAAGGCTGTTTCATCGGACAAGGAATAATGGCAGGGCAGCCCAAATGAAAAAAACGGAGCCGAGACCCTAAGCCTTTGCTCCGTTTTATTTTATGCATCATTTTATGCATCATCTTACACATTATCTTACTTTCCTGGTTCTGCAGTTCGTATGGACTCCCTGCTGCCGGCCGCGGCCAGCCTCCGTCACCCATGCATAAATCTGCTTAAAAACTCCTGGGTCTGAAGCTGTTTCGGCGCACCAAATATCTGTGAGGGCTCTCCCTCCTCCACAATCACACCGCCTGCCATAAATGCCACATGGCTGGACACATCCCTGGCAAAGGCCATTTCATGTGTGACGATAATCATGGTAAGGCCCTCTCCGGCCAGCTTGCGCATGACCTCCAGCACCTCGCCCACCATCTGCGGGTCCAGTGCCGATGTGGGCTCATCAAACAGCAGCACCTCAGGTTCCATAGCCAATGCCCTGGCAATGGCCACCCTCTGTTTCTGTCCGCCGGAAAGCTGTCTGGGCTTGGCGTTGATATAAGGAGCCATCCCCACCTTTTCCAGATAATACATGGCATTCTTGTGGGCATCTGTCTTGTTCTTCTTAAGCACCTTGACCTGTCCGATTATACAGTTCTCCAACACAGTCATGTTGTTAAACAGATTAAAGCTCTGGAACACCATTCCCACCTTGGAGCGGTACTGGGGCGCATTGACCTTCTTATCGGCAATATTGGTTCCATGGTACATAATTTCGCCTGTGGTAGGCGTTTCCAAAAGATTCAGACATCTGAGCAGTGTGGATTTTCCGGAACCCGACGCACCGATGATGCAGGTCACATCCCCGCTGCTGACTGAAAAGTCAATATCCTTAAGCACAGGATTGGTACCGAAGGTTTTGCTCAAATGACGGATTTCTAATATCCTGTCTCCTTTCATCGCGCATCCTCCTTCTTCTTATCCTTTTCATCCGGGAACCGGTACATACCGCTGGTATGGGCCAGGGTGTCGGTGGTGGCCAGGTCGTAGCTGTCCGAGCCGTCCATCCTGTTTTCCCACCAGCGAAGGATTCTGGAGCAGGTGAATGTCATGATGAAATATACAATCATGGTGATGGTATATGCCTCGAAATTCATGTACAAGGCTCCCGCAGCTGCCTTTGTCTTATACAGCAGCTCCGTGACGCCGATAACAGAGAGCACGCAGCTGTCCTTGATATTGATAATCAGGTTGTTGCCAATCTGAGGCATGATATTCCTCAGGGCCTGGGGCAGAATCACATAGAGCATGGTCTGCACATGGGTCATGCCAATGGCCTTTGCTCCCTCTGTCTGGCCCGGGTCAATGGAAAGGATTCCGCCTCGGACTGTCTCAGCCATGTAAGCGCCTGTATTGATGGAAAGAATGAAATAGGCGGCGCCCCACATGGACATATTGATCCCCAACATGGGCAGAAGCCCGTAGTAAATAAACATGGCCTGGGCCATCATGGGCGTTCCGCGGAAAAACTCCACATAGGCGTTCAGAATCAGTTTCACGACCCAGAGCACGGCCCTCTTTACCGGGTTGTCCCCCCGCTCACTTGGTATGGTCTGGACAATACCCACGGCAAAGCCTATGATACAGCCCACCAGGGTACCTACCAGGGCAATCTTAAGGCTGACGCCTGCGCCCTGGAGCATCGACATACCGTATCGGTTGAATACGACCATAACACGGCCGAAAAAATCTGTTGGCATATCCCTTCTCCTTACTCTTTCACGTACTTTAGCCTGATGGCAGCTTAGTTTGCCAGAGGCTGAACAGAGATAGCTTCATCCATCATCTTGGAGAAGTCATCCTTTGTCATCTTAGTGAGAACGCTGTTAATGGCATCCTTTAACTCTGTATTCCCCTTCTTTAAGGAAATACCGATATTGATATCTTCATCCGTCACCTGGAAATCAGCATCGCCGCCGCCAAACTCAATCATCTTGAAATTAGGATAAGCGATGAGAGCGCCCTTGCCTGTTGGCTGGTCTGTAACAACCAGGTCGCACTTGTCAGCGTTTAAGGACATCAGCATGTCAGGAGCGCTGGCAGTGGCTGCCAGGACATTGGCATCCTGAATCTGAGGCAGACAGGTGTTGTACCAGATGGTGCTCTGCTGGGAAGTACAGGTGGCTCCTGCAAGATCCGCCACGCTCTTGGCATCCGCGTACTTGCTGCCTTCCTTTACAAGGGTAACGATGGTTGCATAGTAATATGGCTCAGTGAAATCCACTGCCTGAAGACGCTCAGAAGTAATGGACTGCCCTGCGATAACGCAGTCAACCTGACCTGTGGTAACAGCCGGAATCAGGGAATCCCAGTCCAGACGTACGATTTCCAGGTCATAGCCCAGTTCCTCGCAAATCTTCTTTGCCATCATGACATCATATCCGTAAGCAAATTCATTGCTGTCCGCAATGGCAACCGCACCGTTGGAATCATCGGGCTGGGTCCAGTTGTAAGGAGCATATGCACACTCCATGGCCACGCGCAGCGTCTTTTTCTCTCCGCTGTCTGCTGCTGTGGTATCTGCTGCGGCATCACCTTCTGCCTTGGCATCGCCGGTTGCGGTTGTTGCCTCTGCCTTTGTGTCTGCTGTTGTGGCCGCTGTGCCGCCTCCGCCGCATGCTGTCAAAGAACCGGCAGCAAGGACGCCGGCCAGAACCAGGCCTAAAACTTTCTTTGCACTCATTTTCATAATAATCTCTCCTCTTAAAAATATTCCAGGCTTTACTGTCTAAGAAAAAAGCCACACCCATCCTCACAGGTATGACTCCACTGTCATCTGATGACCGGCAATCCCAAACAGCTAAAACCTTGCCCTATTAAACATGGCGCACTTTACTTTCTTAAGCATACATGCGCCTAACGTGCTAAGTATAACATAACTCGTCCTGTTTTCCAATACCCAAATACGTTTTTTTATGCAGGAAAAAGGTATAAATAATTGTAAAAACAGCCATAAATCCTTTAACTGGGAATTCATGGCTGTCATATATAATCATTTTCTGCTATTGGCTTTCCTTTGCCCGGTCCGCTGTTTCCTGAACGGTTTCCCCGGCTGTCTCCTGTGACTTGTCCCCCATCAGCTCATCCATGCGCTGTAAGAATACATCGTCAGGCTGGATTTGGTTTCCGTCCTCATCCACCTCCACGGCAAACAGGAAGGTTCTGGCATCGTTGATTTCGTAGCTGCATGTAACCAGGGTGTACAGGGTCTTGGCCGGATATGTAATCTCGCCGCCGTAGCTGCACGGCTTCACCATCTCATGCACAAAGGCGTCAAAGGATTCCTGGGATTTAAACCTGGTCTTGCGCACAATAGGCTGGGCCTCCCCGTAGTAAGCGGCCACTGCCTTTAACCTGATTTCCCGGTCAGGGGTGTAGATGCTGAAAAACTGGTGCTCCTTAAAATATGCCTCGTCCTTATACCGGTTAACATCCTTGAACATGCTTCCGTTTTTCATATTATGGCCGTACAGCACATTATTGCGTCCCACAAAATCTCCCTGGCTCTCAAAATCCAGGTAAATGGCGCCCGCAATATTTTCCTTGCCGTAAAAGTCATGATTCAGGTAGAAATCGTTGTCCTCACCCTGAACAATGGGATAATCAATGTTGGTATCCGGCACCCGTATCCATCCGATGGTATCCGGATTCTCCCTCATCAGCTCTTCAAAATTAATGGGAGATACATAGGGCTCTGTCTCCGGCTCTGCGGTCCCGGGCTCTGTCTCTGCTTCCGTGGACGGCTGCGCAGTGGTCTCCCTGGCCAGCTCGGCCAGCCGCTCATATTCCTCCCTGGTCCTCTTGTCCTCCATCCAGCTGCGGATGCTCATGGCACCGCTTACCAGCATCACGGCCAGTAAAACCAGGATAATGATGCCCCGTATCCTGCTCTTTCCTTTTTTCTGATCCATAAATGATTATGTGTCCTTTCCTGCTGTCATCCCATATGGCCGGAGGCCGCTTTGAGCTCTTCGTTCCATCCTTCGCTGTCAGCCACTGCCTCCTGCATCAGAAGCAGCATCTCCAGGAAGCTGCGGAAACTAATCTGTCTGCGTTTTTCCTTCCAGCAGATGGTTCCCTGCCAGGTGGCGTTCCTTCTGAACATGACCCTTATAACAAAGGTCATGGGGCCGAAGCCTCCTGCATTGACCATAATACTTCTGGGGCTGATGATGGTTCCTTCCTCTTCGCCATCCGGAAGAGGAAGAAGAAAGCGCTCCACTTCATCCCTGAGTTCAAACTCACTGGCAAATTCCCGGCGGTCCGCCACGGCCGGATGGGATACGTCCCCGCCCATGACAAAATGACTGAAATTGCGCACAGCCACCTCACACATCCGCTTGCCCAGGCCATGCATGATATCACTTCCGTGTCCGAGAGAACGGTCCATATACTCCATCAGCTCCAAAAAACTCTGAAAGGAATAGGTGCCGCCGTTTCTCAGGTCCATTATATCACCCTGCCACGTGGAATGAAATCTGTATTTCACATGAAGGCAGAATTCGGCCAGTTTTCCCTGGAGCCGTTTTTTGCCTGCCTCATCTGCGCACCGCAGGGACGGACCGACATGTTTTATCCCCACAAAGGTTCTCTGGTCCACACTCTTCATGGGGTAGCGGAGCTCATCAAACAGTTTTTCCAGGCAAATGGCCATTTCCGATATACAGCCAAAGGGGATTTCCTCCTCCAGGCTGTCATGGTAAATCCTTCCCTGTAACAGGCGGCCATCAAAGCGGTCAATGGCTATATTTACATATTTGTACGAATCCGGTAGGGTCCCTGTTTTTGCAATTGACATATATTCACCTGCTTTTCTCTAATAAAATGACATAGTAATCCCACTAAACCTGCTACTATTATAACAGTCTCCGGTTACAATCCGGTTACAAAAGAACACCTGGCCGCTTTTTTATGTATTTTTTTTCTGGACAATTATGGCTCTGGTTAGTATACTTATCTTAGAATGACCCCGTTTTTGCAAAGGAGAGCAGACATGAATGCATCCGTTATGGAAGATAAACCTACTATTTATATAAAAACCCTGGGCGGATTTTCACTCAGGGTTGGCGATAAAGAGATAACCGACCACAGCAACCAGTCTAAAAAGCCCTGGTGCCTCCTGGAATATCTGGTGGTATTCCAGAAAAAATCCATCAGCCCCGGTGAACTTATCAACATCGTATGGGCTGACGACCCCGGCGTCAACCCGGGCGGTGCCCTGAAAACTCTGATGTTCCGCAGCCGCAAGCTGTTAGAGCCCCTGGGAATTCCTCCCCAGAAGCTGTTGGTCCAGCAGAGAGGTTCCTATTGCTGGACCCAGGACTATTCCTCCGTCCTGGACATTGACCAGTTTGAGGCCATCTGTACCCGGGTCCTGAACCATGACCTGGATGAGTCCGAGGCCCTGGAGCTCTGTCTTGAGGGACTGGAACTGTACAAAGGGGATTTCCTTCCCAAATCCGAATATGAATCCTGGGTCATTCCCATCAGTACATACTACCACTCCCTGTACCAGAAGCTGGTCTATAAGACAGTGGAGCTGCTTACCAAAAGGGAGGATTTTTCCAGAATAACCTCCATCTGCCAGACAGCAGTGGGGATAGAGCCCTTTGACGAGGAATTCCACTATCACCTGGTATACTCCCTCTACAGGGACGGCCACACCAGTCAGGCCATTGAAGAATACAACCATACCCTGGACCTGTTTTATAACGAATTCTCCATTTCCCCGTCGGACCATTTTAAGGATTTATACAAATCCATCCGCAGCAAGGAGCAGGGTATCAACACCAACCTGGATTCCATCCAGGAGACACTTAAGGAGGATGCTTCGGGAGGGGCATTTTACTGTGAGTATCCTGTATTCCACGATCTGTTCCAGCTGGAACGCAGGGCCATTGAGCGTACCGGGGATTCCATCTATCTGTGTCTGCTCACCATCGGTGATCTGGACGGACATGCCCCCAGGACAACGGTCCTCAACAAGGCCATGGAGCATCTGAACCATGCCATCCGGGACTCCCTGCGCTGCAGCGACGTTTACACCCGTTACAGCATCAGCCAGTATATCATCCTTCTTCCCACCGTAACCATGGAAAAGGGTGAGATGGTCATGAAGCGGATACTGGGCAACTTCCGCAGGCTCTACAGCCGCAAGGACCTGATTGTGGACTACAAACTTCAGCCGGTACTCCCCTGGGAGCGCACCCCGGCAGGCCTTCAGGAATAAACATGTTTTGGCAAATGACGAATTTACGGCATTCATACATCAGAAAAGCTGCGGCATTATCCTTCATCGGATTTTCTGCCGCAGCTTTTTTATTTTGCTTTCCTTTTGCTTTCCCAATCACTGTGCAGCGTCTGAGGACCTGCTCCTGCCGTAAAAAAGCTGGTTCAGATTCTTCATCACATGGCGGTAAGCCGGTATAAGAAACAGGTCCGCGGCGATCCAGGCCACCGGGCTGGCGATGCACACTGCTATATATCCAAACACAGGCACCAGGCAGAATCCCACAAAGGAACGGGCTGCCATCTCGCATACTCCTGCAATAACAGCCAGCCTGGAATACCCAAGTCCCTGTATCATAAACCGCACCGCATTGACAAAGACCAGCGGAATATAGAACAGGCTGTTGCCGATGAGGAACAGACGCGTGTTCCTCAGTATTTCCCCTTCCCCCTTATCCACAAACATGAGGGCAATCCACTGCCCGAAGATACAGAGCACCGCAAAGGCTATGACGGCATAGACGCAGCCCATGACAGCCCCTGCTTTCAGGCCCTGGTCAATGCGGTCCAGCTTCCTGGCACCCACATTCTGGCCGCCGAAGGTGGCCATGGTGGATCCCAGGGCGTCAAAGGGACAGCAGAAGAACATGCTGATTTTGCTGCCTGCCGTCACTGCGGCCACTGCCATGGAGCCCAGGGAATTGACCGCGGTCTGCAGGATTACACTTCCTATGGCGGTGATGGAATACTGCAGCCCCATGGGAATTCCCATGTTGCACAGAATCTTCATATAATGGGCATCCGGCCTCCACTCGTCATCATTCATCTTAAGAATGGTGAATTTCTTTTTCATGTACAGCAGGCACAGGATTCCTGACACAGCCTGAGCCGTGATGGTGGCCCAGGCAGCTCCTGACACGCCCATCTTAAGGACCAGAATCGTAAAGAAATCCAGAGCCACATTTACCACAGATGAGAACACCAGAAAAATCAGAGGGGTGGTGCTGTCGCCCAGGGAACGTATGGTGCAGGACAGAAGGTTATAGAGATAGGTGGCCGGGATACCCAGGAAGATTACGAAGATATAGCTGTAGGCCCCATCAATAATATCCTCCGGCGTCTGCATCAGCTCCAGGATATTGCGGCATAACAGGCACACGGCCACGGTCATGACCGCTGAAAACAGGATTGCCAGCCACGCGCTGTTGGCCACAAACCGTCTGAGGGCCTTCTCGTTCTTTTCTCCGAATTTCTGGGCCACCGGAATGGCAAAACCGCTGCACACCCCCAGGCAGAAACCGATTATCATAAAGTTGATGGAACCCGTGGATCCCACTGCTGCCAGGGCCTTAACCCCCAGGCACTTGCCCACGATGATGGTGTCCGCCATATTGTACAGCTGCTGGAACAGCAGCCCGCACAGCATAGGGATAAAAAATCCCAGTATCAGTTTTACCGGGGAACCCTCCGTCATATCCTTTGTCACATCTGCGGCCATGTATGTATTCCTCTCTGTTTCCATAAATTTCATCCCAATAATGTACTCTCTTAACCTGCAATTTGCAAGTAGAAAATATCACTGGAATCCGGGACCGGGACATACATTTTACACAATGGGCCGGGAACAGATTCCCGGCCCATCATGCCTGTTATTGGTAGCAGAGTACAGGCATTCCCTTATAAATCAAGTCATAGAGCACGCTGGCTTTTTCCGGCGGAAGGTTGATGCAGCCATGGCTTCCGCTGGTCTGGAAGATGGTGCCGCCGAATTTGCTTCTCCATGTGGCGTCATGGAAACCAATGCCTCCGTTAAAGGGCATCCAGTAATCCACATGGCTTTCGTACTCATAGGTTCCGTCCGCCTTCTTGGCTCCCCTCAGTATCCTGTCCTTTTCCTTGTAGGTCAGGCTGTAGATGCCTGGGGGCGTGTCGTAATTCTTGGATATGTTTCCCGTGACGCAGGGTGCATCCCACACCAGGTTTCCTTCCTGGAACATGTATACATGCTGTCCTGTCAGGTCCACCTCCGCATATGTGGTGCCCCAGTCAGGAGCCGTGCGGCTGGCGGCCGTCATGGCGTATACGGGTTCCCTGTCCACAGGACCGGCTGCAGGACCGGCCTGAATCAGGGCTGCCAGTGCCTGGACCTCGCCCGCCACATCTATTTTCCAGCCGTAGGGGCCTGTCAGCTCCACATCTCTTCCTGTGGCTGTATGGAATACGCGGGCAGTTCCGGCCGTATCCCTTCTGGACGCCATCTCTGCCACAAAGGCCGTGATTTTCTCCAGATCAACCGCCGGCACCCCGTCCTGGCTTCCTGTTATCCAGGTGGCTATGGTCTCACCGCCAAGGGTCTCCGTCTCACTGCCAAACACATAATTAACGCTCATGTCCCGGTACTGGTTCATGCGGCTGCACAGGGCCATAAGGTTTTCATCCGTCTCCCATATATTCACCTGGTAATAACAGCCTGCGCTGTCCACATCCACTGAGTTCTGCCCTGCTTTTACGGCTGCGGTAATCACCTCCGTGGTTTTGGCCTCGTCCACATTATTGCCCTGGACAGCCGGTATGATGGAAAAAGGCTGTCCCTCTTCATAGGAGGATATGCGGGCATCGGAAGTGACGGTGATGCCTGAGCCGCTTATCAGGGTCAGAGCCTTAATCTTTGCCCCCAGGGCCTCCTGGCTGTAGGTCACTGTCATGGCCATGGTATGGGAGTTATCCGCATCCGGTCCTGAGACACGCCCGGCTGCGTTCTGCGCATCCAGTATGGCCTTAAGTCCCTCGGGAACCTCCACCTTGTAACCGATGTCCGTACCTGCTATGGTTTCCTGGCGTCCGCCTCTCTCCCTGATGGTGAGATTGTATTCACCGGCATAAAAACCCTCGATTCTGGCCTTGGCCTCATCCACGGTCAGTCCGCCCACTCCCACGCCGTTGACTTTTGTACCGGATACAAAACGGGTTGTATCCCCGCCCTCATCCGCCAGGGACACAAACGCCCCTGCCAGCACAAGCACAGCCGCTGCCATTACCGCTGCGGCCAGCCTTCCCATCCATGTCCTCTTCCTTAACTTCTGCATAAACAATCCTGCCCTGCCTTTTATTGATATTTACTGCATTTTCTTCCTCTCCTGCCTGAAAACGGCAGGACGCCTTCTTAACATAACAGCCCTTCACCATATTTTCAATATGAAAATCAAAAATGTAAGAATTCTTCATAAAAATATAAAATCCGGGGTCCCAAAAACAGGGAAACCCGGATTCTTTCGTATACCAGTACTTTTATCAGTCCACTACCTCTATGCTCTCAATGACAGGCTGGTTGGCCTTTGCCACGGAACCGTTGTTGTCTTCCACCTTTGTATCCTTGCAGATGGCATCCACTACCTCCATGCCCTCTGTGACATATCCGAAACAGGCGTAATCCCCGTCCAGGAATGTGCTGTCCTCATGTACAATGAAGAACTGGGAACTGGCGCTGTCCTTTATCTGGGAACGCGCCATGGAAATCGCTCCCCTGGTGTGGGACAGTGGGTTCTCCACTCCGTTGTTGGAAAACTCGCCTTTGATTTCCTGGTCAGAACCGCCCATGCCCGTGCCCAGGGGGTCGCCGCCCTGAATCATGAAACCGCTTATGATGCGGTGGAAGGTAAGTCCGTCATAGAAACCGTCCTTTGCCAGCTTCAGGAAGTTAGCCACTGTGATGGGGGCCTCGTCCCCGTAAAGCTCCACGGAAATGGTGCCGTAGTCTTTTACGTTAATCTTTACATGGTGTTTGCCTGCCGCTGCCGCAATTTCCTCTGAGGCTGTATCCTGGGCTTTCTCCGAAGCCTCTGCTGTCTTGGCTGTCTCCTTTTTTTCCGTCTCCGCCTTGGCTGCATCTTCCTTGGCCGCCTCGGTCTGCGCCGCCGTTGTTGCGGCCCCTGCGCTGGTGCTGCACCCGGTCAGGGCTGAAACTGCCAGTACTGCTGCCGCACATATACACATCCATTTTTTCATTTATTCCGCTCCTCTTCTTATGGGAAAACCAGTCCGCCGTCTTTCTGTCCGGCCATTTTCCCGTAATAGACATCCGGGCATTATGTCACCCGGACTGCCAGAGCATATTGTAACACCTGTAATGCCTTCCCGTAAAGGACTTTATAGAAATATCATACTTTTGTCACATTTTCCCGTCCGGGCACTGCGCAGCAGGCAGCCATCACCCGGCGGCACACCACGCACAGAACCACGGTGACCGCCATGTCGGGAAGAGTGCTTCCCACAGGTGTATCCACCCGCATCAGTATGCGGTAGATTACAAAACCAGCCAGCCAGATCAACAGGTTCAGCAGATTGGCCTCCTCCGCCTCATAATCCTGCCTGATGATAAAATAGTCCGCAATCTGAATAGCAATCATAGGGGCAAACACAGAGCCAATCAGATAAAGGAAATCCGTAATATTATCCATGGGGTATACCATGGCCGCGGCGGTGCCGGCAATGGTCACTGCCACTGCCGCCCATTTTTCCTTAATCCGGTGTGTGATGGACACACTGGATACACCGGCGGAGTAGGCGTCCAGGAATGTGGTGGTCACGGTGGACAGCACGATAATGAGAAGTCCTGCTGCTCCCAGTCCTGCCTTGACCATAATGACAGAAATATCATATTCCCCTGTATAGATGGCTGCCCCCATTCCGATGACATACATAAAGCAGCTTACCAGGCCGTAGACCAGGGCGCTGGCAGCCGTTGCCCCCAAAGGCTTCTCGGCCTCCCTTGTATAATCGCTGATTAGTGGCAGCCAGGACAGCGGCATGGCCACCGACAATTCAACTGCGGCCCCAAAGCTCAGGGAACTGTCTGCCTCCATGGACGGCTCCCCGCTGCCGGCAAATATAACCCGGCACAGGATGAGAGTCAGCACAAACAGCGCTGCCATGGCTGCCGTATTGATTTTTCCCAGGTTCCTGATTCCAATTAAAAGCCACACCAGAATCAGACCGCCAATCACCAGGCACCAGACCCACAGGCCTGCGTTAAAAATGCCGTTGGCAGCCAGCCCGCCGTCATAAATCATGATGGAGGTCCAGCCCACCAGCTGCAGGACATTGAGTCCGCAAAACAGCAGGCTTCCTTTCTGCCCAAAGCTCATCTTCACGGTTTCCATGGAGCTGCGCCTGGTATATCCGCCGATGAGTCCTGCCATGAACAGCAGGGCGCAGCCAATCACATGGCCCAGCACAATGGCTGCCAGCCCCTTTCCAAATCCCAGCGGCGCCAGATATGTGCCTGTCAGTATCTCAGCTATGGATACCCCTGCCCCAAACCATATAAGGCTGTTGGCAGACACGGAGGTCCCTTTTTCCTTTATACTTATCTTTTCCTTCATGCTCATTCCCCCTTAATACTCGCCCCGGATGGCAAATCCATGATTCATTGGTCCGCTTCCCTTTCCCAGGTCCAGCTGGGCTTCCAGCGCGCCTGAGAGATATACCTTGGCCCGCTCCACGGCAAGGTCCATATCCATGCCCTTGGCCAGGTTGGAGGCAATGGCGCTGGACAGGGTACAGCCTGTCCCATGGGTATTGGGATTGTCAATCCGCCTGCCCTTAAACCATTTCAGCTTCTTGTCCCGGTACAGCAGATCGTTGGCATCATTGAGCTGGTGGCCGCCCTTAAGAAGCACGGCGCATCCGTAGCCCTCCCCGATGGCCCTGGCCGCCGTCTCCATGTCGCCGGGATTATGTATCTCCATTCCTGACAGCACCTCTGCCTCCGGGATATTGGGAGTCAGCAGGTTTGCCATGGGAAGAAGGACTTCCTTCAGCGCCTCTATGGCCTCACTGCTGATCAGACGGGAACCGCTGGTGGATACCATAACCGGGTCCACCACCACATTGGCAGCCCTGTAAAATGCCAGCCTGTCCCCGATGGCCTCTATCAGGCCGCCGGAGGAAACCATCCCGATTTTTACTGCATCCGGGAAGATATCCGTAAATATGTCGTCTAACTGTTCCTTTAAAAAAGATGGAGTTACCTCCATGATTCCTGTTACGCCGGTTGTATTCTGGGCAGTTAGTGCCGTTATGGCGCTCATGGCATATACCCCGTGAGCGGTCATGGTCTTGATGTCTGCCTGGATACCGGCGCCTCCGCTGGAATCGCTTCCAGCGATTGTTAATGCTGTTTTCATTGTCATTCTCCTTTTCGCATTAATTTTATAAAGCGGCGGAAGGTGGTGCCCCCAATCCGCCGCCGGGAAGCTCCGGCGCCCATGCCTGATACCACACAGAATCGTCCCGCATATCAAAAAAGCGGAACACCAAAACAGGTGCTCCGCCGGCAATCGTCCGTTATGGTCCCTACGTTGGCATTATCCAAATCAGGTAATGGGTCTAAGCATGAACAGCTTACTCTCAGCCCACTTAAGTGAGCTCCCCGTTTATTTACAACTACCATTATACATGGTTTCAGGAAGATTGCAATGCTTTTATCTTGTCCTGAGCCGGAAATGAGCCGGAAAGTACATCCTATCCCAGGGCCCTGTCCACGATTTTCACCATGGCCGTAAAGGTGGTGTCATTGTAATCCACATCAAACTCATCCCCCGGCTGGTTCAGTATGCGTTTTATGCTCAGTATGCCCAGACCGCCGTCCCGTTTGCTGGACAGTATCCTGCTTCCGTTCTTCTTAATCTGCCCGTTGTAGGAATTTTCCACCAGCATCATAAGGTGGTCGTCCAGCCACCTGGCCTGGACCAGGATGAAACGCGGTCCCGTCAGGCGGCGGCATGCTTCCAGGGCGTTTTCCAGCAGGTTGCCGGTGACAATGCACAGGGTTAAATCGTCCACCGGCACATGGGCGGATAAATCCACCCTGGCAGTGAACTCCACCCCATCCTGCCTTGCCCTGGCGGCATACTCCTGCAATAGCCCGTTTACGGCCTGGTTCTGGCAGAACACCATCTCAGCCGTCATGTCCAGCTCCCTCTTCAGATTCATCAGGTAATTGGTCCGCTCTCCCCTGTCCATGTTCAGAAGGGCATGGATGTGATGGCGGAAATCATGCTTGATGATGCGCACCTGTTCAATGTAATCCAGGGTCTGGTTATAATGCTCCCTCTGCTGGCTGATAAGCTGCCTGGCAAACTGCAGCTCCTCCTCTGTCCTGCGGCGGCACATGATTTCCAGGGTGCTGCTCAGAATAAGCACATAGAGCACCAGTATCATGATGCACAGCGCCAGATAGAACAGCACGTCCTCCAGTCCCCGCTCAGCCAGGGAACGCGATGAGAATATGGTGTTGTTCCCGATAAAAAGGATGAACAGGGAGACAGAGGGGTATGTCAGCAGCAGGGAACAGGATCGCCTGGATAACTGGTCAAAAAGCCGGTTTACCTTATCCCTCAGCCAAAACCGCACAAACCCATAAAAACCGCAGGCCCACAGCAGGGATACCGCCACACAGATTTGTCCGTATGTCAGGGACACATGCCCCTTTAAAATCCAGGCAGCAAACTCGTTCAGCGATGCGGACAGGACCGCGAACAGCCACGCGGATATGTACAGGAATCCTTTCTTAAGCAGGGTCCCCTTAAAAAAGACAAGGAGCACCAGAAAGTAAAGACAGGAAAATAGGCCCCGGAACACAAAAAAGACCTGGGGGCTGATATGGAATACGGATTCCATGGATATCATGATGACCCACAGGTAGGCGGAAATGGCTGCTATGTTCTCCCTGTAACTGTGTTTTGGATCCAGGCATACAAAAATAGGCATCATACGCACAGCCAGGTTAATCAGATTCATAAAGACAGTACATGCCGCGTCGTTCATAGGTACCTCACTTCAGACGGTAATGGTAATAGGCATTCTTGCTCTGTTTATAAAAGTTCCTGGATATGGGAATCATCTGCCCGTCCCGCATGTAAAAACAGGAATCCTCCAGCTTGTCCACATAGTCCAGATTCACAAGGTAACTCTGATGGCAGCGCAGGAACTGGGCATGAGGTTCCAGAACCAGCTGCAGCTCAGACAGCTTCTGGTTGACGGACAGTACTTCCCCATCCGTCAGCTTCACAAAAACACGGTGAAGCCGGTTCTCAAACCAGGCCAGGCGCTCCAGGGGAAGCTCCACATTCACCCGGTTATGGACCAGGGACAAAACAGCCTTCTTCACTCCCAGCCTGCGCCTCACCACACGCTCCATGGTGGACCAAAAGCTCTCTTCCTCCACAGGCTTTAAAATAAATCCTGCTGCCTCCACGCGGTATCCCTCCACAGCTGATTCCAGAGACGATGTGATGAATACCACCACCGGATGATCCTTGTCTTCCGCCAGGGCCTGTGCGGTGTCAATGCCGCTCATTCCGGGCATCAGCACATCCAGAAGATACAAATCATACTTCCTGCCCGACTCCAGAAGCTCCCTTCCGGCGGCATATGTATCTATATGCACCTCAATGCCTTCCCGTTCAAAAAAACGGCCGGCATATTCTGCTGCCTGAAGGCGTTCCTCTTCTGTATCGTCACAGATAGCCACATTATACATACCCGGGACCCCCTCTCTCATAAAACTGCTGTACGGCGCACAGCCTATCCTATATTTTATTGGCATTTATGCCATAAGTCAAGTTCCCCTGCAAAGTATCATATTCGGTATATTTTCTGCAGAAATGGTCCTTATTCCACCCAGGCTCCTATGGTAAAATAAGGGTAAGAAAAACATTTTAACAGGAGGGGTTTTATGGGTTCAAATGTAATTGTAACAATCATCGTAATCGTCTACCTGCTTTTCATGCTGTGGATTGGCTGGTACTCATCCACCAAGATATCCACCAACACCGACTTCATGGTGGCCGGACGCCGTCTGGGACCGCTTCTCATGGCCGGTACCCTGGCAGCCACGGAAATCGGCGGCGGCAGCTCCCTGGGCGTGGTCCAGAACGGTATGTCAGGCTTCGGACTCAGCGCATCCTGGTACATAACCACCATGGGAATCGCCTTTATCATCCTCAGCTTCGTGGCCCCCAAATTCAGGGCAGCCACGGTCAAGACGGTTCCTGAATATTTCCGCAGGCGTTATGGAAAATCCTGCGGAATCATAACAGCCGTCATCATGCTTCTTCCCCTGGTGGGGCTTACCGCCGGACAGTTCATTGCTTCTGCCGTCATCCTGTCCACCATGCTGAATATTGACTACCAGGTGGCTGTTATCATTGTAGCTGTTGTGGTTACGGTCTACTCCATCATGGGCGGTCTCTGGAGCGTTACACTGACAGACTTTGTTCAGGTATTCCTGATTGTCATCGGCATGATTATCGCAGTTCCCTTTGCCATGAATTACGCGGGGGGCTGGGACAATGTGGCATCCAACATTCCCGAGGGCACATTGAGCCTGTTCCAGGGCTATGATCTGTTTGGAATTATCTCCCTTGTAATCATGTATACAGCCACTTTCTCCGTAGGGCAGGAGGCTGTGTCGCGATTCTACGCTGCCAGGGACGAAAAGGCAGCCAAGGGCGGCGCCTGGCTGGCAGCCCTGGTAAACTTTATCTACGCCTTTATTCCCACCATCCTGGGCATCATCACGCTGGCCTTAATCAATATGGGCAAATTCAGCTCCGCGCAGTTTGAGTCAGTGGGCGCGCGTTACGCCCTGCCGGTCCTTGCCATCAACACCATGCCGGCCCTTATATGCGGACTTCTGTTTGCAGGCATCATCTCCGCCACCATGTCCAGCTCTGACTCCGATCTCCTTGGCGCAGGCTCCATCTTTGCCAATGACATCTATAAGGCAGTGCTGAAGCCGGATGCGTCCAGCCAGTCCGTCATGAAGGTTACAAAAATCGTCATGTGTCTGGTGGGCCTGGCCTCCATGTTCATCGCTCTCTTTAACACACAGAGCATTGTATCCATCTTGATGTTCTGCTTCACACTTAGAGCAGCCGGTTCCTTCTTCCCATATGTCATGGGACATTACTGGAAAAAGGCGTCCACGGCAGGCACCATCGCCTCCCTGATCGCCGGCACCATCGTGGTAGTATATCTGGAACACATTTCAAAGGGGATGCTTTTCGGCATCAAGTTCAGCCAGCCCATCATTCCGGGTCTGGCGGCTGCCTTCATCTGCTTTATTATATTCTCACTGGCCATGCCGCCTGAGAAGGAGACCACGGAGCTGGCTCCTGAGGAAGATGATTAAATATTAACCATTACAGGGACTGTCTGCCGCCGGTATATGGCCGGCGAAAACAGTCCCTGTCTGCTATTGATACTCCCGGTTCTTAGGATGCTTTATGAGCTGATCTTCCTCCAATCCTCCACCACCTGCGCAGCCATTTTCCCGGCCGTATCCCTGTTTAAAGGCATGACCCGGCCATGATAGGGATAATATACCAGGTTGGACCACAGCACCTCGTATCCTCCCTTATCATACTCTTCTGCGGTGGGCAGATAGCTGCTGCATCCGTTGGTATAGCCGTTGAAAAACAGAAGCGGGGCCTCTGCCTCCTTCCAAATATCAATGGCGATCCGGCACATGGCCTCATTGGGAACACCGCAGAGACAGCCCTGGTTGACAAAAAGATACTGAATCTCTATGTCAGCATACTGCTTTTGTATGCCTTCATCCAGAAGGCGCTTCACCTCCTTCAGCCACATCCTCCCGTCAATTTCGCCTTCCCTCTCCGCCTCCTCTGCAATTTTCTCTGCTCTTTCCATGTCCGGCACATCAGCCGCAAATCGGCAGAAGGAAGATCGGATTTCCACGCGTTCCAGGGGCATCAGCACCAATGAGGCATACACAGCGTCCACGGACCGGAACACATCCTCCGCCATCTGTTCCAGGGCCCGGCGGCTCTGGGGCTCATATTTTTGCCTGTATTCCTGTGAAAATCCTTTCCGGGCCATCTCCCAGCAGTGAATCTCCACATATTCCATGTTGTCCTGATGATATCTGGGACGGATATCCCCGGCAGCTCCCTGTACCATCATCACCGGGCAGCCGTATGCTTCCTCCAGCCTTTTCCTTGCGGCCCCAATATAATCTGCGGAGATAAAATAATTATCCCCGGACAGCACATTTGCATGGGCTGTCACGCGAATAAGAAGGACCTCCGGTTCCTTTCCGTCCCGGGCCGCCAGCTTTAAAATGCCTAACCGCCCGTCCATCTGCTCCGGTTCATTCCTCCGGTTCACCCCCACAGTATTTTCCCCAATCCCCCAGGCCGCCTCCATGGATTTCATATTTCCCGCGGCCTTCCGGACAGCCGTATCTGCCTGCCGGCATACCATTTCAAAGTAATCCGGTTCCTCCGCTGCATTGGGCGCACTGTGAGTATGGGAAAAGCATACCATAATCCGCTCCCTTCCCGTGTGAAGCGCAGCAGCAGCCCTGTCCCGCAGGACATTGGACAGCTCCACTGTAAAGCCCAGGCTGTCAATGACAATAAGGCCGCCCATGACGCCGTCAGCCTCCCATACCAATGCCTGGAGTCTTAAAGAATCCCTCACGCCCCTGGAACGGTTATCCGGGCGGTAAAATCCCACCATATCAGACGGATTATCCGGCGTGATGTCCGCCTCTCCATATCCGGCCTGCACCATATTACATGTCTGCATGATAAAACACCTCTTTTCTTATTTCTGTTTCCTTATTTCCGGTGACTCTATCCTATCTCCCTGGAAACGGATATGCAATCTACTGTTTTCTTCTGTATAATTCTGTACTATGGTTTCCGCATCAGCCTGATATACGCCACTCAAACCTGCCGAAAAAGGGAGCCGCGCACTGCGGCTCCCCATGGTTTACTTCTGATATACAATTTTTCGTATGGCGTGGACAGAAAGACAGTACTTATCCCCCAGCTCCTCCAGGGATACTCCCTGCCGGTAAGCATCCACGATTCCGGCGTTCCGCTCCGCCAGCTCCCTGCGGCAGCCGCTTTGCTCACCCCAGGCCTTATGCCGGTCTTCCCTGGCCGGGATATAGATATATCCGGCCTGTATGTATTCCTGCAGTTCCTCCACCAGGTGATGGGGGAGGACTGCCTTTGCATTGACATATTTCATGTCGGCTCACTCCTTATCTTCATCACTCTTAAGGAAGCAAAGCCAGCATTCATCTCAGCGGCATATATTACTCCATGCAGGCGCCGCTGAGCTTACAGGCTTTGCATGGAGCCAGACATTGTTGTTTTTCTTTTTATTCCTGCACATAATTCTCTCCTTCCAAACCATCCTCATCCCTTAACCAGGCCTGATAACAGTATCTCCGAATCACTACGGTCCAACTGTTACCGGAACTCCCAGAGGACAGTATTCCCACAGAATATCCATCACATCATTTGTAACCGCGATGCAGCCGGAGGTTCCTCCTCCCTGGTCCCCGTGTATCTCAATGGCCCCGCCTAAAGGAGTATTCCAGGGCGGCTGTATGCCTGCCTTGTTTGCCTCCACAATGGCATTATACTGTTCCTCATTAATCAGTCCGTCTCTCAGGCCCCGCTCTGCATCCTCGGCATTGGGATAGGATAATCCCAGAGCCAGATAACATATGCTCTGGTCATTTCTTGTGCACACATAGAACGATCCGGAGGGCGTGATTTCGTCTCCCTCCTGCACCTTGTCCCCTGTTTCGGACCGACGTCCCAGCTTTACGGGCCAGGTTCCTATGGTCTGGGCATACTGTTTCAGCGTCAGCGTATTGCCCATTTTGCTGACATAGATGTTCACCCCATTGACAGAAGGCTGGTAAGCTGCCCCCGGTCCTGCACTCTGCCCGGCCAGAGCGCTCAGAGGACCGGCCGCCGCCAGGCACAGTGCCAGCACTCCGGCAGCAGCACATTTTCTGAATTTCATCCTGTTCCATCTCCTTACGCTTTTTTTTATTGGGTTTAGTATACCATATAATCCCAAATTCTAAACCAATGTAAGAAAATCGAAAGGAAAATATATCTATTCTTCTGTTTTCTCCTCCCCATACCCCAGCTGGGGCAGCACATTCATGGGATGGTCCAATATCACCAGATTGGCGTCCTTATCCAGATAGTGCTCCTGCTTATGTATGATTACCATGTTCCGCCCGGCAAAATACTGTATGTACTGGCAGAACACCTCGGAAGCCAGGGTAGTCCCCAACAGCAGCAGGGTATCCGCCTTTGTTATCTCCTGCGTGGTCTTAGTCATGTTCTGGCTGTCCACCATCTCTCCAATCAGGGAAATCATGGGCCGTATAGGAACATTGCAGTCCCTGCAGATTGGCACCCGCTTCGCCCCCGCCATATATCCGATGGAATACTTTTTCTTACATCTGGGGCACTGGTTCTGGTAAATACTTCCGTGAAGATTTATAACATGACGGCAGCCGCCCCTGCGGGCCTTGTCATAGATGTTGCTGTCTATGATGCATTGGAGCTTTCCGGCCCTCTCCATGGCAGCCAGGGCCGGGCCGGAAGCAGTGTCCCTTGGCGCGTTGTGAAGCATCTCCTTTTTGTAGAACTCGAAAAACTGCTCCGGACGGGTATTATAAAATGCACTGGTATACATTTCCTCAACACCGTAGCCATACCGGTTCTCAATGTCATAGGCCTTATCCTGCTTCTTAATACCGATGAAACCGCCCTCTTCCATCATACCGGAACCACAGAGAGCCACAGTATAGGTACTATCATCCAGAATCTTTCTTAACTGAGCTATTTTTTCATTCATAGTGATACCCCCTTCCAGTCCAACCCAGCAAATGCCTCCTGGGAGGTTACAACTGTTGCTTATTATCACTATTATATAATTTTTTCCAGATAATTTCCACCTTTTTTGGCAGTTTTATCTTACTATTTTCCTTTTAAAACGTCATTTTCTTTCTTTTCCACCTGAGAATAAAGGAGAACGCCCCCGATTGTCACCACACCCCCCGCTATCTGCAGGAGCGCGGGCACTTCCCTGAACAGAAAAAGCGCAAAGACAGCAGCAGCCACAGGCTCGCACAGCTTGGAGGCAGATACAAAGGAAGGGGAAAAGAATTTCAGGCACCAGCTGAAAATACTGTGCCCCAAAAGTGTGGAGCACACACTGAGAAGCAGGCCCACAACCACAGACCTCACTCCGTATCCCGTAAAGGCCAGACCGCTAAAAGCAGTTGCCAGCCCCAGGGCCAGGGCGCAGAACACATAGACAATGTAGGTATAAATCGTGGTGGACATATACCCCCTGGCCTGACGCCCAATCAGGGTGTATACGGCGCAGAATACAGCCGCGGCAAGGGCCAGCACATCCCCGTATAAATGGTTTCCCCCGGCGGAGTAGTCAGAAAAGGCAATCAGAAGGCTTCCGCCCACCGTCACAAGGATACTTACGCCGGCAGGCACAGATATCTTCCCCTTCATGAACAGACAGTATCCCAGCGCCACCCATATAACCTCCGTGCACACAATGGCAGTGGAACTGGCCACTGAAGTCTGGTTCAGCGACTCGAACCATGCCGTAAAATGCAGGGCCAGGAACACTCCGCTGGCCCCGCACAGCAGGACAGTCTTTCTGTCCGTTTCCCTCAGTTCCCGCCTGCAGTCCTTCCGTCCCAAAACCACAGGCGTCATCAATGCCACGGTCCACATCAGGCGGTAAAGGGCTGTGACCACAGACGGTGCCTGGGAATATTTAACAAAAATAGCCGATAATGAAATACCGGCTATTCCTATGATTATCATGACCAATGGATGTTTTTCCATCAATTTCATCTTATGTATCCTCGCTTATATGATTGGTTGCCAAACTGCTGTAGAAATTCTATCACACCAATGCTCCTGCGTCCAGATACTTTCGTGAATAACTACCGTTGATTGCCCGGCTGCCGCCTATGGAATCAGCCTGCTGGTTCCCAGCCGGTCTGCGCCCAGCTCTATGAAGCGCTGTGCATCTTCAATGGATGCAATTCCGCCGGCTGCCTTGACCTTGACCTCGGGGCCTGAGTACTTCCTCATAAGGGCCACGTCCTCCGGCGTTGCGCCGGCTGTGGAAAATCCGGTGGAAGTCTTGATGAAATCCGCACCTGACTCCGTGACCACACGGCACATTTCCTTCTTCTCTTCCTCTGTCAGAAGGCAGGTCTCGATAATAACCTTCAGGCATCTGCCGCCGCAGGCAGCCTTAATCTGTCTGATTTCATCCAGGACCTGGTCATAATGTCCCGCCTTTACAAGGCCGATGTTGATGACCATATCAATTTCGTCCGCACCGTTCTTCACCGCGTCCTCTGTCTCGAACACCTTCACCGCGGTGGTCATATTGCCGTTGGGAAATCCGATTACAGTGCAGACAGCCAGCTTATCCCCCACAAAATCCTTTGCCTGCTTCACATAACAGGGAGGAATGCACACAGAGGCGGCGGCGTATTCCAAGCCTTCCCTGCACAGCTTTTCTATCTGCTCCCAGGTAGCTGTCTGCTTTAACAGCGTGTGGTCTACCCTGCTTAAAATGTCCTTCTTATCCATTATCTTCTATCCTTTCTATCCGTCAGTCAGCTGCCCCCGGGGAAACATCCAAGGGGCATTCTTCCAAATTACAGTTCGTTGAGAACCGAAGTCCCTATGGTGCCTTCCGGCATCTTCACCCCAAAGTTGTCAGCAACCGTGGCTCCGATGACTGCAAATGTATCTGCGCTGCCCAGGTCCTTTCCGCCCTCCATGGAAGGAGAATAGGCGATGAACGGCACCTGTTCCCTGGTGTGGTCCGTGCCTGTATAGGTGGGGTCGTTTCCATGGTCTGCGGTGAGAATCAGAAGATCGTCCTCCCCCAGAAGAGGAAGCAGCTCTCCCAGCTTCTCATCAAAGCGCTCCAGCTCCCTGCCGTACCCTTCCGGATTGCGGCGGTGTCCCCACAGGGCGTCAAAATCCACCAGATTCACAAAACAAAGCCCGTTGAAGTCCGTTTTAGCATACTGGATGGTCTGCTCCATGCCGTGGACAGATGAGTTGGAATGGTTGGACTGAGTCAGTCCCTCTCCGTCAAAAATATCGTATATCTTACCAATGGACACCACATCATATCCCGCGTCCTTAAGGGCGTTGAGGGCAGTCCTTCCATATGGCTTCAGCGCATAATCATGGCGGTTGGAGGTGCGCCTGAACTCGCCCTTCTTCATGCCGGTATAGGGCCTGGCAATGACGCGTCCCACCTTCCACTCATCCCGCAGGGTCAGTTCCCTGGCAATCTCGCAGTAGTGATACAGGTTGTCAAGTCCCATGGTCTCCTCGTTGCCGCATATCTGAAGCACGGAATCAGCGGAAGTATACACAATCAGATGACCTTCCCGAATCTCCTCCTCCGCCAGTTCATCCAGGATTTCCGTTCCGCTGGCGCTCTTGTTGCCGATGATTTTACGTCCGGTCCGCTTCTCCAGCTCGTCTATCAGTTCCTTCGGAAAACCGTGGCTGGTAAATGTCTGGAAGGGCGTGGTCACAAGAAGCCCCATCATCTCCCAGTGTCCCGTCATGGTGTCCTTGCCACGGCTTCTCTCCTTCAGACGCATGTAACGTCCTAAGGGGTGTTCTGCCGGCTCCATACCCTCTAAGGGGTGCAGGTTGACCATTCCCAGCTTTTTCAGATTCGGAATCTTAAGCCCCGGAACCTCCCGGGCAATATGTCCCAGGGTGTCCACCCCCACATCTCCATATTCCGGTGAATCCTCCACTGCCCCGATTCCAAGTGAATCCAGGACCACAACAAAGATACGTTTATATTTTCCCATCTTACGACCTCCTTAAAATAATGTGACCAGGCCCACCACCATGGCGCTGATCAGGCTTACCGCCACACCGCCTAACATGGCCTTGAACACCAGGCGGGCAAGGGTGCTTTTCTTTTCAGGGCACAGGACCGCGATGCCTGAAACGCAGATTCCAAGGCTGGAGAAATTGGCAAACCCGCACAGGGAAATGGCGCATATCATCCCTGTCCTGTAATCCATGGAAGATATCATGGAGCCCAGCTGCTGGAACGCCACGAATTCATTGAGGACCAGCTTGCTTCCCAGGAGATTTCCTTCCAGAAGTATTTCCGAAGGGTCCAGGCCCATGAAGAAGCCGAAGGGAGCAAATACATAGGAAAATACCTGCTGAAGGCTGATACCGCAGACGCCTAACAGCTTATTCACCGCTGCCACCAGCGCCACCATGGCCACCAGGGACGCGCCGATGGACAGCGCCATCTGCATGCCGGTGACAGCCCCCTCTGCAACTGCCTCTATCACGTTGGTATTATTCCCCTTATTGTCCATCTTAACGCTTCCCACTTCCCGGACCTCCTCTGTCTGGGGCAGAAGCATCTTGGCCACCATAATGCTGCCCACCGGCACCAGTGTGCTGGCAATCAGAAGATACTCCATGGGAATGCCCAGGGCCGTATAACCGCCCAATATGGACACGGACATACTGCCCATGCCGGAAACCAGTACCACCATAACCTCGCTGTCCGTCATCTGGCCCAGGTACTTGCTCACCAGAATGGGGCTGTCGGTCTGTCCCAGGAACATGTTGGCAACCGCCACAAAGCTTTCCACCTCGGAGGTGCCCATAAGCTTACCCACTGCTTTACCAATCCATTTTACCACAAATCCCAGAATTCCGATATAGTAAAGAAGACTTACCAGGGCAGACAGGAATACAATGTTGCCCAGGACCTGTATGGCAAAAACGGATCCGGTGGCAGCCGTGCTGTCTGCCAGTGAACCGAACACAAAGCTTAAACCGTCCTGACCGCAGTTGATGACGCTGGTCACTGCATCCGATACCCTGGACACCACGTAACGGCCGGTCGGAACCTTTACCAGAATCACCGCAATCAGGAACTGGGCAATCACTGCCTTAACCAGCATTTTGACGGATATGTTTTTCTTCTTCCAGGAAATCAGATACATGATGGCCAGCACCAAAAGGATACCTGTAAGGTTTAATAATATCTTCATTTGTCCCCACCCCTTACCTTTCTCCTTAAGCCTGCTTATCTGCCTGAATCAGTCTGCGGACGGCTTCCACCGCCACCTTGATAGCTGCCTCCGTATCGTGGACAATGGGACTATCCAGTCCGGCCTCCTGGCGCTCCTGGTTACCCACCACCAGGAAATCAGAACCGCAGCGCACCCTTAAGTGGCTGGCTGCAATGAACAGGGCAGCGGATTCCATCTCAGACGCCTTGCAGCCCATGCGCTTCCATGCCTCCCACTTGTTTAACAGCTCATAGCTTACCGGCATGCGTTTGGGCTCATGCTGCCCGTAAAACGCATCCTTGCACTGCACCACTCCCGCGTGGTACGTATATCCCAGCGCCTTTGCCGAGGAAACCAGGGCATTGGTCACATCCAGGTCAGCCACGGCCGGAAACTCGATGGGTGCGTATTCCCTGCTGGTGCCCTCCATTCGGATGGCGCCTGTGGCGACCACGATATCCCCGCCCTTCACGTCCATGTCCATTCCGCCGCAGGTTCCCACACGGATAAATGTATCGGCCCCGCACAGCACCAATTCCTCCATGGCAATGGACGCAGACGGTCCGCCGATGCCCGTGGAGGTCACGCTTACCTTTTCCCCGTCCAGATAACCGGTGTATGTAACATACTCCCTGCTGTCCGCCACCAGTACCGCGTTGTCAAAATGCTTTGCAATCTTTTCACAGCGCTTCGGGTCTCCGGGCATGATGACATACCGTCCCACGTCTCCCTTCCTGATCTGTAAATGGTACTGTAATCCTTCTTCTCCTGAATAGTTCTGCATAATAATTACCCTCTCTTTTAATTGATTTTTTGTTTGCGCCTTTACCTGAATCTGCTTGTATTCCTGCCGGTGTCTGCGCTTTTGTTTTTGTTTATTTATTTGTCTGTTTATCGCGTACTTGTATAATATCATTTAACTTGTATAATTTCCAGATGGAATATTTTACAATTATCATCGTATATTTTTGTGTATATTGACAACAAATCCGCGGTTTTTTATGGTGTTTTACCGATTTCAGTCTGTTGTACAACTAGACATGTCTATTTTATTGACAAAACAGCCTTTGGGAATTATGATGTTGAATAAGGACTTGTATATTTTTGTGACACAGCCAGACAGGAAGGGTGAACCTATGGACGCAGATGTAATATCCGAGAAAGCAAAGAAATTAAAACATGTAAAAGTATATAACCGCCTGTATTCCATGATACAGGACGGCGTGTATCCTCCGGGCAGCCAGCTTCCCTCCGAACCGGAGCTGGCCCTGCAGATGGATGTAAGCCGTATGACCCTGCGCAGGGCTCTGGCTCTGCTGCAGGAGGACAATCTGGTCATCAACATACGCGGTAAGGGAAATTTCATCAGCGAACGCAATCCCGGCGCCAGTATGCCGGGCCTGGAGGTCACACAGCACCCGGTCCGCTGTACTCTGTCCGGAGCCATTGACGAGACAGAGATGGAATTTCGCATAGAACCTCCCACGGAATCCATCAGTCAGAACCTGAAGCGGAAAACTGCCGTGGTGGTGATCGCAGACCGCTGGTATAAAAACGCCGGAAAGGCGTGCGCCTACAGCCTCAGCTTCATTCCCATCGAGGTTATATCCGGTAAACAGATAGATTTAAGGGAGAAAGAAGATTTATTCCAATACCTGGAGCATGGCGTATATGAGGATGCCGTCAGCAGCACCTGCCAGTTCTCCTACACCACCACAGGCAATTTCACAGCCGTCAAGTACATGCTCTCCCAGCACGCCTCCTTTATTCTGGTTCAGGAGACACTATATGATGAAAACAGCCGGGTACTGGTATCCAGCAAGCACTATATACCGGTGGAATCCTTCAAAACCCAGGTCAACGCTGTGGCCGGACGCGCCTGAAGGTCCGTTTTCATTCATCCAGATTATGCTTGACCGCAAATACAGCCAGCTGGGTCCGGTCCTTTAGCTTAAGCTTTTCCAGCAGACGGGAGATGTTGTTGCGCACCGTCCCCTCTGCCAGGAATAGCGCCCCCGCAATCTCCCTGTTGTCCATTCCCCGGGCAACCAGCCGCATGATATCCCGTTCCCTGGGCGTCAAATCCCCGGCCATGTCTGCCTTTGTTTTGCCGGACGCCATCTGACGGCGCATCCCCTCAAATACGCTTCCTCCAAAAACCCGTATTCCGGCGCATACAGCCTTGACGGACTGGATGACCTTGTCATCCTCCATCTCCTTTAAGATATACCCGTCAGCACCGCTTCCCACGGCTGCATCCACGGTTTCCCTGTCATCAAAGGTGGTGAGCACCAGCACCTTTATATCCGGATAGTCCTCCTTGATTCTGGTAATCCCATAGCTGCCATCATATTCCGGCATGCGCATATCCATAAGCACCACATCCGGTCTGTGCTTCCTGCACAGCTGCCACGCTTCCCGGCCGTCAGCGGCCAGTCCCACCACCCGGATGTCTTTGTCCTGCTCCAGTATGGCCCTGAGCCCCTGTCTCAATATCTGGATATCATCGGCAATCACTGCTTTTATCATATGGTTCTGCTCCTTTTTCCTCTATCCCTTATCTGCCGGCACACGGCGCCCTCAGTTTCCGTACGGCAGGTTTATATATATCTGAAATCCTTCCCCGGATTCGGATATGAACCGGACTGTCCCCCCTGCCTGCTCTGTTCTCTGGCGTATACCGCGGATTCCGTTTCCCTCCTCTATATGGAGGCATCCCTTTCCATTATCAAACATATACAGATTCAGGCTGTCTGCGCCGAATTTAAGTATCACATCCATGTGGGTTGCATGGGCATACTTATGGCAGTTGGTAATGGCCTCCCTGAGGCAGTCGTAAACCACAGGAGACAAATGGGAGTATTCCTGCCTGTCCTCTCCCTGTATCTCCACCTCCACCTCAAATTCCTTCACACTGCCGGCCAGCTGGTATACTCCCTGGGAGATAAGTCCATAGGAGGCGGACTGCCTGAGATTATTGATGGAACACCGCAGCTCCCGGATCCCGCTGCCGGCCAGCTCCTGGGCCTGGAGCAGGTACTCCTCTATGAGCTTGTCCTGTTCCCGGCCTCTCTCCTCCTTATATCCAATCCGTATGAGCCTGAGCAGCGAATTTATCATGGTCAGCGTATGTCCGGCGGTATCGTGCACCTCCTGGGCAATACGGTTGCGCTCTTTTTCAATGGCAAGACTCTGATTGGTCACAGCCAGTTCCCTGCCCTGCTCCAAAAGCTGGTAATATCTTCCCACATCTGTGAGCATAATGGTTCCCGCAACCATATCTCCCTTCTTATCCCTGTGGATATACTGCCTGACCTCCAGCCTTCTCCTTTCACCATTATCTTCCAGCGTAAATACAGGTGTCTGAGAATCCGCACAATCCGCGTCCGCGCCCTTTTCCCTCAGGATTCGCCTGAGCGGTTCCATATCATCTCCGGTTTGCAGCCCCAGCCAATGTACGGCAGCCCCGTTGCAGTAGGTAATCTTATCACGCCTGTTATACACCACCACGCCCTCTGCAATGGAATCAAATATTTTATCAAAGGCCATGGTATTGACATCCAGGAAATCATACCGGAACACAGCCAGCAGCATGAAAACGCTGGTCAGGGAAAAAGCAGGTGGTGTCAGGTCAAAGCCTGTTCTCACAAGCCCCGTCATATAGAGCAGGTTAAAAGCCAGAGGCACTGCTGCAGCCAGCAATATGACGGCAATATGCGCCAGCGCCACACGGTTCTTTTTAAAAGCCGCCAGCACCACAGCCATGCCGGCCAGGACGCAGATATAGGTATAGGCCATATGGATGTAAAATACAGGCCCGTACACCACCTGAGCCACCTCGAAACTGGCATAGAATAAATGGTGGTATTCATTTGTCAGGAGAACCGAATAGTTAACAGCCGAAATACCGAATAAAAACAGTTCCGCCCCATGCCCCAGTTTTCTCCTGCTGTAGAGAAACGCAAACTCCAGCCATGCCGGTCCGATGAAGCTGATTCCTATGTAGGAAATACCATAGGCCAGATACTTCATCCCCTTTGTCATGGGCAAAGCCGAAAACAGCTGTGGCATACACCAAATAATGATAAGGAGCTGACAGGCTGCCAAAGCTCCTGTGGTCCTGGTTTTATCTGCCTTCATCAGCAGCCAGCCCGATGTGTAAAGAGACAGGCCGATGGCAGATAGATAGGCAATCCTAAGCATGATATCAAGCATATCCCAAACCTCCTCCGGGCAGTTTTCCCGTTACTTTCACCCATAAGGCAAAACAGGGCGCAGGCATGGCCTGTACCCTTGATTATAGCCTCTCTGCCGCTGTGTGTCAAAAGAATTGCAGACGGTCACTTCCCCTACCGCCGCCTCCTCTACCGCCGCTTCCTCTATCACCGCTTCCCGTCAACGCTTCTTCATTTCGTTCACCGCGGCAAAGACAATGAGTCCCAGTCCGGCTGCCAGCAGATAGACCCACCATGACAGGCTGAGCCAGAAATCTTTTGTCATGTAAACCGCCACCAGTATCATGATGATACCGGAAATCCGAATCCATCTCATGCATTTTCTCATATGCGCCAGGAGGAACACAGCCAGATTGACAGCCTCCAGTATCAGCGCATCCCATACAGCTCCTGTAGATAAGGCATCCGATGCCATGGCCCCCAGGCACAGGCAGTAGAGAACCGTCTGCAAATTTGTTATTTCTTTTCTGTCCCCCCATATGCGGCCCAGACTCCAGATAAACCCGGCAGCCGGAATCAGCTGAATCTCCAGGCTGAGCATCTCCGGCCACCGGATAAACGGCTGGCGCCAGAATGCCGCTGCTGCCAGAGCTGCTGCCAGCGTAAACGCCGCCCTTTTCCAGTGTTCCAGCACTGCAAACTGAAGTACATACAGAGCTGTCAAAAGAATATACGCGCACTGCCATCCACGGCCTGCCTCCCACGCCATGGGTATCAGGACAAAGATGACCAGGATGTGGAACCAGTCCACGTCCCATCCTCCGCTCTCCCCTTCACGGCGTACCATAACAGGTCTGAACCGCCGGAACAGAATCCCCGAAAGGATGAGCAGCGCCGCCGTGGCGCCATATACCTGGTTTTCGTTCAAACCATACCTTGCCGCTGCTATCATGGGAAGGGGGAATACAGCGGCTGCGGCTGCCAGATGCAGCCAGCTGCAGCCGCTCCGGTAAAGCATCACATAGGCGCCTGCAAATACCGCCATGCAGAGAATCATATTCCAGAGTGCCAGAGATGGATCGCTGTAAAATGCCCCCATCATCATCAGGAATACCGTCATACCTGTACAATTCCAGAACCTATCCCTGATTTTGCTGCGGTCATGCAGGATAACCGATGCATATTCCAGACCGTATACCGCCGCCGTCCACACCATCCGGAGCACGCCGTTTGCGGTCGTACCTTCTGCCAGAAGATATACGCCTGCCAGGGAATACAGACAACTGCCCCTGATGAACCGTTCCCGCGCCGTCCCCTCCCTGCCAGAGGATTTCACCAGCAGGTAAACAGACAGAAGAAGGAAAAAAGAAAGAGTCTCCTGATTCTCCAGCCGGGCAACCGCCTGCGCAGCCGTACCAATGGCCAGTATGGGAATACAGAATCTGTCTTTCTTCATCATATCCCATATGGACACAATCAGCACATACCCCCATACAACCACATCGTATCCCACATCCATGCCCAATGTTCTATTAAAAACCTCCCATCCGGTCAGGGTAAGGGCAAAGAGCACTGCCGCAACGCTGCCGCGAAGTACCGGGTACCGTCTGCCCCACTCCGCCATGACCGCCGCCAGAAGAATTACCACTGCGGATGCTGCCAGCTGATTTCCCAGACTGTCCCTGGAAAAGAGCATATCCAGCAGCAGTACCGCCATGTCAATCGCCAGAACAGCGGAAAATACACATCCGCCCGCCTGGTTATTAAGAGGATTTTTAAACCTTCTCTCAGCCAGAAACCATACCGCGGTCATGACTGCCCCAAAAAATACCTGATATGTAAAATCCACGGGGATACAAAAGCCTGCATACTGAAAGAAAATCATCATGGACAGACTGTGAAGCATCTTCATTTCCGGGCTCCTGCGCCGCAGCGCCACAAGGGCGGTCCCGGCTGCCATCAGCCCAAATGCCAGGGTATCCCAGAATGTAACTTCCCAAATTCCCAGAAACAGTATTCCTATTATGAATCCAATCCCGCCTGCCACAGCTTTATAAGCCATCATTCCGCTTATGATCCAGAACTGGAGCACTGCAAAAAGGCCGAATTCACCCATAAATTCGTCTATAAACCGGTCCGCCGGGTCGTTCATGCTGCCTTGCAAACCCGATTTTCTCCTGTAAACCTCATTTCCCCCAATCAAAAGAAAGGAGTAATACATCATACCGTTCATACAATCCGGCCATTTAAGCTTTAACGCTCCCATCAAAAAGCACATGCTGACCGTCATTCCCCACAGGCAGGCCCGGGTATAGACCTTGTTATGAAATCTTCTGGTTTTGGAAAAAAGAGCTATTTCCGTGGCTATGCTGCCTGCCAGCAGGACACGGTAACGGTTTTCTCCCTTTAAAATAAACTCCGGACCCAGCAGCCCGAAATATCCAGCCGCCAATATGGTAAGAAATAAAAACACGCTGCCCAGAATATAAAAGGCCTGTCCTGTCCGCTCAATCTTAAAATATTTTTCAGCTGCCCGGCTTGCCCCGAAAAACAAACCTGACCCCCCCAGGACCATAATCACCTTGCAGACACTGGGCAGCACATGCCATGCCGTGGTGGCGAAAATCAATCCGGCCAGTACCACAAATATCACTCCGATCACCAGTGCTGCCGTCCCCTGGAAGAACCCCCCATCTATTTTCTGCGCCCTGACCAGAGCTGTCTGCTTGTGAGGTATCTCCGGCACCCGACAGGCAGACTCACCCTTTTCAAAGTCCTCCGGTACTACAATTGCTTGCCCAGGCCCATACCATGCCGCTGACTTTTCATGCTGTGTCACTGCATCCGCCGGCCTCTCACGCTGTATCCCTATATCCGCCGGCCCTTCATGCTGTATCTCTATATCCGCCGGCCCTTTATCCTGCATTCCCGTATCCGCCTTGTAAGTTCCCCTTGTCAGTTCCCATATCCTTCTCTTATACCGGCTGTTGGCAACAGCCAAAACTATTATGGCAGCCAGTTCAGCAAAAGGAGCCACCAGCCATATTAACAAAATGATAAACCACTCCATACCCATTCCCCTTTCCATCCGTCTTTCCGATACCGTCTATACATATTTCCTTTTCATGTTTTCATTATAAAATATAATCCAGTCCGGTTATAGATGCTGTCCGTCATTACAGCAGTGACATTTGTCACTGATATTTGATTCTGCATGGGGTTCTCCCATAAACAAAAACAGCAGCCACCGGCAATTGTCCTTTTTAAAGACGCCAACTGCCAATGACTGCCATATATAAATTTTTAAGTTAACCATTCTCACCAAGAATACGCTCCAGCTGCCGGACCATTTCCTCATATGGAACCGTACATCCATGGCCGCCTATGGAGATAGACGGCTTTGTCTTTCCGTGATAATCACTTCCGCAGGTAATCATCCTGAATCTGCCGCACGCAGCCTTATGATAAAACCTAGCCTGTTCCTCCGAGTGGTAGCTGCTGAACGCCTCTATTCCATCCACTCCTGCCTCCAGTATGGGATCCAGCAATTCCCCGCAGTCTTTTAAATTAACCCCCGGATGTGCCAGCACCGCATATCCCCCGTTCCTGTGTATGATATCAACTGCCTGCTCCAGTTTTGGATATTCCATTTTAACATAACAGCATTTTCCCTGAGAATAAAAATCCCAGTAAAAATTCACATAAGGGTTATCGCCTCTTGCTCCGCCTTTCCTGTAGGGAAGAAGAAGGGGATGGTCCTTGTATTCCTCCCGGCCAAGAAGCACCTCTGCAAACATTTCCCCGGTCCACCGGTCCTTCCAGTAGTAATCTCCGGCCAGTTCCTCCATATCCTCCTCTGTTACGTCAAATCCCATTTTCCTGGTTGCGCAAAGCATCTGCCTGGATGCCGTCGCTGCCTGACTGCTTATATTGTCTTCGATGTCGGCAAAATCATCACTGGTATCGTCAAATCCATACCCCAGTACATGAAGGTTCACACCTCTGAACGTGCAGTCTATCTCTATGCCGGAAACATACCTGATTCCGGCCCTCCTGGCCGCCTGTCTGCCCTCGTCGTTTGCCCGCACACTGTTATGGTCCGCAATGGACATGACGCGGATGCCGCTCATGGCGCACTGTCTCACCAGCTCCTCAGGACTGAATTCGCCGTCATCACTGTAATAGCTGTGCATGTGTAAGTCCATTAACTTTTCCATTCTGAACCCTCCCCATCCTTTCTGTCATCCCAATCATCAATACAACAAATATGACCAGACACACGGGATACAGCGTTACGCTGATACGCTCTGCCGCCACCCCAAACAGAGGCGGCATAAATGTGGATCCCACATAAGCGCAGGCCATCTGCATACCCATCATGGACTGGGAATACTGCACCCCAAAGTTATCCGGCGTTTCATGAAGCAGGCTGGGATAGATGGGAGCACAGCCCAGTCCCACCATAATAAGTCCTGTTAGTACCGCTCCGTCACCGGCCGGAAGGAGCAGTATCACAGTTCCGGCAAAGGCAGTCAGCTGCCCGCAGCGCACCATGTTCCTGTCGCCCAGCCGGTCCGTGATAAAACCGCTGGCCAGTCTGCCCAGGGTAATTCCCAGATAAAAAAACGAAGCCCACTTGGCCGCTGTCTGGGGAGCAATCCCCTTATGCAGCACCATATAACTGCTGGCCCACAGACCGGCTGTAGCCTCAAGGGCGCAGTAGCAGAAAAATGCAGTCAGCACCGCCTTTGCCCCCGGAAGCCGCAGCCCCTCTCTCAGGGTAATCTGCCTGTGGGGGGTATCCTGTCCGCTGTTTCCATCTTTCTTTACCTTCCCCAGAGGAAGCGACAGCACAAGACAGGCCACCAGCGCAATCTGAATCACACCCACCACCATATAACCGGAATTCCACTTAAAGCCGCGTGTCAGACACAAGCCCATGATATAGGGTCCTGCCGTTGCGCCGATACCCCAGAAGCAGTGAAGCCAGCTCATGTGGCGGGATTTATAGTGAAGCGCCACAAAGTTATTCAGTCCTGCATCCACGCTGCCTGCTCCCAGGCCATAGGGAACGGCCCAAACACACAGCTGCAGGAAGGAATGGGAAGAGGAAAAGCCAAACAGGGCTGCTGCCGTCATTGCAACACTTACAACCGTCACCCTTCCTGTCCCAAAATTCCTGATAAGCCTGTCACTGAAAAGACTGGAAATTATGGTGCCGCCGGCAATAATCATGCTGATAATGCCTGCATAGGACACCGAAGCTCCCAGCTCCCGGTACATGGACGGCCATGCTGAACCCAGAAGCGCGTCCGGAAGTCCCAGACTGATAAACGCCAGATAAATAATCACAAGTAATAACTGAAACATCTCATCCTCCTGTTACTGAGCACCCGGAAACCCCGATACGGCCTCCTGCGCGCAAAGCATATAAAACATATAATAAATACACACCAAAAGAATATCGTCTTTTCCTTCTTGATTCAACCCAAATCCCGACTTATAATATAAGAAAAACGACCAATCGGAGGACTGATATGGCATTACAGGATTGTGCCCTGAATTTAAACCGCACAGGAAGAGAGCTGCAGCCCCATGGGACGCCGGACTTTCCCTGTGCAGGATATTCTTCTGTATATACAGACAGTGCCGGGGATGTGGTTCCCTGGCACTGGCATGAGGATTTGGAAATTATTTATGTTGAGTCCGGACATCTGAGACTGCAGGTTCCGGGTAAGACCCTTCATCTAAAACAGGGGGAAGGCGCTGTCGTCAATTCCAATATACTGCATTTTGCCGCGGCTGAGCCCCTTTGCGAACTCCACTCTCTGGTCTTTCACCCTCTTTTGGTAACCGGAGAAAAGGATTCCGTGTTTTCCAGGAGGTACGTGGCACCGCTTCTTCAGTGCAGAAGTTTTGACATCTGTCCATTTGACTATCTTGCCGAAGACTTAAGAGCCGGAAATCCTGCGGCCGTGTTCACCGCTGCCTTTGATGCATTTTGCGGCGAACCATTGGGATACGAGTTTGTGGTCCGTGAAAAACTGTCTTGTATATGCTGCTGCCTGTATATGTACTATTCCCATGCCATGGATTCCAGCAAACCAATGCCGGATACGGATAATATACGTATCCAAAAAATGATAAGTTTTATCCATGAACATTTTCAAGAAAACCTGGACCTGGCCCAGATTGCCAGGGCTGCGGATATCGGAGAGCGTGAGTGCCTGCGGTGTTTCAAACGCGCCATCCAGACCTCTCCCCTGCAGTATCTGCTGAAATACAGAGTAACCCAGGGGGCTTCCATGCTCCTTCGCAGCCCCCACAGCAGCATATCCTCCATAGCAGGCATGTGCGGATTCAACAGTCCCAGTAATTTTTCCCAGATGTTTGTGCGCTTTTTCAAGTGTACGCCCAGGGAATACAGGAAAGCCAGCTGCCCGCCTTCTATTTTCCCATAAAGCCTCCGTCAACCGGAATCACTGCGCCGGAAATATAAGCCGATGCATCGGATGCCAGAAAGACCGCCAAGCCCTGCAGATCCTCCATCCTGCCCCAGCGCCCCGCGGGAATCCGGCTGGTGATTTCTTCATATTGCTTTGGATTTACTTCCTTTATATTGGCAGTTAGCTCAGTGGCCATATACCCCGGTGCAATTGCGTTTACATTCACTCCCTGACCGGCCCATTCATTGGACAGTGCCTTTGTTATTTGCGCCACCCCGCCTTTACTGGCACTGTATGCCGGAATCAACACACTGGCAAAAAATGCGGTCATGGATGCTATATTGATAATCTTACCATATTTTTGCGCCAGCATTGTTTTGCCGGCCAGCTGCGACATATAAAATACCGCATTCATATTAAGGGCAATAATTTTCTCCCAGCGGTCATGGGGAAAATCAACAGCCGGAGCCCTAAACTGTATGCCTGCTCCATTCAGCAATATGTCCACCCTGCCTCCCAGCTTCTCCAAACATTCATTATATATATTCTCCAGCTCTTCTGTTTTGGTCAGGTCGCCCCTTACCGCATGTACCATGGGACCTTTTTTTGCCATCTCCCCGGCGGAATCTCCAACCATATCCAAAATATCCAGCAGAACCACCTCGGCCCCTGCATCATGGAGCGCCTGTGCCATTCCATTACACAGCCCCTTTGCACCGCCGGTCACAATTGCCTTCTTACCCGCCAAGCTAAATTTATCTATAAAATTACTCATATTAAATATCCTTTTCTGTTTTTTGTTTCCACAGCATATCTTAACTGCGATACAATCCGTAACCTAATTCTTTGCTTATCTGGCTGCCATATTTTTTCATGCATAATGTATATTTCTTAATGGTTGCCTCAGTAATCTGCTCCTTGGGAGCAGAAATACCGATGCAGCAGCTGACATTGCCGCTGTAATTGAAAACCGGTACTGCCAGGCATCTCACCCCCAACGTGCGTTCCTCGTCATCCAGAGCATAGCCCTGCTCCCTAATCTTCTTTAACTCTTTTTCTAAATTCTGATAGGTTGTAATCGTATTGGATGTATAATGTTCAAAATCATAATCGCGGAAGATGTCTTCAATAAATGACGGAGGTTTGTAAGCCAGAACACATTTTCCCACAGCGGAACAATGCCACGCTTCAATCATTCCAATCTGGGCAGAAAGATTGTATTCCCTCTGGCTCCGTACCTGATCCACAATATACATTTTGCGATTTCCCATTGCCGCCAGATGGACACTTTCTTTGGTATCATCACAAATTTTGTATAGGTAGGGCCGCGCTACAATAGCCACATTGAAATTTTTTTTAACTCCTTCGCTGAGGTACAGATTCCGAAATCCCAGCCGGTATTTCTTACTGACCGGGTCAATACTTACCATATCATAGTGCATCAGCGTTGCCATCAGGCGGGAAACCGTACTTTTGTCCACCCCAAGAACGGATGCCACCTCCACAATTGTCGCACTTCCTCTTTCTTGAATGATTGATAAAATCTCAATTCCTCTCGCCAGTGACTGTACCATATAATACCTCTCTTACCTGTTTTCCCCCAGTAATTGAAGGACTGCCTTTGCCTTTTCACCGCCATCCGCCAAGACCTTCATAAAATCTTTACTTCCCGCAATTGCTTTTAATATTTCCGGATCCGAAGCTTTAAGAATATCTGTAAAATCTTTGTGGGAAAGTTTTGAGATACCCGCTAATGTCTGGCGGCTCATTGCCTGACTCTTTGCTCTTTCCTTAGGATAACCTGCCCCGGCCGGGTCTGCAAACAATTTTTCAAAAATATACTCCAGATTTATGCCGCCCGCCCAGCCATATCCTTTATTAAGCGGCAGAGACACGCAGTTGCCTCCGTTTATTTGTGAAAAGAGCCAGGCATCTAACGGTTCCACGATCAAACCGCACACCACCCCCGGAAATTGCAGTACACCATTTAAAAAACCCTGTCCGGTGCCGCATCCCCCAATAACGAAGTCGCAGCTGCCGGTATTTAAAAGAACAGCCGCCATATAACTGGTGTGAATATACGTTAAAGACGGGGTTTGTTCCGGATTCTTCATCCCCACATTCAGTACCTCTGCATTGGTGGTCTTATGTAATGCGTTGACAATATCTTCATTTCTGATTGAAGCACTTACTTCATTGATAACCGCGATTTTCATGTTCCCTTTCCTCCTTTCGCCATAACCAGATTGCCTTCTGCTTCTTAGTACAATCCTGTTAACAGTCCGACGCCGTACATAACGACAGCCACGATTACACAGGACACAATCGACATCAGGACTCCTGCCTTTGCAAAATCTTTGATTGAAAAATACCCCGCTGAATATGCAATTACGTTTGTCGGAGTAGATGTAATTAAAATAAACGCCAGTGAAGATGCCAATGCCGCCGGAAATGCTATGGCCAACGTGGATATCCCAAGATTAATAGACAGCTCTATAATAATAGGAATAACAATACTTGCAGATACTGTGGCGCTGGAAAGCGTAATATTCATCAGCGATACACTTAATACCACCACAAAAATCATCAGAATGGGGCTTAATCCGCCCAGATTTCCTAACAGCCCCAGCGCAATCCAGTTTGCAACTCCTGTCTGGTAGAGCACCATCCCCAGGGATACGCCGGAAAGCACTAAAATGATACTGCTCCAGGACATTTCCTTTTCTATCTCTTTATATTTCGTTTTGCTGACACCCGGGAAGAAAAACAGCATTGTGGTTAAAATAACCGGTAAAGCAATTGGAATGTCAACGCCCAACAGATCTGAAAGCTGTGAGGAAAACACCCATAACGCAACCGTTGCAACAAAAAGAATTAAAGTAACCTTTTCATCCCGGGATAGCCTGGGCTGATTTTTGAATTCATTCCTAATCTCCTGATTTGTCCTTTTAAGATACTTCATTTCAGGCTTGAATGCCAATAAGAGCAGCCCCCATGCAATGGGAATATGAATCAGTGAAATCGGAACCCCGTATATCATCCAGTCCAGAAATGAAACATCAATTCCGGCCATATCCTTCATAAAGCCAATGGCCAATGGATTGGGGCCGTTTCCTGCAGGAGTTCCAAATCCGCCGATTAAGCTGCCCCAGGCCACAGAAATGAGCAATGCCTTACCGAAGTTGCTTTCCAGCGGCTTTAACCCCTCCTCATCCAGAAGAGACTTGGCCAGCGGCATAAGCATGGCAGCAACAGCCATGTTGGAAATCCACATTGATAACAGCACGCCCACCACCAGGAAGCCTAATATAACATATTTAGTGCTGTTTCCGGTGATTGAAAGGCATACGTTAACAAGCCTTTTTCCAAGCCCTGATTTATTGATGAACGCACTTAAGATAAATACGCCGATAAAGAATATAACATTAATGTTGCCAAAACCGGTTTTAACAATGCCCCCAAAGGAATCGACACCGAACAGGGCCAACAGCGCCATTGCCAGCAGACCTGTAAAGTGGAACGGAATCGCTTCTGTTATCCAGAGCAGAAGGGCAAAAATCAAAACAGCCAGTGCATTCTGCCCTTCCGGTGTCAGCGTTGCATCTTTTATCGTAGCAATTGATGCCGGAAAGCTGACATTCTTAATAAATACCAACACAATAAGGCTAATACATATATAAATCCATCTTTTTGCATTTACTGATAAACCACCCGATGTACCCGATACATTATTTATATTACTCATAATCAATTTTCTCCATTTTATCTGATAATCTGCCTGCGCGGTGAGAAACGAAGATGATTACTCAGACATTTCATTTAAAATCTTTTCCGGTGTAGCCGGAAGTGAAGTGACCCGTACCCCCACGGCATCATAAATGGCATTCACAATTGCCGGTATTGTGGGCAGAGGAGCCGGCTCGCCAATTCCTTTTGCTCCAAGGGGACTAAAAGGATCCTTGTTTTCAACCAGACTGGTGCAAAACATCGGCACATCCACACTGGTAGGCAGAATATATTTTGCAAAGTTCCTGTTTACAGGCACGCCTTCAGATAATACAAAATTTTCCATAATAGCCTGTCCGATGCTCTGAACAGCGCCGCCTTCGATCTGCCCTTCAATCCCCTGAGGATTGATTGCTCTTCCAACATCATGGGAAGCCCAGATGCCCAGAACATGAACCTCTCCTGTAAACATATCAACGGCAACCTCCGCAATCTGGCTTCCAAACACATACGCCTGCCAGGGATTGCCTTCTCCGCTCACCGGATCCAAGGCTTCATGATGAGCTGTATACGTGCCTGAACCTAAAGGAACATAGCCCCTAACCTTTTTACAAATATCAACGGCCTCTTTAAGAGAAAGATCATAACGGGAGTGGCCCTGCACAAAAATTCTTCTGTTCTTCATACAGATTGAGGAAGAATCAACATTCCAGTAGGCTGCAATTTCCCTTATAAATTTCTCTTTTACATCCCTGCATGCATTTAATACCGCATTGCCAATCATATACGACTGTCTGCTGGCACCGGCATGGGCGGCTTCAGGAGATCTTGCTGTATCGTTATCCCCGACGGTAATATCTTCCGGATACATTCCAAGTTCATCCGCCGCAATCTGTGTTAAAACGGTCAGAATACCTTCGCCAATCTCAGTAACACCGGTTAATATCATAGCAGTGCCGCCGTCGTCAATTTCGACAAATGCTCCGGCCTTATCAACCGTTGCGCAGCGTCCTATTCCGTACCACCCTGTTCCGACACCGCGCCCGTATTTAAATCTTGCTTTACAAAGTTCAACAGCAGCAGGGGCCTTGAACTCACTGCCTGGTATGTAAGGCTGTACAGTCTGGCTGCCCTTTACATCTTTTCTCACCCGGCCTCTTACATTAGACGGCCCCGGTTCCCATGCGGCTATCCGTGCACATTGCTTCAGGGTCTCACAATAGCTCACACTCCCCAGTACCTGCCCGGTATGGGTAACCGATCCGTCCCTTACTCCGTTTATTAAACGCAGTTCAATTGGATCAATTCCCAAACGTTCAGAGCAGATATCCATCGTTGATTCGATTGCAAAGGTGGGCTGTAAGATTCCGAACGTTCTCATTGCCCCGGAAGGCGTATTGTTTGTATAGTAACCTTTTGAGATAACCCTGACGTTCTCTATTTCGTAAGGTCCCGCTCCCAATATGGCTGATTTGGCCACTGTTCCTTTTGTGGAAAAACAATAGGCTCCCCCATCTGATTTTAAATCTATTTTAACTGCTTGTATTTTGCCGTCTTTCCTCAATCCGATTTTATGGTGAATTAAAACAGGATGACGTTTACAGCTTCCAATCATGGAATCATTTCTGGAAAAGACCAGCTTTACAGGCCGTTTTGTTTTAAGCGCGGCAATGGCTAAAATACCCTGATAAATCATATCCTCCTTGCCGCCAAAGCCGCCGCCCACAGGCGTCATGATAACCCTGATTTTATTGATGGGCATGTCAAGAATTTTCGCCAAAAGCATGCGGTGATGAGTGATATCCTGATCACATGATTTTACCACCAATACTCCGTCAGGATCGCAATACGCAAGACCTGCTTCCGTTTCAAGATAGGCATGATCCACACATTGTGTAGAATAATCCTGTTCAACAATAATATCGCTGTTTCTAAAACCGTTTTCAACATCGCCTTTTGTAACAGATGTGAAAGAAACCACGTTGTCCGGGTAATCATCATGAACCACTGATTTACAGCCAATTGCATCGGCAATACCAGAGACAACAGGAAGCTTCCTGTATGTAATCTCAATTAATTTTTCAGCTTCTTCTGCCTCTTCTAACGTTTCAGCTACAATAGCTGCAACCGGTTCTCCATAAAAGCGGATTTTACCCTTTGCCAGAACGGGCTGATCATGATAGTAGACGCCAAACCCATCTTCGCCCGGCACATCTTTACTGGTAATAACCGTTTCAACCCCCGGCATCGTAAGTGCCTTTTCATAATCAATCTTCAGTATCTCAGCATGAACCTCCCTGCTTCTGACAAGGTGGACATGAAGCATTCTGGGCATCGTCATGTCGGCCGCATATTCCAGCGCGCCCGCAGCCTTCCCCTTGGCGTCCACTCTCTCTATCCGTGAACCGATGATTTTGCCTGTATCCGGAACAATGGAATCCAGACAATCAGCGCTTTGGTCATGATTCAGGATATCCCGTGCCAATTCTATGGCTTCAACTATTTTGACGTAGCCTGTGCATCTGCATATATTTCCGCCGAGACGTCTTCTGATTTCGACTTTATCAGGATGCCTGTTTTCTTTTAATATAGTTGTAGCTGCCATAATCATACCCGGAGTACAATAACCGCATTGAACAGCCCCGGCTTTTATGAAACATCTTTGTATAATACTCAACCCGTCAGTTCCAATGCCTTCTATGGTCAGAATCTCACAGTGATTGGCTTTGATAACCGGTATCATACAGCTCTTCTTCAGTACGCCGTTAATCAAAACAGAACAAGTTCCGCACTCTCCTGCATTGCAGCTCTTTTTTGTTCCAATCAAATGAAGCTCTTCTCTCAAAAAATCCGCAAGTCTCATTGACGGAGCAACATATTTACAAACTTTTTTGCCATTTACTTTTAATTCTATCTTTACAAGTTCTGCATTCATAATTTTCCACTCTTTTAAGATGCATTTTTGCGTCTTCGGCATTTGGTCAACACGGTACAATATTAATTTCTGCAAGTGATTCATAAAGACCGGCCAGCAAAAAGTTTCTGATGACTGTCTTTCTATACTCTCTTCTGCTTCTGGACTTAACAATATCTCCGGGAATACATTCGGCCATCTTCAGAATCATATCCTTTGAAATACGGTTTCCCTTCAAATTGTCCTCGATTTCATTTAATCTTACAGGAGCCGGTCCGATTCCTCCAAACACAATTCTGACATCCTTAAAATATTGATTCGTTTCATCGGCCTTTACTAAAAAGGCAGAGTTCACGGTTGAAATACACAAAGAGCGTCTAAGCCCGACTTTTTTAAAGGCACACCCGTAATCTTTTAATATGGGGCATGTAACTGACTGGATAACCTCTCCTTCAGACAACGAAGTTTTGCCAACGCCTTTAATAAAATCAGATAGCGGTACATCACTCGTGCAAATATCGTTTCCGTTTTTCCTAATCGTATGAACCGTTGCATCCATGGCCAATAAAGGCGGTATCAAATCAGCGCAGGGAGATGCGTTTGCCAGGTTGCCTCCAACTGTTGCAATCTCCCGTATCTGCTGATCTGCAAAGTAACTGGCTGCATGCCTCAAAACAGGCACAGTGTCAATTAATACCGGTTCTTCTAAAAACTGTTGAATTCTGGTATTTGCCCCAATTGTTATGAACCCGCATTTAGATTCAATTATGGAAAAATCTTCAATGCTGCTGATATCAATTGCAGAGTCCTGACCGTTAAAAGGAGTCCTTTCTTCTGCAAACAGATCGGTTCCTCCGGAAATAATATCAAAGGAATGAGCATTTTGTTCCATCAAACGGAAAAGTTCTTCCTTTGATTTCGGCATATAATATTTTTTGTATTGAAGCATACAATTACTCTCCTAGCCCGGAATCTTCACAACTACTTTGATTGCGTCGTCTATTCTTTCTTTTGAATATTTCAGGGCTGTAAGCAGATCCCCAAAGCCAAATGTATGAGTATGAATCAAGGAGGCGTCAAAGCGCTTTTCTCTAATCAGGGAAGCCGCTCTGTGAACAGCGCTTCTGCCTTCGCCTCTGATGCCAAAGAGAGAAATGTTATTGCGGACCAAAGCTGCCACATCAACCTCAACAGGCTTTGACGGAAAAGCAGCCAGACAGATTCTTCCGCCCCTTTTGACCATATTGGCTGCTTCATTAACAGCATTTGGGGCGCCGGAGCATTCCATTACATAGTGAACACCTTCACCATTTGTAATTTCTTTAACCGCCTTGACAACATCCTGGTTTCTGACATTTACAGTGTAATCTGCCCCCAGTTTTTTACCAAGCTCAAGTCTGTTATCTCTTGTACCGGTCAAAATTACCGGATTGGCGCCCAAAGCCTTAGCGACCGCAACCGCCATCAGACCAATGGGTCCTGGTCCGGTTACAACCACCGACTGACCTGCAATCAAACCGCCAAGGGTATCTAAACCATACATTGCAGTTCCGGCCGTCACAATCAGTGTTGCCTCTTCATCAGTAACATTGTCGCCCACATGGCACAACGTATTTACATTGTTGATAGCGTATTCCGCAAAGCCTCCATCCGTTGTAAAACCATTGGCTCTGTGGCCTTTATCGTTGCCTTCGTAGTTTTTGCCATAATTCAGGCACGAAGTATACATGCCCTCGCGGCAGCGCTCACAGCTGGAACAGCCGGCATGGATTTCCACTGCCACTCTGTCGCCAACTTTATACTCATCAACACCATCTCCCAGCTTAACAACGGTTCCCATATACTCATGACCGGGCGTAAAGCCCTTATTAAAAGGCAGACCGCCTTGAATCATAGCGGGGGGTCCGTTTTCAATGATTTCCAAATCAGTGGCGCAAATAGCCACCGCGTCAATTTTTACAAGTACCTCTGACTTTTTAGGCTGCGGAACCGGTTTCTCTTCCAACGTAAGTACTCCAGGATCCCCCAAGACCCATGCTTTCATTGTTTCTGGAATTTCATAATTCATAGAATATTTCCTCCTTTTTTATTGTACATTTTTTAAGTCATCCGTTTTCACAACAACACATGACCGTTTCCTCAGATAATGCAGTGCTCTTAATGGGCCTAAAAGCCAATCGTATGTTTCAGTTTCTGGACCCTTTCACACCAATTTCCAACATTCCAGTCCCCAAAAGAACCAAGGCCGGACAGCTCGTCTCTGCCGTAATATACGGGGACATGCACCAGGGACAGACCATCATGCTCATATGCCTGGCATAATGCTTTTTCAAGTTCCTCGGCCGTAGCTCCGCCATAGAATCCCTTCACCCCTTTGACTGCTTCTGCCATTTGAACGTAATCTACTATAACTGAATCATCGGTTTTATACTCTACGTCATATTGAGAGTGCTGCAGACTGGTAATAGCCCCCATACGCCGGTTATCAAACAAAACAATCATGCCTCTGAGTCCATGCTGAACCCCGTCAATTAATATCTGGGGATTCATCATAAAGCTTCCGTCACCGGTAAAGGCCACAGGGTAATCTTTTCCTCCTGCCAGTGCAAAAGCAAGCATGGAGGATACTGCAAATCCCATATAGGATGAGCCTGTGTCTGTTATTGTTTGTCCCGGTTTTTCATCTGTTACAATCTGGAACCCGTTTGCCTGAACATCCCCCGCGTCAAATATTTTTACGCAGCCATGCATATCCGCAAAGTCCACTGCCTTTTTGATGGCTGCTGGTTCTGTCAGAATGGACTCTCCCCTCTTTTCATCTACCAAGACAGGATTGTCATATCTTAGCTGCTTATAGGTCTCCCACTCCATTCTCTTATCCGTACATTCTTTCAGCCACTCAGGGTCAGATGTTTTATTTTCAGTTTTTTTCAGCAGCTCAATTATTTTTAAGAGTACTTCTTCTGCATCACCCTGTATGCGCACAGAATTATTATATTGGGCCAGGTCATCGTAATCGCAATTGATATTTATAATTTTCTTAGCCTTACGAAACGAGGTTCCTGAACTGTCCCATTGACAAACGCCTCTTGCTCCAATGGCAATCATTAAATCACATTCGTTCATAGCGTAATTTCCGCATATTGAACCCTTGGAACCGCCAACACTCATATTGCGCTTTTTTGAATATGGATATAAGCCCGGTACCTGCGGTCCGTGTACATATACAGCATCTGTCAGTTCTAAAAATTCCTCCAGTACTTCGGACGTGACATCTGCTGCTCCGCCTCCAACTTTGACTGTAATCCTGGACGAATCGAGGATAGCCTCCAGTGCGGCGTTGAAAACACTCATATCTGTGCTTATAACTTTTGACTCCTCTGATTTTTCAGTAAACTCAAGCAGATTGCAGCTTTTCATTAATTTGGGCTGGATATTCATGGGAAGAAGCATGTAAAATGGTGTACGTTTTGCCCTTCCATGGACTGCCGCATCTCCTCTTTTCAACGCTGTAAACACTGCTTCCGGCGTATGCAGCGAATATGCAGGCCCAAATGTTGACAGGAGCCGCAGAAACAGTTCCTGCTCTCTTTTGGGGATTTGCTGCATGTTAGGCCCTTCACTGTGGCTGGTTTCATCACCCATCAAATAATAGATGCCAAGGCCGTTGGCCAACGGAACCAGCGATCCGGCAGCGGCCTGTAAGGCACCCGGTCCAATGGAAGTAAAAACCGCCGGAACCTCATCATATTTCCATCTGAGCATAGCCGCCACATGGGAAGCTTCTACTTCATTCCGGACATTAACCGTCTTAACAGCATTTTCTTCTTCATATATACGCAGCACTTCACCGACATCAGTCATTCCATGACCGAAAATACCCACAAAGGTTTTCACACCCTGATTTATTAACCCTAACACAACTGCCTCGCTGAGGCTGATGTCCTGAAATTGTTCCAGGCTGCCAGCTTCCACAGCTTTACGAATTGTGCCGTGTGTTTTAATCTCTTTCGCACGTTTTCTTCTCTGTTCCATCATTTCATTCATAATTATCCCTCTATATCCTTTTTAATTTCATGTGCTTCCATCTTCCCCGCCTCTTTTTAGACATTTGCTTCCATTTAAACTTCCTTCCTCCTTCTGGTAATCAGTTCGGTTAAAATTACCCCTTTCTTGGATTTGATTATATCATAACGAGAATATGTTACAATACACAATCGGGAACTCGATTGCGCATTATGCAACCATGGGTAATTTTGTCTTTTTTCCACAAATAAACAAGGTATTTATAGTCATATTTGCCAAAGTAGTGTTAATGTAAGATATATGTTATAATGAGAGAAATCCATATGGGGTGGGGGATTCGATCCAAAACTGTTGGGGAAATCGGTAGATAACATAAAAAATATTGATGCCGGAATTGATACCGGCAAGGATTCTTATAGGAGCGATAAAATGATACAATCTCTTGATCGAGCAATGACAATTCTGTCAATTCTTGAACAGAAAAACACGGCAAGCGTTACAGAAATTGCGGAAGAATTAGGTGTAAATAAAAGCACTGTCTCCCGGTTAATGGAGACTCTGAAAAAACATGATATGGTGCAGGCAGATCCTGCAACAAAAAAGTATGGCCTGGGCTTTAAAATCTTATATTTGGGAGAAGGCGTAAAACGTAATATTAATATCATAACAATTGCCCGTCCCTTTTTGACAAAGCTTTATGATGAACTGGATGAAAGTGTACATTTATGTGCCTTCAATAACGATGCAGCCTATGTAGTAGATCAAGTCCAGTCAAATAAGGTATATAACCTGTCGGCTACTGTCGGCATGGCGGAGCCGCTGCATAGTTCCTCTGTCGGAAAGTGTATTCTTGCTTTCCGACCCCCTTTCGCTGCTGTGCGTTTGTTAAAGGACTACCCCCTGACAGCTTATACTCCCAAAACAATTACAGACAAGGACATTCTGATGGAACAGCTGGCAATCATACGCAGCCAGGGCTATGCAGTGGACGACGAAGAGATAGCTTTAGGCGTCAGATGTATTGCCGCCCCTATTTATGATTATCGCGGCGAAGTGAATTACAGTCTGGGCGTCTCAGGAACAACCAACAATATAAAGCCATCTGCCATGGACCGGTATCTCTCAGCACTGCTGTCTGCCAGCAGCCAAATCAGTTCTGCGCTGGGTTATAAATGCGGCAGACAAAGCCCGGAAGTTCAACCACCCGGTCCGTATGGAGATAGCGGCCGGGACGAATAAAACGGCTGAGAGTACAGAAAAGCGGACTCCCAAGAGTCCGCCATCCATGGTATGCCGCATTTATCAACTGGTTTTATCCCCTTTATTGTATCTGTCATGGTAAACGTGATTGCCCGTTACAGATGCAGGGGTCAGACAGAAATAAGGACGGCAACTAACTCAAATGAAACCCTCAGGAATTGCGGTCCTGAGGGTTTCCCTTTGTGCTTCAAATAAATATAATCTCTTTTGCCTGTTTATATTATATCAAGCACTGATTACAAAATCACTTAATAGTTTTAGCGTAAACCACAATGTTACTTATTGTTCAACGCTGCCTGTGCTGCTGCCAGACGTGCAATCGGAACACGGAATGGTGAGCAGGATACATAGTTCAGTCCAATCTTATGGCAGAACTCTACAGATGAAGGATCGCCGCCGTGCTCGCCGCAGATACCGCACTTAAGGTCTGCCTTTGTGGAGCGTCCCTTCTCAACAGCCATCTTAACCAGCTGTCCAACGCCTTCCTGATCCAGCCTTGCAAATGGGTCAGACTCGTAAATCTTAGCCTTGTAGTAGGAATCCAGGAACTTGCCGGCATCGTCACGTGAGAAGCCGAAGGTCATCTGTGTAAGGTCATTGGTTCCGAATGAGAAGAAGTCTGCCTCTTCAGCAACCTTGTCAGCAGTCAGGGCTGCTCTCGGAATCTCAATCATGGTACCGATATGGTACTGGATATCGGAGTTCTTCTCCTTCTTAACCAGTTCAGCAATCTCAACCACTACGTCCTTAACGTACTTAAGCTCTTTCTTCTCCCCAACCAATGGAATCATAATCTCAGGAACAATGTCATATCCGCACTCTTCCTTAACCTCGATTGCAGCTTCCATGACAGCCCTTGTCTGCATCTTGGCAATCTCCGGATAGGTAACAGCCAGACGGCATCCGCGGTGGCCCATCATTGGGTTGAACTCATGAAGTTCTGCACACTTGGCTTTAACATCCTCAACCGTCATTCCCATATCATCAGCCAGTGCCTTGATGTCATCCGGATCGGTAGGAACAAACTCATGCAGAGGCGGATCCAGGTAACGAACAGTCATAGGTCTTCCCTCCAGAGCCTTGTACATGGCCTTGAAGTCGCCCTTCTGGAATGGAATCAGCTCGTTTAATGCTTCTTCTCTCTGCGCAACTGTCTCGGACAGAATCATCTTACGAATTTTCGGAATTCTCTCTGCGTCAAAGAACATATGCTCTGTACGGCAGAGACCGATGCCCTCAGCACCCAGCTTAACTGCGTTCAGGGTGTCGGCAGGGGTATCAGCGTTGGTGCGTACACGCAGGGTCCTGAACTGGTCAGCCCACTCCATGATGCGCTCAAAGTTACCGCTTACAGTAGCTTCCTGTGTAGCGATGTCGCCCTTGTAGATCTTTCCTGTAGAACCATCCAGGGAAATATAATCTCCCTCATGGAATGTATGTCCGCCAAGTTCAAATACCTTAGCTTCTTCGTCAATCTTAATCTCGCCGCAGCCGGATACACAGCAGGTACCCATGCCGCGTGCAACAACTGCTGCATGGCTGGTCATACCGCCGCGGACAGTCAGGATACCCTGTGCAGCGTGCATACCCTCAATATCCTCCGGGGATGTCTCCAGACGAACCAGGATAACTCTCTCGCCTCTGCCGCCCTTGCCGGCATCCTTAGCCTCGTCAGCTGTAAAGTATACCTTACCAGCTGCAGCGCCAGGAGATGCAGGAAGCGCGCTTCCGATTACTTCGCCGGCCTTCAGTGCTTCCGGTACAAAGGTTGGATGCAGCAGCTGATCTAAAGACTTAGCCTCGATTCTGCATACAGCCTCTTCTGGTGTAATCATGCCCTCATCTACTAAATCGCAGGCAATCTGGATGGCTGCCGGAGCAGTCCTCTTGCCGTTACGTGTCTGTAAGAAGTACAGCTTGCCTTCCTCAATGGTAAACTCCATATCCTGCATATCCCGGAAATGGTTCTCCAGCTTCATAGCCAGATCCATAAATTCCTTATAGCATTCCGGAAGGTCCTCTGCCAGCTTGGAGATTGGCTGTGGTGTACGAACACCTGCAACCACGTCCTCGCCCTGTGCGTTAATCAGGTACTCGCCGTAAATTCCCTTTGCGCCGGTGGATGGGTTACGTGTAAACGCAACACCTGTACCGGAGGTCTCGCCCTTATTTCCGAATACCATGGTCTGAACATTAACAGCAGTACCCCAGTCGCCGGGGATATCGTTCATACGGCGGTATACGATGGCACGTGGGTTGTCCCAGGAACGGAACACAGCCTTAACAGCGCCCATCAGCTGCTCGGTAGGATCCTGCGGGAAATCCTCGCCGTTCATAGCTTCCTTGTAAACAGCCTTGAATTTTGCTGCCAGCTCTTTCAAATCATCAGCAGTCAGATCTGTATCAAAATGTACGCCCTTTGCTTCTTTCATCTCGTCGATGATTTTCTCGAAGTAGGACTTTGGAACTTCCATAACAACGTCAGAATACATCTGGATGAATCTGCGGTAGGAATCGTAAGCAAATCTTGGGTTGCCGGTTTTCTTTGCAAATCCCTCAACTGCAACGTCGTTTAATCCCAGGTTCAGGATTGTATCCATCATACCAGGCATGGACGCCCGTGCGCCGGAACGTACGGAAACCAGTAACGGATCCTCTGTATCGCCGAACTTCTTGCCATTGATACCTTCCAGCCAGGTAATTGCCTCAAAAATCTGGTCCTGAATTTCCTGTGAAATCTGCTTGCCACAGTTATAATATTCGGTACAAGCCTCTGTTGTAACAGTAAATCCCTGTGGAATGGGCATTCCCAGGTTTGTCATTTCTGCTAAGTTGCAGCCCTTGCCGCCAAGAAGGTTTCTCATTGCCGCACTGCCTTCGTGGAACTTATAAACCCATTTTGCCATAAGTTAATTCCTCCTCATGTTCTTGTAGACTGGCATTCTACGCTCTGTTTTATGCCTTTCATTTCTGAACGGAACAAATATATATGTCTTGTCCGTCCACCTCGTTCATTATATCACAAAGATTTCGCGAGTAAAGAGTTTTTCCGTGAAAATTTGTTAAATTTTAAGGTAAAATCGCTGTAAGCACTTTCATTTTCTGTCATTTTCACATATGCGTTGTTTAATCGTATATGCGAACTTTAGGTGTTGTATATACATAACTTTGCGAATAACCCTGAATCCGTCAAAAGCCCATCCCGGTTCATTTCCGTCTCATTTATGTAAGCTCTTACAATATTCGAGAGCAAATGGCTGGACCGAAACCATATAGCCAAAGCAAGTGTCATGTTAATATTACACCTTAAACCGGTAGCCGATAAACTGTCCCCAATTTAACCGTGTCTAAAGTTTTATACCTCTTTATCCCTTGTTATCTCTAGGAACTTTCCACATCTTACCTTTTCTTTCCCTCTCACTTTTTTCTAGCCGTGTTGCTTTCGGTAGTATTTGTGGTAGTACAGGAGTTTCATACTACCATGAGGAAAAGTAATGTTATCATCCTTCTTGTTCCATAGACATCTCCATCTGTATGAGATATAATGAATATGCTGTCGACTCTTTCCAGCAGGAAGGAGGTGTCTGCATGGAACTCTTAACTACTTTCATATTTTCTGTCATGGCAAGTGTAGCTGGCTACTACATATGCAAATGGTTAGACAGAAAACATAAAGACAGCTAACCTAAAATGAAATCCCGTGTACTGGCATACACGGGATTTCGCTTTGTGTCCACATGGTCTTAACTACTTTCTTAGCTATCTTTATATTACACTAAATTTAGTGTTATGTCAATATTACACCTTAAACCGGTACCCAACCCCCCATATCGTCTCAATATACTGCGGTTTGGCCGTGTTAAACTCTATCTTCTCACGAATCTTCTTAATATGCACCGTTACAGTGGCAATGTCCCCAATGGACTCCATATCCCATATCTTGCTGAACAGCTCCTCTTTGGTAAACACATGGTTGGGGTTCTGGGCAAGGAAGGTCAGAAGGTCAAATTCCTTTGTGGTAAAGGTTTTCTCCTCCCCGTTGACCCACACGCGCCGGGCTGTCTTATCAATTTTCAGGCCGCGGATTTCAATCAGCTCATTGGCCGGCTGCCCGCTGCCGATAAGGCGCTCATACCTGGCCATGTGCGCCTTTACCCTGGCCACCATCTCGCTTGGGCTGAATGGCTTGGTGATATAATCGTCTGCTCCCAGTCCCAGACCGCGGATTTTGTCAATATCCTCTTTTTTGGCCGAAACCATAATGATGGGCGTGTTCTTTACTTCCCGTACTCTCTTACATATCTCAAATCCATCTGTACCGGGCAGCATCAGATCCAGAATCAAAAGATCATAGTCTTCCTTCAGCGCCTTATCCAGACCGGAACTTCCGTCATTTTCAATCTCTACCTCAAAGCCGGACAGCTCCAGATAATCCTTCTCTAACTCTGCTATGCTCTCCTCATCTTCCACGATTAGAATCTTGCTCATCCTGTAAAACCTCCTGATATTTTCTTAGAACAAAATGTATCTCTGTTCCGATTCCTTCCTTGCTGGTGGCCCATATACGTCCCCCGTGGTCCTCCACAATCTTGCGCACGATGGATAAACCTATACCGCTTCCTCCCTGGGCTGAATTGCGGGAGGAATCCGTGCGGTAGAACCGGTCAAAAATATTGGGCAGGTCCTTTGCTGCTATGCCTTTTCCATTATCTTCTATTTCAACCTGGATAAAATCGCCTACGTCCTTTATCCTAATATTGATAATGCCCTTTTTCTTATCCAGATATTTTACGGAATTACTGATGATATTATTGATGACACGCTTCATCTGCTCTGCGTCGGCAATGATGACCACGTCTTCATCCACATAATTGAAATATCCCAGCTCAATCCCCCTGGCTTCCATATCCAGGCCAACCTCCTCCACGCAGTCCCGGAAATACTGGGCCACGTTGATCTTGCTGAAGGTATAGGGAATCTTATTTGTATCAATTTTGGAATAAAAGGTCAGCTCGTCAATCAGCCTGTCCATATCATTAGACTTATTGTATATGGTACGGATGTATTTGTCCAGCTTTTCCGGCGAAGACGCCACACCGTCCAGTATGCCTTCCACATATCCCTTGATAGCCGTAATTGGTGTTTTCAAATCGTGGGAAATATTGCTGATCAGTTCCTTATTATCCTTGTCATACTGTATCTTGTCCTCCGCGTTCTCCTTAAGCCGGATACGCATTTCCTCAAAATCCTGGCACAGCTGGCCTATCTCATCATCCGCGTCCACATCCAGTGTGAATTCCAGGTTTCCGTCGCGAATCTTCTTCGTGGCCTCCTGAAGCTTGTTCAGCGGACTGAGAATGGAACGGTATACCCAGTATGTCAGCACAATGCCTGCAAACACCAGAATGGTGATACCCAGTATCAGCATCTCCCTTATCATGGATTTTACTTCCGGTATCAGGTCATCCACATTGGAAATAATAAAAGCGCTTCCTTCCTGGCCGTCCGGAAAGGTGAAATCCATCTGCTTAATCAGGTGCTGGCTCTCGCCGTCCAGATAAATGCCGCCCTGTAAGTCTCCCTTCATCATATCAAACCTGGGCAGCTGGGCGCATATGGCCTCCCCCGCGGCTTTATTGCTGTCGCCGCAGTAAAGAATGGTATCGCCTTTTCGCACAATCAGATATGCATAATGGCTTTTCAGTTCAGCGTTGACCTTATCCAGATATGATAAATCGTTGTAGAGCCCCGGATCGTTGTCCAGTGTATTCCTGATATCCTCCTGGGAGCGCTTGGTAATACGGTTAAATATCTGCATGGAATTGCCTGAGAACAGATCCACCTGCTCCGTAAGTCCGTACTCCTTGGTGAAGGACCTGGTCTGATAATTGCTGAGTGCAAGAACCAGCAGATAAAACAGCAGCATGGGAACAATGGTTATGGTTAAAAACGCCACTGCAAGACGGGTCCTCAGTTTCATAAGCCCCATCCTCCTTTGTCATGATACGGTCTGACATTATGAGTACTGCATCGTATAAGCTTCCTATACAATGCAGTACTCGCTTCCGTCCGAAAACAAAGACAGTCTGTCATCCGTTATTGCTAGTATATCACAATAACTAATTTTCGTTTATAAAAGGTTTCTAAATTTTATGAACAAAAGTCCTGTTTTTCCTTGTTTCCTCCCGGATTTCTGATATAATGATAATATTGTCCTTATAAAGCAAGGACCAAAAGGACGAATGATTGGGGTTGTATTTTATGATAGGATTTTACAGCTACACGGTTGTATTGACATATTTGGGACTGGCTTCCGCAGCCATGGGCATGATTCTCACCTTCCAGGGTTTTGCAAAATACGCTTTGTTCTGTCTTGCGTTCTCCGGCCTGTGCGACATGTTCGACGGCAAGGTGGCCCGTCTGAAAAAAGACCGCACGGAAGATGAAAAGCGCTTCGGAATCCAGATTGATTCTCTCTGTGATGTGGTCTGTTTTGGGGCTTTTCCCATGATACTGTGCTACTCCATCGGTATGCGGGGACCGGCAGGCATCTCCATACTGGTATTCTATCTGATTGCAGGTGTCATCCGCCTGGCATTTTTTAATGTCATGGAAGAAAAACGGCAGGATGAGACAGATGAAGCCCGTAAGTACTACCAGGGACTTCCCATCACCTCCATAGCCATTATTCTGCCTCTGTTCTGCACCCTGCGCCCTCTGCTGGGCCACAGATTCCTGTCAGAGCTTCACATCTGCATCCTCACCGTGGGTCTGCTGTTCATCATTAATTTCCCGCTGCGCAAACCCGGCTGGAAAATGCTGACCCTTCTGGTCGCCATTGTATCCTGTGCACTGATTAAGATATATTTCTTCTGATAATAAAGAAAGGTGTGATTCCATGCAATATGCAGACAGAACCGGCCGTTCCCTGGGCGGCAGCACCCTCCAGGACCGTTTCCTGGAGAATCTATATGCCAGCTTTCTGGGACGTATGCTCATAAAACCGCTGGTCCATCCGGCTGTTTCCAAAATCTGCGGCGCTTTTCTGGACTCGCCACTGTCAGCGCCCATCATTCCCGGCTTTATGAAGTCTGCCGGTATCTGCGCCGAGGGCTGCGAAACACCGGCCGGCGGAAGATACCGCTCATTTAATGCCTTCTTTACCCGCAGAATGCTGCCGGAGGCAAGGCCCTTCGACTCCAGGGACCATATATTGTGCAGCCCCTGCGACGGGTTTGCAAGCGTTTATCCCATCCATAAGAACATGCGTATCACCATCAAGCACACCCAATATACGCTGGAGCAGCTTTTAAGGGACTCCGGCCTGGCTGCCCGCTACGCCGGCGGCACTGCCCTTCTCTTAAGGCTCACTGTATCAGATTACCACCGCTATGCCTATGTGGACCGCGGACGGCGCTCCTCTTACCGCAGGATTCCCGGCGTGCTCCACACAGTCAATCCGGCAGCCGCCAGCCGCCGTCCTGTCTACAAAGAAAACTCCAGGGAGTATTCCCTGCTGCGTACCGGTTCCTTCGGCACAGTGCTGATGATGGAGATAGGGGCTCTTATGGTGGGAAAAATTGTAAATCATCACAAGGCTTATACCTGCATTGATGTGTTCCGCGGTCAGGAAAAGGGCTACTTTGCCTTTGGCGGTTCCTCCATCCTGCTGCTCTTCCAGCCCGGCACCGTCGTCATTGACAGGGATATCATGCGCAACACTGCCCTGGATGTGGAAACCAGGGTACGGATGGGCGAAGCCATCGGCCAGGCAATGACAGCAAATGAAATGAATCCAAACGAAATGAACTCAATTAAATGATCCCAATTTAAATGTTCCCAGCACAAAACCTCCGCAGTTCCTTCCCGGAACCGCGGAGGTTTTTCTTCTGCATTTCCATGCAGTGCCCTTTTATCTTCTAAAACATAAACTTCTCAGCAAAGTAGTCCTTAAGCTCAGCAATCGGAACCCTTACCTGCTCCATGGTATCCCTGTCGCGGACTGTTACTGCATGGTCTTCTTCTGAGTCAAAGTCATAGGTAATACAGAATGGAGTTCCGATTTCATCCTGTCTCCTGTATCTCTTACCGATATTGCCCCTGTCGTCAAACTCGCAGTTGAAATATTTGGAAAGCTCGGTGTAAATCTTTTCAGCACCTTCATTCAGTTTCTTGGACAAAGGAAGCACACCCACCTTTACAGGAGCAATGGCCGGATGGAAGTGAAGGACAGTCCTTACATCGCCTTCCCCGATTTCCTCTTCATCATAAGCAGCGCACAGGAATGCCAGCGTCACGCGGTCAGCTCCCAGTGAGGGCTCGATAACATAAGGAATGTATCTCTCCTTTGTCTCATCGTCAAAGTAGGACATATCCTGTCCGGACACCTTCTGGTGCTGGCTTAAGTCATAGTCAGTCCTGTCTGCAATGCCCCAAAGCTCGCCCCAGCCAAACGGGAACAGATACTCCAGGTCTGTGGTAGCCTTGCTGTAGAAGCTCAGCTCCTCAGGAGAGTGGTCCCTGGCCCTCAGCTCATCATCCTTGATTCCTAATGACCTTAACCAGTTGATGCAGAATTCCTTCCAGTAAGCAAACCACTCCAGGTCTGTGTCAGGCTTGCAGAAGAATTCCAGCTCCATCTGCTCAAACTCCCTGGTACGGAATGTAAAGTTTCCGGGCGTAATCTCGTTGCGGAAGGACTTGCCGATCTGGCCGATGCCGAATGGCACCTTCTTCCTGGAAGTTCTCTGTACATTCTTAAAGTTAACGAAAATACCCTGGGCAGTCTCAGGACGCAGGTAAACCGTGCTCTTGGCATCCTCTGTTACACCCTGGAATGTCTTGAACATCAGGTTAAACTGGCGGATATCCGTGAAGTCATGGGCGCCGCAGCTTGGACAGCAGATATTGTTGTCATCAATGTACTGCTTCATCTGCTCCTGTGACCAGCCGTCAACAGAGCCTTCCATCTGGATTCCATGGGCGTCGTTATAATCCTCAATCAGTTTGTCTGCGCGGAATCTCTCTTTACACTGCTTACAGTCCATCAGAGGGTCAGAGAATCCGCCCAGATGTCCGCTGGCAATCCATGTCTGGGAATTCATCAAAATAGCACAGTCAACGCCTACGTTGTAGGGGCTCTCCATGATGAACTTCTGCCACCAGGCTCTCTTTACATTATTTTTCAGTTCCACACCCAGGTTGCCATAATCCCAGGTATTGGCCAGGCCGCCGTAAATCTCAGAACCTGGATACACAAAGCCCCTGTTCTTGGCCAATGCCACGATTTTCTCCATTGTCTTTTCCATATCTGCATCCTCTCTTCTTAATAATTATAGATTTAATATAAATTAAATTATAAGAATTACTTTAATATGATGTAACTGGTTCCCTCTCCGGAAGTCTGCACCCGGTTGGAATCCTTCAGGACGCAGCCCTCGCTTACATACTGGATTTTTTTCTCCGTCACAATGACGCCCTGTCCCGCAGCCTTGACCACCATGCTCTGTCCGTCCTTAAGAGCTGTCTCCTGGTCCACCGCCTTCCCCTTCTCATCCTGAAAGGAAACCTCCGCAAGTTCACCGGACATGGCTGCCACCCTGCCTGTATCCAGTTGGGTGAACGGCACATTATAATCTCCAATCTCCTGGGCAAATTCAATGAGACGGCCCGGAGCGTCGTATTCCGTAACCAATGTGGCTGTTCCGTTTCCCATGCTGGCTGAAACAATGGCCACCGGAAGTTTCTCAGAGCCTTCCGCATTTTCATAGGAAGCAGCCTTACCCAGTCCGCTGTTAAAATCAATGATTTTCTGTCCGGCCGAGTTCTTTAGTTCGTCCTCCGTATAACTGCCCTGCTGGTAAGTCTCCACCGAAGCCCACCTGACACTGCCGTCGCCTGCCACGTAGACGCTGTTCTCAGTGGGGGCTTGGGCTCCCCCCATGCCTATCCTGGAGCATCCCGTAACCACCGCAGCCGCCGCTGCCAGCAGCAGAATCCCCTTCACAATCTTCTTCATAAATATTCCTTCCTCATACTTCTTTGCCGCCGTACCGGGCATATGGACATATTATATCCTCTGAATGCCATAATTTCAAGCCTTATGACGGATTTTATGCTGTCAGGGTTTCCAAAATTTCCAGGGAACGGAACTCATGGCGCACAAAATACCGTCTGCTTTTTTCCACAACAGACTCAAATTCCTTCAGCACTTCTTCCTTCAGCGCAAATTGATAAAGGGATTCCGACGGTGAGCAGATAACATACTCCCAGGCATAATGACAGGAATCAGAGACCGGAACCGGAGGGTCCTGGGTGTATTCCCCGTTGATTACCATACTCTTAAGCTCGAAAACCCTGCGCACAAGCCGGTTGGGAAGGGCCGGACGCAAAAGAGCTCTGAGGGACTGGTACAGGAGCTTTAACAGTTCCGTGCCGTCCAGATTTTCCTGGGCGAAATAAGCTGCGGTTTCCAGAAAATAGGAACCATAGCAGGCTGCCTCCATGTCAGTGGACAGCCCGTCAAAATAATTGGTAATCTGGGCTGACTGGAGATTGTAGGCATTCCTGCCTTCATAAAGGTTAAAATTACCAAAACAAAAAGGCCTGCTGGCCGCCATCAGAGGATTGCCCGGTTTTCTGGCGCCATGGGAGAAGGCTGTAATCTTCCCCCTCTCCCTTGTGAGCAGCACCAGACGCCGGTCAAAATCCCCGGAGGGAGCCGAAAGGAGAACCATCCCAGTTAATGTTACTGTCTCTCTCATTTCCAGTTTCTTCCTCCTCTCAGCATTTCCATCAGACCCTTGTCAAATCCCTGTGGTTTTTCCACCGTCAGCGTTGTAAAACCAACAGTTATCCACATTTATATGTGAGATTTTTTCTCAAATTTCTTTTTGATTATAGCCGTAGTTCTTCATATACAGCTCGCTGTCCCGCCATTCCTTTCTTACCTTAACCCACAGCTGCAGGTTCACCTGTGTGTCCATCATGCTTTCAATCTCTTTCCTGGCCTCTATGCCGATGCGTTTCAGCATGCTGCCGCCCTTTCCGATAATGATGCCCTTGTGAGATTCTCTCTCACATACAATACTGGCCTCAATATCAATCAGGCCGCCCTTGCGCTCCTTCATCTTCTCAATGGTCACCGCAATGCCATGGGGAATCTCGTCGTCCAGAAGGCGCAGCGCTTTCTCGCGGATAAGCTCAGCAGCAATCTGGCGCATAGGCTGATCCGTCACCGTGTCCTCATCATAGAACTGCGGGCCGTAAGGCAGGTATTTGAAAATCAGCTCAGTCAGCAGATCCGTATTCTTATCCTTCAACGCAGAGAGAGGTACGATTTCCGCAAAATCGCAGACATCCTTGTAGGCCGCAATAAAGGTAAGGATTTCATCCTGGTTCTTTATTGTATCAATCTTGTTGATTACCAGAATGATTGGGGTTTTTACATTCTTAAGCTGCTCCGCTATATGGCGCTCCCCTGCGCCGATGAAGGTGGCAGGCTCCACCAGCCAGAGAATCACATCCACTTCCTTCAGAGTGTGCTCAGCCACGTTCACCATATATTGGCCCAGCTTATTCTTGGCCTTATGGATACCAGGGGTGTCTAAGAAGATAATCTGTCCCCTGTCATCTGTGTACACAGTCTGTATCCTGTTTCTGGTTGTCTGGGGCTTATCAGAGGTAATTGCAATTTTCTGCCCAATCAAGTGGTTCATCAAAGTGGACTTACCCACATTGGGACGTCCAATCAACGTAACAAAGCCCGATTTCTTCTGTATATTCTCTTCCATTTAATTCTCTCTTCCTTAAAATTAGTGGTAAAGGTTCTTCACCTCACCAAACATGCTCTCCTGGGCGCGAATCTGCTGGTCATTGCCAATCACGCACAGCGCCCTGGTGTCCAGCACAGCCTGTACAATATCAGCCAGCGCCTTTATATCCTCCTGGGTCACATCCAGAATCTGTTCCCGCTCCTTCTGCACCATCTCATCCGTCACACCGGAAAGGTATGCCGACAGATTCCTGGCTCCCCTCAGGGAAGGCGTAAGAGGCGTATCAACATCGCTCATGGTGCCGATGACATATTTTGTCATGTCCCTCTCGTCAATGGAGAAGCTTCTCAGATAATCCGGAATTCCTTCATACACCTGGTTGGTGGCCTCCAGGTTGGGGTCCCTGTAGGATACCAGGCATCCATCGCCTGTGCGGCTGAAGCTGCTCATGCATCCGTAAGCGCCTCCCTTTACCCTCAGGTTCATCCACAGATATTCATAGTTCATGATGACCTTTAAGACTCTCAGCGCTCCTGTGTATTCCAGTTTTCTTCCTCCGGCTTCCTTTCCCGCAAAGGTGCCGCACCTGGCCACATAGTTAACCTGGGACGCTGTCTTAAAGCCCTCATTGCGGTTGTCGGGCCGGAATACAAATTCATACGTTCTCCCGTCTCCCTTTCCAAGGACTGAACGGAAGGTCTTAAGTTCTGCAGGCAGCCTGCTGTAGCCTTCTGTATCAGCCGTGTATGCCACCAGCAGATTATCTGATGTAAACAGCCGGGCGCAGACATCCTTAAGCCTGGCAATCAATTGTCCTCTGCCGGAAGCATCCTCCGCGAACCTGCGGCTGACATCCTCCAGAAATTGATAATATCCAACGCCTCCGGTCATATCGTTGAAGGCCGCTGACGCAGAGAAATATGACGAAGCCCTGCCAACCGCCGCTCCATGGGAAGCATCCTCCATCTTCATCCTGGCCCTGGACCTGGTCTCGTCCAAAATTTCACCCAGGCGCTTTTCATCATCCAGTTTGGATCGGGTTAGAATCTCCGCCAGAATGGAGAAGGCAAAGTCCAGTTTATGGTACAACACCTTTGCGCTGGCAACAAAGGCCCCTGTAAATTGTCCTGGATGCGCTGCATCCGGATAAGACGACACCGCAAAGCTCACACCGCCGCTGTTGAGGTAAATCTCGCTGGTCAGATCCCCGTAGCTGTAGTGCTCCGTATCCACATATCCCAGCACTGCCTTAAGAAGCCCCACATAAGGCAGATCCTCCACCGGCACCCGGCTGGTGTCAAACAGTACCTTCAGATATCCGATTCCGGAGGTGAACAGGTTGCTGTGGATGACGTTCACTCCGTCCTCCATCTTGACCTCATAAGAAAAACGGCCGCCTTCCCGTTCAATATCCTCCCGCTGCAGCATGGGGATTTTTTCCAGGTCTTCCTGCTGTGACGGCTCCTCCTGGTACTCCTTTAACTGCCTGGTCCGGGCAGCCAGGGCCTCAAGCTCCTCCCTGCCAAGGGATTCCTTATAGGCCTTCAGCCTTTCAGCCAGATTGCGGTCCTCCTCAGCTGTCTGGTTCACCCTGGGGCGCACCATGATAACCGCCTCATGGGGATTATCCAGCAGATACCGGTGTATCAGCTGTTCAAAATAGCCTTCCTCCACCGCCTTTTTCAGATAGTCAAAGGTTTTCTGGTATTCCAGATGGAGGGTGGGCTTCCCGTCATACAGCCAGCTGTCCAAAGACCAGAGTCCGTACATAAGGCCCTTGGGAGCAGAACCGTAGTCCGCCTCGCGGTAACGGAACTCATAGAGGTTCAGTCCGGCCAACAGGCTCTTTCTGTCAATCCCCTGGTCAGCCAGCCTTCGCAGCGTTCCCTTTACAACTGCAAGGAATTCACCCTTTTGCTCCGGATTGGCATTCTTGGCAATGACGGAAAAATACGGCTGCAGAATCCCGCAGTCATAGCCTCCCAGTATATCCTGACCAATCCCCGCATCAATCAATGCCTGCTTCAAGGGCGCTCCCGGCGCATTAATCAGGGTATATTCCAAAATCTGGAAGGCCACATAAAGTACCGGATCCAAATCCGTACCCACCACGGTATTGATGGAAAGATAGGTCCTGTCCTTTGTCCCTTCCTCCTCTGTGACAGAGTAGGTGATTTCTCTCTGGACCGGCTGTTCAAAGGGCGGCTGCAAAGCTATGGCCGAGTCTGCATGGCAGTCCTCTCTGTCATATTGTCCCAGATATTCCTGGTCCAGCCATGTAAGCTTCTGGGCCATATCCATGTCCCCGTAGAGATAGATATAGCTGTTGGCCGGATGGTAGTAATTGCGGTGGAACGCAATGAATTTTTCATAGGTAAGCTCCGGTATCACGGCAGGATCTCCGCCCGACTCATTGGAGTAGGTCGTATCCGGAAAGAGCACATTTCTGGTAAAACGGTCCAGAACACTTTCCGGTGAAGAAAAAGCGCCTTTCATCTCATTATAGACAACGCCGTTGATAGCCAGCTCATCCTCCGGCGACTCCAGTTCATAGTGCCATCCCTCCTGAAGGAATATCTTTGGCTCCCTGTAAATAGCCGGGTGGAGAACGCCGTCCAGATATACGTCCATCAGATTCTGAAAATCCTTGTCATTGCAGCTGGCAACAGGGTATACGGTCTTATCCGGATACGTCATGGCATTCAGAAACGTGTTCAGCGAACCTTTTACCAGTTCCACAAAGGGGTCCTTGACCGGAAACTTATCCGAGCCTTCCAGTACACTGTGTTCCAGTATATGGGGAAGTCCCGTACTGTCATCGGGCGGTGTACGGAAACCGATATAGAACACTTTGTTCTCATCCTCATTGGACATCAGAAAAATCCTGGCGCCGCTTTTTATGTGTTCCAGCACCATGGCCCTGGAGTCCATTTCCTCCACGTACATCTCTTCTGACACGCGGTAAGCGGCCAGCTCTTTTACCTTTTCCAGATTCCTTCCATCTGCCATTGCTTCAATCTCTCCATTCTATCGTTCATTCAGTCATATGGTGATAATAGCTATTCTGCCATTTTTCCCGCGGCCCATACACCGGCCATCTCATATGTTCCGTCCATACCGTCACATATTCCCCATGAGCCTGTCCTTCAAAATAGAAGCACATTCCCTCACGCACAGATGGATAAACAGAACCGGGTCGGATTCCGCAGATATGCCGTATACGTTGTCAAATCCCCATTTTTCCGCTGTAAGCCTGGCACGGTAAATATGGAAATTACTGGTGAGAACTCCTATTTCCAGCGGCTTGTCCGGTGCAATGGCATAAGGAACCGAGCCTGTTTTTCCGGGCATGGGGATGATTTCCTTCTTGTCCTTCATCCGGTCCTGCTCTATGACAATCTTGCTGTAAGCAATGTTCTCCACCGTGCTGGTGGAATCGGACTCCATAAGCAGCTGCCTGGGACTGACCCCGTTGTACACCAGATAATCATACATGACCTGGGCTTCGCTGTCTGATTCCCCCGGCCCCTTGCCGCCGGAGAGCACCAGAATGGTGTACGGATTCTCCTCCGCATAGACAATGGCCCTGTCCAGACGCTTTTTCAGGGAATTGCTGACCGTGTGTTCCTTGACCCTGGCCCCCAGCACAATCACATAATCCAGATTGGCCTTTCCCGGCGTGGCTGCTCCCAGAAATACCAGGATACAGAGGATTCCCAGCACAGCCACCCCCGCAATACAGGTGGTAACCACCGACACCGGCACCCAGCGGGGAATCCGTTCCATATTTCTGGCATAATACCATTTTCCATATACCAGAAATACAAGCAGGGCCGCAAAAAACAGCCATATGAAGGCAAATGAGGTGCTTATGCCTGCATACACAACTATGATTATAAAATAAACAACGCAAAGCACTGCCAGCCCAATGAGTATTCCATCTAACATCCCAAGGCACCTCCTGTCTGCCGGAGCCAATAAAGCCCAGGCGCAGTTTCTTCCTCCCGAATTCCGGACAATCAAATTTCCAGTCTCTTCCAGTTCTCAGTTCTGTCTAATCCACGGCCTCTTCTTTTCTCCGCAGGATATCAAAAACAGACACATCCCCGGACAGCTTAACCCACAGAATCTGCTTTGGATGGGGAGCGCTCTCCTGCTCATTGCCCTCATGGTCTGTTATGGACTCCACTGTAACTTCCAGGTTCTGTCCGTCGGGCTTCATCACCTCAATGGTCTCCCCCACAGAAAATTTATTTTTCTGTTCAATCCTGCACCGGCCCAGGCTGTCCGTTTCTTCCACGGTCCCCAGGTAGGTGTAGCTCTTTACATAGGTGCTGCTGTCATATATGTGGTCATCCGCAGTGGGCTTGCCGAAGTAAAAGCCAGTGGTAAACCTGCGGTTGGTGCATTTTCCAATTTCTTCCCTGTACCACGCCAGATTCTTCCTGTACACAGCCGGATCCTTCAGATAATCATCAATTGCCCTGCGGTAGGCCCTGGTGACAGTGGCCACATAGAGAGCTGTTTTCATCCTTCCCTCTATCTTGAAACTGTCGATTCCGGCATCCATCATCTCCGGAATATACTCCACCATGCACAGGTCCTTGGAGTTGAATATATAGGTGCCCCGCTCATTCTCATATACAGGCATATATTCTCCCGGTCTGGTCTCCTCCACAAGGGAATATTTCCAGCGGCAGGGGTGGGTGCAGGCGCCCTGGTTGGCATCCCTTCCCACAAAATAATTGCTCAGAAGGCATCTGCCGGAATAGGAAATGCACATGGCGCCATGGATAAAGCTCTCTATCTGCATATCCTGGGGTATGTGGTCCCGGATTTCCCGGATCTCCGCCAGGGACAGCTCCCTTGCAGACACCACCCGCTTTGCCCCCAGTCCATGCCAGAACAGATAGGTCCCGTAATTGGTGTTGTTGGCCTGGGTGCTTATATGGATTTCCATGTCAGGAAGAATTCTTCTGGCAATGGCGAACACACCCGGATCTGATATGATGAGCGCGTCCGGCGCCACATCCCTCATCTCTTCAAAATAAGCCTCCACCCCCGGCAGGTCTCCGTTATGGGCCAATATATTGGCCGTCACGTAGACTTTGACCCCGCGCGCATGGGCAAAGGCAATTCCCTGTTTCATCTCTTCATTGGAAAAATTATGGGCCTTGGCCCGCAGGCCAAAGGCCTCACCTCCGATATATACGGCATCTGCCCCGTAAACAACGGCTGTTTTCAGCACGTCCAGGCTTCCGGCCGGTATCAGTAATTCTGTCTTTCTCATTCCACTCTCTCCGTGTATTTGGTACTGACGGCAACTCCGTCCCCTATGGGGATGATGGCTGTCTCCAGTCCCTTTCTGTGCTTAAGCTCGTAGAGATACCGGCGCATCCTGCTGTAGATGGTCCTGTTCCTGCGCTCCACTGCAAATCTGGATTCCACGATATCTCCGTCCTGAAGTACATTGTCCGATATGAGGACTCCCCCTTCAGGCATCAGCTCCAGAATCATGGGCAGCCAGTGCAGGTACTGGCCTTTTGCGGCATCCATGAACACCAGGTCAAAGGTCTGGCCCCTAAGTCCGGCCAGAAGGTCATCTGCATCCCCTTCCAGAAGGGTGATACGCCCTTCCTCACCTGCCATTTTAAAATGATCCCGGGCCGCCGGAATCCGTTTTTCATACTTCTCGATGGTGGTGATGCGGCAGTTTTCCGGCATCACACGGCACATGAGAAGAGAAGAGTATCCCACAGCGGTTCCTATCTCCAATATACGGGCCGGTCTCAGGGCTGCCACCAGGGTCCTTAAAAGGGCTGCGGTTTCCCTGCGTATGATGGGCACCCTCTCCCTTTCCGCTTCCTGTTCTATGGAATCCAGCAGGCTGCCCTGGCTGGATTCCAGGGAACGTATATAGTCCGTAATCCTGTCATTTACAATCATTGGGTTCCATCCTCTGCTGCATCCTCAATCCATCCGCCTTCCATCTCCTGGTCCTCGCCTTCATAGGTCTGCTCATTGGCCTGGGCTTCCCGGGAGTCAAGGGCATTCTCCCCTGACCGCGCCCCGGGAGCCGCGTCAGCCGGTATTTCCCCGTCTGTCTCTGCCGCTGCGGCTGCACCGTCCTGGGACGCAGCTGCCGCAGCCGGAGATGTCTCCTGGCCCGAAGCACCGCTGTCCCCGTTTTCCTTCTCAGACGTCCTGCCCTGGGATGTCTTGGCTTCAGCTGCCTTGGCGCCGCCGGACTGGGCCGGTTTTGCGCTGTCTTCGGTTTCCGGCTTTTCATTGAGAAGCTGGAGTATTTCCTTGGATGTCATGGACGTATTAAGGGTATAGGTGCCCGGATAGATGGTGTCGTAGTCATAGAACTTGCTCTGGAAAATAAAGGCAAACTCACTTTTAATAAGCCCCTTATGCGCAAGAAACTGCGCAGCGTCAGACACGGATTCCTTTGTATCAATCTGGACTACCATATCCTGTCCGGGGGCCTCGTCCACTGCCTCGGCAAAAAATATCTCATGGCCAAAGGCATAGCCCCTGGCAACCGCCTCATACAGCAGCAGGATAATCAAGGCATATACCATGAGCTTCACGGATATGCCGATTATGGTGGTTGTGATTTTGTTGATTTCCCTTGTTCTATTGCTCATAATCCATTCCTCTTATCCTGCCCGGCGTCTTCATGACCGCGGTATCCCGTACCGGTGTGCTGCCTGGGCGGCAGCACACCGGTCCGTTATCTGTTATACCTCCATGATAATTGGCAGAATCATGGGATTGCGCTTCATGCGCTTCCACAAAAAGTCACTTAAACTGTCTTTAATGATGTTCTTTATCTTACCCCAGTCGCTGACATGGCGGTCCAGGCAGTCCTGCACTGCGTCGTACACAATGGTGTGGGCCTCCTCCAGCAAATCCTCGGATTCCCGCACATACACAAAGCCTCTGGACACAATATCCGGCCCCGCAAGCAGCTGGTTGCTGTGCTTCTCTAACGTCAATACTACTACAATAATACCATTTTGTGCAAGGTTTTGTCTATCCCGTAATACAATATTGCCCACATCGCCCACACCAAGGCCGTCCACGAAGATGCCTCCGCAGGTAACGTGGTCTATCACCTCGCAGCTGTCCTCGTCCAGGGCCACCACGTCGCCGGAGTTGACCATGACAGCATTTTCCTTCTGTACACCCATAAACTGGGCCAGTTCCCTCTGTGCCATACGGTGGCGGTACTCGCCATGGATGGGGATGGAGAACTTTGGATGCACCAGGGAATAAATCAGCTTCAGATCCTCCTGGCAGGCATGTCCTGATACGTGGGTATCCTGGCAGATTACCTCAGCGCCCTTCATGGACAGCTCGTTCACCACATTGGCCACTGCCTTTTCATTTCCGGGAATCGGCGTGGAGCTCAGCACCACCACATCTCCCGGCACAATGGATACCTTCTTATGGATGCTGGCAGCCATCCTGGAAAGGGCGGCCATGGACTCGCCCTGGCTTCCCGTGGTAATGAGCACCGTGGACTCCGGCGGGTAGTTCTTCAGGTGTTCAATGTCGATGAGGGTTCCCTCCGGCACATTGATATATCCCAGCTTGCTGGCAATATCCATGATAGTCACCATGCTGCGGCCTTCCACCACCACCTTGCGCCCGTATTTGTACGCCGTGTTCACCACCTGCTGAACCCGGTCCACATTGGAGGCAAAGGTGGCCACGATGATGCGCCTGTTCTGGTGCTCCGCGAATATGGCGTCAAATGTCTTTCCCACCGTACGCTCGGACATGGTGAATCCGGGGCGGATGGCATTGGTACTGTCTGCCATCAGGGCCAGCACGCCCTTCTTGCCCAGCTCCGCAAAGCGCTGCAGGTCAATGGGATCCCCAAACACCGGCGTGTAGTCAATCTTAAAGTCTCCTGTGTGCAGCACGGTTCCCACCGGCGTAAATATAGCCAGGGCGGATGCGTCCTGGATGCTGTGGTTTGTCTTCACGAATTCCACTCTGAAGCATCCCAGGTTCACGGACTGTCCGTGCTTCATCACCTTGCGCTTGGTGTTCTTTAAGAGGCGGTGCTCCTCCAGCTTATGCTCAATCAGGGCAATGGTCAGCTTTGTGCCGTATACAGGCACATTGACCTGCTGCAGGATATAAGGCAGGGCGCCGATATGGTCCTCATGGCCGTGGGTGATGACGAAGCCCTTCACCTTGTCAATGTTCTGCTTTAAGTAGGTCACATCCGGTATAACCAGGTCAATGCCCAGCATGTCGTCCCCCGGGAAGGCCAGTCCGCAGTCCACCACAATGATGCTGTCCTCATACTCAAAGGCGGTGATGTTCATTCCAATCTGCTCAAGACCGCCTAATGGAATGATTTTCAGCTTGCCCTTTCCGTCCTTTTTTCCATCCCGCGCCTTCTGTCTGGCCGGTGCGGGAAGCGCCTTTGATTCACCGGAATTTCTGGAGTTCTTGGACTCCCCGGAATTTCTGGATGTCTTGGACTCTCCGGTATTCCTGGACTCCCCTGAACCTCTGGCCGCCTTGGACTCCCCTGAACCTCTGGCCGCCTTGGACTCCCCGGAATTCCTGGACGCCTTTGCGCTGCCGGTTCCCTTGGAGGTCCTTGCGCCGGCGCTGTCTTTGGACTCCCTGGCAGCAGTTCCGGTCTGGTTCTCTCCCTTTTGTCCGCTCCTGCTCTTTGCCTGACCCTGTCTGGAACCCGTGTTTTTCTTTTTCTGGGCTTCCCCATTTCCTCCCTGTTCCTTGGAAGCAGTCTTTTTCTGGGCCGGTCTCCTGTTCTGGGACTTCTTCACAGGCTGCTCCTGTGGGGCCGCAGCTCCTGCTGTCTCCTGGATGCCGGTGTCCTGGGCATTGTTTTCCTGTACGGCCTGAATTGTTGCCTGTGCAGCTGCCTCTGGCGCCACCTCTGCCGTATTCTCTTTTTCTTCTAAATTCAAATTGATTCCTCCAATCTTTCTTTCTATCTATTTCTCAAGGTCCACATCTGCATCGCTTAACAGTTCTTCAAACACTTTCATCAGTGCGTCCAGTTCGCTGTCGTCTTCCACAAACTCATACACGGCCTCAGCGTCCTGCTGTCCTGACATATCCTTAAGGATATAGCACTCTCCGTCCTCGCCTTCCGGCGCGTCTGTCACAAGCAGATAACTCCTTGCATTTATCCTTGTTTCTTCCAACACATAAAAATCCACGGATTCTCCGGAATCCGTCACCATGGTAATCATATCTTCTCTCGTCTTTTCTTCCATTTCTTCTCTCCTGGCGCCTGTCTGTCACGCCTGACGCGACCGGCCGCATTGTCCATGTCCCAATTGCATCCTAACTATGCTGCAAGCTGTCCAGATACCCCTGCAGAATCATGGCTGCCGCAATTTGGTCCACGCTTTTCTTTCTGTTTTCCCTGCGAACACCGCTTTCAATCAGAACCCGTTCTGCCGCCACTGTGGTGAGACGCTCGTCCCAGAGGATAACCTCAAGACCGGTACGCCTTTCCAGAGCCGCTTTGAACTCCTGGGTCTTTTCCCCGCGCTCGCCCACTGTATTGTTCATATTCTTAGGATAACCAAGAACAATACGTTCAATCTCGTATTCACCAATTAATTGCTCAATCCGCGCAAGGGTCTGACGCATCTTATTCTCGCTGGCCCTGGTGATTGTTTCCACTGTCTGGGCAGTGATACCTAAAGGATCGCAGACTGCCACCCCAACTGTTTTCGAGCCAAAATCCAGACCCATTATCCTCATATTCAATTCCTCCGGTAAACGCAAAAAATCGGAATGCACCATAAAAGCAGCTGGCCTATGGCCAACTGAATGCATCCCACTCATATCCATCCGTACATTACTGTAAAGGCCCGTTTCCGGGCCTTCTGTTATTCACGCCGCATATCCTGCCTGCCCGTGGCGGGCCGGATGCCCCTGGAGCGCCTCTGTAGATTGCCCCGGAACCAGTCTGAAACAGTTCTTATTTCAGACGGGCATCAATATACACAGCCATCAGTTCCTCCAGAATCTCATCCCGCTCAACCTTCATGATAAGACTTCTGGCGCCCTTATGGCTGGTAATATAAGTCGGGTCCCCAGACATGATATAACCCACGATCTGGTTCACGGGATTATACCCCTTTTCAGTCAAGGCAATATATACCTGCTCCAGTACGTCGCTTACTTCTATCTTTTTGTCCTGAACAGCTTGAAAATATTGAGTATCTTTTATATTGCCCATGTCATCACGTCCTTTAAGTATTCTTCTCTATTCTACATTATATTTTGCTATTCGGCAATAGATTATTTTCTTAATTTTTTCTAATTATTGTCATGTTTCTGTAAAATGTCGCACAATCTTTCGGTCTTTTCGGAAATATGTTCCTTTTTTTAAGAAAATTCTACCTTTAACATCTCATCGTTCAGCAGCCCGGAAGCAAAAAGCTCCATAATACGCCCGCCAAACTCTTCCCGGTTCATTCCGTCCTCCAGCGGCAGGGCTGCTTTGACATACTGAGGAGTATGGCCCATCATATACCATTTTCCCCCAATCTCAGCTGCCTCCTCAAACAGGACCGATACACGGCTGCCCGCAAAGCGCTCCCTGTACTCACGCGACATGGTCTTTTCCAGCTCCAGCAGCACATCGCTGCGCCGGGCCTTTACCTGCTCCGGAACCTGGTCCTCCATGACAGCCGCCCTGGTGCCCTGGCGCTTTGAATATTTAAAGACATGCATCTCATAAAAACGCACTGTCTCCAGAAATCTTCTGGTCTCCTCAAACTCTTCCTCTGTCTCTCCCGGAAACCCTGCAATCACATCCGTTGTAATGGCCGGGTGGTCAAAGATCTCCCTGAGTATGCCGCAGCGCCTGAGATAATCCTCCGTGGTATAATGGCGGTTCATGCGTTTTAATGTGGCATCGCAGCCGCTTTGGAGGGAGAGGTGGAAATGAGGGCAGAATTCCGGCAGTCCGGCCAGCTTTTCGGCAAATTCCCTGGTGATGATTCTCGGCTCCAGGGAACCCAGACGGATGCGCTCCAGTCCCTCCACCCGGTGAATCCGCTCTATCAAATCCCACAGGGGGCCGCTGTCCCAGTCTCCGCCCTTTACCGGGCTTCCTTCCATGTGCTCTGTTCCGTAGGAGCTTAAATGGATTCCAGTAAGCACCACTTCCCTGTACCCCCGGGCCACCAGCCCTTTAACCTCAGCCTCCACATCCTCCGGCTTCCGGCTTCTGACCCTGCCTCTGGCATAGGGGATAATGCAGTAGCTGCAGAACTGGTTGCAGCCGTCCTGGACCTTGATAAATGCCCTGGTATGTTCTCCCAGGCGGCTCACATGAAGCTCCTCATACTCCCGGGCCCGGGCAATATCCAGCACATAGCCGTCTTCATCCCCCTGCCTGTCCTTCATGTATTCTTCCAGAATATCCGCCAGACGCGCCTTATTGTTATTGCCCACAATGATATCCACGCTGTCATCTTCCTTCAGGGCGTCGGATGCCACCTGGACATAACAGCCCGCCGCCACCACCACAGCCTCAGGATTTAACTTCTTTGCGCGGTGGAGCATCTGGCGGGATTTGCGGTCCGCGATATTGGTCACGGAACATGTATTGATAATATAGACGTCCGCCTTCTGGTCAAAGGGCACGATTTCATAACCGCGCTCCTCTAACTGCTGCTGCATGGCTTCTGTCTCATAAGCATTCACTTTGCATCCCAGGTTATGCAGGGCTGCTTTTGGCATTGTAAAACCTCCTGTTTACGGTCTGTTGCGACCCTTTATACATGGCTTGCGCCCTATGGAACTCTAACCAAATTACCATATTGTTACTGCGTTTTTCATGCAATCTCACTATTGACTTTTAGTCCCCCTGTCTGTAGTATTAAAGCAAAGCAGGATTCACTGCAAACATAATCCATACACACTTACCACAAGGAGGGTTTTTCTCATGAAAACAGTTCGTATTTCGTTAAATTCCATTGACAAGGTTAAGTCATTTGTAAATGATTTATCTAAGTTTGATGTTGATTTTGATCTGGTTTCCGGCAGATATGTGATTGATGCAAAGTCTATCATGGGCATCTTCAGCCTGGATTTATCCAAGCCAATCGACCTGAACATCCATGCCGAGAGCGGCGTTGATGACATTCTGGCTATCTTAGCACCATACATCATCGCTTAATCTGCTGATTCTTCATCCGCTGCCCAGGCAGCGTGACAAAGCACATAGGTCATCAGAAACCATCAGAGTCTGCCGAGGCAGACTCTTTTTTGCGTTTGTTTTTGCGTTTGCTTTCTGACTTTCTGATCGGCCCGGCCTGTTTTTGCGTTTGCTTCCAGGTCAGGCCGGACTGTTTTTCCCTTACCCCTGGCAGAGAATCTGTTCCGTGGTCTCCAGAGCAGTCTCCACCAGCTGGTCGATTTTCTCCTCCAGACGGCGCTCCGAACTGTGAATCACATTGATATTGGGCTTTGTCACCGGATGCTTGGCCACAAAAATGGTGCAGCAGTCCTCGTAAGGCTGTATGGATGTCTCGTAGGTGCCGATTTTCTCAGACACATCCACGATTTCCTGTTTGTCAAATCCAATGACAGGCCTGAACACAGGCATGGTGCACACCTCATTGGTGGCTGCCAGGGACTGTAAGGTCTGGGAGGCCACCTGTCCGATGCTCTCGCCTGTAATGAGGCCGATGGAGCCGGTGCGCTCCGCGATGGTCTGGGCAATCCGCATCATATAGCGGCGCATGATGATGGTCAGCTCCTCATGAGGGCACTTATCATAAATATAGAGCTGGATGTCCGTGAAATTCACCACATGGAGATTGATAGGGCCCGCGTATCTGGCCACCAGGTTTGCCAGGTCCACCACCTTCTGCTTTGCCCGTTCGCTGGTATAAGGCGGGGCATGGAAATACACTGCGTCTATCTTCACGCCTCTCTTGGCAATCATGTAGCCTGCCACCGGGCTGTCGATGCCGCCGGACAGCAGCAGCATGGCCCTGCCGTTGGTTCCCACAGGCATGCCTCCGGGTCCGGGTATCATCAGTGAAAACAGGTTGATCCTCTGGCGAACCTCCACATGGAGAATCACATCCGGGTGATGGACGTCCACACGCATCTGGGGAAACGCTTCCAGAATCACCTCTCCCATGTCGCGGTTAATCTGCTCCGAAGTCACGGGATACTGCTTGTCCCCCCTGCGGGCATTTACCTTGAAGGTGATGTTCTTATCCGGATAAACCTGGTCCATGTACTCCACCACATGTTGTTTCAGGTTCTCGTAATCCTTATCCTCAATCTGCACCATGGGGCAGATATCCGCGATGCCGAATACACGCTTCAGCGCCTCCACCGCATCGTCGTAATCATAGTCTGTTTCCGCCTTCACATAGATGCGTCCTGACTCCTTGGTGACGTCAAACTGCCCCTCCACGCTTTTCAGCGCATAGCGGATCTGCTTTATGAGGGCATCCTCAAACATATACCGGTTTTTGCCCTTGGTGCCAATCTCTGCGTATTTAATTAAAAATGACTGGTACTGCATCTTTTACCTCTTTCTGTCGCTTAATCGTCCCCTTCATTGTCCTGCGGGGGCGAATCATTTACACGGTTCAGCCTCTGTGGTACCTTCTCAGCACCGGCAGAAGCTCTTCCAGGACTTCCATGCAATAATCTATCTCTTCTCTTGTGTTGAACACGCCGAAGCTGAATCTCAGCGTGGAATCCAGCAGTTCCTGCCTGACCCCGATGGCCTTTAAGGTTCCGCTGATTGCCGGGTGATTGGAAGAACAGGCGGATCCGGAAGAAACATAGATTCCCTTGTCCTCCAGGGCGTGAAGAAGGACCTCGCTTCTCACCCCCTGAAAGCTTGCGCTGACAATCTGGGGCGCGCTCTCCATTCCCTTGCGGCTGTTGACAGTGACGCCCGGCAGGGACGCCATGCGGTCTGTCATATAGTCTTTCAGGCCGGTAATATACTCCACCTTCTGCTGATGGTCTGTGTAGATTTCCCTGGCCGCCCGGCCCATGCCCGCGATGCCCGGAACATTTTCCGTGCCTGAACGCATGTCCTTTTGCTGGCCTCCTCCGTAGAGAATGGGACGGATCTTCACCTTCTCGTCAATATAGAGAAACCCCACTCCCTTGGGGCCGTGAATCTTATGGGCACTGACAGATAACAGGTCGATTCCCTGCTTCTTCGGGCGTATGGTAAGCTTGCCGTAAGCCTGGATGGCGTCCACATGGAAAAGGATGGCCGGATTCTTCCCATGGATAAGGGATGCTATCTGCTCCACCGGTTCAATGGCGCCCACCTCGTTGTTCACATACATGATGGATACCAGGATGGTGTCCGGTCGGATGGCTGCTTCCAGTTCCTCCAGGGAAATGTGGCCCTGGCTGTCCACAGACAGATATGTGACCTCAAACCCCTGCTGCTCCAGATAGGCCAGGGGGTTGTAAACCGAGGCATGTTCGATTCTGGTGCTGATAATGTGCTTTCCGGCCCTCTGGTTGGCCATGGCGGTGCCGATGAGAGCCATGTTGTTGGATTCCGTGCCGCCGGAGGTGAACAGGATTTCCTTATCCCTGACCTTTAATGTTTTAGCAATGTCCGCCGCTGCCTGGCGCACATACTGCTCTGCCTCCATTCCCTTTCTGTGCTTGGCGGAGGGATTGCCGTAATCCTCCGTCATGGTCTTTACCACAATATCCCTCACGCTGTCAAACACGCGGGTGGTGGCTGAATTGTCAAAATATGCTTCCATTATACAAACTCCTTTACAGCGCCCCTTCCAGCCGCATCATTAGCACCGACAGCAGGGCCAGCCCCGCTGTCTCCGTCCTCAGTATCCTGCGTCCCAGGCTGATGGGCCGCACGCCTTTTGAAAGGGCCAATTCTATCTCCCGTTCATCAAAACCGCCCTCCGGGCCGATAAACACAGCAATGTCCTGCCCCGGCCCTGCGGCATCCAGCTCTGTCTTTGTGCCGTCCATCCCCGCCTCATGTTCATAAGGAATGAGACGCACGGAAAATCCCTGGCTTTCCACATAGTCAAAGGCTTCTTTTAAGTTCATAATGCCGGATACCCTGGGAACCAGGCTCCGTTTGGACTGCTTGGCGGCGCTTTCCGCAATGGCCTGCCACCGCTTGACCTTGGCCTCTTCCTTTTTGGGGTCCAGTTTAACCACCGTGTTCCTGGTGGACACAGGCACAATGCCTGCCGCCCCCAGCTCCACAGCCTTCTGTATGATGAACTCCATCTTATCAGATTTGGGCAGTCCCTGAAAGAGCCAGATTCTGGAAGGAAGCTCTCTCCCCTCCTCCTCTGTCTCAAGAATCCGTACCGTGACTTCCTGTCCGGCGATTTCCTCCGCCTGACACAGGTAATCCCTGCCGGTGCCGTCGCTGACCAGCATTTCCTCCCCCTGCCTTATGCGCAGGACATTCTTTATGTGGTTCACGTCAGATCCGGTTATCCTTATCAGGCCGTCCTCCACCTGCTCAGGGTTCACAAAAAAATGATGCATGGCTTTCCCTCAGGTCCTTCCTTATTCATCCTATTTCCTTCTGGCGGTCACGCTCACCCATTCTCCCTGGTATGTGATTTCCACCACTTCCAGCTCCGGACAGCGCCCAAAGGCCTCCTTCACCGCCTCCTCCTTCATATCAATAATACCGGAGGTGATGAAGATACCGCCTTTTTTCAGATGGGCCGGTATCTCATCCACCAGCAGAATAATAACATCCGCCAGTATGTTGGCCACCGCCACATCGTACTTACCGTATCCCGCCCATTCCTTGACGGAAACATCGTCTATGATATTACCCTGGAGTACATGGAACCTGTCTTCAGGAATGCTGTTGGCTTCCAGGTTCTCCCTTACGGCGTTGATGGCATTTTCATCCAGATCCGTGCCCCACACCTCTTTTGCCCCCAGTTTCAGGGCTGTGATTCCCAGGATGCCGCTGCCTGTTCCCACATCCAGCACCGAGGTGTCCCGGTTCACGTACTTTTTCAGCTGGCGGATGCACAGCTGGGTGGTCTCATGCATGCCTGTTCCAAAGGCCGTTCCCGGGTCAATCTGCACCAGAAGCTTGTCCTTGTGCTCCTCCGGTATGGTTTCCCAGGTAGGCTTAATCAGAATATCGTCCACTGTAAAGGGCTTAAAGTATTGTTTCCAGTTGTTAATCCAGTCCTTGTCCTCTGTCTCCGACGCGGTGATGGTCCTGGCACCCAGATCCGCAAATGGAGACAGCTCGTCCAGGCCCTCTTCCACCCGTCTGAGGTAATCCGCCACATCCGCGTCATCATCCAGGTAAAAACTTATCCTGGCAACCCCTTCGTCCGGAGGAAGCTCAGGAAGAATGTCAATAAACATCCCCTTTGTCTCCTTCTCTGTCAGGGGCACATTGTCTTCGATTTCGATTCCTTCTATACCAATGTCGTCAAACATGCTGCTAATCAGGTCTACAGCCTGTGTCGTTGTAGTTAATGTAAATTTTTTCCATTTCATGTGATTCTCTCCTATTTCCTATGTGCTGTTTACAGGCCGCTTATGTGCCACTTATGTGCCGCTTACTATTTTAATGAACAATACCCCAAGCACCGCCAGTACCACGGGACGGACCACTTTCTGGCCGTCGTGGGCCACCATGCCTGCACCGATGTAGTGTCCCGCTATGGAACACACGCCTGCTGTAAGCCCCAGCGGGTAGTAAACATTTCCGGTGGCAATAAAGGTCACCAGGGCCGCTATATTAGAGGAAAGATTGATTACCTTTGTCTGGGCGGAGGCGCTGCGGGCGTCCATCCCGGCAGCCCCTGTGAGAATCAGAATCAGGAATGTTCCTGTTCCGGGTCCGTAAAAGCCGTCATATCCCCCCACAAAAAAGGCCGCCGCCATGGAGATGGCAAACACCTTATTTCTGGAAATATCTTCCGTCCTGTCCCTGGCTCCCATATCCTTGTTCCTGAGCACGTAGAATGCCACAACGGGCAGCACCACAATCATCATGTGCTTGATGACGGATTCCGGCACCATGAGGGCCAGATGGGCGCCCAGAGCCGAACCCATAAGGGCTGCCGCCGAGGAGCACACCGCCATAAGCACCTTTCCTTTGAGAAAACCGTGCTTTGCCAGCCGGGCCGTGGAAACAGTGGTGCCCATGGCCGAGCTGAGTTTATTGGTACCCAGGGCCACATGGGCGGGCACCCCTGCAATGAGATATGCGGGCAGAGCAATAAGCCCGCCGCCGCCTGCAATGGAATCCACCAGTCCGGCCAGGAACACCAACGGGCACACAATTAGATATTGTAACATGATTGTATCCTCTTTTCTGTAAAACAACCTTTATATTATCACATATTATGTACACTGGCAATAAGCGGCAATTTTTTTTTGCAATAAAAAAGCCCCGCCCTGCATTAACATTATGAACGGATGAAAGAAAGATGCCGGGGCAGGAACGGGCAGCCGCGAAAGCCCCAGGGGACAGGGATTCCGGAACATACAATCATAAACCTAAAGGGCGGCAAAAAGCCGCACGAAATTCCAACATTGCATTACACTCCATCACACACACATACCGGATGGAACGGCTCCCAGGCATTGAACCAAAATACAAAAGAAACGGATTACCATACAGTTACCATATAAATAAGGATACAAAAGAAAAAATTGCTTCTGGTCTTAAAGTTACCATACGACAAAAACAGAAAACCCCGGCGCCTGCTTGCCACAGGCGCCGGGGTTTTCCGGCTTTCACAGGGGATTATGCAGGCTTACAGATCTCTTCCCGCAGCGCTTTTGCCATCTCCTGATATTCCTCCTCCGAGAGAAGCACTTTCTCCACATCATCATGGAACGCCTCCCCCCACTGAAGTCCGCCCTTGTATTTGGGAACCACGTGTACATGTACATGGGGCACGCCGTCCCCAAAGGTGGCATAATTGATTTTATCAGGATGATACAGGTTCCAGACAGCCTGGGCTGTCTTTGCCAGCTCTGCAAAATATCCCCTGTTTTCCTCTTGGGTCAGCTGAAAATACTCTGTCTTGTGGTCCTTAAACATCACAATGCATCTTCCCTTATGCTTCTGGTCGCGGTTCAGGTACACCGTGGAATAGTCCAGTTTGCACACCTCAATCATCAGGCTGTTTAATTTCTCTCCATTTTCACAGTAAAAACAATCGTTCATTTATTTATCCTCCATTTTATTGTGTCAATCCCATACCTGTTTCATAACAAATATCCGCTACTTCACCAGTCCCAGCATGGACGGAATCCACATGGACATGGCCGGCACATAGGTTACCAGCAGAAGCACCACTGCAATGGCCGCAAAAAAGGGAAGCAGTGTCTTAATTACGCCCTCAATGGATATTCCCACCACCTTGCACCCCGTAAACAGAATCACCCCAACCGGCGGTGTAATGGTGCCGATACACAGGTTAAATACAATCATGATGCCGAACTGCACCGGGTCCATGCCAAAGCTCTGGCAGATGGGCAGGAATATAGGCGTAAAAATCAGCACGGCCGGCGTCGGGTCCATAAAGGTTCCCACCACCAGGAGAATCACGTTCATCAGCAGCAGAATCACATACTTATTGCTGCTGAGAGACAGCATGGCGTTGGCAATGGCAGTGGGAATCATGGTATAGGCCATGACCCATGACATGATGGATGACACGCCAATCATAAAAATAACAATACAGGTGGTCTTGCAGGAACTCAATATAATGGACGGCAGGTCTTTTATTTTCAGGGAGCGGTAGCAAAGGCTTAAAATCAGGGCATAAACCACCGCAATGGCAGAACCTTCCGTGGCAGTAAACACGCCTTTCAGAATACCGCCGATTACAATGATAATTAAGAGCAGGCTGGGCAGGGCATCCCACAGCACCTTGAGCGCTTCTTTGGGCGTCACGGAAAAGGTTGACACGTACCCCCTCTTTTTTGCCATGTATCCCGCAATAAACATCAGGGAAATACCCCAGGCAATGCCCGGTATGTAACCTGCCATGAACAGGGCTGCCACGGATACGCTTCCCGCCACAGTGGCGTACACAATCAGCGTGTTGCTTGGCGGAATCAGCTGTCCGGTGGGGGCTGACGCAATATTGACCGCAGCCACATAATCCTTGTCATATCCTTCTTCCAGTTCAATAGGAGCCATGGTGCCGCCGATGGCTGCGGCTGCGGCTGTTCCGCTTCCGCTGATGGCGCCGAACAGCATATTGGCCACAATATTGGTCTGGGCCAGGGAACCGGGCAGGCGTCCGCTGATAAGCCTTGCACAGTTAACCAGCCGTATGGCGATGCCGCCGTTGTTCATAATGTTGCCGGCCAGGATAAAGAAGGGGATGGCCAGCAGTGAAAATGAGTTCACACCGGTAAACATCTTCTGGGCGCAGGTCACGATGCCCGGACCAAAGGGAAGTATGGTAATCATGGCCAGCGCCGACGACATACCGATACTGATACCGATGGGCACTCCCATTACCAGCATGACAACCACCGAAATAATCATTATAATTCCTGCTATAACAGCAACATCCATTACGCTTCCTCCTTACTGCACGCCGTGTTTTTAAATTCCTTCATAAGTGCCGTGACATTGTAGAAAAAATAAAACACAATGCTGATTCCGCTGAGCGGGATGGCTCCGTAAATAATTCCCATGGATACCTGGAGGGCGGAATCCATCTGGCCCATCTGGCGCACTGCGCCCATGTAGCCTCCGGCTGCCATCACTCCCAGTCCGAACAGGGCAATGATGATTTCCCCTGCAATGTCGCACACGATTCTTCCCCGGGGCGGAAGCTTGTCCTTTACAAAGGGAATGTTCATATGCTCCCTTAATCCAAACACATAGGCAGCGCACAAAAGCACCATCCACACAAACATATACCTTGCCAGCACCTCGCTGACAGCACTGGGCTTATTGAAAATATAGCGGGTAATCACCTGATAAGTGACCAGAATGGTCATCACCGACATAAGGGCGATACAGCTCACTTCCAGGACCCGGTCAAACAGTTTCTTCATCTTCTCCATGTCATATCCTCCTGTTATATCCTCATCTATCTGGCCAGCGCCCGAATCCCGTCGTACAGTTCCTTCCCAAAGACAGAACCGCTGGTGGCCTCCTCATGAAGCTTTTTGCAGTTTTCCTGGAACGGTTTGATATCCACATCCACAAAGGTGACTCCATGTTCCCTGGCAGATTCCTTGGCCGTCTCAATCTGTTCATTCCAGAGATTAAACTCATCCTCCACAGAGTCTTCCAGGATCTGCGTCAGAAGCTCCCGATCCTCCGGCTTCATGCGTTCCAGATATGCGCTTTCCGCAATCACCAGGTCGGGTATCATCACATGCTGGGTTTTGGAAAATACAGGAGCAACCTCGTAATGCTTCAGGTCCACATATGTAATCTCATTGTTCTCGCCGCCGTCCAGAACCCCCTGCTGAATGGCCGTGTACACCTCGCCCTGACTCATGGGGGTTCCCACACCTCCCATGTATTTCATCATTGCAACCATGGTAGGTGATTCCATGACACGTATCTTCATGCCGTCCAGGTCTTTCGGCGTCTCAATGGGTTTGCCGGTATACACATTCCTGGATCCAGCGGTGTAAGCCGCCATGACCTCAAAGCCCTCTTCCTTGGTGGACTCAAACAGCGGGTCCAGGATGCCGGAGGTAAATACTTCCTTCTGGTGTTCCTGGGAATCAAATATATAAGGAAGTCCCAGGATTGAAAAATCCTTGTTATAATTCTCCACCATGGCATTATTGACAATGGCCATCTGGATTGCCCCGTTTTGTATCAGCTCCAGGGTGGCTCTCTGGTCCCCCAGCACCTCATTGGGATAAATCAAAAACTCATATCTCCCACCGGTGGCCTCCTTAAACCTCTCCCCTGCGCGTTCCAGCGCCTGGTAATGAGGATGGGTGGGCGCCTGATTGTAAGCGATTCTTATGATTCCCCCGTCCAGCTGTCCGCTGCTCTTGGAGCATCCGCTACAGGCCAGTCCCATGGCCAGCAAACCCATGGCCAGCAGATATCTCTTTCTCATGAAATATTCCTCCTGTCAGTTGTTTTGATACAACTTGTTGTATGTTTTACTTTGCACTATCCCCTCTTGCCTCAAATAATAGCACATGTTGTATGTTTTTACAAGGGTTTTTTCAGATTTTTTATAGAAAATGTATTGTTTCCTTAATAATGCAAACCGCTTTCATACTACCAGTTGTAGTTTTATTTGCTTTTTTTCGCAATTTGCTATTGACTTTTCTCATTTCCAGGTTTATCATTAAGGCATAATCAAATACAACATGTTGTATTATTATCCCATAACATTTTTACATTCATTACCTACATGTATCTTTTAACCATGTAAACAACAAAACACACAGCAGGAGGATTCATATTATGTTTGAAATCGTGAACAACCGTCAGGTCATTTTTGGAGAAAACAAAATCAGTGAAATTCCCGGACTTTTAAAATGGTACGGGTGCAGGAAGGTATTTTTTGCCGCCTACAGCAGCAGCGCGGACAGTTACATAAGGATAGCCCGGGCATTGACAGAAGCGGGCATTGAGCATGTATGCTATGACAAGGTAGCAGGCGAGCCGGACCTGCACATGATTAACGGAGGCAGGGACATTTTCCTGGACCAGCACTGTGACTGCACCCTGGCTCTTGGAGGCGGCAGCGTCATTGACACGGCCAAGGCCATCGGCATGCTGGCCGTGAACGGCGGCAATGTGGAGGATTACCAGATGAACGGAAAGCAGGTAACCGCTGTTCCTCCCCTGTTCATCGCTGTTCCCACCACCTCCGGCACCGGAGCCGAGGCAACTAAGACAAGCGTTGTGCTCAACAACTACAACGGTCTGAAAAAGAGCCTTTACCACACCACCATGATTGCGGACATTGTAATCCTGGATCCCTCCCTCACCACAGGTCTTCCGGCAAAGATAACGGCCGCAACCGGCATGGATGCCCTGAGCCACGCCATTGAATCCTACGTTTCCCTCAATGCCAGCCCCCTGACCGAGATGTACGGCCTGAAGGCAATTGAGCTTATCAACCAAAGCCTGAAAGATGCATGCCAGAATCCCGGGGACCTGGAAGCAAGGGGCAATATGATGCTGGGCAGCTATCTGGGAGGGCTTGCCATAACTGCCGGAATCGGCATTGCCCATATCATGGCGCAGCCCCTGGGCGCAATGTACAAAATCCCTCACGGCGATGCCTGCTCCATCTTCCTTCCCGGCTCCATGGAACTGAACCTGGATTACGCCGAGTCCAGATACGCCAATGTGGCAAAGGCCCTGGGCGTTTCCAAAGCAGGCTGTACGGACCGCGAAAACGCCCTGAACGCCATCCGCCGCGTCAGGGAAATACGCAGGGAAATCAACGCCCCTGTTTCCCTGGCTCCCTACATCACAGAAACTCCTGATATGGATTTCATCATTGAGACAGTGAAAAAGACCACAGGCCATATTACCTGCAACCCCTGCCCTCTGACGGAGCAGCTCATGAGAGATGCCTTTGAAAAGGCCATGGCTGAATAACCGGCAGACAGCAGGTTACGGCTTACGGCTGGTTACGGCTTATGGCAGGTTCCGGCTTGTGATTTCATGGGTTCCGTGATAATATAAAAAATACAACATGAGGTATGTAAAAGAACGGAGGAACCATTGTGAGCCAGAGAATGAGCCAGAAAGAAAGCAAGACTTTTTTATATAAAAAGGTATATCAGGATTTAAAAGACAGAATACAGAACGGTGAGTATTTAAGGGACGCCCTGCTTCCCTCGGAACGCGAGATTGGAGAGACATACCAGGTGGACCGGACAACGGTCCGCAAGGCGCTCCAGCTTTTGGTGGATGACGGGCTGGTTGAAAAGAGGGCCGGTAAGGGGACCGTGGTGGTGTGGAGGCCAGACCAGGAACAGACTCAGTCTCGTCCCGTGCTGCGCCCGGAGCGGAGGAACGGCCCCATTGCCTTCCTTCTTCCAAGAGGGGATAACAACAGTTCCCGCATTACCCAGCCCTTTTATTCCCAGCTGTTCTACCGTGCGGAAAAGGAATGCCAGAAGCTGGGGTATACCCTGGTTTACTCCACCCTGGACGAGACGGATCATTTCGACGAACTGGTGCAGGCCAATGGATTTTCCGGCATCTTCTTTGTGAGCAACGTGTCCCACCGCCATCTGGACCGGGCCCTGGAGTTAAGGATTCCTTCCATACTGATAAACAGTTACTATGAGCGCATGCCGTCCATTCTGTCCGACAACTTCAGCGGGACCTACACCGCATGCCGGTATCTCATTGAACGGGGACACAAATCCATCGGCATCATCAACGGCAACAGCCGCTACACCACCAACAACGAGCGCTGGCGGGGCTGCGTGACAGCCCTGCGGGAGGCCGGGCTATCCTTAAAAAATGAATTCTGCCTGGGCGGCACTTCCTGGGAATTTGAGGCAGGACTGGCTGCCGTGGAGCAGATGCTGACCAAAAATACCGTCTATCCCACTGCCCTGGTGGCCTTTAACGACCGTCTGGCCCTGGGGGCCATCCAGGCCATCCACCAGGCCGGCCTCAGGGTTCCGGATGACATCAGCGTCATCGGATACGACAACTCGGACCAGGCAAAATACTCCATGCCCAAGATTACCACCGTGGAAATCCATGCGCCCCTTATGGCCCAGACAGCGTCCAGAATGCTGTTTCAGCAGATTGACGACTATGAGGTGCTGACCGTCAAGGTACTGACCCCTGTGGAACTGATCGAGCAGGACAGTGTCCGGCCCCTGGAATAGCTACCGGATTAAAGCCCCGTCCGCTCCCACCACATAGCCGTCCGGGGTTGTGGTATTCACAAACAGCCGTCCCATGGTACCGTCGGACTGGGTATTGAAATAATAAAGCTGACCGTCTATCATCTGCCAGCCCGTGCGCATCATGCCCAGGGTGCCGTCATCCAGAGGATTCAGATAATACCGGTTTCCGTCGCTGTCCGTGAACCATCCCGTCAGCATATATCCGTTCTGGTCAAAGCGGTACCAGCGGTTATGTATCAGCTGCCAGCCCCCGGACAGCCAGCTGCCGCCGCAGAGCTGGAACCACCAGCCCCCCGGACTGTATCTCCAGCCCTGGCCGTACTGGACCCCGGGCCCTCCATTGTAATACCACCAGTCGTCATCGTCCCAGTCATCCCAGTCTTCCCAGTCATCATCGTTGGGATCCCACCAGTATCCGGGATCAAACTGGGCCGTGGACGTATCCGGCACATTGGTATTAAAGCCGGGGTAAGCCCTGACCGTATTATCTGTGGTAACCTGGGCATTGCCCTGAGGCGCCGACGGGCCGCCGTAATCATAGGTCCCTGACGGCGCAGTCCCATAATCATACTCCACACCGGGGCCGCCCCTGCGGTAATGGTCATAATACCAGCTGTCTCCCGGCCCATAGGCCAGGCAGTCCTGTACCGGCAGGAAAGACAGCGCGGCGGCAGCCGCCAGTATAAGCGGCACAGAAATCATCCTTCTCATGTTTTTCTCCTCTTTTTCTTAGGTCTGTATAACATTTCCCATTACATTCTCAAATACATTCTCAACTACCTTCTTACGCATATCTAAAAGTATATCACAACACAATTGACATTTTCAACACATGAGCATACAATAGTTGTATGTGCAATTGTTGTTAATGCATTTATGCGACTGATGTGACAATTCAATGAAGGAGGATTCCGGAATGAAGGAATTTTTATCTTATCTGAAGCCTTACAAAAGGGATGCGGTCCTGGCTGTTTTCTGTATAGAAGCCGAGACCGTGTTTGAGTTAATCATCCCGCTGGTCATGGCTTCCATTGTGGATGTGGGCGTAGCCACCGGGGACCGCCATTATATCCTGATGAAGGGGCTGCAGATGGTTCTCTTTGCCCTTATCTCCCTTGTGCTGGGCCAGGGCTCCGCCATGTTCTCGGCCCGTTGCGGCCAGGGACTGGGGGCCGAAATCCGCAAGGCGGAGTTTGCAAAGCTGCAGCAGTTTTCCTTTGCCAACACAGACCATTTCAGCAGTTCTTCCCTGGTGACCCGCCTTACCAGCGACGTTACCACCATACAAAACTCTGTTGCCACAGGCATGCGGCCCGCTTTCCGCTCACCGGTCATGATGCTCACCGCCATGGCCGCTTCCTTTTACATCAATCCGCAGCTGGCACTGGTGTTTCTGGTGGCTGCCCCTGTTCTGGGTGTGCTGCTGTTTTTCATCATCAGCCATGTGCGCCCCCTGTACAGTGTGATGCAGGGCGCCATCGACATGGTAAACCGCATCATTCAGGAAAACCTGACCGCCATCCGTGTGGTGAAATCCTATGTCCGGGGCGATTATGAAATCCAGAAATTCGAGGAGGTCAATTACAATCTGCAGTTCACAGCGGAAAAAGCCTTCCGCCTGGCAGTCCTCAATATGCCGGCCATGCAGTTAGTCATGTACTCCACCATCCTGTGCATCCTGTGGTTCGGAGGCAGGCTGGTCACCATAGGTGGCGTGAAGGTGGGCGAGCTCACCGGTTTCCTGAGCTATGTGATGCAGGTTTTAAATTCCCTGATGATGTTCTCCAATGTGTTCCTTATGACCACCAGGGCCCTGGCTTCCTGGAAGCGTATCTCGCAGGTCATGGATGAGGAAATCGACATCAGGGAGGATGCGTCCAGCACCCTGGAAGTAAAGCACGGTGATATCCGGTTTGAGAATGTGTACTTTAAATACAATCAGGAGGCTGCCGAATATGTGCTCTCAGACATTTCCTTCCATATAAAGCCGGGACAGACCGTGGGCATCATCGGCCAGACAGGCGCTGCCAAGAGTACGCTGGTGCAGCTGATTCCCAGGCTCTATGATGTCACCAAGGGCACTGTTTATATAGACGGCCGCCCGGTCCGGGAATACTCCCTTAAAGGACTGAGGGATTCCATCGCCATGGTGCTCCAGAAAAACACCCTGTTTTCCGGGACAGTAAAGGATAACCTGCGCTGGGGCAGGGAAACAGCCACGGAGCAGGAAATCGAGGAGGCCTGCCGCATTGCCTGCGTGGATGAATTCATCGACCGCCTGGAGCGGGGATATGAAACAGAGCTGGGCCAGGGAGGCGTCAATGTGTCGGGCGGACAGAAGCAGAGACTCTGCATTGCCAGGGCCATCCTAAAGTCTCCCAGGGTGCTGATTCTGGATGATTCCACCAGCGCCGTGGATACGGCCACAGAGGCCAAAATCCGGGACGGACTGGCAAAGAGCATGCCGGATACAACTAAAATCATCATTGCCCAGCGCATATCCTCCGTTGCCCACGCAGACCAAATCATCATACTGGAGGACGGACGGGTGAACGCGGTCGGCAGCCACGAAACCTTGCTGGCTTCCAACCAGATTTATCAGGACATCTATCATTCTCAGCAGGAAGGGGCGAATCTGTAATGGCAAGAATAGCAAATTATAACCGTCCCAAGGATACCGGACGGACCTTAAAGCAGATGTTCGGCTACCTGGGCCGGCACAAGTGGTATATGCTGGTCATCGCCCTCCTGGTGGCAGTCAGCGCCCTGTCCAGCATTTCAGGAACATACATGTTAAAACCAGTCATCAACCGTTTCATTCTCCCGGGTGACATACCGGGGCTTGTAAACATGCTGCTGGTCATGGGAGGGCTGTACCTGTGCGGCGCACTCTCCTGTTATGCCTACAATCAGATGATGGTCCATATTTCCCAGAAGGTGGTGAGCGAAATCCGCTCCGACCTGTTCCGGCACACCCAGCGCCTTCCCCTGACCTACTTTGACGCCCATACCCACGGGGAGCTGATGAGCCGTTTTACCAACGATGTGGATACCATCAGCGAAGCCCTTAACAACAGCTCTGCCATGATGATACAGAGCTTCATAACCATAACAGGGACCATCACCATGCTGCTGGTGCTGGACTGGCGTCTTTCCCTCATTGTCATGGTTTTTCTGCTTCTCATGGTTTTGTTCATCCGTTATAATGGAAAAAGGAGCAGGAAGTATTTTATCCAGCAGCAGAAGTACCTGGGAAGCATCAACGGCTTTGTGGAGGAGATGGTGGCCGGACAGAAGGTGGAAAAGGTGTTTAACCATGAGGCGCAGGACTACGAGGAATTCTGCCGCCGCAACGAGGCGTTCCGGACAGCGGCCACCAGGGCCCTGACCTATTCCGGCATGACGGTTCCCACCATTGTGGCCCTGTCTTATGTAAACTATGCCCTGTCAGCCTGTGTGGGCGGCCTGTTCGTCCTGTCAGGGTTAACGGATTTGGGGACCCTGGCGTCCTATCTGGTGTATGTGCGCCAGAGCGCCATGCCCATGAACCAGTTTACCCAGCAGATTAACTTTCTTTTGGCTGCCCTGTCCGGAGCCGAACGTATTTTTGATATGATGAACGAGATCCAGGAACTGGACGAAGGCACTGTGACGCTGTGTAATGTGCGCAGGAACGACCAGGGCGGCTGGGAAGAATGCAGGGAATTCACCCACTGTTTCGCCTGGAAGGTGCCGCACGAAGGTCCGGCTGATATGGCAGAGCCCCATACCGGCTCCCAGTCCGGCTTCCGTCTCATTCCCCTTAAGGGGGATGTGCGTTTCGACCAGGTTGTGTTCGGATACACGCCGGAGAAAACCATTCTGAACGGCATCAGCCTTTATGCGAAACCGGGGCAGAAAATCGCGTTTGTGGGTTCCACCGGCGCCGGAAAGACCACCATCATCAATCTGGTAAACCGTTTCTACGAAATACAGCAGGGAACCATAACCTATGACGGCATTGACATAAGAACCATTAAAAAGGACGATTTGCGCCGTTCCCTCTCCATGGTAATCCAGGATACCCACCTGTTCACCGGAACCATAGCGGACAATATACGTTACGGACGGCTGGATGCCACAGACGAAGACGTGGTAACCGCGGCCAAGGTAGCCAATGCCCACTCCTTTATCCGGCGGCTGCCCCAGGGATATGACACGCCCCTTCACAGCGACGGCGCCAACCTGTCCCAGGGCCAGCGCCAGCTCCTGGCCATTGCAAGGGCAGCCATCTCCCGCCCGCCTGTGCTGATTCTGGATGAGGCCACCAGCTCCATTGACACCCGGACGGAAAAACTCATTGAAAAGGGTATGGATGCGCTGATGGACGGGCGCACTGTCTTCGTCATCGCCCACAGGCTGTCCACGGTCCGCAACTCCAAGGCCATTATGGTGCTGGAAAAGGGAGAAATCATAGAGCGCGGTAGCCACGAAGAACTGATTGACCAGAGAGGACGGTATTATAAACTGTACACAGGCCAGTTTGAACTGGAATAGAGAAAGGAAACATGAACCATGATGAAACAAGAGCAAGTGCGCCGCCTTCTGGTGAGGGCGGAAAGGGCAAGGAAACATCTGATGCAGCCCCATTTCACCCGGATCGGCCTTACCTTCGGCCAGGGCCACGCCCGCATCCTGGATGTACTGCTGGCCCGGGACCATATCACCCAGAAAGAACTGTCAGATCTCTGCCATATGGATGTAACCACCATGTCCCGCTCCCTGGACCGTCTGGAGGAATCCGGCTACCTGGTAAGGGAAAAGGATCCGGGATGCCGCAGATCCTATCTGATATGCCTCACCGGCGATGGTGCCGCAGAGGCCCGCAGGGTACGCAAGGTGCTGGAGATGGTGGATGAGGTTATATGGAACGGGCTGGATCAGGATGAGATGGAAGCATTCTGCGGCACTATGGAAAAAATATGCAGAAACCTGGAGGAATGCGATTTTAAATTTGATGAGCAGGAAACGTAAGGGAAAACCGCCCGGTCAGAATAGAACTATTCCGGCAGGGCGGTTTTCCTGTTTATATGTTTATTTTATTCATACCATTTCATCCGTCTGCCGGTTCCATCTACTGCTGGTTCAGATATGTACGGATATTATCCAGCACCTTTTTGCTGAGCAAATCAAAGGCCTGCTTTGTTCTTCCGGCAGAGATATGGGCGCAGAATACGCCCGGATGGCGAATCAGTTCGCCGGTGCTGTCTCCCAGCGCGCCCTCTGTATCACAGATAAAATAATTATTTCCCTGATCCAGCCATGTTTTCAGGGCAGGAAGGTCGAATGCAGGTCCGATGGAGGTATTGAACAGGATTTTTCCCTGTCCCAGCTGTGTGAATTCTTCCTCATGAAGCAGAATCACATTCTTATTCAGACAGGCAAAGACCACCTCGCTGCGGGCCAGCAGTTCCTTTAAAGGCCTGTAAACCAGCCCCTGGTCTTCCCTGTCCTGCTTCCTGGAACGGCTGTAATAGGACACATCCGCTCCCATGAATTTCATGGCATCCGCTATCATTCCTCCCGACACGCCCATTCCGATGATACCCACCTTTAAATCCGTGATTTCAACCGGCATATCCCGAAACATGGGCCGGTCGAAGCCGTGAAGGAAACGCACCAGCTCGCAGAGCACGTATTCCACCACTCCCCTGTCTCCGTAATCCCTGATTCCAAGCACTGTAATGCCCCGTTCCCTGGCGCAGGCAATGTCCACATTGGCGCTTTCCTCCGAATAGAGGCTGCAGCACATGCCAATGTACCGGATAGAGGGACAGCTCTCAATTACATAGCGGCTGATTCTGGATGTGTAGCTTACCAGCACTGCGTCCGCATCCCCGATGCGCCGGATGATTTCCTCATCACCGGACGGAACATCTTCATACAATGTTATCTCCCCTGCATACCCGCGCAGCTCCTCCTCTGCCTGTGAAACCAGGTTCACAGGCTCTATTGCCACTAATTTTTTAAACATGTCCATTTCCTCCTAAAATACAATGGGTGATACAATATTCTGCAAAACCGCCACCACGCTCCAGCCGGCAATGGCGCTGGTACTGGAGTAAATATCCACAACAGCCTTCACGCCTTCTATCTCGGATGTAATCTTATGGTCATCCCCAACCATGCCCGGAACGCTGTATATATCCACACGGGTATCCTCCGGACCCACGGTCGCAAGGGATGAGGCCACAGCCACATTCACCTTGGTGGGAAGGAGTGAAATGGCTTCCTTTGCATTACCATGGAATACGTGGCTCTCCTGTGTGTCCTCCATCAGGCGCTCTTCAAAAAGCGGGGTTCCCTTCAAGGATGCCGGTCCCTTTTTTGTCCTGATGCCTGCCTCTGCCTGTCCCATAAGGGATATGGTCCGCAGCACATCAAAACCTCCCACTGCACCGGATGCAATGTACACCCTGGTTCCATGGACGGCAGCTGTTTCCTTTACCTGTCCATAAAATTCCTTATCTGCAAACGCTCCGATGGACAGCACAATCATACTGGCACCGGATGCCAGAATCTTCACTCCGCAGTCCTTGACCGACTGGACCGAAGCTGCCTCCGCAACATAGTCAGGGGCCAGCGCCAGAAGCTCGTCTATGGTGCTGCATGCCCGGCACCCGCCTTTTTTTGCCAGAAGCTCTGTCTTTTCCCTGGTTCTGCCCAAAACTCCCACCAGCTCATATTCATCCAGCATTCCCTTCAGGCCGGCTTCCACTATAATATCGGCCAGATAGCCATTGCCCAGGATTCCAAGTTTTAATTTTCCCATTGTAACCTCCTAAAACGAGGGCTGAACGCTCAATAAAAGCCTTCAGCCCTCCATGTCTCTTTTTTTATGGCTTAGTTTGTATAGTTGTCAAAATATCCCTGAACCAGGATAACCGGTGTTCCCTTATCGCCGGAACCGCTGGTAAGGTCGCACAGAGAGCCTATAAGGTCGGTAAGCCTTCTGGGCGTGGTTCCCTGGGATGCCATGTCGCCCACCAGATCGGATTTCTTTTCCTTGATTCTCTGGGAAACTGCATTCTTTAAGGCTTCTCCGGACAGATCCTTAAAATCATTGTCAGCCAGATATTTTAATTTTACTTCGTTTGGCGTGCCTTCCAGTCCCTCTGTATTGGCAACAGATACCACCGGGTCAGCCAACTCCCAGATTTTCCCAACCGGATCCTTGAACGCGCCGTCGCCGTATACCATAACTTCCACATGCTTTCCTGTGCGGTCCAGGACTTTTTTCTGGATATCGTTCACCAAATCCATACAATCCCGCGGGAACAGCTTAATGGTGTCCTCGGTTGACTTGTTGGAGCCCAGAAGGCCGTATTTTTCATTGCAGCCGCTTCCGTCCACCGGGGCATTCAGGATATCATCCATGCCGCATACCACCTCGGCTCCTGCCTCCTTTAAGATGCGCTTGGTGCGCATACGTGAATGGATGTCACAGGTCAGCACCTTCCTGGTATGATTTAAGATTTCTCTGGGATTATTTGCAAATACCACCTGGGCCTCTGCGCCCTGCTCTTCAATCAGCTGGCAGTAATAGGACACATAGTCCACTCCGGTAAACGGGTGCTTATTCTCCCCGAACAGTTCCCTGTAGCGCTTCAAATCCAGCACATCGCTGTAAGGGTTGATGCCGGCCTCGTCTACCTGGTCTAAGGATACCAGGGAATTCCCCACCTCGTCGCTGGGATAACTGAGCATCAGCACCACCTTCTTTGCTCCTCTGGCAATTCCCTTTAAGCAGATGGAAAAACGGTTTCTGGACAGAATCGGGAAAATGACCCCGATGGTCTCTCCGCCCAGCTTTGCCCTCACGTCCTCTGCAATGGCATCAATGGAAGCATAATTGCCCTGAGCCCTGGCAACCACGGACTCTGTCACGGAAATGACATCTTTGTCCCTGATCTCAAAGCCTTCGCTTTCCGCTGCGTCCAAAACGCTGTCCACCACGATTTCAGCAAGATTGTCCCCTTCACGGATAATCGGGCAGCGGATTCCTCTCGAGATTGTTCCTACTTTTCTTTCCATATGTATCTTCTCCTAATATATTATAATTTTCGTCATACTATTTTATTATAGTATAAAATACGGGATTGTGGAAGTATTTATTTTCGCGGAAACCATACGCGGGAACCATAAACCTGCAGGGACGCCGCGGGAACCATAAACAGCAGCCCGGTATCACTTTCCTTCGGTGACATGGGCTGCTGTTTTTTCCGGATATTTTTTACATTCCCGGCTCTGGTTTTAAGATTTTCGTTTCCCTGATTTTGGTTGGGATGGCTTTGACACAGATTGCTTTGGCTGGGGCGGTTCCGGAAGCTGACCGCAGGTATCCAGGACCAGGGCGGTCAGAAACTCTCTGTCATCCAGCTCCTCCACCAGATACATTCCCGGACGGCCGCCATGAGGCGCCACCGGTTCTGCTTCCGGGAGATGCTTATGTCCTGCTTCTGTCACCTTTATATAAAACTGGTTGTTCTCTACCGTTCCAAAGAACGTTCCCCCGCACCACAGGCCATACTCGCCAAATAATTTTTTATAGGAAATGGCACCTGCGCCGCTTAACTGCGCAGCTACATACTGAACATATTCCAGGCTGGAAGCCATATTGGGTCCTCCTTGTTTGATATGTAATCTGTCAATCCAGGGACCGGAGTACTTCCAGCATCTTTTTTAAGCCTGCCGCGTTTTCCTCCGGCGTCCTGGCGGGGTCCTGCTGGTCATACCGGCTGCACGGGAGTTCACTGCATCTGCCGCAGTGGGGCAGTTTCTTTTCCTCCACGCAGCACCGGTATATACTGCACCGCTCCTCCCCTGTGTATTCCAGCCAGAATGGTTTTCCCTGTATCTTTGGGCACCCCCCGCATTCCTTTTGGTAATAAGGACATTCATTGCAGATACATCCGCAGCATGCCACAATATTCTCCATCATCCTTCCTCCTTGCTATGAGCACTTAGATGCTGTGTTTCAGCACTTTACACACGGCGTACGTCATGTTTTATGAACTCATTTTACCGCAGGAAACAGGACATCTGTTTGTCATGTTTACAGACTGCTCTGGTATCTATCTGTAAATTTCATAGACACGGCGTCCCAGCTCTGCAAGCTCCCCGCGGAATTCGCAGGGCTCCAAAAGCTCAATCTGGTCTCCCAGGCTCAGTATCCAGCAGAACAGGTTTTCCTTGTCCGAGTATCCGGCTGTAAACATAAAATCACCGTCCGGCAGTTCCTCCAGAGTCTCCGGGCCAAATTCATCTACAATCCTCCATTTAATGGAAGGCTTGCACCGGGCTTTTACCAGAAAACGGATGGGGAAAGGACGGTCCGCCTCATTTTCATAAGGCGGCAGGATACGTTTATCAAAGACCTCCTGGCAGCATTCCAAATCCACCATACGGTTCAGCTTAAACAGCCGGTAATCCTGGCGCATCAGGCAGAATCCCCACACATACCAGGAGGACCACTGGAATACCAGCAGATACGGCTCTATTGTACGGCTGGTTTCCCCCATGGGCGAATAGTAAGTAAAACGTATGTGACGCCGTGTTTCTGCGGCCTCCTGAATCAGGTGTATTTTAGGCGCCAGTGACTGCCGGTACCAGGACGAGAGATTAATGAGAATACTGCTGTCACTGCTTATCAAATCCTGCTTTCCAAGGGCCAGCTTGTCCATCAGCAGACGGTATCTGGCTGACCCTGATACGCTGTCAAGGCTTCTGAGGCCTGCCAGGATTGCATCCATTTCCCCGGACGTAATCAGGGTACGGTCCATTCTGTATCCCTCCATAATGGAAATCCCTCCACCGGGTCCCCGGCTGGTAACAAGAGGGATTCCGGCCTTGCAGATATCCTCTATATCCCGGTTGATGGTCCTCCGGGACACCTCGAATTTTTCCGCCAGATAGGGGGCGGTTACCTTTTCCCGCTGGAGCAGGATAGACAGGATACCGATGAGACGGTCTATTTTCATGGATGGCAACCCTCACTTTCTTGGTTTTTAAAAACACAGAGGCAGTGTTACCTGCCCCTGTGCTTTTCTTTCTTTTTTTGCTGTTTCAGTTCAAACTGGCGTCTGGCCTCCGCTTCCTTTTTCTCTCTGCTGACCGCCTTCCTGCCTGTCTTTATCTGCTCATGCTGCAATTTCAGGGCCTGCTGGGATTTGGTACCCATGCCTGACTCCCGAAGCTCCTCTCTGACCTGGCGCTTCACGCGCTTTGGGTTTTTAAGATGCTCACTTACAGCAGCTGCCACAGCCGGACTAAACCGCAGACCATAGTATTCCTTTGCCAGGAATCCGTGTACCTCGCAATCCTTTGGCTCCGGGCCAAAGGTAATCTTGCACACAGTCATCCTTCCGCTTTCCACCCGCTCCAGTATTCCAATCCAGAATGGGTCCTCGAAAAATACTCTCAGTACTACCGATACTTTGTCCATGACAATTCCTCCTTTGAAATGTGATGAACAAAGAATGGACGACCCAAGGAGGGAGGGTTACTGACATCCCTGTCTCCCCGCCAGTTAAAGCAGGACTATAGGAATGCGGCTGGACTACCTACCAGCTCTGCAGGTTTTTATCCTGCGTTGTGTTTTTATCTTTGCTTTTTGATTTTACCATACAACTGCATACTTTTCTATTCTTTATTGGCATCACACCAATAATGCAGTCATAACCGAATGTTCCATATCGTCAATATTATAAACATGCTCCATCACTTCAAAGGTTTCCCGTAGATTCCCTCTGGCACTTTTCCAGCCAATGCCATCTGTAAACCACACAAAGGAAAATCCTTCGATTGTGTCCGCCTCCTGGGAAAGCATTTTATAGCTTCTGGCGGTTTCATTCAGCTTCGAGCCCCCGCTGCTGTAAAAATTCGTTTCAACCGCATAAATCATGGACTCTGTTTTTACCACGAAGTCAAACCGCTTTGCAGCCTTGCCCTCGTTGGATAAAGCGGACAAATCAATATCCCATTTATTCTCAATATCCTTCAGGTACATTTCTTTAAAATAATTCTCATCCTTCGTAAATCCTGCGGCAATGATATATTGCTCCACCAGATCTTCCATCTGGTGCCCGCCCCGGTTCTTACGGCCATTGGAGTCAAGTCCTGTCTCAATCCCCAGCGCATAGTCAACCAGATTGTTTACCAGATGCTTCTGCAGCAGGTCAAACAATCCTGTTTTTCTCATGAATATCTTATATTGCTCCATATCATAATTCATTGTTTTAAAATTATACTTAAATGCGCCGTTCTCATCCTGGGCATAGATTTCGTTGCTCCGCACAGCCAGAAGCAGTGGAATACAGGACAGGGTTTCCGGATATTTTGTTATTATTTTTTCAAAATCATCTTCTATATTCACAGAACCTATCAGTGAATTTAGTATGTTTAACTCGATTTTTATATCCTCCACATTGCGGACTACCTTGTCAAAATCTATGTAATACCGGTACCCTGAAATACTTGCCCGGAATTTACTAAGCCATGCGTCAAAATCTCTTTTTACCACTCCAGCGCCTCCTGTATCTGATCCAAACGTCTTTTCGCTATATCCAGATATTCTTCGTTATTGTCAATTCCGATAAACTGCCTTCCGTACTTTCCGGACACTACCCCGGTTGTTCCGGAACCGCAAAACGGATCCAGTACCACGTCCCCCTTTTTTGTGGACGCCAAAATAATCCGTTCCAGTAAATACTCCGGTTTTTGCGTGGGATGCCTGCCGGCCCACTTTTCCGACGGTCTGGTGAGGCTTCCCTCCCACACATCCTTCATCTGTTTCCCGCCGTTCATTTGCTTCATCTGCTCATAGTTAAACATGTGCCTGGCCTTCTTTTCATCCTTCCTAGCCCACAGAATCGTCTCTGTGGAATGGGTGAAGCAGCGGCAGGCCAAATTGGGCGGCGGGTTTGTTTTCTTCCAGGTAATATTATTGATTATCTTATACCGCTCCTGCTGAAGCGCCATTCCGATTGAATAAATATTGTGCAGGGTACCGGATATCCATATGGTTCCGCCGGGCTTCAGCACCCTTCTGCACATGCGGATCCACCTGCGGTTGAAAGCATGGTTTTCCTTAAAATCCCCGCCCTCATCCCAGGACGCCTTATTGACTGATACCATTCTTCCCCCTTGGCAGGTTATGCCGTTATTGCTCAGAAAATATGGCGGATCTGCAAATATCATATCAACACTTTCCGGCTTCATTTTCCGCAGCAGCTCAAGACAGTCTCCCAGATAAAGCCTTTTTGTATCAGTCCCATAATATGCCTGGATTTTTCCCCGCATCAGCTCTTCCATAGATATACCTCTAATAATTCGTAATGATGATCTCCTGACCCACCCGGTTCTTTGCGTCAGAATTTATCATACGCTTTACATCCACCACCACTTTGTTGAAATCTGCATATAACTGATTGATAAAATCTGTGTTGTGATTGGTCAGCATACAGTAGCATCCCCGTTCTGTAAGCCCTCTGAACACGTCAGCCAGACGTCTGTGGCTTTCAATGTCAAAGCCCTCCTTTGTGTAAGACTCAAAAGACGTTGGATTCAAGGGGGCGTAGGGACTGTCTATAAAAACAAAATCACCCTTCTCTGCCAAATCACAGGCATTCTGAAAATCGCCTTTCATAATCTTCACCTTCTGAAGGCTTTGTGATACAGCCATGATACTTTCTTTGCTGCATGATTCCCTTACACTGTTATTATACGGTACATTAAACAGGCCTCTTCCGTTTACTCTGTAAAGACCGTTAAAGCAGTGTTTGTTGAGGAACACGAATAAAACAGCTAATTCCATATCGTATTCCGCCCGCATCATTTTATCATTATAGTTTTCCCGGACTTTATAATAATACTCTTTTCCTCCATCTGCTATTCTTTTATCATACTCTGAAATAGCATCGGCAAATTCTTCTGGTGAAATTTTTATCTGCAGGTAGGCATTGATCAATGATTCATTTATATCATTAATAATGGATTTTTCCGGCTGCAAATCAAAATATACTGCACCGCCGCCCACAAATGGTTCCATATATCCATTAAAATGTTTTGGCAGTCTCGCTTTTATCTGTTCAAGTAATTGTCTTTTGCCGCCCGCCCATTTCACAAATGGCTGTGCACTGATTTCCGTCATCGTGTTTCCTTTCACCCATAAAATCATAACATTTATGATTCATTATAAGTGAAAGTTAAATAAAACACAACCTGCAACTGCCTTCTTTCGGAAAACAAAAATACCCGGGCAAAAATGCACCGGAGAATATTTCCCTGAATTTAGCAAATACTATTTTATGTCAGATTAAATCCAACCGATTGAAGGATAAAAGGAGAAAGAGATTATGAACAAAAATATGCGTACATGGGTCATCGGAATCTGCGTGGCCCTGGTCATCATCGTGGCCGTGGCGGCTGCGTTTGCCAACAACCGCAGCGGCTCTGATGCCGGACAGACCTCTGAAAGCCAGACAGAAAGCGCCTCTGCGTCCGCGGCGTCACAGACGGAAACAGAAACAGGTTCCGGGGAACAGGCATCCTCAAATTCCGGCAATGCTGCCGACCACAGCGGACATAACGGACATATGAACGCTTCGGGAGACGACCTGAGCCGTTACCTGACCGAACAGGATTCTATCATGATGAATATGATGGAGGATATGGTCATCCGCGAAAAATCAGGAAATGCTTCCCTGGACTTTCTAAGGGGCATGATTCCCCACCACGAGGCAGCTATCAAGATGTCTGAGAGCTATCTGAACTACCAAGGAAAAAGCGATGAGCTAAAAACCATTGCCCAGGATATCATAACCGCCCAGAAGGATGAGCTAAAACAGATGAACGAGCTGGTTAAAACGTATGAAACGGACGGAAAAAAGGATCAGACAAAGGAGGACGCTTATCTGGAGCAGTACAGCAAAATGTTTGCCGATGACTCCATGTCCCACCACATGGATACCTCAGATGTTGACAGTCTGGACCAGGCCTTTGCAGAGGGCATGATTATGCATCATCAGATGGCTGTGGATATGGCCAGGGATATCCTGGAGTATACAGACTATGAAGAGATACGCACCATGGCCCAGAATATTATAGATGTGCAGGAGAAGGAAATTGCCCAGATGGAAAAGATCCTGAACGATCAGCAGGAATCCCAGCCGGAATAAACCGGAATAAAACATCGTAAACAGGATTCTCCAATTGACACCCGCCCTCCCCCATGCTATAATCTCCCCATAAAAATCCCACCCATCCGCAGTCCGGACACAGGCTGGATTTTTGCCGCCGGGTAAAAATATCAGCGTCAGGCTTTCTATCGTCAGGCCCAGGAGCAATACGAATCAGGAATCCCATTCCTCATCCGCTCCAGAAGATAGAAGGTACTGGCGCTTTTTGTGTTTCGGAGGATGCCGGAAGGTATGGGAACCGTTCAGGAGGTCACCATGCAGAACAACTATGCAGAACAAACATCGTGCTTAAAAGAATTTGCCAGATACACCTCGTTAAACGTACTGGGAATGATTGGTCTTTCCTGCTATATACTGGCAGACACCTTCTTTGTCGCCAAAGGTCTGGGAACCAGCGGTCTTGCAGCCCTGAACCTGGCCATCCCCGTCTACAGCTTTATCCACGGTACCGGACTCATGTTCGGAATCGGCGGCGCCACCAAATTCTCCATCAGCCGCAAATCAGGGCTATCGGATCTGATTTTTACAAACACCCTGTTTTTCGCCGGATTTACGGCCCTTTTGTTCTTCCTGGCCGGACTGTTCCTGTCCCCGCAGATTACAGCGCTTCTGGGCGCTGACAGCCAGGTGGCCGCAATGACCCAGACCTACCTGAAAATGATACTGCTCTTTGCCCCGGCCTTTATTCTCAATGATATCCTGGTCTGTTTCGTGAGGAATGACGGAAATCCCAGGCTTTCCATGCTTGCCATGCTGGGAGGAAGCATGGCCAATATCCTGTTGGACTATGTCTTTATTTTTCCTCTGGGCATGGGCATATTCGGCGCCGTACTGGCTACCGGGCTGGCGCCCCTTATCAGTATAGCCATCATGTCCGGCCACTGGATGGGTAAGAACAAGGGATTCCATCTCGCCAAAACAGAAATCCAGGGACAGACAGCCCTCCTTATCCTCTCCCTGGGATTCCCCTCCCTGATCACGGAAGTATCCTCTGGTATTGTCATCATCGTGTTCAATGTGATTATCCTTGGACTAAAGGGAAATGTGGGGGTGGCCGCCTACGGCGTCATAGCCAACCTGTCCCTGGTGGTCATATCCATTTTCACCGGCATTGCCCAGGGAATGCAGCCGTTAATCAGCAGCGCTTACGGCCGGGGTGATTCCGCCAGAATCAGGGGAATACTGCGGTACGGACTGGCCGCCGCGGTTTTCATCTCCCTGACACTGTATGCCGGAATTTGTTGGGGAGCAGCTCCCATAACAGCCGTATTCAACAGCGAGAACAACCATAAGCTGCAGGAAATAGCAGAGTATGGGCTAAGGCTGTATTTTACAGGCATACCGGCTGCGGGGCTCAATATCATCCTGTCCATCTTTTTCACCTCCACGGAGCAGGCTGTGCCGGCCCACATCATTTCCCTGTTAAGGGGCCTGGTGCTCATCATTCCCATAGCGTTTTTCCTGTCCGGCCTTTGGGGAATGACCGGTGTCTGGCTGGCCTTTCCTGCGACGGAGCTGGTTTGTGCGCTGACAGGCGCTGCCATCTGTAAGCGCTTCTACTCCCAATCCTTCTCCGCTTCCAGGTAATAATGCAGCAGCCTGGGCTCCGACAGCGTGTTGGCCGTCAGCCTGTCCCTGCGTGGCTTCTCATCCTCCGCAAATAAAAACAGTCCCCTAAGGCCGGACTGATTTAAGAATTTTCCCTCTGCCTGAAGCTCCAGGCCGTCCACAGACACCTTATCCTTGGAAGCCAGCTGGAATCCCCAGTCGCCGAAAGAGGGCACCTGTACATGGTAGGGATATACATATGGAAATTCCTGTCCCACAGTTTTATTGATGCACCAATAGGCATCTGCTGCATAGTAAGGACTGGTGGACTGGACCGACATAACCCCATGTTCCGTGAGATTATTGCTGCACAGCCGGTAGAACAGGTCCGTGTACAGCTTGTTCAGCGACTCGCTGTTGGGATCAGGGAGATCTGTGATGATTACATCGAATTCCCCATCATATCCCTCCCCGCCCTCATTGCGGTAATTGTTTTCCAGGTACCCGTAGGCGTCCTCACTGCGGATTTCCAGCTTGGGACTGTCAAGAGAACCCTGGTTCAGGGCAGCTATGTCCTGATTGGTTCTGCACAAGTCCACAACCCTGGCATCCAGGTCCACCAGCACGATCTTCTCCACCTCCGGATATTTTAATATCTCCCTTACAGCCAGGCCGTCCCCTCCTCCCAGCACCAGGACATTCCTGCGGCTTTTGGCCGCTGACATGGGTATATGCACCAGGGCCTCATGGTACCTGTACTCGTCCTTGGAGGAAAACTGGATATTTCCATTGATAAACAGGCGGATATCGTCCTTATGTTTGGTGACCACCAGCTTCTGGTACGGCGTCTGTTCCCGCAGGATTACCTTGTCCCTGTAAAGCCCCTGTTCAATTCCTGATGCCACATTTTCCGAAAACAGCATTCCCAGCACCATGAATACACACGCCAGTCCGCTCACCAGTCTCCACATGGAAAACATTCTGATATATCCGCGGTAGGATACAAGAATAAACAGGGATATGCCCAGGTTCAGACTGCCCACCAGAAAGGCAGTGGAAAAATATCCCAGCTGAGGCAGCAGGAGCAGCGGAAACGCAATGGATCCCGCCAGTCCGCCGATATAATCAAAGCTGAAAATACTGGAAAGGGTAATGCGCAGATTGCCCGCATTTTCCTCAATGATTCTTGTGAGAAGGGGGATCTCCAGGCCTACCAGCATTCCAATCAGTATGATTTCCAGATACATCACAAGCTGGTAGGACTGCACATAGATGTTTGCCAAAAACAAAAGCAGGGAGCTGGTCCCTCCCAGTATGCCCACGCCGATTTCCACAAAGACAAACCAGTCAAACAGCTCTGTCCTCACATATTTGGAAAGGTAGGACCCCATTCCCATGGCGCACATATAAAGGCCGATGGTGATGGAAAACTGGGCTATGCTGTCCCCCAGCAGATAGGAGCTGACGGAGCTGATTAAAAGTTCGTATATGATGGAGCAGCCGGATATGATGAAGGTGGTGAACATCAGCCGGCGGTAAGAAAATGTCCCTTCCTTCATCACATAATCACTCCGCTTATAATGATGGACAGCCCAATAAACATTCCTGCAACCATAATGCCGGCAGCCGGGTTCCCGCCGCTGATTTCCTTATTGAGATCATATTTCCGGTTAATCAGGTTCAGCGCCAGGTAGCCCAGAACGCAAAACACCAGCCCTACCACATAGTAATATATGGTTGAGGCAATACCGGTCAGCAGTGATTCGTGAACCGCTGTGCCGGAAGGGGACATAACAGCTGCCCGGATAATGATTCCGATTCCAACGGAGATACCCGCCATAACGCTTCCCACCGCCACATTCCCCTTCTTGATTTCCGCCGGGAACTCACAGGGAATCACCAAATCCACCACAAATGTACCAAAGAGCATAAGGGCCGTGCCCAAAACGCAATAAACCATAATTGTAATAAATTCTGCCATAATCTTCTCCTTTTTGATTTGGTTTTGTCCGAATACATACTGCCGGTTTACTTTCTTGCCTTTTTCGCCTTTTTCGCCTATTTGCCGGAGCTGATTCCGCCTCCGGATGAGCGCCTGGAATTGATGCTGCTCTGGCGGACGCTGTCTGAATAGCTTTTGTAAGGATCGACGGGATTGGTGTCAACGGTTTCGCCGCTGTAGTTTTCGTATCCGCTGGTCCGCTGTCTGTATCTGTCCCTGTCGCCGAAAAATCCCCTGGAATAATAGAATCCGCGGTAATAAGAATGGGTATGGCCGGTCGCATGGTAAGGCGTGTTGGTGCTCTGATATACATAGGCGCGGGAACTGATCTGCACCATGGTGGTCTGATCCGTGCTGGTGTATACCAGACAATATTCACTCTTTGTCAGGATAGCCACCGAATCATCTTCCCCATTCTTCTGCACATCCTCGGTCCCGCCGTCAATGGCCTGGATAATTGCCTTAGCCGCGTCATCCACGGACAGGTCAGTGGAGTACACATCCGCCCTCTCCTTCTCGTTCAAATCAGATGTAATTGACGTCTGATAGGAGAAATTAATATTACCTTCCAGATATTTATGTATGGTCTTCTTATTTGACTGTATGTACGTATAGGATAACACTCCAAGAACCGCCAGTATCACTGCCGCCACAGCCAGGTTCTTCATATTGACAAAACCAAGGGTCCTGTTGCTCTCCACCTGTCCGGAACAACCGCTGTCCAGGAGTACGATTTCATCCATATCCAGATAACAGCCTTTGGAATACTCTGTTTCATCCTCCCATTGCTCCACCGCAATGATGAGCTCTTCGGTACCGTCCTCGTACTCCGTATAACGGACCGTGTCTCCCGGTGATGTATCCACCTGGCCAAAGCAGGACGTGACAACTGCCTGCCCTGCATCCGCCTGACGGTAACCATCCCGGAATATATTCATCTCATCAAACTCACTGCCATAGGGACACTGGGTATAAATGGCGTATTCTTCATAAATATTGTCAATGCTGAGCCATTTTATCCCCCTGGTCCGGGTTTCCAACAGGCAGTATTCCCACCAGCGGGAACCGTCTGAACGGTTGTGGAACTCAATTCCCCCTGTGACCCGGTATTCCGCCCCTTCTATGGACAGATTCTGGTCCTTATTAAACTGTAATGTTTTACCCATGGACGTCCTCCTTTGCCCTGTTTAACGCCCTCTTAATCAGCCTTGTTTCTGCCTGCTCTGCTTTTAAGGACTCTGTGAGAAGGCGGCATATCTCTCCCGGTATATCCTCCTGGCAGGAAAATATATCCACTGCCGCATACCCATACTCGGGCCAGGTGTGGATTGAAATGTGGGAGGTGGTTATGACTGCCACCGCGCTGATGCCCATGGGAGAGAATTTATGGTAGCATTCCTCCACAATTCCTGCGCCTATGCATTGGCAGACCATGTGAATCACATTTTTTATGGAATCCACATCATCAATACAGGACGTCCGGCATCCATAGAGGTCCACAATCAGCTGCCTGGCCTCTGCAATATCTGTTTCCTTTCCTGTCATGGCAATTTCCCTTCATCGTTTAAGTGATTCTGCGGCTCTGCTGCCATGGAAATACGGCAGCAGCAGCCTCTTTCTGATTATATCAGACTGACTATATGGATACAATTGCCAAATTCTTACGATAATACAAACCGATAATACAAACCCATAATACAAAACGCGCATGCCGGTTCCCATCACAATGGATATCGGAACGGCACGGCACATTCAAACTGCGGCAAGGCCATGTCAGCTTATATAAAGTATGGGCACATTTCCCAGTACACGTCCTATCTCCTGCCGCAGATACAGCTGTGCCTCTTCCCTGGATTCGGCCCGGTAGCAGTACCTCCCCCGTCCCCTGCCCGTCATCTGCTCCCTGTCATACAGGTCCGGCGCATTGGGAAATGCTTCGCTGTTAATGGCCCGGTGGACATAGGAATAGGTCATCAAAATAATCTCCAGAAACATCTGGCTTTTCATTTTATCTGAAAGTCCGTCCCTCAGTTCTTCCAAAAGACCGGTATACATTTCCTTCCAGCCCTCCACTAATATGACGGGAGCTATCAGGAGTCCGCAGGGATATCCCGCCTCACACATCTGATTTACAGCCTCGATTCTCTGTTTTAAGCCGGATGTGCCCAGCTCTATCTTCCGGATAATGGGCTGAGGATTGACGCTCATGCGGAAAATCACCTTGCCTCTGTGGTCCAGGTCCAGCAGAGGTTCCACCATATGAAATTTGGTGGGAAATGTAAGTTTTCCCTCCCCCTCCTCTGCAAAACGCGGAATTGTATAAAGAAGATTTCCCGTAATTGTGTTCTCCAGCACCAGATCACTGTTGCTTCCAATCTCAAAGGTAAGGGGGGTGCCGCTGTTCTTTCCCTTTTTGATAATGCGGTCCAGCATCTGCTCCCGGTTCACAAACAGTCTGAGATAAGCGCATTTATTATAGTTGCAAACCAGATAGCAGTACAGGCACATGGCCGTACAGCCGGATGAGGTGTATGGGACCAGATAATCGGATACCTTGTGGTTTTCCACGTATTTGTGGGTCTTTCGTATGCCTGCTATCAGATTGCGTTTCATGTGTCCGAACTGGTCATTGGGTTTTTCCTGCATCTCCCGGATGGAATTATGGCTCTCAATGGGAATCCACGGCAGGTCCCTGTATTCCTCCCTGAGCTGCCGGCCCAGAGGGTAGTCAAAGATAGCCGGTTCATAATAAACTGCGTCAAATTTCATGGATGCGCCTTCCTCCTGATAAATTCATAGACAATATGGGAATTGGGTTCAATTTCTTATTTTTACTGTTTAACATTCCCCAAATCTGTGAAGTTATCAATGGAAAAGCCGCTGTCCCTTTAATGGGCGGCAGCGGCTTTGTTTGAACAGTATTACCGGACGCTTCTGTTTTTCTCCTTCTCCCAATCACATAACAATCATATTTTCTCCCATAACCACTCTACAATCCCCCGCTGCGCTCTCTCACCATAAAAGAACACCTCATACTCATTCCCCTTCTCACTCAACCGTTTCTCTGCCTCAATTCCAAATTCCCGGCCCTTGTCCGTCAGTCGTTTGCGGGGTATTCCATTTACGTAATATTCCTCAAAATTCCCATCTTCCATCAATTTCTGTTCAACGGATTTTATGGTCAGCCGCTTCATTGTATCTTCATCCCGCAGGCTGTTAATCTGCGATACAAAATCACTCAGACTGGACTGTTCTGAGTATCGGACTCTGGCGGCCAGTTCCCCGGTCATGACAAAATCCGTTTTGCCTTTACCTGCTTTTTTCTTTCTGACCGTGTTTAGCTCTGCCGGTGCTTCCCTGGTTCTTTCATCCTCCCGGCTGTCATTTCCTTGGCTGCCATTTCCCAGGCTGCCATTTTCCTGCCTGCCATTTTCCTGCCTGTCATTTTCCCGGCTTCCGTATTCCCAGGCGGTCAGGGCTGTCTCCAGGGACCAGTCGTCGAACGCATCGCTGTCGCTGGTAAAATACAAATCATCACCCTCAAAAGACATCTCAGCAGGCCTGTCATTCATTTCCGCCTGCACGCAGGCCAGAAAACGTTCCCCGTATTTCTCATACTTAAACTCTCCCACACCTGAAACATTCAGCATCTCCCCTTTCGTAACCGGCTTCACGATGCACATATGCGTCAGCGTCTTATCTGAAAAAACCATATAAGGCGGCACCTTTTCTTCCTTTGCAATCTCCGTCCTGACAGCGCGCAGCTTCTCAAACAGCGTTTCGTCTGCTTCCGTAAACTCTGCTCCGCCCGGTCCGGACAGGCCTGCTGCCAGCCCTTTCCTGCCTTTTCTTCCCTTTCCGGCACTTGCGCCGGACGCTTTGGCAGGATGCTCCGCTTCCCTGGCCATCTTCATGGCCACCGGCTCACCCTCTTCCAGGATTCCCTTTGACTTTCCTGTCAATTTTACAATGGCATATTCATCGTTGGTCACTGCCAGATATCCGTTCAGCATCAGATGGTTCATCACCTGCCGCAGCTTGTAGGCCGGTACCTTTGCCAGTTCCCCATAATGCGGGTTCTCATCCATCCTGTAATTGCGTATCTTCGCTGTATTGGCACCGTGGACCGTATCAATCATCACATTGGTTCCGTACCTCTGCCGACTGCTCTCCACACATCCAATGAGTATACGGGAAATATCCGTCACGTCCACTGTCTCAAACTGGCTCAGGCAGTTGGAGCAATTGCCGCAGTAATTGCTTCCGTACTCCCCAAAATATCTCAGTATGTAATCTCTCAGACATTCATTTGTAAAGCAGTAAAATGTCATCTTGCGCAGGCGTTCCCTGTCCCGCTCCATGACGATTTCCCGGGTTATGGGATCCAATGCCTCGTTGTCCTGGTTATGGTCAATAAAGAACTGGTTGGTCACCACATCCTGGCCGCCGTACAAAAGGATGCACTCTGAGGGTTCACCATCCCTTCCTGCCCTGCCGGCCTCCTGGTAATAGGATTCCATATTCTTCGGCATGTTATAATGCACCACAAACCTGACATTGGACTTGTCAATCCCCATGCCGAAGGCATTGGTGGCAACCATAATCTGGGCCCTGTCATATATAAAATCCTCCTGGTTATGCCTGCGCTCGCTGTCGCTTAAGCCAGCATGATACCGGGTGACGGAGAAACCTTCCCGGATCAGCTGGCCGCAAACTTCCTCCACCACTTTCCTGGTCAGGCAATAGATGATACCGCTTTCCCCCTTATGGCGTTCCAGGTAATTTACCATGGTGGCATATTTATCCTTGGGAGACTGTACGCCGAAGTAGAGATTTGGCCGGTTAAAACCAGTGGTCATGACCTGGGGATTTCTGAGCATAAGTATGTCGATGATATCATCCCGCACTTCCGCTGTGGCGGTAGCTGTAAAAGCACTTACAACGGGCCGCTCCGGAAGCTGGTTGATAAAATCCACTATTTTCAGATAACTGGGCCTGAAATCCTGGCCCCATTGCGATACACAATGGGCCTCGTCCACAGCTACCATGGATATCTTCACCTGGCTGCTCAGCGCAAACCGCAGAAAGTCCTCAGACATCAGGCGCTCCGGCGCAACATAGATAATCGGATATCTTCCGGCTCTGGCCAGGTCTAATACCTTATAATACTGGGCAGCTGTCAGGGAACTGTTAATGTAGGCAGCCAAAATACCCACCTGGTTTAAGTTGCTTACCTGGTCCTTCATCAGGGAAATAAGCGGGGAAATGACCAGGGTGATTCCATCCATCATAAGGGCAGGGATTTGATAACACAGGGATTTCCCGGCCCCGGTGGGCATGACTCCCAGCACGTCCCTTCCTTCCAGAATGCTCTGGATCAGCACATCCTGCCCATCCCTGAATGTGTCATAACCAAAATAATGTTTTAATATTTCATATTGTGTCATCATCAAACTCCTCTGTATTGCTCCGGCATAAAAGAACCCAATCGTCCCTGTTCCCGGCGTTTAGCGCCAGACTTATCTTCAGCTGTGCTTCAAAACCATGGAAAAATGGCGAATACGCCCCGCAGCGGACCTGCTGCCTAAAGCAGACTAAACCGATTAAACATATAGATGTAATTCATTATAACAAATCCGAAATGATAAAACAATGGTGATTTATGTGTCCGATGGTGGTTTCTCCGGCCTATTCTCTGGCTTATGTTCTGTCAAAAAAAACAGCCGGACATCTCTGTCCGGCCGCAGCGCATCTTCCATCATCCTATCACAGGCGGTGTCCTCTCCTTTTTTAACAAATTTATGGAATCCCGGAATCCGCCGCAGTCTCCGGTAATCCCTGCCCCATGGCCTCCCTATGGCCTCCGCCATGGTTTCAGCCATAGTTTCCGCCAGGGTGTGGAGGAAACCAGCCGTTTCAGCAGCCTGGGTATCTCCCCGCTGTCCTCTGCCAGCAAATCCCCGTCCCCAAACTCATCCGAGCCTCCATATCCGTACCTGCATCCGATAAACGCTGTCTCATTGGCCTTTGCCGCCTCCCTGTCATAGAAACGATCCCCCACCATACAGCACCAGTCCGCACCGGCCCGCTCCATCAGCACACCCAGGCTGTCCGCCTTGTACTGCCTGGTGGTCAGGCCCTGTATATAGTCAAAATACTCCCTTATGGACAGTACACCCAGCACATCCTCCAGTTCATCTTCCTTTGCATTGGAACAGACCGCCAGTACGTACCCCTGTTCCTTTAGCTCCCCAAGCATTTCCGGGACTCCGGGATAGGTCTGCGCCCTCTCACGCATAAGAGATGTCCAGTGCCTCTCCACCGCCCGGTAAAAGCGTCTAAAGGTTTCCTCGCTGTCATCCCCCAGAAAGAACAGGCTGTCATCCCTAAAGGGAGCACCGAACCTGGAGCGTATCACGCTCTCTGCAACAGGCCCGGCCCCCAGCTCCTTAAGGGCTTCCTGATAGGCCGCCACTGCGTATGTATGAGTCATGTTCAGGGTCCCGTCCAAATCGAACGCCACCAGCTTTGTCATTTTCCATTCCTCCTAGAAAATTCCAATCCAACACCCCGCAATGCAGATTACAAAAATGCCCAGAATGATGGCAATGGTTTTTACATTCCGGTTAAACAGCCATACACAAAGAAATGTGGCTCCCAGAGGAAGCAGTCCCGGGAAAATCTGGTCAAAGATGGACTGCAAAGTGGTCTCTGTTCCTGAAAACTGAAAGGTCAGGGATGTCTTAAGCGTCACCATGGTTCCAATCATGGCTCCTATGACCGTAAGTCCCAGTATGGATGCCCCGTAGGACATTTTTTCGATAAGATGGTTCTCCGCAGAGTTCTCCAGGAACCTGGTTCCCATCTTGTAACCGGCATTTCCGGTAATATATTTGGTAAGAAAATGGATTGCCGTGTACAGGAAGAAATACAGAAGGGCTCCCAGTATGCTGCCCTGCTGGGCAAAGGCAATGCCGATTCCGGCCGTGATGACGCGGAATGTACCCCAGAAGAAGGAATCGCCAATACCGGATAACGGGCCCATAAGCCCCACCTTCAGGTTATTGATGGATTCCTTATTAAAATTGTCTGCTTTGGCGCATTCCTGTTCCATTGCAACAGAAAGGTCAATGACAAAGGGAGAGACATGGGGCGTGATATTAAATGTCTCTGTATGCCGGTGCAGCGCTTCAAAATAATCATCGTCTTTTGGGTAAATCTTTCTCAGAGGCTTTTCAATGGAATACATAAATCCATAGGCCATCATTTTATCAAAGGACCAGGAGGACTGCATGGTAAAGCTTCTCCAGAACACACTGCGCAAATCCTTCTTTGTTATAAGGGAAGTTTCCTTTGTCTCCTGCATCTAAAAATCCTCCTCTTCTTCAAATTTCATATTTCCCACGGCAATAAGCGCCATGCACAGTCCGGCCACCGCGACTCCAATCACATCCATATTGATATACATGACTGCTATGAATCCCAGGAACAGGTATGGCATCAGTTTTTTGTTGCCCATCATTTTAATCAGAAGCGCAAGTCCCACACAGGACAGCACGCCGGCCGCCACGTCAAATCCGTCCAGCACGACCTGGGGGATCAGCTTGATAACCGCATTGATGCTGCCTGCGCCAAAATACATGGCAAAGAACACCAGGAGCATGGATGGAACACCCACCATCAGCGGCAGTGTGATGAGATGCCACATGTTTGCCCTTCTTAAATTTCTCTGGGCCAGGGCCTTCTCGATCTGTTTACCTCCCCAACTGGCGCCTATGGCGTAACAGCCGTTTCTCCACATCTGCAGGAATATGGACAGAGGCAGTGCCAGTGCAACGGCTGTCCCCACTCCCTCCCCGCTTTGGATGGCAATGGCTGTTCCCAGCACGCTGGAGGCATACACCTCCGGCGGTGTAGCGCTCCCTACCATAATAGAGCCCATAAACATCAGTTCCAGCGTGGCGCCTATCATGATTCCGGCCTGGAAATCCCCCAGAATCAGCCCCACAATGGGCGCGGTAAATAACGGCCTCCCCATCATGGACGCCCCAAATGTATATTCGTCAATGGCAGCCAGAAAGGCCACAATTGACACCAGTATTGCCTGAAGCATAATCCTTCTCCCTTCTCTATCCTCTAACTGATTCGTCTTATTATATCAATGTCATTGCATCCGTCTCTTTATCCGTAGGCACTGCCCGGCATTCAACCACTGCACCGGCCTGAACCATGGCGCGGATATTCCGGACATCATGGTCGTCAACAGCCAGGGAATTGGTGATGATCCTGCGGCTCTCTGTCTTTTTCATATTGCCAAGGTTGATGTGGTCCACACCCTTCACATTCTCCACCAGTTTCAGCGCGTCATCCGTATTGCCCACTATAACAAACACCTTGTACTTGTCCGTCTTTGTCCCGTTTAAAAGGACAATGGCATCCGCCACGGACTTTATGGAAAATTTGATTCCTGCCGGTGCGGCCAGCTTAAGGGTAGTGGCCCGTATCTTATCTGCCGCAGCCTCATCATTTACGACCAGTATGCAGTCAGCTCCCAATGAATTGGTCCAGGCAAAGGCCACCTGTCCATGTACCAGTCTCTCGTCCACTCTTGTAATCTTAATCATACGAAATCCTCCTCACTCTCTTCAAAAGCCTGCTTCATCAGACCGTTGATAAACACACACCCTTCCCTGGCTGCCTGTATTCCCTGTGTAATCAGCTCCTGGGTATCCATGGCGCTCTCCAGCATAGGCACCATGGCCAGCAGCATGGGCGCATTGACGCCGGCCAGTACGTAAACCCCCGGATGGGAGATATGCCCTGAGAAAGCATTGGCCACGCTGCCGCCCAGCACATCTGTCAGGACAATCAGCTCGTCCCCGTCCTCAAGCTCATCCACCACAGCCGCCGCTTCCCTGTCCATATCAAAATCCGGTGTGGTATACGCGCTCAGGACACCTACCTTTTCATTTCCTCCCAGGACAAAATCCATGGTCTGCTTCAGTCCTCCGGCAAATTCACCGTGAGTCGCAATCAATATCTTTCTCATGGGGCAATCTCCTTTTCTATTCCTTAATACTCCACCGTCCTGTAGTATCTGCGTATATCCAGGCTGTGGTCCTTCACATGTTCAAAATGAGCGCTGACACGCTCTAACTGGGTGGACATGACCATGGGAGAGACATACTTCCTCATATCGGCGTCAATCCCCTCCAGAGGATAATCCCTGGTATCCCACACCTGCACCACATCCGAATACTTCCTGACAAAGTTCTCCACTCTGTCAACCAGGGGGCGCGTCTCGTCCTCTCCTTTAAAGAGCATAAAGCTCATGTTCTTATCCGTCATCTCCACAGTGCCGTGGAAAAATTCTGCCGCATGAATGGATTTGGTAGGAATCCAGAGCATTTCCTCCAACACGCACATGGCAAAGCAATATGTCTCCCCCCAGGTATTGCCGGCTCCCACACACATATGAAAGCCTGTATCCTTATGCTTTTCTGCAAAAGCAAGTGCTCGTTCGTCGTTCTGCTCCCGCACCTTTAACAGTACCTCCGGCATCTTCCGAAGTGTTTCAACAAACCGTTCGTACTGAGGAAACTCTCCGTTTTTCATCATCAGTCTGGCTCCCAGGGCAAAAAACTGTATATGCAGCTCCTCCACCAGATTGTCATTGCAGGCAGCATTCTCAACCACATAATCCGAGACAGCAGCCAGAGGAGCTGTCCTGTCCCCCACAAAAGAAATCACTGTGGCTCCCATGCTTCTGGCATACTCTGCCGCCGCAATGGTTTCCTTGGTGGTTCCTGATAAGGAGGCCGTGATAAAGAGAGAATCTTTGGTCAGTGATCTGGGCTTTGCGGCCAGCAGCTCGGCGGCAATTTCATGATACCATACCAGAGCGGAGTTTGTCTTTAGCATGTATGCCAGCGGGCTAATGATGGCATAGGTGCCTCCCGTTCCAACCAAATAGATGTTTTTATATCCCAAATCACTCACCTTATCCGCAATCCTATTAATCTCACCGATCTGGGCCACTGCTCCATTTAAAGTTTTTAAGAAATCCTCATTCTGAAAACCGTACATCATAATCCTCCTCTTGATTAGACAAATTGAATTTTATGTATTTAACCGGATAGTGTTTGTACAAACCATCTTGTGTTTTTAATATACCAACATCATTCACCTTTGTCAATACCATTTTTCGTACCAATTATATTTTATTTTATACAACATTGCATTTTCCTGTTTCTTTTTTTCCAAAATATGATATAATGAGGCAAGGGAATTAAATCGTGCCTGTCCGGAATACGGACGGTTTCAGCCATGGCAAAGGACGGTTTCAGACCCGATAAAGAATAAATGGATACCCGGCATGGAGGAAACGGATGCAGAGGAAACAGATACAGGGAGAACAGAGGCAGGATAAACAGATACAAGGTGAACAAATACAGGATAAACAGATACAGGATAAACAAATACAGGATAAACAGATACAGGGAAAACAGAGGCAGAGCACGCAGACACAGAGACTCACAAAATCAGAGGCATTTACCCAGACGCTGAAACGCAATATACAGGAGGGGACCTATCCCTATGGCACCGCCCTGCCCGCTGAGCGCGAGCTGGCCGAGAACTTTGGACTTAACCGTTCAACCGTAAGGGCTGCCATCCAGACCCTGGTGGAGGAAGGCTTGTTAAAAAAGGTCCAGGGCAAGGGAACGTTTGTGATGCGCCATGCCAGGGATAACGCATACACCCATTTCCGGGGCATGAGCGAGCTGCTTAAAAATCATGGATATGTTCCTTCCTCCAGGATTTTATATACCGGTCCCACACCAGCCGGTTACAAGCTCTCCCATCTGCTGCAGGTGGGCGAAGATACGGTGTTGTACCGCATCATGCGTCTGCGTCTTGGCAACGGACTGCCTGTATCCATTGAAAATACCTTTGTTCCCTATGAACTGATTCCTGATATAGAGGATATTGATTTCCAGATATACTCTCTGTATGATGCATTTGCCATGAATTCTCTTCGTATTGCCGGCATACAGCAGGTTTTCTCCACCACCCGTGTGCGCAACTCCGAAGCCAAATATCTGAACGCGGAAAATGGGAGCCCGGTGGTATCCATTGCCATCACCTCCGCCAGCGAGGAAAACGGAATCATTGAGTACACCAACGCCCTGGTGCTCCCGGAATTCTGTAAGTTCTACTCCGACGGCGTTATCCAGGACAGCAAACTCAATGTTTATGCGCAATCCATATAGACCACCGATAGGTTTTAAGATACCAGAATAATCTTTATTCCATCGTGACACCTATTACCAGAAAGGGTAACCAGTATGCCAAAAGTTTTCAATCTTCTAAGTTACGACATTGCAGAATATATAGAAAAATACATCCACGAACATGGTCTGCAGCCAGGAGACCGCCTGCCCACGGAACGGGAACTGGCGGCCCAGTTAGATATAACCCGTGTCAGCGTGCGCCAGGGATACAAACGTCTGTTAGACCAGGGCGTCATCCGGTCTGAAAACGGCTATTATGTGAATCCGCCCAGAACAGACCGTTCCCTGACCGCCTATTGTTTTCCCTATGCGGATTCTTATTTGCATCCGGATACATTTTCCGTAAAATCAACTGAATATATGCCGGAGGCCATCCGCAATATATGCAATAACATGCTGAATGCCGACCACAGTTCCCATCTCAACATGAACCGTTTTATCGAATATCTGTCCGATATTCCCGTGGGAATCACTTATACGGCCCAGACCAGCTCGTCCATGCCGTCCTTCCCAGGACTATTCTATCTGCGCTCCATGCCAGAGGGACTGAAACAGACCCAGTATATGCGGGTCCATCAGCCCAGCCGTGAAGAATATGAACTGCTGGAGCTGAGCGAACACGACAGTATGCTGATGCTGGTAAATGGTTTCCAGTACGAAGGCACCCCCATTGCTGTCAGCGTTGCTCTCTGTGTAGGGACCAGGATGAATTTAATTGCCCCCATAACCATATGATTCCCTATGGCCAAAAGGACTTCCCTCACCAGGCCCGTCCCCAGGCCGATCCGTATGATATCCATAAGGAGTTGACCGCTATGAAAATCCTACCTGCATGCGCCGCCGACACAGCAAAAATATACCGCATCATGACCGAAGCCCGCTCCCTGGCGCCGGACCCCGGCTGGTACTGTACCGACTCAGAGGAATATATACGGTCCCACATCGTAAATCCTGATGAGGGAATCGTCTTTAAGGCAGTGGAACATGATTGTCTGGCTGCCTTTTTCATCATTCATTTTCCGGGTAATACCCCTGACAGCCTGGGGCACTACATGAACCTGGCTCCCGAGGCCCTTGACAGGGTGGCCCACATGGACTCCCTGGCAGTCCGGCCTGGCTTCAGAGGGAGAGGTCTTCAATATCAGCTTATGGCCCGCGCAGAGCAGTATCTGATGACCACTTCCTATTGCCGCCTGATGGGTACGGTCCATCCTGATAACCGGTACAGCCTGGACAATTTTCTCAAGCTGGGATACCGGATTGTGACCACCACCAAAAAGTACGGCGGGCTTCCCCGCCATGTCCTGTATAAATCCATAAGCAATCCCCCTTCTTTTGCGGGTTCCGGGAATAATACCGCCTCTGTTTCTATATATTTAAAGTAATTACTTCTGAAACAGGACCTATCCTTTATGAAAAACAGACTCAGAAGACTTCCCATGAAGAAGCTGTTACAGACCACCCTGCTGTTTGCCCTGGCCTTTTGTGCCGGACGGCTGGCTGCCCAGGTAGTGGAATACAACCGTCCTCCCGAAGCAGTGACCACCTCAGCAGACGGCAACTGGGGACTTAGTTTCCCGGGCGAGGGCCAGATGCCTGTGGGAAATGCCACCGCAGACTATCTGAAGCAGTTCAATGCCTACTATGCCCAGAATACCCAGGATAAGGTCATCTACCTGACCTTTGACGCGGGTTATGAAAACGGAAACACAGCCGCTATCCTGGACGCCCTGAAAAAACACAATGTACACGCCACCTTTTTCCTGGTTGGAAATTATTTACAGACCAGTCCGGACCTGGTAAAGCGAATGGTTGCCGAAGGCCACAATGTGGGAAACCATACCTTCCACCATCCGGATATGTCGAAAATCTCCACCAAGGAAGCCTTTGAAAAGGAACTGAATGACCTGGAAACCCTGTACCAGCAGACCACGGGACAGCCAATGAAAAAGTATTACCGTCCCCCCCAGGGCAAATACAGTGAAAGCAACCTGAAAATGGCCAATGACATGGGCTATAAGACTTTTTTCTGGAGTCTGGCCTATGTGGACTGGTATGAAGATAAGCAGCCAACCAAAGAGGAAGCCTTTAAAAAGCTGCTGACCCGCATTCATCCCGGCGCCATTGTCCTGCTTCACAGCACCTCCAAAACAAATGGGCAGATTCTGGATGAACTTCTGACCAAGTGGGAGGAAATGGGATATCATTTTGGAACCCTGGATGATTTGGTGGCGGCAGACCAGGCATAGAGAATGGCTGTATCGTACTCTAAGTTCCACAAATATTATGAAAAAAAATATCATTTAAAAATGCCGGAAGAACGCACTGTTTATAAGGTGCATCTTCCGGCATATCATATTTCATGTCAGGTTGATTATATGTGTGTGTTAAAATCTACAGCAGCTTTTCCTTCCACTCCGCCTCCTTAAATCCGGTGAGCACAAAGCCATCCCCCACCACCAGCGGTCTTTTCACCAGCATCCCGTCCGTGGCCAGAAGCGCCAGCTGCTCGTCCTCACTCATGGACGGCAGTTTATCTTTCAGAGACATTTCCTTGTAGATATTTCCGCTGGTATTAAAGAAACGCTTTAGAGAAAGCCCGCTCATCCCGTACCATTCCTTTAATTCCTCCAGGGTGGGATTCTCCTCCCTGACAGGCCTTTCCACATAGGAAATCCCATTGGCATCCAGCCACTTTAAAGCCTTCTGGCAGGTAGAGCATTTTTTGTAGCATAATACGGTAAGATTCATTTTTATTCCTCCATCTGTTCTATTTCCTTATTCTGCGGCAAACCTGAGGGTCCTGGCTGAACCGTCAAAACAGGATGTATCTTCATTATAAGTAACCATATCCTCCGTCGAATATGTAAGCAGGGCAGAATGAGTTCCCCCCATCCATCCCCCGAATTCTTCCTCATGGCCTGCCATATGTTCTGGCCGGACAGCGTCAAACTCCACAACCCGGACATCGCCGGGTCCTGCCGTCACTTTTCTATCTGACTTTATGGATGGCTTCATCTCCCCGCTGCCGCCTGCCAGCACCGCTGCACCGCTGCCCTCTGCCGTCATCTCCCCTTCTGATTCTTCCACTTTGATTCTGCATGAATAAATGCCGATTCCACATTGGCCCAAAGCTGAAACCGTACTGGTTCCACCGGCAATATCCACCTCCGGACACGATATTCCCGCATACGTTCCCTTTATATCCAGCTGTCCGCCCTCCAGGCGCAGGGCCGCCTGGCTGTTTTCCGTCCGGTTCCCCAATATGCCTGCTGTTTTGGCTTCAATGTCCAGGCTTCCCTTTCCCCGAATGACCAGGGTACCTGAATGTATGCGTATACCTGCACCTTCTGACCGGATCCAGCTGCCGCTGCCCTCCTTTAACTCGATGGTTAAATCCCCTGTTATATCAATTGCCGGGTGGGAGGACTCCGTGCTTTCCATGACTGTATTTTTCATGACTGTGTTTTCTATAACTGCATTATCCAATGTCAGCGTATAGCTGTCCCTGGAATTTCTCAGTCTCCATCCGTTTCCCTCCACCATCTTTCCCCTTCCCGGAAGTTCCACCTTTCCTTCATTTCCCAGGTAAAGAGCTGTCAGCGGCACCTGCTCTCTGGACTGGGTCAGCCCATATCTGGATGCCAGATATATGCCTGCGCTGGATATGGCAGTGCAGAATACGATGATAAGAATAATGAACAGAACAGCGCGTACTGTCCTGCCCACAAATCCCTTTGAAATCTTATCCATATAGATGTTTCCTCCTGTTACAGTTTCGTTTATTTTATCATAAAGTAATCCATTTTTCCATTACTTGTGATATCATAGGAGAAAAGTGTGGTTACTGATTGGAACAGCTCAACCATGCAATAAGGAGGTTCTGTCTATGATAAATATTCTCTGCTTCGGCGACTCCAACACATTCGGGACCAATCCCAAAGGAGGACGCCATTCCTGGAATACCCGCTGGCCCGGACGGCTTCAGGTTCTGCTGGGGCCTGAGTATTATGTGATTGAGGAAGGCATGGGCGGACGCACCACGGTATGGGATGACCCGCTGGAGCCCGGACGATGCGGCATCCAGGCTCTTCCCATGGCACTCCAGAGCCACAAACCGCTGGACCTGGTCATTCTGTTCCTGGGCACCAATGACTGCAAGGCCCACTTTCATGCCTCGCCCAGGGTTATAACAAAGGGAATGGAAAACCTGTGTCACACGGTTCAGGGATTTGATTACGGGGAAGGCTATAAGAAGCCCAAGATTCTGGTGATATCCCCTATCCATATAGGAAATGACATGGAACACTGTCCCTATGTCAGTTTTGATGAAACCGCACCCGGTAAATCAATGGCCCTTGCGCCCCTTTATCAGGAGCTGGCAAAAGCTGAGGGCTGTCTTTTCCTGGATGCCGCATCCCTGGCCGGTCCCAGCAGCATTGACCAGCTCCACATGGACGCAAAGAACCATGGGGCATTGGCTGAGGGAATCGCTGAGGTGGTAAAGGGGTATTTTGAACCCTAGGGGTGAAAAAAGCCGGAAAACGAATTTCGCTTTCCGGCTTTTCTTGTTTCCATGCACACATTTCCTCTGATGGAGCAGCGCAAATCACACTGGGTATCCGCTCTCCATCCCCTTAATCCTCCGGTACAGCTCCCTGTTCACCGGCACATCCAGGCCGGTCGCCTCTGCCCGGCGAATCACGGTGCCCGCAAAAAATTCCACTTCCGAGGGCCTGCGGGCCAATCCATCCTGCCGCATGGAGGGCATGCCATCAGGGTTCAGACTGTCAATCAGGTCAACATAGGCGTCCAAATCCTCCATGGTCACCCGGATTCCCTCTCTTCCGGCCAGCTCCACTACTTCAGCCATGGCTGCCTTCATCATCTGTCTGGCCGGTCCCTGCTTTTGTACGGTTCCATAAGTCCCTTCCTCCACCATGACAGCCTGGTTCACCCCCACATTCAGCATCCATTTGCACCAGAGCCTGCGCAGGATATCCGGCTCTCTGGTATAGGGAAGTCCTGTCCGCTCAAACAGCTCTGTGACCGCCTCCAGCATTGCCTCTTTCTGCGGTTCATGTTGGGGAATCCCTATACATATCTGCCCCATATGGGAATAGGTCAGCTCATTTCCCATCTTCACGGCATCCATTCCCTGGGCCACGCAGTACAGCATGTGCTCCATTCCCAGTATGTTTCCTATGACGGCTTCACTGGTGATTCCATTGAGTACGGAAAGAATCACGGTATCCTTTCCCACCTGATTCCTGACCATGGGGACAGACGCCTCAAGCGCAGTGGCTTTCACGGCAAATATGAGAAGCTGGGCCGGTCCTCTGGGGTCTGCTTCATCTCCCGGACAGACCGCGAATTTCCATCCTCTTCCGTTACAATATACCGTGGTATCCCGGTAACGTTCCACCCGGTCCCTGTCTGCCAGGAATGTCACCTGCTCCAACCCAAGGGTCCTTGCAAAGAAATCCCCGTACAATACACCCAACGCACCCATTCCCACTATGGATACTCTCGTAATCCTGTCCATGTCTTACCTCCGCGCTGATTAATAGAATCTGGCAATCTCCCGTACCATACAGCGCTTTGGCATCTGAGGGTCGGCCGCGCCATATCCAAGGGCAATGACCGCCGCCACATCCTGGTCCTCCCCAATGGAGAGCAGTTCCCTCAGCTTACCAGCATCCCTGATTCCCATGACCAGGGTGTCCAGGCCCAAATCCTTTGCCTTCAGCAGAAGGTTCTGGTTATGCATCCCCAAATCGTAGCAGCCCCACCCGTTTCCCAGCTCATTGGAAGGGGTTCCGTCATTTTCATATCCTGAGCGATTCTTAACAAAGGCGGCCACAATCAGTACAGGCGCATCCTTGCTGTTTGTCTGGTTAAAGGCCGGAAGGCAGGTTTCCTTTACCTTTTTGAGCATGTCATCTGACATAACCACATAGTATCTGGCTGTCTGGGAATTCTTCCAGGACGGCGCAAGGGTGGCTGCCTTAAGGATCTCCTCCACCAGTTCACGGCTCACTTTCCTGTCCGGCTGGTACTTTCTCATACTTCTTCTTTCCCTCAATACTGCATCTAATTCCATATGAATCTTCCTCCTGTCCATTGGTTGATATCCGAAAACTGCTTTTAAAGGCTGGTTTTGATTCCGGAACGTGCCGCAAACTCAGAAGCCTCTGTAATCCTCCTGTAAAACTGCGGATAGAACTCTTCCCCGCTGTTATAAGGAGTTATGTAAAACTGATTCAGCACATACATAACCACCGTTCTCCTGATGTCCAGGCTCCCATTTTCTTCCAGTCCATGTTCCAGATCCTTGAGAAAATAATGCCAGTCATTTACAAATTTCTCATACAGCTTTACATCCGGGGTATCAATCCACTTGCGGACCTTTACCTTGCTTCTGTTATCCTTAGGACACTCATGGACCTGAAGGAAGTAGCTGAAGGACCGGTTCTCATACAGTCTTCCCAGCGGGAAGAGACGGCAGAACCCAGGCCTGTAAGAATGGATACCGCACCTGCCCTCTCCGTTCAGGAAGGAACAGGCCTCATCCCGGCCTGTCATCCGGATATTGGGCAGGATAATACCGTCCACCATATTCACCTCAAGTGGGCCAGACAGAAGCTGTTCCGGTGTCATCCCAAGGTTCCCCGTAAGGCGGAACATATCCAGAGGGTCCAGTATGATGGATGACCCCATACCGCGGCAGCAGGCAGAACAGCCTTCACATCCGCCGCTGTCAGCCCTCACCATATCATTGATACCATATAATTTCCCATCGGATATATCCTCCAGACTGACTTCTCGTTCCATAGCTCCCAGTACTCCCTTTCCAGCAGTTTCCATAAATAGTTCTAACAGACAGTATACCACCCTTTCCCGGTTTCACGCAACCATGCTTTTATGGGGCAAAGCCATCTGAAAAGCCGTCCTTTTTCACCCTACCCTCTGTTTTTAAGCACCATAACAGCTATGGCCAGACCTGCTATCACAGCCATCCATCCGCATGTCACCCACAATGGCAGCTGTATACCCAGTGCCTTATTCAAGGGAATTAGTACCAGAGAGGTAAGCCCGATCTGGTTCAGAAAGCAGACTCTTTCATACAGCTTCCCCCTGTCCCTCTCCTTTTTCATAAACGGCTTTCCGCTGTCCGGCAGAATCCGGTTCAAATCAGGCACCTGCCAGCGCGCCTTTCCCGCTGCGACAGCTCCCAGGAGCAGAGCCGGAAACGGTGAAATGGTTATGACAAGGCGCCAGATCTGAATGAATTTCTCCGGCAGTCTTATTCCCAAAACCTGGTTAATCGGAAACATAATCATGGATACAATGCACAGAAAACAAAATAAGTATGCCATATCCCTTGCCTTGCACAGCCTGTCAATCCTGTCCTTTTTCATGATATCCTTTCCTTTCTTTTTCCATTCCAGTTTCATTTCCAGCAGCTGCGGGTCCAGTGTGTCAAACCTCCACCCTGAATCCCTGACCTCCAGACACACTTGTCTGACGCGCTCCAGCTCCTTAACTTCCTTTTGTATCTGTCCTGCCCGAGCTTCCATGAGAACCGCTGCCCTCTGAGGCTGGTCTGCCAGCTGGCGAATCTGGGCCACTGAAAATCCCATGATGCGGAAAATTCGTATCTTTCTCAGATGTTCCACATCATCCTCACTGTACTCCCTGTAATTATTGGAACTCCGGCCCGGAGCTAAAAGACCTTCTTTCTCGTAAAACCTGATATTGGCTTTTGTGATTCCAGTCAGGGTCTCTACCTCTTTGATTGTCATATACACGCCTCCTTACAGGTTTATTGTAGGGGTTGAATAAGGTTGAATGTCAAGCCATTCCTGTTTTTTTATGTACTTTTTCCTTTATGTCAAAAGAAAAGACAGAGGAACCATGCGCCTGACCGCCCATGTCTCCTCTGCCATATGTATTGTTCTGTATCTAATCCATTTAATCCCCGGCCTGTTCCTCCACGCAGGGACGGTCCGGCAGGCTGTAACGGTAGCATCTGCTGAATACGCCGATTTCTTCCAGAGTAGATACCATGCGGTACACGGTTGCCATACCAATGGCCGCATCGCGCTTAGCCGCCTCGTAATATATTTCTTTACAGCAGTTCCACTTTCCGCTTAGTATGACATCCAGAAGGATCATACGCTGTTTGGTCATGCGTTTCCCCTGGCTCCTCAGCTCCTGGATAACCCGCTCCTTCTGCCACGTACGGGACTCCTCTCTCTGTTTCCACGGCATATCGCTCAGCTCCTTTACTTTGCTGTCAGGCATTGGCTTCTGCCCTTCAGACATTGCTTCTGTCCTGTTTATTAAGTAAGTTAAAGCTAACCTCATTCTCTAAAATATGCAGCCGGGCGCCTCTGTTTCCTGTTCCCCACAGGAATTAGATATCCCTAACTGCATATATAGATTAGCATTAGCTAACTTTCTTGTCAAGAATTTTTTTTATTTTACCATCATTTTACCATCGCTTTTCCATCAGCCATTATCCTTCAGATTGAGCCCCGCCAGCGCCTTGGCAAATGCATTGTTGACAGGCTCCTCTGCTTCCTTTTTCTGCTGGTTCAGGTATCGGGCCACGTCCTTTTTGGTCACTCCGGCGCCTTCCTTTTTCCTGCGCTCCTCAAAGGCCTTCAGCTTCTCCTTATGACCGCACCTGCACACAAATATCTGGGCATCCCCCTTGCCCTTAAGCTCCATCTTTTTATGGCAGACAGGGCATCTGGCATTGGAGGTGCGTGAAATGACCTCCCGGTGGCCGCATTCCCGGTCCTGGCACACCAGCATCTCCGTATTCTTTCCCTTTACAGCCAGCATCCGCTTTCCGCACACCGGGCACTTTGTGTTGGTCAGGTTGTCATGGCGGAACGAACCCTCACCTGTCTTAATCTGGCGGATCAGTTCCCGGGAATATCCCCTGATGTCCTTCATGAACGCGCCTCTTTTCAGGCTTCCCTTTGCAATGCCCGACAGCTTCATCTCCCAGTCCGCTGTCAGCTCCGGCTTCTTCAGGTCCTCAGGCACCAGCTCCAGGAGCTGCCTGGCCTTGGACGTGAGGCAGATATCCTTGCCCCGTTTTTCAAGCAGGAAGCTGGAAAACAGTTTTTCTATTATATCCGCCCTGGTGGCAACGGTTCCCAGACCGCCGGTCTCCCCCAGGGTCTTTGCCATGGCCTTATCCTTTGTTTCCATGTACGCCACAGGATTTTCCATGGCGGAGAGCAGGGTTGCCTCATTAAACGGGGCAGGCGGTTTTGTCTTACCCTCTGTCATCTTAAGGGACAGGCCATGTAACACATCCCCCTTTTTCAGGTCCGGCAGCTGCTGGTCCTTTACCTCCGGCTCGTCCTCTTCTTCCCCGTCATCCACAGCCGTGTCGTAAGCAGCCTTCCAGCCCTGGCTCTTTACTATCCTTCCCTTTGCAATAAACCGCTGGCCCCGGATATTTGCTTCCAGGCTGGTCTCGTCATATTCAAAGGGCGGATACAAAACAGCCAGGAACCTGCGCACCACCAAATCATAAATCCGGCGTTCATCAATGGTCATATGATCCATCTGCACATACTGTTCCGTAGGAATGATGGCATGATGGTCGGAAACTTTGCTGTTGTCCACAAAAAATGGTTTCGCCGGCAGGGGTTGGTTCACCAGCCTTCCGGCCAGTGTCTTATAGGGTCCGACGGAACACGCCTTCAGACGCTCCTTAAGGGTGGGGACAATATCTGCGCTCAGATACCTGGAATCGGTTCTGGGATAGGTCAGGACTTTATGGTTCTCATAGAGGCGCTGCATAATGTTCAGCGTATCCTTGGCAGAATAATTAAACCGCTTATTGGCATCCCGCTGCAGCTCCGTCAGGTCATAGAGAAGGGGCGGCTGCGTCTTTTTAGGCGTCCGCTTTACCTCAGCCACAACAGCCGCCTCCCCCTTAAGCTCCTGAGCCAGTCCCTCCATCCGGCCGCGGTCAAAGGAACGGTGGCTGCCTGTCCCTGCATCCTGCCATGTAAGGACCAGCCCGTCCTTTCTGGCCTGAAGCCCAAAGTATGGCTGGGGTACAAATGCGCGTATCTGCGCCTCCCGTTTTGCTATCATGGCCAGAGTCGGGGTCTGGACACGGCCGCAGGAAAGCTGGGCATTGTATTTGCAGGTCAGGGCCCTGGTGGCGTTGATGCCCACCAGCCAGTCCGCCTCTGCCCTGCACATGGCTGCGTCATACAGGTTATTGTATTCCCTTCCGTCCTTCAGGTTCGCAAATCCCTCCCTGATAGCCTTATCCGTCACGGATGATATCCACAGGCGCCGGATAGGTTTATTGCACCCTGTCTTTTTCAGAATCAGCCGGGCCACCAGCTCTCCTTCCCTTCCTGCATCCGTGGCAATGATAATGTCCCCCACATCCCCCCGGTAAATCTGGGTTTTCACAGCCTGGTACTGCTTTGAGGTCTGCTTGATAACCTCAAGCTTAAATACCTCAGGCATCATGGGAAGGTCCTCCATCTTCCACTCCTTATACTTCTTATCGTAATCCTCCGGGTCAGCCAGGGTCACCAGATGGCCCAGCCCCCAGGTAACCACGTAACGATCCCCCTCAATGGCACCGTTAATATTTTTCCCGCACTTAAGAACCCGGGCAATGTCCCGGGCAACAGAAGGCTTTTCTGCTATTACAAGTGATTTCATTGATATACTCCTTATCTCAGTTTTAAACCGCAGGCCCCTGACGTCCCTGTCAGGAACGTTTCCTGGCCGACACAATCAGCATCATGGGTCTTCGCATTTCATCCAGCATACCGGGAATATGAAGCATACTCTCCGGCGGCTGCGGCTCCACCACCTGGCTGAGTTCAAAACCATGGGTCAGAAGGGTATTGAGGTAAGTGGTCAGGGTTCTGTGGTACTTAACCACTTCTTCTCCCAGGAACACAGCCTTGCGCTTCCCCTCATAGTAATAATTATCCACAGGAAAATGGAGGATATTTCCATTTTCATCGTAGTACCAATCCTGGCTTCCGTAGGCGGTAAATACGGGATGCTCCACGGAAAACACGAAATATCCACCGGGAGCCAGCGAATCCCTCACTTTATCCACCACCTGGCTGAAGCTTTCCACATAGTGAAATGCCAGGGAGCTGAGCACCACGTCAAAGGATTCATCCGGGAAATCAATGTCCTCCATGGCACACTCCACATACCGCACCCTGGAATCCTCGGTCTTTTCCCTGGCCACCTCCAGCATCTTACCGGAAATATCCACACCCACCGCAGAAACCGCCCCGTGTTCCATGGCATAGATACAGTGCCAGCCATAACCGCAGCCCAGATCCAGAAGGCGCTGTCCCTGAAAATCAGGCAGCAGCGCCTTAAGCGTCTCCCACTCTCCTGCTCCGGACAGTCCTTTTTTAGAACGCTCCATCTGGCTGTACTTTTCAAAAAATATATCATTGTCATATTTATTTTCTTTCATTATTATCTTCCTTTCCACGTATTGCTGCCTTCATTCTAGCACATTCCCCCTGGCCTGTCACCGCTGTTTTCATTTCTTCATATAGTATATTGTACCGATTAACACTCTACCTTTAAGGAGGATTGACAATGAAACATTTACGGGGCGCAGCAGGTATCATCCTGTCCCTTATCTTTGCCGTGTGCTTCATGTGCTCTCCCGCATTTGCGGCTTCCCGCCTGTACCAGGGCATGGATGTCAGCAGCTGGCAGGGCGATATTGATTTCCAGGCTGTCCGGGCTGCCGGTATCCAGGTGGTCTATCTACGGACCGGCGTGGGATTGGAATATGTGGATCCCTATTTCCAGACCAACTATGAGAAAGCCCTGGATGCAGGCCTGAACATCGGATACTATCACTATGTAACTGCCGCCGACACCTCCCAGGCCAGGCAGCAGGCAGAATTTTTCTATTCCCTGATACAGGACAAGCAGATTGACTGCTGCCCGGCCATGGATTTTGAATCGTTCCCAGGTCTGAGCACCCAGGAAATCAATGCCATCGGACTGTCTTTCATGGAAACCCTGGGCAGCCTCCTGGGATATGAGCCAGCCCTATATACAGACTCCTACAACGCCGCCTACCTGTGGAGCAGTGACTTTTCCTCCTACCCCCTGTGGGTGGCTGACTACGATGTAAACCAGCCGGAGAGCACGGGCCCATGGGATTCCTGGGACGGTTTCCAGTACTCGGACAGGGGACGGGTACCGGGAGTAAACGGCGATGTGGACATGGATTTCTTTAAAGATTCCATGTTTATTATCTCCCGGACACCCCAGCCTGAACCAAATCCCGGCGATATAGGAGTCCTTCTCACCTACAAGGTGCAGGGCGGCGATACCCTATGGAGCATCTCCAAACGATTCGGCACCACCGTGGACCGGCTGGCTGAATTAAACCATATCTCCAATCCGAATATAATTTACAGGGGACAGATTCTGGAGATTCCGGATATTCCCGGCGCCATCATATACCAGGTGAAAAGCGGCGACACCCTCTGGGCCATTGCAGACCGTTTTGGCACCAGCGTATCCGAGCTGGTATTTACCAACGCAATAGCAAACCCTAACCTGATTTACGTGGGGCAGGTTCTTGTCATACCATAATGGAGAAAAACAGGGATATCCTGAAAGCCTGTCCGGCTCCGGGATATCCCCTCCTTATGATTCTTCTGCTACCGGCCGGACCGCAGCTGGCTGGTCAGCAAATTTCCAACCGTATCCGCAAGCTGCCCCATCTCCTTGATCCTGACAAAACCGCTTCCGTAAATCTTCCTGGCGCCTTCCAGGTCGCTGTCCAGGCCGTAGAATACAGCCATGACCCTGATTCCCTGCTTTTTAAGCTGCCGCACCTCCATGGCCGCGTCCTCAATACCTGCATCCCCCGAATACTCCTTCCCCCGCACAGCTCCCGAAACAGGAGCCATCCTTTGTTCGTCATTGGGGCTGGCATCTGTCAGCACAATGAGCAGGCGTTTCTCGCAGGAGGACTGTCCCGCCAGATGGCCCGCTGCCCTGAGGGCCAGACCATCCCGGTTCCATCCGGCTGCCACATAGTCAAGGATTCCTCTGTTTTTCTCCTTCTCCTCATATCCGCGGAACAGACGCATCACCGTGTAATTCTGAATGGTGGAAAAGGAATACACCTGGACCGGTATCCCGCAGCGGGTAAGGCTTTCGGCAATCACATATCCCTGCGCCGCTATAACGGCTTCATGTCCCATCCGTGACGCAGACGCGTCCAGCATCAAATCCACAGAAACATTCTGCCGTTCTTCCTCTGAATTCTTCAAAAACACACGGTCGTCTTCCAGATACACAGCCCGCCAGACTGCCTCCCCCATCATTTTTCCCTGCCGGCTTTTTTCGGGTACAGGCTGCAAATCCACCAGAAGGGTATTCTGAATCCGTTCCATCAGGCGTCGTATGCTGTTCTCATACTCCGGCCTGTTGGCTTCAAACTGCTCCCTGTTCTTTTTTCTCTGCTGCCGCGCCTCCCACAGCTGTCTGGCCGATTCCCCGCGGTCCGGGACCTGCAGAAAATTCTCTCCCCTTGTAAAATGGAGGCTGCATGTGCTGTGGCATCCCGTGCAGAGCATATGGCAGATAGCCTGATTCTGCTGCTCTGCGTACATGGAAATACCATAGCAGGCATCTATATAGGAGCGGACCGCCTCCTCCCTCCGTTTCGAGGATGCCTCCAGCCAGAAGCAAAAGCCTTTGGCTGCATCAGAAGGCTTTTTATGGGCCTTTCCGGATTTTTCACATTGGTCATCACCGGATTCAGTGGAATCCTGTCCATGCTCATTCAGTGTATTCCTGACAATCACGCCGTGGGCAGGCCGGACAAAGCGGAAGGGCCTAATCATGCTTTTAATCCGTTTTCTGTTTTCTTTTCTCTTTTGTTCTGAACGGCAGTCAAACCGGAAATATTCCCACAGTATGCCGGAAACGCGCTCCATAATTTCATCGGTGTCGGCAGACCCGTCAAAGAACAGGCCGGACAAAATCCCCCGCTCCCAGGGCGTCACCCCGGGCTTCTCTCCCAGAACCATCCTGCCCCAGCCCGTCTGAAGGGACTGGACCAGCTTTTCCTGAGCCGACCATTTGGATTCCTCCAATACCTGGGCCCAGTATTCCCTGCGCAGCTCCTCCACCCCAGGCCGCCCTTCCCGCTCCTTCTCATAGGCACCGCACTCCAGGCCAAGCCAGAATATGGTATCATAGATATCCTGGAGCGCCGTACCCTGAAATGCCCCGAACATTTCCGACACTTTCCCGCCGTCATACCATCTGTGGACATAACCGATAATACTGTTGAGATAAAGGTCTGCCCTTCCGTACCGGTCAAAGGCCATGAATTCCGGCCGGAAGGAGTGGTCCTTTGCCGCAGTCCATATCATGTTGAGGGCCCGCCGCTCCTCCCCGTCATATTCCTGCATTTTAATATCAGTCTGCAAACAGCTTCTCCCTTTCCAGTTTTTTAGGAATCCTTGCCCTGATTAAATCCCGAACCAGGGTCTGTTCATAGGGGTCAAAGGACTTGTTGGTAAGTCCCATATCCAGGGCGGCTCCCGCATCCAGCCCCCGCTCCATGAGGCGGACAGCATCTAACAGTCCCCTGAGGTCCAGGGGGCGGGTGGAGAGCTGGGCGCTTTGGCATTTTCTCTCTATATCCAGGAACAGCTGGACAAACTGCCTGGCATATGTCCTCTTAAGGCCGGGATACTCCCGGTTTATGAGCTTCTCCAGGTTTTCCCCGGTTATAGCCGGCATCTGCAGACAGGAAAATCTGGAGGTCAGGGCCTCATTTAACTCCCTGGTGCCTGCATACCCGTAGTTCATGGTGGCGATGAACCGGGTTCCCTCGTCCATACGCACCACATCGTAGCCCGGCACATCTATGGTCCGCCTGAAATCCAGAATTCCATGGAGCACGGCCAGTGCCTCATTTCTGGCCATGTTGATTTCATCCAGTACGCCAAAACCCCCGCTGATTCCGCAGCGGTACACCGGTCCCGGACGGAACACAACGGCTCCGTTTTCAAATGTATCTGTTCCTATCAGGCCGGACGCATCCATGTTAACGTGAAGGGAAATGTCCCAAACCGGCCTGCCAAACGCTGCCGCCAGATTCTGGGCCAGTATGTTCTTTCCCGTTGCCTTCGGCCCTGTGAGAAGCAGGTTCTGGCCGCACAAAAGAGCTGCAACGGCCTGCTCCCATACGTCCTTTCCATAATACAGGTACCTGGGCACGGGTATCCTGCCCCGGTCCTCCTCCCTGACAGGATGGGAAGCCCTGAATTCCATGATTCCTTCAATTAAGCTGCTGTTTATCTTTTCCTCTTTTAAGAATTCAATCACCGTCATGCCCTCTTCCTCTTTTTTACAGTCTGATTGTAGCACAGAATCCTTTGATGGTGCAGATTTTCTGCGGGTTTGAGAAAATATTTTTTTGCAGGGTTTGTAAAAATGTTTTTATACTTGCTTCTCCCGGTCACGGATGCTATATTAGAACTACCAGACAATAGCAGACTCACCAACCAGGTACATTAGGAATACATTCCGTTATACCCTTTGTCTGTTTCCCACCACTTCATTGGTGTTATCTTAACATCTGAACATCTTACCATTTATTTTTATATTCAAACGCTTATCCTAATTATTTCATTTTCATTATCCACACAACCTATACATGGCTATTGTCCGGCATATAAAAAGGGATTATAATAGGAATAGCTTCCTTAATGTTTACCGGAAAAGGAGGCTCATGCAGCAACACACGTTACCCCCTAACCATCAAATACAGGATACCCCCAATCAGCTGGAGGATAAAGTCCTAAAAACAGCTGCCATGTTTTTTGGTCAGGATCTTCTTCCATACCTGGGTGTCAGGGGTCGGATTACCGGCCTTGTTCCCACAGAACAGATTCACCTTGAACTTCGCAGGATGGAAGAAGATTTTAACTATATGATGGAAGACGGCTCCCTGCGGCATCTGGAGTTTGAAAGTGACAGCATTACTTCCAGGGATCTGCGGCGTTTCAGGGAATACGAAGCTTACTTAAGCCTGATATATAACTGCCCTGTTATTACCACAGTTCTATGTACTTCCCATGTCAGGCGAATTAAACAGGAACTCGTCACCGGCATCAATGTATACCGCATCCAGGTAATCCGTATCAAGGACCGGAACGCGGATAAAAATTAATTGATATTCTTCAATCAGACCATGTAGCTGTATCAAAGGAAAACCTTCGCCGCATGGAAGCCATGTTTTATGCCCTGGCCATCAAATTTCTCGACAAAACAGAATTAAGGAAAGTAAAGGAGAAGATTAATATGACCCTGCTCGGACAGATGCTTATGGAGGATGGAATTGAAAAGGGAGAAATGACCAAGCTCGTATCTCTGGTCATGAAGAAAATGAAAAAAGGACTTTCCCCGGAGGAGACAGCAGAGTTGCTGGAGGAAAGCCCGGATTGCGTCAGCCGGATTTACGCCGCAGTGCAGGCCAATCCCGGTCTGGATGAAAATGGAATCTTTGAATTTATGAAGAAAAAGGATAGAGAGAAGGACTAATATCCTCCAATAATCATTACCGCACATAAAGCCCGGGTATTTTATCTCTTATAATAATCCGGGCTTTTTATTTCTCCTTTCACTTCACCGTCATCACAAACCGTTCCCTGTCATCCTTCACATTATACCGGTACCGGTCCTCTTCCGCCTGGGCATACCGTACCTCACAGCATCTGAGTCCCAGCCGCCTGGCCGTATCATTGGTATAGATATCCATAGTGATTTCCACCGGATATCCCATGTCATAGCTGAACCGCACATCACGGAATTCATTGTTGATACACGTCTCAATCATATCCCCGGCAAATGCCTCCTTATCTCCTATGTACAGCTTATTCGCAACAATGGTTATGTGTTCTGTCCTCTTTCCATCCCGGGAGGAGGATATGGTATTCCTCACCGACACGCCCCTTCCCCACTGCAGATATATACAAAGAGCCATCAGAATCAGTGATGCATGCATCCGTCTTTTTCTCATTCCGCTTCGTCCCCCACCTGTATTATTATACATATTGTACTTTAATACAGCTTATATTTCAATACATCCGGAGATATACTTATCTGGAGCTTATACAGAAAGGCGGGGACGGAATGCATATTGAGATTGATTTGGAGCGTCTGCTAAAAGAAAAACATAAAAGTAAAAACTTTGTGTGTGAAGAATGCGGCCTGCAGCGGACTCAGTTCAATAATTACTGCAAGAACAAGGTTTCCCGCGTTGACCTTACCATTCTTGCCAAAAAGTGCGCTTGTCTGGACTGCACGCCCAATGATATTTTGAAAATAGTAAAAGAGACGGCAAAAGATGAATAGAACACATGACGCCATGTGAAGCTGTTCATCTTTTTTTGCGCCTGTATTTCCAAAAAACAAAATGCAGCGGCTAAATTCAATCCATTCTGGTGTCATATCTTGCAAGATTTTCCCTTCTCATTGTGTTAAAATAGCAGAAAAGCAGTTTAAAAGGAGCAGCAAAATGATACAGGAGCAGGAACAGCGCCGGGTCTATTATGATAAAGACCTTAAAATAGAAGCCTACAATCTGAGCGGGGTTGTACAGAAATTCCCCAATCATTTCCATGAATATTACGTCATAGGCTTTGTGGAGGGCGGAAAAAGACATCTCTGGAGCCGTAACAAAGAGTATGATGTCAGCGCCGGGGATTTGATTCTCTTTAATCCCAGGGACAACCATTACTGCGCGCCCATAGACGGGGAACCGTTGGACTACCGTGCGGTCAACATCGATCCCTCTGTCATGGAGCAGGCGGTAAGGGAAATCACAGGCCGGGAATTTACGCCCCGCTTTACCCGGAATGTGGTGTACCGCAGCGACATAACCCAGTCCGTATCCGCCCTGTACGGAGCCATATTGCGGCGGGCCACAAGGCTTGAAAAAGAAGAAGCCCTGTTCTTTCTTCTGGAGCAGGTGCTCCAGGAATATGCCGCCCCATTTAAGGAAGAGGATATATCCAGGCCCGATGACCGGATCCAAAACCTGTGCACCTACATGGAGGACCATTTTTCAGAAAATATAAGCCTGGATGAGCTGCTGTCCATGACCACCTTTGGAAAATCCTATCTGCTGCGCTCTTTTACAAAGCAGGTGGGCGTTTCTCCCTACCGATACCTCCAGACGATCCGCCTGGACAAGGCCAAAAAATTCCTTGAACAGGGCATGCCTCCTGTGGAAGCAGCGGCCATGGCCGGATTTTCAGATCAGAGCCATTTCACCAACTTCTTTAAGGAGTTTATCGGGCTCACCCCCAGACAGTATCAGAAAATATTCCTATCAGAACCGGATGAAGAACAAAAGGAGCATTATCATGAATCATAACCGTACCGCCGCAGGCCATCTGGCCGCATTTGTCACCATCCTCATATGGGGAACCACCTTCATATCCACCAAAGTCCTGCTTCGGACATTCAGCCCTGTGGAAATCCTGTTCATCCGGTTTGTCATGGGATATCTGGCGCTGTGGCTGGCCTGCCCCCGTTCCCTGCGCCTTACATCCGCCCGGCAGGAGGGACTCTATGCAGCGGCGGGGTTCTGCGGTGTTACCATGTACTATCTCCTGGAAAACATCGCCCTCACCTATACCCTGGCATCCAACGTGGGCGTCATCATCTCCATTGCACCTTTCTTTACTGCCATCTTGGGCTGGATGTTCCTGGGAGGAGAGAGACCACGCTTCCGGTTCTTTGCCGGATTTCTGCTGGCCATGGCAGGCATCAGCCTGATTAGCTTTGGCAATGAGGCCGCTTTATCCCTTAACCCCACAGGAGATTTATTGGCCGTGGCTGCCGCAGTCATATGGGCCGTGTATTCCACCCTCACAAAAAAAATCAGCGCATTGGGCCACGGCACTGTCCAGAGTACCAGAAGGACCTTTTTTTACGGAATTCTATTTATGGTGCCGGCTCTGGCCTTCATGGACTTTTACGTGACACCGGCTCAGTTTACTGACATGAAAAATATCCTGAATCTTTTATTCCTGGGGCTGGGCGCATCTGCACTGTGCTTCGTGACCTGGAACACAGGCGTAAAGATACTGGGCCCCGTAAAGACCAGCGTATACATCTATATGGTGCCGATCATCACCACCCTGACTTCGGCCCTTATATTAAAAGAACCGGTAACAATACCGGCTGCATTGGGAATTATCATGACACTGGCCGGATTGTTTTTATCCGAACAGAAAACCACGAAAAAAGGAGAACCAAAGATATGGACCACCAAAATGAAAAATGTGTAATGGTAATCGACGAGGAGCTGCCCACCGGCATCATAGCCAATACAGCCGGGATCATGGGAATCACCCTGGGAAAAAAACTCCCCGAAACAGTGGGGCCGGATGTATCCGACCGGAACGGAAGGTCCCATCTGGGCATTATCGCGATTCCGGTTCCCATTCTGAAGGCAAGTAAGGAAAAATTAAAAGAGCTTAGGCTTAAGCTTTACGAACCCAGCTTTTCAGAGCTGACAGTAGTGGATTTTTCCAATGTGGCGCAGAGCTGCAATGACTACGACGAATTCACATCAAAAGCCGCCCAGACAGACGGCGACAGCTTCCAGTACTTTGGGGTGGGCATCTGCGGCGCCAAAAAATTGGTTAATAAACTGACCGGAAACCTGCCGCTGTTGCGATAGGAAGGAAAGCACAATGGGCTGTAATACCGGTCAGCGCTGCGATGGGAAGCCGTGAAGCTGCGTCCCACTCTCTGAAGAACACCAAAAATCCTGTCTTTCATGTTCCTTCTCTCTTGTCTTTTTCGTCCTACCGCACCCCCTGGCTGTCCAGACACAAATAAGGCACTAACTGTTAAGAACACTGTCTCCAATGTCCTCTCTCAGTTAATGCCTGCATCACCAGTGACACGCGCTTAATTGTGCACTAATTTTATTTTCCTTTTTGTGCAAATATGCCAATTCACCTTTTCTATTCCAGCGTCAGTCCAAAGTCCAGCTCATAGTAATTCCCCTCGCTGTCCCGGTAGGCATAAGCCTTTCCATTTTCATCCTTCATGGACTCCGGCATGTATTTGTCCTTGTGGTACCCAGGCACGTCGTTGCGGGATATGCATATGCCGTCCCGGTCCACCCGGATAACGCTGTCGTTCCTTGGAAGGGTAATGGGCATCCTGCCTGTGGGCACACACCTTCCCATGATGACGTCCAAAACCGCGTCCGTATAGGTGTCAAATCCTGCCAGAAGGGCGTCCGCACAGGGTTCCACGTTCCCCACTTCCCAGGCCAGGGTGAAATTAATATTGGAAATCACCTTTCCCCCCCTGCTGTGAAGGGACTCGTAAATTTCCCGGATTCTCCCTGCCCCCGGCAGAGTGGTCTCCTGGTGGAAGGAATCAGCCGGGCGGCCCTGGCTGTCCACATCCCGCACCTGCTTGTTCTCACAGATATCCAGTTCCAGATACCCCTTGGTGGAATGGAAGTATTCGCCTGAGCTTGGACGGATAAACAGAATAGCGAAATCAGCTTCCCTGTAATCCTCTGTCAGCTCCGCCTGAAACCTTCCTGCAAAGGACGTTCTGACCCCGTCCGTTTCCCTGGCTGCAGCCTCCGCTTCGCAGCCAAAGCATTCCACATATACCTTCCTGCCTGCTGTCTTTTCCCTATCCAGGGGAATCAGGCCCTCTTTGTTTTTTAAGAGCACCACGGACTGCTGATGCACCCGGTAAGCGTCCTCCCAGTGTTTCTTTGTGGCTACCACCTGCTTTGCTGTCTCAGGGTCACGGTATGGGTTGTCGAACATGCCCAGTTCAAACTTTTCCTTCAGGGTCCTGGTCACCGCCCTTGTCAGAGCCTCATCGGTCAGCACCAGATCACCGGCCCGGTACCCCTGGGGCACCGGATGGCCCTGGGCCGTGTAATATCCGTTCCTGCCGCGCTCATATGCTTCCCTGGCGGAAAATACATCCAAGGACCCGCTGATGATATCCACTCCGGTATTGACAGCCAGCGCGATTCTGGAAGGCACATCCAGCTCCTCCACCCCCCAGGCCATCTTGTTGGAGATGCCGGAGTCGCTGTTCACATACCCCTCAAATCCCATCTGTTCCCGCAGAAGCCCCTGTATGAAAGCCCTGTTAAACGCAAATCCTACCGGCTCCATCTCCATGACATCTCCGCCCGGACCATACTGGGGCCTGCTCTTGGCAGCTGACGGTTTAGCGTAATATGGCATAATGGAGGAAGCCTTTTTCTCTATGGCTGTGCGGAAGGCGGGCAGATGGTATGTGCGCAGGCTGTCCTCTGTCTGGTACACATTCCACTGTCCCTGGACATAATGGGGGTCGAATCCGTTTTCCCTGGCTCCGCCTCCCGGGAAATGCTTGATGGTGACAGCGACTCCGTCTCTTGTCACGCCCCGGCTGCTCCCCTGTATGCCGGGAATCAGACGCTCCATGATGGTGCACACAGTCCCCGGATCCTCACCAAAGGTTCCATAGGACCTCTGCCATCTGGGGTCTGTCATGACATCGGCCATATACATATACCCTTTTTTCATTCCCACTGCATCCCATTCCCTCCGGATACACTCTGCAAAGCTGTCTATGAGTTCCGGTCCGCTGCCTCTGACAGCTGCCGCGATTCCCAAGGTCCCGGGCCAGGCGGCAAACACGCCTGCCGCATCGTTCATGCCGAACACAATTTCCCCGTGCTCATTCCGGGAATTGGAAAGGACCATCACAGGCAGGGCATGGCCGGTTCCCTCTGCCACCATGTTAAGCTGGTTAATCCAGTCCGCCAGCTCTCCCGGCCCCGGATTCTGACGCAGGATGAAATGACGTATACCCATTTCTTTTAATGTGTATGTGGTTCCGTAAGTCTTTTCCACATTAAAGATAGACTCGTCCTGCTCCACAATTTCCTCGTTGAGAAGACCGCTTTCATCTACCTTTGTCCTGTCCTCCTGGTAAATTCCCATTTTCCAGGAATTGACAAACAGCATGCCGATTTTCTCGTCAGCAGATAACTCTGCCGCCAGGGAAGCCGCCCTTACGGCGGGAGTGTTGCGCCAATCCTTATAGGGAGCCAGCCTCCCATCCCCTGTCAGGTCCCTGAAATACAGCCCGTCTTTTTCAATTACCGGCCTTACGGTAACTCCGATGACAGGACCGTTTTCATTTTTATAAAAACGAATGTTAGCTGATGCCTTGTTCATATCGTTCCGTTCCTTCCTGCGTTTACGCTCTTTCTCAGTTTTATTACACTGCTCCGGCAGCTGCTTCCTCAGCGCCGTCCGGGCGGGTTCCCTTTCCGGCCAGTACTTCCTTCCTGTTTTCCAGCTCGTCCTGGATTTCAGCCATTTTCACCTTATCCAGATTGTACCAGCGCATGGCTATGATTGTGGCAATATGGCCCAGGATAGGCACGATGCAGAAACATACCATAATGGCCATGTTAAAGGTGGAGTTTACAGGTTCATTGGGCTTTATCACCACATTTCCCACCCCTGCCAACGTCAGGGCAAATCCCTGAATCATGGCGGAAAAGGAGGATATGATTTTATCAATAAAGGAGAACATGGTCCCCATCATTCCGGGTACAAAGCGGCCGCTGCGGTACATTTCATAATCCGTACAATCGGCAATCATGGGAATGATACCTGAGTTTCCCATGCTGGCCAGACATTTCTGCACCAGGAACATTCCCAGGAATATGGCCGGCACTTTGGGGTCAGGTCCAACCACAAACATAATGGCCAGCATAATCATGGATCCCCATGTTCCCACAAGGAAGGTGCGCTTAAGGCCAAACCTCCTGGACACAAACACACCGCCGATGGAAATGGCTACTAACGGCGCGATGAGGATACTTGAAAATACACCCTGAAGACTGGAATTCAGCAGCATATTGGCAAACAGGTATGTCATGGTGCCGCTCATGAGCAGCTGCCCCAGTTTATCCGTTGCAGCAGAGATAATCAGCATCTGAATGGGACGGTTGTGCATGACGATATCCTTGTAATCCCTGAACTTTACCTTTGGCTGGGAACCTGCCTGGCCAAAGAATTCAGGCCGGTCCTTTGCGCTGATTCCGATGATGGCAAGGATGGTAAACACAAAGGATATCACCGCAAGAATGACAGCCGCTTCCTTCCACATGGCAGGATTTATCATACCCAGGCCCTTTCCGTTCTCACCCGCAAATTCCCCCACCGAATATTTTTCAGCCAGTATGGTGGTGATGAGCATGGGCACAAGAGCGCTGGCCATCTGGGTCAGTACACTGTCAAACCCGGCAAATATGGGACGCTGTTTGGGATTATTGGTAAGCACGGCCTGGCCTGCCTTGGTGACAACGGTCTGACAGGTATAGCCGATAATATAGATAACATAAAATACCGTGGTAAACATATATTTCCTGGAAATTCCCCAACCGGACGGCGTATTGAAAATCACAATCAGGCTGCACCAGATAATGATATTGCCCACAAGCATGTAAGGCCGGAACTTGCCGAAGCGGCCGTTGGTCCGGTCCACTAAAAATCCCACCAGCGGGTCCGTAACAGCATCAAAAATACGGGTTCCCGTGGCAATCAGGCCCACAATGGCAGCAGCCAGCCCAAGGACATTCTGAGTAAAGTACGAATACTGCATCATCAGGAACATGGCGATATTGGTGGCGCAGTTATTCAGTGAAAAGAACCCAATCTGCCATAATTTCGCGTTGTTATACTGTTTTACAACACTTTTATTCTTCTCCATTATATATAGTCTCCCTATGTTCACACATTTTCATTTTTGTTTGCCGGCTTTATGTTTGTAACAATATTCTAACACACTTGATTTTAAAGAGTTAGGATTGTATAATATTATTTAGTAATATCTTGTCATAGTTATTTAGCCGATTCGTACAATATTTTATTATTTTTTTGTGCAAATCCTATAGAATATATCATTCAGGGAGAAATATAATGGAAGAACATGAAAAAGCGCTCATATCCAGACAATTTATAGAGGTCATGCTGAAGGTCCCTGTCATCCTGTGTCCCGGGCGAATAGAAGCCATCGAAACCAGCATCAAAGAATACTTTCCGGATTTCATCAAAAACAGCTTCCCCTTTTTCATAACCCGTTCCATGGTGGAGTCCTTACAGACGGGAACCCTGTATCACATAACGGATTTTATAAATCTTCATTTTAACCTGTTCCTGTATGGCGGGGGGACTCAGCTTCTCATCGCCGGTCCCTATCTCTCCCATCCGGCAGATACTGCCTTTTGCGAGCAAATTCTCCAGGATAACGGGAAAAATCTGTCCCTGCTTGTCCCCTTCAGCCAGTTCTGCCTTAGCCTGCCCGTAGTAGGCAGCTCTCAGATGCTGGAAGTGATGCGGACCGCCATGAGGGTCATTACCGGCACGGACCGGGAAATTCCCTATCTCCACTATGAACCGCAGAGACATTACACCCAGGAGATATCAAACCTGTCGGCCGAGGGTGTGGACGAGGCATCCATGGAACTTCTGGAACACCGGTACTATTATGAAAAGCTGCTCTTGCAGGAGGTCGCCCAGGGCAGCCAGGATCTGGCCCTTAAGTATTACAGGCAGTTCTCACAGGAAAGCCGGTCCATTGTCCGTACAGAGGACCCGCTGCGCACGGCAAAGAACCTGGGTTTTTCCCTGAATACCATGCTCCGCAAAAGCGCTGAGACCACCGGCATCCATCCTGTGTATCTGGACATCATCTCATCCAACTTTGCCATGCTCATTGAAAATGCCAACAGCATACGGGAAGCAGAGGAATGTAAATCCCAGATGATAAGCGCCTACTGCCGCTTTGTCCGTAAAAACCGTCTGGACCAGTACTCTCCCCTGGTCCGCAAGGCCGTCACCTACATCCGCATCCACCTGGCTGACCAGCTCACCCTTGCAGGGATTGCAAAGGGCATCCGTGTAAGCCCCTCCTATCTCTCCCGCCTGTTTAACCGGGAGACGGGGGACTCTGTATCCAACTTTATCACTAAAGCCAGGGTGGAAAAGGCTGCCGGACTTCTCTCATTTTCCGGCATGTCTATCCAGAACATTGCGTTTTATGTGGGGTTTGGGGATTTGAATTACTTCAGCAGATGCTTTAAGAAATATAAAAAGATGACGCCCACTGAGTACAGGGCGTCATCCTCCATCGGGGTGTAGGGCCGGCTATTCTTCCGCCCGCACCTCCATGTTTCCCACATATTTTCGCTCCATCTGATGTCTGGCTTTGCGGTTCTCCACGCTGTCAAACACGATGGAAAAATCATAATCCTCAGGGTACAGCTCACTGGCTCTCACCTTTAGTTTCAGACGTTTCTGGTTTACCAGGCGTTTTTCACGCTTTACCTGGACAAGGACATTTCCGGTCTGATCCGCCGGCCTCACAACAATGCCAATCTCCCCCTTTGGAAGGACCTCTACACTGTCGCCTCTGGTATACCCCTCCTCCGGGCCTGCGGCAGCCGGTTTTCTCTTTATGGGGACAATGCAGGGAACCAAAATCCGCTCCAGCCCTCCCGGCCATTGTCTTCCCGGTGATTTTTCCAGCGGTTTTTCCTGAGACCTTTCCTGCGGTTTTTCACTGGTCTTATACAGTGTTTTCTCCCTGGTCTTTTCCAGCGGCTTCTCCAGCTCTCCCCCGTCTCCGTAAGCCTCAGAGGCGGCTGTCCGAATCATATCCTCCGGCATGCCCAGCCTCTTTGCAATATAGAGGGCGCAGCTGTCCCCGGTCTTTCCCATCTCCAGTCTGTATAGGGGACGCAGGTTTTCCCGGTCAAAGGCCATTCTGGCGCTGATAAGTTCTGCATGGCGGCCCGCATATGTCTTAACCTCCGGATAATGGGTGGTGACCAGGTAAAGGCATCCCCGAAGCCTCAGCTGCTCCAGTATGGCAATGGCAATCCCCATTCCCTCAGCCGGATCCGTGCCTGATCCCAGTTCATCCAGAATCACCAGACTCTCCCCGGTGGCCCGCTTTAATATCTCCAGCACATTGGTGATATGGGCTGAAAATGTAGACAGGTTATCCAGAATATCCTGACCGTCCCCAATATCGCATAATACCAGGTTGCGCATGGCGATGTCCGCCTCCCGGCAGGGCAGGTGCAGGCCGGAGCAGGCCATGAGCACAAACAGTCCCACGGTTTTGATGGCAACGGTTTTCCCTCCTGTATTGGGGCCTGTGATAACCATTCCCCGTGTTTCTCCCCCCAGCTTAAAATCCAGGGGCACATTGGAATCCCCCGGCAGCAGGGGATGCCTGGCTTCCTTCAGGCATATGATGCCCTGGGTATTGACGGCCGGTTCCCTGGCGTCCATCTGCGCGCTGAGCTTTCCCTTGGCAAACACAAAATCCAGTTTTGCCAGCAGAGCCAGGTTCTCCTTAAACCCGTCCTCCTCCATGGCAATCCTGTCCATAAGCGTGTACAGGATACGCCTCTCCTCGCAGTCCTCCTCAATCCTGAGTCCCTCTATCTCATCCTGCATCCTGGCAATGGTTTCCGGCTCTATAAATACAGTAGAGCCGCTGGAGGACCGGTCTATGGTACTGCCCGGTATTTTAGATTTATACTCCTTTTTAACCGGCAGGCACAGCCGTCCGTTCCTGGTGACCAGAAAGGATTCCGCCATAAACTTTTTCTGTGATTTTAAAAGGGCTTCCGCCTTATCCTTGATTTTTTCTTCCAGAAGCTGCAGGTCCCGGCGGATATCCCGGAGTGTATTGGACGCGCGGTCGTCCACCCTGCCATGGCGGATAGCTCCCTCGATTTCCTCCTTCAGCTCCGTCATAAGTCTGAGGTTTTCCCCATAGCAGGACAGCGGAATGCCATAGGACATTCCCTTGTCCAGATATGACCTGACCCGCCTGACCGCAGCCAGGAACATGCCGATTTCCTCCATCTCCTCCGGCGTAAGCAGCTCACCGCGGACAGACCGGGCCACAAACTCCGCCGTATGTTCCATGGCCGGCATAGGAGGCGTGCCCGCCAGCTCTAGCATCTGCCTGGCCTGGGTGGTGTCTCTCATGCTTCTTCGCAGTTCCCCCTCTTCCATGCAGGGCACAAGCCCTCTGGCCATCTCCCTGGCCTCTGCTGAATTGGCAAGGTCTGCCAGCTGTTCTCTTATGATATCAAATGCAACTGTCTTATATGCTTCAAATGTTCCGTTCATTGTTCTGTCTGTTTCCTCTCTGTTTCCTTGTTTATCCATGTTCCCTGTGGGGAATATCTGACAATATCGAATGGGTTTCAAACATAAAAATGGAAGACAAAAAAACCTACGGACATCCACTACAGGCAATGTCGCATAGGTTCCAAACGATACCATATGATTCATCTGTCATGGATTCCGGAGTACACAAAACCAAGCCCGCCGGGCGGACAATCATTTCATGTACACAATGGGTTTATTTATCTTCCACAAACAGACACAATTAACAAAAAGACACCTCGCTTAAATATTACTGCATTTGATAATAGCAGATTTGAAGGCTCCAGTCAACATTTTTATTTCAAATTGTGCTATACTAAATTGTGGCTGAATTGTGCCATACGAAAAGGACAACAACAATCCGGAGGAATGACTGACATGCCTTTTGTTTCACTTATCATACCTGTCTACAATGCGGAAAAATATCTGCGGCGCTGTCTGAACAGCGCCATGGAACAGACCTTTCAGGACATGGAAATAATCGTAGTAAATGACGGAAGCCAGGATACCAGCCTGGAAATCTGCCGGGAATATGAAAAAATGGACCGCCGCTTCCGCGTCATCAACAAAGAAAATACCGGGGTATCGGACAGCCGCAACCAGGCCATAGAGACAGCCAGAGGCGAATACCTGCAGTTCATGGACAGTGACGACTGGCTGACCCAGGATGCCACGGAAAGCTTTGTCCATGCAGCCAGGAAATTCGACTGCGACCTGGTGGTTTCAGACTTTTACCGTGTTGACGGGGCTGTGTTTACGGAAAAGCAGCACATACGTGAACGGGGTCTTCTTACCAGGGCCCAGTATGCGGAATATATGATGCGGGAACCGGCTGACTTTTATTACGGTGTACTGTGGAATAAACTGTACCGCCGCAGCATTGTGCAGGAGCACCAGCTAAAGATGGATGAGGATCTGCGCTGGTGCGAGGACTTTTTATTTAACCTGAACTTCATCCGGTACGCCGGGCGGTTCACGGCCATCCAGACTCCTGTTTACTACTATATGAAACGGAAGGGCAGCCTGGTGAGCACGGACTGGAAAAAGGCCAATGCGGTAAAGCTGAAGCTGCGTCTCCTTAAGGATTATAAAGAATTGTACCAGAGCATGGACCTTTATGAAGAAAACAAGCTGAAAATCAACGCCTTTGCCGTATCCATTGCCAAAGACGGAGGAATCGGAGCCCCCATGAGCCGGCTCAGGAAAAAGCTGAGTGAGGAGGATTACATTGAGGATGAGCTTCCGGCAGGCTACACCCGGGTGTGCCACACGCTGGGTCCCATTTACGATGAGACATCCCGCATACTGATACTTGGAAGCTTCCCCTCGGTAAAATCCAGGGAACAGAATTTTTACTACGGCCATCCCCAGAACCGCTTCTGGAAACTGATGGCCCGCCTGTTTGAAGAACCCGTGCCGGAGACCACGGAGGATAAAAAGGGACTGCTGATGCGTCATCATATCGCGCTCTGGGACGTGGTGGCTGCCTGTGACATCAAGGGCTCCAGCGACCGGAGTATCCGCAATGTGATACCCACGGATCTAAACCGGATTCTCCGCACAGCCCGCATCGAAACAATCCTTGCCAACGGCGACACGGCCTTTCAGCTGTACCGCAAATACTGCCGGGAAACAACTGGAAGGGAAGCCGTCAAATGTCCATCCACCAGCCCTGCCAATGCATTTTTCACCCTGGACCGCCTGGCCGAGGCGTGGGGCCGGGAGCTGTTCTGACAAAGCAGGTGCAAAACCCGGATCCAAATTCCCCCAAAACGTCCCAAATCCTCAGATTTTTCTTGCCAAAGGAATATAAAACAAGTATGATGGAGATACACCTGAACATAATTATTCAATTATAATTATATATTGAAGGAGGCTGTACATGTTAGATAAAAAGGTAGCAGAACTGATCAACACCCAGGTAAACAAAGAATTTTACTCCGCTTATCTGTATCTGGATTTTGCCAACTACTACAAGGACGCGGAGCTGAACGGCTTTTCCAACTGGTACCAGGTCCAGGCCCAGGAGGAACGGGACCACGCCATGCTGTTCATCCAGTACCTGCAGAACAACGGAGAGAAAATAACTCTGGAGGCCATCGCCAAGCCGGACAAGGTGTTTGAGGACTTCAGGGGACCTCTCACTGCCGGGCTGGAACATGAAAACTATGTGACCGGGCTTATCCATGATATTTATGACGCCGCGTACTCTGTCAAGGATTTCCGCACCATGCAGTTTTTGGACTGGTTCGTAAAGGAGCAGGGCGAGGAGGAGAAGAACGCCAGCGAACTGGTAAAACGCTTCGACCTGTTCGGCCATGATCCCAAGGGACTCTATATGCTGGATTCCGAATTGGCGGCAAGGGTTTACGCCGCTCCCTCACTGGTGCTGTGATGGGGAAGGATAAGTACATATGTCCCTGCTTTAAGGTGACAAAGGACGATATCAAGAAAGCAATTGAAGAAGGTGCTGATTCCTTTAAGAAAGTAAAAAAAGCCACGCATCTGGCCGCAGGATGCGGCCACTGTAAATGCAGGGCTAAGAAGTATACGAAAAAGCGGCTGGGTAAGATCAAATAACATTCAGTTAAAAGCGTGTCCTCACACCGGAATATCTCATGGGGGACACGCTTTTTTACGTATCAGACCCTCTCAGATGCGGGCCGAAATCATCCTGAAAAAGTGGACATTCCCAAAGCATTTCCCCATTTCATGTAATTCAACAACAGACGGCATCTCCTGCGGGTTCCATATCTCAATCACAAATGTGGCGAATCCGCACGGTTTCACATAGATGAGTTCCTCAAGCGAGGACGGCTGGTGACAGCAGGGCATCCGGATTCCCAGGTATTTAAATGCACTGCCGTCATATGCGGTGTCCATGGCCTTCTGCCAAAACTCCCTATCCACTTCACGTCCGCACCAGGGACAAAATATGTGCTCCAATTCTCCTGCGCAGTCAATGAACTGCACGCTTTTATAGTTGGTAAATGTAATTCTGCCGTTGGATGTCATCTTAAGCATTCCGGCAGCACATTTTATCTGATCATCCGTATATTTAGGATAATAGTATCTGGGAAATATTTTATATATGATATCTGACATCACGTTACCTCCTGCCAGGACCTGCCGCAATCTTACATATCAATCTTCCGGTCCTTATAATAATACATCCGGTCCCGATCCCCTATCTCCCTGAGTACGCGGCATGGGTTTCCCACTGCCACCACATTGGCGGGGATATCCCTGGTGACCACGCTTCCTGCTCCTATGACAGAATTATCTCCAATGGTAACGCCCGGCACCACCACGGCTCCCGCCCCTATCCACACATTCTCACCGATATGCACCGGCATATTGAACTGGATTCCTTTCCTGCGAAGCCCCGGTTCCACCGGATGGCCTGCCGTGGCAATGGTAACATTGGGCCCAATCATACAATGGGAGCCAATGTAAATCTCCCCGTCATCCACCAGTGTCAGGTTAAAGTTGGCATAGACAAAGTCCCCCATATATACGTGTCTGCCTCCCCAGTTGCTGTGAAGAGGCGGTTCAATATAGCAGTCTCGGCCAATGGAGCCAAACATCTGCTCCAGAAGGCCGGTGCGCCTGGCGCTTTCCCTTGGCCTGGTTGCGTTGTAATCATAGAGCAGCTCCATACATTCCATCTGTTCCTTCAGAATATCTTCGTCGCCCGGAAAATACAGGCGTCCCTCCTCCATGCGTTTTGCTGCGCTGTCACCGTCTCTTACCCCGTCTCTTACCCCGTCTGTTCTCCCGTCCTGATTCCTTTGTTGGTTTCTCTCCGTCTCCATCCAAACGCGCCTCCCTTTCCACCTATTTCCCAGCTATGGGAATCATTGTACTATATTACCGCTGGAATGAAAAGCAAAAAAGTGCTCTGCTTCACGTCCGCCTCACATTCCTTGCGGCAGCTGCGCGTGGGGCCCGCCGGGTGGCGGAAGGGGGATTTTAACATATCTTTCGTTCCACAGCCAGTCCCCCCTGGGATGCGCCGGACAGGGCCACTTCCCCGTCTTCCAGACGGTTTAGTTTTCTGAATACCGCTGCCATACAAAGCACTGCCGCCCCAAAGGAGATTACATCCGCCGCCGGGCCGGAGTACAGGGCGCCTGTCACCCCAAAAAATCGCGGCAGCACCAGGGTCAGAGGCACGCTTAACACAAAGTCCCTGAGGAGGGACAGCAGCATGGAGAGGGCAGGCTTTCCCATGGACTGGAGGAAAATGCTGCATGATTTCTGGATGCAGCAGAGCACAATCCCCCCCAGGAAAACGCGGAAAGCCAGCACTGCGAATTCATTGTACAAACCGTCCTCGCTGCCGAATACGCTGATAATCTGCACCGGAAATACCTCAAAACATATCAGGGACACCAGCCCCACACTGAACTCAGCTGCCATCATGGTTCTGAAAATCAGCTTCACCCTGCGCCATAATCCTGCTCCGTAGTTATAACCCACAATGGGCTGGGCTCCGGCCGCAATCCCCACCACAACAGAAATCACGATCTGGAATACCTTCATAACAATCCCCACCACGGTCATTGGAATATCCGCCCCATATTTTGACCCGGCCCCGTAAATTACCAGCACATTGTTCATAACCGCCATGATGACCACAATAGACACCTGGGTCAGGAAACTGCTGATTCCCAAAGGCAGGACATGCTTCAGTATCTCTGCGTCCGGCTTAAAGCTTATGCGCTTCAGGCGGAAGGATTTGGGCCTAAACAGATAATAAACTGCCAGCAGGGCGGATACAATCTGGCCGGTGATGGTAGCCAGGGCAGCTCCCTTCATTCCCCATCCCAGCACAAAGATGGCCACAGGGTCCAGAACCACGTTGAGCGCGCAGCCTATAAGGGTGGAAAACATGGCAAACTGCGGGCTGCCGTCTGCGCGGATAACGGAATTCATGGCATTGGCAAACATGAAAAAGGGAATTCCCGGAATGAGATATAAGAAATATTCCCTGGCATATCCTATGTTGTTCTCTGTTGCGCCGAACCCCCACAAGATACTGTCTCTGAAAAAGGCGTACAGCAGGGTGAGAACGATTCCGGAAGCAGTGATAAAGACCACTGCATTGCCCACGCTCCTGTGTGCATGTTCCCCGTCCCTGCGTCCCTGGCAGATACTCAGATAGGCGGCGCATCCGTCGCCCACCAAAAGAGACAGGGACAGGGCGATGACGGTCACAGGGAATACCACGTTGGTGGCGCCGTTTCCCAAAAAACCAATGCCCCGTCCAATAAATATCTGGTCTACAATATTATAGAGGGCGGACACCAGCAGCGACATGATGCAGGGTATGGAAAATCTCAGCATCAGCTTTCCGATGGATTCTTCCGCCATATATTGGTTTGTATTTTGATTCATAATAACCTCCGTTTTTTTATTTGCGCAAATAAAAAAGCCGCAACCTTCCGTGAATGGCCTTCACGGAAAAAGTTACAGCCATATTGCAGCTATTACTATACCATTTTTTTCAGAACACGGTAATACTCAAATATACACAAACTTTAGAGACATATAAATTGTGCAATTTTTATACACCGTGGGATTTTTATACACGCTTCACTTCATTAGATACAATTCACTTTTCTATCGGAAAATACCGGCTGAACCGGTAATGACTCCGTTCCATTCCCTCTCTCTCATAAAAGCGGTGGGCGCCCAGCCTTGTCCGGTTGGTGCTGACCTCAAAACGGACGCAGCCGGCTTCCCGGGCAATGTGGTACGCCTCCTGAAAAAGCCCATGGCCAATCCCCTGGGAGCGCATGCCGTTTCTCACTGCCAGCTCTACGATTTCCCCAATTTTGCCGCATCTGCACAGCATGGTGCCTATGCGCAGATTTAAGACTCCCGCCACTTCTTTATCCATCTCCGCCACCAGGCAGTGCATTTTGTCATCTTTCATATAATCCCTGTATGCCTCATGGAATCCCTCCTTGTCCAGGCTCATTCCCTCCAGCTCACAGAGCAGTTCATATATAGCATTCTCATCCTTTTGCGTTGCATAACGTATCACAGATATACCACATCCTTTCTGTGAACCATTGTACCACAAAATGAGTCATTCCGGTACCGGTTTACGCAGTGCGTCTGCTGGGGTTTGAACCCAGGACCTGCCGGTTAAAAGCCGGTTGCTCTTCCATCTGAGCTACAGACACATTCTTTCCTTTTTTCTCTTTTCTCAACCAGCCGTCCTTTCATCACCGCACTCAGCCACCAGTATGTCATTCACCGATTCTCCCAGAAGCAGACTCAGCGCAAACATATTGTCCAGGCTGGGCAGTGTGTCTCCCCGCAGCCACTTGTATATGGCGTTGGTGGTGGAAAATCCGAAATAGTCCCTGAGGTACGGGACGCTCAGTCCCTTTGACTTTCTCAATCTATTAATCCTCCGGCCTGTTTCCACCGGATTTATGACTGGATAATTCATCTTCGTCCTCCTTTTTTGAAGAGGGCGGCCGACGGGATTTGAACCCGCATAATCCGGAACCACAATCCGGTGCATTTCCATATCTGCCACAGCTGCCATTTTCCTTATATGAAACTAAAAAACCGCCTGCCCATACGGACAAGCGGCTAAAGGAATTCAGAAGATGATTCATCTAAATGAACGGTTCCTGAATATGCGCATACCATAAGGGCATCCAAACAAAACGCTGTTTGTGAGCGTCTTTCTGTACGTGATGTTTATGGCTTTTCTGCGCGTCTAAACGGAACATGTCATTTCCTCCCTTTCTCATTTTATGCCTTGATTCTAGCATGGATTTTACCGGATGTCTATATACCTGTGGTATACAGACAGGCTTGCAGACGGGCTTACGGCAGGTTATTCCGGCAGATACATTTCGTCCTCCATCCGGCAGAAGCCGTACCGCTCATACAGCGGCCGTCCCATGCCGGTGGCCTCCAGTGCAATGAAACGGATGCCGCGTCCCCGGGCTTCCTGTACCAGCAAATCCAGTGTTCCCATGGCAATGCCTTTTCTCCTGTACTCCGGGTCCGTATACATGTTCATGATATAGGCCTTCATTCCCGTTGGATTATGGTATGTGGGCATGACCTGATAGAAGCTGATTCCTCCGGTTCCAATAATCCGGTCCCCGTCGTATACAAGATAGGCCACATGGCTTCCATCCTCCAGACTTTTTTCATAATATGTACGGGATTCCTGTTCCGTCTGTCCCATATCCGCCGAACCATCCAGTTTGTTTGCCGCCCTCAGGACCTGGATTCTCGTCTTAACCAGGTCCTCCAGCTTTTCCATTCCCACCTTTTCAAAACGCATCCTACTCCGCCTTCCTTTGATTTCTTCCTGTTTTTTGATTTAAAGCTCCTAAATCGTCATAGAAGCATTTATAAGTGTCTATATGAAGTGCTTGCTTTTAACTAAGGGAATTATACTACAATCCGGCGAAGTCAACAAGAACAAGGTAAACCTTGCAGCCGGAGCAGCCACACAGTCTGTCTCTGATATTGCGGATATAGTAATACGTCCTTATTGTAATTGTGGCAATTTATGTTTTCTTTGAAATTGTAATCATCAATTATAGACCCATAATTCTCTCCCAAAGTTTAGAAGCAGCATTTCCGTCCTCTCATACAATGATTGTAATTTGTATTATGTCCACAGCAATGTTGCAGTTTCATTATTATTTACGTGACAAAAAAGTTAGTCTGTGGACAATAGATATAGATTCTGTTTTGATGATTGCAGTAACAGTAATAGGACGGCTTATATCGGGAGTTCATTGGTTTACAGACATCGCGGCAGGCATTTTACTCTCATCAGCGTTAGTTGCTCTCTATTATTCCACCCTAAAATATATAGAGGAAAAGAAAGGCTGAGAATAAATAAGCCCGTATACTGCCGCACGACACAGAACCGATATACAGGCTCTGTCTGCTTCCCAGGGTGCCATTCTGTCCTGTCTCACTGACAGCAGGTTGTATCTTCACGGTATTCCTGAGCCTGGCCGGACTGGCGGACCGTTCTCCCCTGCTCCGTCTGATACATCCACCGGACCAGGCGGCCGGACCTGCCCGTCCTTACCTTACCATTACTTTCCCGGGCTTTGCCAACTCCTTTGGAGACAGCGGCAGGATGCTCATACCGGTCATAGGAGCCACGGGCCATATCACCCAGCGTGGTGTTCTGGTGGATATTATGGTTTTGGGGATATCACATTAAGAAGCCTTACCGGTCCCAGAAGGCCTGACACATAATTCCGGCTGTCCCGGTCCATGTTGTCCTCGTTCCAGTACCGGTTCCATCCCAGGGCCATTCCTTCGTCCACCAGCATGTGGCGCCGTTCATTGGAGGCCAGGTTGGATACCAATATGGTAATCTCATTTTCCCCGGGCCTGAGCAGGGAAGTGATATCCACCCTATAGGGACGCCACAGCCTTGTATCTGCCAGCCGGTCGTTGATCCAGATTTGGGCACAGTGGTTTACCCCGCCAAGCTCCAGCATGTACGTGCCCTCCAGTTGTTCCACGGACCATGTGTTAGTATACCTGCACCTTCCGGAGAACCACGGAAGTCCCAGCATACGCCAGTCCGAAAGATTGACAGCCACTGCCTTCATGGTTACGCGGATTGGCTGTTTCAGCCCATCGCTGCATCCGCCTGCCGTTATCTGTATGGTAAGTATGTGAATGCGTTCATTGTCCGGGAGTATGTGTACGCCATTTTCCCAATGCACCTCTTTGCCGTCCAGCATACAGACCGCTGCTCCGGCTGTAACAGGCTCATATATAACTGACGCTCCGGCAGGTATTGTGACTGTATACCAGAGCTTTCTGGGATAGGTCAGGGTCTGCCCAAATAACGGAAGGTCTCCCCACGGCTTCAAAGGCGGTTTTCCCCTCTCCCAGGCTTTCAGCCACACATGCTCCAGACCTGTATAATTGAAATTCAGGACCTTGCGGACATCAAAGCCGGCTGCCGTAAACCGCCCGTCCGAATCCGGCTGTTCCCACCCTTTAATCAGACTGTCATTTACAATCCAGGTGCTGTCACTTTTCACCACTTCCACGTTTGTTCCCTGAACGATGGTTCCTTCCATAAGAAGGGAAATGAACCGGTCTGGAGGCAGCTCCTCTGCGGAGCAAACATATACATCATGAAGCGGGTTGCGGTTTGTTACATGGAATGCCAGAATATTCTCCCCCTGGGTCAGCTGGCCCTTATCACCAAATACCACCGGCTCTCCGTTGCTGATTCCTTTGTAAACCATTGTCCCGTTGATAAAGCACTCAAAGGAATCCACCGCTGCCGCGCAGAACTCCGCCTTTTCAGGTACATGTTCCAGGAATACCGTCTTTCTGAAATACAGATCCGATGCATCCAGCTGGTCATTCCAGCTTCGTCTGCGTGTAATCCACCGTCCGTTCCAAAGGCTCATATGGCGGCCGCAGCTCCCCTCCTCCCCGGATTGGTTGCAAATCCGGATGGTCTCTGTTCCGGAGGTTACATCAGAGGTGAATTCTGCGATTGGGATTTCCAAAACCGTACTCTCTTCATTGTATGCCTTATCTCCATGATTCGGGCCGGACGGGGAAAGGGGAAGAAAATCCCATTTTCCTGTAATCCACTCTTCCTCCCACCGGATATCCCCCGTAAGGGCCGGTTTTGCCTGTCTGATTGTATCTTCCTCCAAACCAAACAGTACGTAGACAGCTTCTCCCGGTTCCAAATCCATGTATATCAGGACACCGCTGCCGGACGGACGGCCTCCGTACATTTGGGCGGCGCCCGCCTGAGTGTATACAGCCTGCATCATATCCCCTTTTTCAATATCCAAAAGGACCGGTGTAGAAGCATGGCTGAAAGACAGCACCAGGTTTCGCCTCTCATCGCTGCTGTTGGCCACCAGATAATAGTCAACATTCCCTGCCGTTCTATGATTCAAAAAGATGTCTCCGGGATTTCCGTAAATCATGGATGCGGACGGCGCAGCCAGTCCGGCTGCTGCTTCCGGAATACGGCTGATGCTGTGTACATTTCCCCTGAGGACCGTGTCCCAGTATCCGTTTACGCTGCATCCGTTCGCCCTGTCCCCGCCAGGCCAGTTCCTGTCAGACCTGTTTTCGCCGGACCGGTCCCCGCCAGCCTTGTCCCCGCCAGCCTTGTCCCCGCCGGACCGGTATTCGTCAGCCAGACCGGTCCTGTAAAACAGGACGCTGCCTCCGGTCTTTGTCCATGCTTCCAGCTTTTCCACGGTTTCTTCCATCAGGCTTCCCCCTTCCGGAAGGAGGAGCACTTTAAAACGCTGCTGCCCCAGGCACAGCTTTCCGTCACATATATGAGCATTTAAAATGGATTCCTCGTCCACCATATCCGTGTCCAGCTGGTGCTCAATCATACAGTTGAGGGCCTGGTGGAATCCGTTGTTTATGGCCTGGCCCGAGGGATTTTCCTCTCCGTTCTCCATATTTTCATCCATGTCCCCTATGGGATACAGGATGGCATAATCCACCACAGGATTTCCCTGGCTGTTCATGAAGGATAGACGCCTTATGTAATCGGCAAATATCTTAAAATAGTCCCAGTAAGGATTCTGATAGAAAAAACTGGTGGGCCAGTCACTCTGGGAACCCTGGTGCTCACACTCGTAGTAGAATCCATGGAGGATGAACATTCCGGTTCCCATGGCGGCCAGAGTATTGATTCCCTTTTTAAATTCCTCCATGGTGCAGTTCCATCCCGCGCCTCCCAGGGCTTCCGACATAGCCCTCTCTTTTCCATATATTCTGGCCACGGACACAGAATACTTGGGCTCGCAGTATGTAATCCTTCTGGGATACCGGTACCGGTAATCGTGACAGTCAGAGCCCGGCACCATGAGATGGCGCATGGTCTTAAAATAATCGCCCTGCCTTCTGGGATGTTCCCACAAAAACTCCTCTGTGTGGCCTGTCAGCTTAAGACCGTATTTCCCGCACCAGTCTGATATCTGCCTGAAAAATGCTTCCTCATACATGGCGGTTACGAGGGAGAAATAATCCTTTCGCACCTGTTTGTCCCGCTCAGACGCGCCGTCCACAAGAGAGGGAAGCTCGTCCAGGATGTCATAACCGTATGTCTCCCGGAACCGTCCAGGCAGCCGGTCCGTCCAGGGCAGGGGATTTCCCATCATGTAGATTTCGTCAAAAAAAATACCCGGTATCAGTTTCCCAAAATCCTCCCCCCACCGCTTTCTGTATTCCTCATGGGTCAGTTTTATGAAGGAGGCAATGGTTTCGGGATTCAGATAGTCCACGGCCTTTTCAAATACTTTTTCATAAAACTCATAGATAAAACCATCTCTTTTCACCACACGGTACGGCATTGATGACGGATTGGCGCCGCTTTGTCCCTTATCCTCCGGGGTGGCGGCATCCGGGGTGGCGGCGCCCTGATTTCCGCCGCCCTGACTTCCGCCGCCCTGACTTCCGCCGCCCTCATTTCCGGCACCTTCATTTCCGGCACCTTCATTTCCGCAGTCCCTATTCCCGGCATCTTTTTTCACCGCCCAGAGTCCCTTTGCCATGTTGTCCCTTCCCCGGGACAGTATCCTGGAAGGCTTTTGGAATCCATATTCAAAGGTACTACCTGCGGTGCCGCTGGGCCAGGCATACTCGTCGTAGAGCCAGGGGGCAAATCCCTGTTTCCTGGACTCCTCCACACAGACCCCGACAGCGTCCCACCACTCATCCTCCAGATAAGGAGTCTTAAGGTAGGCCCTGGGGTGCATAAAGCCCCCGTACACGCCTTTTTCCACCATCTGGCCAATCTGCCAGGCCAGACGTTCCTTTTTCAGTTCCCCGTTTAAGAACCAGAAGGCCAGCACGCTGTATTCCCTTCCCGGGTCCTTAAAATCACGAATCAAATCCATACCCTTCCTCCTATCCCTTCACCGCACCGGCGGCAATGGACTTAACAAAATTCTTCTGCATACACAGGTATACCACCACAATCACAAGAGCGCTGATGGACAGGGCTGCAAACACAGGAGTATAACCCACTGTCTCCGTTTTCTTATTGAACAGGGCCACACCCACAGAAAGCGTATATTTGCTCTCGTCCGTAATGGAGGTCAGAGCCCACAGGTATTCATTCCACACCTGCATGGCCGAGAGAATGGCCATGGTGGCCAGGATGGGCTTTGCCAGGGGCAGCATGATTTTGCGGAACACCTGCATGTTGCTGCATCCGTCCAGCTTCCCCGCCTCCATTAACTCATCGGGCAGATCCTCAAAATAGTTCCGGCAGATAATCAGTCCCATGGGAGCAAACCCCTGGAAATAAGGAAATACCAGGGCCGGAAGGGTATTGACCAGATGCATCCGGTTCACCATGGTAAACATGGGGAGCAGAATAATAGCCGTGGGTATCAGCAGATTGAAGATGATCATGTAATAAAAGAAGGTCTTGCCCGGAAATGTAAGCTTTGCAAAGGCATATCCGGCGCAGGTGACAAACACCAGGTTCACGGCAGTGGTTACCAGGGTAACCACCACGCTGTTCATGAAATACCGGGACATACCGGCATCGTTCCAGGCCGTGGCATAGTTTTGGAAATTGAGCCTGGCCGGCAGGGTCCAGATACTCTCCAGAAACTCAGTCTCTGTCTTAAGGGACTGGATGACCACCCACAAAAGGGGGTATACGGATATAAAAAATGCCAGCAGCATAAAAAGAAACAGAAATAATTTATATACATTTTTCTTATTCATCATGAAGTCCTCCCTGCCCTTTTCTTCTGGACAATGGTTTTAACCGCCATAATCGCCACCATAATAAGCATCAGTATGACGGAGGCAGCCGTACCAGCGCCGAAGTCCCTGTTTGTAAATGCTTTTGTGTAAATATAGGATGTCATGACGTCGGAGGCGCCTCCCGGTCCGCCCTGGGTCATGACCCATATCAGGTCAAAGAGCCTGAGTCCGTTGGTTACGGTCAGCATGGCCAGCACCGCGAAGGTGGGCTTTAGATAGGGGATGATAATGTAAAACAGCTTCTGCCGGAAATTAGCGCCGTCAATCTGGGCCGCCTCCAGGAAATCCTCAGGCATTTTTGTGATATTGGCATACATAATCAGCATATTAAATGGCTGGGAGCGCCATATCCAGGTAACCGCAATGGCCCATAGGGCTGTCTCAGGACGGCTGAGCCAGGCCTTTGCATACTTTCCCAGTCCTGCCATCTTAAGGAACTGGTCCACCGGTCCGATGGTTGGGTCATAGATGATTCTCCATATACATCCCACCACCACCATGGATATCAGATAGGGGATAAACAGACCCGCATTGAAGATTTTCTTGCCCGGTACGCCCACATACAGGATATAGGCAAACACAAACCCGATGGGAATGGCAAGAAAGCTGACCATGATAAGGTAAAATGTGTTCCACAGGGAACGGACAAACTTGGGGTCCGCCAGTACCTTGGCATAATTCTTAAGCCCCACAAAATGTTCCAGGGCTCCCAGACCATTGTACTTGTAAAAACTGGTCTGCAGCGCGTTAACAAAGGGTATGTAAAGGAAAATGACCATGACAATGATGGTGGGGGCAATCAGGGCCAGCGCTGTCATCATTTCCTTTCTTTCTTTTAATGTTTGGGATGATTTCATTGTTATATCTCCTCCTATTGGGACGGGCATTGCCAGATACGGCGCAGGAACCTGTGCCTGTTCCTGCGCCGCCTTGCCTTACAGCCTGATTTCCGGGCTATGTCTGGTGAAACTGCCTGTGATGATGCTGCCTGCGGTTATGCTACCTGCGGTTATGCTGCCTGCGGTTATACTGCCTGCAGTTATACCCTGTGTCAGTTCAGGTTGGACAGATAGGTCTCCTCATAGAGCTGGTTCAGCTGATCCGTCACATAATCTATGTCATAGGTGCCTAATAGGTAATTGGGCTCCAGATCCGTCAGGAACGTGTTCTGGATTTCCGTGGTTATGTTCACAGGCACGTAGATGTCGGGGATGAAACCGTTTTTGCCTGCATCAATATATCCCTTCATGGCCTCGTTGTCGCTTGTCAGCTCAAAATTGGTAAGTCCGGGGTTGATGAACTTTGCGTAATCTTCCGAAAACGCAGTCTTGGATGTCATGAACTTCACGAACTCGATGGCCTCCTCCTGGTGCTTAGAGGAATTGGTCACTGCCCAGATACTGCTGGATCCGCCCAGACATCTGGCTGGCTTTCCCTCCACGCCCGGCAGGGCATAGGAAGCCAGCTCCACTCCCTCAGGCACATTTTCCGTCAGGTAGGAAAGGTAGTTCGGCTGCAGCATAACCTGCACCAGTTCCTTCTGCACAAAGAGCTGCTGCATGGTCTCCCTGTTGCCGGTAAGGCCTGACTCCGGGAACCATCCCTGGTCCCACATATATTTGAACTTTTCAAGGCCCTTTTTCACGCTCTCAGAAGAAAAGGTCATGGAACCGTCCTCAAAGGCGTTGGGATTGGCGTCCAGCTCCTCACGGCAGTACTGGTCCCAGAAGATTCTCGGCCACCAGTCCATGTTCTGCTGCTGCATGGATACAGGAATCTTGCCTGCTGCCTTTATGGCCTCGCAGTTTTTCTCAAACTCTTCCCATGTGGACGGCACATTCAGTCCCAATTCCTTATACACATTCTTATCGTAGATAACGGCCACCGTAGTCATGGTAAAGGGCACGCCGTACAGCTTGTCCGCATAGTCGGAACCAATTGCCTTAAGGGTAGCCTTACAGTTGCTTAACAGAGTGGGGTTGATCGTCTCTCCCCAGTTTGCGTCCTTCTCATAATTCTGTCCGTTTTCCACTGCGTCAGTCAGGTCCACCAGCAGGCCGCTCTGCACCTGGTCCCCGATGAACTGGGAGTTGGTCATGACCACATCCGGCAGTTCGTTTGCCACATTCAGCGCCGTAAATTTAGAATAGTAGGAGTCCGATGGAACATACTCATACTCGATGTTTACTTCCGGGTTTAGCTTTTCATATACGGAAATCATCTCCTCCACCATTCCTCCGTAATTGTCCAGTACCTTTATGGTAACCTTTCCGCTGCCGTCCCCTGCTGCCGCTGTATTTCCCTCACCGGATGCTCCTGCATTTGAAGAAGCGCATCCTGTCATGGCTGACGCGGACATGGCCGCACAGGTTAAAAGCGCAATCATTTTCTTATTCATCATAATCCTCCTATACACTATGTTTTCTCTCTGTTTATCCTGCTTTTCTACCATTTCACATATGCTGCAAGCTTGCATGTTCAATTTGTACAGCCCAATCATACAATACCGCAGTGTTTTTAGTCAATTTGCAATCAATGCCGGAGGAATACTTTCGTGTTTTTCTGAGTTGTACTTTCATTCCGGGATGGTACTTTCTTGTTATGAGGCGGTTTTTCCCTTATTTTACGTGCAAAAAGGAAGAACAGAAAACATCTGTCTGCTTTCTGCTCTTCCCGGATTACTTTCCGCTATTTACGTTTTCCCGATAATGTTCCGGACCCTATTCCATATAATCTAAGGGGTCCACCGTCTTATCCTGATGCTTCAGCTCAAAGAATACATTGACGCCTTCCACGGAATAATACTTTGTAGGCTCTGACACATAGCCCAGGGTCTGTCCCTTTTTCAGATACTCGCCCTCTGCCGCGCAGACTTCCTTTAACTGGCCGCAGGTGGCTGTGTACTCATTGCCAAGGTCCATGACAACGTAATTTCCGATTTCCTCATTGGAGCCAACTTCCAGTATCCTGGCATTGGCCGGGGCACCCACCGGAGTACTCACATCAGACTGGATTACAAGGCCGGGATTGCATTTGTACTGGTCCAGGGTAGGGAAATAAATGGTCTGGTCCATGCTGTAGTCCAGAAGCACATTTCCCATTACAGGCCATTCCATCTTGCTGGTATCTGTAAAATTCAGCACCAGCGCATCAGCTGCATCCTTTCCCGCTCCAGCTTCCGCCGCCAGATCATTTCCCTGGTTGGCGTTCTGGGCCACGGCTGCCTTGGTAGGAGCCGGCTCGCTCTTTTGTGTCTCTTTTGCCGCATCGGAGGCACCTGCCACCTGCGGCATTTCCGGTGCGGTCTCCTGGGCAATCATTTCTGGCTGGGGCACTTCAAGGTATGGATTCGTCTCATTACCTTTTCCTCTTTGTACGGTAATCACTCCTGCTGCGGCTACTATAGTCAGCAGGCCTAACACTAGCATGACAAGAAACAGCTTATCCTTGAACATCTGGTTTACTTTCTCTTTCACGTTTATCACCTCGGTACTATTCTTACCAAACCAAGGCTACTTATTCAGAAATGAAAGCAATATTTTTATAAAAATATCCAAGGATATCTTCGGCCTTCCATCCCTCCTTTGCTTTCTCGTTAGCAGTGGCCTGACTCAGCCCGTAGCCGTGCCCGATACCCTTCACCACTGCCCTGATTCCGTCCTCATAGGGCTCCAGCACAAAGCAGGAGGAAGCCAGGCCCAGGGCATACTGTACCTCCTCGCCTGTATAGCCCGCGCTGCCAATCTGCACGGTATCCACATACCCGGCATCGTCCCTGGACACAATCTGTATGGTGTCCGGTACCTGGGATGCCTCAATGGTCCTGGAGCCGGATTCCCCGGCCGGTATGCTGTTGATATCCGACACAAACGACTCCCTGGAAAAGGAAAGCATCTGCATGTATCCCTCTGCCTCCACGTCCCCGGGACAGTCCACGGTCTGGAGATAAGGATGAGTAAAATCCCCCTGCCTGGTCATGCCCGCTGTGGCCCTGCAATACATGGGGTCAATGCATTTTCCCTCGTAGGTCATGACAATGCCGGAGGTGGCCTTGACCGCGTCCTCCAGTTTTTTGTAATATTCCGGGAACCGGCTGGAACCCCACAGCTTTTTTAACTGGTCCGCCTCCAGATAATCCATATCCAGGGCGGATTCCGCTATCTCCTCCCCATCCCCGGTGCCCTCCATCTGCCTGCATATGTATGTCCTGGCAATAATGGCCTGGGCTTTCAGTGCTTCCGGCTCGTACTCCACCGGTATCTGCCTGGCAATAACTCCGGGCAGGTATTCCTCCATATCCATATAGTAGGAGCCGCTGGTCCGGTCCAAAAGAATCCGCCGTCTGCCGGATATTTCCTTCTGCTGCTCATAGCGCAGCTCCTCTCCCCGGATTGTGCCTGTCCATGCAAGGGTCCCTACATAAGGCACCATGAGCCCGGTAAGGGCCGCCCATATGATGCGTTTATTCACAAAATCCAATCCCCTCCTTCCTGTATGCTGACATGGGAAGCTTACCTGTGTCACGGCACTCCCCTATCATTAATATATGAACAGAAGGACATACCTATGTGCCATGCCTTTTACAGCACAAAAAATATCGCCGCACCGTGCTCGCGCCGGCAGGCGATATTTAGGTTATTATATAATATTCAGGAGATTTTTATTGGACTCCTGCATGCAGGCGGATGCGCAAATGCAGCCGTTCAGCCGGTGCGGGTGCAAAACGGTTACAAGGCCTGCTCTCCTGCTTCTGTGTAATGATGTACATAGTACATGGCCCCATTGACTGCGTTTGTGACCGCATTGGACGTAATGGTTGCCCCGCTGATGGCGTCTATCTGCGAATCCCCGGGATTCCCGGAATCCGTCACAGTCAAAGCCTCTCCGCCCTTTCCTTCAAACTGTTCCTTAAAGACATCCTCACTGGCTCTCATGCCCAGTCCGGGCGTATCCTCCAGCACCAGGAACTCCAGGCCGCGGATGGTGCCGCCGCTCTCAAACGCCACGGAGACAGCCACATTTCCCATGTAACTGTCCTTTGAATGGGCATTCACCACCCAGCCCATCAATGCGCCGTCCCTGTCCTTTGCAGCTGCCGCCGCGTCCACACCCACATCGCCGAAGTCTGAGGAAGCCAGCTCCTTATTGCAGTCCTGTATAAGTTCAAAATCCATGACCTCGAAGCTGTCTGCCTCTGGAAATGACTTTCTGAATCCCTCCTGCAGCTCATTGGCCCGTTCCTCATCCGTGGTATTCAGCTCCTTTTCCACACGCTTTAGCTCATCAATGGTCACCACCCACCGCAAATCATTGTAGCCGTAAAAACCGCCCAGCAAATCAATGGCCGCCTCCCCCTTGAAGTTACCCCCCAAAAGGTTGTCGGATTCAAGATAGAGTCTGGCGGTCCACTGTCCGCCAGGCAGGTTGGTCCTCCCGCTCTCATCCTTCAGATTCGTGCCGCCGGACAAGATATCCACTGTAAAATGAATACCCGTGGGATGATCCGGCTCCCCGGTCTCAAAGGTATTTGGACCGGTTTTGATGAAAGTCTCCGTGTATTCGTACACAGGATCATTTTCCAGCTTCCAGCGGTACTTGGTGAGATCCATTTCCTGGGTTACGTCCTCTGTGCGGCGCTCCACATTCCAGCTGCCCTCAGAGGGGTTATATTCACAGGTCTGGATCAGCTTTCCGGACACAGTGTAGGGAATCACCGCCCTGTCCATGGCCAGAACAAAATCATAGACCTCCTCATAGACATGGCCGTCCTCATCCTTCATGCCTCCCTCCAGCCACTCCGCTTCAAAGCTGCTGTGGGGAATCTCAAAAAATGCCTCTTCAGGTTCAAACACCCGCTCAGGAGCCTTCACACGGCTCCCGGAACATCCGGTGGACACCAGCACACCGGCAATCAGTACACATATCAAAATACCTTTTTTCATAACCCTCCTGCGCTCCATGCTTATTTGATGATTTCATTTTACCATAGTCTGTCCCCTTCCGGGTAACATGTTCCAAAATCTGTTCTGCCAAGCTTTCCCCATTCCCCGGTTTTCCGCTAATTCAGCGGCCGGATGCTGCTGATTTTCATTTATGGATAGAAAAACCTCCAACTACTGCTGTTAAGTTGGAAATCTAAGTAAGGCATCCCCTGGCTGCCATGAAAATTTTGCATGTTTAATGATAAAAGGCATACGGCTCAGGAAGCATCCGCTAACATACAGGAGCCTAATAAAAATCTTGTTATAAGTTCTCCCCAGGAGAAAAAAGACTATCTATTAAAACGAAGCAACACCGCTGAGAAAGCCTTACAGAATGAGGATTCCAGCGGTGTTTGCTTCCTTTTCACTGTCAAGGATGGGATTCCATAATATTTTCCCAGACTTACCCGATATATGCCTGAATCAGCCTGAACGTATTCTCAGCACCGTCCCTGTGGCTTCTCTCATATCCATGGGATGCGTAGACGCCCGGTCCAATCAGAGCATGGCGCACGTCATGGCCTGATTTCAGGGTCGTTTCAACATCAGAGCCGTAATGTGGATACACGTCCACGGCATAGCCGATTCCATGCTCCTTGGCCAGCTCCACCAGGCGGCACAGGATATCGTAGTTATAGGGTCCGCCGCTGTCCTTTGCACAGATGGATACCTCACGCTCCGTACACTGAAGGCCCTCTCCCACACAGCCCATGTCCACGGACCAGGCTTCGGTTACGCCCTCCGGAACAGAGGCAGAACCGCCGTGCCCCACTTCCTCATAGATGGTAAAGTGGGCATACACCCGGCGCTCAGGTGTCACGGACTCATCCTTAAGATACTTGGCATAACCCATCAAAATAGCTGCAGACAGCTTATCATCCAGGAAACGGCTCTTGATGTATCCGGATGGGGTAATCCTTGTCCTGGGTTCAAAGCACACATAGTCGCCGGGCATGATGCCAAGTTTCACTGCATCCTCCCTGCACGTAACGTCCTCGTCCACCAGCACTTCCACCGTATCCCATGTGCGCTCGGTCTTTTCATAGCTGCCGTTTACATGTACGGAGGCATCCACCAGCTGGCAGGTTCCCTCATAGATTCCGTCCGCCTTGGTAATAATACGCACATTCTCAGCCTCGGCATTGGCCGGCTTCATGCCTCCTATGTTAGTCAGCTTCAGCCTGCCGTTTTCCTTAATCTGGGCAACCATGCCTCCCAGGGTGTCGCAGTGGGCCTCCAGCAGGATCCCGTCTTCCTTATTCCTGCCGCCAAAATCAGCGATGACGCCTCCCTTAACCGTGCGCCGGGCCTGCACCCCCAATGCCTCCAATTCCTTTAACAGGTACTCCGTCACTTCCCTGCCGTATCCGGAAGGACTGTCAATGGCTAACAGGTTCTTGGCCTGCTCCATTATATAATCCACATACTTCCTACAGTCAGACATATCCGTTCTCCTTTGTTGTTGGTATTTCTTACTCAGAGTCATTCTACCATACAGGGACGGTTTAATACAAGGGACAACCTGCTTCTATCTAAATTATTCCATACTTATAAGATGGTTCTATCCACACATGGCATGTTATGATATAATTTTACAAAACCCATAATTTCATATGGCATCAATTAATACATACTGGAGGACCTGCTGGTGAGAGCAAATGATACAAAGATAATTTCCGTTACGGATTTACCTGCATACGAAGATGAATTTGATATCAAGCATTATATAAACGGACTTGCCAACTTTATAAAAAGTTGTGAAACCCCATTGACAATTGCCATCCAGGGAGAATGGGGCAGCGGCAAAACTAGTATCATGAACATGGTACGGGAGCAGCTTGACCATACCAAAAATTTTAAATATAAATCCATATGGTTTAACACCTGGCAATACGCCCAGTTTGATTCCGCCTCACGCTTAAACATAATGTTCATTACAGATTTAATAGAACAGGTTTTTGAAGGAGAGGATGTATGCAGCAGTCAATCTCTCAATAAAGCGGACCCGGTAAAAGACATATATAAGTTATTAAAGGTAATATCTTCCAATTATATGGACAGAGTGTTCCAAGAAAAAACAGGAGTTAATAATATCACAAATATAATTGCAAATACACTCAGCAAAGACAATGAATGGGATTACCAAAAATATTTGAATACGGAATCTCAATCCATCCGAAAATTTAAGGATACGTTCGAATCATTTGTTGATTACAGCTGTTATCAAAATAAATATGACAGAATTGTCTTTTTCATTGATGATCTGGACCGGATCGATCCCTGCCGGGCAGTTGAACTAATGGAAATCATAAAAAATTATCTGGATTGTAAGAAATGTATCTTCGTTCTTGCCATTGATTACGACGTGGTAATCAGGGGGGTAAAGGCTAAATTTGGAGAGACCCGGGAAAGTAAGGCCCGAAGCTTTTTTGAAAAAATAATACAATTGCCTTTCATGGTGCCCACTAATTATTATAATGTGGAAAAATATGTAACAAACATGCTGGGGAGATTTGGTATCACTGTGAATGATTCTGAATTAAGTGATAATTTATTTAAACTAATGAAAACATGTACTACAAACAACCCGCGCGCAATAAAAAGGCTCCTTAATGTTTACGCTTTAAACAGCATGGTTAATTGTACGCAGGGCATCAACAGCACACCCGATTTTAAAAACATTTTACTTTTAGGTGTATTGGGAATTCAACTTTCATATCCAAAACTTTACCAATTTGTTTTGATAAATGCCAAATATCTTTCTATGACCGTTGAAGGTAAACAAGTCTGCCTTTTGGAATATATAACCAATCCAGAGTATCAGGATGAGCTGGCGAATACAGATGCAGATATTTACCTATATAAAGCCCCAAAAAATATACCTGAATTATATTCATTAAAAGAACAATTAGAGGAAGCCGGTATATCCGATGAGTGGGATGAATTATGGGGAGTACTGGAAACCTATACAAAACTTCTGAAAGACAGCAAAAATTCTATTCCCACAGGCACATTAGAGATATTTATAAATATATTGAATTTATCAGAGCTTTCTTCTTATGGCTCACAAAAAAAGGACGTTTCCAAGAGAAGCATTCCCTTGGACTATGAAATATACGGCGAAAAGAGACATGCTGATTCCGCTATTGAAATGTATCTGTATGTCATGGAAAAAATTCTGACGAAAAATGCCGCCCCTTTAGATAGACAGCAAATACGGGACTTATATACTACTGTAGACTGCTTTTACGATTGCAGCAAATTAATCGCCAATGGTAACTTTGACGGTAATACTGAGGAAATGGTTCAGTTCATCAAAAAAAAGGCAAAAGACGGCAGTCTTCCTCCCAGTTTGGAAGGACAAACCGTCTCAAAATTCCGCCAGGGAAAATTTGTAGAAATTGGAAATATAAATGCCTTTATAGGTGCTTCACTGAGCCTGCCGCTTATGCGCAATTATATTAAATCACTTTTGGAATACTTTGGCGATAGCGATCTTTTTGAGTGTCGCTACTCATAGGACTCTAATACAAATAAATAGCGCTGATTTATTTAATACTAATTTTAAATAGACCAGCGCTTTCTTATATATTGATTATTCCCGGTTTATATTCTTTATATTTAGCCCTTGCTCTCCAGCCCGTATAACCTGGAGTACTTCTCCTTCAAATACCTGACATAATATTCCGGATTAAAATCCTCCCCGGTCACATCCTTCAGTATCTGACGGCTGTCTTTTAACTTACCATACTGATGAATGTGTTCCCTGAGGTAATCCCGTATCACATCCACCCTGCCATCCTTAAGCAGGCTGTCAAAATCCATGATTTCCTTCATATGATAATATAACTGGGCTCCAAAAGCGCTGCCCAGGGCATAGGACGGGAAATATCCAAAGGATCCCTGGGACCAGTGGATGTCCTGGAGCACTCCCTCCGCCGGGTTCTCTGGACGCACGCCCAGATACTCCTCATATTTGTCAGCCCAGAGCTGGGGCAGCTTCTCCACGTCCAAATCTTCCTCTATCAGCATCTTCTCAATCTCATATCGAATCAGCACATGGAGACTGTAGCTCAGTTCATCGGCCTCTGTGCGGATTAGGCCCGGAGTCACTTTGTTGACCGCCTCCACGAACTGGTCCAGGTTCACCTTGCCCAACTGTTCCGGAAACATGGCCTGCACCCTGTCATATATGGGAACCCAGAAGGAACGGCTGCGCCCGATAATATTCTCAAAAAACCGTGACTGGGACTCATGCATCCCCATGCTGGCCCCCTGGCCCACAGGCGTGAGCGTCAGGTCATCCCCTATGCCCAGCTCATAGATGGCATGCCCGGCCTCATGGATCACAGAAAACAGGGAACTGTCCACACAGTCCGTGTAATGGGTGGTGATGCGCACATCCTTGTTGTGAAGGTTGGTGGTAAAAGGATGGGCGCTGACCGCCATAACGCCCCGGTCAAAGTCAAATCCCACATATTCCGCCAGGAACCGCCCCAGCTCCTCCTGCTTTTCCTCCGGGTAATCGCCCTTTAGGAAGGAATCCTCAATCATCTTTCCCTCTTCCATCACCTTTTTGAGAAACGGCACCAGCTGTTTTTTCAGCACACTGAAAAACCGGTCCAGGTTCTCCATGGAAAAACCCTTTTCATAGTCATCTAGCATCACATCGTACAGCTTCTTTCCATCCTTTGCCCTGTAACCCGCAAACTTTTTCTGGAATCCGATGACCTTTTCAAGGGTTGGGGCAAACGCTTCAAAATCCTGGTCCTTTTTGGCCCTGGCCCAAACGCTGGTAGCCCTGGCTGTGAGACGGGCGAATTCCTGGTATTCATCCTGGGGAATGGGGCAGATCTGTTCCCTCTCTTCCAGCAGCTCCCTTACATTGGCAGCCTCTGCCGTGGTCAGGCTTTTATCACCCCGGCATTTCTCCAGCAGTTTTTTCATCTCATCGCAGGTCACTGCCTGAAAATATTCCCCTGACAGAACCCCGATCACCTTGGAGGTAAGCTCTCCCGCTTCCCTGGGGGCCAGTGTCTCATTATCCCACTCAAACAGTGTCATGGCTGTCTTGATGGCCATGGCCTTATCCATATATGTCTGTAACTCACCGTACGCTTTGCTCATTGTTTCGCTCCTCTCGCATTTTGTATTCTCCGGATGATTCATTTGACTCGTTCGCCCAGTACAGGTGTAAAGCACTCTAAACAAGTTTCTCCTGTATTTTTATTATTACTCACAGCAGAAAAAAATTACCGTTGACCTGTCATGAATCTATTTAATTATAGTGCGGTTCCGGTTGGTATTCAATGGGAAAAGTCATGCGGGACTGCTACAAAGCGATTCCATTCCACAATAATATCTGGTTGACGGACAGGAATACCACCCATAAAACCGCTACCCATCCAATTACTGTGGTCACCTTACTATTTTTATGTTTCCCCAATACACTCTCTTTACTGCTCAAAAGCATCAACATCACGGTTACCAGAGGCGCTCCGATAATGGTAGCTCCCTGAGCCATGATTGTCAGCTGAATGGGATTGGAGCCAAATATCAGTCCCACGCAGGCTCCCAGGGCAATGATGATGCTTGAGAACATCTTTACCCAGAAATCATTGATGGTTTTTCCTAATTTCAGTGAGTCTGCAAGGAACGTTCCCCCAATAACCGCATTTGCTATCACAGAAGAGAATACGGCCGCAAAAAATCCAAGCAGAAAGAGCCCGTTTGCAAATTCTCCCAGTAAAGGTTTCAGCAGTGCCGCGATGGATAGAACACTGGTAATCTCCGCTCCTTTTGGCAGGATGGTGGCTGCGGTTATCAGTATGATAGCTGTAATACATGACAAAATGATAATTCCGGCCGTGGAATCCCGTCCTGCCTTATCATAATTATCCATGGTCCACCCCTTCCCCTGAACCAGATAACTTTGGCAGGCAGCTCCCGCTATACTGAAGGTAGTTGCAGACATTGACACGATAATCTGCCATCCGCTTACCTTGCCCGGGATAAATCCCAAGGCCAATTCACCGTAATGAATCCGGCCAAAAAAGAATACAATATTACCGGCAAAGCAAACAAGCATGATGAGTACCATCACTGTCATTATTTTTTCCAGGAGCTGATAAAAACTGCTGGATCTCCAAATCAATACCATGATTATCAAAAAGCTGACAATAATCCACACTTTTATTCCCATAAACGGAAACAATGCGTTTAACGCAACCCCTGTGTTAATGTTATTCCCGGCTTGAAATCCTGTACAAATCAAGGAACAGCACAGTCCAAACAAAACTGCCATGCCTCTTGAATAATTGTCCTCAATATGTCCCAGCATACTCTTCTCGCCCACACAGCCGATTTTAGCCGCTATCTTTGTAAAAGTTATCATAAATACAGCCGCCAGCGCCAATACCCACAGATATGAATATCCAGCCGATGCCCCTGCTTTGGATGCTGTTATGATGCTTCCCGCGCCAAATACCGTTGCTGCTATGATGAGCCCCGGACCCAGGGATGATATCAGCTGCCTCAGCCAGCCCCCTTCTCGGTCCGTTTTCTTATCTCTGTTCCCCATACCATATTCTCCCTTCTGCCTGCTTATATATCAAGGCCCCATCTATCCAAATTGCCTGCAACAAATATATCATCATTCCATTGGGGGTACATCCTGTATATCCGGTTGATTTCCTCTATCTGTTCCTGAGATATGGTCTCCTTTGGATCCAGACACAATGTGTTTTTAAAGATCCCTTGTCTCCTAAGTATCTCATGGAGTCCGGGGATACATCCTCCAAACTCATGAGCCGCATCAAAAAATGCTCCGTTAATATCCGTTAGCTCCGCTGCCTGCGTTAATAAATCTGCGGGGATGCAGTCCTGTCCCTGTATATGCTTAACCTTTTCAAACAGCTCAACTGCTTTTTTCGTCCATACGCACCAGTGTCCCAGCAATCCTCCCCTAAAACCAATGTTCCGTTCAACTCCATCCACGGTAAAGCGGTAGGGCGTTAAGAGGTCCACAAGCAGATTATCGTCATTACCGGTGTAAAGCGCGATTTTCTCTTCCCGTCCTGAGAAAGCAACGGCGCGCATCACATCAACCGTAGAATACCGGTTAAAGGAAGCACACTTTATGGCTACTACATTGGGAATCCTGCAAATGTTTTCCCAATACCTGTATGTAAACCGCCTGCCCCCCACTGCTGTTTGAAGATAAAAACCAATGACGGGCATGATTTCAGCCACAGCCTTTGTGCGTTCCAGAAGTTCCTCCTCTGTCAAATGTCCTAAGCCGCCAGGGCTTAAGAGTACTGCATCGTAACCCATCCTTTTTGCCAGAACAGCCTCGCTCACAGCCTGGTCTGTCTCACCGCATACCCCGCTTATTTTTACAATGGTCTTTTTATGCTTCTCTTCAAAACGTCCTATTTCCTCTGAGACAAGCTGGAGTATACGCTCCAGGAACCGGTGCTCCGGATTTCTGATTGCAAACTGGGTGCTGTGCACTGCTGTTGCGATGCCGCCCACTCCTGCGTCCAGATAATACCGAATCAGAATCTTCTGGGTTTTTTCATCCATGCTGCGGTCCTCCTTCAAGGCCAGAGGCGTGGCTGGTATGAATGTTCCTTTTGAAAGAATCTTTAATGCTTCTTCATGTCTGTTCAATTTAATAGCTCCCCCCTCTCTCCTCAAAATGCGTGGGCAGTCCAAGGTTTCTGCCTCCATCCGCCACCCATTCTGCCTGCCAGCGTATCAACGTGTCTGCCGGAACAGCAGGATATCCGAATTGTTCCATTGCCTGCGATGCGTTGTTCAGATAAGCGTCATTGCCTTCTTCCCCCTCAAATATTGGTTCCCTGCCCAAAAATCCACCTATTTTCTCAGCCGCTTTTCTTACAGAAATCACCTCTGGACCCGTGACATTCATTATCTTTGGGGGATTGGATGCATGAAGAAGGCCTCTCACCCCAATCTCAGCAGCACTACCCTGCCAGATGCAGTTAAAGCAAGGGGTAGTTACAGAAATGGGAGTTTGGTTCATAATCTTATCAGCAATATCAGCCAATACCCCATATCTTAAATCCACCGCAAAATTTAATCTGTACATAAATACCTTGGTACCGTAACGGCTGGAGTAATATTCAAAAGTACGCTCTCTTGCAAGACAGCTCTGGGCATATTCCCCCACCGGAGCCACCTTATCCTTTTCCGTACATCCGCCGGATGCCAATGGCACCATAGGATAAATATTGCCGGATGAAAATACCACAATCCTTGATTTTTTATATTTCTCCCCTACAAATGCAGGCAATACGGAATTAACTCCCCAGGTCATCCATTCCTGTCCGTCCGTACCGAATTTTCTCCCTGCCATGTAAATAACATTCGGGACTTCCGGAAGATTTTCTAATTGTTTCAAATCCTGTAAATCCGCCTGGATCATTTCCACATGATTTTCTTCCAGATATTTTCTTACCTCAGGATCATGGAAACGTGATACGGCGATCACCTTCTTATGAATGCCTGCCCTCTCCATGGCCTTGCTGGCCAAAACACAGATTGTATGTCCCATTTTCCCGCCAGCTCCCAAAACCAAAATATCGCCATCAATCCGTTTCATATCCTCCACCATTGCCAGTGTTGGTTCTGTCAATACATCATTCAGCTTTTTCTCTGTCCACATATGCTTGCTCCTTTCCATCCGGATATTCCTATACCCGCTTCTGTCACAATGACAGCATTTTTTTGCCTGTATTTTGCTTATATTTAATACAGGTGCTATGCCATACCCCTTCAAACCTTAGTTTACATTTTTTCGCCCCCTCCTTTTATATATAACTAGTTAGTTAGTTTTTATAAAAAAACATAAGCCGAAACCGGCTCAGTCTTTTTTTATATAAGAAACAACCATCTTGGTTACCTGCTTGATTCGTCTTTCAATCTCATCATTCTTATCCAAATCTTTTTTTAAAATCTGTTTTAAGGTCCAGCGGTTGGAAAAATAGTTAAAGCTGCATGCAATCAATGTCTGGAATATATCTTCTTCACATACCTGTTCCGAAATTTCCCCTGCTTTTTTCCCTTCCTCCATTATCTTTCCCAATTCCAATCGGATGGGGTTTTTTACATCCCCCAGCTCCTTTTCCTGGAAATAATATCCGTAATTCAGATTTTCCCACATGACCATCCTGACATAGGAAGGATTATCGCGAAGGAAATAAAAATAAGTCCTCACCAGATCCGTTATCTCAGATATACAGTTCTTCTGATTACATATGACCAAATCTTCACTGTCTCCCAACCTGTCGTAAACATTTTTAAGAACTGTTTTATACAGTTCCTCTTTATTTCCAAAATACTGGTAAATCATACCTTTATTAATCTTTGCCTTGGCAGCAATCTCGTCTACCCGCGCTCCATATATTCCCTTTTCGGAAAATTCCTCTTCTGCTGCCTTTAATATGGCCTGCTTTGTCTGGGTGGATTTTATCTCTTGTTTCGTCATGACTTCCTCTTTCTCAAAAACTAACTGGTTGGTTACATTATATAAAAGAATGGCAGCAATGTCAATACATTGATTCAAACATATTACGCAACTTCCCCCGCTTCCCATCCCCCACATAAAAATGAGCCGCCCACAATCCCGCGGCAGCTCATCCTTTCTTTTCTTTCTAACAATTCCCTCACTGCGCCTGAGCAGCCTCAGTTCCGCCTTCCACCGGAACCAGGCCCGCAGCCACATATTTCTTCTTATAAACAACAGTAGCCACACCATTGATGACTCCGACCACCATAATCGCGATGATGTAAATAAAAATCCTTGTATATCCGGCGTTGCCGCAGGTGTCCAGCCAATGGCCGTACATGGCTGCCTGAAACAGATCCGGGCAGAATCCGATGGCGCAGACAACGCCGGCAGTGGACGCCGCATAGCGCCTGGGTATTTTCACCTCAGACGGCACCGCAAACATGGCGCCTCTTGCAATATGTACCATAAAACCAATCACCAATGTCATAACAGTCAGAAGGACTGACGGCACCCCTGCGGGCATGAACATGAAAATCAGGGTGATGACGGCGCCGCAGGCCAGAACAGTGGCTATGACCGATGACACGGAATGAATACGGTCCCCCATATATCCGCCCAGAGGCGCTCCCACAATACGGATTCCATACGTCCTGATGATGGCGATGGCCCCGGATCCCACCACGGTTGCCCCCAGCACATTTGTGAAATACGGGGTAAAGTATGACAGTGTCTGGTATGTGGAATATGTGGCAAATACCGCTATGCCCGCAAACCATGTGCGGGGATCCTTAAACACTCCCGCCCATTCCTTCATGGACAGCTTGGTCTCCTGACCGCTGTCCCCTCCGTCCTGGCCTTTCCCTGCCTTTTCAGGGTCAGACAGCAGGAACACCAGGGCAATGGTTGCAATAAGCCCGACTGCCCCGTAGCTTATGATAACCGCCTTTAATCCTGCCACGCCTCCCATGGCTCCCACTGCCACCTTGGCATAGAGGCCCAGGGCAATAAAATTGATAATAACGCTTGCCAGGCCGCAGGCTGACTCCGTAAATCCGAATATGGTGCCCTGGCTTTCCTCATCCCCCACCAGACGCACCAGCTTTGTATGTGCCGGAAAATAGAGGATTAATCCCGCAACAGCCAGGCCCGCCCAGATAAAGATGGCAAAGGTGTAGCTCATATTCATGGCCAGGAGAAAATTCAGGGCGCAGGTGATGAACATTCCCAGAAGATAGACCTTTTTTGTGTTAAATTTATCGCTTAACGCGCCTCCAAAGGGCGCCAGCAGATTTCCGATTCCGAAAATGGCAATCAGGAAGCCCAGCTGCGTATTGGTGGCGTGAAGGGCGCCTGCAAGATCATCATAAAATACATACTGTACAAAAGGTGTGGCATACACAACCGCAAATGCCAGACCCATAAAAAATACGATTAAAAGCTGTTTACCGGTGATTGAGACCTTTGAATTAGACATAATAACCCCTCCTGTTTATTTACCTGATTGGGCTGCCAGGCAGGCCAATGCAATGGAATTCAGTTTGATTTCTGCTGTGTCGGAACGCGACCCCAGGATAACGGGGTTGGAAGCTCCCAGCACAATACCGCCCCATGGGCTGCGGCAGAGATGTATCCATGACTTGCCCATGATATTGCCCGCCTCTATGTTGGGGAATATGACCAGATCCACATCCCCTGTAATCCTGCTGTCGATTTTCTTGTGGGCCGCTGCCTTTGGGTCAAATGCAACGTCAAATGCAATGGGACCTTCTATGATGCATGGAAGAAATCCCTCTTCGTTTTTAACCGCCTCTACCAGACCGGCCGCATCCGTGGTGGAAACCACCTTGGGGTCCACCATCTCGTTGGCCGTGAGCACCGCCACCTTGGGATTCTGTATTCCCATATTTCGGACCGCGTACAGAAGGTTCTTAAGTATATCCTTCTTCTGCTCCAGGTTCGGGGCCACATTGATGCCGCTGTCGGAACAGAACAGCAGCTTGTGATAGCCCGGCGCCTCGTAGACAGCCATCATGGACAGCAGCCGTCCGGTGCGAAGCCCCCATTCCCTGTTGAGGATTCCCCTCATATAGACGCTGGTATTGACAAGCCCCTTCATCAGTACCTGGGCGCTGCCGTCGTGTACGGCCCTGACCGCCCGCTCCACTGCCTCCTCCTCCGTGCCGGCCTGAAGGATTTCCAGAGGCTTAAGCCCTATGCGGCCGCAGAGTTCCTCTATCCTCTCCCGGTCTCCTGTCAGCACGGGTTTTATAAATCCCTGGTCCGCTGCTGCTTTTACCGACAAAAGCACTTCCTGGTCAGCAGCCTGGGCCACGCTTACCACCAAAGGCTCTGATGACCTGACCCGCTCCTGTAATTCTGCAAAATTCTTAATCATGGTTTATTTCTCCTCAATATATATTATCTTAATTGGCCGGCCCTAATCATCAGCTTAATTTATGGCTGTGAATCAATCTATGGCACAGGCTCTTTTTCTCTTCCGCGCCAACCTTCAGCACATAGATGCCGAACATGGCCAGGACAATGGATAAAACAGGGTTTACATAATTCAATACTGCATATTTCCAGTACTGGGACACGCCCACCCCAAGGGTGGAGAGGATAAATACGCCGCTGGTGGACCAGGGAATAAATACCTGGGTCAATGTGCCGCCTTCTTCCAGCAGCCGCGAGAGCATTTCCGGGCGCAGTCCCCTTTCCCTGAATGCTTCCTTATATAAACTGCCGTTTACCACGATGGAGAGGAATACCTCCCCCATGGTAAGGGTGCCGAAGGTCGTGCTGGCTATGACCACCGGCACCATCATCCTGTCGCTCCTGACCCGTTTAATAATAACCTTCACGATTTGGGGAAGATACCCCACATGCTCCATAACACCCCCGAATGATATGGCGATACAGGACAGGGAAAATGTATACATCATACTCTGTATTCCGCCCCTCAGCAGCAGCTTATCCACCAGCTCCACACCGGTGGATTCCGCATAGCCGTAATTGAGTCCGGCTACCACCTCCCTCATGGGACAGCCCTGATAGAACACTGCCACCAATACAGCCAGGACCGTGCCGATGGCCATACTGGGAACTGCGGGATATTTCATCAGGTTCAGAATCAGAAGCACCGCCATAGGCATCAGCACCAGGGGGCTTATGTGAAACCGGCCGCCGATGGTATCCAGAAACAGGTTTACAGTATCCATGCTGAAATTCCCTCCGTGATAGGATAATCCCAATACTGTAAATACTGCCAGAGTAATGATATAGGAAGGAAAGGTAGTCTTCCACATAGCCCCAATATGGGCATACAGCGTGGTTCCCGCTGCTGCGGGGGCCAGGTTGGTGCTGTCTGATATGGATGACATCTTATCTCCGAAAAATGCCCCTGATATAACCATGCCTGCGGTGAGAGGCGCAGGTATCCCCATACCTGCCCCAATTCCCATCATAGCCAGTCCCATGGTGCCCACGGTTCCCCAGGACGTGCCGATGGATATGGACGTAAGACTGCACAAAAGCAGGCCTATGGGAAGGAAATAATCAGGGATAATATATTGCAGTCCGTAGTAAATAAGGGCCGGCACGGTTCCTGAAAATATCAGCGAACTGATTATGATACCGATAAATATAAATATGATCATGGCTGCCAGGGCCTGGCCCAGGGATTTCTTCATACAGTCCACCAGGTCCATGAAGCTGTAGCCCAAAGGCACCGAAGCAATGCACACCACGGCCAGGGCGCAAAGCAGCACAATATGTATGTCATAATCAAGCAGCACAACCCCCAGCAATAAAACCGCAATGGCTGCCCCAAACACCAGGAAGGACATGACGGCCCCCGGCTGTCTCTTTTCTTTGTGGTCCTCGCTCAATGAATCCACCCTCTTCCTCTCATATGGCCAAATCACTCATATTCCCCGGGTTCTTCTTCCCCCTTAAGCACCCTCAGCGCCCCAAGGGCCAGGGCTGTCATCTCGAATTCCCCTGCCACCACTTCCACCGGCGCAAGGAATCCCGCCATACGCCTGATTTCATCTGTCACATACCGGGAATGGGCTATGCCTCCTGTCAGTACGATGCAGTCCACCTTTCCTTCAAAGACAGCCGCATACGAACATATCTCCTTTGCCACCATGTACACAAACGCTTCATAGACCAGCTTTGCCGTCTCGTCCCCAAGTCCCATCCGGCGTTCCACCTCACCGGCATCTTTTGTGCCCAGGTAGTCATACATGCCGCCGGTGCTGCTGATTTTGGCCACCATCTCTTCACGGGTGTATTTTCCGGAATAGCACAGCTCCACCAGTGGGTAGGTAGGAAGTCCGCCGCTCCGCTCCGGAGAAAAGGGACCGTTGGTCCTGCCTCCGCTTCCATCTATCATCTGGCCGTTTTTGTGGGCCACCACGGAGTTTCCGGAACCCAGATGGGCTATGATCAGACTGCTCTCCTCATACTTCTTTCCGATACGCTCCGCTGCCCATCTGGCCACAGCTTTATGGTTCAGCGCATGAAACCAGCTGGGACGCTCCAGGTCGGAAATGCCTGATATCCTGGCCTTCGGCATCAGCTCATCCACCGAAACAGGGTCCACCACAAAAGACGGCACCCCAATCTGGTCTCCGATGCTTCTGGCCAGGGCCGCTCCCAGGTTAGAAGGATGCTCTCCGTGGACCGCATGTTCCAAATCCTCCAGCATCCTCTCATTCACCCGGTAGGTGCCGCCCGGTATGGGATTCATAAGCCCTCCCCGCCCAGCCACTCCGGACAGCTCATGTATATCCACGCCTTCTTCCTCAAGCGTTTTAAGGATCAGCCCCTTCCTGTAACCGAACTGGTCAAATACATGGCTGAACCCGCTTAACTCCTCCTGGGTGTGAATAATGTTCTTTTTGAGCACCTGTTCCTCATCCTCAAATACAGCGATTTTTGTGGATGTCCCTCCAGGATTGATGATTAATAGTTTCATTGAAAATTACCCCTCTTTCCGTCTGGTGGTTTAAATGTTGTTCTATTGTACGGAACACCGTTCTGTAAAAGAGGTAAAAAAGAAAGGAAACTCAATCCGTTCCTTTCCCCTTCCTGTATCAAATCACATACAGCAATGGTTATAGACAGCATAATAGCATAGCTTTCATGTGTTGTCAAATATTTTTTGTGCAATTTATCTTTTCCCCTCTGCCGCGCCTGGCAGGCAGACGTAAATATCCCTAAAAATTCCCAGATATATCCCTGGCGGTATTGCAGACAGCCTCAATCCTGTCCTCTAAATCCGAGGAGTTCATACGGCTGGTGGGGCCGGAAAGACTGATGGCCGCAACAGCCTTTTTATTGCGGTCAAGGATAGGGGCTCCTATGCAGGTAAGGCCCATCTCCTGCTCCTCATGGTCCATGGCGTAACCCCTGCGCCGCACCTTGTCGATTTCCTCCTTCAAATCCTCATAGGAAAGAATGGTGTTTACCGTATATCGGGTCAGCTCCCGTTCCTCATAGGGTGCCCAGTCTATATTATCACCAAAGGCCAGAAGGCATTTTCCAACCGCAGAGCAATGGCACTCACTGAGGGAGCCTACCGGCGGGTTCACGGTCAAAAGCTGCTGGTCGCTCATCTCCTTCAGTATAATGACACTGTGGTATACATCGCCGGGATTATGCTCTAATATGGACACGTTCACCACTTCATGGTATTTCTGGTGCAGCCTGCGGGCATAAGGCCGTATAACCTCCTGGATTCCCATTTTATTCTCCACGCTCTTTCCCAGCACAAACAGCTGGCTTCCCAGCCAGTACTTCTCTGTCTCCGGGTTCCTGCTCACAAATCCTCTGGCTTCCAGAGTGGATAAGGTGCGGAACACCGTACTCTTGTAAACCCCCATATCAGAAGCAATCTGGGTTATACCCACTTCCCTGCCCTGCTTATTTAAATAAATTAACAGTTCCAATGCCCGGTCCAATGCCTGGATCGTATCAGCCATCCTTTGTTTCCTCCTATATTCCAGTTACATTCCGTATCCTGTATGTATCCAAACCATCTGATAATAATTAAAAACCATTTTTTTAACGATGTCAAGGATAAACGGTGTTTGTGCACTATTCATATATTTGGGCTTTTATTTTTGTCTAAATAGCAAATAGTCTCCTACTTGACAATTAAAATGCAACAGATGTATAATTCCATTTAACGGAACAACGTTCTATACAGCAGAACACAAAATATTGACAGGAGGATTAATTATGAAGGTCACGGTAAATAAAGACCGCTGCAAGGAATGTGGATTATGCATCCACCACTGTCCGAGAAAGGCTATCAGCAAATGTGATGTCCTGAATGCCAACGGTTACTATCCGGTCCAGGTGGACGACGAGGCGTGTATTGCCTGCGGAATGTGCTACATCACATGTCCGGACGGCGTATTCCACGTATCAGGAAATACAGAAGGGGAGGTTAAATGATTCATGGCAGAGATGATGAAAGGCAATGAAGCCATTGCAGAGGCAGCCGTCAGGGCTGGAGTTAAATTCTATGCAGGTTATCCCATTACACCGTCCAGCGAGATTATGGAATATTTATCCTGGCGTCTCCCGGAAGTGGGCGGCAGTTTCGTGCAGGCGGAAAGCGAGCTGGCAGGCATCAACATGGTAATCGGCGCAGCCGCGTCCGGAGTCAGGGCCCTGACCGCTTCCTCCGGCCCAGGCATATCCCTGAAACAGGAAGGCGTATCCACCCTGTCCGACGAGGGCCTGTCCGCGGTGGTCATAACCCAGGTAAGATACGGCAACGGGCTGGGCACCCTGCTGTCCGCCCAGTGTGATTACAACCGTGAGACAAGAGGCGGCGGCCACGGCGATTACCGCTGTCTGGTATTTGCCCCTGCTTCGGTCCAGGAATTCGTGGACCTGATGCGCCCGGCTTATGAACTGGCTGAAAAATACCGCGTGGTATCCGTCATGATGGGCGAAGCCACCCTGGGCCAGATGATGGAGCCGGTAACCCTTCCCGATTTCGTGGAGGCAGAGCGCACCCCATGGGCGTTAAACGGCCATTATACATACAAAAAAATCGGTATCTTTGAGCGGGACTCCATGAAGGAAGCCGTGGAGCTGGTAGACAAATATAACACTATCAGGGAAAATGAGCAGCGGTGGGAAGATGAGGGACTGGAGGATGCGGACTATGTATTCGTGTCATACGGGGTTCCGGGCCGCAGCACCCTTGGCGCTGTCCGCGAGCTGAGGGCCCAGGGAGAAAAAGTGGGAATCATCCGCCCCATCACGGTCTGGCCTTTCCCGGAAAAAGCATTTTACAAAATCAATCCCAACGTAAAGGGAATCATCACCGTGGAGGCCAATGCTACGGGCCAGCTGGTGGATGACGCTGCCCTCTACACGAAAAAGGCGTTAAAGGAGCGCAATGTGCCGGCCTACGCCCTTACCTATGTGTTTGGCACGCCAACCATCCGCAATATCAAAAAAGACTATTTTGAAGTAAAATCAGGCAGCAAAAAGGAGGTATATTAAAATGTCAGCTTCCAATAAAGAAAGAAAAGTCCCTGTTCTGGTGGATAAGCCAATGGACTTCTGCCCGGGATGCGGCCACGGAATCATAAGCCGCCTCATCATGGAGTGTCTGGATGAACTGGAGCAGAGTGATAACATCATCTTCCCCATTGGAGTGGGATGTTCCTCCAATCTGGGTGCAGGCCTGGAATGCGACCGCCTCCACTGTTCCCATGGACGGGCAGGCGCAGTGGCCACCGGCATGAAGCGGGTCAATCCGGATGTCCTCATCGTATCCTACCAGGGCGACGGCGACGCCTACAACATAGGAATCGCGGAAACCTTCAACGCGGCATACCGCAATGAAAACATAACTGTTATCGTTGTGAACAACACCAACTTCGGCATGACCGGCGGTCAGATGAGCCTTACCACCATGGAAGGCCAGAAGACCTCCACCAGCGTGCATGGACGTGACTGCAGCGTCACCGGTTATCCCCTGCGTTTTCCTGAGATGGTGGCCAGGGAATTCCCCGGCGCTGCCTACGCGGCCAGGGGCACAGTGACCAGTCCTTCCAAAATCAACCAGCTGAAGGGTTATATCAAAAACGGCCTCCAGGCGCAGATGAATCATGAGGGATACTCTGTCATCGAAGTGCTCTCCCCCTGTCCGGTAAACTGGGGACTTACCCCGGTAAAGGCCATGGAGCGTATTGAAAGCGAACTGGTCCCCTACTATCCATTAGGTGAATTCAAGAAAAGAGAGGTGCGTTAATCATGAAGGAAATCGTATTTGCAGGTTCCGGCGGACAGGGTGTATTGACAGCCGGGCTAATCATCTCTGATATTGCCGCCACAGAGGGCATCAATGTGACCTGGGTCCCCTCCTACGGCTCCGCCATGCGCGGCGGCACTGCCAACTGCACGGTGAAATACTGTGAGAATACCATTTATAACCCATCCCAGGAACAGCCTGACCTGCTTCTGGCCATGAACAGCCCATCCTTTCACAAATTCCTCCCCCTGGTAGCGCCCGGCGGGGTGGTGGTAATCGGCGACCTGGTGGAGATACCGGAGGATGCCCGGAAGGACGTGACCTATGTGCGTGTGCCGGCCACCAGGATTTCCACTGAATTAAACAATCCCAAGGGCGCCAATATTGTCATGACAGGCGCCATCGTAAAGCTCATGGGCGACTTTACCAAGGAGGCAGCCATCGCAGCCATGATCCATATGTTTGAGAAAAAGGGAAAATCCCGTTTTAATGAAGCCAATGAAAAGGCATTCAACGCCGGGTATGACGCGGTGGAAACACTGGCTTTGGATTCCTGCGTAAGATAAATGATTTTGAGGCATCCGGGAGGAATACCAACGGTTTCCCTCCCGAATGCCCCTCTATTCATACAAATAGTGATATGTAATACGGCCTTTGCAATCCCTGTTCCATCAGACCGCCATTTCTGATGGGGCAGGGTTTTGCAATTGGCAAACCCTCTGCCCGCTTATTGGCAGGTCTGCATGATGCCGTATCACCATTACATAAGGTATCTGTCACGCAGGATATCCATTACACAAGATACCCCTTCATCAATTCATCCACCGCTTCCTGATCTCCTCTGGCCGCATTTATTTCCAAGGACCAGTCCAGTCCCCTGTACTTCTCACAGGAGGAATCATGTTCAATAAAATCGATCATTTTGTCTACCATTTCCTCAGGCCAGACCGTGCTGTCAATTTCAGCCGCACTGTATGTTCCCTGTTCCAGCATGGCAAAACCAAATATATCCTTGGCATGTGATTTTTCAGCGCTGTTGACCAGCTCCTCCACAAGATATGCGGGGATAAACAGGATACCGCTGGTGGTGCCCATGACAATATCGCCGGGCATACACACTGCCTTGCCAATCTTTGCAGGTCCGTTATAGGATGTCATCAGGCATTCCCTGATGGGGGTGGGGTCTGTTCCCCTGTAATAAACCTGGGTGTCAATCTTCTGCATCTGCTCGATATCGCGCACACCTCCCCATATTACAGCGCCCCCTGTCCTGGTCCTGACATTGATGGCTGTGGTCAGATTCCCGCCTACAAATGTGCCGTTCCAAACCTTGTCAAACATGTCGGCAACCACCACATCCCCTTCCTGCAGGTGGTCAACCACCCACTGGTTACATGTACCCTGATACCCTCTGGCATCCCCTTCCGTCCTGACAGCTTCCATTAAATCAGGTCTTGTGGGCATAAAGACAGCCGTTACAGCCCTTCCTACCAGTTTCAGTCCGTCGTGCAGCTTCTTCATCTCACCCTCAAACTGAAACTTGTAGTCCTTAAGAAATAAAGGCAGCCATATCTCCTCAATTGTCATGGTCCGCAATTTATCCAGAAGATAGTCCGGTACCCTGGGCCTTCCGTCTTCAAAGCGCTCTCCCTTCCACCGGCTGGTCAACTCTATAATCTGATCTCTTGTATAATAAATCATATTTTCCCCTCTCCCATTATGACCAGGTGCGGTCATGTGAATAATCATTGTCCCAATCGGATGTATCTGCCCACATATCCGGGTAATCCGGATGGAGATGTTCACGTATCACTTCATCCTCCAGGTTTTCAATCCCAAGCCCCGGCGCGTCAGGCACTGTTATATATCCGTTGTCTACGATTGGATTTGGCAATCCTGTTACCAGGTCGGACCACCATGGAACGTCCACGGAATGGAACTCCAAAGCCAGGAAGTTTTCAGTGGCTGCAATACTGTGGACCGCTGCCATACAGGCAATGGGGCTTTCCGCCATATGTACTGCCATGGCCACTCCGTATTCCTGTGCCATGTCCCCGATTTTCTTGTTCTCCAGTATGCCACCGCTGGTCAGAATATCCGGATGGATGACTGATACGCCTCCCCGTTCCATAAGAGGACGGAAATTCTCTTTCAGATATATGTCCTCACCTGTACAAATGGGCACTGTGGTGGAATTTCTCAGCCTTACGTACTGGTCTGTCAGCTGCCAGGGTATCAGGTCCTCCATCCATGCGATATTGTACTTCTCAATCCTTCTGGCCAGTCTGATGCAGGATTCCACGCCTATATGCCCGAAATGGTCAATAGCCAGAGGAATCTCATACCCAATCACACTTCTAACATCCTTTACATACTGCTCCAGAATATCATAACCATATTCCGTTACCTGGACCCCTGTAAACGGATGGGGAATATTCTGCATGTCATACATCCGGTTCCTTAAGCTCCTCTTTTCCGGAGTCAGCCTGCGGCTGATGGCCTCATATGTCCTGGACGACTGGTTTAAATCCCCGACCATGCCTAACGGCGCGCACAACGCCCCCGGAATGTCATACAGAAGATCGATTCCCAAATCCATTTTCAGGAAAGTAAATCCCTTCTCCATCCTCTTTTTAAGGGCTTCCCCCATTTCCTTGCCGGTATGTTTTCCCTCGATATCCGTATCGCAGTACATTCTGATGCGGTCCCTGAATTTACCTCCCAGCATCTGATACACCGGTACCCCATATGCTTTTCCCGCCAGGTCCCAGAGGGCAAGCTCTATGCCGCATACTCCGCCGCCCTGTCTGGCAGGGCCTCCGAACTGTTTAATCCTGCGGAACAGCTTATCAATATTGCAGGGATTCTCGCCTATAAGACGGCTTTTAAGTGCCAGCACATAATTGCGGGACCCGCCGTCCCTGACTTCTCCATAGCCCACCAGTCCCTGGTTTGTATAAACCTTTACCAGGGTACAATGCATGGGAGCCCCTACAATATCAGCTACCCTTATGTCCGTAATCTTTAAGTCACCTGGTCTGGAATTGGTATTCACATGATCCATAAGCATATCGTCTCTATCTTCCATTCCTGTTTCCTCTCTTTTATTCTCGCGTTTTACTTAACACTTCCTTCATATTTGCCGGATATGAGCATGCTCTGCGCAACAATATAAAGCAGCGTTACCGGCAGTGAGCAGACCACTGAAGCGCTCATGATTCTCCCCCATATGGCGGAATCAGCATACTTGAAGCCCGATATGGCTACCGTAGCCGTTTTCTGCACATTGCTGGTTGTCATAATCATGGCATACAGATATTCATTCCACGCCATGGTAAATGCAAAGGTGGCCACCACTGCAATTCCGGGAAGGGCAATCGGCATAATGATATACCACAGCGTCTGCAGACGGTTGCAGCCGTCTATAAGCGCCGCCTCCTCCAGCGCATATGGAATCGCCTTAAAATAGCTGATAAGCATATAGCAGCAATAGGGCACTACAAATGTAGGGTATATGATTAAAAGCGCATATTTATTATCATAGAACCCCAAGCTGCTCACAAACACATACATGGGTACGAACAGCACCGCCGTAGGCATAAGGTATGAAATTATAATACTGTTCCTGAAAAAAGATCTTCCCGGATACTTAAGCCGTGTCATTGCATACGATCCAAGTATACCGATTGCCAGGCATATGATTGTTGTAATGGCCGCTATCACAAAGCTGTTCCAGACATTGTGCATAAAAGAGGTGTTATAAATCAAATCAATATAATGATCAAAGGTTATTACATTTGAAAATAACGGCGGTCTGGCTACATACATTTCTTCATTTACAGTAAGGGATGATTTTATCATCCAGTAAATGGGAAAGATTGTCCATAAAAGCGCAATCATTAAAATCCCGTAGGTAGCTGTGGTCCGCATGATCCGGCTGCGTTTCTTCATTACCATCCAGTCCATCTCCTTCCCTATTCATTTCTGTCCCCATTAATTACCTTCTGGGATACCAGAATCAGTATGAGCATTAGCGGTATCACCGACACTGCCACCGAGAGAGCCCTGCCAAATGAATTCTGTATAAATGCCAGGTCATAGGTGTAAGTGGAGATTACACTGGAGGAGTAAATCGGTCCACCTCCAGTGATTAAAAATACATTCTCAAAATCATTAAAGGTCCATATGGTTGACAAAAGTGTGGAAATGCCCAAAACGCTTGAGATTCCCGGAAGCGTTATATACCAGAAACGCTTAAACATACCTGCGCCGTCCACATAGGCCGCCTCAAAAATCTGTCCGTCCAGAGTCTGCAGCGCTCCCAGAAGACTGAACATGAAGAAAGGCACACCTCTCCACACATTCACAATCATGGTGCTTAACAGCGTGATATCAGGGTTACTCAGCCATGGGATAGGAAGGCTTATAAGTCCGGCTTTCAGCAGCAGGCTGTTGATAATGCCGTACGTGCTGTCATACATCCATCTCCAGGTAGTGGCCGCCACCATTCCGGGCAATGCCCAGGGAATAAGAAGCGCAGTCCTGAAAAATGCCTTTCCCCTGAACTTCTGGTTCAGGATAACTGCCAGCAGAAGTCCCAGCGCCAGTTTCGCCGTGATACATCCCACTGTATAGATAATCGTATTGTACAGGGACTTCCAGTAAATCTTATCCCCAAATAGAGCCAGATAGTTGTCAAACCCAATAAACTGTTCCGGTACCCCTACCACTTTGTTCGTAAAGCTTAAGTACAATGCCCTTATAAACGGGATTCCGGTAATACCAAATATCACGGCAGCAATTGGCACCATCAACAGAAGCCCGAGACGCTTATCTAACAGCTGCTGGGAATGCGAATACTTCCTTTTCTCTGATTTTTTTCCTGCCATCTTATCCCCCTGTCATGCCAATTCCATTGTTAGTTATAAATCTTATTGAATTCTGCCTCCAGATGGTCCAGGGCTTCCTGCGGATCAGCCTTGTTAACAACTATTTCCTGTACGGCCTTAACGCAAAGCTGGTTTGTAAAGGATACCGTAGCCCTTTCATCTGACGGCGCCGGATAATAGGTCTTATATGTATTCTTAGAGTTGGCAAGCCATCCTGCATTGACCGGGTCCTTCCAGAAATCCGTGTCATCCACTCCGTTCACCACCGGCTGCCACATGGCACCCATGGCTTCGATCATGGCGTTATAATTATCCAGGTCCTCAAAATAGTATTTAACAAACTCTTTTGCGGTCTCTGTATTTTTACCTGTCTCAAATATTCCGAATACATTGGCGCCGCCCAGGGTGAATGCCTCTCCGGTTGGCCCTGCGGGATATGCGATGATCTGTGTATTCGCAAGAAGATCTGGTTTTTCCTCTTTCATGCTGGATACCACGGAACCTGAATTTGTGATGACACCCACAGTACCGGCCAGGTATGCGTTGTTATTCCAGCTGTCGTCTCCCGTAATCGCATCAGGCGGAATCAGTCCCTCTTCATATAAGCTTGCAATAAATTTAAGTGCTTCCAGTGTTTCGGGAGAATTAACCGTTACCTTTCCGTTCTCGTCTACCGGAATTCCTCCCCAGTCCAGTATAATGGTTCTGCAAAATCCCTCGGCATCTCCTCCGCCGGATGCGCCCATGGCAAATCCAAGGCCGTAAAAGCCGTTAGCCGGGTCATTCATCAGCTTGGCGCCTTCCTTCAGTTCTTCCCAGGTTGTGGGAATATCCATCCCGGTTTTCTCCCACTGGTCCGTCCTTAAGTACATGCCGGGCGCCGTAAATGCCAGTGGCACAAGATAGGGCTTACCGTTGAAGGTTCCCAGTATTTTTGAGTTCTCCGTAAAATCCACGGCCTCAAATATATCTGAGCACTCTGCTATCTGCTGCATGGAAACAAACTGCCCCACCAGCGTATCATCACCCACAATCAGGTCAGGGGCATTGCCTGCTTCAATGGCAGCCATCAACTTCTGCTTCATATCAGCAGCAGGTATGACCACATAATCCACATCCACATGATTCTCGCTGGCAAATTCGTCTACCTTTGCCTTCATCATAGTGTTATAGCCCTCAACATACTCTGACTTATCCCAGAATACCATCTTCTTCTGTTCCGCGGCGCTTCCTCCTGATTCCGCTGATGCTGTTGTCTCAGCCTTGGCGGCGGTGGGAGCTGCTGTTGTAACCACGTTTTCCGATGATTTCACAGAACATCCCGCAACCATAGATGCTGCTAATCCAAATCCCAGTACAAGAGATACTATTTTTGTATATCTTTTCTTCATAACTTCCTGCCTCCTCGCTTTTTAGGTTTTGAAGTTGAGTTTTTCACACACACCTTCAAACCAACCAGTTCCGACTCAAAAGGCTTTCCGCTGTCAATCAGCTTTACAAGCTTCCTCATGGCAATTCTCGTCACCTTCTCAGCCTTGGATTCCACACAGGTAAAATCCTGATACTCCTCATCTACATTGGAATTCTTATAATACTCAAGAATCATCACAGACAGGTCTTCCGGTATCCTGATTCCATATCCCTTTACCACATCCATGAATTGGTTCATAAAGCAGCTGATAATGCCAACTGCCGTTGGACGGTTTGCAGGATTAAGCAGTTCATTGAACAGCAGCTTGATATCGGATGATGATTCATTCTGATTGATTCTGATATAAGAATAGTCCAATTTCTCTTCTTTCCTTTCGGACATAAACTCATTAAAAGCCGTACTTCTCACAGTCTGCACCACGCTGTTGGACTTTCCCTCCGTGACAATGGCCACTTTTTTGTGCTCCAGGTTATAAAAATACTCCAGTACATCCTTCATCGCTTTGCCGTGGTCAGACGCCACATAATTATAATTCTCCAGGCTAAGTATCTTACCCACGCACACATAAGGGATTCCTGCCCTCTCAAACTCCCTGAAGGCCAGACTGTCTTCTTCCAGGTCATACAATAGGATGCCGTCTACCAGAGACGACGACAGGCTCTTTAAATACTCTGTGTCTTTATTGATATCATCTGAATCCATGGAATAAATCAGAGTATTATAATCAAATTTCTTTGCTTCCTCGCCAAGAGCCGAGAATATGACCGGGTAATACATGGTATCGTTTAAATGTGAAATATTTCTGGGAATGGCTAAACAAACTGTCTTGCTGTGATTTTTAGACGACAGCCTGCGGGCGCTCAAACTTGGTGTATACCCCAATTCATCAATTGCATTTTTTATCTTCTTTTTCGTCTCGTCAGACATTCTCTCGAAATTTCCATTCAGATAATTTGATACAGTGGACTTGGAAACCCCTGAAAGCTTTGCTACATCAGATATTGTCGCGTTCTTCATACTCTCACCTCATGAATTATGATAATAAACCAATATTACCACACTTCCTGCTCAAAAAACATGGTCTTTTCGCAAAATACGTGTAGGTGGAACGGTTTAGTAGAACGGTTTATCAAATGTATAAAAAAAATAAAAACTGCTTTGGTGGAGCGGTTTATCTCTTCCCTTATTTAATAATATAGCATTGAACATTATGCTTGTCAATGTGTAATTTATTTTTATTTTTTTATGCATATTTTATATTCTTTCACACAAAAACATTTTATCTCCTCAATACATGCATGGTTTTTTTGTTTGTTTGATTATTTTTTTGTATTTATTGACAGCTTCAACCTGTTTTTAATGTAACACACATTAAATTACAATTCTTTTTTCTGACTGTTCCTTATACATGGCATGGATCCGCGACGCTGCATTTAAAAGCCTATATGGCCGTAATGGAGGCTTCCGGTAAGTCATCGTCCTGAGATGGCAACAGTCTGTACGTCCTGCTCCACAGCCTGTAAAAAAACACCAGCCGGCCGGATCTGCTTCCGGCCTGGCTGGCTATCTTCTTCTATCTTACTTTATGAACAGCTGTGTCCAATAATCGGTTCCGCTGGCATCCTGATAATGTCCTACCCCAATAGAAGTAAAATCACGATTCAGGATATTGGCCCTGTGGCCTGAGCTGTTCATCCAGCTCTGCATCACTGCCTCAGGCGAGTTCTGTCCGTAAGCAATATTCTCACCCACACTCCGGTAGCTGATTCCCGCCTGTGTCAGGACTGTACTAAAATTGCTGCCATCAGGCCTGGTGTGTGAAAATGTGCCCTTGATTTCCTGCGCTCTCTTGTTGGCTGCCTCTGCCACGCCTTCGTGAACAGACAGCGGACTAAGACCCGCCTTGGCCCTCTCCGCATTTACCAGTTCAACCACTGCGTCCGCAAATGCGTCCTGGCTGCCGCCGTTATCCGGGTCGCCGGGAACCGTATCCCCCGGAGCCTCGGGAGCCGTACCTGGGTTATCCGGCTCACCCGGCAGTGAATTGTCCGGCAGTGAGCTGTCCGGGCTGTCGGGCAGTGAGTTGTCCGGAAGCTCAGGTCCCGGCAGTTCCGGTGTGGGGAAGATGAAGTCGGGCGGTGTAACCTGGGGCAGACTGTTGTCCGGCAGCACAGGTCCTGCCCCCCATCCGTTATTCTGGTTCCCGTTGTTATTCTGGCCCCAGCCGCCATTCTGGCCCCAGTTCCCATTCTGGCCTATATTACCAGGAAGACAGTTCTGTCCTCCCACTCCAATCACGTATGCGCTTCCATTAGCAAAAGGAATCTGATATGTAGATACGGCTGCCAGTGATGTCACCGGTATGGCTGCGGATACAAGCATGGCTGCGGCTGCGGACAATGTGTACATGGATATCTTTCTCATGGTTACCTCCTTATGTGTTACATAATTATTACATTTCTGTTACAAAACTATAATAGCACATAATATTTGGAAAACCATTAGGGAAAGATTGGAAATAATGTATGCCGCGGCTCCTCTCCAACGCCAGCTCTCTGCTATCCCTTTATGCCAGTGGATGCAATACCTTCCACGTAATATTTCTGAAGAAATACGAACATCAGCAGCATGGGAATTGCCGATATGGTCAGGGATGCCATGATAGCGCCATAGTGTATTGGCTTTGATCCAAAGAACGTCTGGATGGCCAGCTGGATTGTCCTCATGTCCTCCCCTGTGACCACCAGCATGGGCCACATGAAATCATTCCAGTGGGCCACAAAGTCCAGGATGAAAATGGTGGCATACACCGTGCCTGAGATAGGCATTACAATGGTAAAAAATGTCTTGACGGGGCCGCAGCCGTCGATGGCTGCCGCTTCCAGCAGATCATCGGGAATGTCTAAGAAGAACTGGCGGAACATGTAGATGGAGAAGCATTTCCCCACAAAGGGAACAATCAGCCCGGCCCAGGTATTCACCCACCCAAGGCTGGCAACCTCCTTGTAAAGGGGCAGCATGATGGCCTCCATGGGAAGCACCATAAGGCTGATGACCACTGTCAGCAGCAGCTCCTTTCCGGGGAAATCGAATTTTGCCAGGGCATATCCGCAGATGGAATTGACCGCCAGGTCCAGGATTACAATTACAAACACATAGAACAGGCTGTTGAGGATGAATTTCATCATATTTACCCTGGTAAACACCTCAACATAGTTCCCAAGAGTGGCCGCTGTGGGCCAGAACGTCCTGATAGTGCTCATGTCGGAGAATATCTGCGCCTCCGGTTTCAGGGACGCGGCAATCATCCACAGGAGCGGCGATACAAAAATCAGGGCGACAATTGCATTTCCGCCATAGAACAAAACGCGTTTCAGGATATCTTTTTCCTTTAATCCCATGATTCTCCCTCCTCCTTAATCTGCCTTGATGACCCGCTTCAGCATCAGCGACATGGTGACCACTATGACAAAGAATACGGTTGCCACGCTGCAGGCGTACCCGAAATTTCTGCTCTGGAAGCCCTGTTCATAGATATAATACACAAGGGTCCTGGTGGAGTTCTGGGGACCGCCCTGGGTCATGACATAGGGCTGTGTGAACAGCTTCATGGCCTGGATCATTGTAATCATGACAACGTATTTAATCACATTCTTAAGTCCCGGCAGGGTCACATACAGAAACTTCTGAAAGGCTCCCGCACCGTCAATGGACGCCGCTTCATACTGGTCTCCCGGTATGGCCTGAAGTCCTGCCAGGAAAATCATCATCTGATATCCTGCCGCCTGCCAGGCCGACATAAAGATAATGGAATTCATGGACGTCTTGGGATCTGTCAGGAAACCGCAGGGGGCAAAACCCAGCTTTGTGAGAAACGCGTTCAGAAGGCCTGTGCTGGGGTTGGGATTGTACAGCACGCTCCAGAGGATGGCAACCACCACCATGGATGTGATGTTGGGGCTGAAATAGGCTGCCCGGAATATGGATACTCCCTTTCTTCTGGATGAAATCAGCATGGCTAAAAGCAGGGCCAGAATGCACTGGAAGGGAACCACCACCACCGTAAAGTAAATGGTATTAACCAGGGATTTCTTAAAGTCCCTGTCCCCAAACAGCTCCACGAAATTATCCAGTCCGCAGAATTTAATCTTATCCGGCCTGAGGATATTGTAATCAGTAAATGCATAGCGGACCGTGGAAACAGCAGGCAGTATGAGGAACGCTGCCAGCAGCACCACTGCCGGAAGGATGAACAGGAAGGCCGCCCGTCTTTCATGGACCTTATTCTTTGTACCATACTTCATGATATACCTCCTTTCCCTTTTAAAGGGAAGGGGGACCATTGTCCCCCTCACCATTACTCCGCGTAGTTCTTCTGGTAGTTGGAATCAAAATCAGCTGCCAGCTGGTCTAAGGACTCTTTTACATCCGCGCCTGTGAACATATTCATCATGGCCTCTGAAAATCCGGGCGACAGCACGGTATAGCCGGGTGTTCTTGGTCTTGGATGGCCTGTATTCAGTGACTGCTCCTTAAAGAGGGAGCGGGGATATTCATTGTACTCTGTCAGCGTGTCATAGCTGGATGCCCTGGTGGGAAGTTTTGCTATGGCCTGGGCGTAAGAGGTCACATTTTCCTTATTCATCAGATAGGAGATAACAGCGCCTGCTGCTTCCTCATCCGCATTCCTGGTGATGCAGGCAGCCCAGTCCCCTGTGGGAGATGTGTTGATGCCGCCATTGTCAGCCACCGGAAAGTATGTAACGCCCCAGTTCAGATCCGGGAAGGACTGCTCCAGAGTGGCCACTTCCCAGGAACCTCCCAGCATGGTGGCGCATTTTCCATTGTGGAACTCCTGCTTCATGGGGTCAATATTGGCATAACCATCCTGAATCAGGCTGTTGAGGAAATTGGCTGCTTCAATTCCTTTTTCACTGTTCACATAGCCGTCTGCCTTGGAACCGTCTTCACTTACAAAGTCAGTGCCGTTGGAAATCCAGAACTGCTCCAGCACATAGGGAAGTCCCTCGCCCTTATCCATGATGATGTTGGTTCCGGCCACATCGCTGGTGGTCAGCTTCCCGGCAATGTCAGCAAACTCAGACCAGGTCAGGGCGTCCTCCATCTTATCCGGCATGGTGATGCCGGCCGCGTCAGTCATATCCTTATTGTAGTACAATGCCACGGAACTCTCTGTTGCTCCCAGGGCGTACAGCTTGCCGTCATAGGTTCCCTGCACCTTGATGGATTCCACGAAATCACTTAAATCCTCCTCTGTAAAATAGGAGTCAATGGGTACGATGATTCCGTCCGCCGCGTAATTGGATATGTTGGGACCGTCCACAAACAGAATGTCAGGCAGATCATTGCTTGTCACGGCCGCATTGATTTTATCCTCGTAAGCATAGGAATCCGCCCGCACGATAGCTTCCCTCTTAAGCTCGATTTCTCCCTTGTGTTCTTCATTGAAGGCATTGATTTTCTCAACCCACCACTCTTCAATAGCCGGTTCATCCGTGGGACTCCAGATAGTCACCAGTTTAGCCCCGTCGCTGCCTGTCTTTCCTCCCCCTGATTTGGAACTGCTGCCGCAGCCGCTCAGTGCACATGCCGCCAATACAGCTGCCAGTGTCATACATGCCAATCTCTTATTCTTCATAATCCTTCTCCCTCTCTTCATGATTTATGGTTCCAGATGGACTCCATGGTCCATACCTCCAAACGCTTCAGACTTCCGGCAGCAAAATCCGCCTCCAGATGCCCCCTGGTGCTTTCCTGGTAAAACAGCTTGGTGCCTGCGGCCTCGCCGTGGTTTAAGTAAACCTCTGCCACCCTCCGGTCCATAAAAATCTCCACATAGCGGACCGTGCTGACATCAGACGGAAAACGGACCTCACTCACTTCCTTCCTGGTGGATACCAGGCTTGTCACACCATTTTTCCGTTCCAGATACAGGGCGTCATCTCCTTCCCTGGCAAGGGTCACAAGGAAATCCCGGTCGTCTCCAAGCTTGATTTTCACAAAAAATGAGTTGCCCGGAACAATCACAGGCGGGACTTCCTGTCCTGACACTGCGAAAATACGCTCCTTCAGCAGTCCGTAACATTCCTTTACCGGCTCCGTGAACAGCCTTCCTTGTTCCATGTGCAGTTCCCTTGGAAGGGAAAAACTGCCGCAGGCGCCTGTGGGCTTAACCCGGTGTTCACCGTAAAAATCAGATATCCACCCTATGGCAATCCTTCTGCCGCCGTGTTCAAAGCTCTGCACCGCATAGAAGTTGCTTCCAAAATCATACCACTGCTGATGTTCTGTCTTAAACCTGCCCCCGTCAAAGGTCCCGGTATAACACCGTGTCATCTGATACCGGCCGGCCTCATCTCGGTGGCACATCCATGCACCTGCGGCCACATATTTCCCATCCAGTTCAAAAAAGTCCGGGCACTCAAAGGTCCTGATTCCCGGTTCGTGCTCCTGCAGGAGAGGACCTTTAAAGCTCCACGCTCCATTCTCACGGACATACAGCAGGATAGACGGCACACCGTTCAGGCTGGATCCCAATACCATATAGTCCATGCCTTCTATCCGCTGTACCTTGGGATCCCTGAAATCAAAGGACGCTCCCTCCGGTCTTTCAGTAATACACGGGCGCTCCTTCTCCACATGGATGCCGTCCCAGCAAACAGCCTCTGTCTGCCATTCCCTGGTTTCCTCACCGTCCTCCTGGGGACCGTGGTGGCGGGTCAGATACAGATGCATCTGTTCTCCCTCCACCTGGGCGCTTCCCGAAAAGGCTCCTCCTTTGTGTTCTTTATCCCTCCACAAATCCGGCTGCGGTTCCAGAACATAGGGCATATGTGTCCAGTGAATTAAATCCCGGCTCACCGCATGGCCCCAGTACATATCATTCCATTCCTGTCCAAAGGGATTGGACTGGTAAAACAGATGGTAATATCCCTTAAACCAGCAGAGTCCATTCGGATCATTTACCCAGTTCATAAAGGGATTGAAATGATACTGTTCCCTTACAGAAGTATCATACCATTTTCCCAATTCCATTTCATCACCGCTGTCCGGATCCAGGAATCTTATTCCCCTGTCCATCAAATCCGGTCCCCCGCTCAGATACATCTGGGTGAAAGAGACCCCTTTACGGCTGATGCGGTATATCCCCTTCTCAGGAAGGGCCAGCTGTACCAGACGGTACCAGTCGTCATTCATGTGAACCTGCTGTTCCTTTCCTCCGGGTCCTTCCAGACAAATCCAGCCATCCCTGTCATCTGTTTTTTCAGCAAATATACAGACGGACTCATATTCCCCGTTGTCAAATTCCAACATCCACATCACCTCCTTTTATCCTGTCTGTGTCTATTTTTCCTATATGGAACCCGTTCCATATCCACACTATAGTACTATTAGATTGATATGTCAATATGCTTTTGTAAAAAAGCGCAAAAATAGTGCACATTATACAGCTTTTTGCCTCGTATATTGTGCACTATTTTCATACTATTTCCAATTTTTGTATCTATCGTATTTAGCCCTTCTCCGCGTTCCACATGGAACGCATTATACCGTTCCACCTTTTTGTATGGAAACAGGCAGAATTTGTTCCATTTTTACCTTCTTACCATCTAACAGGTCCATCATGGTATCCACACAGGCTGTTGCCAGTCCCGGTATATCCTGCGCTATGCTGGTAAGCTTGGGTGTAAACAGCCGGGTCATATCAACTGCGTCATAGCCAACAATATGGAGTTCCTCCGGAACCTTCACACCTCTTTGGTTTGCTATGTTAAGGCAGTAAAGGGCTCCTATATCCGTAGTGAACACCCCGTCAATATCCCGGTAAATATCCATGTACTGTTCCATGATACGGCAATAGTAATCATATTCCATCATATTCCAGGCCATTTCAATGGTTTTGACAGATGCCCCATTTTCCTCCATAACCCGATTAAATTCCTGGTGCCTGTCATTGGAGGGCGTATGGACGCGGAAGGAGCCGCCAAAGTTCAGCACATTCCTGCAGCCTGCATCCAATAGAAGCCGGGCCGCCATTCTGCCTCCTGCCTTGTGATCCGAATGTATTATGGGAATGTCCGGTCCCAGGTTCCGGTCCATGGCGACCACCGGCTTATTCAGGTTCAGGTACGCGTAATCCTGGAGGGAATGGGCACCGGTGATGATGCCGTCCATTACGTTCTGGCGCAGCATGTCAATAAAGTCCTGCTCACGGTTGCTTATCTCAATGGTATTGCAGATCATGGCCTTGTAACCGTTCTTATAGAGCTGGATCTCCATGTGCTTCAGCAGCTTGCTGAAAAATGGATTTTCCATATCAGGCACCACAATTCCAATGATTCCCGTCCTGTTCCGGAACAGGTTCCTGGCCAGCTCATTTGGCTGATAGTCCAGTTCCGCAGCCATTGCAAGGATTTTTGCCTTTGTATCCTCTGCCACATAGCCAGTTCCGTTAAGCGCGCGGGAAACAGTCCCCACCCCTACACCTGCTTTTTTTGCCACATCCCTGATACTTGCCATTTGCCCAGACAACCTCCATCGCATAAAACTTCATTACATTGCACTAATTACATTGCACTAATTACATTGCACTAATTACATTTCACTAATTACATAGTACTAATATCTTAGCAGGAGGAAGGTAAAAACGCAAGCGGGTCCCGGAAAGGTTTCGGCGGGTTCTGGCGGGTTTTGGCGGCTTTTGGCGAGCATCTGTTTTAATATTTCGTCAATATTCACAATTTTTTCTGACGAATTCAGTCAAACACGATATTCTTTTAAAAGAATATTGATTTATATATTATATATGATAGACTAAATACCGTTATAAGACAAATATTTAACAGCTGATATTATCAGATGATTTTGTTACAATTTTATATTTCACAGACTTGGAACGAGAGTTTGGCAGCCTTTTACAAAGAGCTGCGGCTCTCGTTTTTTTATTTGTGCAGGCAGCAGAGCATTAAATCTCCAGGAGTTTGGCAACCTTTCACAAAGTGTTGAAGCTTTCATGAAAGCGTTTTTAAATATCAAAGAAAATCAGGAGGGAAAACAACAATGTCACAAAAGAACACAGCAACCAGCACTTCAAAATTCCAGCTTGACGGAAGGCCCGGTATGAAGGAGGCAGTGCCTTTAGGCCTGCAGCATGTACTGGCCATGTTTGTAGGGAACATCGTTCCTATGATTTTAGTCGCGTCAGTAGCCAACCTGTCTGTTCAGGACGCCAACATGCTGCTCCAGTGCTGTATGCTGGGAGCTGCCATCTCAACCGCAATCCAGCTCTATCCCATACGAATCGGCAGCATACAGATTGGCTCCGGCCTTCCCTGCATGATGGGACTTACATACGTATTCCTGCCGGCCTGTCTTTCCATTGCCGGCAGCAAAGGAATTCCCTATATCTTCGGCGCCCAGATTGCGGCGGGTGTCATTGCCATCAGCTACGGAACACTCCTTAAGAAAATGTCATCCTTTTTCCCTCCGGTGGTGACGGGAACCATTGTCATGACTGTGGGTGTTTCCATCTTTAACCTTGCCATCGGCAATATTGCGGGCGGTACATCATCACCTGATTTCGGTGCCCCCATCAACTGGGCAGTGGGCGTATTCGTGGTTCTGGTCGTACTGGGATTCAATGTGTTCGGCAAAGGCCTTCCCAAGGTTGCAGCCATCCTTATCGGTATGACGGCAGGCTACATTTTATCGGTCATTCTGGGACTGGTAAGTTTTTCAGGCATTGGAGAGGCTGCCTGGTTTGCTGTTCCAAAGCCATTTGCATTTGGCGTAAAATTTGATTTAGGATATATTCTGATGTTTGTACTGCTTTACTTCATTGTTGCCGTACAGATGATAGGCGATTTCAACGTATCATGCATGGGCGGACTGGACCGTGAGCCCACCCCGGATGAAATCGGAGGAGGAGCCACTGCAAACGGAATCACTTCCATTATATCAGCCGTGCTTAACAGCTTCCCCACCGCCACATACAGCCAGAACTCCGGTATCGTGGCTCTGACCAAAGTGTGCTCCCGTTTTGTAATTCTGGTTGGCTGCGGAATCCTTTTCCTGGCCGGTCTCTGTCCCAAGGTAGGAGCCGTGCTGTCCACCATCCCCAACTGTGTGATTGGCGGCGGTACCGTGGTTGTATTTGCAATGATTGCCACCTCAGGCATGAAGCTTCTTGCCAAGGCCGGGTACTCCAACCGGAACTGCCTGATTATAGGCGTATCCCTGGCATTCGGCCTGGGCACCCAGTTCTGCAAAGGCGCCAGCGCCCAGTTCCCTGCCGGAATCGCTGCAATGCTGGAGGAGAACAGTGTTATTCTCACATCTTTGCTTGCGATTATTCTCAATCTGGTGTTTCCAAAGGATCCGGTTGTGGCCGCAGAGCAGGAGGGCAAGGCGCAATAACTGTTTTTATATAGAAAATAGCACTGGAAAACTCCCAGTGCTATTTTTATATAACTGTTATTCCCTTTTCTGGTGGTTCTCATATTGCTCTGTGCCCAAAATACATCTGCCTAATTCTCCATCACCTCCTGATACGTGGCATGGTTCTCCAGCGCCTCAGTCATGGCCGCCATCCGTGATAAATCACCCATAAGAATCACACCGCTCATCCGGTTATTCAGGAAATAGTATTTCCGGTACTGTTCCTTACCCATATCCCTGAATTCCACTGTCTTATAATAGAGGTTCGGGTTTCTTCCGTTGTCTCCCGCGGCAAACAGGGCGGTATTCATGCCGTGGAAGGTCAGGGCCGCAGGTACAGGCGTGTATTCCAGACTGTCCCCGGCCGCGTTGGCGCCCGCAGTCTTGCCCTGTTCCACCGCCTCGGGCCAGATGCCGTAATTCCCATCATGGTACTGTGCACAGTCGCCGCAGGCATAGATGCCGGAAACCGAGGTCTCCATGCGCTCGTTGACAACTACTCCCTTCTTTGTCTCCAATCCCATCTTCTTTGCCAGCTCTATGTTGGCGCGGATGCCTGCGGACACAATCACCATCCCGGCTTCCACCACTTCCCCTGTTTTCAGGCGGACACCGCTCACATGGCCGTCCCCCTCGATGGCTTCCACATTGACGCCGGTACGGATCACCACCCCGGCTTTGGATGCTATTATCTTCAACTGCTCCCCGGAGCTCTCATCCAGCTGACGTCCCATCAGGGATGGAGCCATTTCAAGCACCGTCACCTCAAGACCGGCCTTCTTAAGCTCCCACGCTGCTTCCAGTCCCAGAACGCCGCCTCCGATGACCACGGCTTTCCCCGTGCTCTTCATCAGATCCTCCACCCTTCTGACATCAGAAAGCCGTCTGATTGCCGCCACCTCCGGTAACCAGCTTCCTTCCATCGGCGGAATAAAGCATTCACTTCCCAGCGCGTATATCAGCTTCGTGAAACGCAGCTTTGTTCCGTCGTCAAGAAGCGCTTCCCCGGCATCCGTATCCACGCTCTCCACCCGTTTTCCCAGCATCTGGTGCACCTGATTTTCCTCATACCACGGGGCATCCACCATAGCTATCTGCTCCGGCTCCAGGCCTGCGACCAGGGATTTGGTCAGCATGGGACGGTTGTAGGACGGATAGGGCTCCTCAGATACCATAATAATCCGTCCTGTGGCATCCCTCTCCCGGATGGCTTTGGCGGCATTAAATCCAGCTGCGCCGTTACCGAGAATCAGATAGTCGTTTGCCGTGTTATTGGTAAAATCATTTGCCGCATCCTCCACCGGCACAAAGTTCTCCCGGCCCACGCCGCAGACAGGACAAATCTCGATGGAGGAATCAAAAATCTCCCCGCAAACCAGACATTTAACCAGCCTCCTGACGCCCTTTGCCGCCGCTGTCCCCGGCTTCTTGGACTGCACCAGACACCCGAACTGATATCCGAACTCATAGGCACCCACCAAATCTGCATCCGAGGGTTTAAACCTCACCTTAAATCCGTCTACCACCTTCATTTTCAACTGTTTCAAGCGCTCCGTGATATGGGGTACGCCCTCGCCGCTCCAGCCGTAACTGCCGAACGCTCCCGCATATTTTCCGCCGTGGGTCACGCTGAACATACCCAGCGTCAAATCCCATATAGGACGCAGCGCCTCGGCAATGATGGTGGGCGTGCCAAACAGCATTCCGTCTGCAAACTGCAACTCCTCCTGCACCTTCGCCGCGTCGGCCGTCACCATATCGTAGCTGCGCACGTCAATATCACCGCTGTCGGCAATTCCCTGCGCAATCTTCTCCGCCAGCATTCCCGTATACCCGTAGGCGCTTACGTAGGGGATGATAACAGTCTTCTTTTTGTTCGGATTCACCACTGTGGACCATTCCCGGTAAAGGGCCATCACCTGCTTAATTTTGTCCCCCACCAGCACCGGGCCGTGGCCCGTGCACACCATACTGATATCCAGGGATTCCACCCGGTCCAGGGCCTTCAGCATAAAGGGTTTATACGGCCCTATAATACAGTCAAAATAGTAGCGCAGCGCCTTTAAATAATCGTCCTCATTCTCAATCTTATCCGACACCACTTCTTTCAGGCAGTAGTGGGAGCCGAAGGAATCACAGGTCACCAGAATCTGCTCCTCCTCGATAAATGTGTACATGGTATCCGGCCAGTGCAGATTGGGAACCAGCATAAAATGCAGTGTCCGCTTGCCAATGGTCATCCGCTGGTCGTCCTTTACCGCAATGCTGACAAAGTCCCGGTTCACGATTTCTTTTAAGAAACTAATGGCACAGGGAGTGGCCAGTATCTTCATCTGGGGACTGTAATCCAGCAGCCGCTCCACACTCCCCGCATGGTCCGGCTCCGTGTGGCTGGTCACCAGATAATCAATCTTCGTGACATCTATGACCTCTTTTAATTTTTCCAGATAATCGTCAAAAAACCTGGCCTTTGCCGTCTCAAACAACACCACCTTATCCCCTGTTTTCATCACATAGGAATTATAGGTGGTGCCAAACTCCGTATACATCACAATATCAAACACACGCAGCTTGTCGTCAATAATACCCGTCCAGCAGAACCCGTCTCTCAATTTAATCGCTTCCATGGTCAGCACCTCTCCTTTACATACATTTATTATAGGGCATATGTTATTTTATGATTCCACTTTAACGCAAATCCCACCCTGTGTCTATTGCATTTGCCACATATTGGCAAACAATTGTCAATCTTTTTCCGGAATCTGCCCAGCTATTTTTTGAGAACTCTGCCTCTCACAATATCATGAAATCATTTTAATTTCGTGTCATAAATGATACTTCTGTTTTTGACGTCAAAAGGCGCCCCAGCCAAGCCGGAGCGCCCTTACATACGTCACTATTCAATTAAAAATACTTCTTGCTTCCCCAAAGATTACTCTTCTTCAAATCCAGATACTCATTATAAGCCTTTTCCAGTATCTGCTTCTCATTGGAAAACTTCAGCAGATGGTATGCCTCGTAGAACTTATAATACCCGGAATCCAGAAAGTACTCTTCCCGCTGTGGTTTGCTGTAATAGCTGTCGGCCATCATCAGATACCAGTGTACGTCCTTTTCCACCACATCCTGGGGCGTGTTAAAGGAGTATTGGCTCTTGCCGATATACTTGATAATGGATGCACTGACACCGGTCTCCTCCTTCACTTCACGGAGGGCCGTTTCTTTATACTCTTCGCCAGCTTCTACTGTTCCCTTAGGCAAAACCCATCCCTCATACTTGTTCTTGTAATTCTTATAAAGGACGAGGATTTTCCCTCGAAATATAACCACACCGCCGCAGCTCGTTGCTTCAATCATTGCAATTCCTCCTGGTGTTGGTGTGAACCTGATCTGCGTCTGTACCGGACGAGTCCTTTACAGGGCCCGCGTGCGTCCCGCTAATTAATGTATGCAGCACTGCATCTGTTGTCCCGGTTACGCAATCATAACTGGTCTTAGTATACAACTTTTGGAAAGGATATGCAAGGCTTATCTGCTATTTCAAGGCTGGCAGGTATTGGGAGACAGGGTTTGGCAAACGCCGGTCAGTCATGCTGATACCGGTATCCGGCCAGGCTTTAATCCAGGCCGTTCATCCCCTTAAATACTTTCTCCGCGGTTATGGGTAGCTCCCGTATTCTCACGCCCACTGCATTGTAAACCGCATTGGCAATGGCCGGGGACGGGGTGTTGATAACCACCTCGCCGATGGATTTAGCGCCGAATGGGCCGGTGGGCTCGAAGCTGCTCTCAAACTCCACCTGCACCCTGCCCACATCCAGACGGCTGGGCACCTTGTACTGCATAAAGGAATTCTCATGGACCTTTCCGTCCTTTGAATAGCTTACATCCTCATACAGGGCCATGCCGATTCCCTGGACCAGACCGCCCTCTGTCTGAACCCTTGCCAGGTTTTCATTGAGAGGTGTTCCGCAGTCCACAGCGGCAGCAAATTTAATTAATTCCACCTGGCCTGTCTCCAGATCCACCTCCACCTCGGCGGCTCCTGCCATAAAGGGCGGCGGGGATATGGGCGAGGAATGGGACTGGGTCACCTGAAGGGCGTCCTCATTGGCGCACTGGACCCTGTTTGCCAGGTCCTTTATGGTGATTTCCTTCCTGGTGCCGTCCGCCTCGCAGGCCAGCTTATATACCCGCTTTCCGTCAAACTCCAGCTCCTCCGCTCCGGTTTCCAGGTATTTGGCTGCCTTGTGGAGAATTTTTTCCTTCAGGGCTTCACATGTCTTTACCACTGCTGTTCCGGTCAGATAGGCAGTGCTGGAAGCATAGGAGCCGGAATCATAGGGGGATATGTCCGTATCAGCCCCAAATACCACGATATCGTCCAGCTCGCAGCCCAGACACTCGGCAGCCACCTGGGCCAGCGTGGTGTCGCAGCCTGTTCCCATGTCGGCGGCACCGATTATCAGGTTGTAAAAGCCGTCGTCGTTTATCTTAATGGTAGCGCCTGCCACATCCACCCCGGATATGGAGGAACCCTGCATGGCCATGGCAAGTCCCACACCGCGCACCTTGGAACCGCTTACCTGGCGTCTGGGGTATTTTCCGTCCCATCCTATCATGTCCTTAACCCTGGCCACACAGCGGTCCAGAGCGCAGCTGTCCGCTGTCTCACCGTAATAGGCCGGCATCACGTCTCCTTCTTTGACCATATTAAGTTCCCTGAATTTCACCGGGTCCATGCCCAGCTCTGCCGCCAGCTCGCTGACCGCTGATTCCACGGCAAAGATTCCCTGGGTTGCCCCGTATCCGCGGTATGCCCCGGCCGACATCCGGTTGGTGTAGACCACGTCATAACTGAACCGGAACGCCTCAGGCGTGTGGTACAGCGGAATGGATTTATGGCCGGACAGCCCCACTGTGGTGGGTCCATGTTCCCCGTATGCCCCTGTATTTGACAATGTATATACATCCATGGCTTTCAGTATACCGTTGTCATCACATCCCAGCTTCACCCGTACCTCCATCTCATGGCGGGGTGAGGACGCAATCTGAGACTCATAACGGCTGTAAATGATTTTGGCAGGCTTTCCTGTTTTCCAGGTCACGATGGCAGGGTACACCTCTGCCACAACCGTCTGTTTTGCCCCGAAGCCCCCTCCGATTCTGGGCTTGATGACGCGAATCCTGGATTTGGGTATATCCAGGGCATGGGCCAGGATTCTTCTGGTATGAAACGGAATCTGGGTGGATGCCACCACATTCAGCCTTCCATACACATCCAGATGGGTGTAGGCCCGGAAGGTTTCCATCATGGCCTGCTGGTTGGCCTTGGTGTGGTATACCCGCTCTATCACATGGGTACAGCCTGCAAATGCCTGTTCCAGATCCCCATGGCTCTCAATGCCTGAGGCGCAGAGATTGCGTCTGTTGTCAGCGCCCACATCGCAGAGACTCTTCCAGTCCTCCTCCGGGTGCACCAGTATCTTTGCGTCCTTGGCATCGTGCATGTCCAGCACAGGCTCCAGGACTTCATATTTTACACGTATGAGACGCATGGCATGGTCCACCACAGCCTCATCCCTGCCTGCCACGATTGCCACCGCGTCGCCGGCAAACCGCAGCCTGCGGTCCAGTATAAGCCGGTCATAGGGACTGGGCTCCGGATATGTCTGCCCCGCCATGGTAAAACGGCTCTGGGGCACATCCTTCCATGTGAGAATGCACTCAATACCCGGTATCTTGGCGGCAACGCCGCAGTCTATCTCCTTAACCATGGCATGGGCGTAAGGGCTTCTGAGCACCTTTACCACCAGGCAGTCCTTTAATGCCAGGTCGTCCGTAAACACCGGCTTGCCTGTCACCAGGGCCCTGGCATCCTTCTTGATGAAGGGAGCGCCTACCACACGGTAATTTCTTCCGGCATATGCACCGCCTTCGCTGCCGCATGTGCCGCATATGCTGCCGCATGTACCGCATATGCTGCCGCATGTACCATCCGTACCGGCGCATGTGCCGCATGTACTGTCAGATGTCTTATTGTCTGTATATCCCATCTGCTCACACCTCCTGTTTCGATTCCAGATATTTCTTAACTGCCCGCAGCTGGGACATATATCCGCTGCAGCGGCACAGGTTGCCGGCCAGATACTCCTTGATGGCCTCCTCATCCGGGTTTTTAAGCTCCCGCTCCATGGCCAGCACATTCATGATGAAACCGGGGCTGCAGAATCCGCACTGCTCCCCGCCTTCCGCTGCCAGAAACATGCCGAATTCCTCTGCTTCCTTCTGAAGTCCTTCCAGAGTGGTGACATGGCGCCCGTCTGCCCTGACAGCCAGAACGGAACATGACAGCACAGGCTTTCCGTCCAGCCATACGGTGCACAGGCCGCAGTTAGCTGTCTCGCAGCCGCGTTTCACGCTGTAGCAGCCCAGGCTTCTCACTAAATCCAGAAGAAGGTCATCCGGCTCAGCCTCTGCCTGCACATTTTTTCCATTTAACCGAAACTCTATATTCATCCTTTGCTTACGCTCCTTCCTGTCAGTCTCTCCATAAGGCGTCTTGTATACACAGCAGCCAGCTGGCGGCGGTACTGTCCGCTTGCCCTCGTATTGCTGCCATAGGTAAAGGAATCAGCCGCCTCCCCGGCAAGCTGCGCCAGACTGTCATACCCGTCGTCCTTGATTTTCACGACCTGGGCCCGTCCCGGCCTGGCTCCCACCGCCACATACCAGTCATTGCCCCACCGGGATACACAGCAGGCTATGACCGGGAAATCCGTTTCCGAATTCCTCTGGGTGGTATAGGCTGCTTTTCTTCCGTCTTTTTTTATAATGATGCGCACCAGAATATCCCTGTCATCCCGGCGCACAGGCCGTTTGGCAAATTCCTCCAGAGGCACTATGCCTCCGTGATAAAGCTCCACATATGTATCCAGGGCCATCAGGCAGGTCAGGATGTCGGAAAATCCAAAGCGGCTGTAAATGCTGCCTCCAACCGTAGCCAGGTTGCGCATCTGAACGCCCACGATATGGCGTGTACATTCCTTAAAAACGCCTCCGAAATACTGGTCAAGCCCCTGGTCTGTCTCCAACTGGCGCAGGGTGCACATGGCGCCAATCCTGAATTCTTCCTTGGTTTCCTCGATTTTATCAAGTCCCAGGCCGGACAGGTCCACGATGGTACGTTTGGTCACACTGGTCATCTTAAGCCACACCATGCCTCCCACAACCAGGCTGCTGCGCTTCTGGCATAGTTCATACGCCTCGGACAGACTGTCCACTTTTACATAATCCTCTGCTCGGAACACGTAGATTCTCCTCTCTTGTCAAATGCGTGAATACACGCCCTAAAATAAAGCAAACAGGGAGATTATATCATGAAATCTCCCTGTTTTCTACATATACCGTTATTCTTTAAAATAATAAATGCATGAACAATGCGCTGATTGGTATGGCCACAATGGTCCGCTCAAAGAAGCAGACAATCAGTTCCTTCAGAGATACAGGTATCTTCGTTGACATCATGACCACGATGGTCTCAGAAAAGAAGATAATCTGCACCATGGACACGGTGACTACCATGTACCTGGCCCCCACGGCCAGGGTGCCGACCTTATCGGCAATCATCAGCACGGGTAAAAACATTTCCGCGATTCCAACCGGAAGGGAAGGCGCAATCTCAGCCGCATTGGGAACCTGTAACAGGACAAGCAAGGGTTCAAATAATTTGCCAATCCAGTTAAATACCGGGGTATAGGTGGCGATGAGCATTGCTATGATTCCCACGGCCGTCAGAAGTGATATTACCTTTGGCAGCACATAACAGCTGTCTAAAAGGCTGGACCGGATTTCTTTCAGAAGATTGGGCGCAGTGGCCGCTTTCTTGACCGCCCTGGAGGCTCCTGTCTTAAGCACTGCCCTGGCAGGTACACGCTCCGCCAAAATCTCTTCCTTTGTCTGCTGCCGTCCGTCTGCAAACACAGACGCCTTGCGGGACAGCGGGGGAATTCTGGCCATAAAGAAGCTGACTATAAGAGTCACCAGCAGCGCTATAAAATAAATAGGCAGAAAATATTCCGAAAGGTCTGCTGTCTCTATCACCTTATAGGCAAATCCCACGCTGACCGCGCTGAATCCCGTGGCGATGAGAGCCGCTTCCTTTTTCGTATAAATCCCCTTCTGATACAGCTTGCTGGTAATCAGAACCCCCACAGAGGCAGAACTGACAAAGGACGCAATGGCATTGACAGCACTTCTTCCAGGAATCTTAAACACAGGCCGCATAAGCGGCTCCATCAGGCTACCGATAAAATCCACGATTCCGTAATTCAGTAAAAACGGCATGAACACAGCACTGACCGGAATAATCCAGGCCACGTCCGTGGCAATGGAGTATACGGTTTCTCCTATGTCGGGACTGACGATGGCAGCCGGTCCCTCAAAGGAGGGAAATGTGTAGTGCAGCATCAGAATCAGGGCGAATATACTGCCCAGCAGGTAAAACAGCGGATGCAGCACCGAATCCTCCTGATAATACCTGTAAACAGCTGAATCCTTGTTTTTGCAGAAATATTTTCCGTATACGCTGGCCAGGCCGTTTCCCATGATGATAATTCCTCCCATCCAGAGTCCCGCAAGTCCCAGGCCGGCTTTGATATTCTTATATATGATGCCGAAGGTGACATCTGTGCTTCCCCTTACAGTGACCGGGACAAAAAAGATGATGACTGCAATCAGAGTGAAAATGACTGCCTTTATTATCCCGCTTCTCCACTGTTCCCTGGTAAGCACCAGTGCATCTAATACCGAGTTGTCATTTAGGTTCCCGTTCACATTATTGTCATTTTCCATGCCTTATCCTCCATTGCAGCTGCCGCTATTTTGCCTTTTTCTTCACTGCCAGGATGGACAGATATTCAAATACAATGTTGGCTGCCAGATAAGCGGTTATCTCACCGTGGTCATATGCAGGCAATACCTCCACCAGGTCAAATCCCACAAAATTCAGGTCCTTGATTTTTCTTACCAGATCCAGGGCTTCCAGGGAAGTAAAGCCTCCCACCTCCGGGGTGCCTGTTCCGGGCGCATAAGCGGGATCTACAAAATCAATGTCAAAGGTCAGGAAGCAGGGCTTATCCCCCACACGCTCCAAAATCGTCTTAATCAGAGTCTCTAAGCCCATCTCCCTTACCTTGTGGGCCGGAATCAGCTTCATCCCCAGCTCTGCCGCCATCTTATGCTCATCCGGGTCATACAGGGAGCCGCGCATTCCCACCTGAATGGAATGGGACGCATCTATCAGATTTTCTTCCAAAGCCCTGCGGAACGGCGTGCCATGGTTATATTTCTGGCCAAATACCTCATCACATAAATCGGAATGGGAATCAAAGTGCACCAGGGCAACCGGACCGTACTTTTTCGCAACCGCGCGAAGCTCTGCCAGTGTGATGGAATGGTCGCCGCCCAGTACGATGGGACATGCATTTTCCTTAAGGATATTGGCAACCCCTTCTTCAATTGCCTGGTAGGTGGGATGTATGTAGCCAGGAGTCACATTAAAATCGCCTATGTCCCCGCCCTTTAACCCGTCCATAATGTTTACCTGCATGATTACATTGTTGGGCTTCATCATGGCTGAGATATTCCTGATTGCATTGGGGCCAAAGCGTGAGCCGGAGCGGAAGGAGCTGGCGGTGTCAAAGGGGGCCCCTGCAATAGCGAAATCCAGACCTTCTGCCGAATCCACTTTCTGCATTCTCATAAATGTTCCCATATTACAAAATCTTGGTGATGATAAGGCACTTGCCGGTTGTTTAATATCTGTCATTATATAACCCTCCATATTATTTAACTGTATTTAATTTGATTCGTGCGCACTTTTAGTTTTATTGGACTTATTGTCGGCAATTTTCCGTTAACAACAGCATACCATCTGGAAGGCCTTCTGTGTTATATTAATACTTGATATGTTATATGGAAAATCATATAATTAGGTAGGGACTATATAAAAGCTGCATATATGACAGAGGGATTATCTATGGATATTAAATATTTTGAATATGTAATTGAAATCGTGGAATGCGGTTCCATCAACAAGGCGGCCCAGAACCTGCAGATGCTGCAGCCGAACCTTAGCGTATGCATCAAGAATCTGGAACAGGAACTGGGGTTTCCCATCTTCTGCCGGCAGCACAGCGGTATACGCCTCACCAATGAAGGAGAACTGTTTCTTAAATCCGCCAGGAAGATTGCCACGGAACTGGAAACCATCCACAACATTCCGTCCATGTTCAGCCGCAAGGACAACCTTTCCATTTCCTGCACCTATTCATTTGACTTCATGAACCATTTTCTTAAATTCAAGAAGAAAAAACCGCCCACAGCCTGCGAGGACTCATTTAAGGAAACCGGCCTGATCCAGACCATCCGCGACGTGGTGGAACAGCGGTACCGGATGTCCCTGTTTTACTGCTTTGACACGGTCAGCGATACCTATTACGCCCTTGCCAAAAAGCATAATCTGAAGCTGATTCCCATTGCCCGCAACCGTCCCCTGATCCTTCTGGCATCAAAAAAGAACCCCCTTTCACGTAAGAAGGAGATTCCTTTTGACAGTATAACCGATTATAAGTTCATCATGTATGAAAATTTCAAGTTTGATGAATGGCTGAAAATTCTGAACTTTAAAAATGACAATAATATCTTATATGTGTTCGACCGGGGCGGCCTCATCGACGCCATCCGCCAGAGCCGGTATGTCACCGTGATGATGAAACGCTTTACCGACACATACAGCGAGGACTGCGTGGAGATTTCCATTGTGGACGCTCCCTTTGGCATGGATGCCTACTGCCTGCATCACGCCTCCTACACCATGAATTCCAGGGAGAAGCAGTTTATACGGGAATTAAAGGAGCTGTTTGCGGATCCTCCGGCAGAACGTCCCACATAGACATTCAACGGCTCATATAGATATCAAAAAGCTGTCTGGCTATGGGGGCGGCCGCCTTCCCGCCGCTGCCGCCTTCCTCCACCAGAACCGTCACCACCAGCCGCGGGGACTCAGCCGGCGCAAAGCCGGTGAACCAGGCGTGGGTTTCCTTTCCTGTCTCAAACTCCGCCGATCCTGTCTTAGCCGCCACCGTATATGCATCCGTACGAACAGCAGACCCTGTTCCCTCTGTGACAACCGCCCTCATAAGCTCTGTAAGTCCTGCTGCCTCCTTTGCGCTCATAAGGCTTCCGTACGCGGCGGGCATGAACTTTTTGATGGTTTCATCCCCTGCGCTGACAACAGAGTCCAGAAAATAGGGCTTCATCAGGGTACCGCCGTTGGCTATGGCGGCCGTTATCATGGCATTGTGAAGGGGCGTAATCTGGGTCGTCCCCTGTCCGATGGAGGTCTGCAGGATTTCCCAGGTTCCGGCTCCGGGTTTCATGTTGTAGGCGCTCTCCTTATAGGGAATCCCGCTCAGGGGAAGCGGTCCGTTAAAGAGAAGGTCCCCTGCGGTGCTGTTCCATTTTCCCAGGTCCATTGTAAGGCCCAGGCTGGCAAAGGCGCCGTTGCAGGAATTGGCAAAGGCCAGGGTGAAATCCTGATGGCCGTGAGCCGTACCGTGATAGCACTTAATCCGGTATTCCCCGTTCTCGTACACACCGCCGCAGTCAAACTGGTAATTCTTATAATCCGCGGGATGTTCCCGCATATATTCCAGCGCAGTCACTATCTTAAAAGTGGAGCCGGGGGGATAAAGGCCCTGGGTGGCCCTGTTTAAAAGCTGGCCCTCCTTATTATCCTGGGCGGTCAGGGCTTCCCAGTCCTCCGGCAGGCTGTTGGGATCGTAGCCGGGCTTGGATACCATGGCAAGTATCTTGCCGGTATCCGGCTCCATGGCAATGACCACGCCCTTCCTGGCTCCCAGCGCGGCATAGGCAGCCTGCTGGAGTTCCGTATCCAGGGTGGTATATACATCGTCTCCCGGATTCTTATTGCCGGTCAGTTCATTTCCCACCTGCTCCAACAGATTTACATGGGAGGTCAGCAGATAGAAATTGGCCAGGGCCTCGATTCCTGTCTTGCCTTTGGTGGAATAGCCCACCGCATGGTCAAAGATATCCCCAAAAGGATACACCCTTGTCTCGTTTCCCCCGCCGTCCATCTGGGTCTGGGCCAGCACTGTGCCGTCCGATGCCAGAATCCTGCCCCTCACGATGCGGTCCGAAAAGCTGTCCAGCCTTGCGTTGTAGGAGTTGTTGATTACATCCTCGCTCTTTACCTGGAGGAAATATCCCAGATAGGCTGCCAGCCCCAGGAACAGGGCCACCACCACATAGGTAATACCCAGAATGCTGCGGTTGGATTTTGAGCTGGGCTTTGAACCGGGCTTTGGGTTGGGCTTTGAGACGGGCTTTGAATTGGATTTCGGATTGGACTTTGAATTGGATTTTGAGCCGGACTTTGGGTTGGACTTTGGACCGGCATCCGCCTTCTTCATCACGGCATCACCTCCTCTGCGGTTTCTTCCTCATCGTTGCGTTTCAGGATGTAAAGCCCCTGGATAATGCCAAACAGCAGGAAGGTTCCCAGGATGGAGCTTCCTCCGTAGCTGACAAAGGGCAGCGTCACTCCTGTGGACGGTATGAATTTGGTCACCCCGCCAACCGTCAGGAATACCTGCACAATATACTCCACTCCCAGGCCAAATGCAATCAGCTTGTAGAACACGGCCTGCATTCTGGCTGCAATCATCATGAACTGGATGAAACAGCCCAGGCAGATAAGAAGTACGCAGATGGCAAAAATGGCTCCCATCTCCTCCGACACCGCTGAAAAAATAAAATCCTTCTCCACCACCGGTATCTTTCCCGGCATTCCCTGGCAGAGTCCCATGCCAAACCATCCCCCTGTGCCGATGGCAAAAAGGGACTGGGTAATCTGGTATCCCTTGTTCTCTATATCAGCCCACGGATTGCTCCAGGCCGCCACCCTGCGGCGCACATGGTCAAACAGCTGGTAGGCTGCCAGGGCAGCTCCTGTTCCCAGGGCGCTTCCCGTTATCAGATACACCCAGCTTCCTGTGGCAACAAACAGCATCAGCAGGTAAGTGACAAAGAAAATCAGGGCGCTTCCCAGATCCTTGGACAGCACCAGAACCAGAACATGAGCGCCGGCCACGGCCGTTGTCAGGAAAATGGTTTTGAAATCCGTGGACTGATAGAACATGGACGCCACAAAAAACACAAAGGTCAGCTTCACAAATTCCGACGGCTGGATGGATACTCCTGCTATGGTAAGGGACAACTGGGCGCCGAAGCTCTCGTTTCCGGCAGCCCATACCACAAGAAGAATCAGAAGCCCTGCCCCCGCATATACCCACTGAAGCTTATAAAGCTGCCATACCCGCTCCATGATATAGGGCACCAGCCAGGCCAGGGCCGCGGATATGACCACAATGGCAAACTGGCGCAGGGCCTTGTCCAGGCCCTTTGCCATGGACAGCCGGGTGAGCATGATAAAGCCCACGCATAACAGCATACAGGCGTTGTTTACCAGCAGTCTGGACACATTCCGGTACAACAGGCGGTACAGGTAAATATAACACAGGAAAAAGACCACCTGCGCCCCGTAAAATGCCAGAAGCATGGCCTGCATCCCCTCGTCCTCTGTCTTCAGGAACATGACCAGGTATGCCAGAAAATGTATGGCGAACATAGCCCGGTTCTGTCTGGCACATACCCTGCGCTTGCGTTCCATATCCGGGAAGGAAAAGAAGCGGAAATTCGCATAGGTATAGACTGCCATCAGCAGTATCATCAGGTATTTGGATATTTCTACAATCAGATTGGTCATAAGCCTCACTCCACTCCGCGCTTAAAGTGTCCCCTGGTAAAGTCTCTGAAGGGGGCTTCCACATCCCTGCCATATACAAAGGAACCGATGAATGCATCCAGTACCTTTTCTGTCTGCTCTGTTCCCTCTACCGTAAACTGAAGGCGGAGGCGAGCCGGCATGAGCCGGCCCACCAGCTTTTCGCTGCCCAGCAGGGACAGAGGCGCCGGATTGTAAATGGTATTATAGCAGAAGGAACAGTGATTCTTTACCGGAAGTAAGGCGCCTGTCCTGTCCTTCATCATAAGTGTTCCCCGTTTATGGGTACATCCTTTCACCGTATTGGTAATGCACTGGGCCGATACCATCATAGGCGCGTTTCCATAGATAATAAGCTCGCTGGCCATCCCCAGGCCGCGGCAGGCCCCAAGAACAGGCTCCATCTCACGGCTGGTCAGCTCCCAGGGCATGGTGAGCAGGGATGTCCCCATAGAGGCCAGCACCTCTGCGGACCGGCTGTTCCAGCCATACACCGAGGCGTCCATGCCAAAGGGAAGGGACGTCTTTTGATTTTCCTGTTCCATAAGGTCCTTCAGCCATACGGCCTCCTCCAGCGCCCTGATCAACACGCCGTCAAAGCCTGCCTGGCACAGCAGGAGGCGGTTCGCTCCCAGATACCTCTGGGCATGGGAACGGAATATCTGCGGAAGGGCCAGCCAGCACTGTTTTCCCCTGTCGTGGCAGCGGTCTGCAATATCCCTCCACTGGTCCGGATTAAAACCGTCCGCATCCAGATAGACCACCGATATCTCACCGCGGGCCAGCACAGGAGAAAGCTGGGCTGTTTCTTCCAGGAAGGCGGTGAGGACAGACTGGGATTCCGGGGCCGCGGTTTTGGCGGGCACAGACTGGGATTTCGGGGCCGCGGTTTTGGCGGGCACAGACCGGAATTGTGCTCCTATGCCCCCTTCACCCGTCGGCACCCTGGCGCCGGTGAGCTTTTTCTCCAGCTCCTGAAAGCCGGTGCGGCGCAGCTCATTGAGGGCCTGGACCGGAAGGAATAAATCTCCTTCTATTTGGGCTGTAAGTGTCTCGAAGCTAAAGGGGCTCCCGCCCGTCTTATTCAGCTGTTTTAATACCTTCTCCCGGGTCATGGGCTGATTTTCGGCAGCCTGGGGCGCCTGCCCCAGAACCTGAACCTTTTCCCCGCGGCTCTCCAGCGTCAGGCGGCTGGGTTCTCCCTCTGCCAGCTCCACATGCCCCCGCACCTTCTCCTTCAGTTCGGCCACCACATAGGTCTTATCCAGATATTCAAAGAGTTTCTGGTTTCCCTCTCTGAACTCCGGTTTTTCCCTCAGCGCAACCATGCCGCGTCCATTATGCCGGGCATAGTAGCCGTCTGTGAATCCGCCTCTGTCAAAGAGATCCAGGAGCATTTTCCTGTCCCCGGGCTCCACGAAATATCCGTCCCTCCCCTGCTCCAAATACCGGTCCACGTATTTGCGGTAAATGCTCACCACACCCGCCGTATATCTGGGGCTCTTCATCCTCCCCTCTATCTTTAGGGAGTACACGCCTGCCTCTATGATATCGGGCAGGATATCCAGGGTACATAAATCCTTCAGACTCAGCACGTATCTCTCGCTGCTTTTATTGAGAGGGGATGGACCTGTCCGGCCGGAGACAGCCGGCTTTTGGTCCCGGTTCTTTTTTCCGGTCTGTTCTATGATTCGGGACCTGGCTCCTGACTGGCCGGCCTGCTCAGGCGCGCAATGTTTGTCTTTCTGCCGGTTTAAATCTCCAGGTTCATACACTGTATAGGGAAGACGGCAGGGCTGGGCGCAGCGTCCCCTGTTTCCGCTTCTGCCGCCGATAAGGCTGCTCATAAGGCATTGCCCTGAATAGCAGTAGCAAAGGGCTCCGTGTACAAAGCTCTCTATCTCTATGTCTGTCTCATCATGGATCCGCCGTATTTCCTCCAGCGACATTTCCCTGGCAGTGACTACCCGGCTGCATCCCATTTCCTTCATCATCCTGGCCCCGTATACGCTGGTCACTGTCATCTGGGTGCTGGAATGAAGCTCCAGCCCCGGAAAATGCCGGCGCATGAAAGCCAGGGCTCCAAGATCCTGGACGATGACACCGTCCAATCCTCTGTCGCAATAGGGACGCATGTAGTTTTCCAGCTCCTCCAGCTCATCTTCCTTGAACAGGGTATTGACTGTCATATACAGACGGCGTCCGTGCAGATGCACATAGTCGATGGCCTCCAAAAGCCCCTTTTCATCCGGGTTATCCGCGTAGGCCCTGGCTCCGAACCGGCTGCCCCCCATATAGACAGCGTCAGCTCCTGCTGCCACTGCTGCCTTCATACTGTCAAATGACCCTGCCGGTGCCAGTATCTCTACCTGTCTCTTCTCCATTTTGTCCAACCTTTCCTGAACTGTTTCCCTGAAATAAAAGATGCCTCACGTATCCCCATGAGACATCCCCCTCGTAATCTTCTTATCTTCTTCCACCTTTATGGGAACCGGCCTTTCTGGCTGCCTGCAGTGCTTTTCTGGCAAGCTCCTCATCCGTCATTCCCCCTGCGGGCGCCGCCGCAATGGGTTGCGCAACAGGCGCAGCAGGCGGTGCCGCGGTTGCCGCTGCCTGAGTGGAAGCTGCCGTCATCCCCCTGCCTGCTTCTGACGCCGGGTTTAACACCCGCAGCGACGGAGCCGGCTGCTTCTGTGCCGTCTGGACTGCCGGCGTGTCCGGCTGCTGCGCGGATGCGTCTGCTTCCGGTGTCTGCGGCACGGCCTCCGGCTGGGATGATTCCCGGGCACCGGAACCGGAAACATATTCCGTCCGGGAGGCATTCAGTGTGATGCCCGCCTCCACTTCCACGGTTTCTTTTATCTCCTCCACTGCCTCTACCTGCACTACGGCATTATTTTCCGTATCAGCGGATGGGGTATTTCTGAGATTCTGAAGGTTTTCCCTGGCTTCCTTTAATTCGCCTTCCAGCTGGGCGGTCCGGCGGTTCAGACGATCCAGCTCCCTCTGGCGCTCCTCCAAGTCCTTAAGCACTGCCTCCAGCTTCATCTGTGTGCTGACCAGCTCATGCTTTAAGCTGTAGGTCTCCTTCTCCATATCGTTCTTCTGACGCTCCATTCCCTCGCCCCATTCCACGGCTTTGAAATAGTCGTCTGCTATATTTAACTCCGTCATGACCATCTGGTAATCCGCGCTCTGTTTAGTGAATCCCGGTACCTTCCTCATGGCGCTGTTTTTCTCGTTTACGTAGCTGGCAGCTTTCTGGAGATAGCTCTCATCCTCGCTGCCGCCCAGTGTGTATACTTTTCCGTCTATTAAAACTTGGGTGTAATTTTTTGTATCCATTCTGCTCCCCTGCTTTCCTGCTTTGCTGGTTTGTGGCCTGATGATTTGTGTGGCTGGTTTCCGCGGGCCTGCTGATGCGCCGGCTGGTACGCGGTGGGTCTGCCGGTTTCTCAGTGCGCGGCTGATTCCAGAGTGCGTCTGCCTGGTCCGCTGATGCGTCTGCCTGGTCCGCTGTGCGCGTTCGATTCCGCTGCGCTCCATCTCACTCACGGGCTTCGCCCTATGAAAAAAGGCATGGGCAGATTTCCTTATGTGCCGGCACAACGGCAATCTGCCCATGCCTTTTTCCGCACTGCTCATTGCCTACGTGGACATTATACCACACCCCCAGCCTTCTTAACAAGGCGGTTTCTGCATTTCTAGCCCCAGGTGGCGGTAGGCTGTCTCGGTGGCCATGCGGCCCCTTGGGGTGCGGTTGATTAGACCGTTCATAAGGAGGTATGGTTCGTATACCTCCTCCAGGGTTCCTGAGTCTTCTCCCAAGGCCGCTGCCAGAGTATCTAATCCCACGGGGCCGCCGGAGAACTTTTCTATAATCATCAGCAGGATATTCCTGTCGTTCTGGTCCAGTCCCAGCTTGTCTACATCCATGATGTCCAGGGCAAAATCAGTTACCTCCCGGGTAATAACACCGTCATATTTGACCTGGGCAAAATCCCTGACCCGCTTTAACAGCCGGTTGGCCAGCCTTGGGGTTCCCCTGGAACGTCTGGCCAGCTCCATGGCTCCCCCTGCTTCGATTTCAACGCCCAGAACCCTGGCGGAGTGGAGGATAATGATTTTCAGTTCCTCCGGCGTATAGAATTCCAGCCGCTGGATCACACCAAACCGGTCCCTTAGGGGGGCGGTGAGAAGTCCTGCCCTGGTGGTGGCTCCCACCAATGTGAAATGGGGCAGGTCCAGACGTATGGACCTGGCAGTGGAATCCTTTCCCAGCATGATGTCAATGGCAAAATCCTCCATGGCCGGGTACAGCACCTCCTCCACCTGACGGTTCAGACGGTGTATCTCGTCCACAAAAAGCACATCCCCCTCCTGGAGGTTATTCAAAATGGCCGCCATCTCCCCGGGCTTTTCAATGGCCGGGCCGCTGGTGACCTTCATATTGGTTCCCATCTCATTGGCAATGATGCCGGCCAGCGTGGTTTTGCCCAGACCCGGCGGGCCGTAAAACAGCACATGGTCCAGGGGCTCCCCCCTGGTCTTGGCTGCTTCTATATAGATGTTCAGGGTGGATTTAATCTTCTCCTGCCCCACATAATCCCTGAGACATTGGGGTCGGAGCGTGGTCTCTATGCGCTCGTCTTCCGCCGTCACTTCTGTTGTTATAATCCTGCGTTCCATTTACACCTCTGCATATCCCAATTTGACGTTTGCCAGAATCCCTACAGGAAGGACAAATGCTTCAGGGACGCCTTCAGCACATCCTCCGAAGTCATTCCGTCCGTAACCTCCACCTGCTTCACTGCCCTGGACGCCTCTGTGTTGGTGTAGCCAAGGGCTACCAGTGCCTGGACCGCCTCCTTGGCCGCTTCCACCAGGCCCGCCACGGATGCGCCTGTATCCGCGGCACCCATGACGGCCCCGCCGCCCATGTTCCCCAGCACGTCGTCCATGGATATCTTGTCCTTCAAATCCAGAATCAGGCGCTGCGCCGTCTTGTTGCCAATGCCCGGCGCTTTTGCCAGGGCCTTTACATCCTCGCTGACAATAGCAAGGCGCAGGTCGTCGGGACGGAGCACGGAGAGAATTCCCAATGCTCCCTTTGGTCCGATGCCGTTTACCCCCAGCAGCTGCCTGAACATGTCCCTGTCCTGGCTGTGCAGGAAGCCATAGAGCGTCATGGCATCCTCCCTTACCTGAAAATATGTATAAACCGTCACCTCTTTCCCCATTCCCGGAAGCTCCGGGAGCAGGGAGACAGGTACGTGGATGGCCAGGCCCACATGGCCTGCCTCCACCACGATAACGTCTTCCTCAATGGCCATGAGAGGCCCTTTTACGTAAGAAATCATGTATTCTTCCTGTTCTTTCTCTCTCTAATGTCCTGCCCTTCATCATATCATACCCATGAATTCAATGCAAGTCTGCCGAACAAATATTCTGTTTTGGACCAAACTCCGGGCATCAGACACTTGCGTTCCCGGATTTTTTAGTATACACTAACCCATAGGGGATATCCGGAACTGACCGCAGCTCATATCCGGTTCCCTCTAAAAAGGAGTGACTACACATGATAACCATTAAACATCCTGTTGATTTACCTGACACATATCCTCTGGACCGCATCGGCCCCCTTAAGGACCTGCTTTTTTTCGATATAGAAACCACTGGCTTTTCCGGCGACACATCCCAGCTGTATCTGATCGGCTGCACATACCACGACGGCTTTGGCTGGAAGCTCATACAGTGGTTTGCCGACTCGCGCGAATCCGAAAGGGAGCTTCTGACAGCCTTCTTCACCTTCATGGAGCGCTTTAAGATACTGGTACATTTTAACGGAGACGGCTTTGATATCCCCTATCTCCTAAAATGCTGCCGCCGGCTGGACCTGCCCTATAATTTTGACCGCATAAAAAGCGTGGATATCTACAAAAAAATAAAGCCCTACCGCAAGCTGCTGGGCCTTGAGAACATGAAGCAGAAATCCATAGAACAGTTCCTGGGCCTTGCCCGGGAAGACAAATACAATGGAGGGCAGCTCATAGAGGTTTACCGTGAATACCTGATGACCCATGAATCCTTCCTGTACGACCTGCTGATTCTCCACAATGAGGACGATTTAAAGGGCATGCCCTCCATACTGCCTATCCTGTGTTATGCGGATATGATGGAAGCCCCGTTTTCACTGGAATCCCAACAGCTTTTTACCTATGACGACATGGCAGGAAATGCCTTCCCCTTCCTCAGCCTTACCTGGAAAAGCCGCTGCGCCATCCCGGTACCCCTGGCATACGACAGCGCCCCGGTGAGCCTGGAGCTGAACCGGGACACTCTTATATGCAATATTGCCCTCTACCAGGGAGAGCTCAAGTACTTTTATTCCAACTATAAGGACTATTACTACCTGCCCCTGGAAGACACGGCCATTCATAAAAGCGTAGGCGAATATGTGGACAGGGATGCGCGCACAAAAGCCACGGCCAGGACCTGCTACACAAAAAAGCAGGGGCTCTTCCTCCCCCAGTTCGGCTCTCTCTGGTCCCCGGCTCTCATGCAGGAATATAAAGCATCCCTCACCTACGCGGAATATGAACCGGAAATGCTGACCCCGGACAGCATGGCTGACGCCTATGCCAGGCAGATTCTCTCCTATGTGAGCCAGGCAAAGGAACTTTAATATCCTGCACCACACAAAAAAGCCCTGTCAAAAAGACAGGACTCATTTAAACATCATTACCGCATTTTCCTATTTTCTGGGCAAAGCCGCCCGGTAGGTTTCTCCCACCGTATTGCCGGAATAGGCAGCGTACATATGGGTGGTGGTGGAATCGGAATGGCCCAGCATGGCCTGGACCGCATGGATATCGGCGCCGCCCCGAATCAGATGGGCCGCAAAGGAATGGCGCAGGGTATGAGGGGTTATATCGGCCTGGATACCGGCCTTTTCCCCGTAGTACTTGATAATCTTCCAGAAGCCCTGGCGGCTCATGGCCTTGCCGCTGCAATTGGTGAACAGCCACTGGGATTCCTTACCCTTAAGCAGCTGTGAGCGTCCTTTTTCCAGATACACGCTCAAAGCCTGCTTGGCCGGCTTCCCAAAAGGAACCATGCGCTCCTTCTGTCCATCCCTGCAGGTGATGTAACCCACCTGCATGTTAAGATCCGAAAGCTCCAGCCCGATTAGCTCTGACACCCGTATACCCGTGGCGTACAACAGCTCCAGCATGGCCTTGTCCCGTATTTCCTTGGATGTTGTCATGCCCGGCTGGTCCAGCAGAGCGTTGACCTCATTCACACTCAGTATCACAGGGGCCTTTTTCTCAATCTTGGGCGCTTTCAGGAGCTCCGCCGGGTCCTTGCGGATTCGTCCTTCTTTGAACATGAAATTGAAAAAAGCCTTCATGGATGCCAGCTCCCTGGATATGGTGGTCGTGGCCTTCCCCTCTTTTTCCAAAAAAAGGATATATGAATTCAGACTGGTCTTAGTCACCTTTTCAACTTCTGTTATTCCTTTATCCTCCAGAAAAGACTTAAGCTGCATTAAATCTCTCTGGTAGGAAATTTCCGTGTTCCTGGAGGTCTTTTTCACATCCCTCAGGTAGCTCACAAAGCTTTTTATATCGGACGTCATATCGCTATTTTCCCCTAACCCGTTTCTCACAAAAAGTAGCCCAAAATCGTATGCTGACTATCATTATATCTGCATTTTTCCATAAAATCAAACACATTTTTCCCACTTTGGGCCCCATTTTCAGGTGATTAACATAAAACATACAACATGTTGGAAGGGGGTATTTTTGCATGTCAATATGTTGTAAAGCAATGGTAAAATATTTTTCTCACATAACCCCTGAAAAATATCAGAATCCCTTTTCTTTCAGTGTTTTTACCAGCTCCACATAAAACTCCGTCACATCAAATCCCTTGTAATCCTCACGCTTTAAATCAATCATATCACCGTGGGATATACCTCTGTGCTTACGGTTGGCAATGGTACCTTTAAACTCACCCCACATGGCGGACTCCGGTGTCACCAGCCCGTCATTTTTCCCATCCACAGCCCGGATGATAAGGTAGGGAAACCATAAAAGGGGATCGCTGAGGAAATCCCTCATAACCGATGCGTAACTCTGGTAATAAACCCCCGGCGCATCCGCCACCTCTTCGTTGAAACAGATGCTGGCTCTTGTGCTGAACTGGTGGGTGGCCGTGTAGAAGTCCGGGTGCGAGTCACCGAACCTGCCGAACCACAAATCAAACACACCTGCAATGGCGCGGTACAGGCCGTCGGGCAGCCTGCACGCGTAGTCCACGAACCGGCAGCCCCGGTGAGGCGTATTGATGGTGGTCAGGGACGCTACCATGGGTGCCGCTCCCAGCCTGGATATGGCATAGCGGGAGTCCAGGCCGCCCTTGGAGTGGGCAATGATATTCACCTTTTCACATCCCGTCTCCCTGCATATCTCCTGTATCTTTCTGTAAATATCGCCTGCATTGTACGCAACCGTTGCAAACGCCTCCTGGTTGCCGTAGTAGATATCTGCCCCATACCGGGCCAGCTCCCTTGGAATCCTGCCCCAATAGTTAAAATACCGCAGGTCCCTGAACCCCACCCCGTGAACCAGAAGCAGCGGATACCTGGTACTGCATATCTGCGACTGGGCGCGTACCTGGCGCACGGATTCCTTGTAGCAGGCAAAATCATATTCCCCGTGTACAATTCTCATGGCATAGAGCAGAACCCCCAGGTTAAGACCCGGAATCCACATGGCTAAGAGCATCAGGATGCGGTATTTGAGCCGCAGCCGGACAGAGGTGAAAAATATGCGCAGGATTCCGTTCCACAACAGGATAAACAGCATGATTGCACTGTAGATGCCGTTTATCCACAGAACCCTCTGGTCATGTACGGCCCGGGACGCCTTGGGGTACAGCCATAAAAGGACGGCTGCCTGGGCAGCGAAACCATACAGGGCGCTGTAGCACAGACTCCGGCCGCCTTCCATGATGGTCACCCGCCATGAGGCAAAGAAATCTTTTTTTCTGGGCATGATATTGTAAGCCATCCACACCAGCCAGGTACAGGCCAGCCCCGCAGCCAGAAGCCCTGTCCGCACAACCGGGCTAACGGCTCCCTCCAGCGGCCAAATCCCTCCTGCCCATACATAGGCTGCCAGGGGTATATTCACTGCATATGGTATGTACAAAGCCAAGAACAGCCGCTTTAAGCAGATTCGTCCTGTTTTTTTCTTCTTCACGTACATCTCTCCTTTTGGATTCCTATAATAACAGCAGAAGCGTACCTGCGGTCAGAAGAACCAGACCTGCAAAGGATTTGCGGTCCAGCCTCTCCCCCAGGAAGATTCGGGAAAACAGAATGGTCACCAGAATGCTTAACTTGTCAATGGGAACAACGATACTGGCAGGCCCCTCCTGCAGGGCCCTGTAATAACACAGCCAGGAGGCCCCTGTGGCAAATCCCGAAATAATGAGGAAACACCAGCTCTTTGGCGCGATTCTACCCAGATGCTTCTGCTTTCCCTGAAGGAATACCAGGAGCCAGGCCATTGCCAGCACCACGCAGGTACGGATGGCTGTTCCCAGGTTGGATTCCACTCCTTGTATTCCAATTTTTCCCAGAATAGCGGTGAGGCTGGCAAATACAGCCGATAAAAGGGCAGCCCCAAGCCATCTGCTGCTTCCTGAATTTTCCACTCCTTGGTTCCGCTTCTGAATCATCATCAGGGTGCCTGTCCCAATCAGGGCCATGCACAGGATTTTCATACCCCCAAGTCCTTCCCCCAGTATCAGGGCGGCCAGAAACATGGTCAGGATGGTGCTGGATTTATCAATGGGCGCCACCTTGTTCACATCCCCCAGCTGAAGGGCCCTGAAATAAAACAGCCAGGAAGCCCCTGTGGCCACGCCGGACAGTACCAGAAACAGACAGGTTTTGGCGCTTATGGATCCTATGGAACCAGCTGAACCGGTAAGGAACACCATAATCCACGAAAACACAAGAACCACTGCGGTACGGACCGCGGTGGCCAAATCCGAGTCCGTATCCCTGACACCGATTTTCGATAAGACGGCAGTCAGGCCGGCGAACACAGCTGAACCGAACGCAAACAACAGCCATTCCATATTTACTTCCCCTTTTATCCTTTGTATCCTGTGCTCCCCTATGGAAAAAGCCCCCACAGGAAGGGTGAAACGAAAACCTCCAGAAACGCCCCTGCGCCGGTGATAATTAACAGCAGAAGTCCGGGCAGGATATGGAGCTTTTTCTGAATCTGGCCTGACCAGCCTGACAGCACGTACCACACCAGGAGATAGACCAGACCATGGGGCAGGACCGTACATAAAAATGCAGCGATTCCCAACAGTCCCTTGCGGATGGTCAGCACAGACAGAACCACTGCCAGGCTCATCCCTGCGTAAAAGGTCAGGAACCCAAACAGCATCTGGCTGCACACAGTAACTCCGGCCAGCCACCCGCCGCAGGTCTCCAGGGCCCTCTGCCTGAATACAGTTACATATTCCTTTACTCCCCTGTTTCCGCTTCCGAAGGAGCCCGCTGCTCCCAGGATACACCCCTGCACCGTGGGACCGCCAAATGTCAGCGCGGCTGCCGTACCGCAAAAAATCCCTGCCGTAAAACAGAACAACAGCCAGTCCTCATAGGTGAGCGTCCCCAGACGCAGCCTTAACCACCTCATTCCCATGCATTATCCTCCTGTCCCAGTTTACAGGTAAGAAACATATCAGCTGCAGCTTCTCCCCCACTACTGTATGACAGAAATACATGGTTTATGACTTAGCCCTTGACCATGGTGTCCTTCTTATCCTCAGAACGGTATTTTCTGGCATAGGCCATAATGGCGGCAATGGTCTTGCCGTCCGTAATCTTTCCTGTGTATATCATGTCCTCCAGCTCGCCCAGGCTACATGGAACCACATTGATCACCTCATCCTCGTCCAGATTCTGATGGGAGGGAATCAGGTTGTGGGCCACGAATATGTCAATGGCCTCATCGCAGAAGGCAACGGTTGTGGTAAGGCTCATAAGGTACTCCAGGTTCTCCGGTGATTCCACCCTGTATCCTGTCTCCTCCTCCAGCTCCCGGAACGCGCACTCCACCTTGGGCTCCCCCGGCGCATCCAGCTTGCCTGCGGGAATCTCCAGGGTGTAGCGGTCCAGGGCATTGCGGTACTGGCGCACCATAAGGATTTTTCCATCGTCGGCAACAGGCAGGACAGCCGCCGCACCATCGTGATGGATGAAATCCCACCTGGCCTCATGGCCGTTAGCCAGGACCTTGTCCTCGTATATCTTAAGAATGTTTCCCTCATATTTAAGCTGGCGGTCCAGCCGTATCACCGGTATCTGCGTATTCTTTTCCTTATCTTCCATGTCTGTTCCTTCCTCTCTGTTTTGGTTTGATATTATTGTCCTACTTCATGCTCTGGGTCTTCTCATAGCAGGCGTCCGCCGCCTTGATGACCGCATTTCTCAGCCCGTGCTCCTCCAGGGCTGATACGCCCGCAATGGTGGTGCCGCCCGGAGAACACACCTCGTCCTTTAACTGCCCCGGATGCTTTCCTGTCTCCAGAATCATTTTTGCGCTGCCCAGGACAGTCTGGGCTGCCATGGCATAGGCAGTCTTTCTGGGAAGGCCGTATTTGACCCCTCCGTCAGCCAGGGCTTCAATAAACATGTACACAAAAGCAGGTGAACTGCCGCTGACGCAGCCAACTGCGTCCATAAGCCGTTCTTCCACCATCTCCACCCGTCCGCAGGAGGAAAATATATCCCGTACGGTTTCCTTTTCCTCCTCTGTGCAGGAGCCTTCCCCGCAGGAAATACCGGTCATGCCTTCTCCCAGCATGGCAGGCGTGTTGGGCATGGCTCTTACCACCCGCACATTGCCGCCCAGGCGCTCTGTGATATTGGAAATCGTGACGCCGGGAGCCAGGGATATCACCACCTGCTCCGGCGTTACCACATCCCTTATCTCCGAAAACACCGCGTCAAAATACTGGGGCTTAACCGCCAGTATCAGATACTTCACCGCCTTCGCGCATTCCCTGTTGGAACCGGCATGGGGCACCTTTGTCCTGGCTGTCACTGCCTCCATCTTATCCTGATGGGCCGCTGAAAATATCATATCCTCCGGTCTATGGGTCTTGAGAAGCCCGTTTAAAATGGCATTTCCCATGTTTCCCATTCCTATAAAACCAATCTTTACCATCCTCATACCTCCTTGTCATGAACATTCAAACCGCAGCAAAGCCCCGGCAGACTGCCTTCTGCAGTGCGCCAGGGCTCCCGGGCATACCTGATGCCTCTTCATTCATCAGTCAATATTCCTCAGTATATCACAAAAATCAAAGGTAGCAAAGTAATCCTCAGGAGTTTCTGCCCTGCGTATCATCTCCACAGTGCCGTCCTCCTTTAACAGAAGCTCTGCTGACTTCAGCTTTCCGTTATAATTATATCCCATGGCGAATCCGTGGGCGCCCGCATCGTGGATAAACAGAAGATCTCCCTTTTTGATTTCCGGAAGCATGCGGTCAATGGCAAACTTATCGTTGTTCTCGCACAGGGAACCTACCACATCGTACATGCGGGTACATGGCTCATCCTCCCGGCCCATGACCGTGATGTGATGGTAAGCGCCGTACATGGCCGGCCGCATCAGGTTCACGGCGCAGGCGTCCACGCCCACATACTCCTTATAAGTGTGCTTCTCATGGATGGCCTTTGTCACCAGGGCGCCGTAAGGCCCCATCATGAAACGTCCCAGCTCCGTGCACAGAGCCACATCATCCATACCGGCGGGAACCAGAATCTCTTCATAGACCCTTCTTACGCCGTCACCGATTGCCAGGATGTCATTGGGCTCCTGGTCCGGACGGTAGGGGATTCCGATGCCGCCGGACAGATTGATGAACGCGATATGGACACCTGTCTCCTCTTTCAGTTTAACAGCCAGCTCAAACAGAATCTTTGCCAGCATGGGATAATATTCATTGGTCACCGTATTGCTGGCCAGGAACGCATGTATGCCGAAATGCTTTGCGCCCTTTTCCTTCAGAATCTTAAATGCCTGGCCAATCTGCTCTGCGGTCATGCCGTATTTGGAATCGCCGGGATTGTCCATGATATCATTGCTGATTTTAAACAGGCCGCCCGGGTTAAAACGGCAGCTGATGGTCTCCGGAATATGTCCCAGGGTTTCCTCCAGGCACTGGATATGAGTGATGTCGTCCAGGTTGATGATGGCTCCCAGCTTTTCCGCATAGGCAAATTCCTCAGGGGGCGTATCGTTGGAGGAAAACATGATGTCAGAACCGGAAAAACCGCATGCCCTGGACATCATAAGCTCTGTCATGGATGAACAGTCCGTGCCGCATCCCATGTCTTTCAGTATATTTAACAGGAAAGGATTGGGCGTGGCCTTGACCGCAAAATATTCCTTATATCCCCTGTTCCAGGAAAACGCCTGCTTAAGCCTGGCGGCATTCTCCCTGATTCCCTTTTCATCGTAAAGATAAAAGGGCGTAGGGTATGTCCTCTCAATCTCCCTTAATTGTTCCAGTGTTACGAATGGCTTCTTATCCATTATCTGTGTGTCTCCTTTCCCTTTTTGCGCAAAAAGCCTGTCAGGAAGTACAATATGTTCAATTGTACTCCCGGGCAGACTTCCTTGTCCAGTGTTTTTTAGTTATGCTCTACTCGATATTAATGACTCTCATAATATTGGTCTGGGTGGCTGCCTCATGGCGTCTTGCGTAGGTTACGACTCCGGCTGTGATGACGGCCAGCTCGCCTTCCTCCACAAGACCTCTGTTCTTAAGCTCCTCCACCGAGTTCTCAATCAGTTCGTCCGTGGACTCTGCGCGGCGGGACCATACCGGTACCACGCCCCACTGAAGCTGCATCTGGCGGACCGTAGCCATGCTGGGGGACATGCCGATGATTCTGGCGCCAGGTCTCCATTTGGAGAGCATCTGGGTGGTAAAGCCTGTAATGCTGGGAGCGATGATGACATCCGCATCCAGGTCATGGGCGGTTGATACAGAGGCAAAGCACACTGCGTTGGAAACATTCTTCATGTTCTGCTCTGTCACCTTCCTCTGGCGGTATCCTGCATAGTCCAGATGCATCTCTGTCTCCAGTGCAATGGAAACCATCATCTTAAGGGCGTCCACAGGATACTTGCCCATGGCTGTCTCGCCGGAAAGCATCACCGCATCCGTGCCGTCATACACTGCATTGGCAACGTCCGTCACCTCGGCCCTGGTTGGCCTTGGGTTGCGGATCATGGAATCCAGCATCTGGGTGGCTGTGATAACAATTTTACATGCCTCGTTGCACTTGCGGATAATTTTCTTCTGGATGTGGGGAACCTTCTCTGCCGGTATCTCCACGCCCATGTCGCCTCTGGCTACCATGATACCGTCCGCTGCCTCGATGATGGCGTCCAGATTCTCGATGCCCTCCGCGTTCTCAATCTTTGCAATAACCTTCATACTGGAACCCTGCTCATCCAGCATGGCCTTGATTTCCTTAATACAGTCAGCTGTACGTACAAAGGATGCCGCGATGAAGTCAAAGCCCTGCCTGATTCCAAAACGGATATCCTCTTTGTCCTTATCCGTCAGGGCCGGAAGCTTAATCTTTACATTGGGCACATTGACACCCTTCTTCTCTCCCAGCTCTCCTCCGTTGATGACCTCACAGACAATGTCCGTATCCTTCACCTGGCGCACTTCCAGCTCAATCAGTCCGTCGTCAATGAGAATCCGGTTGCCCGCGGCAACATCCTCATTCAGTCCGCTGTAATTGATATAGCCGATGGTATCGTCACCTACCAGCTCCCTGGTGGTCAGGGTATAGGTCTGGCCTTCCTTCAAAGTCACCTTTTTGCCGTCCTTAAGCTGTCCGGTACGGATCTCCGGTCCCTTGGTATCCAAGAGCGCTGCGACCGGAATATCCAGCTCCTTGCGCACTTCCTTTAACAGCTCCAGGCGTCCCTGATGCTCATTGTAGTCCCCGTGTGAAAAGTTAAAACGGGCCACATCCATACCATTCCTGGCAAGCTCCATCATAATGTTTTTGTCGCTGGTATTGGGGCCCATGGTACAGATAATCTTGGTTTTTTTCATGTTTCTTCCTCCATAAAATTGTGAGAGTTAATTGAGAGTTAATAGTGTAACGGCAGATTCAGACGTGAAAGACGGAATCATGATTTGGGGGAATCCGATTTTTTCACGTGCTGGTGTGTATATAAATGATCCATGCAGTACTCATAGCTGCCTTCACATTTTGAACAATAGCGGAACTCCATGCCGGGACTTTCCTCGTCGGTCCTGCCGCAGACCGCGCACTTGTGGTGGGTGCGGTTTACGGGCCGCATGGTTTTTACCTTGAAATCCTGCTTGCGCTTTACTTCCTTTGGGCTGTATTTCTTAAAGTCCTTTGTCATCAGGAAGAAAATGATGAAGTTGGCAAGGGACAGGAAAATGGCGATTCGCTGGGGCAAGCTGCCATATACGAACCCGAATACCAGGAAAAAGGCGTCAAACAGCGCCAGCCATTTGGCCTTGATGGCAAGTATAAAGTAAATATAAAAGTATTCCTCCGGGAACATCACCGCGTAAGCCAGGAATATGGACATACTCAGGTAAGAGGTGTTAAGGTGCATATCCCATCCCCAGATAAAGTATACAATAAACTCGGCAAGTATGATGCCGATGGCTCCCATAAAAAAGAACACGTTAAAGCGGAACGCTCCCCACACCGCCTCCAGGGAACGGCCCAGTGAATAGTACATGAGCGCCGCAAAAATAATCCAGAAGGGGCTCAGTGTGGGCGGGTACAGCAAAAATGTCACCAGCCTCCAGACCTGTCCGTGAAGAATGGCCTCCGCGTCCAGACTCAGGTACCGGGTAAAGAACATGGGGTCCATGTACATCATGACAAAACCCATAACATACATAATGATAATGTAATACATCAGGTTGTGAATGGCATATCTGCCAAACCGGCGCTCAAGCTTATTAAAAAATCTCATCCTATCATCCTTTTCATTTGCCTGTGTGGTTTCATTTAAAACAGGTCTTTCTTATTAAATATATACGCAACAAACAGTGACAGCAGAAGGGTCAGGCCCAGTACTATGGCAAATCCGTAGGGACTGTCCGCAAAAGGCATGCCATGAGAGTTTACGTTCATGCCGTAGAAGCTGGCAATCATGGTTGGTATGGACAGAACAATGGTAACGGTAGCCAAAAACTTCATGACAATATTCAGGTTGTTGGAGATAACCGATGCAAACGCATCCATGGTGCCGCTCAGGATGCCGCTGTATATGTTGGCCATCTCAATGGCCTGCTTGTTCTCCACGATTACATCCTCCAGCAGGTCCGTGTCCTCCGGGTACTTCTTTATCTTCTCAATGCGCAGCAGCTTTTCCAGCACCACCTCGTTGGAACGAAGGGAGGTGGTAAAGTATACCAGTGACTTTTCCAGCTCCAAAAGCTCAATCAGCTCCTCGTTCTTCTGGGACTGGTGGAGCTTGCGCTCAATGACTTCACTCTTTTTATCAATGATTCGGAGGTATTGCAGGAACTGGGTGGCATTTTTATAAAGAATCTGCAGGATAAACCTGGTTTTCATGAAGGTGTGGAAATCCCTCACCCTTCCGTCCATAAAGGAAGTGAGCACAGGGGTCTCCTCCAGGCAGACCGTAATCAGCACATCCTTGGTGGTGATGATAGCCAGAGGGATGGTGACAAACCAGTCCTTGCCGTTGCGCTCCTCTATGGAAGGAATGTCCACCAGAATCAGGGTGTATTCATCCTCCACCTCTATACGGGACCGCTCCTCCTCATCCAGAGGCGCCCGCAAATGGTCCGGGTCAATCTGATAGGTATCTGCGATATCAATGATTTCTGAGGCTGTAGGGTTTGTTAACGCAATCCAGCAGCCAGGCTGCATCTCTTCCTTTTCGTGCATAGCACCGTCTTCGGTCTTAAAAATCCGTATCATGCGAACTCTCCCCCATTCTGAAATTATACGTTCTCATTATAGTGACTGCCCCCGCTTTTGTCAAATGAAATAGCCTTCCATTTTATATTATACCGAATATTTTTCAGGGAGAATACATAAATTTTACCTGAACAGTAAAAAGGGAACCTTAGAAACATGCACAATTTTCGCCATTTCTTCACGATTTTTTAACGCCTGTCCCCAATTGTATTTATACTTATTTTATGTTAAACTCTACTATGAATGTCCAGCGTCTCAGCGCCGGAATTTGTTGCATAAGTCACAGTATTCCCCATAAAACTGTATTATGATACATGTAAAACAGCTTTACGGTCCCCCAGTACTGCCGGACATGGTTTTCCCCCATGGCGCGGCGGAACAGCCGTCAAGTTACAAAGGAGGTCAGGGTAAAACCCCGCATATATGAAATTACATACAAATACCCTTACGCTTGGAATCGACATTGGTTCCACAACCGTCAAAGTTGCACTGTTAAATCAGGCTTCCCATATAGTATTCTCCGATTATGAACGCCATTATGCCAATATACAGGAAACTCTGGCGGGACTTTTAAAAAAGGCCCGTGAGATAACCGGCCCCATTCAGGTAATCCCTGTTATAACCGGTTCCGGAGGGCTCACCCTTTCCTCCCATCTGGAGGTTCCCTTTGTCCAGGAGGTAGTGGCCGTGGCCTCTGCGCTTCAGGACTTCGCGCCTCAGACCGATGTGGCCATCGAGCTGGGCGGTGAGGACGCAAAAATTATTTATTTCACCGGAGGCATCGACCAGAGAATGAACGGAATCTGTGCGGGAGGCACCGGTTCTTTTATTGACCAGATGGCGGCCCTGCTCCAGACGGACGCTTCCGGCCTCAATGATTATGCAGAACATTATAAGGCCATATACCCCATTGCGGCCCGCTGCGGTGTGTTTGCAAAATCCGACATACAGCCCCTGATTAATGAGGGCGCCACCAGGGAAGACCTGGCTGCCTCCATTTTCCAGGCCGTGGTCAACCAGACCATCAGCGGTCTGGCCTGCGGCAAGCCCATCCGGGGAAATGTGGCGTTCTTAGGCGGTCCCCTCCATTTCCTGCCTCAGCTTCGGGAAAGCTTCATCCGCACCCTGCGCCTGACGCCGGAGCAGGTTATTGCGCCGGATCACTCCCACCTCTTTGCGGCCGTGGGAGCAGCCATGAATCCCCAGGATAACCAGGAGCCCCTTCCTCTGGAGACACTGATTCAGAGACTGTCCTCAGGCATTAAGATGGATTTTGAGGTCAAGCGCATGGATCCCCTCTTTAAGGACCAGGAAGACTATGACCGGTTCTGTGCCCGCCATGCCAGCAACCATGTAAAGAGCGGGGACCTGTCCTCCTATGAGGGATGCTGCTACCTGGGCATTGACGCCGGTTCCACCACCACCAAGGCTGCCCTGGTAGGGGAGGACGGCACACTGCTGTACCGTTTCTATGACAATAACAACGGAAGCCCTCTGGCCACTGCCATCCGGGCTATCCGGGAGATAAAGGAACAGCTGCCTGAAACCGCCCGTATCGCCTACTCCTGTTCCACCGGTTACGGCGAAGCCCTGTTAAAGGCAGCCCTGATGCTGGATGAGGGAGAGGTGGAGACCATATCCCACTACTATGCGGCTGCTTTCTTTGAGCCGGATGTGGACTGTATCCTGGACATCGGCGGACAGGATATGAAGTGCATCAAGATTAAGGACGGCACAGTGGACAGCGTACAGCTCAACGAGGCATGCTCCTCCGGCTGCGGTTCCTTTATCGAGACATTTGCCAGGAGCCTGAACTACAGTGTGGAGGATTTTGCCAGGGAAGCCCTGTTTGCCAAAAATCCCACGGACCTGGGCACCCGCTGCACGGTATTCATGAATTCCAATGTAAAGCAGGCCCAGAAGGAAGGAGCCACCGTGGCCGACATTTCCGCGGGTCTGGCTTATTCCGTTATCAAGAACGCATTATTTAAGGTAATTAAGATAACAAATGCTTCCGACCTCGGAGAACACGTGGTGGTCCAGGGAGGCACTTTCTACAACGACGCCGTGCTCAGAAGCTTTGAAAAAATATCAGGATGCCCGGCAGTACGCCCGGACATCGCAGGCATCATGGGCGCCTTTGGCGCTGCCCTCATTGCCAGGGAACGCTATCACATGGCCAGTGAACCGGAGACCTCCATGCTCTCCCTTGAAAAGATCATCGGCCTTAAGTACAGCACCTCCATGACCCGCTGCAAGGGCTGCAACAACCACTGTGTGCTGACCATCAACCAGTTCGGAAGCGGACGCCGCTTTATCTCAGGCAACCGCTGCGAGAGGGGTCTTGGCCTTGAAAAGGCCAAGAAAGAGATTCCCAACCTGTTTGATTACAAGTACCGCCGGATGTTTGACTACGAATCCCTGCCCATGGACCAGGCGGACCGCGGTACGGTAGGCATTCCCAGGGTGCTCAACATGTATGAAAACTTCCCCTTCTGGGCTGTGTTCTTTAAGAAGCTGCGCTACCATGTGGTGCTGTCTCCCCAGTCCACCAGGCAGCTCTATGAGCTGGGAATCGAATCCATCCCCAGTGAATCCGAGTGTTATCCTGCCAAGCTGGTACACGGACATGTGACCTGGCTCATCAAGCAGGGCGTAAAGTTCATCTTCTACCCCTGCATCCCCTATGAGCGCAATGAGAGCCCGGACGCAGGCAACCACTACAACTGCCCCATGGTCACCTCCTATGCGGAAAACATTAAAAATAACGTGGAGGCGCTGGCCGAGGAAAACGTGCGTTTTATGAATCCCTTTATGGCGTTTACCAACGAGGAGATTCTCACCGATACCCTTGTAAAGGAATTTTCAAGGACATTCCAGATTCCGGCTGCCGAAGTCAGGATGGCTGCCCATGCCGCCTGGCAGGAGCTGACTGCCTCCCGCGATGATTTGATGAAAAAAGGCGAGGAGACTCTGGCCTGGCTGAAGGAACACGGAAAGAGGGGCATAGTCCTGGCCGGCAGGCCCTATCATGTGGACCCTGAGATTCACCACGGCATACCGGAGCTGATTACCTCTTACGGATTTGCCGTCCTCACCGAGGACTCCATATCCCATCTGGGCAGGGTGGAACGGCCTCTGGTGGTGACGGACCAGTGGATGTACCACTCCCGCCTTTACGCGGCTGCCAGCTTTGTAAAGACCCAGGATAATCTGGATCTGATTCAGCTCAATTCCTTTGGCTGCGGGCTGGATGCAGTGACCACGGACCAGGTTGCCGATATCCTGACCCATTCCGGCAAGATTTATACGGTGTTAAAGATTGACGAGGTCAATAACCTGGGAGCTGCCAGAATACGTATCCGCTCCCTCATTGCAGCCTTAAAGGTCAGGGACCAGAGACATTTTGAGCGCAGGGTGGTGTCCAGCGCCTATCACCGGGTGGTGTTCACCAAGGAGATGAAGAAGGATTACACCCTTCTCTGCCCCCAGATGTCGCCCATTCATTTTGACCTTCTGGAGCCGGCTATCCGCTCCTTTGGATATAAGATTGAGGTATTGCAGAACCACAACCGAAACGCAGTGGACGTGGGACTCCAATATGTAAATAACGACGCCTGCTACCCGTCCCTCATAGTCATCGGACAAATCATGGACGCCCTGCTGTCAGGCAAATATGACCTGGACCACACGGCTGTCCTCATGAGCCAGACCGGCGGCGGCTGCCGCGCATCCAACTACATCGGCTTCATCCGCAGGGCCCTGGAAAAGGCGGGAATGCCCCAGATACCGGTTATCTCCGTCAACGCCAACGGCATGGAGACAAATCCCGGCTTCACCTTCACCGTGCCTCTGCTGACAAAAGCCATGCAGGCCATTGTGTACGGGGATATCTTCATGCGGGTGCTTTATGCCACCCGGCCCTATGAGGCAGAGCCAGGCAGTGCCAATGCCCTTCACATGAAATGGAAGGCCCGCTGCATTGCCTCCCTGTCCAAGAAAAATGCCGCCATGATAGAATTCGGACGCAATATAAAGGGGATTATCCGCGATTTTGACGCTCTCCCAAGGCTGGATGTAAAGAAGCCAAAGGTGGGCATTGTAGGAGAAATCCTTGTGAAATTCTCTCCTTTGGCCAACAACCACATTGTGGAGCTGCTGGAATCCGAGGGCGCCGAGGCAGTGATGCCGGATCTGATGGATTTCCTGCTGTATTCCTTCTACAACAGCAACTTTAAGGCCGAGCACCTGGGCTCCAAAAAATCCACTGCCAGACTGTGCAACGCAGGCATTGCCCTGTTGGAGTATTTCCGCAGGACAGCCCGGAAGGAACTGACGGCCAGCATGCATTTTACGCCCCCGTCAGCCATCAACGAGCTGGCCCAGATGGCCAAAGGCTTCGTATCCCTGGGAAACCAGACAGGGGAGGGATGGTTCCTGACCGGCGAAATGCTGGAGCTGATTCACAGCGGCGTGAACAACATCATCTGTACCCAGCCCTTTGGATGCCTGCCCAACCACATCGTCGGCAAGGGCGTTATCAAGGAGTTGCGCCGGAATTATCCCCAGTCCAACATCATTGCCGTGGACTACGACCCCGGCGCCAGCGAAGTGAACCAGTTAAACAGAATCAAGCTCATGCTGGCCACAGCCCAGAAGAACCTGAAAACAGAGATATCCCGGGAGGACCGCGGAAACGGAAGGCGTCCCGTGGCTGCCTACAGCCCCTGCCTGGGAACCATGTCGCATACATAAAACGGTGTACGGAAACTACAAGCTGTATCCCGCCGTATGCGGAATAATGTATATAATCAAACTATAACAAAACCCCTCCGTCCAATAAGGTAATCAACTGATTGATACTTATTGGCGGAGGGGTTTCGTTTATTGCTTTTTAATATATATCTTCCGTCTTACTCCGGAAACAGAGGCACAATCCGTTTTGCGGTCACCTGCACCAGTCCCATGTCCGACATCTTGGCATCAGGTATAACCGGAAGGGCAAGGGTCACAATGCGGAGCAAAGGATTTTCCATATTGGTAAGGCCCAGGGCCCTGTTGGCATCCTTCATCACGGCGCTGTCCTCTGCCAGCTCCTCTGCGGGCTTAAGGGACATAAGGCCTGCCAGCGGCAAAGCCAACGTGTGAAGAATCTTTCCCTCCTTCACGGCACACATACCGCCGCCTGCGCGCGCCAGCTCCTCTGCCGCCATAAGGGCTTCCTCCGGGTTGTCGTACACAATGGTAAGATTGTGGCTGTCATGGGATACCGTGGACGCCAGGGCGCCTGTCTTTGTGCCAAAGCCCCTGACCAGACCCAGGGCTATGTTGTCATTGCCCTCATAGCGGTTGACCACTGCCACAAATTTCAGGTCCTGGTCCCCGGTTATATCTATTCTGCCGTCCTTTACCCAAACCTCCTCGCACACGATATCCGTGGTGGAGAGATTCATGTCATAGTATTTCATCAGATTGACCTTTACTTTTCCCTGGGATACAGGCGGATGGATGGTAAAGTCCTCCGCGGCCAGCTTCCTTACGTGGACTGAGTTGGCTGACTCCAGAGGATAGGATTTGTCCTCAATTTCCGCCAGCAGCCTGCCCTCCTGGGCCACCAGCTTACCTGCGTAGAACACATGGCTGGGCCTCAGTTCCCTCAAATCATCTACCAGAAGCATATCGGCCGCATATCCCGGCGCCACAGCGCCCAGGTTCTGCAATCCCGCCTCCCTGGCGGAATTCAGGGTAGCGCTCTTGATGGCTGCCACCGGCTCCATGCCGTATCTGATGGCTGCCCTGACCACATCATTGATGTGGCCGTTGTGAAGGATATCATCAGCCTCTCTGTCATCGGTGCACAGACAGAAGTTGTCAAAGAAACGGAAATCCTTAACCCCGCTCCATATGGCCTCCACATTCTTAGTGATGGAGCTGTCCCTGGCATCCACCCGCATACCGCTTCTCATCTTTTCCAGGGCTTCCTCCGCTGTCCTGGATTCGTGGCAGGTATTAGGACCGCCGCACAGATAGGCGGACAGCATCCTTCCCTCCACAAAGGGGGCGTGGCCCTGGAGGTACAAGCCGTGCTCCTGGGCTGTTCTGATAATATCCATCATGCGGTCGCCGCCATGAATCACATCCAGATAATCCATGACTTCCGCCAGCCCCACAACCCGCTCCAGCTTAGCCAGCTCCTCTATCTGGGCCGGCCCAAACTCGGCGCCTGCATGCTCCAGTCCGGGCACAGCCGGCACGCAGCTGGGTATGTCAATCAGCTGGCGCATGGGAAGCCCCTCAGAAGCCTCATGCATATACCGCACTCCCTCAATGCCCCATACATTTCCAATCTCATGGGGATCTGTGATGACCGTGGTGGTTCCCTTGGGAATCACTGCCTTTGCAAAATTCCTGGGTGTCATCATGGAACTCTCAATATGCTCATGGGCGTCTATCAGACCCGGAATCAGGTATTTTCCCTGTCCGTCCACCACTTCTTTCGCAAACTGTTCCTCCCGGCCCGGCTCCTTATACTCCACATGGGCAATGAAGCCGTCATATACATAAACGCTGGCCGGGTAAATTTCCCCGGTAATCACATTAACCAGCTGTACATTCTTTATGGCCAAATCACTTTTTATCTCTCCCAGAGCTGCCCTGAGAAGTGCTCTTTTATCTCTTGGCTGTATCTTCATCTCTATCTTTCCCTTCTTTCAACTATCATTTTGTCTGCAATTCTACTATTTAAACACAAAATACATGACCAGCGGAACAGCCAGCACGTACATGACCGGATGCAGCTCCTTAAACTTACCCGTGGCAGTCTTGATGATGATATATGCCAGAATGCCTGCCGCGATTCCCGCCGCAATGCTTCCGCAGAAAATAACAAACATAATCATGACAAACGGGCCGAAGGCTTCCGTGAAATCGCTGAAATCAATATTCCTGATGCCTGATACCATCAAAAATCCCACAAAGATAAGGGCAGGTCCGGTGGCTGCGTCCGGTATCATCAGAATCAGGGGCGAAAAGAACACCATGACAGCAAAGAGAACGGCTACCACAATACTGGTCAGGCCGGTTCTGCCGCCCGCCTCCACGCCTGATGTGGATTCCACAAAGGTGGTGATGGTGGTATTGCCGGTACAGGCTCCCACACAGGTGCCGATGGCATCTACCAGGAAGGGTTTCTGGATTCCCGGCATGTTTCCGTCCTCATCCAGCATGCCGGCCTTGCCGGCCACTCCCAGCACAGTTCCCAGCGTGGAGAAAAAGTCCCCGCAAAAAGCAATGAACACATATATGATGGCCTGGAAGGACAACAGTCCTTTGAAATCAAAGCAGAATACAATATTTCCCCAGGATGAAACATCCGGTATCTTGGCAAAGGTATCCGGCAGGGTGGTCACACCCAGAGGAATTCCCATCACAGTGACAGCAACAATTCCGATGAGGATGGCCCCGTTTACCCTGTATGCCGTCAGGACGGCAATGATAACCAGACCCAGCAGGGCGATAAATACAGCCGGTTCCTTGAAATTCCCCATTCCGATTCCATTTGTAAAGGTTCCGATGCCCGAATTCTTAAAGCCCAGGTAGGCAATGTAGAAACCGATTGCCGACCCAATGGCCACCTTTATGTTTTTGGGTATGGCCTTGACAATCAAATCCCTTACCCCGAATATGGTTAAAACCACAAAAATCAGGCCGGATATCAGGGTTATGGCCATGATGGCGCCAAAGGACAGGGTGTTGGACTGGAGCAGGGCGCCGAACATGAAATTAGTTCCCATACCCGTTGCCAGCGCAAAGGGCAGGTTGGCGTAAAAGCCCATAAGCAGGGTAATAAGCGCGCTGATGACAGCACATGTAACCGCAATTGCCTCCTTGGTGATAACCAGCCCGTTTATATCTGTAAAGGATACCGCATCCCCGAAACCAATGATGGCGCCGGGCTGCACCACCAGCACATAGGCCATGGTCATGAACGTGGTAATACCTGCCAGGACCTCTATCTTGACACTGGTTCCCCTTTCTTTTAACTTAAAAAATTCTTCTAATTTTTCCATAGCAATCTCCTTTGTCAGTCAATCTTATCTGAAACGCCTGCCGTCTCAAGCAGAAGCCCCAGCAGAACCTTGGCCCCGCGGGCGCAGTCCTCCCTGGAAGTAAACTCCTCCTTCCTGTGGGACACTCCCCCCCTCTGACGGCACGAAAATCATGGCAGTGGGGCACACATCCTTAAAATTCATACAGTCATGGCCTGCCCCGCTCATCAGTTCCATAAAAGAATACCCCTCTGACCGGCAGATATTCTTTATGGCTTCCCGGAGAGGTTCATGACAGCGGCATGGTGGAAGCGCCTGGTCAGGTCTTAGGCTCACCTCCACGCCGTGGAGTGAGGACAGCTCTGCCCCGTACCGCTCCATCTCCTCCGCGATTTCCCTCAGGTCCTCCTGGCGGATGGAACGCAGATCCAGTGAAAACACCACACGCTCACAGATTACATTCCGCGCTCCCGGGTATGCTGTAATGGAGCCCACAGTGGCCACACATGACTCCCGTGCCCCTGCCAGCTCCGTTATCCTGTCAATCCACCGGCACATGGCTAAAACCGGATCCTTTCTGGCCTTCATGGGCGTGGCGCCTGCGTGTCCGCTTTCTCCCCGTATCTCCACCGTATACCGCACCAGCCCGGCTATGCCGCTTACAACGCCGATGGACGCCCCATGGTCCTCCAGCACCTTTCCCTGCTCGATGTGAAGCTCCAGATACGTCCCCACGTCCTCCATCTTACAGGAAGCCAGCCGGCCGGGCCTGCACCCGTAATCAGCCATGGCCTGTTCCAGGGAGATTCCATCCTTATCCACGGACGTAAGTCCCTCAGGGTCCAGTATGCCGCAGATAGATTTACTGCCCACCATCCCATATCCAAAGCGGCTTCCCTCCTCGTCCTTAAAGGCTGCCAGGCGTATGGTCCGCTCTGTGACGGTTCCCTGCTCCCGGATCCTGCGCACTGCCTCCAGGGCCGAGAGGATTCCAAGAGTCCCGTCAAACTGCCCGCCGCCCGGCACGGTGTCGTAATGGGATCCGCACATGACGCATGGCTTTTCAGGCCGGCTGCCGCAAAGCTCCCCGATCAGATTGCCGGCCGCGTCCTCCCTTACGGCAAGTCCGGCGTCCCTCATCCTGGCTTCCAGCCAGTCCTGTGCCTGCCGGTCCTGGGGCGTAAAGGCCAGACGGGTAATGCCGCCGTCCGGGCTGCGCCCAATTCTTCCCAACTCCTGGATATCCCACCACAACCTGTCCTGGTTAATATCCATACTCACACCTCCTCTGCTGCACAGTATGGGCCGTACCGGAATCTGTTTAAAAATTCAATTTCTAGTATTCCACGATTTCACCATACAATGCTATAATATCACTATTACTCATATTGTTATCTTTGTCAATACAGTTTTTCTGGATTCCCGGACAGGGTCCGGCACCATTTTATTCAAATTCGCTGTTTGCGGGGGAGAAAAAGCAGCTCAAATTTGGTATACTCTATCCCAGAGGTGATAGTATGAATCAAAATCAAACAGGGAACTTTATAGCTGAACTGAGAAAAAACAAACATATGACCCAGGCAGGCGCTCCGTCATAAACCGGATGGAGGAGCTGTCAGCGTATCAGGACAGGGAAGGCAGATACGCTGAGGCTGACACACATTTTAAGGAGGACGTACTTGACAACCAGAGGACATTCCAGAAAGAAAAGAAAACAAACAGGCATGAAATGGCTTTATATAACGGCGGCAGGACTGGTATGTGCCGTAATCCTTGCCGCCATCCTATTTAAAATAAGGGCCGGCAGCATAGATTCCCGGCGTCCGGCCGGGACAGACGCCTCACAGGAGACTGGGGCTGCCGGAGACAGGGCAGGTGACGGGACAGGTGATTCCCCAAATCCTGAGAACCAACCGGATCCTGTAAGTCTATCGGATAAAACCAATGCAGACAACACAGATAACGCAGACATCCGGGCCGTCATCAGCCAGATGTCCCTGGAGCAGAAGACGGCCCAGCTCTTTATCATTACCCCGGAAGCCCTTACCGGCTTTAAGACCGTAACCCAGGCAGGGGATGCCACATACAAGGCATTGCAGGAATACCCGGTGGGCGGTCTTATCTATTTTCCCCAAAACCTGCAAAACCCCGGCCAGCTTAAAACCATGACAGCCAAAACCCAGGAATTTGCGTCCGGCCTGAACCAGCCCCCACTGTTCCTCTCCATTGACGAGGAAGGCGGTAAGGTGGCACGTATCGCAAACCACCAGGGCTTTGATCTGCCCAAGGTGGATACCATGTCTGAAATAGGAAAGACCGGGGATACTTCCAGGGCATACGAGGCAGGTTCTGTTATTGGAAGATATCTGGAAGAATTTGGAATTAATTTGGACTTTGCGCCGGATGCAGACGTACTGACCAACCCGGACAATACCGTTGTGCCGGACCGCTCCTTTGGTTCTGATCCGGTTCTGGTAACACAGATGGTGAAGGCCTACATGCAGGGGCTGGAAGAACACCATGTCTATGGGACTCCCAAACACTTTCCGGGCCACGGGGCCACAGAGGGGGACAGCCATAAGGGATTTGCTTATACCTATAAGACATGGGACGAACTGGAGCAGGCAGAGCTGGTTCCCTTTGCCGGCCTGATTCAGGACAACACGCCCTTCATTATGGCGGGCCACATCTCTCTGCCTCAGATTACAGGAGACGACACCCCATCCTCCCTGTCCTCCCAAGTGCTCACAGATTACCTGCGGGAGACTATGGGGTATAATGGAATCATCATCACCGACGCCCTTAACATGGGAGCCATACAGGACAATTATCCCCCGGACCGGGCCGCTGTCATGGCTCTGCAGGCAGGCGCTGACCTGTTGCTCATGCCTGCTGACTTTAAGGAAGCTTATAACGGGGTACTGGATGCAGTAAAAACAGGAGAATTGACAGAGGAGCGCATTGACCAGTCCCTGACCCGCATTCTGGGCCTAAAACTGACCCTTCCCCGTCACAAACGCTGAAAATCACACCTGAACATTTCCTCCCATCTATACAAGGGGACAGGTATAAATAGAACAAGTATAATAGAACAAGCCGCCCTGCCTTCGCAAAGCGGCTTGTCCTGCCTTCTTCTACAGATCGTTCTCTTCCAAAACGTTCCTTATCCAATCAGTTCCCTGATATAAGCGGCCAGCTTCTCATCTTTACATTTTCCAAAGAACAGTTCTCCGAACTTTTCTCCTGAAAATGCGCCTTTCACCAGTTCCTGGTCCAGACCCTTAAAGATTTCCACCAGATCCTCCCTGAAGGAAGCCTTTCTCACATCATCCAGAATCCGCTTGTTTCTCTGCTCCGGAACAGCCCTCTCCCTGGGATATCCCTGGCCGGAAGGCTCGCAGAACAGCTTCTCAAATATATATTCCAGGTTCAGATCGCCGCCCCAGCCAAATCCCTTGGCAAATGGAATGGCAATGGCGTTCCCGTCGTTAATCTGGGCAAATGTATAGGCGTCCAGCGCATCCTCCACATGGCCGCATATCACGCCCGGAAATGAGTTGCAGGCCAGCATGGCTCCCTCGCCCGTGCCGCAGCCCGTAATCACATAATCCGCCGCCTTGCCGTTCAGCAGGGCTGCTGCCAGAATTCCCACCTGTACATAGGTAAGCTGCGCCTCATCCTCTGCTGTGTACATGCCGTAGTTGTCCACCTCAAAGCCGTACTGGTCAGCCACTTTCTTTAAGGAATTGTAGATCATGCCATTCTTGGCGCCCTGGCTGTTCTCATTAATCAGTGCTATCCTCATGTCTCCACCTCTCAACTTTATTCTTTTGGTTTTTCCTGATATTGTAAGCATATCTCCCAAAAGATTTTCTGTCAATAGATATATAACCAGGCATCATTGCTTCTTCTGTTCCCGCGCCATTTTCTCCATGCGCCACAGGGTCGTCCTGCTGACCCCCAGCTCCTTCGCTATATCCTGTTTTTTCTTCCTGGGCTTCAAATTGGCATACACAATCCCGGTTTCCGGCTGGTCCGTTTCCTTGTCCGGTGTCTGAGCGCCGGGCATAGGGCCTTCTTTTTTCCTGAATATCTTCAGCATCTGGATTTCCCTGAGCCCGATTTCCGTGGTGTCGCTCAGCACAATCAGGCGCTCGCAGATATTGCGCAGCTCCCTGACATTGCCGGGCCAGCCGTAATGGGTCATCAAATCCACTGCCTCCTTTGACAGCCTGGGGATGGGCTTTCCCATCTCACAGGCAAAGCGGGTCAGGTAGAAATCCACCATTTCCCGGATATCGTCTCCCCTTTCCCTGAGCGGCGGGATAGTGATGTCCAACAGGTTAAGACGGTAATACAGGTCGGCGCGGAACTGCCCTTCCCGGATTTTTTCTTCAATATTTATATTAGTAGCAGAAATAACGCGCACATCCACCGGCTGTACCCGGTTGCTGCCGATGCGGCGGATTTCCCGCTCCTGAAGCACCCTCAGAAGCTTTGCCTGGAGCGATATGGGAATCTCCCCGATTTCATCCAGAAAAATGGTCCCCTTATGGGCCAGTTCAAACAGGCCCGTCTTGCCGTTTTTAGACGCCCCGGAAAATGCTCCCGGCTCATATCCAAAAAGCTCGCTCTCCAGAAGGTTTTCCGGCAGGGCCGCACAGTTTAACGCCACAAAGGGTTCTGCGCTGCGCCTGCTCTCCCGGTGGATGCTGTGGGCAAAAAGCTCTTTTCCGGTTCCTGTCTCTCCCACAATCAGCACATTGGAATCCACCCGGCTGTAACGCTTTGCCATGAGAATATTCTCCCGGATGGCAGGGCTGCTTCCAATGATGTCGTCAAAGGAATACTTTGCCGTAAGCCCCTGCTTCGCAAGGCTCTGCCGGATTTTAGTCTCTGCCTCAATAATCTGCTCGGTGTAGCGGGCAACAATGATGGCGCCCTTTCCCATCTTGTCCACCAGCACGGGCCTGTATTCCGTATACAGTTTCCTGTCCTTCCACTGGATAACCTCCTCCCGCTCCCGTCCGGTCTCCACCACATCCTTCCATTTAAGGGCAGGACAGACCTCCTCCACGGGACGGCCCGTGTAGTCAGCCTGGGAGGAGAGCTGAAAGGTACGGTACGCCTGGTTATTCAATGCCTGAATCAGCCCGCTGCCGCTGACGGCAATCAGGGCATCGGAACTGGTGTTGAGGATGGTGCTGGTCATCTTGGACCTGGCCCGCTCCATATTGATGGTCCTGGCCGCATCCATGGCCTGCTTCAGAGCCTGCTCTATGGCAATATCCTTTGTGTGGATATGGACCCGGTTCAATGCCTCTTTATCGCACAGTCCGCACATGGTACCGGCTCCCACGAACACATCGGCGCCATTGGCCCTGGCACTGTGGATGGCTTCCAGGGTGGAGGCCTCGTCATGGACCGTATAATACGCAATCTCCGCCTGGCACAGCTTTTCCAGCTCGGACACAGCGCTCTCATCCATATACCGCACACAGAGGGCTATCTTCTTGGGATGGAACTCCTGTCTGGCGCAAATCAGTGCTTTCAGTATATCAAAGCTGGAGAGCTGTATCTCCACCACATGCTTCTCCGGAAACAGATACCTGAGGCGGTCATAAGTCATGCCCCTGGCCACTAATATGTCGGCGTCCCCGTACCGCGACAGGGATTCCGGTGTGCCGAATACGTGAAGCAGCTCCACTCTCACATCGTCCTGAGGCTCCAGACGGCTCACCGCCGCCTCGAACCTGCTTTTCATATTCATATATGGAATAAACATCCGCACTGTTACCATGAATTCACGCCCTCTTTCCCTCTGTGTCTGCCCCATATGCGCCAATACGGAAATACGCCGGGAGGAATCAAAGCATTCTCATGCCCTCTTCTGCCGCCCGGCGTCTGTCATGGGCCTGCGCTGCAGGCTGTCTGATTTTCCTACTATTTATTTACCACATTCTGTGGTGCTCCGTCTACAAAATGTTTCAGATTATCCACTGCAATGTCCATAAGTCTCTGTCTGGATTCCCTGGGAGCCCAGGCAATATGAGGGGTAATAATCATATTCTTGGCGCCCAGAAGAGGATTGTCCTCGCGGATAGGCTCTGTGGATACCACGTCCACTGCAGCCCCGCTGACTTTTCCACTGTCCAGCGCTTCCCTTAAGTCTTTTTCCACAATCAGGGGACCTCTGGAGGTATTGATGATTTTTACTCCATCCTTCATCTTTGCAATGGAATCCCTGTTGATGATTCCCTCTGTGGATGGGAACAGCGGGCAGTGCAGGCTGATGACATCGGCCTGAGCCAGAAGCTGGTCCAGGGAAGCATATTTGCAGTTATCTGTCTCCAACGCCTTGTTGGGATACTCGTCATATGCCAATACCTTCATGCCCAGAGCCTCCGCAATTTTGGCCGTACCCTGTCCAATCCTTCCAAAGCCGATGACGCCGAATGTCTTTCCGGCCAGCTCCACCAGGGGATGCTTCCAGAAGCACCAGTCAGCATTGTGGGTCCACTCCCCTGCCTTTACACAGTCAGAATGCTCCCCGATGTGGTGGCACAGCTCCAGCAAAAGGGCAATTGCATACTGGGCCACTGCGTCCGTACCATAGGTTGGGATGTTGGACACGATCACGCCTGCTGCCTTGGCTGCCGCTGTATCAATCACATTGTAGCCAGTGGCCAGCACTCCGATGAACTTTAAATTCGGGCACTGTCCGATGGTCTGCGCGCTGATCGGGGTTTTATTGGTATAAACCGCCTCCGCGTCCCCAATCCGCTCTGCAATCTTGTCAGCAGGAGTCCTGTCATATACGGTTAACTCCCCTAATCTTTCAAGTCCCTCCCAGCTTAAATCACCTGGATTTTCTGTATATCCGTCTAACACTACGATTTTCATGACTTATTCCTCCTTTTTCCAATTATTCAATTCTATCCTATCTTATGCGCCGCTGTCAAGCACACCTCCGGCACAATGATACTGCCGACGCTGTTTAATCCTCTACCAGCGCCCAGGCCCTGTTGATGACTCTCTTGGTGTTGGCCAGTATGATATCTCCGTCCTCGTCTGCCCACGGCTTTACCTCCAGGGACAATACATAGGGATTTTCCTTATTAAAGAAGCCCTCTTCCTTCAGGACAGTGAAGAAATCCACAAGCTGCTCTGTGTCGTTGGCGCTGTCAGGGAACCCGAACCTTGGGTGCTGGTCGCCGTACGCCTCAAAACCTTCCTTCACCACCGCATTACCGATGTGCAGGTGGGTGATATAGGGACGCAGCGTCTGAATCACGAACCTGGAAGTCTCATAGGTGGTGGGGAAATGGGAAAGGTCCACCAGCAGGCCGAAATTGTTGTGGGTGGTGCGCATATCCGCAGCAAACCTGGCCGCATAAGGAGCCGGCCCGATGAGGGCTGCCTTATCCATATCAAAGTCAAACACTTCCAGCTCCACCATCATTCCCTTGGTTGCAGCATAGCTGCACACAGCCCTGGTGGTCTTAAGCAGCTGGGCATATGCCTGGTCCTTTGTCTCCGGTTCCCATTTTCCTGCCAGGAAGGCAATTCCCTTTGCACCCATGTACCGGGCCTCATCAACGGAATCCATCAGGACGGCCTCGGCCTTCTTCCTGCCTTCCTCGTCCAGATCATTGGGGTTAAGCTTTGGTCCCAGCAGGCGGGGCTGTGCGCCGTAGCACACCTTCATGTGGCTCTGGGCCAGCATATCCCTTACCTTGTCCTTTGTCTCCTGGTCCTCGATATGGGTTATCTCCAGGGCATTAAAGTATTCGTCGCAGCAGATGGTCTTAACGGAATCCAATATGGGATAATTCACCGGAGGATGGGTCATCCACTGTATGGTTCCTACCTGAAAATATTTCTGAATTGGGTCTTTCATAATTAAATACCTCCTTATTTCTGTTTGCAAATCTTGTTTGATTCAATTGCATTTGCTCAATATGTATTTATATATATCAAATGCAGGTACCTGTCACACCAGCTCCCATGCCAGGTTCAACGTTCGTTTTGCATTTGCTATAATCACTTCGGGGGATTCATCCTTCCAGGGCTTCACCTCAAAGCTTACAATAGGCCGTTTCTTCTCACCCAGAAATCCGATTTCCATAAGCGTCCTCAGATAATGGGCCAGCTCCTCCACATCATTTTCACTGTCCGGGAATCCGAATCTGGGATGGTTGTCCCCGTATGCCTCACAGTCCGGGCTTTTAATTACCGTGTTTCCCATATGGGCATGAATGATGTAATCCTTCACCGGCAAGATGCTTTCTTCGATGGTCTCATGAATCATGGGGATATGGCTCAAATCCACCAGCAGGCCGAAATTCCCATAGTCCCTCCGGATTTCCCCTGCATAGCGGGCAGCCAGGGCTGCCGGACCGATGAGAGCCCTCTTGTCAATATCATAGTCAAAGACCTCGCAGCAGATGGGCATATTTCCCTTCTCCCCTGCATACCCGCACAGCTGCCTGGTAGATTTAAGAAGCTGTTCAAAGGCCTGTTCCTTTCGTTCCTCGTCATACCGGCCGGACAGGAAGGAAAAACCTGCGCAGCCCATCTCATAGGCTTCATCAATTCCTTCCTTCAGTGTGTCCACTGCCATGGCCCTTCTGGCTTCATCCAGGTCATTGATGTTGAGTCCCGCAGACAAGGTCCTGGACTGGCCGCCGTAAGCAGACACCATATGGGCCGCGCGGATCATCTCCGCCGCCTTTTTCCGGACCTGCCCGTCCTTCATTTTGGCCACCTCCACGGCTTCAAAATAATCATCCCCGCAGATCCGCTCCAGGCATTCCAGGATAGGTCCCCCGCCTCCTCCCAGCTGCGGGTAGGATACGTGGAGAATGATTCCCACCTTCATAAACCTTCTTATGGATTGTTCCATAGGCGCGCCTTCCCTCCTGACTTTTTATACTGGTTTTTAACTTTTTTGTACTGGTTTTCTGCACTGATTTTCCTGTATTACTTTTTCTGTACCTGCTTGCGCTTCATCACTTTTTCACATTTTTCCGCGATGGATTCCGGGCCATAGCCGTATTTCACCAAAAGCTGCTCGTAATCCCCGGATTCCGCAAAGTCAGTGGCACCGATGCGGGTCATGGGTACCGGCATATGCTCTGCCAGGACTTCCGCCACAGCGCTTCCCAGTCCGCCGCAGACAGAGTGTTCCTCCACGGTCACGATGGCGCCCGTCTTACTGGCGCATTCTATAATCAGTTCCTCATCAATAGGTTTGATGGTATGCATATCCACCACTCTTGCCCGGATTCCCTTTGCTTCCAGAAGCTCTGCCGCTGCCAGGGCCTTGTGAAGCACGGTTCCCGTGGTGATAATGGTCACATCCCCGCCTTCCCTGACCGTAATGCCCCTGCCGATCTCAAATTTCATATCCTCAGGATAAAACACAGGAGCTGCCGCGCGGCTGAGCCTTAAATAGACAGGTCCCTGATGTTCTGCAATGGCAAATACCGCCTTTTTTGTCTCCACTGCGTCCGCCACTGTAATCACCGTCATATTGGGAATCGCTCTCACAAATGCCAGATCGGTAATGGCCTGGTGGCTGGCTCCGTCATAGGAGTCCGAAAGCCCGCAGTAGGTTCCGCAGAGCTTCACGTTCAGCTTGTCATAGGCAATCAGGCTCTGTATAGGATCTGCCCCTCTGGTGGTCAGGAACACCGCGAATGTATTTACATAAGGAATCAGTCCCTCCCTGGCAAATCCGGCTGACATGGATACCATATCCAGCTCGCTGATGCCCACATTAAAGTAACGTTCCGGAAATGCCTTTCCAAAAATTCCGCTCTTTGTGGAGGAAGCCACATCCGCCTCCAGGCCCACGATCTTCTCATTCTGTTCTCCTAATTCCTTAAGCGCTGCGCCGTAAGCGTCACGGATTGCTATGTTTTCTCCCATTATCTGGCACCTCCTAATTCTGCTTTCGCTTGTGCGTATTCATTATCATTGATGGCCTTGCCGTGCCAGGTGTTCTTTCCTTCCATAAAGGAAACCCCCTTGCCCTTCACGGTGGCGGCAAGAATCAGGGAAGGACGGCCTTTGGTCTTCTTAGCCTCCTCCACGGCCCGGCAGAAATCCTCCACATCATGGCCGTCGCATGGTATCACATTCCACCCAAAAGCCTTCCATTTTGCTCCGATGTCTCCCATGGGCATGATTTCCTCCAGAGTGCCGTCCAGCTGTACTCCGTTGTTGTCCAGAATGCCGATGAGATGGTCAGCCCCGAATTTGGAGGCGGACATGGCAGCCTCCCAGATACAGCCCTCCTCAATCTCACCGTCGCCCATGACCACATAGGTATAGGCATCCAGTCCCTTAATCCTGTCTGCCATGGCCATGCCCAGACCGGCGGAAAGTCCCAGCCCCAGAGGACCTGTGGACAGCTCCACACCCGGAGTTTTATGTACGCAGGGATGGCCCTGAAGCATGCTGTCCATCTGACGCAGGGTCTTTAACTCCTCCTTGGGGAAAAAGCCTTTCTCCGCCAGCACCAGGTACAGCATGGGTGCTGCGTGGCCTTTTGACAGAATCAGGTGATCCCTTCCCTCCATCTCAGGATGTTCAGGATTCACATTCATGATTTCAAAATAAAGGGACGTCAGTATCTCCGTGCATGACAGGGAACCGCCGGGATGGCCGGTCTGAATGCTGTGAAGCAGGTCAATCAGATCGTTCCGGAATTTGCTGCATTGTCTCTGTAACTCCTCTTTTCTCTCATTCGTCATCTCTATATCTCCTCCAATTTTTTCTTGATTTCTTCCATACACAGCCTGGGACTGGTAAGGACCGGGCAGCCTGTAATGGAAGCTGTCTCGTCCTCCAGATGGGCCATGGACGCCTGGGCAAGGACAATGCAGTCATAGCCCTTCAGTTCCCCGGCCTTTTCCCTGAGAATCATGTCGTGCTTCTTCATGTCCATGGCTTTCATGGCAAAGAATGCATCCATGCACACGCAGGTGGATATGTCTGCTTCCCTTCCCGCCTTATCCGCCTCAGCCTTAATCTTTGAGACAGTGGGCCCCACCGTGCTCTCTGCCGTGGCCATGACCATGATGCGCTTTCCGTAGAGAACGCTCCTTCTGGCCATGGCATCGTCGATGGCAATGACGGGAACCTGGATAAAAGGCCGGATCCGTTCCACCGCCGGGGTCAGGGTGGAGCAGGTGGTGACAATGATATCTGCTCCTGTCAGCTCCTGGGCCTTCATATCGCAGAACAGACGGTTTCGGTTCTGTATGGTAAACTCCCCAATTTCGTTGGGATTATTGGCCAGAAAATCGTCCCACAGGTTGTGTATCTTCACTTCATATCCCAGATAGTTTCTCAGGCTGTCATCAAAGCCCGATGCCACGCTCTTTACCGTATGAATCAACGCAATGCTTTTCATTGTTTCCTCCCGTTTTCTTCCATGTGTGTTATTCACCTGTTTTCTGCATCAGACAGTCCGTCCGTAAACCCGGTCCGCGATGGGCCGCAAATGCCGGATGGCGCCCGCTGCCGCCTCCTCCATGGAAGGAATCTGGAAGATTTCGGTACAGAAATTGCCGTCATATCCACATTCTTTAAAGGTGGTGAGAATCTTCTCAAAGTCCAGACCGCAGTGGCCCGGATACCGTCTGTTGTTATCTGCCAGGTGTACGTGGATATTGTAGGCGCTGTACCTGCGGATGGCCTCATATATGTTCTTCTCCTCCAGATTCAGATGGAAAATATCCATCATCAGCCGGAAATTGGGGCGGTCCACACGGTCCACCATGGCAGCTCCCTCTGCCAGGGTATTGATGAAATTCGTCTGCATAATGGTCACTGTCTCCAGGGCAATGTTCACGTTCCTGGGTGCCCCGTAGTCAGCCAGCTCCCGGAAGGCCTCCACTGCCAGGTTTTCGGTTTCTTCTCTGGAAAGTTCCCCGCAGTACTGGCCTCTCACACGTCCGATGTTGATATTGGCTCCCAGAAAGCCTGCAAAATCAATGATTTCCCTGCTCCTGCGGATAGCCTCCTTCCGGATCTCCTCCCTGGGGTTTGTATAGCTTAATCCCAGCTGCCCGAAGATTTCCCCTGTACATACCAGTATAACAGACAATCCGTTTTTTTCAGCTGTTTCTTTCACTTCATTCCAGTCCAGTTTTCCCGGATTCAGGGTCATCAGCTCCACCCCGTCGTATCCCAGCCTTCCCAGGTCCCCGAAGCTTTTCTCCAGGCTTCCCTGGTATGCTGTCACTGAATCAGCGATTGCCACATCTGGTGTGGCCACCTGATAACATAGTTTCATCTCCAAACCTCCTTCAGTGCTTTGCCTTATTAATAAGCAAAAACCGTGCCAATTTCAAAACACGTTGAAACCGTTAAAATCCGTTCCATTTGTCCCAAATGTTTGAAACGTTCCTTACTGATTTGTTGCATTTGTTTCTTAATGTTTCAATCCGTTTTTTATGTTTCAAATTTTTCCGGCATCAGTGTTTCATTTTGTTGCGTTCCCTGTTTTCCCTGCCTGTTTCAGGGTGCAAAAAGGGAGAGGATGCGGCTCCGGTTCCCATATGTCCCGTTCCGGTCCTCTCCCGTGTTGATTGGTTTTCTAATGCTTCAGCCGTGTTTCAGCCGTGTTTACTGGATTCCGTTGGCAGCCATGAAGTCCTTTTCATAGGCTGTCACATATTCCGTTGCTGCGGCAGCATCCATATAGTTGCCAATCAGTTTGTTCTTTTCCAGATAATCATTCTTCCATGTATCGGTCTCAGCAACCTTGCCCAACTGTTCACTCCAGTAAGCGGCCGCTGCATCGCTCATGGCTGCAGGGGCTGCCACGCCGCGCCACACAGGGACTTCCACATTTTCATAGTCTCCGATTTCGCTCAGTGTGGGGGCATCTGCCAGGTTGCCGGTATAGCGTTCCGTGGACAGGGCCAGCACAGGAATCAGGGAACCGGCTGTCACATACTCAGAAGCAGCCGCAGGCTTGGAGATAACAAATTCCACATGGCCTCCCAGGGCTGCGGTGATGGCGTCGCCGGTGGAGTCATAGGTGATATAGGACATCACGTCCTTGCTGATTCCGATTTCCTCCAGCATAGCATCATAGGTGGCGATATCATCTCCCTTGGATCCGCCGATGACGATCTTTGTACCATTTTTGGCAGCCTCGATTGCCTCCTTGAAATCAGCATACTTGGTCTGCTCCCCCTTGAAAATAAGCTGTTTGTCAACCGCCATAATGGCCAGGATACGGAAATTGGACGAGCGGTTCTTTGTATTCTGGACCATGGGCATTAAATCGCCGCTGTTAAAGGTGAGAAGAGTATAGTCAGCCTTGCTCCCCTTGGTGGTAGCCACCTCGTTTCTGCCGATCTCACCGCTTCCGTCCGTCTTATTGGTAACAATGATAGGCTGTCCGTTGACCAGGTTTTCCTTGGTCATGATATCGGATATCATTCTTGTGTAGATGTCGCTGCCGCCGCCGGGACTGGATGTAACGGTCCAGTTAATGGTTTCCTTTGGTGTGAATGTGCCGTCGCTGCTGACGGCCTTGCTTGTACATCCGGTTACTGCTGACACCATCATAAGTGCTGCCATTGCCATTACAATACTTCTTTTCTTCATTATTAAATACCTCCTCAAACCATGTTCTTAAATATATGAACAAACCTGCAAGTTACCTTTGTTATGCTACTTTGGGAATATTACGTTTGCTGTACCATCTGCCGAATCATTACAGCCCTATTTGGATGCCCTTGCCTATTTGGATGCCCTTGCCTTTTTAAGGACGGCCTTTACCACAGGTGTACAGATAAATGCCAGGAAAATCAGCATCAGCACGCAGGTAATGGGTCTTGTAAAGAAAATGCCCAGGCTTCCCCCCGATATGATAAACGCCTTTCGCATATTGGACTCCAGCAGCTTAGCCAGCACAAAGGACAAAAGCATGGGAGCCGTGGGATAGTCGTTCTTGACCAGCAGATATCCCAGTATGCCTGACAGAAACATAATCAGCACGCCATACATGGAATAGCTGGAGCTGTAGGATCCCACCACGCACACAATGGTGATAATGGGAATCATGTACTTTACAGGCACGGACAATATCTGAATCAGGAACGGAATGACGCCGATTGCCACAACCAGCGCAAATATGTTGGAGAGGAACAGGGATGCAATCAGTCCCCATGTAAATTCCGGTTCATTGGTAAACAGAAGCGGTCCCGGATTGAGCCCCCACATCATCAGGCCTCCCAAAAGCACTGCGCCAGTGCCGCTTCCCGGTATGCCCAGGGCCAGAAGCGGGGCAAATGCACCGGCCGCGGCCGCATTGTTTGCAGCCTCGCTGGCCGCAATGCCCTCTATGGCGCCGGTTCCCAGTTCTTCCTCGTTCTTGAATTTCTTCTGGGCCGCGTATCCCATGAAAGCGCCGGTGGTTGCCCCTGCTCCCGGAAGCACGCCCACAAAGGTTCCCATGACGCCGGAGCGCAGGGCAGGCGGAAGCAGACGTTTGAAATCATGCTTTGTCAGGATACTTCCGCGGATGGTAAGCTTCATGTGGGGCTCTGATTTCACCTCATTGCTGCGCTCCATCACCAGTTTAATAACCTGTGAAAATCCCACTGTGCCGATAATGAAGGGCGTAAAGGGAATGCCTCCCAGCAGGTACATACTGCCAAAATCATATCTGGGAGAGCCTGAGAGAGTGTCCATGCCAATGCTTGCCAGCAGAATACCCAGCATGGTGATCACCACGCCCTTGATGGGATTCTCACCCACCAGCCAGCTGATGGACGTCATGGCGATAAGAAGCAGAGCCGTCATCTCGGACGGGCCGAACTTAAGGCCGATATCCGCCAGGGCAGGTCCTGTAAAGGTCAGGATGATGATGCCGATGGTTCCTCCGATAAAGGAGGCCATATTGGCTGTAAACAGAGCCTGTCCGGGACGCTTCTTTTTGGATGCCATTGGGTAGCCGTCCATGGCCGTGCAGATGGCCGGTGAGTCTCCCGGAATATTTAACAGGATTGCGCTGAAGGCGCCGCCGTACATATTGGAGTAATACAAAGCTCCCAGCATAATGATGGCGGTGGTGGGATTAAACTTATAGGTCAGCGGAAGCAGCAGGGCCACACCGGCCAGACTTCCGATACCGGGCATTGCCCCCACCACAAGGCCCAGAACCGCTCCCAAAAGGGCGGCTCCCACATTGCTGAAGGTGAACAGCGTGGAGAAACCATGCATTAACAGTTGTATATTTTCCATTTTGTTTACCCCCTTCTACAAGAATGCTTCAAAAAGCCCCATTGGAAAATGGACCCCCAGCCACACACGGAACACGCCGATGGAAATGGCCATACAGACAGCAAGGACAATGAGCGTTTCCTTCCATCCGGTCTTCTCAAACACCTTCAGCCACAGTATCACGAACAAATAGCAGCTGGGCAGCAGGCCTATAATAAAGGAACCTGCTATGATTCCAGCTCCCCCTGCTATGACCATCATCTCATCCCGCTCATACCTGGCAGCCTTCTCTTCCTTCAGGGACTGAAAGAAAGAAGCAATACTTGCCAGGAACATAACGATAGCCATGATGGCCGGGAAGAAACCAGGCTGAGGACCGTCCACATCCTCCCAGAACCCCAGCTGCGTAAAACCAACCACTGCAAATACCACTGCAAATACTGCTAACACCAAGGGTACAATCTGCTTTGTACCTATTTTTTTCATGTAAACCCCTCCCTTTTATCAGCAGCCTTTCAGATGGGCAGCCATCTTGGCAGCCATCTTGACCGCATTCTCAAATGCTGAAGTCTTGACAATTCCCTTTCCGGCAATATCGTAAGCCGTGCCATGGGCGCATGTGACGATTGGCGCCGGAAGTCCTCCCGCAATAGTGATGCCCTGGTCAAATCCCTTCAGCTTAAGGGCGATCTGGCCCTGGTCGTGATACATGGTCACCACTCCGTCGAAATCCCCGTTAAAGGCCTTGATGAACAGAATGTCAGAGGGGAACGGTCCGTTGGCGTCAATCCCCATCTCCCTTGCCTTTTCAATGGCCGGCGCGATTACATCAATCTCTTCCCGGCCGCACTTTCCGCCCTCGCCGCAGTGAGGATTCAGGGCTGCCAGGGCAAGCCTGGGCTTCTCAATACCGGAATTCTTAAGGGAAACATTGGCCAGTCTTATAGCTCTCATGATGGTATCCACGGTCAGGCTGTCGCTGACCTTGCTAATGGGAATATGGCTGGTTGTCCTTGTGGTCCACAGATCTCCCAGCACATTGATTTCCCCAAACGGCTCCGTGTGTCCAAAGAGATGGGCCATGTAATGGTGCTCGCTCTCAAAAGGACACCCGGCCTGAATCATTGCCTGCTTATTTAAGGGGGCAAAGCAGAATCCGTCAATCCTGCCGGCCTGGTAAAGCTCAATGGCTGTTTTCAGCATGTTCAGGCAGGCGCGTCCGCTTTCAATGCTGATGTTAGCAAACGGAACCTGCTCAGGGTCCACATCCCTTTGATCCAGGACAGGCATTCCCTTGGTCCAGTCTGCTTCCTCCACCTTGTCAATGACCTGTACCGGGATTTCCAGACCGCATATCCTGGCACCTCTCTCAAACACCCTGACGTCCCCTATTACTATGGGACGGCAGTATTCATCGTAAAATCTGGAAGCTGCCAGCTTGACAATAATTTCCGGCCCCACGCCGGCTGCATCTCCTAATAAGATTCCTAAAATCGGTTTACCGCTCATAAAAAAATCATCCTTCCTTCTATTTTGGTTTTTATTTCTGCTCTTGACTTATGCCTGTATTAAAAGCAAAAAGCGTGCCAAACTTTTCAGGAAGAACGATTTTTTCTGTTTTACCTCCGGGAACCCTTTATTTACGTTATGCATTTTGCATATATCACCATCATTTATCCCCCAATGTATTCATACTTTTCACGGCATAAATGTTTCATTATCCCTATCATGTTTTATTTTTGTTTCAAAATGTATTTTTGTTTCATAACGTTTCTCCGTTTCAACGCAACCCCTGTGCCCGGTGTTTCTTGTCAGCCGTCTAACCCTCAATGCCGTATTTTTTCATTTTTCTCCACAGAGTACTCTTATCAATTCCCAGATACGCGGCTGTCCTGCCCCTGTGATAACCGCACAGCTCCAGGGCGTCCTTCACGGCCTGCCTCTGGGCTTCCTCCAGACGGGGCCCGGGGCCCGCGGCCTCCGCCGGTACATGACTGCCGGACGCCGGAAAATCCGCGCTGCCGGAACCGCTGTCTGCATGCCGGCTTTCTGCATACCGGCTGTCTGCTCCCTCCCCGTGATCCCACTCTCCCGGAAGGGCCTGGAGTACGTCCTCTGCCCCTGCCCTTGTTTTCTCGCAGAGAATACAGATACGCTCACAGAAATTGCGCATTTCCCTCACATTTCCCGGCCAGTTGTAACGCATCAGAAGTTCCCTGCCCTCCTGGGTTATTGCCTCCAGCCTGCTTCCTGTGCGCTCATGTTCAAACCGCACCATCCGGTCCGCCAGATAAAGGATGTCCTGCTTCCGTTTTCTGAGGGGCGGAAGATTGAGTTCAAGCACATCCAGGCGATACAGCAGATCCTCCCTGAAATTCCCCCGGGACACCTCCTTCTTTAAATCCCTGTTGGTGGCGCAGATAACGCGGACATCAATGGGAATCACGGTGTCATTGCCCAGCCGGATGATCTCCCGTTCCTGTATGACTCTCAGGAGGCGGCTCTGCAGCTTTGGTGATATATCGCCTATCTCATCCAAAAAAATGGTCCCCTTGTGGGCAATCTCAAAAAATCCCATTTTCCCGCCCCTGGACGCTCCGGTAAAGGCCCCTTCCACATAGCCAAAGAGCTCGCTCTCCAGCAGGTTCTCCGGCAATGCCGCGCAGTTAATCGCCACGAAAGGCCCCTTCCTTCTGCGGCTGGAGTTGTGAATGCTCTGGGCAAACAGCTCCTTTCCCGTCCCCGTCTCCCCATGAATCAGTATATTGGAATCCGAATAGCTGAATTTCATGGCCTGGCTGATAACCGCCTCCATGCAGCTGTCCCTGTAAAGTATGTGGGAAAAGTCGTACCTGGCCGTAAAGCCGTCCGAATGCATACGCTTGCGCAGTTTGCCCTCCTCTGCCTGTATCTGTTCCGTTCCCTGGAAGGTGAGCACGCAGCCGAACTCCTCCGAGTCACCGGCCACAGGCACACAATTGACCAGCACCTGTTTTCCTCCGAACCTGCACACCTCCGACAGGATCTTTTGTTTGTCCCTGATCACACTGTCAAAATCAATATCCGGAAAGAAGTCCTTTATATGCTCTCCTGCCAGCGAAGTCTTTCTGTCCTTCATATACGTATGGCAGCATGTATTGGCCAGGGTTATGATTCCCTTCCTGTTGACGGAAATAATCCCCTGGAAGGAGTAGTTCATGATATTTGCTATCTCATCCCTTTTCTGCCTCTCATACCGGGTGAGATGGGCCACAGCTATGGCCTCTGAAATGGCATGGTTTACCGCCTCGATTCCCGAATGAATCATGGCAGCCGGCATACCCAGACGCTCCGCGATCTGGACCGTGGAATATCCCCCCACAATGGCCTGGTTCCCGTCCTTCATAGCCTGGTGCACCGCCATCTCCAGCTTGGTCTCATCGTCCTCCGCATAGCAGCCCAGCCCCAGGTTCGGATACAGGTGGCACATCTGCTCCGCCCCATACACCATATTGAAGGCGCCCACCACGGCAATCCTTTCAATATTCCCCTTCTGCATACATTCATTGACTGCCTTCATCACATCGTATCCCGTGGATTTAAGCTCTGCACACGGAATGTTTTTGCGCTTTAAGGTATGGGCTGTAAAGCCCCTGGCTATTACCACGTCCGCCTCCACCTGTTCCAGTCTGTTATTGTAGAAATCCTGGACAACCTCATACCGGATGGCTTCCGATTCAGGCCGTTCCCGGAACACCTGCTCAATGACAGGAAGAATGTCCGGATATGGTGCAAAAAATACAATTTTAATCACGCACTCCCACCTCCCGTTGTCCATATTATCCTATACATTGTATTTTTGCAATCATTAAATTGCATTTTATTGCCAAATAGCAATCTTTATGCAATTTTATATATTCCAATTTTTTATTTGTTTTTCCTTTTTTATTATGCAAATAACACATATTTTCTCATGCAACTTTAGCTGTTTTAAATAAAATTTGAATCTGTTTCACCCTCAAATAGTTTTTTGGCACGACAATTGCTTTGTAATCAGTCAGCAGCATTGCAATGGCATGTAAAATCAACCAGCGGCTGACACAGCTCACATGGCCGGTGAGCATGGAAGCCCACGTAAAGGAGAAGAGATTTATGAGGATATTAGCGACAATGAAGCGTTTTCCGGCAGGAGTGATGGTGATTCCCCTGCTCCTTGGATGTGCAATGAATACCTTTTTCCCCAACGCCCTCACCATCGGAGGTTTTACCTCAGGCCTGTTCAAGAACGGGGTCCCCACCCTGATTGGCCTGTTTCTGTTCTGCAGCGGCGCCACCATTGATGTAAAGATGGCCGGCAGCACGGTATGGAAAGGCGTTGTCCTCACCGCCCTTAAGTTCTTTATCGGTTTCGGCCTGGGGCTTCTGCTCAATGCGCTGTTCGGCGAAGCAGGGTTCCTGGGACTGGCGCCCCTGGCTGTCATCGGAGCCGTAACCAATTCCAACGGCGTCATCTATGCCACCCTGGCAGGCGAATTTGGTGATGAAACAGATGTGGGAGCCACCTCCATCCTTGCCCTCAATGACGGGCCCTTTTTTACCATGATTGCATTGGGCGCCTCCGGCATGGGCAACTTCCCCATAACAGATATCATTGCCAGCATCATCCCCATGGTTATCGGGTTCATCATCGGCAATCTGGACCATGAGTGGAGAAAAATTCTGGCCACCGGCATGATTCTTCTCCCGCCCTTTAACGGCTTTGCCCTGGGTGCCGGCATGAACTTCAACAATATCCTGAGAGCGGGTATTTCCGGTATTGTGCTGGGCCTTCTTACCGTGCTGGCCACCGGACTTCTCACCTTTTTCCTCTACAGCGCCCTCCGCAGAAAGGCGGATCCCATGGGCGCTGCCATCGGAACCACGGCCGGGGTGGCCACCACCACGCCCACTGCCGTAGCCATGGCCGATCCTTCCTTCCAGCCTCAGGTGGAAACAGCCACTGCCCAGACAGCTGCCGCCGTAGTAATCACAGCCGTGCTTTGCCCGCTGCTGGTATCCTGGCTGTCCAAGGTATCCCGCAAATGGAATGAAGCTCACGGCATAGCTGCAGACATTCCTGTCCCTGAACAGGAGGGCTGCGAAACCCAGCCAGCGGCAACTGCTGATTTAGACTAAACCGGACAAATGATATTGACAGACGGAGGAAACAGACAGACATGAAGCGAACCATATTAAATGCAGGAATGATTTTGTGCGGGGAACAGCTTACTCCCTTGGAGAACGGCTCCCTTATCATCGAAGACGGGATAATCCGGGAAATCCTGCCCCGGAAAGCCAGGGAGGCCTTGTCCTTGGAAGATGCAAAAGAAATCAGCCTTCCGCACATGACCCTGATGCCGGGCATGATAGAATGCCACAACCACCTGTGCATTGATGCAACCCTTCCGGAACATCTGGAGCTGCTGGCCTGGAGCAACGAATGCCAGCTGACCCTGCTGGCATTAAAGGGACTTAAGGAAGACCTGATGAGCGGTGTAACCACAGCCCGGTGCATGGGGGATAAATTCTATATAGACGTGACCCTGAAGAAACTGATTGAGGACAAAAAGGTGGACGGCCCCCGTCTCCTGGCAGCAGGCATCGGCATGAAGGGCAGCCACGGAGCAGGCCACATCGGAATGCCTCACTGCGGAGCCGGAGAAATCCGCCATACCTGCCGCGAGAACCTGAAAAAAGGCGCAGACCTGCTGAAACTCTTCATAACCCCTGGTGTTCCGGAGCCCGCCAGCACCTTTGTGCCCAGCTTCCTCAGCCTGGAAGAAATCTCCACCGCGGTCAGCGAAGGCGCCCGCCTGGGCATCCCCACTGCTGCCCACTGTATCGGCGGCCAGGGCCTGAAGGACTGCATTGACGGCGGGGTGGATGTGATTGAGCACATGTATATGGCTGCGGAACAGGACGTGGAGCGTCTGGCCGCTTCCCGCTGTGTGGTGGATCTGACCTCCGGCATTTTCTTAGACCCCAGCCGGGAGGAATTCCTCTCGCCCGCCAATGCCCTGAAGGTAAGGCTGAACCGCAGCCGGGTCCGCGAAAATGTGGCCCGCATCATCAAGGCCCGTCTCCCCTTTGTCCTGGGAACAGATGCTTATCACGGCTTTCTGTACCGGGAGGTGGGATATGCCGTGGAGCTGGGAGCCGATCCCGTAACCGCCATCCAGGGCGTCACCTCCCGCGCGGCCAGGGTCTGCCGCCTGGAAGACAGAATCGGAAAGCTGGAAAACGGTATGGAAGCAGATATCATTGCCGTGGAGGGAAACCCGCTGGAGGATGTATCCCGACTTTCACAGGTAGGACTGGTGATGAAGGGCGGAGTGGTGTACAGACAGCCTTAGAGACGGCCCGGATATACAGAATGTATTGAATGCGGTTTTAGATGTACAGTATTGAATATGCAGTACTGAATGTACCGTATTGAATGCACAGTATTGGATACACAATTTCAAAAGCGCAGTTTCAAGTGATACTTTGCTGTCACAAAAACTGCGCTTTCCGTCATAATACACTTCACCATAAGACGGGATGAAAAAGGGCCCCGCCCGGATATACGGCTCAGGGAGTTCCCCTATAGCGCTTCAGATACTCTCCGGCCGTGTCCCGGCTCAGAGAGAACATCCGCACCAGTTTATCCAATATCTGTCCTTCTGTTTTCCCTTCCTCCAGATTATCCAAGACAAAGGCTCTTATACCTTCCTCAAGTCCAGCCTCCCTTCCTTCTTCCCTTCCTTCTGCCTTAGCATCCTGAAGCTGATACATCCGTTCTTCCCATTCCTGCATATATCTCACTCCAATCTCTTCACTGACTTTAACCTGGCTGACCCGACGGTGCAGTTCCTTAATCCTCGGACTGCTGCTTCCGGCCGCCTCTGTTTCAGAGGTATGTTCTATGTAATGAAGCAGCTCTATCAGCTCCCCGCTTACTCCCTCCGGCACAGTTCCATGGGTATTGAGAAATATTCTGACCGCCCCGTCTTCCAGAAAAAGGCCGCTTTCCTCCTGACACACCATCCGGAATGTGTATCTGTACCTTCCATATCCCCATAAGTCAAAGGGCATAATAGTAATAAGACAGGAGGACTGCATACGGTTAAAATCAATTTCACCGGGCGCCAGCAGGGAACTGTCAATCAACGCCTGATAAAACCGGCTTCTCTTAATCAAATTACCGGTATTCTTTTTCTGTACTTCCGCATTGTAAACACGGTTCTCCTCATCCACGGAATACACATCCAGCCGGATGGAACGCAGCCAGGGCACGGTCCGCATTTCCCTCTCTGCCTGAGGCTGCCCCGCCAGACGAATCTCTTCGCCAAGTATGATGGAAAGGACCAGTTCCATGGTCCCGCGGTCCTCCATAACACATGCAAATAAAAAACGGTCCAGCAGGGTCAGCTCTGCCAGCGGCTTCATGACAGGCCCGCCAGGGTCATTCATTTTCTTCATCCTATTCTCCTTTTATTATACAAAAGCTTTGCCTCCGTTGCAAGAATATACACGAATCACATATCCTGAATCACAAATCCATAGAACCACCGCCTGACATTTTAATACAACCACACAACACAGGGATACAGGGGAGAAACTCCCTTACGATTATCTCGGACAGAACGCCCGCAAGATTTATATATGTAAAATAGCACTTACCGCCGGTCAAGTCAATAGCATGCGTATAAATTACACGGGCATAAATAACATTAATAATATAAAAATGCTGCCCGAAATGAATCCATATGATAATGAATCCATTCCGGACAGCAGCACAAAGCCTTGCCTGCTTCACCAATTTCACGCCATTTATTTCTTCCCGGCCTATTTCCGGCCCAGGCTCATTCCGGCCTTCAGCATCCTGAATGTACGGTCCGCGGCACTGATATACAGCTCTTCAGCCCGCTTAAGGGCCTCCTCGATATCCATGGCGCCATTTATCGTAGTCATAATACTGTCAATGCCGTAATCAAATATCGTCTCAGCCTTATCGCCCATACCTCCCACAATAGCTGCCACCGGGATGCCTCTCTCCCTGCAGCGCTTTCCGATTCCGCTGGGCACCTTTCCAAAAGCAGACTGCCAGTCCATTCTTCCTTCCCCGGTAATTACCAGGTCCACCCCCTCCAGGAGGCTGTCAAAATGAACCAAATCCAGCACAGTGTCAATACCTGATTTAAGATTGGCCTTCAGGAACACGCAGAATGCCGCCCCTAATCCACCGGCAGCTCCTGCTCCGGGAATCTTATCCACATCCACGCCCAGCTTTTCCTTCAGCAGGGCCGCATAACGAATCATTCCGCCCTCTAACACGTCCAGAATTTCCGGTGTACCGCCCTTCTGCTTTCCAAATGTATAGGTAGCTCCATCCGGTCCTGTAAGGGGATTGGTCACATCACACATGACAGTAAACCGGGACTGGGACACCGCAGGGTGAATCCGGCTCACGTCAATATCAGCCACCCTGGTTAAATCCCGGCCTCTGCCCTCCAGCTCATTTCCCTGGTCATCCAGGAACCTTACACCCAGAGCACGCATGGCCCCCATACCTCCGTCATTGGTAGCGCTGCCGCCAATGGCTATTGAAATCTTCCGGTATCCCCGGTCCAGGGCATCCTTTATCAATTCTCCGGTGCCATAGGTGGTGGTGTTCAGGGGATTGCGCCTGTCTGCAGGCACCATGGGAAGCCCGGAAGCAGCTGCCATCTCGATGATGGCGGAGTCCCCTTCAAATTCCCCGTAAAAAGACTGTGCCTCCTCCATCAGAGGTCCATGGACCGTCAGCCTGCGGTATGTACCGTTTAATGCTGAAATTACAGCGTCAATGGTTCCCTCTCCGCCGTCAGCCACAGGAACCCCCGCTGTCTCGCAGCCCGGAAATGTGCGCCCTGCCGCTGCCTCCAGAAGCTGTGTGATGCGCTCTGACGACAGGGTCCCCTTAAATGAATCTGATGCAAATAAAAACTTCATGGTTCCGCCTCCCAAATGTGATTGATTTTCTTAAGTCTATTGTACTGTTTCCAGGCCTCTGCGTCAATGTTCCAAAAAACACATATTCTGTATATTATTTATTCCTCAGCACAACAAACCTCACGGCAGTCCGCGGCCCGTTCTGCGGCCCGCACTTCCGCCTAATCCTGCATCATTTCCTTCACATCCCGAAAAAACACCATAGCCATGTAAAACACTGCCGATTGGCTCAGTACACGCACATCATATCCCGTCAGCTCCTCCAGCTTCCTTAGCTTATAAGTCAATGTATTCTTGTGGATGTGCATGGCATCCGAGGCAGCCTTCAATGAACCTTCCGCACTGAAATATGCCTCCAGCAATCCCATCCACTGACACAGCTCCTCATAACCGCAGTTCTTAAAGACCTTGCGCAGGTACTCTGCCTTCACGCTTTCAGCCACATCCTCCGTAAACAGCTCCAGGGTAACGCTGTCATACGTCATGACGTCCCGTTTGGACATGCTGGCCGAGCGCCATGCCTTGTTGGCCTGTCCATATGCCACATGGATGTCCCTGGCCCTGCCGCCGATTCCCATGACCAGCCCTATACCGAATTTCTTTTTCACGCAGGAGCGGATGCGGCCGGCCAGCTGTTCCATATGGCGGTCGGACGCACCCTGAACCAGAAAAATCTGCCGGCCTGCATTACGAAACACCAGACATCCCGCGCCTGCTAAAGAAGCAGCTTCCCCTTCTGCCTGTTCCAGCAGTTTCTGGCCCGAAGCAGTGGATGCATATTCCTGGAAGTTCCTGACGCCGGACACCATGACCCTTCTGGGAACCGAAATGTCGATTCCCAGCGCAAAGCCTCTCTCCTCCAGTATTCTCGGCTGAAGGAGTCCGCTTCCAAGGACCCAGTCCTCCAGAAACCGGTTCAGCACCCGCTGTCCCATACGGCGTTCATCCTGTTCCGCATTTTCGCGAATCAGTATTTCCACCATCTTCTTCACAATCTGTCCATAGCCAGCCACATCTTCATACCGTCCCGTAATACCGATTACGCCGGCAATGCTTCCAGCCTGGTACACAGGCAGGTTCAGCCCCGGGCGTGAGGTAAGCGTAGCTTCCTCATCCCTCACATACAGCTCATCCAGATGCTCCCTGATGATTTTTCTGGCCCCCTCATGCAGCGTGCCGATACGCTCCGGGTCCGTACTGGCTATGACATAGCCTTCCGGGTCCATCATATTGATATGCTGGCCCACAATGGCCCCCACTTCCTCCACAATGGCCTGGGCTCCCTGCCGGGAAAGCCTCAGCGCCTGACCTGTCAGTTCCATCCATTCCACCTGCCTCTATTCAGCCTGCGCCTCTATCCTGCCCGCGCCTCTATCCCGCCCGCACCTCTATCCTGCCTGCGCCGCAGCCGGCTATATGCCAAAAGGGGGCTGAGGCGCCGGGGACACCCCCAGAGCCGCAGCTCCCCCATATTCATTCCTGTTCCCTCTTGCTTCTGTTTATTACATTTTCCCGGATTTACTGGTAAATGGGGTATCTCTCACAGAGCTTTGTCACTTCGCTCCTGATATAATCCGCTTTATTCTCAAAATCCGTGGCAGCCAGCCAAATGCACCGGGCAATCTTGGGCATATCCTCTTCCTTAAGGCCCCTGGTGGTAATGGCCGGTGTCCCGATGCGCACGCCTGAAGTGACAAAGGGGCTTCTGGGGTCATTGGGAACCGTGTTCTTGTTCAGGGTGATATAAACCTCATCACAGCGGTTCTGCAGTTCCTTGCCCGACACCTCCATGCCGCGCAGGTCAACCAGCATCAGATGGTTGTCCGTGCCGTCTGTAAGGAGCTTGAATCCCTCATTTTTAAGGGCCTGGGCAAGAGCCTTTGCATTGGCTGCCACCTGGTGCTGGTATGCCTTGAATTCAGGCTTTAATGCCTCTCCGAAGCACACTGCCTTTCCCGCAATCACATGCTCCAGCGGACCGCCCTGGGTTCCCGGAAAAATGGCCTTGTTGAAATTAAATTTCTCAGCCGCCTCCTTATTTGCCAGAATCATACCGCCCCTTGGGCCTCTCAATGTCTTGTGGGTGGTGGTAGTCACCACATCTGCATAAGGAATGGGACTGGGGTGTTCGCCCGCTGCCACCAGGCCGGCGATATGGGCCATATCAACCATGAGATAAGCGCCAACTTCGTCAGCAATTTCACGAAACCGCTTGAAATCAATGGTCCGGGCATAGGCGCTGGCCCCTGCTATGATAAGCTTTGGCCTGGCTTCCTTTGCAATCCGCTCCAGCTCATCGTAGTCGATGAACCCCTGGTCATTGACTCCGTAAGGTACGATATTAAAGTAAAGGCCGGAAAAATTCACAGGGCTTCCGTGGGTCAGATGGCCGCCATGGTCCAGGTTCATGCCCATGACCGTGTCCCCTGCTTTCAGCATGGCAACAAACACCGCCATATTGGCCTGGGCTCCTGAATGAGGCTGCACATTGGCATAATCACAGCCAAACAGCTTCTTAGCCCGCTCAATGGCAAGGGTTTCCACCACATCCACGCACTGGCATCCTCCGTAATAACGTTTTCCCGAATATCCTTCCGCATACTTATTGGTGAGAACTGTCCCCATAGCCATCATGACAGGCTCAGACACGATATTCTCTGATGCGATTAGTTCCAGGTTGCGTCTCTGGCGCGCGCATTCCGCCTGAATGGCCTCGCCCACTTCCTTGTCATATCCGGTAATAAAATCCATTACTTCATTAACCATTATCTTACCTCTTCCTTTCACAATGACAGCCTTTTTCTGCTGATTATAACCTATATAATAGTAAATTGCAAGACATATGGCAGAGCTGCTTTCTCTTTATCTGTTAATTTTTTATCACTGTTTTTCTTAAGAATTTCATAATAATTGTAGTACTTTCTTTAAACTTTAGACACAATTCGGACACAATTATAGGATATTATCAAACTCGTTCCATAAAAATTTGTGTTTAGAAAGTCTCACTGGGAGGCTTTCAGAGGAGGAAAACTATTATGAAGAAGACAATCGCAAAATCCATGACAGCTATTATGGCAGCAGCTATGATCGCAGGAAGCCTGACCGCTTGCGGCGGCAGCGACAACAAGGCTGAGTCCACTACTGCCGTAGAGACCACAGTAGAGGCTTCTGAGTCTGTTGAGGAGACCACTGCTGAGGCTGCTGACGCTGAGGAGTCCACCGAGGCTGCTGATGCTGAGGAGTCCACCGAGGCTGCTGACGCTGAGGAGTCCACTGAGGCTGCTGACGCTGAGGAGTCTACTGAGGCTGCTGACGCTGAGGAGTCTACCGAGGCTTCCAAGGAAGAGGCTGCCAGCGAGGCTAATGCTGAGGTTGCAGAGGAGACAACTGAGGCTGCTCAGAACTAATCTTCTTTGCCAAAAAGGGTGCTGTCCGCTGCGGCAGCACCCTCTTTTTATTCCGGAGCAATGAAGCTTCTGTAAAAACTTTCTAAACGGAACTTCCGACTTCCGATTTCTAATGAAACTTCCAATTTTTCACCACAATCTGCAGATTCCTGTTTCCGTTATACTCATTTATACCCGGATAGTAGATAATATCCATAACACGGCAATCACCCTTTTCCTCCATGAACAAATCCCCATCCGTAAAAATCACGCCGTCCATGGCTGTTCCCCTGTCATTTACAAGGCTTATGCGCACCACGTTCCTGTTGCGCCCCATAACTCTGGCGCTGCGTATAAACAGTCCCTTCTGGGCAAACTGGGGCTTTTCATTTCCCTGTCCATATGGTTCCAGCAGCTCCAATTCCTCTATGAACGGCTCTGTTATGTATTCAAATGGCATGGCCACATCGATCCACACCTTGGGTATGAAATCTTCTTCGGTCAGGCGCTCCCGTGCATTTTCATTGAGGCGGCGCCGGAATTCGTCCACATCCTTTTCCTCCAGAGAAAATCCTGCCGCCATTGGATGGCCCCCAAACTTCAGCAGAAGGTCCTGCACCTCCACCAGGGACTGAAACATATGATATGCCTCGATGGAACGTCCCGACCCCTTGACGCAGCCCTCAGCCCGTGTAAGCACATAGGAGGGCTTATTGTACCGCTCCCTGAGACGTCCCGCCACAATACCGGCCAGGGATTCGTGGCAGTCCGGCAGAAACACCACCAGCACCTTATCCTCCCGGTACAGCTCATCCACCATGGCTGCCGCCTGTTCAATCCCCTCCTGGGTCATGTCCTTGCGCTGGTCATTGAGAGCCTTTAATTCCTCTGCCATCCTGTCTGCCTCACCCTCATCCTCACACAGAAGGAGCCCAAGGGCTATCTTAGCTGTCTGGAGCCGTCCGCTGGCATTGAGGCAAGGCCCAATAACAAAGCCGATGTGATAGGCTGTGATGGTTCCGGCCTGAAGATTATTTTTCTCTATCAGTTTCCGAAGTCCCAGATTAGACGTATGTCCCAGTCTGGAAAGCCCTTCCTTTACAAGGATGCGGTTCTCTCCCTGAAGCTTCATCACATCCCCCACCGTTGCAATGGCTGCGATTTCCAGCAGGCTGAGCCATTCCTCCCGTGGAACCTTATGGACCTCATAGAGCACCTGCACCAGCTTATAGGCCACCATGCCTCCGCATATATCGGGAAACGGATACAGGCTGTCCCTGCGCTTGGGATTGACCACAGCGTCCGCAGGCGGCAGTATCTCCCTGCCCTCCGGCGTCTCCCCGGCCTCAGTCAGTATGTCGTGATGGTCCGTCACGACCACGGTCATGCCCAGCTCCTTCGCCCTTGCTATCTGGCTGATAGCGGCAATACCGTTGTCGCAGGTAAGGATGGTGTCAATGCCGTCCTCTGCCGCTGCCTCTATAATCAACTCATTGATGCCATATCCGTCCTTAATACGGTCCGGAATCTCATAATCCACCTCAGCGCCAATCCTCTTTAACGCGCGGTAGAGCAGATACGTGGAGCACACACCGTCTATATCGTAGTCCCCCACAATCCGTATGCGCCTGCCTTCAGCCGCCTTCTCTCCCAGTATCTCCACTGCCCGGTCCATGTCCGGCAGAAGGTGCGGATTGTGAAGCTGCTCCACAGAGCCATAGAGATACCGTCCTATATCTTCCATATCCTCCAGACCGCGGTTTCGTATGATTCTGGCCGTAACCGGGCTGATATGGTATTGTTCTGCAATTTTATCAAAGTCTGCCTTCTTGGCGTATAACATCCATCTTGCTTCTGTCATTCTCTTGTCCTGTCCTTGTCTTGTCCTGTCCTTGTCTATTCTTCCTGTTCCCCTGTGACCGAGGAATAAATAATGCCTGCCGCCATCCCTGCAAATGCCGGCACAATCCACCCCAGTCCCGCCCCGTATCCAGGCAGGAACGTAGTTGCCTGTGTGAGGAATGGAATCACGAATTTGCTCTGTTCCAGGGCATATACCACGCTGACTGCGCCTGTAAACAGGATGGACGCAGGATACATGGCCGGCCACCTGTTTGTCAGCGGCCCTAAAAACGCCAGCACAATCAGCACAATGGCGATCGGATATATGGCATTTAAAACCGGCACTGACACGGCCAGTATCTTATTAAGGCCTGCGCTGGATATAATCAGACTGATCAGGGCAAACAAAAACACCCAGGCCCTGTAGCCGATTACAGGTATGATGGAATTAAAATACTGGCTGCAGCAGCTGAGAAGCCCAACGCATGTATTAAAACAGGCAATAAGAAAAATAAGCCCCAATATCATCATACCGGCATTTCCAAAGAGATTTCCTGCAACATAGGTAAGAATCCTTGCCCCATTATCCATGCCGCCGGCCGCAGCCCCCGCAGGCGCGCCGATGTGGGCCAGGGCCGCATAGATAAGGGCCAGCAGGATACCTGCTATGATTCCCGCCTTGATGGTTTCCCTGACAACCGCGCCCTCCTGGTCCACTCCCTTGGCCTGTATATTGATAGCAATAATAATTCCAAAATTCAGGGCCGCAATGGTATCCATGGTCTGATATCCTTCCAGGAAACCTGCCACAGCCGGACCTGACTTATAGGCAGCCGCCGGATCTCCGTAATGCCCCATGGGCCATACCAGGCATCCGATAAAAATAACACTGATAAGTACCAGCAAGGTGGGGCACAGTATCTTCCCCAGCCTGTCCGTCAGCTTATCCGGCCTGAATGCCACTGCCATGGCAGCGGTAAAAAACACCACCGAATACCCGAACTGCGCCATGGTCTGGACCGTAAAGCCAGTCCCGCGAACCGTACTGTTAAAAGAAACGCCCAACTGCTTAAGAACCGGAAACACCGTCATCTCAAAGGAAGTGCTGGATGTCCTGGGAATGGCCAGGCACGGACCTATGGAGAGATAGATAAGAAGGGTAAACAGAAATGCAAAGGCCGGGTGCACCCTGCCTGCCAGCTTGCCGATGCCGCCTGAGAGGGCAACCGCAGCCACTCCCAGAACCGGAAGTCCCACCGCACTGAGAAGAAAACCTGACATAGCCTTCCAGGTCATGACCCCTGCCTGAGCGCCAAGAAAAGGCGGGAAAATCAAGTTTCCCGCACCAAAAAACATGGAAAATAATGTAAATCCAACAAGCAGAAGATTCTGCTTCGACAATTTCTGCTTCATATTTTTATCCCCGCTTAATACAAAATAAGAGATAAGAATCAAACTTTCCCCGCTCTTTCTTACCTCTGCTCGTAACATAATACCACAAATTACGACATCTTTCAAGAAGGTTGCATATTTGTTCAGCTATGGAAGAGCCATGGGGCCGGCACTGTGCGGCCAGCCATACCAATTCATTTGCTTCCAATTATTTTAAATTATTAAATTATTTTTCAAAAAACCATTGACATTTCTACCCAGACAAGCTATAATAGCTCTTGCGCTGTTAGAGATACAAATCAAACAGCAGCATGCGTCAGTAGCTCAGCTGGATAGAGCATACGGCTACGGACCGTAGTGTCGGGAGTTCGAATCTTCTCTGGCGCATGAAGAAAACCTCGCAGGTGTAAGCCTTGCGGGGTTTTTTGTTTTTCGCGGAAACAAAAAGGACAACCATTACTGATTGTCCTCCATCACCTCTCTCACTTTTTCCAGCATCACCGGCGTCAGCTTAAGAATCCGCTGCTTTTTAGACACCTTCTCCACAGCCTCCTCAAAGCTCATGCCATTACCAGCCGTCATGGCATCCTTCACCAGAATATAGTAAAGCATAACTGCCTTTTTATCTTCCCTTGGGAGCCTTTCCTTAAGCTGCTGCTCCACAGCCGCCTTCTGGGCTGTTCCTCCCGGAAAAATGCGGTGCAGATATTCCCTCTCCTCCTGCTCCCGCTCCTCCTTGCTCTTAATCTCAAATCCCAATATATTCATATTCCCCTCCTGCACGCCAGACCGGGGTTGAAAATCGCATTTCTTCGGCTGTGCGTCCCTCCGGCGGATTCCTCAGGGCAGACAGCAGGATTAAATTTCCAAACAGGCTCCGGCATCAATCACTAAATATAGTACAAGTATAAAATCCAGAGGGAAGTACGTCAAGAAGTTTCTCAGCGTTATCCGTTACTTGTCATCCGCCGCTTGTCATTCTCTGTCTGTCATTCTCTGCCCGTCATTCTCTGCCTGCCATTCTCTGCCTGTCATCCATCCCGCCCCGCTTCTGCATCATCAAACACGGCCTTATCCACTGCGCCGTCCTGAAATGCCACCACAGTGGTGCACACTGCATCCCCGGTGATATTGACAGCCGTCCTGCTCATATCTAATATACGGTCAATTCCCATAATCAGGGCTATGGCTTCCACAGGCAGGCCCACTGAGGCAAATACCATGGAAAGGGTAATCAGCCCCACTCCCGGCACACCGGCTGTTCCCACGGAAGCCAGGGTGGCAGTCAGTATCACGGTCAGATAATCTGCTACGGACAGGCGGATTCCAAATGCCTGGGACGCGAACACCACAGCCACGCCCTGCATAATGGCTGTGCCATCCATGTTGATCGTGGCCCCCAGGGGTATGGTAAAGGAAGAAATGCGCCGGGACACCCCCATCTTCCTGTGCAGGGTATCAATGGACATGGGAATGGTGGCATTGGAGGTTGCGGTGGAAAATGCAAAGCCCATTACAGGCAGGAATTTTTTCAGGAACCTGACAGGGCTCAGCCCTGTAAAACCCTTAAGTATGGCCATGTAGACCACCAGCCCCTGTATGGCCAGCGCGGTCATAACTCCTGCCATATACTTAAGAAGGGGCAGGAACGCGTCAAAACCAATGCCGGAAAATGTCCTGGCTGTCAGGCAGAACACGCCGTAAGGAGCCAGCTTCATGACCATAACCGTCATCTGCATCATCACATCATTAAACTGGCTGAATAAATTCCCCACGGTCTGAACCGCTTCCCCCAGGCCGGCCAGAATGATTCCCACAATCAGCGCAAAGAGAATAATGGACAGCATATCCCCGTCTGCCAGCGCCCTCACCGGATTCACAGGAATGATGGCCAGAAGCGTGTCTGCCAGTCCCTCTTTCTCACCGATTTCAACCCGGGCTGTTTCTAAGGAAGAAAGGTCCAGTCCTGCTCCCGGGTTAATGACATGGGCAGTCAGTATGGCTGCGGTGATGGCCAGTGCAGTGGTTGCCAGATAAAAGCCCAGCGTCTTTATTCCTATTTTCCCCAGTTTCTTCGTATCCCCCATGGACATACTGCCGCACACCAGGGAACAGAATACCAATGGCACCACTAACATCTGCATCAGCCGCAGGAATCCGTTTCCAATCAGATAAAATAAACCGTCTATCAGCAATTTATCCCGGATATCTCCCTCAGGAACAGCATAATGAAGAAGGATGCCCGCAGCGGCCCCCAGCGCAAGCCCTATAAAGATAGCGGTGGTAAGCCCCGGCCGTTTCCTATTTTCCATAGCCGATACCGTCCTTTCCCTCAGCCCGCCTGCGGCTCCCGGCCCGCCGTTCCTTCATGTACGCCTCCAGCATCACCTTCCAATGGGGCAGGAGACGCATATTAGATATGCGCAGCATCATATTGTCCAGCACGCTGTAGGAAGGCCTCATGGAGCTTAAGGTGTCCTCAGAGGCATTCACAGGTTCCACCGGGACCTGATAGCCCGCCAGCCTGACAGCCTCCTTTGCCAGCTCATACCGGCTGCAGCAGCCCTGGCCCGTTACATGGTACAATCCGTCCTCACCGTGCTCCATCAGCTCTATGACCTTGGCGGCCAGTCCGTCAGCCCCTGTGGGAGATGCCATCTGGTCTGAGGCGGCCCTGATGGTCTTACCCTGGCCCGCCATCTCCAGAATACGCTCCAGGTAAGGGCTGCCGTCCCCGAATATCCAGGAACTGCGCACAATAATATGGCGGTTGCAGAACTCCCTTACAAAATTTTCTCCTGCCATCTTGGACTTGCCGTACACCGTCCTAGGTGAGACCGGGTCAAATTCCGTGTAAGGAATCAGGCTCCTGCCGTCAAACACATCGTCTGTGGACATCTGGACCAGCCTGGACTTACCCATTCTGGCGGCAACGCTCAGATTCCTGGCCCCCAGGGCATTTACCCGGTATGCCTCCTCCGGACAGCCCTCGCAGGCAGCCGCATCGGTGAGCCCGGCGCAGTTTACAATATAATGGGGCCGGTTGATATGGGCGTATTCCATCACAGCCTCCGAATCCGTGATATCCACCGAATCCGCATCCGTTAAAAGCAGCTCCACCGGCCTGGACGCCAGAATATCTGTCATCTTCCTGCCAACCCGTCCTCCAGCCCCGCATATCCATATTTTCAGCATCCTGCTCCATCCTTCCATATATAAATGAATTACTCTGCTCTTTCCATAAATACATCAGGTAGTATCTGCAATTGCACGTTCTTCATACACCCTCCAAAACAGAAGGCAGAAATGAAACACAGAAAGGAAACACAGAAATGAAATCCTGCACAGGAGAATTTTCCTTACAAACAAAAAAGCCCGGACAGTAAACGCCCGGACCTCTTCGCAGCCCAAATCAAAAAACCATATAAAAGGCCGGTATGAGCGGCCAATATTAAAATAACTTCTTAAGCACTGTCTTTTTCATCTCCATACGTACCGTACGTTTTGGATCCACCACCTGGCAGAACTGGAGATTGCCCATGGCGGAGAGAAGCATACCGGCATCCTCCAGGCTCATGCCCAGTTCCCTCATGAGAATATCCGTCATGGCCTTAACGGCCGTATATACGGCCGTCTCCACGTTCTCATGGGACGCAATGGTATAGCAGGCTTCGCCGTCCTCCAGCATGGGATTATCTATGGAAATGCCCTTTAAAACCTCCAGGGTCACGGTCACCTCTGCCGGAATCTCCAGCCCGGTCACCATAATTTCCCCATCCCCCATGCAGGCATGGACATCTCCCATGGCCAGAAGAGCCCCCTCATGGAACACCGGCAGGTACAGGGTGGCGCCGGCCTTTATTTTGGTGTTGTCCATGTTTCCTCCATGGCTTCCCGGCTCCCCGCAGGGAATCTCCCCTTTCTCAGGAGCCACGCCAATCACTCCAATCATAGGAGCACATGGTATGCCGATGTCCTGGTTAAACCAGGCCACGCCGTCCCTGACGGGAATCCGCTTCACCGTTCCCCGGGATACGCAGTCCCCCAGGACCCCGTTGTCAGGTATGGCGGCCATGGTGCCCCAGGATGCCACCCGGATATCTTCAATCTTTACCTTCAGCACATCCCCGGGCATGGCGCCTTCCACATAGACCGGCCCGGTGGCAGGATTGATGCAGTCCCAGTTCAGGCTGTCCAGGACGTCTCCCTCCTCTGTGAACTGATTGTCAAAGCAATCCTTTGTGACAAAGGTGACTGTCTCATGACTGCCCGCCCTGCATACCGGAACAGCTGAGGAGGACATGGCGAATATGGTTTTTCCCTCAACCCGCTTCCCCTCTGTCCTTCTTGTCTCTTCCTGCTTAACCTCCATCTGACCCTCTCCTCTCATTATGTGTCTCAAATTCCCCTTCAATCTCCTCCAGTATCCTGGCATAGCGGCAGAAATCCTGTTCCAGCCGCTCCCGGTTTCTGGGTTGTTTCTTATAGCATACCCGATGTTCCATGCTGGCCCAGAAATCCATGGCCATGGTCCGAAGCTGCACCTCCACCGGAAAATATTCCATGGTGTCCAGAAAATACACCGGTATCCCCAGCACAATGTGATAGCTCCTGTATCCGTTGGGCTTGGCATTGCGGATATAATCCTTTTCCTTGATTATCACCAGGTCCGACTGTTTTTTCAGCGCCGCCGTCAGATTATAGATATCCTCCACAAAGTAACAGATAATCCGCAGTCCCGCTATGTCCTGCAGATGGTTCCTGGCATTGGTCACTCCCGCCGTAAATCCCAGCCGGACCAGTTTTGATTCCATGCTCTTCTTTTCCTTTATGCGGCCCTGGATATTATGGATGGGACCGGCGTCAGACCTGTCCCCGTAAAGACTGTGGTTGAGGATTTCCAGCCGGGTACTAAGTACCCGGCTGGCATCCTCGTAGGGCTTTATCAGTTCATAATACTGCTCATTTGTCATCACACGGACCCCCGCATTCTGTCTCAGTCAGACTGCCGCTTTGGGCAGCTTCCACTTCTATCCAGCATACAGATAAATTGTGAGCATTCTGTGATGGTTTTCTATAGAAATTATAAACTCCCTGCTTTTCTCTCCAAGGCCCTGCCGCACAGATCCGAAAACAGATGATTCATGGCCGGGGCTGACTCCAGAAGACTTTCGGGATGCCACTGTACGCCTACAATCAGCCCCTCCTGGTCCTCGATGGCCTCAATGATCCCGTCATTTGCATATGCCGAGGCCCTGAGCCCCTTTCCCAGCTCCTTCACTGACTGGTGGTGCATGGAATTGGTCATGCAGACGCCGCTGCCTAAAAGTTTTGACAGCCTGGTTCCCTCCTCCACCCGTATCTGGTGGGTAAGGTAATCCCGCCTTCCAAGCTGCAGATGCCTGATGCAGTCAGGCCCCTTAAGGGAAAGGTCCTGATACAGGGAGCCCCCCATGAGCACGTTGAGCAGCTGGTTTCCTTTGCAGATGCCCAGCATGGGCTTTTTGTGCTCCAGGGCATAACGGCCCGCCCTCATCAGGGCTTCGTCAATTTCAGGCTTGTATACCTGGATAGCGGGATGCGGATCCTCCCCATAGTAGGAAGGAGTCATATCCTCCCCGCCGGGGAACAGGATTCCGTCGCAGATTCCCATGATTTCCTCTGTCTGCTCCATAACGGCAGATGCCGGTAAAATAACAGGGACACCCCCGTTTTTCATGACCGCATCCACATAATAGCTGTTCTGATATGCCCTTTCCATGCTGTCAAACATGCCTGGCTGGGTCATATATGTATTTCCCATAATGCCGATAACCGGACGTTCCATTTTCTCCACCTCCCTACAGTATATCCTGGCGCAGGATATGGCGGATGCGTTCTCCATCCAGCCCCTTGATTACCTGGGCTGCCAGCTCTGTAGCCGCCTCCAGGTCATCCTTTGCACAGAAATTATAATGGGAATGCACGTACCTGGAAGGCACGCCCAGCACAAGGACCGGAACCGCCTTTCCGATAAGGCTGATTCTGCCCGCATTGGTGCTGCCTCCCCGCCTTACCGCCTCCTGGTAGCGGATACCGAATTTGCCGGCCAGCTCCATGGCGTATTCCATGAACACCGGATTGGATATATAGCTCTTGTCCATGCGGCGGATCTGAACGCCGTTTTTCATTCTTCCCTGGGCCTGGGTGGCGGAAAAGAAAAAGTCATCCGAAGGGGAACCCTCAAACAGGATAGCCAGGTCCGGCTTCACCACCTGGGTGGTTACGGTGGCCCCTCTCATTCCCACTTCCTCCTGGGCCGCAAAAGCGCCCACCACATCCACGGCCAGCTCATTCCTGCTGTCATATACCTTATCCATGGTATCCACGATGCAGGCGCAGCCGGCCCGGTTGTCAAATGCCTTGCCGAAGCAGAGCCCGTGTTCCTCATCATAGGAAAAGGACACCTCCGGGACCATGGGATCTCCGATGGATACGCCAAAGTCCTCCTCCACTTCCCTGCGGCTTGTGGCGCCGATGTCCACATACAGGTTTTCAATGCACAGATCCAGGGAAGCCCTCTCCTTATCATTCATGAAATGCACGGGCTTTGACATGATGATGCCCCTGATTTTCCTGCCGGCCCTTGTTTTTATGATGACCGTGTGGGCGGGAAGGTTGGTCAGGTGAAAGCCCCCCAGCATGAGGATTCCCAGACAGCCGTTGTCATGGATGCACTGCACCATAAAACCGCACTCGTCCAGATGGGCGTCCAGCTGCACCACCGGTTTATCCCCGGCCCTGCCCGGCATGCGCACATACAGGTTGTTCATGGCGTCATTTTCCACCTGGTACTTACCGCAGTAACCGGCCACGGTGCGCACCACCTCTTCCTCAAACCCGCTGGGGCCAAATGCATCTGATATCTTTCCAAACATCTCTATATCCATTGCTGTTATCTCCTTATTCAAACGCGCTCTAATACACCACAAAGCAATGGGCCGTCACCACATCCATCCATCTGGCTGTCTCCAGCCTGTTGGTGAATGTGTCCACTGCCCTCATTCCCGGGTAAAAGGACATCTGGTATGCCTTCTTCCAGTCTTTATAGGTCACTTCATATGTAAATGTTTCCGGAAGCTCCACTCTGCACCGGGAGAGGTTCCCGGCCAGCGCCTTCTTCACTCCCCGGCGGATGGTTTCCTCCACCTGCCCCGGCGCCTTGCAGTAAGTGGATGCCCCCAGACCGGTCTTTGTCACGGCCGTGGTAATATCCGGCACCATTTCCCTGGCCAGGCCGCAGATGGTGCTGTCCCCGGACAGGAACAGCACCGGAACCTTGTGTGAAGCAGCTGTGTAGCTGTTCAGCATGAATTCGCTCATACAGCTGCCGTTTAAACGGATGTACAGGCTGTTGCCCGTGGAGGTGTGGCTGATGGCAAATCCGGGATTTCCTGCCGGGGCATGGTATCCTATGTACATGACCCCGTCAAAGGAGCCGTCCAGGCCGGACATCATGTTATAGGGGTGACCGCTCTTGCCACGAATCAGGGTCACGTAGTCCGGCATGCAGAGAGGGTCAATGTTCGTTGCGTCCCCGTGGCCGTCCTTTACCACTATCTCGTCGGCCCCCGCCTCATGGGCAGCCTCACAGGCAGCCACCACTTCCTTTGTCATCTGCTTTGCAAATTCACCGTATGCAGCTTCATTCTTATGGGTCTCATACGCCAGGGCCACCCCTGCGCACCCTTCTATATCTGCACTGATAAAGAGTTTCATCCCTTGTTCTCCTTGATTTTGTCATCATAGAGATGGCAGTATACATAATGGTCGTCGGATACCTGGTAGCGCTCCGGCGCCTTTTGCTTGCAAATGTCCATGCACCTGGGGCATCTGGTATGGAATTTACAGCCGCTCGGCGGATTTAATGCCGACGGGATGCTTCCCTCCAGTATGATGCGGTCCTTCTTTGCCGTTGGATCCGGTACCGGTACGGCTGACAGAAGGGCCTGGGTGTAAGGATGAAGGGGATTGCTGTACAGCTTGCGCTTGTCCCCCACCTCCACAAAGTTACCCAGATACATGACACCCACCCGGTCGCTGATGTGCTCCACCACGCTCAGGTCATGGGCCACGAATATATAGGTCAGGTTAAACTCCTTCTGAAGCTGGTGCAGCAGGTTTAACACCTGGGCCTGGATGGACACGTCCAGGGCCGACACGGGCTCGTCCGCTATGATCAGCTCCGGCTCAACTGCCAGGGCCCTGGCGATTCCGATACGCTGGCGCTGGCCGCCGGAAAATTCGTGGGGATAACGGTTGGCATGGTAGTCATCCAGTCCAACCTTTCTCAGAAGCTCCATGACGCGGTCTTCCAGTTCCTTCTTGCTCTTTGTCAGGCCGTGTATGATTAACGGCTCCGCGATGATGTCAAATATTGACATCCTGGGATTCAGGGACGCATATGGGTCCTGGAACACCATCTGCACCTTTTTGCGCACGGAGCGCATCTGCTTTCTGCCATAGGAGGAGATATCTTCCCCGGACAGGACGATCTTACCTGCCGTGGGAGTCTCCAGCTTGCAGATTCCTCTTCCCAGAGTGGACTTGCCGCAGCCGGACTCGCCTACGATGCCGAACACCTCGCCCTTTCGCACCTCAAAGGAAACGCCGTCCACCGCCTTGACGAATTCACGCCCTTTGCCCAAATCCCCCTTCACAGGATAATACACTTTCATACCTTCAACATTCAGCAGGATATCTGCCATCACGCGTCACCGCCTTTCTTTTCACAGAGCCAGCAGCGGCTCATATGGCCTTCTCCCACGTCGTAGAAGCCGGGTTCTTCCTCCCTGCACTTATCAAAGGCGCAGGAACATCTGGGAGCGAATTTACATCCCTGGGGCATGTACTTTGGATTGGGGACATTGCCCGGAATGGATTCCAGCTCCTCGGCGCACTCTCCCAGCTTGGGAATAGATGCCAGAAGGCCCCTGGTATACGGATGGGACGGACTGGCAAAAATGGACCTTACGTCGCCCTTCTCCACCACACGGCCGCTGTACATAACCACCACATCGTCGCAAACCTCTGCCACCACTCCAAGGTCATGGGTGATAAACAGGATGGAGGTTCCTGTTTTCTGCTTCAGATTCTCCATCAAGTCCAGAATCTGGGCCTGGATGGTAACGTCCAGCGCCGTGGTAGGCTCATCCGCTATGAGGATTTTCGGCTTGCACACCAGCGCCATGGCTATCATAACTCTCTGGCGCTGGCCGCCGGAGAGCTGGAAGGGGTATTCCTTCATCATGCGCTCCACCCGGGGAACGCCTGTCAGCTTCAGCATCTCCACTGCCTTGTCCCAGGCTTCCTGCTTGCTTATGTTATTGTGCATCAGGATACATTCCGTTATCTGGTCCCCAATCTTCATGACAGGGTTCAGGCTGGTCATTGGTTCCTGGAAAATCATGGAAATCTTTTCCCCGCGCATCTTCCTGCGCTCCTCATCATCCAGCTTTGTCAAATCGCGGCCTTCAAACAGGATTTCTCCTTCCGCCACCTTTCCCGTGGTTCCCATCAGAAGTCCCATGACGGACAGGGCGGTCACGCTCTTGCCGCTGCCTGATTCTCCCACGATTCCAAGGGTTGTGCCCTCTCTCAGTTCAATATCCACGCCATCTACTGATTTAATCACACCGCTGTCCGTGTAGAAGTAGGTGTGCAGATTCTTAATCTCTAAAATATTATTATTCGTATTCTCCATAAGTCCCACTCCTAATCAGTCAGTTTTGGATCCAGCGCGTCTCTCAGGCCGTCGCCCAGCAGATTGAAGCAGAGCACGGTAAAGAAGATTGCAAGACCCGGAAACAGGGTGATATGCCAGCTTGTCAGCATGTAGTTACGTCCATTGCTCAGAAGCAGTCCCCACTCAGGTGTGGGAGGCTGGGCGCCCATGCCTAAGAAGCTAAGGCTGGAAGCAGTGATGATGGAGGTTCCGATGGACATGGTGTACTGTACGATGATATTGGGAATGGCGCTGGGCAGGATATGCTTGAACAGGATGCGCATGTCGCCGGCTCCGATGTTGCGGGCGGCCTGTACAAACACGCTGTTCTTTGTCTCCAGTGTATTGCCTCTCACCAGACGGGCAAACTTGGGGATATTGAATACCGCAACCGCGATTACCACGTTATACAGTCCGCTTCCCAGGATGGCCACAATGGCAATTGCCAGGATAAGTCCCGGGAAGGCCAGCAGCACGTCGCAGATACGCATGATGATGGAATCAACGATGCCGCCGTAGTATCCGGCTAAAAGTCCCATAATGGTTCCCACAAGCATTCCCACGGTCACTGCAAACAGACCCACGCTGAGGGAAATCCTGGTTCCGCAGATTACCCTGGAAAACAAATCCCTTCCGAACTCATCGGTGCCGAAAAGATGGGCGGCCGTAGGCGGCTGCATAATGGCAGAGTAATCATATTCATTGATGCCGTAAGGGGCAATCTTATAGCTGATAAATGCCAGCACCACAAGAAACACCAGAAATACCATGGCAACCATGGCTGTTTTCTGTTTTTTAAACTTTCTTACAAACTCTGAAAACGGGGTATTGATGTCCGTCTTTTCAGTTAACACTTTATTCTTAGCCATCTTTTGTCGCCCCCTTTTAGCTCAATTGGATTTCCGGATTCAGCACTGCGTACAGTACGTCCACAACCAGGTTAATCAGTACGAAATGCAGGGAAAATATAAGAATCAGCGACTGGATTGCGGGATAATCCCTGTAGTTCACGGATTCAATCAGAAGGGAACCAAGTCCCGGAAACGCGAATACAGTTTCCGTCACAACGGAACCGCCCAGAAGAAAACCGAACTGAAGTCCCACAACCGTCACAACGGATATCATACAGTTACGGAACACATGCTTCCAGATAACCGTCTTTTCCCGCAGGCCTTTGGCCCTGGCCGTACGCACGTAATCCTCCTTCAGCACCTCGATGACAGAGGAACGGGTAAAACGGGCAATAATGGCCGCAATGCTGACTCCCAGCGTGATGGACGGCAGAATCAGGTTCTTGAAGGAGCCGGCCCCGGTGGTGGGCAGCAGCCTGTACTTGACCGCAAAAACCATGATAAGCATGAACCCAATCCAGAAGGAGGGCATGGATATACCTGAGACAGCCACGGTCATTCCTGTATAGTCCTGCCACTTGCTTCTGTTCCTTCCTGACCATACGCCGATAAGGACGCCTGCAATCACGCTCCAGGTCAGGCTTAAAAGGGTGAGCTGCACCGTATTCATGTAGCGCCCCTGGACCTCAGTCAGCACCGGGCGCTTGGTTCTCAGCGATGTGCCCAAATCCCCCTTCACAAGTCCTGTCACGTAGCTGATATACTGCTGGGGAAGGGGCTTGTTAAGGCCCAGCTGCTCCCTTACCAGTTCTACGTCCTCTTTGGTTGCCTGCGGTCCTGCCACCTGCCTGGCCGGATCTCCGGGAATCAGGCGCACAAAGAAGAATACAAACGTAACTACGATAATCAGGGTTGGTATAACTCCAACAACTCTTTTACATATGTATCTCAGCATATAAACTCTCACCTCTCATATCATTATTGGGTATACACCCTGTATTTTATCTTAAAAAGGTCTGGCAGAGAATCCCCCTCCGCCAGACCCTTAAGCCTTTTATTTCGTCATCTTACCATTTCTGATATTAAGGCAGTTATCTGGGAACATCTTTACATTTACCATCTTATTGGAAGTTGCCCAGGAGTTGAAGTCAGTTGCCAGACATACCAGAGGACTCTCTTCCCAAATCAGGTCCTGAGCCTTGGCATATGCTTCTGCTCTCTTATCACGGTCAGCTGTGTTCAGGCCGTCCTTCAGATATCCGTCTAATTCCTCGTTCTCGAAATAGCAGATATTGTAGCTCATAGGAGGCTCAGACTCTTTTGCCAGCAGAGGACGGATTCCCCAGTCCGCGTCGCCGGTAGAGGATGACCAGCCGATGATGTACATATCAACTTCTGCCTCTGCGCCGGGAGCGTCCGTATCCTGGACCTTCTCGTTTACAATTGCGCTCTCCAGGCTGATAAGCTCAACATCAATACCCACCTCGGCAAGCTGCTGCTTTAAGAACTCGCCCTGCTTCATGTTTGCAGAAGTGTTGGCAAATATCAGGGTTGTCTTAAAGCCGTCCGGATAGCCTGCCTCTGCAAGCAGTGATTTTGCCTTCTCGATGTCGTATGGATAAGGATCATTTCCCTTGTAGTACTGAAGCTTGGGAGCAATGACAGAGGTTCCCGGCTCAGAGTTGCCATTCTTGACAACTGCCACATATGCCTCTTTATTGATAGCATAGTTGATGGCCTGACGGACTTTCTTGTCATTGAACGGTTTCTTCTGGTTGTTCATCATCAGGTAACGGACTACCAGACCCTGGTCCTGTCCCACGATTACGTTGGGATCGGATTTAAGTCCTGCCAGGTTTTCATCCGGTACAGGCCAGATAAGCTGGGCATCGCCGGACTGAATCATGGCAACCCTGGTGGCGGACTCAGGTACAGGCTTTAAGGTGATGCTCTTGAAGCCGGCGTCCTTGTCAGCCAGTGGCGTGCCGCCGCAGATATCCGCGTCATATCCCCACCATTCCTTGTTCAGTTCAACCGTAAGGTGGTCGCCCTGAATCCACTCTTTAAATGTATACTGTCCTGTTCCGATTGGGGCCTCTGCGCATGCCGTGGAGCCCTGCTCGATTACCTTGGGGCTCATGACCACGCAGGCCGGGTGGGCCAGTGTCTCGATGAACGCACCAAAGGGTGAGGACAGCTTTACTACGATTGTATAATCATCCTGAACCGTAGTGGTATCCAGTATATTACATAACAATGTGGTTCTCTTAAGTCCTAAGGACTTGTCCGCCCAGCGGTCAAAGTTGGCTTTGGCAGCCTCTGCGTTCCATGGGGTTCCGTCAGAGAATGTAATTCCCTCTCTCAGCTTGATGGTGAACTCCGTGGCGCTGTCATTGGCCGTATACTCCGTTGCCAGCATGGGAATGATTTTCATTTCGTCGTCAAAGCCAAACAATCCGTCCATGATAAGACGCTGAACGCCTCCTGAGAGGGTGTCGCTGGTATCTAACGGATCCAGTGTGGTAAAGTCCACATTGACTGCTCCTATAATATCCGTATCCTGGGAAACGGACTCTCCCTCCGCAACAGCTGCCGCTGCTGTCGTTTCTTCTGTAGCTGCCGCCCCGCCTGCAGCTGCCGTGGTCGTATCAGTGGTGCCTGATGATGAACCGCATGCCGTCAATCCCAGCATGGCAGCAGCCAGTGCCAGGGCGCACAGCTTCTTTCCGCTTTTCTTCATAGAATATCCTCCTTTTTATGATGATACAAAAAAAGCCTGGAAACCTACAGCTCTCACGCTCATTTCGTAAGCATCCTTGCTTACAATAATTTTACACGTTTCTGTGCTGCCTTGTCAAATAAATCATTCTTTTTTCCGTAAAGCATTCGTTACAATTTAAAATTTAAAGTCATTAGGTTGTTATATCCCAAACTTTTTGTTATAATTAACCTAATATAGTACAGGAGGAGAAACCATGGACAGAAGCCAGCCAAAATACCATGTGCTCATCGTCAGCATCAATTCCAGCATACGCCTTGAATTCCAGAGCTATCTCCACAAGATATTGGGAGCCCATATTGCCTTTGATACAATTGGGCTGGACCAGGTCCAGCGGCCGGAGCAAATCAAGGGATACCAGTGCATCCTGTTTTCCAGCCCCCTGGTCCAGTCAGAATTTCCCATATCCATCCCAAAGGAGGTCATGCAGATTATCTGTACCAGGACCTTCAACCATGCCTGTCTGGACCAAATCATCCGCATACCGCCCGGTGAGCGTGTCTACATAGTAAATGATACCTATGACTCCATTGTCACCATCATGGACCAGCTCAAGGAGGCGGGGGTGGTGCAGTACCGGTTTGAGCCCTTTTATCCCGGATGCATCCAGGCCGACGAGTCCATCCACTATGCCATCACCGTGGGCGAGCCCCAGCTGGTTCCCAGCCATATCACCAATGTCATTGATATCGGCAACCGCATCATCGACATCTCCACCGTCAATGAGCTGTGCGAGTACTTTCATCTTCCCGCCAGCCTGTCCAACCAGATTACCAAATCCTATGTGAACAGCATCATGCAGATTGCCAAGCTGACCAGCGCCTATTACCAGGACTACATCTATTCCCGGCAGCTTCTCCAGACCGTTATCAGCAATCTTCCCATAGGCCTGTGCCTTCTGTCGGTCCGCGGGGAAATCAATATGGTCAACCGCAGATTCTCCATGGACCTGGAGCTGCCGGAGACAGGCACCACGGGCCGGAATCTGTCACAGTTTCTGCCCCAGCCCTGCAAAGGCATGGATTTCTGTCACAGTGCGGATTATAAGGTGATGAACCGCAGCGGAAAGCATCTCCTGCTCAGCTCCCTTGAACTGCTGCTGCCCAACCATGAACCCCTTTACCTGCTCAACAGCACGCCGTGTCCTGTGCTGGCCGACGGGACCGGGGATTACCCGCCTCCCCCTGACCCTGTATTCTTCGACTCCAGATATGCGGACAGCATGTTCACCAGCTTTACCACTGCCTCGGAGCCTATGAAGAGTATCCTGGAATATGCCAGAAGGCTCTCTCTCTATGACTTCCCCGTGCTGATTCAGGGCGAGAGCGGAACCCAGAAAAAACTCCTGGCCAGAGCCATACACAAGACATCCTCCAGGAGGCAGCATCCCTTTGTCTGTCTGAATATGCCTATGGGGCTTAATGCGGCCGCAAGGATAAACGGGGCCTTCGGCCCAAATGGAGTCACCGGCCCGGACAGCGCTCCCGGCCCAGGCGTATTATCCGATCCGGACAGCACCTCCTGCCTGTCAGGAGCAGCCCTGGCTGTCTCCGATCCCCTCTCCCAGATGTTAGGACTGTTCAAAGAGGCCAACCACGGAACCCTGCTCATTGACAGCGCCGAGTACCTGTCTCCTGAGATTCAGGGACTCCTGATTCACATTCTTCAGGACAACCGGACCGGAAATGTCTTCGGAACCCGCTTCTCCCCCTTTGATGTGCGCATCATCGCCACGTCCGGACAGGACCTGTACGGGATGGTAAAGCAGGGCACCTTCCGGGAAGAGCTGTTTTTCCTTCTGAATGCGGCCTCCATCGACACCCTGCCCCTCAGGAAACGCAGGGAGGACATCCCTCTGCTCATGGACCAGTTCTTCCGGGAGCTGTTCCACAACAAAAGCCTTATGGCCAGGGATATCCTGTCCTCCAGTCTCTTTGACTTCATGATGGACTACGATTACCCCGGCAACGTCCAGGAGCTTTACAACCTGACCCGCTATTTCTTCTCCCACTATGCTGCCCATCCCCTGATACTGGCACAGCTTCCCTCCTATATCAGGAACCAGATGCGAAAGTCCGACCAGGACCACAGCCCGGTCCGCCTCAGGGTGCTGGCTGCCATAGCTGCCTCCCCCCGCATCGGCCGGGGATCCATAAAAAATGCCCTGGCAGAGGCCGGCGTGGAATTAAGCGACGGCCGCCTGCGGGGGCTGCTGAAAGAATTATCCGAAGAAGGACTTATCCGCATCAACCGCACCAGGGGAGGCTGCGAGATAACGGAGCAGGGGCTTATGTCCCTTCGCCATTAATGTTTAAGAATCTGCGGAAGGAACTCCGACAGGCTGTAATACACCTCCCCTGCCAGTCCCCCGGTACGTCCGGCTGCTGTCATGGAATTCAGTATGGCTTCATTGACAGCTTCCGCGGCTGCCTTGAAGGCCACGTTAATCAGATCCTCCCTGATACAGGTGCTTGTCATGATTTCCGGGCTGTCCTTTCCCTGCAGGCGTCCTGCGGTGGTGAACCCAATCATAACCTCACCGCTGCCGTGTCCGGTGTAGGCGCCTGTCCTGGCAATGCCCACACCGGCCCGGCGGATGATGCGCTTTAGCTGACGGTCACTGACCGGCAGGTCCGTGGCGATAATGGTCATGATGGACCCCTGGTCCTGTTCTGCTGTGGCCATCTTCCTGCGCCTTTCCTTTTCCTCCAGAATCCGTTGGCCGGCCCGGATGCCGTCTATGACCAGGTCCTCTGTCGCCCCGAAATTGGACTGCACCAGAACCCCCAGCGTGTAATTTACCCCGCCGATTCTCATAACTCTGGAAGCGGATCCGATTCCCCCCTTCAGGCCGTAGCACACAGTTCCCGTGCCTGCGCCCACATCACCCTCCTCAAAATCCTCACCAGCACCGGAAAATGCCTCCATCACATCCTCCATGGACACAGCCCTGTGCTGGATACGGTTAATTCTGCAGTCATTGCACTCACCCACAACCGGGCTTACGGATGTGACCTCCACCTGGTCCTTTTCGCACTGCCTGATGGTATACTCCACCAGGGCGTCGGCTGCCAGCCCCACGTTCAGGGTATTGGTCAGGGCAATGGGCGTCTCCAGGGTTCCCAGTTCCTCCACCTGGACCAGGCCGCAGGTCTTGCCGAATCCATTGTGCACATATCCCGCAGCGATGAACTTGCGTTCAAATACATTTCCCGGTCCCGGCACAATGACCGTGACGCCGGTTTTGTTGTCCCCATTTCTCACTGTCTTATGGCCTACCAGCACGCCCGGCACGTCTGTAATCTTATTTTTAGGTCCGGTTTTCATGACGCCCGGCACAATGCCAAAATCCCTGATTCTTTTTCTCTCCATCTTCTTTCCTCCTCCCACAGCCTCCGGCCTCCATGTGGATTATAGTATTGGATTATAGTATTATGTGCAATACATTATTTATAGAAGAAAAGCCCGCAGAAACGCCTTGTAACTTGCGTCTCTGCGGACTTTCCCATGTACTGGGCCGGCGGGATTCGAACCCTCGAGTGCAGGAGTCAAAGTCCTGTGCCTTACCGCTTGGCGACGGCCCAACAAGCCATATAGTAATCCGGCATGCCAAATTATAATACCATAGAATTTACCGGTTTGCAAGTTTTTGAAACCCACTTTTACAGAATTCCTGTGTTCCGGACCCTTACACCTGCCCCGCCATCTGCCTGCGGATATGTTTCCACCATACCCATGCCAGCAATGCCGCCATTGTCTCCGAAATCGGAAAGGACCACCACAGCGCATCCAGCCCAAACATTGCTGCCAGTATGCAGGCAGCCGGCAGCAGTACAATCAGCTGCCGGAAAAAGGAGATAACCAGGCTTTCCATCCCTCTTCCCAGCGCCTGGAATACGGCGCTGTAAATAACGGAAACAGAGGCGGACAGATAGCCGAAGCTAATCACCCTCAGCGCCGTCACCCCAATGGACATCATGTGCTCAGAGGCATTAAACATTGCCATTATCTCCACCGCAAAAACCTGGGACAGTACAAAGCCTGCCGCCATGATGGCTGTGGCATATCCCAGGCTGTAATGGATGGCCTTTCGTATGCGCTCAGGTCTTCCCGCCCCCAGATTGTATCCGATAATAGGTATCATGCCGTTATTGAGGCCGAATACGGGCATGAAGATAAAACTCTGGATTTTAAAGTAGACTCCCATCACTGCCGCGGCTGTGGCCGTGTAGCAAATCAGTATCTGGTTCAGTCCAAAGGTCATGACAGACGCGATGGACTGCATTACAATGGCCGGGATTCCCACCCTGTATATCTGCTTTATGATTCCCATATCCGGCCTGAACCCCCGGAAAACAAACTGCACCTCATGGTTGACCCGCTTGTTAAAATAGACGTTCATCCCCATGCCAGCCAGCTGCCCTGTCACAGTGGCTATGGCTGCCCCGCTGATACCCATTCTGGGAAATCCCAATAATCCGAAAATCAGAATAGGGTCGAGAATTATATTAATAACAGCTCCCGCCCCCTGTGTAATCATGGTATAAATTGTTTTTCCGGTTCCCTGCAATATCCGTTCCAGCACAACCTGCTCCAGCACGCCCACTGAAAAAATCAGGCAAATGGACAGGTACTGCACGCCCAGCCCTATGATTTCTTCTGAATCTGTCTGCAATTTGAAAAACGTCCTGGTGAAAAACAACCCAAACACCAGGAAGAACAGATAGGTAACCAGCATAATGAAAATCCCGTTTACAGCTGTCTTGTTGACGCCTTCCCGGTTTTGTTCCCCCAGATACCGGGACAGCAGGGAATTCACACCCACACCTGTCCCCACTGCCACTCCAATCAGCAGATTCTGCACCGAATATGCCAGCGAAACCGCGGTCAGCGCCTGTTCGCTGATTCTGGCAACGAACAGGCTGTCCACTATATTGTACATGGCCTGGATAATCATGGATATCATAATCGGCAGCGCCATGGTCACCAGCAGACGGTTGACCGGCATGACCCCCATCTTATTCTCCCCGTTTGTCCGGGTCTGTTTTTCTATTTGCCTCATGTTCTCCTCGTTTAAGCGATTGATGAATCCGCCAAATCAGAATCTGTCAAACCGGAATCCGCCAATCCATTTCCCCTCAGTTTTACTATGGTTCCATAGACCGTGCCCGACATGGCCACCGCGTTTGCCTCATCCGTGTCAATATGGGCAGCCGTGGAATAGTGTTCGCTGACCCGAACCACCATGTCCTTAAAAATCAACGACCGGTCATTGATATTTACCTCAAAAGCAACTGTTTCACGGTCAGTCACCCCCAGCCTTTTGGCATCCTCCGGCGTGGTGTGTATGTGGCGTTTTGCCGCAATAACCCCTTCCTTCAGAATAACCGTTCCCCTGGGGCCTTCCAGTACACAGCTGCCGCTTCCCTCCACATCGCCGGATTCCCGTATGGGCGCGCTGACCCCTATGGTCCTGGCATCTGTCAGTGAAATTTCCACCTGGGTGCGCTCTCTCACAGGTCCCAGCACAGACATGGAGAACTTACCCTTAGGTCCAATGACGCTCACCCGTTCCTCGCATGCAAATTGTCCTGGCTGGCTTAACATTTTCTTCACCGTCAGTTCATAGCCTTCCCCAAAAAGTATCTCTAAATGCTCTTTTGATAAATGAATGTGTCTTGCTGATATTTCAATCAATATATTCTGCCCCACAATTATATCCTCCTGACATACTAAATGCTCACTTTTTGAAGCGGATCCGTAAGCGCCTTCATGGGTGGCAGTATTGTTTCATATTGTCTCATGTCTTCTGACATCATATTCCGGAAATGAATCTGGTCATCCTCCGCAAACGGAAGGTGACAAAAAATAATCTCTTTTGTCCGTATGGACTGTGTAAACACCCTGCGTCCCCTGGGAAGATGCAGAAAAAGCGGATTGGCAATCACAGCGTCAAATTCCATTGCTCCTGCCATTTGTTTAAAAAACACGCTGTCATAATCCGAGTCTCCCAGGATCAATACCTTTTTTCCGTCAGCCTCCAGCACATAGCAAAGGTGGCTGACCTTCTCATACTCCCTGCCCGCATGCCTTGAGGGAAAGGCTGTCAGGCTTCCCGTCTCCCACAGACGTATGCTCCGGCACTGGCCCATCGGCAGCTCAATGGCCTCTGTGCTGCATACGCCTGCCTTAAGCTTTGAGGATACGCCATACAGTGTATCCTTCGGCATCACCAGCATTTCAGGTGCTGCCTCCTGCAAATACCGGTTTACCAGGTCCAAATCAAAATGGTCCTCATGAAAATGGGTAAATGCCACCCATCTGATTCCGTCAAAGGGAGGAATCTTTTTCATGATCTGCTCCCGTATACAGGGAGGCACAGGACTGAACATCCCGTTCTCCTGGCTGTGCAGACCGTCCAGCAGCAGCTTCCGCCCCCCGGACTCCAATAACAAGCCCGCATTGGCCACCAGGGTAATATGGATCGTTCCCATCAAGCCAGACTGCGCATCTGGTACCTTTGGTCTGTTTCATGACCCGCCCTCACAAACGTCATGTTTTCAGCCCCAAACGCCCTGGTTATCTCATCCTTTTTCCCGGAAAGCCATTCCTGGTCAAGATTCCGGTAGGATGCATGGTCCTTCCAGAAATAAAGAGACGTCACACGGCCGGGATTGGTTTCGCTCACCCAAATCTGCCACCCGCAAAAGCCATCCAGCCCAGCCAGCTCTTTTGCCATGATTTCATATTCTAATTCCACATAACGTTTTACCAGTTCCGGCCTGATTTGGAATACCAGTTCCTCGATAAAAAGGCCAGGTTCGTTTACTCTCAGTTCCATGTGCGCGCCTCCTTTTCCTGATTACCTGTTTTTTACCGGCGGCATGTGAATGGCTTTTCCCAGGAGATTGGATACCGCCTCGTCAAAGGCCTCTGAGAGCGTGGGGTGCCCGTGCATGACACCGGCTGCCTCCTCCACCGTAAACATTCCGTTCATTGCAATAGCTGCCTCCGCAATCAAATCGCTTGCATTGGGGCCGATGATATGTACCCCTAACAGCCTGGATTTGTCTTTTGCGGCAATCACCTTCACCATACCCTCGGCGTCCCCCATGGTGAGGGCCTTTCCGTTGCCGGAGAACTGGTATTTGCTGGTAATATATTCGATTCCCTGCTCCTTTGCCTGTTCTTCCGATAACCCGATGCTGGACACATCCGGAAAGGTAAAAATGGAATTGGGAATCAGGCTGTAATCCACCTCGGTCTTCTCTCCTGCCATGCGCTCAACAGCTGTCTTGCCCTCCTCCGATGCCACATGGGCCAGCATGACGCGTCCTGTCACGTCTCCGATTGCATAGATTCCCGGCACATTGGTCTCATAATTTTCGTCTACCTTTATTCCTTTGCGGTCATACCGCACTCCCGCGCCATCCAGGTTCAGGCCATCCGCGTCCATTTCACGTCCGGTTGACACAAGAACCTGCCCGCAGGAAAGAACCTGCTTTTTGCCGCCTGCATCCACCTGCACAGACAGATTGTTTCCTTTTTTCTCAATCTTCTCAACCTTAGATCCTGTCATGATTGAAATACCGCGCTTTTCCAGCAGACTCTTTAATCTGGATGTGATTTCCACGTCCACATTCGGAATGATGTGGGGCATAAACTCCACCACGGTTACCTTTGCGCCAAAGGACTGGTAAATGCCGGCAAATTCAATGCCAATCACTCCTCCGCCGATGATCACGATTTCCTCCGGCACCGTCTTCATATCCAGAGCCTCTTTGCTGGTAATAACGCCCTCCAGGTCCATCCCCTCAATGGGAAGCCTGGATGATTTGGAACCGGATGCAATGAGAATCCGCTTTGTCTCCAGCCGCTTTACAGTGCCGTCCTTGCCGGTCACTTCCACCAGACCGGCTTTAATGATTTTAGCGCAGCCCTTCTCAATGGCCACCTTATTGGACTTCAGCAGATATTCCACTCCGCCGGTCAGCGTCTTTACAATCTTGTTCTTGCGGGCCTGTACCTGCTCCATATCCAACCTGTATCCGTCAATCTCAATTCCAAATTCCCTGCTGTGGTCCATATAGCCCATTACCTGGGCATTTTTATAAAGCGCCTTTGTGGGAATGCATCCATAATTCAGACAGGTCCCGCCGCATGCGTCCTTTTCTGCAATCACTACCTTCATTCCCAGCTGCGCAGCCCTGATTGCGGCCACATATCCGCCCGGTCCTGCGCCGATTACCACCAAATCCGTACCTGCCATAGTTCCTCCCATCTGACACTCACACCGTATCAGTACTTATATCCCGACAAATCCGTCTCATTTGTAACACCGTAACGAATTTTCTGACGGGTAAATATGAAATTGCTTTCATGGATTCCCAGTGTCAGAAAATCTGCGTGGGGATGATCCATGTGCCCGAATTCCGATGCATAGCCCGGCGATTTTTGGCCGCCTGCAAATACCATGGAATAATTGATAAAGTATTCATCCAGCATTCCCTGCTGCAGCAAATGGGTGCAGTAGGACGGCGCCTCGATACAGAGCTTTTCCAGCCCCCATTTCTTAAGGGCATACATGAGCACCTTTGTATTGGGATTCTCTCCCTGGCCCGTCACTATAACCGGGAACGCGTTAAAATCTGTGTAAAGCTCACCCAAATCCGCATGATCCACATCCTCAATTGTCTTAAAGGGCCCAATTACAGGATGCTTCAGCGGGGAATTGGCCATTATGTATTCGGCGCCCCCAGGGGACGTGGCTATCACCAGCTTATACTCTTCCTTTGGGTCTACATCGAAAATATAATGGTCAAAAGGAATATCCGTACCGTCTAACGATACAATCACGCCGCAGGGCTGGTACTTTTTCCCAAGCACTTCCCTGCGCTGCCTGGTCAGACGCTCCTCATATACATGGCAGGTGATGCCCGGTTCACTGAGCAGGGTGCGGGCGCCTATGATGATTCCGTCCGCATAGGCCCGCAGCACATTCAGCACCCAGAAATCCCCCAGGGAGCCGTCCGGGTCCAGAAAGTTATTTTTTGCTATGAGCGGTCCGGAGGGATTATCTCCATAGGCCATTTTGCCGTCCGAAGAAAGCACGATGGAGGAAAATGTATAGGGCCTGTCTGAAGGTGCTTTTGGAAAATAAATATCCGTGTAGTACTGAGCCACATCCGGCATCACCGCTGTCTCGGCAGATTCTTTCCTTATCTGTTCCAAAATCTCATCACTTTTTTTGACAATTTGAATCTTTAAATTCTGTTTTGGTATTTCAAAGAACACTAATTCGTTCATTCATTTCCTCCTATAGCCCCAGGTTTCCAATCTTCCTGCCCCACTGCGTGTTGCCCAGCCCCACTTCGTTTATCAGCTTTTCAGCCGCCTTCTGGGTGGCATATAATACTTTTTCTTCATCAATCATGGTCATGCGCTTGTGCTCCATTACAAACACGCCGTCCACCATGACAGACTCAATATTTGCGTGACTGGAGGAATATACAATTGCGCTGACCGGGTCATGTACCGGTATGGAACGGCCGTGGAAGGGGTCGTAGATTACCAGGTCCGCCTTCATTCCCGCCGCGATTGCCCCCAGATCCCCTTCCCGCATAACTGCCTTTGCGCCTCCCAGGGTTGCCAGTTCCAGAACCCTGGAGGCCGGCATGGCGGCCGCGTCTCTCAAATGTACCTTTTGGAGCAGGGCGGTTGTCTTTAACACCTCCATCATATCCTGGGTATCGTTGCTGGCTGAGCCGTCGCAGGCAAGGCTGACCGTCAGCCCTTCCTTTACCATCCTCTCAACCGGAGCCACGCCGGAGGCAAGAATCATGTTGGACACCGGATTGTGGCTGACCTTCACATCATACTGTTTGAAGATGTCAAAGTCCTCCTCTTCCATGCAGACACAGTGCACCGCGATAAAATCAGGTCCGATAAATCCCAGGCGTTCCAGATGGGGTATGGTCCTTCCTCCCCTTACTTCCCTGCAGTACTTATCGTCATCCTCTGATTCCAGCACATGCATGGTAAGGGGAATATGCATCTCATCGGCCATTTTGCGCATCTCCCGGTAGCCGTCGTCCGTGTTGTCCCAGATAATGCCCGGCGCCAGGGCAACGCTCATTCTGCTGTGCCCTTCATACTTTTTGTACAGACGCCTCACATCGTCAAACATATCCTGTTCCGTATCGTGATGGGCCACCTTAAATTCCGGCGGGAAATTTGCGGTATTGGTGAAGCCCCGGCCGTATATGCCGCGTATTCCGATATCCTCCATGGCCTGGGTCACATAATCGCTGAGACCCGGACTGGTATGGCAGTACATATAGTCCAATAGGGTGGTGGTGCCTGACTGAATGGCTTCCATACACCCGGTCAGGGCAGCGTAGTAACACATTTCCCCGTCAAACCGGTGCAGGGCCGTACGCACGGAGCTGTCCAGCCAGTCAAACAAAAGTTTATCCCTGCCCAGGCCCTTTAACATGGTCTGGAACAAATGGGAGTGGGTGCTTATCATGCCCGGAAATACGAACTTTCCCTTTGCGTCAACCACCCTGGAGGCTTCGTAACAGGATGCCAGTTCCCCGCCTCCAACTGCTGTAATCTTGTCTTTATCAATCACAATGCATCCATTGCTGATTATGTTTCTGTCATGATCCATTGTTATGATATATGCATTTTTAATTAAAACGTCTGCTTTTTTCATATGGCTTTCCTCCTGTTGGCGCGCAGATAGCGGGAATGAATATCTAAGGACTTTTTAAACCCATTTAAAATCCTGCAGGCTGGCAGTCACTTCTTTCAGGAATCTTGCCGCCGGCGCTCCGTTGACAATGCGGTGGTCATGGGTAAGGCTGAAGTTCATGACGGATGCGGGATAGAAGCCTCCGTCCTTTACCATCAGCTTCTCGATAATGGCTCCAACACCTAAAATTGCTGATTCCGGAACATTTAATACAGGGGTAAAATAGGTGATTCCAAACATGCCCAGGTTGGTGATGGTAATGGTCGCGCCGCCCAGCTGGTCGGATGTAAGCTTATTGTCCTTAGCCCGCTGGGTAAGGTCTGACAATTCCAGGCAGATTGTGCGCAGATCCTTCATATTTGCATCGCGGATCACAGGCACAATCAGACCGCCCGGGACATCCACCGCAACGCCGATGTGAATACGGCTGCTGATTTTAATATGGTTCTCGTCTGCCATGGTGCTTCTCAGAGCCTTGTGGTTCTCCAATGCCATGGCCACTGCTTTTATCAGCATGGCGGTATAGCTCAGCTTCACTCCTGCATTGGTATATTTTCCCTTTAACTGTTTGTATACCCTGACCAGTTCCGTTATTTCCGCCTCTGTGGCTATGGTGGCCTGGGCGGTTGTCTGCAGACTGTTCTGCATGGCTTTTGCGATAGCGGTCTCCATGGTGCTCATCTTGACAATGACATCCTCGCCTTCACAGGGCCGTGTGTCAAAGACTGCCTTAGGCGCTGCGGCCGGAGCGGATGCGGTTGACGGACCGGATGCCGGGGCGGATGCGGATGCCGTGACGGATGCAGATGCCGGGGCGGATGCAGATGCCGGGACGGACGCAGATGCCGGAGCAGCGGATACAGAGGCGGCGCCTGCCGGGTCCTTCCTGGGAATTCCATGTTTTTTCAAATCTGAAATTGTGATTGCGCCTAACAGGCCGGTTCCCTGGATGTGGGAATATTCAAGCCCCTGCTCCTCTGCTACCTTTTTGGCCCGCGGCGTGATTTTAATATCGGCCGGGGCGGCCTTTTCCGGGACAGGGGATGCTGCTGCCGCCTGCTCCCCGCTGTCCGCAAAAGCGCCCTCTTCACTCTGGCTTCCCCCGCACTCCGCCGATATATCCTCGTCCGCCGTGTCCGCCAGAACCGCTATGGCCTCCCCGCAGGCAGCCTCCTCCCCTTCGGGAAGCAGGATTTTGCGGAGAATCCCGTCTTTGGGTGCTTCGCACGTATTGGTGATTTTATCTGTTGTTATTTCTGCCAGGGCGCTGCCTTTTGTGACAGAAGCCCCTTCTTCCACCAGCCAGGAGCCCAGGACTCCTGTCTCCATTGACAATCCGAATTTGGGCATAATTACTTTTGTAACCATATGTATTTCCTCTCAATCTCCACTTGTGGCTATATTTAATATTCCATCAATTCCCGGCAGGTTTTTACCAGATCATCCAGCTGCGGCAGTACGTAATCCTCCAGCACCGGCGCGTACGGTACCGGGGAATCCAGGGAGGTAACCCGTTTAATGGGCGCGCATAAATACTCAAACACATCCTCGCTTATCATGGCGGAAAGTTCGGCTCCCCAGCCCCCGCATTTGGGACCTTCCTGCGCCAGAATGATGCGGCCTGTTTTTGCCACGGATTTCTGGATCGTGTCCTTGTCATAAGGATAAATGGTTCTCGGGTCAATGATTTCCACGCTGACCCCTTCCTTTGCCATGATGTCCGCCGCCTTATGGGCTTTGTCAAGCATGATTTGGGTTGCTACGATTGTGATGTCGCTTCCCTCTCTCTCCACCTCAGCCTCGTACAGAGGAATCTCATACATCTCTTGGGGCACCTCTCCCTTTACATTATAAAGGGTCTTATGCTCTAAAAAGAGAACCGGGTTATCACTTTTAATTGCGGAGATCAGCATTCCCTTTGCCTCATAAGGGGTGGTGGGGCATACGACCACAAGTCCGGGAGTGTTCATGAACCAGGATTCCACACATGCGGAGTGATGGTAAGCACACCGGATTCCTCCGCCCTGTACGGCGCGCACCGTTATACCGCAGTGTGCCTTTCCCTGATACATGAAGTTTAACTTTGCGGCGTTGTTTGTCAGCTGGTCAAAGCAAACCCCTAAAAAGTCCGCAAACATGATTTCCGGTACTGGCTTTAACCCGCACACAGCGGCCCCGCAGGATAAACCCAGAATTGCGGACTCGGATAATGCCGTATCCTTGATGCGGTTCGGCCATTTCTCCCAGATTCCCTTTGTGATTCCGAAATCTCCGCCCATCTTTGCCACATCTTCGCCTAATATGAATACTCTTTCATCTGCTCCCATCATCTGATGCAGCGCTTCATTGATTGCCATTCCATAAGAAAGTTTTCTGCCCATTATCTTAATTCCACCTCTCTATCAGCATATGTATATGTTGTTGCAGTCTCAATTCCCGGATACTCACTCTCCAGAGAGAATTTAAGCATCTCCTGCACATGTTTTTCTTCTTCCTCTTCAACCGCCTGGAGCACAGCCGGCTCAACCTGCTCCCTCTCAAGGAGGATTGCCTTGGTAAGCTTCAGGGGATCCCTGTCATTAACCCAGTAAGATACCTCGTCCTCCGGGCGGTAAGCGGCGGGATCGCCTGCGAAATGTCCCTGCCAGCGGTATGTCATAAATTCCAGCACAGTGGGGCCCTCGCCCTTTCTGGCGCGGTCCGCGGCCTTTTCCACTGCCTCGATGACTGCCTCGATGTCATTTCCGTCCAGGCGGAAGCTGGGTACTTCGTATCCCTCGCCCCATGTTTTTAACTCCTTCTGGGGATGGGCTTCCTCGTAGCGCGTGGATATGGCGTATCCGTTGTTTACCAGACAGTAGATAATGGGAAGCTTCCAGGTGGCCGCCATATTCATGCTCTCATGGCAGGTTCCCTCTCCCAGTGTTCCGTCTCCGAGGAATACTGCCGTCACGTCATCCGTCCCATTGTACACAGAGGCAAATGCGGTTCCCAGACAGGTCACCATGGTGGAGCCCTGGATTCCGTTGAATCCCATGTTCCTGCACTCCAGGTCATTGACATGCATGGAGCCGCCCCGCCCGTGGTTGATTCCTGTCTCCTTTGCAAATATCTCAGCCATCACTAATTTGGGGTCTGTTCCGCACAGAGCAATGGCTCCGTGTCCCCTGTGATCCGGGAACTTATAATCTGTTTTTTTCAGGGCGTCCACCACACCTGCCTGACACGCTTCCTGGCCAATGGACAAATGTACGAATCCGGGAATCGTTCCGTTTGCAGCATACTCCTCAATTACCTCCTCAAATCTGCGGATCATTACCATGTCCCGGTATACCTTCAGAAGCCGTTCTTTACTTAGTGCCATTTTATTTCCTCCTAATCCTCTTCTTCGCCATTGCGTATTTAAATTAATATAAAAATGACTTTTCCAATACCTTGTAATTTATTTCTCCCCCGCAGAATGCCTTTCCCGTATTAATATTGTGAATCTGCACCCTTCCCAGGGAATGTACATCGTGATCAACATAGAAGAAGTCTCTTCCCGCTTTCTCAAACACATCCTCAAATAATTGTCCGTAGCAGGGAGACGAAGTCTTGCCTACCAGCCCCGGAATCACCTTTTCAATGGCCTCGTCTGATGCATCCACCCAGATTTCCACGCTGCTGCCGTAGATAAGAGCGTCATTGATACGGCCCATTGACTTCATTTCATCCTTAACAATGGGGGCTATGGGGGCGGTTCCCCGGATCATCACAATCTGTCCCGCGTCAAATCCCTTCTCAAACATCTTGTGGCAGGTCTGTTCCAGCATCCTGCCCGATACCTGGATGGAGGCAACCACGCAGGTACTGTCGGAAATAAGGATATACGTATCCTCCGGCTTAACCTTACAAGCCTTTGCCACCTCCATGGCCATCTGGTCCGTTGGATACTTCACATCCTGCAGGCACAGCACTGCCTCGTTATTTTCTTCCCTGTAATCCGTCATCTCAAAGTACCAGTCTGAGTCCACATGGGCGATGGACCTGGCAGGGCCGGAACCAATGGTTGCGAATTCCCCATCACCCAGTTTCCATCCTGCTATCTGGGATGCCATGCAGGCAATGAGAGGCTTGTTGACCAGCACTTCCACCGAAGCAAAGGTATAATCCTCGTTAAGCCTGAATTCCCCAAGGGTAACCGTGCTCATATCTCCCATGGAGGCCCTTGTGAACAGAACCCCTGCCTTCCAGCTTCCCTCACAGTTAATTCCCATGTCAATGAGGGTTGCCCCGCAGTCCATTTTGATCACCTTACACCCAAGGGCGTCCGCGTCCTCTATGATCTCCCGTACTACTTTCATTGCTTTTGCGTTAATATTCAGCATGTATGATCCTCCGTGTTTTATTTCATCCTGCTTATAGTTCAACCTGCTTATAACTCAACCTGCTTATGATTTCTTTCCAAACACATCAATGGCCGCTCCCATAACCGGGGCCGCTGCATCCGATGCCAGGAATGTCACCACTTCCGCCACATCCTCCACCTGGAGCATGGAATCCAAATCAATGGTCACTGCCTGATCGCTGTCCATCCGTTCCCTTGTATGCTCCGTATTGGTCATTCCCAGGTATATGGCATTCACATTGATTCCGTATTGCTTGACTTCCTCGGACAGCGTATGGGTGAAGCTTACGATTCCGCCTTTTGACGCTGCGTACGCGCCAAATCCGGGAAAGAAGTGTTTGGCGGCCGAGGAACTGATGTTGATGATTTTTCCGTACCGGTTCCGTATCATGGCCGGCAGGACTGCCTTTGTGCAGAAAAAGGTTCCGTTGAGATTAATGGAAATCTGGCTCAGCCATTCCTCGTTTGATGTCTCAACCACGGGAACCGACTTGTGATAGGCCGCATTATTGACAAGCACATCCACATTTCCCGCTTCCTGTTCAATTTCCCTGAAGCACTGCTCCACCTGTTCGGGCACCGCGATGTCGCAGACTTTCACAAGGGCCCGGCCGCCCTCTTTCCTGATTTCCTCTGCAACCGCCTGCAGCTTGCCTCCGGTCCTTCCTATCAGGACTGCAACAGCGCCCTCTTTGGCAAATGCCTTTGCAAAACCCGCGCCCAGCCCCTGGCCCGCGCCTGTGATTGCCGCTACTTTATCTTCAAATCTCATAAGGTGATTCCATCCCTTCTTTCAACTGTCTCATTTTCCCGGGCCAGGAGTTCAAGCACTGTATCCGGTTTTAACGGCAGACGGTGCACCTCACATCCGATTGCATTGGCCACAGCATTTGCAATTGCCCCGGCTGAGGGTACCACCGAACACTCCCCGATGCTCTTTGCCCCATATGGCCCGGTGGGTTCTGTCTCCTCCACCAGTCCCACCTTGATAGGCGGCATCTCACCGGCATTCATAATATGGTACTGCTTAAAGGTAGTGTTTTTTACCTTTCCCCCGCTGTCAATTATGATTCCCTCTGAGAGTGCGTATCCAAGTCCCATCTGCACCGCGCCTTCGATCTGGCCTTCCACAGACATGGGATTGAGCGCCTTCCCCACATCGTGCACCGCCGTATATTCCAGGACCTTTACCCCGCCGGTCCGGGTATCCACCGATACCTTTACAAAATGTGCGCCGTAAGACATGGCCAGGGCATAGGAGGCAAATGTGTCCGCACAGCATATATCCCTCTGGTTCACTTTCCTTGCGTGCGTGATGACTTCCTCCAGGGAGGCCTTCTTTTCAGGATTGTTCCTCACACAAACCCCGTTGTCCTTCAGTTCCAGGTTCTGCTGTTCCTCTTCCAGCAGCTGGGCCGCCTCTTTCAGCAATTCCTGCCTGATTTTCCCTGCCGCCTTCACAGCGGCATTGCAGCTCACATACGTACCTCTGCTGGAATAATTTCCCAAATCATACATGGTGGCATCTGTATCCGCCTGTATACACTCTATCCGGTCCATGCTGATTCCCAGCTCCTGGGCCACTGCCTGGGCCTGGGTTGTCACGGAGCCGTTGCCCATGTCGCTGACCCCGGTAAACATGACAACCGAACCATCTTCATTCATTTTAAGTATCACGCCGGTTGTGTCCGGACACACGCCGTACACTCCGTTTCCGTGGGTGGCCGCTGCCATTCCCACTCCAATCCGGTACCTGCCCCTTGCCGCCCCGGATTCTTCCTGCTCCTTCACCGCCTCCTCCCAGCCGAACAGCTCCATCCCCTTTTTCACACAGTCAATGGGTCTTGCATTTCCATGCCTCTGCCCGTTCCTCTGGTCAAACCCATCCGGTTCAACCAGGTTTTTCAACTGCATGTCAATGATGCTTATATGTAAGTCTCTGGCAATCTTATTCATCTGGCACTGCTGGGCAAAGAACTCCTGGGGGGATCCAAAGCCCCTCATGGCGCCTGCAATGGGAGTGTTGGTATAAACCGGAGTGGCCCTGAACCGGATATTGGGCGTCTTGTGGTTTTTAAAAAACTTACCGCTCATGGCCCACACAATGCTCATGGTCCCGCCCGCATATGCCCCGGCATTGATTATGACCTGCATATCCTGGGATATAATGGTCCCGTCCTTTTTAACACCGGTCTTAATCTTTATTTCCATTCCGTGTCGGGTCCTGGACGACACGATATCCTCCCGCCTGTTGTAAACCAGCTTTACCGGCCGCCCTGTTTTCATGGCCAGCAGGGCTGTCACAGGCTCTGTTATTGTATCTATTTTTCCTCCGAACCCGCCGCCCATGCCGGGATTCACCACGCGCACCCTGCTCATGGGAAGTCCGAAAATCCTGCTGAGGTTCTTTCTGTATCCGAACACATCCTGGCTGGGCGTATAGACCGTCAGCTTGCCGCTGCTGTCATAAACCGCAATGGACGCATGTGTCTCAATGGCGCTGTGGTGGATGGCAGGTGTGGAATAGGTATCTTCATATATATAATCCGCTGCCTTAAAGCCCGCTTCCACATCGCCGGCCCCCATATCCACCGGAAAAATAATATTGCTTTCACCGTGAATGGGATACGCGCCTTCCTTCAGGGCCTCTCCGGGGTCAGTATAAAAGGGAAGTTCCTCATATTCCACCTGGATTAGCTTCACTGCCTGCTCGGCAATCTTTACCGTATCCGCTGCCACGGCCGCCACCTTATCTCCCACATACCGAACCGTATCATCAAATACCCGTTCCGTTTTGTGACCGTCAATCTCTTCCCCGCAGCTGTTATACTTTGTGTCCGGGGCGTTTAAATAGCACACCACTCCGCGGACGCCCTCCAGTGCCTCTGCCCTGCTTGTATCAATCTTCTTTATCCTGGCATGGGGCACAGGGCTGAACAATATTTTAGCGTGGAGCATTCCGGGGAACTCCAGGTCAGCCGTATATTTAAACTGCCCGGTTACCTTCATGGCCGCGTCGCGGACCGGTATGCTCTGTCCTATGATTCCCATTCAGCTCTCCTCCTTCTTTCCCCCGGCCTTTGCCTCCATCATCCGCCTTGCGGCCAGTCTGATTGCCTCCACAATCTTAACGTATCCCGTGCATCTGCACAGGTTATTGGAGATGCCGTTGCTCCTGATTTCCTCCTCTGTCGGATTCTCAATCCGGTCCAGAAGCGCTTTGGCTGACATCACCATTCCCGGCGTACAGTATCCGCATTGTACTGCCCCGGCGTCAATAAACGCCTGCTGAATGGGGTGCAGCTCCGTGCCGTTTGAAAGGCCTTCTATGGTCTCAATCTTCTTTCCTTCCAGGTTCCGTGCAAGCACCAGACAGGAATTCACCGCTTCTCCGTCAATGATGACTTTGCAGGCCCCGCAGTCTCCGGTGCTGCATCCGCACTTTGCACCTGTCAATCCCAAAACCTCCCGCAGCACGAATAGCAGGGTCCAGTTTTTTTCTATGCTGACTTGTGTTTTCTTTCCGTTTATATCCAGACTTACCTGTTCCATTGTCTCACTCCCATGTGTTTATATTCTGTCATCTCCCATAATGCAGCCGACCACTTCTTCCTTTGTTATGGTTCCGAAATATGGTCTTATATCTAATTCTTCAAAAACGCGGCTGACGGCGTCCCTCTCATAAACCACCCCGTTCAGCAGCTGTTCTATATCTTTCATCTCCATACATCCCAGAAAGTCACCCTCAAACCGGATTTGTTCAATCCGCGAATTCTTTAAAGATGCCTTAACCGTTATGCTGCCTCCCCTAAACCGTTTTCCGTGTGTCAGGTCTGCCGGCGGGTTCTTTCCATACGTCCAGAGGAAGGATTCATATTTGTCACGGGCCAGGCACATAATCTCCCTGCGCTCGTTCCGGGATATTTCATATTCCTTTCCCCCTGATTCCCCAAAAAGGGCCTGCAGCAGTCTTTCCCTGAATTCCAGAACATCCATGTCATAGGAAAGATGTTCCGCTATGGTGGTTACCCTTGAACGCACCGACTTAATTCCCTTTGATACCAGCTTATCCTGCTTTACCCGCAATGCCCTGCTCAATATTTCTAAATCCGAACTGAATAACAGTGTTCCGTGAAACAATACCCGGTTCTTATAGATTCTTACCGCGCTTCCTGATATCTTGGCGTCTCCCAGAACCAGGTCATTGCGCCCGTTAATCCCGGCCTGGATTCCCATTCCCCGAAGCGCTTCCACAACCGGTTTTAAAAAAGCAGAGTAGTCTGTGTTTGTAAAATCCCCATGCTCCATGATAAAGCTGAAACACAAGTTCCCCAAGTCATGGTAGACAGCGCCGCCCCCGCTGGTTCTTCTCACCACATCAATTTTGTTGGCTTTGACGAACTCCTCACATATCTCTTCATGGGTATTCTGAAAAGCGCCTACCACAATGGTGGGACGGTTCCTCCACAGCATGAGTACGGGCTCTCTGATGTCCCCTTTCTTTAAAAAATATTCCTCAAAAGCCAGATTTTCCGAACCCATAATACTGTTCGTCTCCACGTATATCATAGAAAGGCCCTCTCATTTCCCGCTGTTTTCCTAAAAAATATCCACATGGTGCAAGGCGCTCCATGTGGATATCCTCTTAAAATAATAAGTATGCTCTTTTTACTGCACGGCCGGTATTTCCCCTTCAATCTTTACGTCGGTCACTTCATCCTCTGCTGCCTTTGGAAGAATCATGTTTAATACAAGGGCAACCAGGGCCGTACCGGGAATGCCGGTAAAAATGGTTGTAACGGTTGACGGCAGAAATGCCAGGTTAGCCACTCCGAAATTGCCGCCGATGCCAATAGCCAGCGCAATGGCCAGGATGGTTGTGTTTCTCTCTGTAAAATCGCCCATGCTGATAACCCGGAGCCCGGACGCCGATATCTGACCGCACATTACAAGGACAGCTCCTGCCATAACACAGTTGGGAATCAGCGCAAGCAGCTGGGCCAGCTTTGGAAATACCGCAAAAGCAAGGAAAATAATTCCTCCCAAACCGGTGACAAAGCGGCTTCCAACGCCGGTCATTGCAACAATGCCCACATTCGCGCTTCCCGTAATAACCGGAGCACCGTTAAAGGCAGATGCAAACATTCCCGTGATACCGCCTCCGCGGATGGTCCTGGATAATTCCTCCGAAGTGGGAAGCCGGTTGGATACCGCCGTCACAAGCCCCGTGGTGTCCCCCACCATTTCCATCAGGGTGCCGATGTGAACCGCACAGATTGTCAGGATTGCTCCCACATTGAAGTTCACTCCCCATGCAAAGGGTTTAACCATGGAAAACCAGGAAGCCTCTCCGATACTTGAAAAATCCACCATGCCAAGGGCCGCGGCAACAACGTATCCTATTACCATGCCGATTAATATACAACATTGTTTGATAAGGCCTTTTCCGAAAAAGTTCAGAAGAACAATCACCACAACAACCATTACAGCAACCGCCAATTCAGTCATCGCGGTTTCGCTTTCCACATTAAAGTTTCCGAATGCCGTTGCGCCGATACAGATACCCACGGTCAGCACCACTGCCCCTGTGACGGTAGGGCTGAAATACTTATGTAAGTACCTGATTGCAATGGGACCCAGAATAAACAATACACCGCTTCCAACCAGGGCCGCCCCAAAGGCTCCGCCGATTCCGATATTGGGGTTATTGGCCGCCACCACCATTGGTGTAATCAGCGTAAAGCTGCCTCCTGATACAATGGGGAGTCTGGCTCCAATATGCTTTCCGATTCCAAAGGACTGGATAATGGTAGCTATACCGGTGATAAATAACGCACACTGAATTAATAAAGCAGTTTCTTTGACACTGAGCCCAAATCCCATCGCAAGCAGCATACCTACCGCAATCTGTCCTGTAAATGCCGATAGTACATGCTGGAATGCCAATGGAAACGCTACTGCCAATCGGGGTTTGTCTTCGATACCATAACTCATCATTCTCATAACTAACTCCTGTTTCTGATACTCCCGCCATTTCTGCCTAATGTATGAAGTTCTCCTTTTATTTTTTATATTCAAAACTTTTACCTGACGAATCGGCGCCATGTTTTGTCAGGAATTGGCAGGGCTTCCACAAAATACCTGTCTGTTTATTTGAAAAAGACAAACACAAGGGCAAATAAACATTATGCGGTATCCTTATGGAAACCGGTAGTTTGAATCCGTTCCGGCTTAGTTATCCAAATTGAGTCGTTTTGTCAAATCAGCCATCTTTGCACCCAGTGCCCTGGCTCTCTTTAATCCTTCCGGGTCGTCCATTTCCCCTGACCCGTCCCCCGGATTCCAGAGACTGGCACCTGCGTAAGTTCCCGCTCCCCCGTTGCAGACAACCATACCCTGTGTATGGTAAAATCCAAGGATTGCGTTCAGTGCCCCTTCCTGTCCTCCGTTTCTTGTTCCTCCTACTGCAATCGCAGCGCCCACCTTCCGGTTAAAAAATGTGGGATCCTTTTTTATAATATTCCAGGTAGGGCGGAACCGGTTGAAAAAGGCCGCCAGCTGTGCCGTAATATTCATCTCATAGACCGGTGATGCTATTATCATCCCGTCAGCCTGATATACCTTTTCATAGAGAGGGGTCATATCGTCCTCATATACTGTACAACGGACCGCGTCCTCTCTCAGACACTTATTGCAGTGAATGCAGAAGTTCAGCTTCCTTGCACGCAGTTCAATGAGCTCCACTTCCACGTCCCCTGTTTCCAGTGCGCCGTCCAGCGCTTCCCGCAATGCGGCATAGGATGATTTCCTTCTTGGGCTTCCACATATTCCGATAATTTTTACCATGCCGTGTACTCCTTCCGGGGCAGAACATCATTTTATTTTATACTCTATTTTTACATGTATCTTTTTTAACGCGCAGAATTCTCTTGTGCAATATACACAATTTTATTATGCGTTTTTGTTTATTATTATGCGTTTTTCTTAATTATATCAAAAAAAAACGGATTGTCAACGAATCCAAACCAGTTTCCGGATGAAACTGGTTACATCAGACTTTCTATGCCGTGGGCGGAATCTACAGCTTGTCTCTATACTCTTTTACATTATTTCTGGTGGTTTCCCTCAGCTTTAATTCCACCGGAAACAACACGCTTTTACTCTCTGTATTGCCCCTCAGTTTTTCCAGCAGCAGCCTGGCTGCACTTTCCCCAAGCTGGTAATTGGGTGCAACCACGGTTGACAGCGAGGGCAGCACAAAGCTGGCCACCGGATTGTCGTCGAATCCCATTATCTCCATATCCTCCGGCACACGTATGCCGTGAAGCACCAGATATCTCATTGCCGCAATTGCCATCATATCGTTAAAGGCAAAAATAGCGGTGGGCCTCTCCTCCAGCCGCATCAAATGCCCGCACGCGTCATATGCATCCTGCAAATCTGCATAATGGGCTTTCACCATGCACAGACGGCAGTCCTTTTTTTCCATGAAAAAGTCATATACTGCCTTGCGGCGCCTCTCCGTCACCAAATAAGTGTCAGAAGTGCTGATTACCCCGAATACGCGGTTGCCTTCCCGGTACAGATATTCTAACGCCATCTGGACCCCTTTGTAATCATCACTGTAAACGTATGTCACATCCTTGGGGGATTCCGACTGCTCCATATTTTCAATCAATACATAGGGCACCTGAATCTTGGCCATGCGCAGCTCCTCGCTGTTAATAAAACCGGAGCCGGATATAATCATTCCGTCAACACTTCTCTGGTCCACCCTGCGCCAGAAATCCTCTATGCTGTCTGTTGAAAATACAAGGACCTTATAATCCGCCTCCCTCAATACAGCCTGGCTTCCTTCCACCAGCTGGTTGAAAAATTCATTGCAAAGGGTCGGGATTACACATAGGATGGTCTTTGTATAACCGGTTGAAAGGCTTTTGGCGGAGGGGTTGGGTATGTAGTCCACCCGCTTCATGACCTCTATGATATGATTGCGTGTTTCCTCCGACACCTTCTCCGGCTGATTAATGCATCTGGAAACCGTTGCAACTGAAACCCCCGCCAGGTACGCAATTTGTCTGATATTCAAAATATAACCTCCTTTTTATGCATTATCTATACAGTATTATACTATATAAAGGAATAAAACAGATAAAAAAACGGAGAAACCTGTTTTACAGGATTCCCCGTTTTTTTATCTGTGAAAGTATGCGATATATCATCCCAGCCGTTCAAATCCCGGAACCTTAAGTACATCCGCCATTGTCTTTCCCGGCTTCAACTGTTCCTCTACCCTGAGTCCGGTATTGGTGAATATAGTGCGTTCCCCGCTTCTTGGCGCCCCTGTCTTCATGATTGGCAGGCCTAATGCAATTGCCAATTCAGCGTTTGGGTCGTCAATGACTCCTCCCGCCCTTCCGGACGCCACAACCAGCAAATCATGTTGTTTCATGAAACGGACCGTTTCAATTGCCTCTGTCAGTGTACCAATCTGGTTGGGCTTTAATATCATTCCCTGTATCGCGTCCATGTCGATTGCTTTCTTGGCCCTGTCAATGCTGGAGCATATAAAATCATCTCCGATCAATACAGCCGGTATCTCTTTCCTGGCTTTTTTGAATCCCTCAAAGTCCTCTTCCTGCAGAGCATCCTCAATAAACCCGATTGGATATTTATGCGCGATCCTGGAAAGCAGTGAGATCATTTCGTCCCTGTCTATATACGTTCCCTTATACAGATATGCGTCCCTTGCCTCGTCATAGATTTCACTGGCAGCGCAATCCATGGAGAATATAATTTTATCTTCATACCCCAATGATGAAGCTGCTTCCATAAGCATATCAAACAATACAAACGGGTCATCCGACGGGGCGCCATATCCGCTGTAATTGCCCATCACGGGCGGTTTTCCATTGTTGTATTTCTTAATGATATCTCCCATCTTCTGGAATATCTCCACCCCAATTCTGGATCCCTCATAGAATGTACTTACATTTTTAGGAATCACAATAAACTCCTGAAATGCAAGGGTATAATTCCCATATGTACCGCCGTTAATCATATTATATGCCGGCGCAAATACCCTCTCCGGCTCTTCCTCTGCCAGGTACCTCCATAATGGCTTTCCCACGCTGGCCGCCGCTGCTCTGGCGGCCGCACAGGAAACAGAATAGATTGCATTTCCTCCCAGGTTCGTCTTATATCTGGTCCCGTCCAGCTCTATCATCCTATGGTCAACTGCCTGCTGGTCTGTCACATCCATACCAACCAAAGCCGGACCAATGATTTCCTCAATATTTTTTACTGCTTTAAAAACGCTGAGGCCGCCAAATAACTCTTTATCGTTATCCCTTAATACATACGATTCATTCTTCCCAACAGATGTGCCAGTGGATGCTCCCGCCCTTCCCATCTTACCATTTTCCGTATATATTTCAGTCTCTACCACAGGCCTTCCCTTAGAGTCCAGTACCTGTCTTGCCTTTACTTCCTTTATTCTGTTTCCATTCATCCTATTTTCCTCCCTTATTCCGCTTCCGGTACATACATCACGTTAAAATCGCACAGATTGGTCCCTGTATTTCCTGTAAGTATGGAATCCTGGGTACACTCCAGCGCCCCGCCGCAATCGTGGGTTCTGAATACGTCAAAAATATTAATACCCTTTTCAGAAAGCATCCGCAATGTCTGTGAATCCGTCAGTGCTCCCGCATACCTGGTTGTCCCATCTGTGCCCTCTGTATCCACCGATGCAAGGGCTGCGCCCGCAGTGTATCTGGCACCATGGGCAAATCCCAATGCAAGCTCATGGGAAGGACCTCCCGTTCCCCTGCATCCGTCCTCCACTTTCGTCGTGGTCTCCCCTGAACAGAATACAAAGCAGGGCGCCTTAATCGGTCTGTGATTAGCCTGTATCTCCCTTGCCATGGAGGCAAAGAAGTATCCTGCCTCCCGGCTTTCACCTTCGATAAAGGTGGAAAATACCATGGAGCTGATTCCCATTTCCCCGGCAGCTTCCACTGCAGCTTCACATGAATCCGGTACATTGTTAAGGCAGAAGTGCGTCACACCCTCTCCAAATGCTTTTGGGGTCTCATGCTCCGGATTATCTTCATACAGATATTTTAAAATAGACTCTGGCAGCTTGTCCTCCAGCTGATAATTCCTGATGCAGTCCCGCGCATCCTGTATCGTAGTCTTATCCGGAGCCACCGGTGTGCCGAAAAACTGGAACGGTGCCTTGAAATCTACAGTAGGCTTTACCCCCACACCGTCTCCCACAATTATATTTACAATCTCAGCGCCATTTTTAAGTACCTGCTCCGCAAGACGCCCGCCGTTGGTTCTGGAAATATGGCGTCTGACCGCATTGATTTCCTCAATCTTCGCGCCGGAGCGCAGCAGCATATCCTGGGCCTGTATCTCCTCCTGCAATGTGATGCCCTCTTTGGGGCATGTCAGTAAAGCGGAACTGCCTCCGCTGATGACAGAGATGAACAGGTCACCCGGCTTTCCCTTATCAATCATTTGTATTATATCTTCAGCGGCCCGGTACCCCTCTTCATTTGGAAGGGGGTGTCCTCCCACATAGACCCTGGTATTGATATAGGTATCGTTATCCTCTGCTAACTTCACGGATATAACACCTTCTGTCAGCTTCTCCTTCAATACATCACATACGGCCATGGCCATGGCATTACACGCTTTTCCCGCGCCAAAAAGATAGATATTGCCCAGTTTATCCATATCCCAGCGCTTTGTACCAATGGTCAGACGATTACCGTCCACAGACATAAGTTCCTTAATCAGATGGTATGCGTCCACCTTTGCCCACATGCGCTCCAGCAGTTCTGTAATCTTTTTCCTGGATTCCCTGTCTCCATGATTTAAGAGACTCTCTGTATTCTTAATTTTCCCCATTTTGCTGTCCTCCCCTTTTATTAAATAACAGATAATTGACGATTAACAGAACCGGCATGACATATGCCTGGAAACAGTAGGGCGCATATTGGAAACAGGATACCCCCAAAAGATCCAAAGCAATGACAGCGTTCATGTTCCATGGAATCAACGGCCCTAAAGGGGTAACAGAGCAGGCCAGATTTCTGGTTAAATCTAAATCGCTTACATTCATTTTCTTGTAGAGCGGTTTCATGAGGTTTCCCGCAAAAAGATAGGCAAAAGAACCGGAACACCCCACTGCATCTCCTAAGAAACCTGTAATAATGGTTGTTATGAGAAGCTGGAAACCTGTCTTTACTTTATTAACAATCGGAGCTACCACAGCATCCAGAATACCGGCCTGGGTCAATATACCGATAAGGCCGAATGTGATGAGATACAGGGAAGCACTGGAAAACAGGCTGGTTACTCCGCCTCTTGACAGCAATGTATCCACAAGTTCCATCCCGGTATCGCTCTTTACACCTGACCAGAAGCATGTCAGCACATAAGCCAATGATTTTCCCTGGTAAATGACAGCTACGCCAATACCGGTGGCAGCACTTATCAGGATTGAGATGATCGCCGACTTCTTAAGCAGGAGCAGTATGATTACGATAAGCGCCGGCAGGAAGGCAATCAATCCCACATTATAGTTATCACCTAATGTTTTGATTATCATTAGCGTGGTCTCATTTTGGACCTCTCCGCCTGCATATACAAATCCTAAAATGGTATATAATACAGCGCTTATGATGAAGGCCGGAAACTGTATTTTTGCCAGATGCCTGACATGGTCCATCAATTTAACCCCTGTGACCGCGGATGCCAAATTAGGGCTGTCCGACATCGGAGAAAAGCCGTCCCCCAGGAACGCGGCACTGACCACTGCTCCGGCTGTCATGGCCGGGGGAACTCCTAACCCCAGTCCCACGGCAGACATCGCAATACCAATGGTACCTAATGTCCCCCAAGAAGTACCGCACGCCATTGCGTACAACGCTCCGACAATAAACGTAACCAGAAGAAAAATTTTGGGTGTTATCATCCGAAGTCCCACATCTACAATCGCAGACACTGTTCCTGCGGCAATCCATGCGCCAATCATGCCTCCCACAGACAACAGGATAAATACAGATGTAATAATCTTCCCGCAGTAAGACACTGCCGCCTTTTCAAGTTCCTCGTATGTAAATCCCAGGGACATACAGGCCGGAATAACAAACAGCCACGATAAAAAGAAGGTGGCGGCCATGGATACCCCCCATTTCATATAAGGGACAATAACCACAACACAAACAGCGGCCATGATCAGTAACGCAAACAAAAAGCTTGGTTTCTTTCGTTCATTTGAACTCATAGATTATCTCCTTTCTTTTTGCTTTCAATCAACAGCGCGCTTTGTGATTAAAAGTATTAAAAGCCAATAAAATAATTTTGGCTTAATATCTCTTCAATTTTTGAAACTACCTCTATTCCCTCATCCTTATTTTTTGCAGCTATGCTTGAAATAATATAGTCAATGAGAAAATGGACTGCCACGTAGGAATCCTTAAAGGAGGGGCCTACGGCGGAACACGGAATGATAATATCTCCATATGGTTTGACAGGTCTTATATCCTTGCCTGTAATGATTATAACTTTAGCTCCCCTTCTTCTCATGAAATGGGCTATATTTACCGTTTCCTTATAAAATCTCGGAAAGGAGAATACAGTGCACACATCCCCCTCTTCCACATCTGTTATTTCCTCAGGATATGTGCTGGCAATCCCCTGAATCAGCCGGACCTTCTTCTTTATCTGAGACAGCACCACAGCCAGGTAAAAAGCAGGAGAAAAGCATGTCCTAAGTCCCAACACATAATTATGATTTGCACTGCTAATCCAGTCTACCGCCAAATCCAGCTTTTCTGTGTCCTGAAGCCTTAATGTGGCCTCGATATTATTCACGGCAATGTCCCTGCACCGAAGAAGCAAATCATTCGGAGTCCCTCCCTGTTCAGATAACTCGCCGAACCTGGAAGGAAGGCTTACCTTTACTTTTATCAAATCCTGTATGTTTTTCTTCAGATCCGTATAATCCTTATACCCCATCGTCCTGGAGAAACGGATTAAGGACGTGGTGCTGAGTCCGATTCTATGTGCTATTTCATTTAATGTTTCAAATGGTACAAGAGCATAATTCTCCAGCAGAAAATCAGCAATTATTTTCTGTGATTTAGTAAGATTTTCATATCTTTTGTTGATTTCATCAATAATATTTTTCATCTCTCATCTCCTGATTTTGAGTATATCATAGTACATTTTTTCTTCAATACCGCACATATTTTCTGGTTAGTTTATCTAATTTCCCTCATATTTTTTAACTCCAAAGCGGCTCCCCCTCGTATTTTTCAACAATTTATCAATTCATTTTAAAAACCGTACACAGCTGACAGAAAAATTTGACATAAAAATGTATATTTATATACATTTTTAAAAAATAAAATATCCCGGCATCACACCGGGATATCAGACAAAAAAAATCCCCTCTCCGTACCCGGAAAGGGGAAAAGGGTGAGTAGAGGGATTCGAACCCTCGGCCTCCAGAGCCACAATCTGGCGCGATAACCAACTTCGCCATACCCACCATATTAAGTTATGAAACATCAGAGCTTACGCTCAATGAGCCTGAAGGGATTCGAACCCCCGACCCACGGCTTAGAAGGCCGTTGCTCTATCCAACTGAGCTACAGACTCACAACTTCTGACAGCCTTGATGTGACTCTGCACTTTCATGCCGACTGCTGTCAACGAGCTATAGTTTATCATATGTCTCTGGAGATTGCAAGCACTTTTTTTAAATTTCTTGTCCTTTTTTGCACTTTTTTTGCAGCCTTTTCCAAATTCCTTATTCCGGAGCCTGAAAAAGGCTGCGCAAAGGCTGTGACAAAGTCATCGTCTGCCGCAGAATCTGCCGTTGAATGTACCGTTGAATGTACCGTTGAATGTACCGTTGAATCTGCCGTTGAATCTACCGCAGCTGCCGGTAAAACCGGAGCCGTTTATTGTCCCCGTCCATACGGCACATGGTGCCAAAGGGCAGGGTACCCATGGGCTTGTCGTGGCCAGACCTGATATGATACATCACAGGCAAATCAAAGATTCCAAAGCGGTCATGAAGGAATTCCTCTATCTGATAGGTGCCGTCATACCGGTCATTTGTACAGTCCGTAAAATCTCCCAGGAGAATTCCCGCAGCGTGTTCAAACATCCCCGCATACTCCATCTGGGTAATATACATGTCAAGGGAGGCAATGCCTTCCTCCACATCCTCCAGAAACAGAATCTTATCCCTGGTGTCCAGCTGATAGAAGGTGCCGCAGGCCCTGGCCAGCACGGATATATTTCCGCCTGCCAGAATGCCCTCTGCCTCCCCTCCCCGGATGGTCTTAAAGCCCTCCTCACCGGGCGGGTTACGAAACTCCAGCTCCTCCTCCATATTGAGGGCCGCAAACAGACCGGACCTGGTGTAGGCGTCAAAGTCCTTCAGCATGTTGGAGCACACCATGGGACCATGGAAGGTAACCAGATTCCCAAACATCTGGAATGCCGAGTGAAGGTTTGTTATGTCGCTGTATCCAACAAAAATCTTGGGATTTTGCTTCACCAGGTCAAAATCCAGGTATTTCATGATTTGGGAACTGCCATATCCTCCCCGCACGCAAAAAACCGCTTTCACCTGCGGATCCGCAAACATGCGGTTTATGTCCTCTCCCCGGGCACCGGCATCCCCCGCCAGATAATTATGAAAATTATACATATTCTCAAGACATGTACCCAGCTTTACCCGGTATCCCATGCCCTCCAGCAGCTTTACGCAGCCGTCCCTCTCCTCTTCCTTTACAGGAAACGCAGGAGACACCAGCCCCACCGTGTCCCCTTCCCTAAGTCTCTCCGGAAATACCATCTGTCTAAATCCGTCCTTTCATCCTTAATCCGGAATATACCGGAAAACAGTTTTCCGGCGCGCTCCGGCCAAAAAGCTGCCCACTCCTGATTCCCAGGCGTGGGCACCTCTTACTCTGCTTACTTACTCTGCTTACTTACCTTGCTTACTTACTTTCCTTACTCACTTTGTCCTGGCTCTCTCACCATGCCTACTGCTTATCAGCATATTTAAATATCGTATGTCCAATATAGGTCTTGATAACGCCCTCGCATCCCGGCTTCACCAGAAGCTGTGCATTGCGGTAGTACAGAGGCAGTATGGGCATCTCCTCCATCAGAAGCTTCTCGCCTGCCTCAAACAGCTCCATGCGCTTCTTGTTGTCCGTAAGGCTCCTGGCCTCTTTCATCATGCTGTCGTATTCCTTGGCCTGGTCGTTGAGCCAGCGGCACTGGGTTTCATTTCTCTGGAGAAGGAAGCAGTCCAGATTGGTGCTGGGGTCAGGATAATCGCCGGTCCAGCCGTCATAGCAGATATCGAAATTGCCGGCCGTCTGCTCATCCCAGTATACCTTTGGCTCAAAGGTAACAATCTCCACATTCACTCCCAGATTTTCCTTCCACATAGCCTGCATGGCCTGGGCCACGTCCTTTTTCTCCTGGTCGTTCTGGGTAATCAGAGTCAGAGTGGGGTATCCCTCTCCGCCCGGATATCCGGCTTCTTCCATAAGCGCCTTTGCAGCCTCCACATCCTCTGTGAACAGGTTGCCCACCGTGGTGCGGTAATCTTCGCTGGAGCCCTCATAGGGAATGCCGTGAGGCACAAAAGCATAAGATGATTCCGGCCTGGAGGCAACGATGGACTGGTTGATGACATCCCTGTTAAGAGACATTGCCAGCGCCTTCCTTACCCGCGCGTCCGACAGGTAGTCTTTCTCGCAGTTAAAGTCATAGTAGCAGGTTCCTATCAGATCATAGGACTTAAGCTCGTCGCTTCCGCCGTACTGTGACTGCGCCTGGGTCTGGATGATGGTATTGTCCACTACATCCACCTCTCCTGCATTGTAAGCGGACAGCGCTGCCTCTGCGGATTCAATAAACACAATATTCACGCCGTCCAGCTTCACGGTATCTGCGTCAATGTATTCCGGATTCTTCTCCAGCACATAGCTGGCCTGGGGATTGATTTCCTTCAGCCGGAACGCTCCGTTGCTTACATAGGTGTCCGCTGACTTGGTCCAGGCCTCCGGCCCTTCCACCGCATCCTTCTTCACCGGGAAATAAGCGGTGACAGCTGTAAGGTCGATGAAGTAGGCGGTGGGATTCTCCAAAGTAACCTTCAGTGTCTTGTCGTCCTCAGCCTTGACGCCCACATCCTCGGCAGATGCCTTTCCCTCATTATATGCCTCGCCGTTCTTCAGATAGAACAGATACCAGGCGCCGGGAGAGGCCGTATCCTGGGCCAGGGTACGCTTCCAGGCGTACTCAAAGTCACCGGCCGTCAGAGGGGAGCCGTCTGACCATTTAAGGCCGTCCCTCAGGGTAAAGGTGTATTCCAGTCCGTCCTCGCTCACCTCGTACTTTTCAGCACATCCATTGATCAGGCCGCCGTCCGGGCCAATCTGCATCAGGCCGGTAAACAGGTTCTGAAGAACAATGGATGATGTGGCATAATTGTTCATGGTGGGGTCCAGTGTCTCAGGCTCCTTCTGCATGGCGTAGGTCATAACCTTTCCGCCCTCGCTGCCGGCTCCGTCTTCCTTCCCGGCCGAAGCCTGGGTGGTCTGCCCCGAAGCACCATTCTCGGCCGGTTTCTCAGAACTCTGTCCGCCGCACCCTGCCAGCATGGCAGCAGCCATGACAAGACTCAGTAATACTTTTACATTCTTTCTCATTTCACTCCTCCTTCTTATGAGCACCCAGCAGGCATTTTCCGGCCCCTAAGCGCGATATATGCCACCGGCGCCCAGTCAAATGAATACCTGACCGCCGGAACCGTCACATGATTCTGTACCCGTGATTCTGGATCTGTGATTCTGTACCCGTGATTCTGGCCCCGTGATTCTGCTCTTGTGAATCCGGCCCCATCCGGTTAATCAAAGAGATGGCAGGCTACCTTATGCTTGTCATTGACCGCCTTTAACTCCGGCTTAACCTGGCCGCAGATATCCTTTGCGTAGCGGCACCTGCTTCGGAAGGGACAGCCGGGAGCCGGATTAATGGGCGAGGGAACATCTCCTTCCAGGATGATTCTCTGGTTTTCCTTAGCCAGCTTTGGGTCCGCCACAGGCACTGCGGAAATCAGGGACTGGGTATAGGGGTGGAGCATGTTGTCATACAGCTCATCCACCTGGGCGTACTCAATGAGATTGCCCAGGTACATGACCCCCACCTCTGACGAGATATGGCGCACCATGGACAAATCATGGGAAATGAACAGATAGGTAAAATGAAACTTATCCTGCAGCTCCTCCAGTATATTGATAACCTGGGCCTGGATGGATACATCCAGGGCCGATATGGGCTCATCGCAGACAATAAATTCCGGCTCCGCGGCCAAAGCCCTGGCTATGCCGATTCTCTGCCTCTGTCCGCCTGAAAACTCATGGGGATACCGGTTGATATGGTCCGGTTTCAGGCCGACCATCTCGATCAGCTCCCTGACACGGTCATTCTTATCCTTCCCCGTGTGCAGCTTCATGGCCCATATGGGCTCGGCTATAATGTCGCCTATGTTCTTCCTTGGGTCCAGGGAGGTATAAGGGTCCTGGAATATCATCTGCATTTTCTTCCTGTAGGGAACCATCTGGCTGTCGCTCAGTCCGGTGATGTCCGTTCCCTGATACAGAATCCGTCCCGCAGTTGCCTGGTACAGCTTAAGGATGGTGCGGCCCACCGTGGTTTTGCCGCAGCCTGATTCCCCCACCAATCCCATGGTACGGCCCTTCTCAATGGAGAAAGTTACGCCGTCCACTGCCTTTAACACCTTTGGCTTGGAAAAAAGGCCGCTTTTCAGCATAAAATGCATCTTCAAATCATTTACTTCAATACAGTTATTGGTATCAGTACATTGAGCCATCACAGCTTCACCTCCCCTATCCGGGCTTTCACCGATTCATTGTGAAGCCAGCAGGCGCTGACATGTCCGTTTCCCAGGTCGCAAAAGGGCGGCTGATGGACGGCGCAGAGCTTCATGGCCCGGGAACACCGGGCCGCAAAGGGACATCCCTTTGGAGGATTCAAAAGGTCAGGCGGCGTGCCGAAGATTGGCACCAGCTTTTCCTTTGTCCTCTTTGGTATGGAGGCCAGAAGTCCTGCCGTGTAGGGATGGCCGGTCCGGTAGAAGATATCCTCGATCTTCCCCTCCTCCATGATTAATCCCCCATACATGACAATAACCCTGGTGCACAGGCTGGATATAACCCCCAGGTCATGTGTAATCAATATGACGGAGGTGTTAAACTCATTCTTCATATGGGCCATCAGCTCCAGAATCTGGGCCTGTATGGTCACATCCAGTGCAGTGGTAGGCTCGTCTGCTATTAGAAGCTCCGGCTTACAGCACATGGCTATGGCTATCATAACCCTCTGGCGCATACCGCCTGAGAGCTCATGGGGATACTGTTTCAGCCTGCGCTCCGGGCTGGGAAGGCCCACTGCCTCCAGCATAACCAGAGCCTTTTTCTCTGCTTCCTTCCTGGAAAGCTTCTGGTGGCGCATCAGGGGACCGCGAATCTGTTCCCCTACTGTAAACAGGGGATTCAGACTGGTCATGGGATCCTGGAATATCATGCCAATCCGGTTGCCCTGTATCTTCCTCATTTCCCTGGGAGACTTTTTAAGCAAATCCTCACCGTCAAAGAGCAGGGCGTCCGCCTGCCGGGAAGCATTGTCCTCCAGCAGCCCCATAATCGACAGCATGGTCACACTTTTTCCGCAGCCGGATTCCCCCACGATTCCCAGGCTCTCTCCCTTCCCCACATGGAAGGTGATGCCCCTTACGGACTGCACGCTGCCTGCGTCTGTGGCAAAACTGGTGCGCAGGTTCTCTACCTCTAATATTGTATCTTCCATCATGTTCATCCACCTACTTCTTAAGTCTTGGGTCCAGAGCATCCCGCAGCCCGTCACCGATAAAGTTCAGGGCAAATATGGTGATGCTGATTGCCAGCGCCGGAAACAGCATCTGGTAAGGATATGAAAACAGATATTCTATGGCGTCATTGGCCAGGGTTCCCCAGCTGGCCTTGGGCACCTGGATACCGATGCCTAAAAAGCTTAAAAACGCCTCCTGGAATATGGCTGAAGGAATCAGAAACGTAACCGTCACGATAATGGAACCCATGCTGTTGGGTATCAGATGGTGTATCAGAATCTGCCATTTGCTCAGTCCGCAGACCTTGGCTGCCAGGGCAAAATCCTGTTCCCTCAGGGTCAGTATCTGGGCACGGACCATTCTGGCCGTGGTAATCCAGTAAGTGAGGCACATGGCAATCAGGATACTCTGTATGGTGTTTCCCAGAAACATCATAATCAAAATCATATAAATCAGGCTGGGAATACCGGTCAGGATATCCACCACACGCATCATGATAATATCCGTGGTTCCTCCCACATAGCCTGATATGCCCCCGTAGAGCACGCCTATGACCATGTTGATGGCCGCTGCCGCAAATCCGATGGACAGGCTGATACGGGCCCCGTACATGGTCCTGACAAAAATATCACGTCCCATCTTGTCTGTCCCGAACAAGTGGGCGCTGTTTGGCCACTGAAGGGCATTTCCAAAGTCTGTCTGGTCATATGTATAAGGGGAAAACATAGGTACAAATATGGCTGCCAATGTCATAAGCACCACAATGGCAATGCCCAGCATGGCCAGCTTATCCTTCTTAAGCCGTATCCAGCAGTTCCTCCAGTAGGAGATGCTGGGACGGTTAATGGATTCCATTTCCCGGTCTGTGTCGGAAAGTCCCGCCAGGAGTTCCTCGGGAATCACATCCGACATGGTAAATTCAACTCTCTCTTCCATCCTCTTCACCTACTCCGTTATCTTTACTCTTGGGTCAATCACTGCGTACATGATGTCAACAATCAGATTACAGCCAATAATCATCACGCCTAAGAACACGGTAAGTCCCAGTGTAACAGAATAGTCCCTGTCCGTGATGGCGGATATGAAATAGCGTCCCAGTCCCGGGATGCTGAACAGCTTTTCAATGATGAACGTGCCGGTGAGCAGCGTGGCCACCAGCGGGCCCACATAGGTCACCACCGGAAGAATGGAGTTCTTAAGGGCATACTTGCTGATGACCTCCCATTCCGGCACGCCCTTGGAGCGCTCTGTCCTTATGTAATCCTGGCGCATGGTTTCCAGCATGCTGGAACGCATGAGGCGGGTGATATAGGCCACCTGGGAAAATGCCATACAGAACACCGGCAGCACATAGTGCTTCCACGAAGTCAGGCCATAAGAGGGAAATATCTTCCACTTCTCACAGAATACATACATCATCAGCACACAGAGCACAAAGCTGGGCACTGACACGCCGATGGTGGCCAGCACCATGGATGCGCCGTCCGCCAGCTTTCCCCGCTTCACGGCTGCCACGATTCCCAGGGGGATTCCCGCCGCAAGGGCCACCGCGATTCCCAGCGCCCCCACCTTTGCCGATACCGGAAAGCCGTTGGCTATAAGTTCATTGACCGTGGTATCCTGTTTTTTAAAGGAAGTCCCCATATCCCCATGAAGGAGATTGCCGAGATATCTGACATACTGGGCCGGAAGCGGGTCATTGAGACCATATTTTTCGGAAATCTGCTCCAGGATTTTTTCCGGCACGTTCCTCTGCTCAGACGGACTGAAAGGACCTCCCGGAATGACATGCATCAGAAAGAATGTAATGGTAATAAGAATAAATAGAGATAACACGCCTGCTACCAACCGCTTGATTATGTACTTTGCCATTGCCATACCACCTTTATCTTAGATAAGCTGAAATCGGGCTGAACCGCCCTGTGTATAAAAAAAAGGCGACTTAAAGAACAGTAAGTTCACTGCACCTTCGCCCGACGTACTTAATTAAAAATTATACCTACTGGCCGGTTAAAAGTCAATAAAAAGGACACAGTTTCACATTGCATTTTCTGGCAGAAATACCTATAATTAAATTTGCGGCTGCCGGCCTGCGGGACCGGATGAGGTTTTACCCCTGTTTTCAGCCGCAAGACGGAAAGAAGGTATGAATCACATGGAAATCCCTGTTCTGAATGAAATAATGAGAGATACGGTGGTGGAGGTGGATCTGGACCGCATCGCTTTTAATGTAAGGCAGATTAAGGCTATGGCCGGTCCCGGCACCCAGGTGGCGGCAGTGGTGAAGGCGGACGGCTACGGCCACGGCGCCCTGGGCATTGCGCCTGCCATCATGGAAAACGGAGCCAGCCTGCTGGCAGTGGCCACCCTGTCCGAGGCAGTGGAGTTAAAACAGGCCTATCCAGGCTATCCCGTGTTAATCATGGGACTGACACCGGACCGTCTGCTGCCCTATGTGCTGGAATACGGCATCATCCAGACCATTGATACCCTGGCCCAGGCCAGGCTCCTTAACCGCCTGGCTTCGGAAAAAAAGCAGCAGGCTGTCATACATATCAAATACGACACCGGTTTTCACCGCATCGGATTCCCGGACTGTCCGGAAAGCCTGGATGAAATCCGGCAAATCTGCTCCATGCCCTGGCTGAAACCGGAGGGCATCTACTCTCATCTGGCCCTGAAGGACGACCAGTCCAACCAGGTCCAGTTCCGGTGTTTCATGGATGCTGTCAATGAACTGGAGGGCCAAGGCTGCCATTTCCGCTATAAACATATTGCGGACAGCATTGCCGCTGTTGATTTTCCGGAATACAGGCTGGACATGATACGGGCCGGAGCCATTGTATACGGGTTAAAGGGCTTTCACAAGGGACAGCTTGACATCCGCCAGGCCCTGACCTTTAAAACCCGTATCAGCCACATCACCCCTGTTCTGAAGGGCCAGGGGGTAAGCTACGATTACCTGTGGACCGCGCCGCAGGACACCAGGGTGGCTGCCCTGCCCTTTGGCTACGCGGACGGCTATCCCCGGAACCTGCGGGGCAAGGCCATGGTCACCCTCAGGGGAAAACAGGTCCCGGTGATCGGAGTCATATGCATGGACCAGTGCATGATTGACCTGACCGATGTGCCGGAGGCACAGATAGGGGACCAGGTCATTATATACGGGGACGGCAGCGGAAACACGCTGGACATCGACGCGGTCAGCCGTCTGGCAGGCACCAATAAAAACGAAATCGTGGCCCGGCTCACCAGACGGCCCCCCAGGATCTATGTGAGGGGAAATGATTCCGGGACCGGATACAGCTCTGCAGAAAGGATGACACCATGAATATAAAACAACGGACAGAAGAATTATACCCCCATCTGGTACGGATCCGCAGGGAACTGCACCAGCATCCCGAACCGGGTTTTAAGGAGCACTGGACCAGCGCCTATATATGCGGCCTTCTGGATGAGTGGGGCATTTCCTACGAATTCCCTGTGGCGGGCACGGGAATCGTGGCCATGATCCAGGGAGAGAAGCCCGGCTCCGGCAATACGGTGGCGCTTCGGGCTGACATGGACGCCCTGCCTCTGACAGAGGATATTTCCCGCCCCTTCTGCTCCCTGTATCCCGGCCATATGCATGCCTGCGGCCATGACGCCCATGTGGCCATTGCCCTTGGCACGGCCCGCATATTGATGGAATCCCGGAGTGAATGGTCCGGGTGTGTGAAGTTCTTTTTCCAGCCCGCGGAGGAGACCACGGGAGGCGCCCTTCCCATGGTGGAGGCAGGCTGCATGGAATCCCCCCATGTGGACTACGTAACCGGTCTCCATGTAATGCCTACCCACGAAACAGGAGAAATTGAAATCCGCTACGGGGATTTAAATGCCTCCTCCGATGAGATTCACATAAAAGTCCATGGAAAGAGCTGCCACGGCGCCTATCCTGATACGGGAGTGGATGCCATTGTCATGGCTGCTGCTGTCATAAACAGCCTGCAGACCCTGGTAAGCCGCTGCATCTCACCCCTGGACAGCGCAGTCCTCACCCTGGGGACCATACATGGCGGGACCGCGGGCAACATCGTGGCAGCCGAGACAGAGATGACCGGCACCCTGCGCACCACGGACCCTGCCGTGAGAGAGAAAATCATTGACGCCATGACCCGGCAGGTAAGCTGTACCTGCCAGGCCATGGGAGGCAGCGGGGAGGTTGTCATTGTCCCGGGATATGCCGCCCTCATAAACTCAGACGAAATCGTGGATGTGCTGGTGGAGACAGCCGAAGAGGTCCTTGGAAGCCAACACATCCATCCAAAGAAATTCCCCAGTCTGGGGGTGGAAGACTTTTCATTTTTCCTGGAAAAGGCAAAGGGAGTTTTCTATCATCTGGGATGCGCCAACAGGGAAAAAGGCATTACATCCCCCCTTCACAGCCAGGACTTCGATATCGACGAAGAATGTCTTAAGCTGGGAGTGCAGCTGCAGGCCCAACTGGCCTTGAAACTTTTAAAACGTGATATTGCTTAGAAAAACCAGAATACAGGAGGAATAAAATTATGAAGGTTTATATCAGTGTGGACTTTGAGGGGGTGGCCGGCTCCACTTCCTGGAGCTCCACCAACTTAGGTGATTTGGAACACGGTCCCATGGCCAGGGAAATGACCCTGGAGGCAGCCGCGGCATGCAGGGGAGCCCTGGCAGCCGGAGCAACAGAAATCTACATAAAGGATGCCCATGAATCCGGCAGAAACATGGATATCTCCCTTCTTCCAAAGGAAGCAAAAATCATATTGGGCTGGAAATACTCCCCTGATTCCATGGTCTGCGGTCTGGACCAGAGCTTTGACGCCCTCATGTTCGTGGGATACCACTCTCCTGCCGGTACCAACGGCAGCCCCCTGGCCCACACCATGAACCGCAAGACCAATTACATTAAATTCAACGGCAAACTGGCTTCGGAATTCCTCATGCACGCCTATGTGGGCGCATCCCTGGGCGTTCCCTCGGTATTCATCAGCGGCGACAAAAATCTTTGCAGCCATGTCCATGAATACGATCCCGGCATCACGGCAGTGGCAGTGAAGGAAGGCATGGGCGCAGCCACCGTCAACCTGGCGCCGGAGATGGCCCAGGAGCTTATTGAGGAAGGCGCGAAGAATGCCCTTCTCACAAAGGATGCCTGCCATCTGGAGGTGCCTGAAGCCATTGTCATGGAAATCAACTTCAAAGACCATTTCCAGGCCCTGAGGGCTTCCTATTATCCCGGAATGGTGATGACCGATGATTTTACGGTTTCCTATACCGCCCGTTCCATCAATGAATTGATGACAGCCAGGATGTTTGTGCTGTAAGCGGGAAAGGACTGTTCATAGTAATAAGGACACCAGATAGCTTTCATTATCTGGTGTCCTGTATTTTTATACACGTATTTTTATACTCTCTGCTGCTTCCGGTTCCTGGCAAACATGACTGCGTACTCCAGGGAATTCTTCAGGCTCAGCTCGCTGGCTGTTCCGGTTCCCGCCTGGTCAAAGGCCGTTCCATGGTCCACAGACACACGGATAATGGGAAGCCCCAGGGTGATGTTGACGCCGGCCACCGCGTCCCAGGCCTGCTTTTCCTGGTCATAGACAAAGCCCACCACCTTAAGAGGGATGTGTCCCTGGTCATGATACATGGCCACCACGATGTCATACCAGCCGCCCCTGGCTTTGGAGAACACAGTATCCGGGGGCACAGGGCCCTCTGCCCGGATTCCCTCTGCCCTGGCAGCCTCAATGGCCGGGATGATCTCCTGGATTTCCTCCTGCCCGAACAGACCGTGCTCGCCGCTGTGGGGATTCAGCCCCGCAACTGCAATCCTGGGGTTCTCAATCCCCATCTCCCTGCACGCCTTATCCCCAATGCGGATTACATCCAGCACCCGCTGCTTCTTAACCCGGTCGCAGGCCTCCCGCAGGGACACATGGGTGGACACATGGACCACCCGCATGTTCTCATGGGCCAGCATCATGGTATAGTTTTTGGTTCCGGTCAAATCAGCATAAATCTCCGTGTGGCCGGAATAGTGATGGCCTGCCAGGTTCACGGCCTCCTTATTAAAGGCATTGGTGACCGTGGCATCCACCTGTCCGTCCATGGCAAGTTCAATTACCTTCTCCACATACCGGAACGCGGCGTCCCCGCACATGGCGGACACCTGCCCCCGCACCAGCTCATCCATGGAAACCAGACCCATGTCCAGCACGTCTATGGTCCCGTGGGTAAAGACAGCATCCCTCACATCCTTTACGGCCCGGACCTTCATCTCCTCATGGCCCGCGATTTTCAGCGCGGCTTCCAGGACACAGGCATCTCCCACAACAATGGGCCTGCATGCTTCATATATGGATTGGTCGGCCAGAGCCTTCACGGTGATCTCAGGTCCTATACTGGCCGGATCACCCATGGTAATACCTATTATTTTTCTATCTTCCACGCTTACGCACCTCTACTTTATGCAGATAAGAAACAAATATGGGACAAAGGATAGCTGTCACAATGATGGCAGCGGTAATCTGTGCAGTGGCTGCTTCCGCTACCGCTAAAAGGGTGGCGTCCACAGCTGCAACCGATGCCGGTGTGGCGGCAGCATTGCCGGCTGTGGTTCCAATGGCTCCGCCCACTTCCGGATACTCCATGCGCAGCAGCTTATAAATCAGATAGCCGCCCAAACCGGTAATCAGAGTACAGGCAACGCCCAGAAGGATTCCGGGGCCTCCTGCTTTTAACAGGTTCATGATGTTCAGTCCCGCTCCCAGAGGAAATGCAAAGAAAGGAATCAGCATAGTGGCTCCGGGCTCACAGAACTTGCGGATATCTTCGTCCAGGTTGCCCAGTATGCATCCCACGATAACAGGGACAATACAGCCTATCAGAATAGACATGGGGATCTTGGCAACACCGGCCGCTCCCAGGGCAACCATGGTAAAGAAGGGGCCGTCATTGATGGAAAGAATGGATACCGCGCCTACGTCGGTCGCATCGCCGTACTCTCCGGCCAGGGCAGCGTACAGTCCGCCGTTGGAGTTGGCCAGAGCGCCTACAATGGCCAGGGTGGAAAGTCCCAAAAATCCCTTTTCTCCAAAAAGAGTACCGCAAATCAGTCCGATAATAATGCCGATTCCAACCTTTACCGCCGTGATGACCACGCCTTTATATATCGTAACGCCGGCCTTTTTAAAATTTATGGTAGTGGCGTTGCAGAAAATAAAAACAGCCAGGATGGGCATGGCCCCTGATTTCCACAGATATGTGGTGAAGGTTCCGTCAAACGCGCTCCACAAAACATTTCCGAAAAAGGTGTTGACAATTGCTCCCAGAAGCAGCGGCACTACCATCAAACCTCCCGGAATCTTCTTAACTGCCTGTAAAATCTTCATACTTAATGTTCCCCCTGTCCGGCTTTTATAAGCCTGATAATATTGTCTGCCGTATAAGCCAGGTTCTCCTGGCTGCGGTGCCTGCTGACGGAAAAATCCTGAGGAAGCCTGTTGATGGGGAACACCGCTGTCACACCCATATCGTAGGCCTTTCCAATCTCGTCGTCATCTGCTCCGCCTACCACCGCAATCACGGATTTGGCCTGTTTTTTAGCCCTCTCTGCAATTCCAATCACTACCTTGCCCCGCAGGCTCTGGGAATCCAGCTTACCCTCGCCTGTAAGAATGTAGTCCGCGTCGCCTATGATTTCATCAAACCGCACCGTATCCAGCACGGTCTGAATCCCCATCTGAAGCCTGGATCCAAAGAACGCAATCATGCCTGCGCCCATGGCTCCGGCCGCCCCTGTTCCCGGCACCTGGCTAATATCGGTTCCCGTTGCCTGGGCAATGACCCTGCTCAGATTCCTGATTCCCTCATCCAGCTGAAGGACCATGGCCTCATCCGCTCCCTTTTGGGGTCCGAAGATAAAGGATGCTCCCGCAGGTCCGTACATGGGATTGTCGATATCGCACATGGTGACGATCTCCACCTGCTCCAGAAGGCTGTCCCTTCCGGACAGGTCGATTCTGTCAATATCGGCAGTTGTTCCGCCGGTGGGAATAAACTGCCTGCCGTCCCTGTCATAAAACTTAATGCCAACCGCGGCCGCAGCGCCGCAGCCTCCGTCGTTGGTGGATGATCCCCCCAGGCCCACAATGATTTTCTTCACACCTTTACGGGCTGCGGCCAGAATCAGCTGTCCCACCCCATAGGTGGTGGTAAGCCTTGGATCCTTCCTGTCCTCCACCAGGGGAAGCCCGGCGCAGGAAGCCATCTCGATAACAGCTGTCTGTCCTGCGTCTATCAGTCCGAAATAAGATTCCATGTCCTCAAAATAGGGATTCTTAACTGTGACATACTCCTTAACACCGCCCACTGCCGTGATAAAGGCATCCACGGATCCCTCTCCCCCGTCTGCCACCGGTATGGAAACGGTCAGGCTGTCAGGAAAATGTTTTTTTATCTTCTCATCCATCACTGCGCAAATCTGGCTGGAGCTTAAGGTCCCCTTGAATGAATCAGGTATTAAAATAAACTTCAAATCCGTATCCCCCCTCTTATCCTCTTACGATAACAGACACGCCGTCCGGTATTACCGTTACCGTGTAATCTTCCTTATTCACCATTTCCTTTGCCTTGTTAAGGGCCTCCTCCATGGTGTGGGCCGGAATCATGTGAAGCTCCTCCACCAGTTTATCATCGCAGGAAGATACAAACACAATCCTGGCTTTTAACATGACCCTGGCAAAAATCTGCGACTGCCACTGGTCTATGATGGTTTCCTCCGGTTTCCGGTCCATGAAGGTCTTCATCATACGGTTTAAATCCTTTTCATCCCGGAAAGTCTCATGGAAATATTTGCCGCCGTGGCCGTCCGCTGCCTTGGAAAGCATAATGATAACGCCGCCCTCCTTCACCGTCACCTCTGCTGCCGTCATGCCCTTTACGGACTGGTAAATGTTCTGGTCCAGAGGATAGCCCCCATTTGTGGATATTACAATATCTGCGGGAACAGCATCCACCTGACACTTGGAAGCCAGGAAATTCCTGCCCTCACGATGGGCCAGATCACAGTCCCCTGCCACTGCAAAGATGGGGTCATGGGCGGAATCGATCACCACATTGACGATAAAGTCCAGTCCCGCCACCCTGGCTGCGTACAGCATGTCATTGTGGATAAGGTTGCCCTCGATGATACCGGTCCTTGAATGCAGATCGTCAATAAAAGCTGAGTTGTGGTTATACATAACCGTCTCACGGCTGGCCACGCCCGGAAGCACGCTTTTTCTGCCGCCTGAGAATCCGGCAAAGAAATGAGGCTCAATAAACCCTTCCGCAACCAGCAGGTCCGCTTCCACTGCCAGCCTGTTAATGTACATATTTCCGCCTGAAGGCAGCTTGCCCAGATAAACCATGTTGTCCGTGTCATCACAGTCATGGACTATAATGGTTTCATGTTCCGTAATCTCAGGGCCGAACTTTGACTCCAGTTCCTCCCTGGTCGTCTCCCTGTGAAGTCCTGTGGAAATAAGAATGGTAATATCAGCATCCGGATTGCCCCTGCGGATTTCCTTCAGAATAAGAGGCATGATAATGCGGCTGGGCACAGGCCTTGTGTGGTCAGACGAAATCACCACAACCTTTTTCTTGTCAATGGCCATATCGCACAGCCTGGGAGTCCCGATGGGATGCTCCAGCGCCTCCTGCACCAGCTGGGCTCCCCCCATGGGTGCCTTGTAATCATGGAGTTCTGATACAAGCACACCGGCCAGGTGCTCCTCTTCAATTTCCGCTTTCAGTGTTTCCTTTCCATAAGGCAGTAAAAATTCTCTCATAGGTTATATTCCTCCTCTTTCTTTTATTTTCCTCATGGCAAACGCCGCAGCATCCTCTGTGCCGAAAGCTCCTGCCTTTGTTACCAGTTTAAGTCCCTCATAGGCCCCGCCCTTAACCCTTACCAGCGGAACGCCCACCAGGATTTCAGCCAGTATCTCGGAACCGTCCGCCCCGATGTTCATGAGCATACCCAGGGCCGTATCCCCGCCGGTGAGATATACCCCCGATACCTTAACCGAGTCCAGCACCTCTTTGGCCATCCTGCCTATAAGCGAGCGTACATAATCCCCCACCTCGGTCAAATCCATCCCGCTTTTCTCTCCCACTTCCTGGGAAAGCTCAATCAGTTCCCGGTCATAGGCCGTATCTGTAAGAAGAATGGTATCTCTCCCACTCTTTAAATATTCCACCGCCATGTCGCGGTATTCCTCAGGCCGGGCTGTTCCCGTCATGAGCTGGGCCACAGGTACCTTGACCATGGCATATCCGGCCCTTTCACAGTAATGCATCTGTTCATTGGCCACCGAACTGATGCTGGCCACCACGCCAAAGGACGGAAGGGTGGGCTTTTCCAGTTCCATCATGTTGTCTGCCATTCCCGCCGTCCCCACATACAGGGTCCGCCGCCCGTCCTGCCTGACTGCCGCAATGATCCGTTTCAGGTCATCATCCGACTCAGCGTCGCATACAAAGACCCTGCCCCCGTCAAGGGAAAAGGACTGGCTTCTTACGTCCGGCAGGTATTTTAACAGCACCGGTTCCTCATAAACCTGCTCCAGCAGCTTTACCAGGTTATCTTCCATTACCGGATTCTTGGGGTCCTTGGATAATTCTGTCTTACAGATTTCCACGCCGTTTAAACACTGCACCCCGTCCATGGTGGTCCTGCCCAAGGCGGGAAGGGCCGGGGCAAACACCACAAGCTCCGGGCAAAAAGCTTCATCCACTGCCTTTATTTCCTGGGCAATATTTCCTCTCATAGTGGAATCCACTTTCTTTATTATGTAGCGGAACTGTCCGAAATCCACCTGTTCTAATGAATGACGCACGATTTCATAGGCATGGCCGGGCAAGGCATTCCTGCTCTCCGTATCAATCACAATTGATTTTTGTGAATCCACCGGTTTTCCCGCAAACAGGACTTCCGTCGGATATCCTCTCCTTTTTAACTGCACTCCCGTATCATTTGCCCCTGTAAAATCATCCGCAATAATCAGATATCTCTCTTCCATTGGCTCCCAACTTTCCTTTATTGTTCACTTTTGAAACACATTAGTTTCCTCTGTCAGTTCCATAGTTTATTGTAATATAGGGGGGCTTTTCAATTCAAGGAAAATGTTGTATAATATGTTTAAAATTGTAACATTCAGAAGCTGTATTTTCCGGAGGAGGCAGAATGGGTGAAAAAGTCAGGATACTTGGAATTGCTCCCTATAAGGGATTGGTAACATTAATGAAACGGTACGCAGGCCAAAGGGATGATATCCAGCTGACAGCCATGCTGGGCAATGTGGAAACAGGACTTTCCCTGGCAAAGGAACATTACAGGAACTATGATATCATAATCTCTAGGGCCAACACCGCCAGCCGCATTGCGAAAGGCGTGCCCATCCCTGTGATTGACATTGGAATTGATTATTATGACGTGCTTCTCTGCCTGAAAACAGCGGAGAATACAAAGACAAAATTTGCGGTCCTGGGATTCCGTTCCCTGACCACCATTGCAAAAAGCATATGCAATGTTCTTAAGATACCTACAGATATATTTTCCATCAACACCACGTCCGAGGCCAGCTCCCTGCTGGACAAACTAAAGGAGCAGGGTTACAAGACCGTCATTTGCGATACGGTGCCCTACAATTATGCAAAGCTGATAGGCATAACCCCTATTCTTCTCACCTCCAGCATGGAAAGCCTGAAAGCCGCTGTTGACCAGGCAGTCTATACCTGGCAGACCCACAGGGATTTATACCACTCCCTGTCTCTTATGCACCAGCTCTTAGACAGCAGCGCCAACCGCTTCCTGGTGCTGTCCCGGACAGGCGAATGCATCTACACCACGCTGGAGGATGAGATCGCGGTCCCCATACAGGCAAAGCTCCAGAATGAACTGGAGCAATGCTGCACCGGACGGAAGCGTTCCTTCTTTATTACAGTAAACAACCAGATGTACTCCATCACCTCCCATCTGGTGGATGAGACCCTGAGCTCTTACATCATTTTCCATATCATGCCCTCCGAGATTCCCCTGGCCTACTCAAAATACGGGGTGACCATCATGGACAAGCAGGCTGCGGAGAACAGCTTTATGGACAGCTTTTACAGCAATACGGAGCTGGCCAGAGAAATCCTTACCAATACCGAGGATGCGGCTCCGTCCCCGTCCCCTCTGAGCCTTATGATAACAGGGGAAATCGGCACAGGAAAAGACCGGGTGGCTCATATCTACTATGCAAAGAGCCCCTTGTGTGACAACCCGCTCTACGTCATCAACTGCTCTCTTATCAGCGATAAAAGCTGGGACTTCATCACCAAACATTACAACTCGCCCTTTACGGACAACGGAAATACCATCTACATTTCCAACCTGGACTCATTGCAAAAGCCCAAGCAGAAGCAGCTGCTCTCCATCATACTGGACACCAACATGCATGTGCGCAACCATCTGATATTTTCCTGCACCCAGACCGCGGGAAGCGCCACCCCCCACGTGGTCTTTGAATACACCAATGCCCTGGGATGCATTCTGGTGCCTATCAAACCACTGAGGGAACAAAAGGAGGACATCATCTCATCTGCCGGTCTCTATATCAATACCCTGAACCAGGAACTGGGACGGCAGGTGGTGGGGGTTGACGATGAAGCTGCCGCGCTCTTGGAGCAATACGAGTACCCTTACAACAGAACCCAGTTCAAGCGGATATTAAAGGAGGCCGTCATACGGACAGACGGCCCCTACATCTGCGCAAAAACCATACAGGAAGTAATCCAGCGGGAAAATGTATTGTTTTTCGGATTTCCGTTTCCGGTCCATGCATGCTCCTCCCCATTCTGCCTGAATACCAGTCAGTCCCTGGATGAGATGAACCGGGACATCGTGCACTATGTCCTGAATACCTGCAAAGGAAACCAGACGGCCGCTGCAAAAAAGCTGGGCATCAGCAGAACTACCCTGTGGCGGTATCTGAACCGGTAAAACTGCACCATTACAGAGCTTCCTTTTTATTTTATCTCTGTTATAATAAAACTAAATGAAAAGACAGGAGTAAGAAGCCATGACGGAAAGAGAAAAAATGCTGGCAGGACAGCTGTATGACTGCGGCGATGCGGAATTATTAACACAGTGGCACAGAGCAAAGGATTTGGTAAGGGATTATAACAGCACCGATTCCGCGGATACACTGAAAAAGAACCAGATCTTAAATGAGCTGTTAGGCGGAAGGGGGGAAGCCCTTTGGATCACCGCGCCGTTCTTTGCGGACTACGGCAACAATATTTATTTTGGAAACAACTGTGAAGTCAATATGAACTGCACCTTCTTAGATGATAATGTGATACGTATCGGGAACAATGCGCTCATTGCCCCCAATGTGCAGATATATACGGCCTTTCATCCCACAAACGCAATGGACCGGTTTGGAGTACCGCAGCAGGATGGTTCCTTTGCGTTCTGCAGGACACAGACAGCTCCGGTGGTGATCGGGGACAATGTTTGGATTGGCGGAGGCGCCATTATTATGCCGGGTGTCACCATTGGCGACAACGTGGTAATCGGGGCAGGGAGTGTGGTTACAAAAGATATTCCCAGCAATACCGTTGCATACGGAAATCCCTGCCGGGTCAGAAGGGAAAACAGATAACCTTCTGCATGAAACAAATCCCAGGGACATTAAACCAACAGGACGCCGGACAGTAAGATTGTCCGGCGCCCTGTTTTTTTTTCTGTATTTTATATTCTGCATTTTATATTCTGCATCTTATGTCATATTTCCATGTCACCTGTCAGCAGTTTGCCCCACTTCAATCACAGGCTCTCCCGGACCGGTAATCCATTCCGCGCCGTCCTCTGTCACCAGCACTTCATCCTCCATCCGAAAGGACAGATAAATGGACTCCACTCCCTTTTCCAGGTCATAGGGATACACTCCGTTTTCCACGGCAAACACCATGCCCGGCTTCAGCTTTTCATTGGCTTCATCGTGTATGGTGGGATACTCCACCACGTTGAGGCCGATACAGTGTCCGCTGGAGTGAAGCAGAAATTTTCCAAATCTGGAATCCCGGATGTATCCCTCGCAGATACGGTTGATTTCAGCAACGGAAACACCCGGCTTCATGGCCTCCTTTGCCGCCGCCACACAGCCGCTGGCTGTCATTGCCATTTCCCGCTCTTCCCGGGGCACGGTTCCAAGATAGAACACCCTGGTAAGGTCGGACGCATACCCGTCAATGTGGCCGCTGATATCCACCAGGACATACTCACCCTTCTGAACCACACGGTCTGTGGCATATGTATTGAATGTGCAGTACTTGTCAATACCGCTGGTAACGGTCAGATACGATATTTTATCCACTCCGCCCCTGGCCATGCGCATGGCAATGCCCTTGGATATGTCCTTCTCCGTTGTCTCTCCCGCCACAATAGTCTTTCCTGTTTCCAATATGGCCTGTTCCGTTATCCGGCACACATGGCGGATTCGTTCAATCTCCCATGGTGTTTTCACCATCCTGGCTCTCTGTATGGCCAGGGATCCATCTGTGAAACGGATGCCCGGCTGGGAATCCACGATTTTCTTCAGCAGCTCCATGGACCAGAAGTACTGCATGCCGTCTCCAGCCTCCAGGCCAATGGTCCCTGTATCCGGCTGGATTTCCTTTATGATTCTGTCAATGATGCTGACCGGCTCCTCCCCCTCCAGAGGCCCCAGGTTTCTGCTGGCTGTTCCCCAGCAGTAGATACGGCTGGTCCAGCTGGTATACTGTACCGTGGTCTTCTCCAGTATCCTCAGTATAATAGCCGGATCCCCTTTCCTGGGCACCAGCACATATACCGGCCTGAAAAGGCTGGATGTATACCAGGAGCGGTAGCCAGTGGAATAATATATATTTTCAGGAGTGGAGAGCAGAAGCATGTCTATGTCCTGCTTTTCCATCTCAGCCTGAAGCTTTTCATTGTGGAGCCGGAATTCTTCCGGCGAAAAAGATTTGTATTCCTGCGTCATATTTCCTCCTAACGATTATGCAAAGATTCCTAAAAGTCCGCCTGCCAGGCCAACCACCGCAACCAGGATGATGATATTGACAGACGACCAGCCCTTCTTTACCAGTTTGTATGTTCCAAGGGTCAGCAGCAGCGGAAGCGCTCCCGGGAGAATCACGTCAAACAGCTGTTCCTGGATATTGAACATGACGCCTCCGCCCACAGGGACCATAAGTTTTAATCCCAGGGTCACATAATTGCCTACCAGTCCGCCAAGCACCAGGCACCCCATAATGGATGCGCCCAGTATGAGCTGGTTGATCAGGCCGCTTTCCATAATGGTTACAATGGCATCGCTGCCCTTTTCATATCCCAGCTTGTAGGACTGCCAGTATATGGTCCACATAAACAGGGCTTCCACTATAATGTAGCCAATAACACCCATGATGTTGCCTGTATTGGTAATACCGATGAATAATGTGAGGAGCAACGGCGTCACCACGCCTCCGTCAATGGTATCTCCGATGCCTGCCAGCGGTCCCATAAGACCGGATTTAATGGACGTGATGGTATCCCCTGTTATCTCCTCAGAGCCCTGGGCCCTCTTTTCCTCCAGAGCAGCGGTCAGGCCGATGATACAGGCACCCCACTGAGGTTCCGTGTTAAAGAACTGCATATGGTTCTGCATCAGTTCCGCGCGCTTTCCTTGGTTATCCGGGTAGAGCTTATTAATGACAGGAACCATGGCGTGGCAGAAACCGGTTCCCTGCATTCTCTCATAATTGTAGTTAGCCTGGTTGAACATAATCCACCGAAGCCAGGATTTGCGTATTGTCTTCTTGTCCAAAAGCACATACTTGTTCTCATTATTTCCCTCTGCCCCAAACAGGCTGCCGCCCATGGTGCTCAGCTTATGGCCTTTTAACTGCATATAAATCAGGGTGAATACAACGGCTGAAAATCCCAGTGATATCATATCCAGCCCAAAATACTGGACCAGAAGGAACCCGAAGAAAAAGAATACCACGGACTCGCCCTTAAATATGGATTTTAAGGTCAGGGCAATACCTACTGCGGGAAGCATGCCGCCGATGGTGGTAAGGACACCCACTATGTTCTCTCCTAAAAACTGGATGGCAGACTTAAGATAATCTGTCCCAAAATATACCATCAGGAAACAGGGTATAAAGGACATCAGAAACAGCAGCAGCTGGGGCAGCACGATATTGGGTATCCAATAGTACCTGGTGTCCCCCTTTGCCGACATTTTTTCCGCTACCCGGACCCAGGCCGTATTGACCGTCATCTTCACCACCCATATGATGGTTCCCAGCAGTCCCACAGGAACTGCCAGAGCCATGGCTGTCTCCACAGGAAGATTGCCCGTAATGGCAATGGTGGTGCCCACCACGCCGGCCAGACAGATATCACCGGGAAGGGCTCCGCCGGCTCCGATGAATCCCAGATAAAGAATGTTAATCTGGGCTCCCACCATGGCGCCCTTTACAGGGTCTCCCAGGATAACGCCGGCCAGGAAGCCGGAAACAAGGGGCCTCATGACGGTCCACCAGTTTACACCCAGAACAAATGCACTATTTCCCCAAAAGTATAACAATGACAATAATGTGGCTGTTAAGATACTCATATGCTACCTCCTCCAAATCATATTCTGGCCTGCTTCACTAAAACAGGCTTCTGATGTTAACGGCCTTATCATTCGGAACCAGCTGATAAAAGATTTCCACTCCCCCTTCCACAATCCGTTTAAAGCATTCAACCTCCTCACTGCTTGCCGACACATTCCTGTTAAAGGTCTTCCGGCCGTTCTTGGCCCCCATACCGCCCAGAATCACCTTCTTTATTTCAATCCCCTCTTTGAGAAGCGACTCTATGATTTCCGGAACCTTCACAAGTATCAGAAAATTCTCTCCCTTCACCGGCTCCTCCTTCAGGAACTCCCGTGCTTCGGATACCGACTGTATCAGCACCTCCACCCCCATGGGAGCCGCAGCCTTGTAGATGCGCTCCATCAGCCGGTTCTGGGAAAGCTCGTCATCAATAATGAGTATCTTATTGATTGGATACTGCTTAATCCAGGCAGTCACTACCTGTCCATGAATCAGCCTGTCGTCAATTCTTGTCAAAACAATGTTTTTCATATGTTTTTACTCCTTTCCTATCTGTGTCAGCCCGTGCTTGTCAGCTCATCTGCAGCAGAACGTGGCTGTCTACAATCCCTTCCTTGGCCGTTTCCACCAGTCCTGCAAAACTTCTGCTGTTTCCGTCCAGCAGACGGCGGTTGATGGCCTCTATCAGCAAAGGGAGGTTGGTACCCGTGATGTGTGTAAAGGAACATTCCTCCTCCAGCTGAATCATGGTGTTAAACGGTGTGCCGTACATCAGATCCGTAAGCACCAGGACTTCCTGGCCTGAATCATTGGAGCGCCGGATGGATTGCTCCACTCCGTTTCTCATCTCCTCCAGATTGCACCCCGGCTCCACACAGTAAGTCTCTATATCAGGCTGGTTGCCCAGGATGAGCCGCGATGTCCTTACCAGGCTTTCGGCCAGTGAACCGTGTGTGAAAACAATAATTTTATACATATTATCTCCCCTCCGTAATGATATTCTGTATGAATTCCGTCATGGCCCAATCCGGGCAATTGTCCATAAGATAGACCATTTTCGACGCAAAAAGCATAAAATCCCAATTGGACATATCCATAATCACTTTATACAGCCTCTTTTGCAGCAAATCCGTCACAAACTGGCACCGGTTAATGCCTGCCTCATTATGGATATAGACAAACTCCACTTCCTTTAATGCAGTAACCTTTAAAAAACCTGTCACCGGAATCTCCGTTGGCTTCCGGTTCCTCACTTCTACGGCGCATCCGATATCGTACAGGTCATTTCTGGTTCTCATAAGTTCCCGCAAATACAAATCCTCCCTGTGACGGCATGATTTCAGCAGATTTTTGACAGCCGCGCAGTCCTTCTCATCCAGAAGAGGCGAGATAAGCACATAGGGTATCACATGTTCCCTGCTCCCCAGGGGTACCGTAGACAAAATCAAATCATATTGTTTTTGAAACATTTCCAGAAAATGGTTATAATCACAGCTCACCACAGTCCACTGAGGATAATTCTGGGACAATTTATGCTTCAGGATATTGGTGATGCTGTTTGACATGTTGGAAACCAGTATCACATCCATTTTCTCCTCATCGGCCAGCAGCTCGCCCTGTATGTACAGCATCAGATAACAAATCTCATCAAAACTTATCTCCGGCAGCCTGAACTTTTCCGTCAGTATCCTGCATATAATCTGGCATACATTGATGGTACCCTTATAATTTTCAAGCAGTATGTCTATGATTGGATTCCTGGCCGGGGTGCTGGATGCAGCCCGGTTCAGCATCAGCGTAATATGGGATATCACGTTCACATAAAATGTTGATTTTGTTCTCAGATTGATTCCTGTAATCACAGAAAACGCATCAATAAAATCTTCCCCGAAGGCCACTGCGGTTTTCCTGGATTCTTCCTCAGGCAGTTCTTTCTGCATCAGGAAATTCCCAAGATGGGTGGCGGCCAGAACATTATAAATATATGAAGTTTCGGATACAGACAGCGTATACCGGTAAGAGCTGCTCAGGCGGGAGGCCAGCTCAAACGCAATGGCATCCAGGGGATCCCTCTCCTGTTTCCGGTAATTGCTTTTTAAGACCGGCTCCATGAGAAACCCATTTCTTACCCTGTAAATCATCACTAACAGGTTCACGGAAAATTCCATGTATTCCCGCTCATCAAACCTGTAACCGGCAGACGTCTCAATGTGTTTTATGAGTCCTTCCACAAAATTCAGGTCTTCCTCCGTAAAGATGTCCAGAATCGTCATCAGCGTATCCGACTCAAACATGCCTGCCGCGGCCGGATTGCTTCCGGTATTGGCATTTATATTATTGTCCAGGATATACAGCAGCAGTTCCGCCAGGGCCTTGCGCAGACAGCTCTCTGTTCCCTCTACCGATGTTCCCCCATGTCCCTGGATGATTCTCAATTCATGCTTTCCGGCAAAAGGTACAAGGGCTTTCAGATCCCCGGCTATGCTGCTCTTGCTTACATAATATTTGTAGGCAAGTCCGGACAGCGAGGTGGCCTCATCTGAATAGAGCAGAAGGTTCAGGGCGATATCCATTCTTCTGGACAATTGGTTCCAGGACCTGGATAATGCGCCGGAATCCATAAGTTCCATCATATAAGCTGAATTCATCAGCCTTTCCCGCTCCTCCTCATTGATTTCAAGCCTGATTCCGGTTCCGGGCCGGCTCTCAATGACTCCGTTATAGGACGTCAGAATCTCATTGACTCCGTGAATCATTCTGCGCAGCGTCTTGTCCGACACATCCATCTTCCCTGCGTAGAAGCCCACGGGCAGATACTCCTCATGTTCCAGTAAAAGTCTCAGAAATGCAATCTGTCTTGAATTCACGTCTTATCCTCTCCATACCTCCCAGGTGCCTTTTGATAACTTGATTATAGCAAGTGCACCTGAGGATTGTTAGTTTTACGGTTTCCTTAATTTGACCGGAACCATGTGGACAAAACTGTACATACATTTGAACATAATGACGGGCCTGCACCGCCTGTTCCGGTGAATATCTGCCTATTGTACCATGACAGCCTTTGTAATATAAGGTGGGGGAAATCAGCCCGGAACCGGGCGGGGCGGGCAGGATGGGCGGAATGGCTGAGATGGCCGGGCGGAATAGCCGGGATGGTGAGCCGGGATAGCCAGGATGGCCGGGCGGGTGAGCCGGGATGGCCGGGCGGGTGAGCCGGGATGGCCGGGCGGGATAACCCGGATGGTATCAGTTCAGCGGGAAATGGAACCGTGTATAATAGAATGTGCACAAAATGGCGGCACGAAAAAGGAAGCCCTGATACAAAAGGCTTCCCTGGCAAAAAAATAGAGCAGGTGATAATCGGGGTGACAGGATTCGAACCTGCGACCTCCTGGTCCCAAACCAGGCGCTCTAGCCAAGCTGAGCCACACCCCGGCGCCGGCATAATATAACCTGTCATCCAATCCCGTCTCTCGACGCAAGGATTATTATATACTATGCCTTGCCAAATGTCAACAAAAATCCTACAGAAAATTCAGCGAAAAATGAGCCTCCCCCTCTTTGTCAATCTCCATGAGCATGAAAGAGGGCTTATGTCCGTCCTGGCGGGGATAGGACAGGCTTCCCGGATTCAGCACAATCAAATCCTTATCCCCTTCTTTTTTCTCCACCTCATAGAAGGGCCTGTGGGTATGCCCGAACATAACGATATCGAAACCTCTGGCTCTGGCCTCCTGTTTCAGGTACTCAGCCCCCACAGAGACATTATAGTAATGCCCGTGGGTCAGAAGGGTCTTATACCTTCCAATCATCAGTTCCTTCTCTTTATCCAGACATGAGAAAAAGTCATTGTTTCCCAAAATTATCTCTAAATCGCAGTCTTCATTGACCCAGGTGGCAATGGCATGTTCACTTCCCTCTGCGTCTCCCAAATGAATCAGCATATCAAGCGGTCCCGTGCGCCGGATCACCTCTTTTAGATTCTCATCCCTTCTGTGGGTGTCACTGACTATTAATATCCTCATCCTTCGTCCTCTCCATCTCTTACTTAAGCACACCTTCCAGGGCTTCCTTCATGGCCCTTAATGCCTTCCCCCTGTGGCTGATTTCATTTTTCTGCTCCATGGTGATTTCAGCGGATGTTTTGCCGAACTCAGGCAGATAGAGAATGGGGTCATATCCGAAACCACCCTCCCCAGCCGGCTCACCGGCGATAAGCCCCTCCATCACAGCCTCTGTGTGGAGTACCTGGCCGTCCGGCAGCATGGCCGCGATGTTGCACACAAACCTGGCGCTGCGCTCCTGGCCCCCGGCCTCCTTAAGACGCTCTATGATACTCCGGTTCTTAACCGCATAGGGCGTATCTTCCCCCAGATACCGGGCAGAGTAGATACCGGGCTCCCCGCCGATATAATCCACCTCCAGGCCGGAGTCATCTGCCAGCACAATATCCCCGGTCAGATTCCACACAGCCCTTGCCTTAATCTCGGCATTCTCCCCAAAGGTAGAGCCGTTCTCCACGATTTCCGGTTCGGCGCCCGCTTCCTTCATGGAAAGTATGGGAAGACCCAAATCAGCCAGTATAAGGCGTATCTCCCGCATCTTTCCCTCATTGCCCGTTGCAAATATGATTCTGTGTCCCATATCAAAAGTCCTCTGCCTTCTGTTCCTTTTATAAACTGCTTTTATTTCTTTGTATATGCCTTCAGGCACAGGTTGCAGGACTGTGTTTCCTCCACATGTTCCCACACCTTTCCGTCATGGCTCAGATACCCTTCGCCGTCTGTTAAGTCCACCTGGGCAATGCCGTCCCCTGCGTCGTATTCAATGGCCACCGGATGTACGGTGCCGGGCGTTATTATTTTAACTATTATAGCAAATTTTTCGTTGTCCTCCAAGGGGATTTTTTTATCCAACGGAATCGTGTAATAACCGGCATTGTCCAGCCTGCCCTTTGCCAGCAACATCCGCCTATCCAGGGCACGCTCCATTTCCCCGCCCCCTGCATCCGGCAGATTCCGGGCCAAATAAAGCTCGTACTCCGTATTCTTGTCCGTTGCATAGAAACCCGCGGCTGCCAGATTCTCTCCCTTATCCGCCCTGTAGGCATTGGCAAACCAGGCCTCCTCCTGCCCGTATCCAATCTGACCCACCCATCCGCACAAATCACTCTGGTGAATGTAGTCATAATTGTCCACCGGCTCCACACCTGTGTATACAATATTATGAACACCGATATTGCTGTCAAAATAGGATACATAAAAATATCCCTGGTCACCAAAATCCTCTCCCCAGCTGTTGGTACAGATAAATGCGCCGTCCCCTGCCAGGTCCAGATTAAAATTTTCCCTGGAGTAATTATCATCCCATCCCACGATAACAGAATCATGGTTGGGCTTTTCGTTTCCGATGTAACAATAGGAGTTCGTCTCTCTGTTATAGTACACAGACTGGCTCTGGTAATCCCTCATGGATGTATACAGGGAACTCTGTACCCCTCCTCTCAGGTACACGGCCCGTTTAATGGCCTCGTAATCCTTTGAGGGAAGGACCTGAATCTCCTGTACATGTACGCTGGGCGTAAGGCCGTCCGGCGAAACTCCGTCCCCATATGGGTCCTGGGATTCCAGCACCGGTCCCTGCCAGGCCAGAAGATAGGCCATGGACATGGTATACTCCCCTCCCTCGTCCTGTCCCAGGAGAAAACTGTTGTGCATGGACATATGGTCTACCGCAAATGTCATGGACTTTCCCGGAAGCAGGGATGATTCCAGGGCTGTCAGGGACGCAAAAGCCCAGCAGGTTCCCAGGGACCCCTGGTTTCCAATCTGGGGCGCCCTGCCTGTCTTTCGGTAATCATAGGCAGAAGGAAGCTTTATATTGGCCGTATCCAGCCTGTTCCACCGGTACACACCGGTTGTGCTGCTTCCTGTGCTGCTTCCCTGGGCATTCTCTCCGTTCTCTGATGTGTCCACACCTCCTGGCGCCGCAAAACCGCCTGCTCCGGAAGGATTTCCGGTTCCGTCCGGATTCCGGCCGCTGCCGCTATCCTGTGTCCCGCCGGGATTCTGTATGCCGCCGCTATCCTGTGTACCGCCCGGGTTCTGTATGCCGCCGCTGTCCTGTGTCCCGCCCGGTCCCTGCACACCGCCGCTGTCCTGTGTCCCGCCAGGGTTCTGTATACCGCCGGTATCCTGTGTCCCGTCCGGTTCCTGAATCCTGCCCGGAGTTTGTGTCTCAGCAGGATTGTTGGCCGGGCCGCACCCGGCTGTTCCCAAAGACAATGAGACAGCCAGAAACAGGGCTGCTGCTTTTTTCCTTATTCCATTTCTAACTATATCTGATACAACAACCATGGCCGCCCTCTCAATTTGAACCGTTCTCCTGGCTGCGCCTGGGTGGCTTTGGCCCCATGAACTGATAAAAATAGGTTTTCAGCATGCCGTTGTATATCTTCCTGTTTTTGTCCGCCTTCCGCCCAATGTACTTCTGCGCATCTTCATAGGAAGTAATGAGGTACATGGACCAGGCATCCAGCGCTGCAAAGCGCTCTCCTATCTCCTTGTATAATGCGGGAAGATTCTCCTTTTCCTCGATTCTCTCCCCGTAGGGCGGATTGGATATGATAAAGCCGTATTTCTTGGGGTGGCTCAGTGCGCTGACCGGGCGCTGCTGAAAGTGAATCATATGGTCCACTCCGGCTGACTGGGCATTGGATCTGGCGGCTTTCACAATGTCACCGTCCACGTCATACCCCTGTATATCCACCTGAACGTCCTCTTCCACCAGGTCCCCCGCCTCATCCATGGCTTCATACCAGCATTTGCGTTTGATCACGTTCCTCCACTCCTCTGCCAGAAAGGAACGGTTCATGCCCGGCGCCATATTGGCAGCCATCATGGCCGCCTCAATGGGAAATGTACCGCTTCCGCAGAAAGGATCCACCAGAATCCTGTCCCGATTCCACGGCGTCAGGAGAATCAGGGCAGCTGCCAGGGTCTCTGTGATAGGCGCTTTGCTGGTCAATGTCCTGTACCCGCGTTTGTGCAGGGATTCCCCGCTGGTGTCAATGCCCACTGTCACCATATCTTTATAGAGAAACACCCGCAGCGGATAGCTGGCTCCATTTTCAGGAAACCAGGTGACTCCATAGCGGTTTTTCAGCCGCTCCACCATGGCCTTCTTCATAATCGACTGGATATCCGACGGGCTGAACAGCTTGCTCTTGATGGAAGAAGCCTTTGCCACCCAGAACTTGCCGTCTTCGGGTATAAAGTCCTCCCAGGGTATATTCCTGGTGCCCTGAAACAACTCCTCAAAGGTCTCCGCCTTAAAGCTTCCCGCTTTGAGAAGCACCCGCTCTGCGGTGCGCAGAAACACATTGGCGCGGCAAATGGCCTCGTCATCTCCTATAAACGTGACACGGCCGTCCTCCACCAGGGATATCTCATATCCCAGATCCAGAATTTCTTTTTTAAGTACTGCCTCCAGCCCAAAATGGCAGGGGGCAATTAATTCAAATGTTTTCAATCGTTTTTCCTCTCAATCAGCCTCTCTTTTTTACAGCTTCAGTTCCTTGACCACTTCGCCCTCCAGGGTCCGTATGGAGAATACCCCGTCCTCCAGCATGGCATAGGTGTTGGGGTTGCCTCCCTTAGGGATGGACACGGAGCCTGGGTTTAACACGGCAATATGCCTGCCCCCCTCCGCCTCAATGGTTTCGGCCTTCAGTATATGGGTGTGACCGTGTACCAGGATATCTCCGTCCTGCAATGGCGGAAGGTGATCCTGGTTGTATACATGTCCGTGTGTGGCGTAAAAAACCTTTCCTTCCAATACCAGAAGACCATAGTCAGCCAGTATGGGAAACTCCAGAACCATCTGGTCCACTTCCGTGTCGCAGTTTCCCCTGATTGCATAAATCTGGTTCTTAAGAGGATTCAGCATGGCAATTACCTCCTTGGGGGCATATTCCCTGGGCAGGTCATTGCGGGGACCGTGATACAGGATGTCTCCCAGAATCACCAGCCGTCCGGCTCCCGATTCACTGTATATATCCAGCATCTTCCTGCAATAATATGCAGAACCGTGTATATCCGATGCAAACATTATTTTCATGGGTCTGTCTCCTCTAAAATAGAATAATCACGTTTCTATTCTAAAGCCGAAAGCGGCCTCCTGTCAATGTATTTCCCCCTGTAATTCAACATTCCGCCCGCCAGGTCCACGGCATGATAGCCCATCCTCCACAGGTCCCGGCAGACCACCATGCTCTTGGCCCCCCTGTCACAGTAAAATACAATGGTACCGTCCTTGCGTATTTCCCCCATCAGGTCCTCAAGCTCATCATAGGGAATGTTCACGCTTCCCCATATCCTGTCCTGCTCAAACATCCAGGGCTCCCTCAGGTCCACCAGCTGCGCAATCTTTCCCTGCTCCATCCATTGGTCAAACTGTCTGTATGATATCATTGGAAATGTCGTCATTTCCCACTCACCTTCCCTTTCTGTCACGTTCTGTCCGGGCTAATGCCTGTCATTCGTGTCCTACTACCAATATATGCAGGCATTACCATGGGGTGAGGACAAGAAAAAGCCCACTCCGCGTCATGCGAAGCAGGCTCCTTCCATCATCTGTACTCAGTACGCCGCAGCTTTTTCGATATTAGTAGTTGTTGTTCTGGCTGCTGTTGCGGCTGCTGTTCTGAGAGCTGTTCTGAGAACTGTTTCTGGAGCTGTTCTGAGAATTATTCTGGCTGTTGTTCTGAGAACTGTTCTGGGAATTGTTCTGAGAATTGTTCTGAGAACTATTCCTAGAGCTGTTCTGAGAGCTGTTCTGGCTGTTATTCTGCTGGCTGCAGTTTCTTGAGCTGTTTTCCATGTCGTTGTTGAAGTTATTCTTATTAGACATCTTCAATACCTCCTAAAAACATTCTTTTTTAGTTACAGCCTTAGTATGGCAGAATTGCACACCTTTTATTCGATAAAATAAAAAAAGGTTGCTTTTTTCCATAAAATATATTATAAATAATATGAGGTAAAATGGTTTCCCTTAAACCATGACCTCATCCTTATTAATTATTTATACTCCCCTTGAGAAGTCCCCGGATAGCTCCCCTATCCGGGGATAACTCTTTGTAATTTCGTTATATCTGCTTCCCTATTCTCACTTCCCTATTTTTTTAATTCTCCCTTGACTTCAACCGTAAAACATGGTATGTTTAATGAGTATTTTTAATAAGATTTTGATTTCACATATTTTTGTAAGTCATTATTCCTATGATGATTTACAAAAATATGTGATTTTTATTTTTATCGAAAATATAATATTATATTATGGAGGTATCTTTCATGAACAAAGGTACAGTAAAATGGTTTAACTCACAGAAGGGCTACGGCTTCATCACAAACGAAGAGAACGGAATGGATATTTTCGTTCATTTTTCCGGAATTGCCTCCAATGGCTTCAAGTCTCTGGAAGAAGGCCAGGCCGTTACATTTGACATTACAAACAGCCCAAGAGGCTTACAGGCAGTAAATGTTTGCGCTGCATAATAGAGATTGACCTGACAGGGACCGTTTTCCAAAAGGAAACGGTCTCTTTTTATGCCCTGGTCTTTCATAGTTTCATATTACCATTATCTTTTAGTTCTGCCAGGCAGCACAAAGGCCCGCCGGAATACTCCGACAGGCCCTGCTTATATATATTGAAAATCCTATCCTAGCACATTTACTATCTTCACCGGATTTCTGTAATTCCAGTTGGACACGGTAATGCCTGTCCTCTCCGTTGAAGCATGTACGATCTGTCCGTTGCCAATATACATGGCTACGTGGTTAATACTTCTCCCGCTGCCGTAAAAAATCAAATCTCCAGGCTGCATCTGGTCAGCGCTAATGGCGATCCCCTGCTGGGCTTGTCCGCCGGAAGAACGGTTCATGGAAATTCCTGCTGAATTCTGCAGCACGTATCTGGTAAATCCGGAGCAGTCCGTCCCTGTACGCGGGTCGCTGCCGCCGTACTTATATCTTCCGCCTACAAACTGCATGGCGTAATTCACCACCTGCTGGCGCTTATATGTATCTGAGGATTCAATGGCATCCTGCTGTACCTCTGCCATCTCACTTTCTCCTACCTGCTCCACGGTAGCATTACCGGATACAGGCAGAAATCCTTCGGAGTCATTGACCCGGACCTTCATCCATCCGTTTCCCATATCCTCCAGAACTTCGTATGTATTCCCTGTTTTGGCTGTCATCAGTACTTCTTCACTGTCTTGGCTTTTGTTAATGTTGACGCTCTCTGCTGTAATGGTGGCAACGTATGTACCTGCTGTGAATCCAGGACCAATTGCTGCCAGGGAAGTAAATGGATTCATGACCATCAGCATCCCGCATACAGCTCCTACCTTTAAAAGGCTGCCTAACATTTTTCTCATTGAAGAAACTCTCCCATCATGGTTTTATACTGAATGTAGCCGGAGTTTTATTTATTACATAATTGTTACATTCATTACAAATGTATTATATCACAATTTTATCTCACGTCAACAATTTTAGACATATTTAATATTTCCTTCATTATTTTTAACATTTTATGTAGTAATTTTGAATTAAAAATGAAATCCCTTCCTGATACGGCTCCCCTCCCGGCCCAGATCACAAAAAAACCCGCTGTCTCAGGACAGCAGGCTTACAATCTTAACTGGTTTTCTGTAATTATATGGGGAGGTCTTGATTCCCGTCTTTTCTGTGGATGCATGCACCACTTCCCCGTCTCCAATGTACAGGGCCACATGGTTGATGCCCCCGCCTCCGCCGTAAAACAGCAGGTCGCCCGGCTGCATCTGGTCCTCTGTCACGGCCTTCCCGTATGAGGACTGTCCGGTGGACGAATGGGGAAGACTGATGGAAGCAGCCTTACCCAGCACGTATCTGGTAAAGCCGGAGCAGTCCACTCCCTTATTGGGGTCCACGCCGCCGTACTGGTAACGTCCGCCCACGAACTGAAGGGCATACTCCACTACCTGACGGCGCATCTTGGCATCTTCATCCACGGTTTCATGCGCTTTTTCCACAACCGTGGCATTACCGGAGGTCTTTATGTATCCTTCCCTTCCGCCGGTGCGGATCTTAACCCAGCCCTGTTGCGTTCTTCCCAGCACCTCATAGGTCTGACCCCTCATAACCTGGCCCTGTCTGGCCGAACCTTCACTGGCACTTCTGTGTACGTCCACAGCAGGCGCCTCTATCTTCACTACATAGGAGGACCGGGTCTGGACCTCTGCCTGCTTTACAGCTGCCTGGCTGTCCATAGGGTTCACCGCCCACAGTCCTGCACACAGGCATATAAGCCCTGATGCCTTTATGATTCCTTTCCCTAATCCCCTTATGCTCACACTGATTCTCCTAACTTCCATCTATTTTCCTGAAAATGTAAATATTACACAAATATTACGTTTATTAAAACCAGTATATTATTTATTCACATTTTTGTCAAGAAAAAGGAGCTGTTTTTTAACAGCTCCTGCCATATACTTCTGCCCCATCAGCCCAATATCTGCTTCTGATTATCTCCTGGGTCCCCTGAACATCCACACGGCCAGCATTACCAGCAGCACCGGCCATATATAGGACAGAATCCAGCCAGCCAGTCCCATGATGCCGAAGAACACAGTCATCACCAGGAATATGACCAGGAATACCACCAGCCCGGCAATGAGCCTGACATACCACTTGCCAAAGTCCACATAATGGACCTCCGGTTTTTTCCCCCTGAACGGTTCCCGTTCTTCCTGGCTGCTTCCTGCCGGCCCTGAACGGTAGGATGCTTCTGATTCAAAGGAATCAAATCCATCCGGCCTGTCCTCGGTGTCAAGGGCAGCGTCCACTATGGTCCTGGCAATGATTCTCGGACCTCCCAGGCTCTCTATGACCTCATCCTCTGTCTGTCCCTTGGCAGCCTCCTCCATAATATAGGAGTCATAATACCGCAAATTCTCCTGTATGACGGAATAGGGTACCCGTCCTTCCAGCTCACTTTTTAGTCCCTGCAAAAATTCTGTCCTGCTCATTACTCAACCCTTTCCTTAATCGTTCCCTCTCTGTAAGCAGCTACCAGCTCCTTCAAATCGGCTATCTGTCCTTTTAATTCTTTTCCTTTATCCGTATCAGCCACCATCACCCTGCTCTTTACTTTCTCCACCACGGATACCTTTGGCGTGCTCTCCTTCTTAGGGTCAAAGGGCCTGTGCTCTGCCAGAGCCAGGTGATGTGAATTATAAATCAGGGTATATCCCGCAATGCCCGTGGTGCTCTGGTATGCCTTCGAGAGACCGCCGTCAATGATGAACAGCTTACCGCCCGCCTTCATGGGCTTCTCCCCATCCTTTAGCTTAACCGGCACATGACCGTTAATAATGTGGGATCCCTCCACGGGAAGCCCGAATTCCTCCAGCAGGCGGTTGCAGAATTCTTCCTTCAGGCTCAGCTGGTAGTATGGATTCATCACTTCCTTATATGTGGATTTATCCTCCACGAAATAATGTTCAAAGGTAGTCATCTTATCCTTGCCGAATACAGGGGATTTTGCCCCGCACCACAGATACCACATCATATCCATGGCCTGCTCCTTACCTGGCGTCCCCTCCGGCATGAAATAGGCATTCTGAACCTGCTGGTTAAAGAAGTCCATCAGCTCCTTCCCGCCATAGGATACCCCGTTCATGGTGATGGTATCGAAAGAACCGTCCTTTTTCATGGGAATACAGCCATGGTAAAGGAGGTTGGAATTATAACATTTATAAATGGCCCCATGGGAGTACAGGAATCTTACATGCTTATGCAGCAGCTCCCCATGTTTAAAGGAGGCCTGCAGGGTACGCAGCAGCTCCTTCTCACCACGGCTTAGCTCCAGGGGATTCTTTGGGTCCACGGTCGGGAAATTCATGTCCAGCATGGGAAATGTTTTTCCTTCAATGGCCACTGTACCCTTCTCAAAGTCCACGCCGGACAAAAGGACCCTGTTGTCCATCTCATACTCCGGATGGCGCTTAATCATGGCGCCCTCCACCTTAAACTGAATCACCGCAATGGCCTTGTGCATCTTGGCCGCCAGGCCGGGGTCCACTGCATCGTAAATGTTCTCGTCCAGAATCTTGGGCATGAACCGTGTACAGGGGTCGTCCTGGTACACCTTGGCTGCAAACATGGAAAGGGGCCTTAAGTTGATGCCGTAACCATCCTCCAGCACATCAAAGCTGTTGTAACTGATGGCAATGCGCAGCACATTGCAGATGCAGGCCAGATTTCCTGTTGCGGCCCCCATCCATGAGATATCATGATTCCCCCACTGTATATCCACATCGTGGAAGCACATGAGCTCATTCATGATAATGTCCGCCCTTGGCCCCCTGTCGTAGATGTCGCCTATGATATGAAGGTTGTCAATAGTCAGGTTCTGAATCAGATGGCACAGGGCAATGATGAACTTGTCCGCCGTGTCATTCTCAATGATGGAGTGTATAATTTCGTTATAGTACAGTTTCTTGTTATCGTCGTTGTAGTCCACGTGAAGCAGCTCGTCAATGATGTAGGCAAATTCCTGCGGCATCTTCTTGCGGACTTTTGAGCGGGTGTACTTGGAGGACACCTCCTTGCAGCTTTGTACCAGACGGTAGATGGTGATTTTCTGCCAATCCTCGGTGTAGTGCCCCAGTTTCATCATACGGGCCAGGTTCCGCTCCGGATAATAAATCAGGTTTGCCAGCTGTACCTGCTCCTCCTCGGGAATCAGGTGGCCGAAGGTCTCCTTGATTTTCTCCCGGGTAATGCCGGACGAAGAACGCAGCAGGTGTATAAACGCCTCATATTCCCCGTGCAAGTCGCTGAAAAAATATTCGGTTCCCTTGGGAAGACTGCAAATCGCTGTCAGATTGACAATTTCACTGGTGGCTTCCTTTACTGTGGGGTATTCTTTTGCCAGGAGCTTAAGATATGCCAAATCCCTCATCATCATATTCCCCCAATCCCAATTGCATTTTATTTAAAGTTATAGTAACATATTCTTAATGAAATGAAAAGTTTTTCCAACTGAACAAAGGTTTAAGATTATCTAAATTTTTTCTAAGGAGAAGAGATGCCAATGGAGGAATTATACGTATTTGGAACAGGAAACGCCCAGGCCACCCGTTGTTATAATACCTGTTTTGCCATAAAGGACGGGGATGAATATTTTATGGTGGATGCAGGAGGAGGAAACGGCATCCTGCGCATCCTGGAGGATATGGATGTGGACCTGTGCCATATCCACAACATTTTCGTCACCCATGAGCACACGGACCACATCATGGGTATTGTGTGGATGGTGCGCATGGTGGCCGCCGCCATGAAAAAAGGAAAGTATGAAGGCGAGCTGCAGATTTACTGCCACCAGGGACTGGTGGATACCATCTCCACCATCTGCCGCCTGACGATCCAGGGCAAGTTCTATAAGATGATTGGAAGCCGCATTTTCCTGGTGCCGGTGGAGGACGGCGAGACAGTCCATATCCTGGACTATGACGTCACCTTCTTTGACATACTGTCCACCAAGGCCAGGCAGTTCGGATTTACCACCATCCTGAAAAACGGCCGCCGGTTCACCTGCGCAGGGGATGAGCCGTACAACGCGGAGTGCCGCCCCTACGTGGAAGGCAGTGACTGGCTGCTTCACGAAGCCTTCTGCCTGTACCGCGACCGTGATATCTTCGAACCCTATGAAAAACACCACAGCACGGTAAAAGAGGCCTGCGAGCTGGCAAAGGAGCTCTCCATCCCCAACCTTGTGCTATGGCATACGGAGGACAAACACCTGGCGGAGCGCAAAGCCCTATATACGGCTGAGGGCAGGGAATACTATGACGGCAATCTGCTGGTGCCGGATGACGGGGAAATCATCCCGCTGTAAACGTGCGGTGTACGCCGCATTCGTGTACACAGGATTCGTGTATGGCGGATTTATCTACGGCGGATTACAGAGTTATGTTAAGAGATAGGAAATCACCACGGTTCTATATTGCCGTGGTGGTTTTTACTTACATGGGCAAGAATAGTCGAGAAATCCTTTTTCCGGTTCTGTATAATGATAAACGTCGGAGGTGATACAGATGAAAGAACAGATAGAAGCAGTCCAAAGAATGCAAGATTATATAGAGAGCCACTGGCAGGAGTCCATTACTCTGGCTGATTTATCCAAGGCCTCCCATTTTTCTCCCTGGTATTCTGCCAGGCTGTTCAGGAAGCTGACCGGTCTTTCACCGGCTGACTACATCCGGCGTTACAAACTGTCCCGGTCCGCCCTGCGGCTGCGGGACGAGGACTGCAAAGTCATTGATGTTGCTTTTGATTTGGGATTCGGAAGCGTGGACGGGTACCAGAGGGCATTTCTCCGTGAATTCGGCTGTAATCCCCGTGAATACGCCGCTCATCCCGTTCCCCTGTATCTGATGACCCCCTACGGCGTAAAATACAGATTCACAGAAAAGGAGCCCATGAATATGGAACAAATTAAGAACGTATTTATTCAGGTCATTGAAAAACCAGCCCGCAAGGTCATCCTTAAGCGGGGCATCCAGGCGTATGATTACATGACCTACTGCAATGAAGCCGGCTGTGATGTGTGGGGACTTCTCACCAGCATCAAATCCATAAGCGGCGAACCGGTATGCCTCTGGCTCCCCGAACAATACCGCCCGGAGGGTACATCCCAATACGTACAGGGCGTGGAAGTATCCTCAGACTACGGCGGTCCTGTGCCGGAGGGCTTTGATGTAATCCAGCTGCCGGCTGCCAGTTACCTCATGTTTCAGGGAGAGCCCTTCGAGGAAGAGGACTTCTGCCAGGCCATACAGATGGTTCAGGCAGCCATGGAACGTTACGACCTGTCGGTCATCGGCCTGGCCCCTGACCCTGAAAATCCCAGGATTCAGCTGGAACCCATAGGGACCAGGGGATATATCGAAATGATTCCGGTAAAACAGGCTGTATCCTCATCTCATTCACACCCGGCGCCGGATGTGAATCCTTAAGAGGCCTTAACCGCCCGCCGTCCTGAATCCGAATGGATGATAACGCTGACCCTTTTATAGACCAGGGCGGTGAGCAGGCTTACAATGGCGCCTTTCAGTATATTAAAGGGGCCTACAGCCAGGATTACGAATGTCCACACATTGCTGATAGCCGGGTTGATGGCCGCGCCTGCAGCAATGATGGTGTCCAGGGGCATGAAATGGGAATAGAACGGAAGCATAACAACCGCATTGAGTATCACAGCCACAATTGTCATGATTACAGTTCCCGCAGCCATTCCCATGACAGCCCCCTTTTTCGTCTTTTTTAGACTGTAAATAATACCGGCCGGCAGCACAAGGGAGCATCCAAAGCAGAAATTGGCAAACTCCCCCACAAATCCCGTGCTGGTAGGCTTTAGTATCAGCTTCACCAGGATTTTCACCAGTTCCATGACAACACCTGCCACAGGCCCCAGGGCAAAGGTACCCACAAGCACCGGCACCTCACTGATATCCATGCCGTAAAATGACGGCGCGATAAATGGAAGCGGCACCTCAAAAATCATAAGCACTGCCGCCAGGGCGCCGAACATGGCCATGACGGTTACATTCCTTACACTGAGTAAGTGATTCTGTTTCATTTCCCTATCCTCCTTGTTATGAGCACTTAGTGACCGTATTTTGGTCACTTACGTGCGATACATGACCCTTCACTTGGTGAGGTCTCCCACGAACCTAGTGAAGGGGCCCGTTATGAGCACTTGGTGTCCGTTTTCCGGTCACTTACGCGCGTATATGTGTCCTTCGGAATGCGTGCACTATAAAAGCCCCGGATACGCAAATAATCCGGGGCCTGTTCATCTACCACTTACACACCTTCTTCTCTCATCCAGACTATACTGTCGGTTCTGGAATCACACCAGATCAGCCGCCGTAGCGGGTCGCGGACTATTACCGCCGGTAGGGAATCACACCCTGCCCCGAAGAACTTTATTTAATTATAGCTGAATCATAGCACATATGAGGGTTGTTGGCAATAGGATGCGCCATAATTTCCCCATTTCAAACCCAACGTTCTGACTCAGCGCTTCCAGACTACCACATCCTCCAGCTTTTTGCGCGGACGTGGCGGCGGCGATTCCTCCGGATACCCAAAGGCCACGGCTGCCACCAGCTCATCCCCGCAGTCCATCCATGCGCACAGCTCCTCATAGGCAAAGAATATGTCGCAGATCCACAGACTGCCGATTCCCATATCCGTTGCTTCCAAAAGCATATTCTCAATTGCCGCGCTGACAGACTGGATATTACAGAGCTCATAAATCCTGTCCTCGTCGTTGAGGGGAGAATACATCCCCTTCCCCAGGGGATTCAGGACAAATATGACCACAGGCGCCTGTTCCATGATTTGGACCGTGTACTCCGCGCCTCCCAGGTGCCTGCTGCTGTCCGGCAGCATGGCGTTTCCTGCCTTCTCCCGCTGGATTCCGGCCCGAAACGCCCTCAGCATGTCTTCTTTTGCCTGTCCCTGAATGACCATAAATTTCCATGGCTGCCTGTTCTTTGCTGACGGTGCCTTTATCCCGCTTTCCATAATTCTACAGATAACCTCATGGGGTATTTCCTTGTCTGAGAACCTGCGTATACTTCTGCGCCTGTCTATTGCATCCATTTTCTGTCTCCTTCGTATTTCTCGGGCAGGTTAAACTCCTATGGCCATTATTCTTCTATGGCCATTATCCTTCTGGGGCTGGTATCCCCATACCCGCGATTCTCCTGTACCCGCTACTCTCCCAAAGCCATCCTGTAAATTTCCATCATCTCTTCCTTGCCCAGTTCCCGGATGCCCGGCAGGATACGCTTTCCCATGTTGGTGCACTTGACAGCCATTTCTTCCAGGCGTCCTTCCTCCACGCCCAGTTCTTTTAAGGAAGAGGGCATACCCAGGCTCTTATAGAAATCTTCTGTGGCCCGGATTCCTGCCAGGGCCGTGTTCATTGGGCAGTCAAAATCCATGTCTATGTTCCACACCTGGACCGCATAACGTGCGAAGCGGTTCACATCGCTGGGGCACACAAACCTGGCCCAGGATGGCCACAGGGCTGCCAGACCTGCTCCGTGGGCAATGGATGGGTACATGCCGGAAAGCTCATGCTCCAGCTGGTGGACCTGCATGAAGAAATCCCTTCCAGCCCCTGTCAACCCGTTGTGGGAAAGGCTTCCTCCCCACATAAGAGCGGCTCTGGCTTCATAGTTATCCGGATCTTTATCAGCAATCCTTCCTGCCTCCACCGTGGATTTTAACAATGCCTCGGCTATGCGGTCCGTCAGTTCCGTATCCCTGGTCTTGCTGAAATACCGCTCCAGGGTATGCATCATGATATCCACTGTTCCGCAGGCTGTCTGGTATTTGCTTACCGTGCAGGTCAGCTCCGGGTTGCAGATGGAAAACAGCGGGCGGTGGGTCACGCTGTTAAAGCCCCGCTTAAATCCATTTTCCTCATTTGTAATGACACAGGACGCGCTCATTTCACTGCCTGAGGCAGAAAGCGTAAGAATGACGCCCACCGGCAAAGCCCTGGCAGGCACAGCCTCCTGGCGGAAATAGGTCCATACATCCACATCCGGGTTCCCTGCGCCGTCTGCTATACACTTGGATGAGTCAATCACGCTGCCTCCTCCAACCGCCAGCACCAGATCCACGCCCTCCTTAAGGCACAGTTCGATGCCCTCCTTGGCCTTAGACAGAGTGGGATTGGCCTGTACGCCCCCCAGCGTCACATACTGTATTCCCTCTGTCTCAAGAGAGCCTGTGACTGCGTCCAGAAGTCCGGACTTTTTAGCACTGGACCCGCCGAAATGCACCAGCACCTTCTTAAATCCGTATTCCTTGACAATTTTTCCTACCTGCTGATGGGTATTCTTTCCAAATATCATCCTGGTTGGTGTAAAAAACTCAAAATTTTCCATTATGTAATCCTCCTTCATGCCGCTTTCACCGCTGTCTCCATTATACATAAATCAGGGCGCTTTTTCCACTTAAATCTGCTGCCTGTTCAGCCCTGCGCCAGTTTGTCCTTATACCCGTTTTCCCATTTCCCCACCCTCCTCCCCGCCTAAAATACCAGACTCCTGCCAGAGCCCCATGAAAGAAAGGGAATGTCTGTTTCACCCCACCCACCCCCATTAAAACCAGGCACACCCCCATACGATCCAACAGGAAATTAATACGCCACGCATTCCCCGGATCGCAAAAAAAGGGGCTGTCCTGAAAACGTAAATCAGAGATAACCTATAAACAAACATTCTAAATAAGCTCGCCTTTTGGCGGGCTTATTCCTTTACCCGTGATAAAATTTGAGAGAATTTATTTCGGCTGAATGATTACATCTACCCCTAACTTTTCTAATGAACGTAGATTCCTTTTTATTAATTTATCATGTTGAATATTCGTATAGTAATCTGCCCCTAAATCGCAATAAGGAACTTTTTCTTTTAGCATATGATAAATGGCTGTTAACATTGTATGGGCGATCGCTATTAACGCTCGCTTCCCTCCTCTTCTTGCTGCTATTCGTTGGTATCGCGAATATAAGTAGCTCTGTTTATTTCGTATGGCTGCACGGGCACATTCCACTAAAGTTGCTTTCAAATATTTATTCCCTTTTCGGATTCGGCTGCTCATTTTTTTGCCGGCACTTTCTTTGCATTCCGGTACAAGACCTGCCCATGAACTAAAACGGGATTCATTTTGAAAATGTTCCATTTCTACTCCTGTCTCTGCAAGAATTCGTTCTGCACTTTGTCTCCCAATTCCCGGAATTGCATCCAAATCCTTAATCGCCCAATTTATGGAATCTGTTTTTTTTTTAATATCTTCATCTAAATCCATGATTAAAGAGGTAAGACTTTCTATATGCAAAAGTTGATGTTTTAACATTAGTTGTTGATGTTCCAAAACCCGGCCATGCAGAGCCCTGCGTATTTCTTCAAGCTTATCTCTGGCCCGCCCTTTTGCCAAATCACTTAAAACAACGGGATCTGTTTCTCCAGATATAATTGCCTTTAAAATGGCCATCCCGCTTTTTCCGCTAATATCAGTAATAACACTGCCTAATTTAATGTTACAGCCTTCCAGCACAGCTTGGATTCGGTTTAATTCACGGGCACGTTCTTCTATCATTTCCTGACGGTAACGGGTTATTTCCCGCAATTCTCTCTGTTCCCGATTTGGTATATAACTTGCTTTTACTAATCCATGACGTACCAAATCAGCAATCCATTCTGCATCCTTCACATCTGTCTTGCGTCCAGGAACACCTTTGATATGCTGTGCATTAACAACCATAATCGGGATATGCTCCTCTTCAAATATGTTATAAAGTGGTTTCCAGTAGGAACCCGTACTTTCCATGGCAGCCATTTCACAACCGGTTTCTTTCAGCCATGAAACCAGTTGAAGGATATCTTCCGTCATCGTTGAAAACTGACGGATTTCTTTTTTTCTGACACTCGTAAAAACACAGGCCACCATCATGTTTTTGTGAATGTCAATCCCACAACACCGCTTATACAACACTTCCATAAAACAAACCTCCTTCGCATAAGCCGATGCAGCTCCTTGCTAAAATGTTGGCTGTCCTGCGTCCTCATCAAACTACGATGGAAACAAAAAGTGGTACACCTAAGGAGCTGAAAATCAGTCTGTCGCACGGGCTTGAAAACACCAATCCCCTTCCGACTTTATTCGGCACCTTAAGTATACCACGACATAGCGTATAGCCAGTATCCAGTTTTCATTGATTGTGGTGAGATTCTCTCATGATTGTCTGTTGCAAAAGTAGATAAATAATCTACTGGAGCAACAGCTTCTTTTCTGTACAAAAACAGAAAAGCGGGCTCCGAAGAGTCCGCCATCCGTGGTATAATTAAGTATGCGAATAACTAATTACACTACTAAAGATTATACCGAACTTGGCCGCACTTATCAACTGGTTTTGCCATTAAGTTTGGAAGGTCTGGTTCCGAACGATGATTCTGTCCGACTGCTGAGCCACGAATTGGAGGATTTAGACTATACAAAGCTTTATCAGGCTTACTCTGCCAAAGGCAGAAATCCGGCAGTGGACCCAAAGACTATGTTCAAGATCCTGACCTATGCGTATTCCCAAACCATTTATTCATCAAGAAAAATTGAGACCGCCTGTAAACGGGACATCAACTTTATGTGGTTGTTAGCCGGACAAAAAGCGCCGGATCACAGCACCATTGCCCGGTTTCGTTCCGGTTTTCTGGAGGAGGCATGTGAGGACCTCTTTTATCAGATGGTACACCGTCTGGAACGGGTAGGTGAATTTTCCAAAGAAACCGTCTTTCTTGACGGGACGAAATTAGAAGCCTGCGCCAATAAATACACGTTCGTATGGAAAAAATCCGTTGGCAAATGGGAAGAAAAAATGTTCATTAAAATCCAGGAGGCGGTGAGGCTTGTAAACCAGGAGTTTATCCAATCTTTCCGTGTAGGAACTGAATACCGGGTACAGGACCTCCGGAAAATCTGCCGTTTTCTGGAGGAGATATGCAGGGAGCGGAACATAGAGTTCGTTCACGGCCGCGGAAAACGAAAATCCATCGAACAGCGGTATCTGGAGCTGTTCCAAAGGTACCTGGAGCGTCAAATCACCTATGACTGGCATACAGCCAGTTTCCAGGGAAGGAACAACTACTGCAAGACAGACCCGGATGCAACGTTTATGCATATGAAAGATGACCACATGCGCAACGCCCAGTTAAAGCCAGGGTATAACGTACAGATTGGAGTAGACAGCGAATACATTGTAGCGGTAGATATATTTCAGGATCGGAACGATGTATGGACGCTGGTGCCATTTTTAAAGCGGATGAAGGAAAAGCTGGGTTTTAACTATCCAAGTGTTACAGCTGATTCGGGATATGAAAGTGAAGAAGGCTACAGCTATCTGCGGGAGGAGGGGCAGCAGCCATACATTAAACCTCAGACCTATGAAAAATGGAAAAAGCGGAGTTTTAAACAGGATATCAGTAAACGGGAAAACATGGCTTATAACCAGGAGTCCGATACCTATATCTGTCATGCCGGAAAGGAACTGCGGGTGATCTACCTGAAAAAGCAGCGCAGCAAAAGTGGGTATGAATCCGAGGTAACGGTATACGAATGTGAGGACTGCACCGGCTGCCCCTATAAAGAGAAATGCACCAAAGCGAAGGGAAACAAGCGTATGTATGTGTCCAAAAGCTTTTTGGAGAAGCGTGAGGAATCATATCGAAACATTCAGAGCGAGAAGGGAATTAAGTACCGGACGAATCGCTCGATCCAGGTAGAGGGAGCCTTCGGGGTTTTGAAAAATGACTATGGATTCCAACGATTCCTGCTGCGAGGTAAGAAGAAGGTAAAACTAGAGATTCTCCTGTTGAGTATGGGGTACAATCTAAATAAACTACATAGAAAAATCCAGAATGAGCGGACTGGAAGCTATTTGTTTGATCTAAAAGCGAGTGCATAAATACAAAAGAAAAACTGTATGCTTATTAAAGTATGCCCAAAATCAGGAGAAAGTCGATCGAAAATGATTTTCTCCTGATTTTTTTCTGCATGCAGAGCGAGGGTGTCGCTCAATCATCTATTTTAATGATTTTGCGACACCCTCTGAAAATCCATTATTCACTGCAAGGCAAAGCCTGCCGGGGAAACGCTCTGATTCCATCAGTCAGGTACTTAAGATACCATACCGCTGATGGAGAGCCGGAGATGTAAATACCGGCATCAGGACAGATTATCGCGAAATGCTCTCACCATCTGTTCCTGCCAGGCCCCTCCGTATTCTCCCCGTACCAGCCTTTTTAGCGCCTCGGCCGGGAACCGGCGCCAGGACATCTCCTCATGCTTTACCAGGATGGGATAGTAATATACCCCGTTGTCCGCCGCTGCCTCACAGTCCCCCGGCGCATCCCCCACCATGAGCACATGGTCCGGGCAATACCCCTTTTTCAGAAGAGCGTTGATACAGGCGGACTTTGACCCGGCGTCCTGGGACAGAACCACGTCCACGTATTCCATCAGGCCCTGCCTCTGCCATTCTTCCTCCACTGCCTTTTTGTTGGCAGAGGATACCACTGCCACGTCCGCTGTCTCATGGGCCGCCTTAAGGGCCTCACGCACACCGTCAAAGGCGCATTTGGCTTCTTCCGGCATGGCCCCGATTTTCCGGTTTACTTCCTCAGACCATTCCAGTGCCTGTCGGAATATCTCCTTTCCGGTCAGTTCCCACTGGGCCTTTACCGCCTGGTTTGACAATTCCGGCGCTTCCCCGGTCCATCGGACAAAGGCATCCACATCCGGCACTGGTTTATATGTCCGGTCAATTTCAGCCAGAATCATGGCCAGGCCCTTAAAACGGTTGATTCCCCTGGTCATGGTGTAAAGATTGATCTCATCCCAGCGCCTGCGTATTTTCTGCTCCCACGGTGAAAGCCCCCAGACCGGAATCAGACAGGGTCCGAAACAGGTTATATGTTTTGAGTCCATGGTATCCATGGCACAGCCGTCTGAATCGACGCAGATCAGATATTCCTTTTGCTTCCTGTATCCCTCTAATATGTCCGGCATCCGAAGCTCTCCTCTCCTTTACGCCACTGCATATTACCGGAACTGGTACCAGTAGTCCTGTACATCCTGCAGATTTTTATAGACGAAGTCATAATTAATCATCCAAAGCTTCATATCCTCCAAGGGGATATTACCTTCTGCCGGGGTTGTCTCCGGGCGTACCGGCCATCCTCCGATGGTGTTGAATGGTTTGATACCATTTCCGTTTCCATCCTCGCCGCCTAACAGATAGCGAATCAGCAGCTTGGCTCCGTTTGGATGAGGCGCCTCGTTTACCACTGCCACAAAGTTCATGAAGGCCACACCGGAAACAGGCTCCATCTTAAGGGGCTCGGATTCGATATTCCAACCCTTGTCAGCCCGCTCCCGGTACTTGGAGGACGGTGTGTAGCCAATGAGCTTTGACTCCTTGCCCTCTCCCACAGACTGGATGACCTCGTTGTTTGAGTCAAAGATGACCGGATCATTTTCCAGCACCCGCTTCATCCAGGCATGGGCTGCCGTGGGCTCGTCGTCCGCCAGTACAATATCCTCGCCGTAGCACGCCTTATAGGCTTCCGCCATCTCGTCCGCATGCTCCACCATAGTGGTGAACAGGGCCATGTAGCTCACTGTGCCGATTGGGTTCTGGAGCACGAAGCTTCCCTTCCATTCCGGCTTTGTCACATCCCACCAGTTGGTGATGGGGGTTTCCGTATAGATGCCGGTATTGTAGAACCACCAGTCAGTCTCAAAGTACAAAGGCGTCATATCCTTTAAATATTCCTGGTTCACATTCTTGTAAATGGATTCAGGCTGGTAATTGTGCAGGATTCCCTTGTTAAAGAAATTAATCATGTAATCCCCTGTCTGTTCCTTGGAATGGATTACGTCAGCTGTGCGGATACCCGAATTGTACTCTGTACTCAGTTTGGTGGACATGTCATTGGCATTGATGTCATATACCTCCAGGGTCATGCCGGGATAATCCTCCTCAAAGCTGGCCTTTACCTTAGCCATACGGCTGGAAATGGAATAAATGACTACCTTCCCGCCCTCCTCGTCCAGTGCCTTCTTATACAGTTCATCTGAGGATTCATCCTCATACAGTCCCGCGTCCACGGCCCACTGCTCCTCCGGGGCAGACGCTGCATTTCCTCCTGCTGCATTTTCCCCTGCCGCATTCTCCCCTGCTTTGTCTCCAGCCGCCTCCTTCTGCGTCTCTCCTGCTCCCGGCTGCTCCCCGGCCTTTCCCTCATCTGCTGCCTTGGCAGCTGTTGTGTTCCCGGATGCAGCCTTTGTGTCCTCAATCTTTTCGCAGCCCGTAAGCGCAGATGCAGCCATCACGCCTGCCAAAGCCAGTGCCAATAAACGTTTTCCTCTTCTCCTCATGATTTCTTCTCCTTTATCATTTAATTGAATTTTTTTGGTCCTGCTGTGCGTCCATGACAGCCAGCTTTGCCAGCCTGCCGCTGTCCTTGCAAAACACGTTCATCTTATCCGGATTAATCCGCAGCCACACCTTTTGATCCGGACTGTACTGCTTAAGTCCGTTCTGCTTGGACAGGATACGTTCCCCGCCCACCTCCAGGTAAATGGTTGTCTCTGAACCGGCCGGCATCACAGAGTATACTTCCGCCTCTATGCTCCCCTCTGCGGGTCCGTCCAGTATCTCCACCAACTCCGGTCTCACCCCGACCACTGCCTCAAAGCTTCCGTCACCCGGGGCTTCCCCGGTAAAGGACTTCCTGTCATAAGCCGCGGTTCCCAAAACGGATTCCACGGTCATGGTATCTCCCGCCACCCTGGCCTTTCCCGGAAGGAAATTCACCTTTGGATTGCCGATAAAGTCAGCCACCCGCAGGGAGGCAGGATTCTGGTACAGCTCCATGGGCGGCGCCACCTGCTCCAGCACACCCTCAAAGAAAATGGCTATTTTGGTAGACATGGTCAGGGCCTCCGTCTGGTCATGGGTCACATAGATAATGGTGGTGCCTAACTCCTGATGGAGCCGTTTAATTTCACTTCTCATCTCGATTCTCAGCTTGGCGTCCAGATTGGACAGCGGCTCGTCCAAAAGCAGCACCTCCGGCTCCGACACAATGGCTCTGGCTATGGCCACGCGCTGCTGCTGTCCGCCTGACAGTTCCGACGGATACCGGTCAATGAACGCCTCAATCCTCATACGTTTTAAGGCATTTTCCACCTTCCTCCGTATCTCCTCCTTGGGCACCTTTGCCACTTCCAGGCCAAAGGCCACATTGTCAAATACCGTCATATGGGGCCAAAGGGCATAAGACTGGAATACCAGGTTAAGATGGCGTTTTCCCGGTTCCTCATAAAACTTTTCAGGCGCATTGACAATCTCCCTGTCCCCCATGTACATATACCCTTCCTGGGGCTTCTCCAGTCCTGCCACCACGCGCAGGGTGGTAGTCTTTCCGCAGCCGGACGGCCCCAGCAGTGTCATAAACTCCCCGTCCTCAATCACCAGGTTGATGTCCTTTAACACATGGTTCCTGCCGTAATATTTATTGATTCCTCTTAATTCAATTCTGCTCATCTTTCATATCCTCCCGCATTAAAAGCCCTTGGTGATGTCCGCGTCTGTAAAGGTATTGGCAAACCAGTAGACGAAGAATACCAGCACAAACATAACGATGGTCACTGCACTGGACAGCTGAATCAGATTTTCCGCCGAATAGGCGTACGCCATATAGGGCAGCGTCTGCTGGCTGGGCGTCATGAGTATAACTATCAGGTCCAGTTCCTTCATGATGCTGATAAACACCAGCATGAATCCGCTTATCATACCGCCCTTTGACAGAGGGAACACAATCTTAAAGAACCTGCGCAGGAATCCCGCGTTTTCCACCTGGGCGGCTTCCTCTAACTCCGTACTGATCTGGAGCATATTGGATGTTCCCGCCCTGGAGGCAAAGGGCATGTTCTTCACCACAGCGATAAGCACCAGCAGGGCAAAGGAGCCGTACAGGGACGGTACCAGGGTGATGCGGTAGCCGAACATTTCTATTTTCTTAGCCGTTGCAAAGAGAGCCAGGTACATGGCGCCAAAGGCAATGGATGGAATCAGGTAAGGTATAAATACCAGCTGCTCCACCAGTTTTCCTGAGAACAGCTTGCGTCCCCTGGAATTGATATAGCCAATCAGCTGTCCGAACACGGTTGCAAACAGGGAGGTGAGCACCACCAGCTTGATGGTGTTGACCACATATTTCATGAACTGTGGATTCTTAAATATGCCCGGCTCGCCCTGGTCAATGGTGGGCACGGAACCTCCGGTCCAGTAATGAAGGGTGAAATTGCTGAGGCTGTAGTTGCCCGGCTCCAGCATAAAGGACTGGTACAGCAGAATGACCACCGGAAACACAACGGCCACTGCGATGAAGGCAATGAGAATCCCCACGATAACCGGCCTCCATTTGCCCAGGCGTATGGGATTGCTCCTGCTGCCCTTTCCTCCTATGGTACTGAAGGATTTTCTGGAACCAATGGCCTTCTGGTTTAAGAACACGCTGAAGGAGGCAATGGCTATGAGAATCAGCGATATGGCAAACGCCACCCGGTTCTGCCCGTTTTGTATGGAGTTGTACATGGTGGTGGATACGGTGTAGTATCCGATTTTAAGCCCTAAAACCGACGGAACGCCGAAGGTGCCCATTGCCTTTGAAAAGGTCATGATAACCGCGGACAGAATAGCCGGCATCACCAGCGGGAATGTAATCTTTGTAAGTATCCTGGCCTTGCTGGCTCCCAGGATTTCCCCCATCTCCTCCAGCTCAGAATTAATGGAGCTGAGGGCTGAGGACACCAGCAGGTAGGCATAGGCATAATAGTGGATGACTAACACCACGATGATGGCAAACGGCCCGTAGGCCAGCCAGTCCGGTGTCTGAATCCCCAAAAATCCCAGAAGGCCCTGGGCCCCGCCCACGCGTTCATTCTTGAATATGGTCAGCCATGCCATGGACTTGCACCAGGATGGTATCATATAGGGAATGATGAGGGCCAGGGAAAAGAACTTCTTATACGGCAGGTCGCTGCGGACCATGAGCCATGCCAGCAGTGAGCCCAGGGTAATTCCAAAAGCAGCCGTGCACACGGATATCAATAAGGAATTCTTAAGGGGCGTCCACAGCATTTTCCGGGAAATGCTGCTGGTCAGAACCCGTTTCCAGTAATAGAGGGTAAACATTCCCTCCCTTCCCCCGTCCACCCTGGCCGCGTCTGCGCCTGCCAGGGTAAGTGTCTGTATAATCATCTGTCCCAGAGGAATCAGAATCAGATAAACCATGAATATCACGGAAATCACCACCATGATATTGTATGGATTCTTTACAATGCTTCCTGCCTGATTCATAAGACGGCGTTTCCTGGAAAATTCCCGGACGCCGCCTTTTGTTCCGGCCTTTGTATCTGTCTGCATACTGCCTGCTCCTTTCTGTTGCCTGCATACTCTCTTCTGTCAGCCCTTCATTTTATCCCTTGTTTATCCCTTGTTTATCCCTTGCAGGAACGGCGCTCCACCAGCCTCGGTTCCAGCTTCACAGAAGCCTTTCCCCCCACAGGCACGCCCTCCTCCACCATTCCCAGCAGCAGCTCCACGGCGGTCTCCATCTGTTCCTCATGGGAAACTGCCACTGTTGTAAGCTCGATGTAGGGCAATTCCTCTGTTATGTTGTCAAACCCAATGAGTGAAAAATCCTCAGGTATGCGGATTCCATTTTCCCGGCAGGCCTTGACAATCCCGTTGGCCGTGGCATCGCTGGCAGCCACGATTCCGTCCGGCATGGCCAGTCCGCTTTGAAGGAAATGCTTGAAGTGGTTATATCCCCTTTCAAAGCTGGTCCGAAAATCCAGATTGCACTCGTATACCTGGGCCGGAATCCGCTTTGCCCTGGCTGTCTCCAGAAAACTGGCGGCCCTGTAGCGGTGGGCCAGACGTTCGGGCTTGAACCCCACAAACAGCAGGTTCCTGCACCCTTTGGATATGAGATACTCGGCGGCGATTCTGCCCGCCTGCTCCTCGTCGGCGCAGACATAGGGAATCCCGCACTGGCCCGTAAGCTCGTTAAGGGCTACCATGGGTACATTATGAATAAACTCAGCCATGCTCTCCGTGCTCCTGGGGCCAATGGGAAATATCAGGATTCCCTCCACCTGGTGCTCTGCCAGAAGCTTCAGATAATCCCTCTCTGCCTTCAGCTCCCGGAAGCTGTTGCACAATAATACCTGATACCCTCTTTTGTGGGCAGCATCCGAAGCCTTCACCATGAGTTCGGAATAAAAAGGACTCATGATATCCGGCATGATGATGCCTATGGTCTGAGTCCTGCGCTTCACAAGACTCCGGGCCAGGCCGTTGGGCGTGTAGGAGAGCCGTTCGCATACCCGTAATATACGGCTGCGGTTTTCCTCGCTGATACCATCCATCCCGTTTAACGCCCTGGATACAGAGGCGATGGATACCCCTGCCTCCCTGGCAATATCTTTGATTGTCACTTGTTTCATAATAGGCCTTCTCCCCATTTCTCCGTTTTAAAGAATGGTTTTCGTAAACGTTTACGCTTAAAAATATTATACCATCAGCCAGGTTTTCCCGCCATTTCCAGAACCAACAAAATGCACAGGTACCCCTATGCATTTTGCATAATAATTTAGGCATTTTTTCGTAAATTTTACGGCCGTATACGTTTACGGCCAAAAGAAGGAAGTTTTTCTTTTGTACAAATTGCCCCTCCCCCTTCATTCATGCATAAAACAGCACGGACAGACATAAGATTACTCCAGGACCCATATTTCCCGAAAGGGTGTCAGGAGGCGGTTATACCATGAGATTCTTCCGAAAGCTCCGGGAGCATTTACATATCAGTACAAAGACAGTGATTTACGGGGAAATGATGGTGCTGAGCCTGCTGTGTCTCAGCATCTTCCTGTTTAAAACAGACCCGGGCCAGGCAGTCATGAGCCAGGCCTCCAGGCTGGCCGGATACATGAATCCCCTGGAAAACATAGACGGAACAGACCCGGACAAGACAGGGACAGATAAGAAAGAAGCTAAAAATAAGGATTATATCAAATGGGTGGACTTCGGCGTCACCTCGGAGGCCATGAACCAGGCATTCCGCCTTGACGTGGACACCTGCCAGGCTGACGTTCATCTGAACTGGGTGGATTTACTGGCCTATCTGGGAACCCGTTACGGCGGGGATTTTTCCAAATATAAGCCGGAACACATGACCGCTGTGGCAGAAAAACTGAAAAATGGTGAAACCACCATAGAAGAACTGACAAAAGACATGAAATATTACTCTTATTACCGCCAGGCCTACGGAGCTGTATTAGACGGCATGGTAGGGCAGTTTGAGGCAGAGATACCGGCAGGCGAAGCCCCGGCCGCTTATCTGCCTTCTGGAGTGGCAGGAGGCGCCCCCGGAGACCCCGCCACGGTCTGGGTGACCAAATACGGGCTCAAGGCATTTTCTCCCATCGCCAAGGGCTTTCCCTACAGCGATTTTGACGACTTCGGCGTGGCCCGCAGCTATGGCTTCAAGCGTCAGCACCTGGGCCACGACATGATGGGCCAGGTGGGAACTCCGGTGGTTGCCGTGGAATCCGGCTATGTGGAAGCCCTGGGCTGGAACCAGTACGGCGGATGGCGGCTGGGAATACGCAGCTTTGACCACAAGCGGTACTACTATTACGCCCATCTGCGCAAGAATTACCCCTACCAGTCAGGCCTGGAGGTGGGTAGCGTGGTGCAGGCCGGGGACGTCATAGGCTATCTGGGGCGCACCGGTTACAGCCGCACCGAGAACACCAACAACATCGACGACCCCCATCTCCACTTTGGCCTGGAACTCATATTTGATGAATCCCAAAAGGACAGCAACAATGAAATCTGGGTCAGCTGTTACGAACTGGTAAAATTCCTGAATCTGAACCGCTGTGAGGCGGTAAAGGTGGAGGGCACAAAGGAGTGGAAACGGTTATACGGCATCAAGGACCCGCTGGTTCCGGTGCAGCCCGCCACACCGTCCCAGGCCGGACCTGCGGCAGAATCCCAGGCGGAATCCCAGGCCGGACCCCAGACAGACCCCCAGGCCGGATCCCAAGCGGAATCATAGGCTCATTCCGCCAAAAGACGCCTCCTCCTTTGCTTACCCTCTCACCCGCGGCTGTCCTTCTCTCCCACCACAGCCACACCGCCGTTCTTTAAGAACTCCGAGGGCGTCACATTGGTGTATTTCTTGAATACGCCGCAGAAATGTTTATACTCGCTGAATCCCAGCTCGTCGGATATCTCATAGATCCGCATGGTGCCCTGGCTCAGCATATTCAGGGCCTTCTTAATCCTGTATTGGTTCAGCAGGTCCACAAAGGTGGTGTTAAGCCCGGCCTTCAGCTTCCTGCTGAGATAGCTGGTGCTGACCCCCAGGCTTTCCGCCACCTGGTTGATGCTCACCTTTTCCTTGTAATGCTGCTTCACGAACTCATAGGTTCTCTTTACGTAGGGATCCATGCTGTTCTTTGCGCTGTCAAATATCTTCCATTCATCATAAACTGTCAGTATCCTGTCCTGGGATATCTTCTCGATTTTCTCATACTTGCTGGCGTAAGCTATCTGCTGACGGATTTTGTCCAGAGACTCCTTCAGCTCATCCTCGTCCACAGGCTTTAGCAGATAGTCCGTGACACCCATGTGGATGGCCTGCCGGGCCAGCTCAAACTCCGAATAGCTGGTCAGCACCAGGCTGTAAAACTGCTGGTCCTTGATGGCTGTCTCTATCATCTTAAGCCCGTTCATCTTAGGCATTTTTATGTCGGTCAGCACAATATCCGGCTGCTCCCTCCGTATGGTCTCCAGCCCCTCTGCCCCGTCCTTGGCCGTGCCCACAATAATACAGCCCATGTCCAGCCAGTTTAAGGCAAAGGTAAGACCCTTTCTGATGATCTCCTCATCCTCCACAATCACTACTTTTAATAACATGACAGAATCCCCCCATCCTTACACCGGGAGTGCGCCGTCCCCTGTGCCTTACTCTTCGCAGGGCACCCGGAGCGTCACCACTGTCCCCTTTTCCATTTCACTGTCAATTCCCACTCCATACCCGCTTCCATAGACCAGACGTATCCTCTTATGGACATTGTAGATGCCGATATGGTCTGTCTGGTTCTGTCCCTGGTCCAGATTGGCCTTCAGCTTCTCCAGAAGCTCTGTGCTAATTCCCACTCCGTCGTCCGATATGATGACGGAGAGAACCTCCTTTTGTATCCTGGTGCTGATACGGATCTCCAGGCAGTCACGGTCCTCACCAAAACCGTATTTGATGGAATTCTCCACAATGGGCTGCAGGGTCATCCTCGGTATGGACGCATTCCTGCTGCCCTCCTCCAGGTCAATACTGTATCTTAACCGGTCGCCATACCGGTATAGCATAACCTGCAGATACCGGCTGATGAAATCCATCTCCTCCTTCACCGTCACCACATCCTTGCCGTTCTGGATGCTGTAGCGCAGCATCCTGGACAGGCTGACCAGCATCTTCTCCGCCTCCCCCGGCCCGAACTTTATCATATACCGGATAGATTCCAGGGTATTGAAGAGAAAATGCGGGTTAAACTGTGATTCCAGAATCTGGACCGTGGCCAGCATGTTCTCCTTTGCCAGTTCCTGATGCCTGGCCAGCAGATGGCGTATGCTGCCTATCATGGTGTTGAAGGAATGGCCGATGCGCTCAAACTCATCTCCTGAGGTAATTTCCAGGGACACATCCAAATCCCCCTTCTCCACCTGGTCCAGGGCGCCTATGAGATCGTATATGATTTCCGTCTTTTTGTCCGCCACCTTGCCTGCGCTCCTGTAGATGGCCAGGGTCACTGCCAGGGCCAGAAATCCCACCAGCACCAGGGACATAAGGCACAGCTGGACAAAGGATGTACAGTCGTATATGACCTGTACGGACGCCTCATCATCCAGCACGGACACGCTGTCCGTGTAATACCATCTGTTCTCCAGATGCACCATGCTGCCGCCGTCGCGGAATTCCTCCACCAGCTTGCCCCGGTCATTCTGGAACCTGGACACCCCGTCGGTGAACAGCCGGTTGAACTTGTTAATCAACAGTACGGGCTGTTCCATATTTCCCAGCCGTTCCTTAAACGCATCTGCTTTCAGCACAAAGCCGCTGTATCCCTGGAGCCTTCCGTCCTTTATCACGGTCTGGAACATGAGCCATGCAGGAAGGGCCCTTCCGTCTATCACCGTATTGTCATAGATAAAGATACAGTCATTTTTACTGTCATTCTGGTCCGTTGTGTTCCAGGGCAGATAATTTCCTATGTACTGTATGACATTGGACTGGCTGTTGGTGGAAAAAACCAGATTCCTGTCCCGGTCAAACAGGTAATAGTCACCCCTGTAAACCTGACCGTTAAGAAACCGGTAAATCTCCGACACTGCCTCTGTCTTATAGGAAGGCAGTCCCTTAAACTGTTCCACATCCAGTTCCCCTGCCATCCTTTTATTCTCGTCCACATAGCTGTCTATGACGCCCTCAAACTCCCCGGAAAAGTGCTCCAGCATGGTCCTGCTCTTCCGGATGATCTGCTGGGACCCCACCGCTGTAAACACCAGAAGCAGGACCACCAGCGATATAAAGCAAGGTGCAAGCGCATGGAAAATCAAACTTTTCCGGATTTCGTCCCTGAAACATGTTTGTTTTCGCTTCTTCATACGCCTGCACCTTTTACCATTTTTAATATTAACACACTGCACAATACTGCAGTTTTCAGTTTATCATACGGCAGTTACATTGTCACGTCCTTATTGCCCGACACCTTGAAGAAGATGAGCAGGGATACCACGGTGGTAACGGTGAGGATGGTTGCCAGGGCAGCGGCTGTTCCGTAGCTGGCCCGGATGACCTCATTGTATATGGCCACCGACATGGTCCTTGTGTTGGCCGTATAGAGCATGACGGAAGAACTCAGTTCATTAATCAAAGTAATCCAGCTTAATATGGCGCCGGACGCAACACCCGGAAGCATCATTTTCGCCGTCACCTTCACAAAGGACATGGATGGTGAATCGCCCAGGCTGATGGCGGCCTCCTCCATGCTGGGACTGATCTGGTAAAGAATGGCGGAGCTGGAACGCAGCGTGTATGCCTGCCTCCGGATGACCAGGGATATGACCATAATGATGGCGGAACCGGCCAGCATCATAGGAGGATGGTTAAATGCAATCAGTAACGTAATACCAAGGACGGAACCCGGTACAATGTACGGGAACATGGCAATGGTGTCAATGGCGTTGGTCAGCCAGCTCTTGCGCCTCACTGCCAGGTAGGCGATGAGCATGCCCAGGACCACGATAATCACAATAGCTGCCAGGCAGTAAAGATATGTATTCTTGATGGACTGGATGGCTGTGGAGAACACCTTGCGGTAGCTTTCCAGGGAAAATCCATCCACAAACACCTGCATCTTGGTGGCGCGGAAGGAGGTGTAAACAACCATGCACTGGGGTATGATGGAGGTGGCTGCCAGCAGATAGATAAACAGGTGAATGAAAAAGCCTTTGATTCCATGGACCTCCTTGGGCTGAATCGGCCTCATGGAGCTCATGGTAAAGGACTTGGTATTCACATACCATTTCTGCAGCAGGAACACAGTTGCGGTGACTACCACCATAATGGTCGCCATACATGCCGCAAAGTTGGCGGAACCGCCTGTCTCTCCCACGAACTCGGAGTATACCAGGGTAGGCATAACACGGTATCCCTCGCCAATCAGGGCCGGGGTGCCAAAGTCTGCCATACAGTTCATGAACACCAGCAGGGCTGCCGCTATCAGGGTAGGGGTGACCAGGGGCATGATTACGGTAAAGACCTTTTTCAGGCCTCCGCATCCCAGGCTTTCCGCCGCCTCAGACAGGGCCACGTCTATCTTTTTGAGGGCTCCCGATACATACATGTAGATAAACGGATACAGCTTAAGGGCAAATACCAGCAGCATTCCTCCAAAGCCGTAAATGGACGGCATGTGGATTCCCAGGCCCTTTAAGAACTGGGTCACGGTTCCGCTTCTTCCCAGAAGCAGGATCCAGGAGTAGGCGCCGATAAAGTTGGGGCTCATCATGGAGATGATGAACAGGATTTCCAGCAGGCCTTTTCCTTTTATTTTATAAAACGACATGAAATAGGCCAGAGGCACCCCCAGTATAATGGCTACCACGGTCACGCTGAAGGTCAGCTTAAACGAGTTGAGCAGTGCGCTTTTATAATACTTCTTTGAAAAGAACCTGGCATAGTTGTCAATGGTCCAGACCCCTGTCTCCGTGTCCTTGAAACCGCTTAAGAAAAGGCTGATGAGCGGATAGAGAAGGAACAGGGCAAACAGGGCAATGATGACCACTGTCACAATCGTCCAGAAGTCCCACCTGATTTTCTTATTCGTCATATCTCTTCACATCCTTTATCAGACTCTGTTCCATGTCCTGGGTGAACACGTTGATTTTATTGGGGTTCGGTCTAAGGCGTATCTTTTCTCCCACTGAGAATATGCGGTCCACATGGCCTAAATCCTGGGAGTACTCAATGCTTGGCTGGTCCTCCAGCACCATACCGTCTCCGAAGCGCAGGAAGTAGTTGGTGTATTTGCCCAGGAAGGTCCTGCTGATGATTTCGCATTCCATGCCTTCCGGATTCAGGGAGAATTCCTCAGGGCGGACCGAGACCACGACCCTCTGGCCCTCTGTCACCGTGTCCACAAGGTTTGCCATCTCCACATGGTATCCGCCCTCAAACACAACGGACGGCACGCTCCCCTGCTTTCTTATGGTTCCGAAAAAGAGATTGGAATGGCCGATAAAGGTGGATACAAATGCATTGTAGGGCCTTGCATAGATGTCCTGGGGGCTTCCAATCTGCTGGATAATCCCCAGCTTCATGACCGCAATCCTGTCTGATATGGCAAGGGCTTCCTCCTGATCATGGGTTACGTAAACCGTGGTAATACCCACCTGCTTCTGCACATCACGGATGGCGCTGCGCATCTCAATACGCAGCTTGGCGTCCAGATTGGACAGCGGCTCATCCATGAGAAGCACCTGGGGATGGATGACAATGGCCCTGGCCAGGGCCACTCTCTGCTGCTGGCCGCCGGACAGGCGCTCCGGCAGGCGGTCCTGGTATTCGTCGATTTTTACCACCTTAAGAATTTCATCCACCCGCTCCTTCATGTGCTCCTTCGGCACCTTGCGGATTTTCAGGCCGTATTCCACGTTCTGGCGTACCGTCAGGTGGGGGAAGATGGCATAGCTCTGGAACACCATGCCGATGTTCCGTTTCTGGGCCGGAATATCGTTGATGACCTTGTCGTCAAATTTGATGGTTCCCCCCTCGATGCTGTTAAACCCGGCAATCATGCGCAGCAGAGTGGTCTTGCCGCACCCGGAGGGCCCCAGCAGGGTAAAGAATTCCCCATTTTTTATAAAGGCGGACAAGTCCGGTATGATGGTCGTATCCCCATATTTTTTTACTACATTGTCGATTCCAATTGAAACACTCATACGTTTCCCCTCAATTCCTCTAAAATGAAGGGGGCTGACATATTAAGCCACGCCCCCGATGTATGTACCTTCATCTGCTCTTTGGATTGGTTTACTCTGTAAACAGCTCCTTAAACTCATCCAGCCACTCAGACTTGTGTGCCGCGGTGTCCGTCTCATCGTCCTGGATAACCTTAATCTGGTCCATTGGAACCATGGCGTCTCCCGCCTCCACATCCTTGCGGATGGTTCTTCTGTACTGGGTATTGTTCATGAATTCCTGTACATCCTTGCTGGTGAGCCAGTCCACGAACTTCTGGGCATTTGATTCATTGGGGCAGCCCTTGATGATGTATACGCCGTCGCCGCGGAAGATAACGCCTTCACTCATATAAACGGTCTTGACAGGCGCGCCTGCGCCCACATACTGAGCAGAACCCTGCTCAAAGGTAAGTCCTACGGTGTACTCTCCGTCCGCAACGCCCTTATACACTGCGGAGGAACCGCCTAACAGCTTGCCGTCCAGCTGTGCGCAGAACTGTTTTACATAGTCCCAGCCATTGTCAGGATTGCCGCCGCCCATTGCATAGAGCATGTTTACCAGATGCTCAAAGGAGGAGGAGGATGCAGCCGGGTCCGCAAAGGCAATCTTGCCCTTTAATTCAGGGTTCAGCAGGTCCTCATATCCTTCAATCTTGATATCGCCAATCAGGTCCGTATTCACCATGATAACCGACGGAATGGTATCAAAACGTGTCAGGTTGCCCTCTGTGTTCTTGTATTCATCATAGAACGCATCCTCGTTGGATGTGGTGTAATCCGCAAAATACTCGCTCTTGTTTTTTACGGTTCCGATGGTTCCTGACCAGAGAATATCTGCCTGGGGGTTATCGGCTTCTGTCTGGATTCTCTTTAACGCGTCGCCGGTACCCATGGCCAGACACTCAGCGTCAATACCCGTGTCCTCCTCGAACATGGCCAGCATGGAATCAATCATGGACTCTGTAAGGGGGCTGTAGATTATGAGCTTCTCATCCTTGGAACCGCCTGCCTCTTCCTTCTTCTCACCGCCGTCCTCTTCCTTTCCTGTCTCTGCACCGGCCTCAGCCTTGGGCGTCTGGGTATCCGCGCCTTTCTCTGTGGCGGAACCTGAACTGCCTGAACAGCCAGCCAGGCTGACAGCCACTGCCGCCGCGCATAATACCGGGATTAATCTTCTTTTTTTCATTACCTTTATCCTCCTTTAAACTTGGTTGAAATAGTTTATGTACTGAATCAATAGGTTCCTGCCTCCTGGCCGCCAAGAAGCTTAAGGGCTGAGCTGGTTCCAATCCGCTCACAGCCTTCCTCCAGGAACTGCTCCAGGTCCTCCCTGGTCTTAACGCCTCCGGCTGCCTTGATTTTCACGCCTTCACCAATGTAGCGCTTAAACAGCCTGACATCCTCAATCCTGGCTCCTGCTGTTCCGAACCCGGTGGAGGTCTTGATATAATCGGCCCCTCCGTCCGTGACGCATTTGCACAGCTCCCTTTTCTCATCCTCTGTGAGATAACATGTCTCGATGATTACCTTCACCACATGGTTTCCGGCTGCTTTTTTGACTGCCTCGATTTCACGTGTGATCTTTGGAAATTCGCCGTTTTTTACATCACCTAAGTTTACCACCATATCCACTTCCCCGGCTCCGTCAGCCAGAGCCTTCTGGGTTTCGTAAACCTTTGTCTCCGTGGTATTATATCCCAGCGGAAATCCGATGACCGTGCATACATTCAGCTTGTCCCCATAGGCTTTTGATACCCGTTTTACATAGCTTGGAGGGATACAGACCGAAGCCGTATGGTTTTCAATGGCTTCCTCACAGAGTGTCTGTATCTCGTCCCAAGCTGAGACTGCCTTTAACAGCGTATGGTCCACATGGACCAGAATCTCTTCCTTTGTCATACCCATCCCCCTGTCCTCTTTGTTTGTAATCCCATTATATCGTCTCATTGCCGCCTGAACCATCCGAAATCCTGGCAAATTATCCAATATTCTGAACTCATTTTATATATTTCTATATATTGTAGATAATTCATGCTATGAACTATCCATTGGATATTATCTGATGGAATTTACACTGAAATGTGATAAGATATAGACAAAACCTGATTAACTTACAGCCAGGAAGCGTCTGAAAGACCCAGACAGCCCTCTCCCACTGGCAGAAATGGAGGCATCTATGTTCGGAAGAAAGAAAAAGGCAGAAGTGTTTATGACCAACGACCTGGGATTATACACCACCGTACATCAGGCCCTGAAGGCCGGACAGATTCCCTGCGAAGTAAAGGTTGTCAATACAGGTACCCGGAACAGGCGGACCGGCGCACTCATCGGCAGGGTAGGTGAACGGCCTGAGCTGGAAATACAGTACTATATTTATACGCCCCTGGAATATGCGGACAGGGCCAAATATGTGATTGATGAATACAGGAAAAATTTATCCCGGTGAACAAAGAATCCATAACGTATCAGGGGAAGGACGTGACTCGTACAAATCACGTCCTTCCCCTGTTTACTTCCATCCAGACTCATATTTTTAATAAACGCTCCACATCCGCTTCGATTCCCCGGCAGTCATCTGCTGTCTCCATACCGTACTCCACTACCAGGTCAGCCTGAGGGGTATATTCTCCGGCCCATGCCATGAAGCTGTCAAAATCCAGGGTTCCGTCCCCAATCCGTCTGTGGCTGTCGTGAACTCCGTCATTATTGTGAAGATGGTATGCCAGAATCTGCCCTTTCAGGCGTTCCATAACGCTGCGCAGGTCCCAGCCATTGGCATAGGCATGGCCGATGTCTATGAGTACCGGGTATCCTTCCGCCCGGCACAGGGAAACAAAGCCATTCTCATCTAACAGCATATTGTTCCGGTCCATGACCCCCGCATTCTCCACGGCTACCGGTATTCCCAGGGGACGAAACAGTTCCTCCACCCTGCGGTAATTGGCGCAGGAATCCCGCAGCATCCTCTCCTTATCCCTGACAGCACAGTTGTTGTGATGAAAAACCATATAGCGGCTGTTAAGCCTCTCTGAATAGCGGAGGGTCTGGCCCACCAGTTCCATGGTGTACTCATACTCCGGGGTTCCCTGGGGCGCCGAGTGCTCCGCCTTGTAATAGGGACCGTGAAAGCTGATGGGAACATGTTTTAACATGTCCATGCTCTCCTCAAGGAGAGAGGCGAATACCTTCTGGTGAAACATAGGAAATACTTCCACTCCCACCTGTCCCTTCCATTTTTCCACATAGGGCAGAATCCGCTTAAACTCCTCCGCCTTATACATATTGGTACTGATGAGCAAAGCCATGGTCGTTCTCTCCCTTCTTTCTGGTACCCTTTTGGAGTATATACGGCTCCCTGGCAGCCCTTAGCTGCTCCGGATAGCCCAGGGACACCTGGGTGGCCCTGTCAAAGAGATGGATTCTGTCAAAATCCGGCTGGATGTATACGCTCTCTCCCGGAGCAGGGACATCCCCCTCGCTTACAGCGATAATTTCCATATTGTCCACCTGCACATATACGCCGTACCGGTTGCCGTAATCCTCCACGTACTTGACGGTTCCCTCCAGGGTATTTTCCTGGCGCCTGCGATGCAAAATCATGTGCTCCGGGCGTATTCCCAGGAACAGACGGCCGGATTCGTTGCGGGAGGCCAATCCTGACCACATGTCCGGCAGCCAGACCACCTGTCTGCCGATCACCAGCGTTCCCCTGGTATAGGATGCCTCCACAATATTCATGGAGGGGGATCCGATGAATTTTGCGGTAAATACATTGGCGGGGCGGTTGTATACATTGGCGGGGGTGTCCAGCATCTGCATTTTCCCCTCATGCATCAGGGCTATTCGCTGTCCCACGGTCATGGCCTCAATCTGGTCATGGGTCACATAAATAAGCGTCTGATGGTACATCTCATGGATTTTCACCAGCTCCTTCCTGGCCCGCAGCCTCAGCTGGGCATCCAGGTTGGAAAGCGGTTCGTCCAAAAGGAAATAATCCGATCGCTTCACCACTGCCCTGGCCAGCGCCACCCTCTGGCGCTGGCCGCCGGAAAGATCCTTTGGCCTGCGCTCCTCCAGCCCTTTCAGGTCCAGCATATCCAGAACCTCCGAAAGCCTGGTCTTTATCTCCGCGGGATCCATTTTGTGGGCCTTTAAGCCGTAAACGATATTGCTTTGCACCGTCATATGAGGAAACAGGGCATAGTTTTGAAATACCATGGACACATTCCGCTCCCCGCAGGGAACATCGTTTACCAGACGGCCGTCCATATAGAGATTTCCCCCGCTGAGCCTCTCCAGGCCCGCAATCATCCGCAGGGTGGTGGATTTGCCACAGCCGGAAGGTCCCAGCAGAATCAGGCGCTCTCCTTCCCTGATTTCCATGTTTAAATCCTTTACGATTACATTTTTGTCATAAGCTTTCACTACATGGTCAAATACTATGTTTTTCATTGATTTCTCCTTATTTGATTCCCTTGGCCGCCAACTCCCTAACCCTTGATTCCCGACATGGCAAAGGTATTGATGATATAGCGCTGGAACAGAATATACAATGCCAGCGGAATCACCATGGTCATGACAGAAACAGCCATTGCTATGGTAAACTCCGTTCCCCCCTCCGCGCTTATGTACATCTGCAGGGCCAGGGACAGGGTATAATTCTCCTTGCTTTTCAGTATAAGAACAGGCCACACATACTCGTTCCAGGAATTGATGAAAAAGATGATTCCCGTGGAAATAATGGAGGGCCGTACTAACGGGATGATGATATCCCTCATGATCTTCAGATTCTTCACATTCTCCATCCTGGCCGCCTCTATAAGAGCCCTGGGGATTCCCCGCATGGACTGGCGCAGGAGAAAGATTCCCAGCACATCGGCCAGCTGGGGCAGGGCCACGCCCCATATCTTGTCGCTGAGGCCGATTTTGGAAATCATCAGATAGTTGGGAATCATGGTAACGGTAAACGGTATGAACATGGTGGCCAGCATGATAAAGTACAGGATTCCCTTGCCCCTAAAATCAAAATACACAAAGGAATAGGCTGCAAACAGGCTGGTAACGGTCTTAAAAACAGTTACGGTGGCAGCAATTAAAAATGTATTCATGGTAATTCTTAAGAAGGGGAGCTTGCTGAATACATGGATGTAATTCTGCACCGTGGGCCTGGCCGGAATAATCTGAAATACCGTATTAAAGGCATCCTGCATGGTCTTAAAGGAATTTGACACCGCAAATACAATGGGCATCAGGATAAGGAACACGGCACACAGAAGAAGCAGGTGCCATCCCGGCTGCATTTCTTTAATTTTCATAATATACCCCCTTTTCCACAAACCGGAATTCCAGAAGCAGCAGCACAATAAACAGCACCATGGTAATCACTGAAACAGCTGACGATGTGCCTGTGCGGTACAGGGTAAATGCCTCATGGTAGGACATGTATATCAGGTTGGAGCTGGCATAGTTGGGGCCGCCCTGGGTTACCACCTTGATGGGTGTAAACACATACTGAAGCCCCTGTACAATGGTGGTGATAAACACGTAGATTCCAGTGGCCGAGCTCATGGGAACCACCATGTCGCGGAAGATTTTCCACAGGGGAATATTGTCCAGCCTGGCCGCCTCAATGACCTCCTGGGATACCCCGGACACACCTGCCAGTATGATGATAAAATTATAGCCGAACACCTTCCAGGAGGTGATTATGCTCAGTACAGCGATGACCCACCCCTCGGCCTTGGACCAGAAGGGAAGGGCCAGGCCAAAGTACTTTAACACAAGGGCCACAGGGCCGGAAATGGGGTTCAGTATCCAGATATAAAGAATGGATCCCACCACCAGGGATATGACGCTGGGCAGGAAAAACACAGCTTTATAAAAGCCCTGTCCCCTCTTAATCACCGCTGACAGGATGAAGGAAAGGATGTAGGGCAGCACAAAATTCAGCACCAGCAGTACAAGGATATACACCGCCGTATTTCCCGCAATCTTCCAGGAATTCGGGTCCCTGAAAATGGCTGCATAGTTAGCCAGCCCCACAAACTTTTTCACCGGTTTTACCATATTCCACTCAAAAAAACTGAGATAGACCGTATAAAACAAGGGATAAAACATGAATACCGCAAACACAGCCAGCGATGGCACAAGAAACAGATATCCCAGCAGTGTCTGCTTTTTTTCTTCCTGATTCAATCTGATTTTACCTCCATAAAGGGGCAGGTATCCCCATATACTCCGGGGATACCCGCTCCAATCTATTGTAAGCAGCTGTATTTCAGCCGGTTACTGTACTGCCAGCAGCTGGTTGATGGCATCCTGTGCAGCCTTCATGCCCTGTTCTGCCGTCACCTGCCCGCCCAGAATCTGGTCCCTCATGTCTAAAAGCATCTGCTCTGCCTGCAGGCCGGCGTCTCCCGGAAACGCTGTCCACGGAACCACTCCGTCCATCTGCTGGATGGCTGCGTTCATCATCTTGTTCTCTGCCAGGAATGTCTTAAGCCCGTTCTCGGCCCCGGCCACATCCTTTCTGGGAGGCACATAACCGGTTCCCTCTGTCCAGGCTGCCATGGACTCCACGCTGTAGAGGAACTTCTCAAATTCCCATGCCGCCTCAATCTGGTCATCGCCCTGAGCCGTAATAGCCAGGAAGCATCCTCCTGCCGGAACCATGCGCTCCTTGTCTTTCCACAGGGGGGATTTTACGGTTGCCACGTCAAACTGCGCGCCCTTCTGCACGGAAGCCCTTCTGGCAATGGTGGTGTATAACATGGCGCAGTTGCCGTCAATAAAGCTCTGGCACCCTTCCTCCCAGGACATATGTAAAGCGGTCTGGTCCTTCACCATATCTGCTATCAGCTGCATGGCTTCAATTCCATCCTCCGTGGCAAAGGAGGCCTCTTTTTTGCCCTCCGCGTTGGTGGTCAGCATCTTAGCGCCGCTGCTTTCAATCAGTCCCTGCTGTGCCCAGAAATCCGCGGGCTCCTGCATATAAAAACCGTACTTTCCTGTCTTTTCCTTGATGGTCTTTGCAAACTCGCTGACCTCCTGCCAGGTAGCCGGGCCGTCCTCCGCAAGTCCTGCCTCCCTTAAGATGTCCTTGTTGATGTAGAGAACCGGATTACTCAGGGAATAGGGGATGCCCACCTGTGACCCCTGGCTGTTTACAGCCAGCTCAAGGACATTGGGAAGAAATTTGTCCTGAAGGAAACCCGCATCCTCCTTGTCAAACCTGTCTATGGCATCCTGAGGGGACACATAGGAGAAGTTATTGGAAAAATAATCCAGAAATGCCCAGCCAATCTGCACCAACGCAGGAGAATTACCTGCTGCCGCCTCTGCCTGGAGGTTCTGCATCAGTCCCTTATACATGTCCGGGTTGTATTTTGCCACTACCTGGATGTGGTCGTTGCTTTCGTTAAACTGCTTAACCAGCTCGTCTACCACCAATCCTCCCTGTGTTTCCGCATTACAGTGCCAGTATTCGATTACTGTTTTTTCTCCGGAGGAGCTGTCTCCCCCGGTCCCGGACCCTGTACCGGTATCTGTACTGGTATCTGTATTAGTTTCTGTGCCGGCCTCTGCCCCGCTTCCGGTCTGGTTTACCGCTGCTGTGCCGGTCTGCGCATTGGCTGCACCTGCGTTATCCCGGTCTTGGCTGCCTGACGCTGCACCGCAGCCGGATAAAACTGCCATTGAAGCTGATACTGAAACTGCCATGGCCAATGCCATCAAAGATTTTACACTTCTTCTCATTACTCCATTTCCTCCTAATCATTCCGTTGTATGTTTTATCTTAAAGATTGAATGTAAATTCCGGAAGATAAAATCTGTAAAATCTTTGCAAGGAATTGGAAAAGTACAAAAATAAAGCACGGACCTAATCTTTTGTCCGTGCTTTCATCCATACATATACTGTATCAATTTATCCGCCCGCCGTAGGGGCATGCCTTAAGCTCCCGAATCCGGGCCATTCATCTACAATGTGACTCCCTGCTTAAAGATAGCCAAATCATGAAAACCGGCTTCTTCTGACTTAACCTTTTCCCCGGAAGCCACCCTGAGAACATATTGGAACAATTCCATGGCCACCTGGTCCTTCGTTTTTGTCTCCACCATTTCGCCGGCATTAAAATCGATCCATCCTGCCTTGTATCCGGCCAGCTTTGAATTGGAAGAAATCTTCATGGTGGGAACCAGGGTCGCAAAGGGCGTGCCCCTTCCCGTTGTAAAAAGGACAATCTGGGCGCCGGATACTGCCAGGGCCGTGGCCGCTACCAGATCATTGCCCGGAGCGGACAGCAGGTTAAGGCCCTTCTCTCTGACGCGTTCTCCGTACTCCAGCACACCGCACACTGGTGAGGAACCGGACTTCTGGGTGCATCCAAGAGACTTATCCTCCAGGGTGGAGATACCCCCCTTTTTATTGCCCGGGGATGGATTTTCATAGATAGTCTGGTTGTGGCTGGTGAAATATTCCTTGAAGCCATTGATTAGCTTCACAGTCCTGGCAAATGTCTCCTCATCCCGGCACCGGTTCATCAGAATGGTTTCAGCGCCAAACATCTCCGGCACCTCGGTGAGAATCGTGGTCCCGCCCTTGGATATAAGTATATCGGAAAATGCACCCACCGCCGGATTGGCCGTGATTCCCGACAGCCCGTCGGAGCCGCCGCACTTCATGCCGATGATCAGCTGAGACGCGTCACATTCCACCCTGACATCCCCGGAAGCCTTCTCATACAGCTGTCCCAGAAGCTCCATGGCAGCTTCCATCTCATCCTCACAGTCCTGGCATTGGAGGAATTTCACCCGTTCCGGATCATACTCACCGATATAATCCATCAGAACCGGTATATTGCAGTTTTCACAGCCCAGTCCCAGAACCAGCACACCGCCCGCGTTGGGATGATGGATGATGTCGGCCAGCACCTTCCTGGTATTCTCCTGGTCCTCTCCCATCTGGGAGCATCCGTAGGGATGGGCAAACGCCACAATATCCTCCACGTTTCCCAGCATAAAACGGCGCTTTGCCTCCTGCTCCATTGCCCTGGCCACTGAATTCACGCAGCCTACGGTGGGAAGAATCCACAGTTCATTGCGCACTCCGCAGCCTCCGTCCCCCCGCTTATATCCCATAAAGCTGGCTGGGGATGACTTGGGAAGTTCCTTTATCTGAGGCTCGTATTGATACTCCAGCACATCGCCCAGGGCAGTGCGTACATTATGGATATGCACCCAGTCCCCGGGATTAATCTGGCGGGAGGCATATCCGATGCGGCAGCCGTATTTGACCACAGGCGCGCCCTCCGGTATTTGGCAGACTGCAAACTTATGTCCCTGGGGAATATCCTCATTTAAAACCACTGTATATGGGTCTGCCGCAACTGTACTTCCTTTGGACAGCGGCTTTAACGCCACCGCCACCGTATCTTCCCTGTTGATTTTTATAAACTCCTGCATATAACTCTTCCTCCGGGCCCGCACATATCATTTATGCCTGACAGGCATCTACTCCGATTCACTCAGAACCGCGTCGTACGCCTTGTCCATACCTTCTGTCTCAATCAATTCATACCACTTCTTTACATCAGCGAGAAGGGGGCTTAAATCCTGTCCCCAGTAATCTTCCCTCTTTAAAATATCCTCCACCGGAGCTGTTTTCATGAAATCCATGATTTCCTGGCTGTCATTGGCATCATCGGTGCGGTAAAATGCCATGAGAGCTGCCAGAGAAAAAGTAAGCCCCTGGGGACAGGAACCAAACATATCCCTGTATTCCAGTATGGTGGGAAGCACCCTTGCCCGGAATTTGGACACAGAGTTAAGCGCAATAGAGAGGAGCATATGCCTGATAAAGGGGTTGGAGAACCGTTCCAGCACTGCCTCTCCGAATTTCCGGTTGTCTTCTGTATCGCCAATGGCCGGTATAATTTCCCTGAAGATGCATTTGCGCAAGAGGGCGGACACCTTTTCATCCTTCAGGCACTCTCCCACCGTCTTAAGTCCGTATAAATGGGCTCCCAGCACCATGGAGGTATGGGCTCCGTTCAGGATACGCACCTTCCTCTTTTTATACGGGTCCACATTGTCGGTCCAGACCACATGAAAGCCTGCCTTTTGTAACGGAAGCTCATCCTCATGGTTTCCCTGGATGACCCACAGGTGGAATATCTCAGCCGTATCCATCATATTGTCCTGTTCACCAATCCTACGGCAGAGCTCCTCATGCTCATCCCTGGGAAATCCGGTGACAATGCGGTCCACCAGTGTGGAACAGAAATCATTTTCCCGTACAAGCCATGTCTCAAATTCCTCTCCCAGCTCCCACTGTTTTGCGTAACGGAGACAGCATTTTTCCAGCTCCTCGCCGTTGTGGTCAATCAGCTCACAGGAGAGAATAATGAAACCTTTAAGCCCCAGCCGGAACCGCTTATATAAAAGCTGGGTCAGCTTGCCGGGAAATGACCTGGCCGGCGCATCTGTAAATTGGTTGGAATCCACATACTCGATTCCCGCTTCCGTGGTATTGGACACAATAAAGCGGAAATCCGGGTTCTCGGCCAGCTTCATGTAGGCTTCAAAATCATCATAGGGATTCACGCACCTGGATATGATATCAATATGGGTGTGCTCATCCACCACCTGCCCGTTATCAATGCCTCTGAGGAACAGGTTGTACTCACATCCCTGCTGCTCCAGCACGCTGCACATCCCTTTTTCAATCGGCTGGACTATGACCACAGAGCCGTCAAACAGCCCTTTGTCCTGCAGCTTCTGGAAAAAATAGTCTGCAAAGCCTCTGAGGAATCCGCCTTCGCCAAATTGGATTACTGTTTCTTTTCTTGCCATGATACACCTCCATCTTTATGTTTACAAGGAATGGATACCCCGTTGTCTGCAGCGGGGTATCCAACTCGTATCGTTAACTATTACCACAGGTTACCGTCCTCATCAAAAGGAAGATACTCAGGTTCGCTTTCAATCGTGATGCCGGGATGATTCCTGACTTCGTCATAATAAGCCTCTGACAGCATGATATGTTCCAGGTGCAGGCTGTTGGGAATCCGGACGATTCTCGGATTCTTTTTATCAATTTCATTGCAGGTGCGGACGCATACCTGTATGGCTTCCTTATCACTTTCCATGACAATGGGGATTCGGACCCCGCCAAGGACAGTACAGGTTATTGCGTTTGGATACATGGAAGCCAGGTCCAGCTGGTTAAACACCCGTTTTGTAGTTGCGCTGGAATATCCAAGACCGATTCCGTTTCCATGGGTTTCGGGGCTCAAATCCAGTACGCACACCCTTTGGGCATTGATACCGCCAGATGCATAGGGTGTACAGAACGTACCCGTAATATTCGGGTCCATGCCATCACCGCTGAAATTCTTGCCAATCTGGTCCACAACCAGTACGTCACAGGAATCCACCAGTATTCTGGGCATGTAGGTAAATGCCTCTTTGAGAAGGGGCGGCTCTTTCTCCACTATGTCCTCTGCCTGGACCGCCGCTATCTTACAGGTCTCATCAAAGGCATTTTCTATCACTGCCACTGCAAACAGTACAGGTGCATTCTCTATGATTGCTTTTCCAAACATCGGCACATACTTTGCCATGTTTTTAAAGCCCGCCTCATGGCATACCTCAGCCCCATGCTGTTTTCCAAGTCCAATGGCCATCATTTTCATGATACCGCTTTCATATGGCCCCCTGAAGGCTGTATGGGGCTTTATCCTGCAGCTGACAATGATGCCGTCCGCTTCCGCGGCATATTTGTCAATGAACACATCCATGCCTTCCTCATTGACGCCTATCTTTTTTACTTCCATGGATGAGAGAATCGGGCATCCCAGATAAGACTCCGTGATGCCGTAACTCTCCAGGACATCTTTTTGTCCCTCTGCCGTAGCTCCCCCATGGCTTCCCATGGCGGGAACCACAAAGGGCTCTGCTCCCCTGGATTTAACATAGTCCGCAATTGTCTTTGTGACCAGGGCCACGTTTGCAATTCCCCTGGATCCTGCCGTAATGGCAATCCTCATACCCGGCCTGACTTTCGCTGCAAAACTCTCCTCGGACAGGTATCCCCGTATAATTCCCGGTATATCCTCCGGCTCAATCCTGGGCCGTGGAAACGTCTGTCTTACTTTAAACATTTTAGGCAGATCCTGGCTGCTCACCAGGTCCGCTACAAATTGGCGTTCTCTCATTTTCCGCAACACTCCTTATCCGGCATTAATAAAATACATTTACAAGGAACGTAGTCAACTGTGGAATATATGTCAGCACAATAATATCAATTGCAAACAGGATATAAAATGGAACTGCTTCCTTTATGAAATCCTTTGTAGGACACTTGGTAATACCGCAGCTTACAAACATCAGTGTTCCCATGGGAGGTGTAAATGCTCCTATTGTACAGTTAAAAATATAGACCATGGCAAAATGGATATCATCAATTCCATAAGCCATTGCAACCGGATGCAGAAGAGGTGCCAGCACGATCATGGATGCGTTTCCTTCGATAAACATACCAACGATCAAAAGGAAGATATTGACCATAATCAGGAATACATACTTATTATGGATATTGCTTATCATCCACTGTGAAAACTGCTGCGGTATCTGCTCCTTTGTGAGAATCCATGAAAAACAGGTGGCGGCAGCTACAATAAGCATGATAGACGCCGTTGTCGTTACTGTTTCCTTGCACCCCTGCATCACGTTTTTAAGTGTCAGTTCTTTATACAGCAGTCCCAGCAGCACCGCATATACGATTGCCACAGTTCCCGCCTCGGAAGCAGTAAAAACGCCAATCCTTACCCCGCCGATAATAATAATCGGCAAAAGCAATGGAAGAAATGCAGGCCTGACAGCTGCTATTTTTTCAGAAACAGGAATCTTAGTGGTCCTGCTTGGCAGGTATCCTCTCTTTTTGGACAAAAAGTGTGTAAATATCATCAGTGTCACACAGAGAACGATTCCGGGCCCGATTCCCGCTATGAACAGTTTTCCGATTGATATGTTATTGATACAGCCATAGATAATCAGCCCTACTCCCGGAGGAATCAGCGGAACCACCATGCCGGACGCGGCTGTGATGACGGTTGAAAATGACTTTGAATATCCCTTTGACTCCATGGTTGGAACCAGCATCTTACACTGCATGGCCGCGTCTGCCAGGCTGGATCCGGACAAGCCTCCCATGAGAGTGGAGAGCAGGATGTTGACCTGCGCCAGTCCTCCGGGCATCCTGGCTGTCAGCACTTCACAGCAGTTCATAATGCGCTTGGTGACGCCCGTATAATTCATAAATATACCAGCACATACAAAAAAGGGGATTGCCAGGAGAGAGAGTCCCTCTGCGCCGCTTATGGTCTTCTGGGCAAATATGGAGAGATTCATTCCGGGCGTTCCGATAAAGTAAACGGCTGACGCTGATAAAACCGCAATATACACCGGTACCTTCAGGAAAAGGAGTACCAGCAAGAGAATTGCACATATGATAACCAGATTATTCATCTTCGTCCTCCTCTACCAATTTTTCTACTTCATCCTCGTAACCAAACACATTGACAAGAAAATAGTTAAATATCTGAAGCATACAGGAAACCGGTACAATCATATAAATCCAGGTAAACGGTAAGTTGAGCACCGCTGTTGTCCTTCCTGTACGCATGAAAAGCTGAAGATAACCAATGCTTGTATAGCACAGGAATCCCAGTACCGCTGTCACCACCAGCCCGATAAAAATACTCACGATTTTGCGGACCGGTTTTGGAAATATCTCATATAAGATTTCTATTGCCGAATGGTTTCCTGTACGGTAAGCCGCACCTCCTGCTGCAAATACGACCCATACAATGAACGCAGCCTGTATTTCCTCTATCCATCCGAATGGTTTTCCAACCACATAGCGGGCGATAACGCCCGCAAATGTGCATCCTACAAGAATAACCAGTGCAATAGAAGCAATCACTATATCCAGATTAATCAGAATCTTAAAAAGCTTGCTGTCTTTTTTCATTCCATGCTCCTATCTGTAGTCAGAACTGTTTATTTTGCTGCTTCCTTTACTGTGTCGTACAGTCCGTCACTCCAGCCAAGGGTTTCGCCTGCGATATCATAGAATGGCTGTCCTGCCTCAATCCATTTTGCCTTCTGCTCGTCTGTCAGGGTAGTGATGGTCACGCCTGCATCCAGCAGTTTCTGCCTTGCATCTGTCTCTGCTGCTTCCTGTAATTCATTATTGTACAGTCCTGCCTCGTCTGCTGCCTCTGTAAGGATCTTCTGCTGGTCAGCTGTCAGGCTCTGGAAAAACGTATCTCCGCAAATCCACATGGATGTGGCCAGTATATGCTCATCCTCTACCAGATACTTGGCAACCTCCTGGAAGCTTCTGTTGGCAAGAGGAGTGATTGGGTTTTCCACAGCGTCAATGGTCTTTGCCTGCAGTGCCTGGTAAACATCGCCCATATCCATACCCACAGAGGATGCTCCCAGGGAATTAAAACTGCTGATGGAAAGATCGTTGGATGAAACTCTCAGCTTCAGGCCTGCCAGGTCTTCCGGAAGCGTCACCGGTTTTACGGAAAGAATATTTCTGGCTCCATATATCCAGTTGGATGACAGAACGCGGATGGAAGCTTTCTGTGCCAGCTCATCGCACAGTCCCCTGTACCAGTCGCTGTCAATGGCTGACCACTCCTCATCCCAGGTATCAAACATGAACGGCGCATAGAAAATTCCAAAGTCCGGTACTCCGTAATCCGCAAGAAACGCACCATCTGCCACTGTAATCATGGGCTCGCCCAGAATCATCTGGTCAATCAGTTCTGTCTTCTTACCCAATGCAGAGTTTGGGAAAAGTTCCATCTTAATGGTTCCGTTGCTCTTAGACTCAACCAGTTCCTTCCACTTCTCAACAGCCTTTGCTGCCGGCTCAGAAGTGGCGTTCTCATAGCCAACCTGAATCGTAACCACATCGCCTGCTGCCGGCTCTGTACCTGCATCTGCCTGTGCTGCCGTTGTATCGGCTGCTGAATCGGCTGCCGCCGCACTCTCTGTGGTGCCTGCCGCTGTGGTGGACCCAGTACTTCCGCCTCCACATGCTGTCAAGCTGGCTGCCGCCAATACTCCTGCCATTGTAAGTGCTGCTAATCTGTTAAATCTCATAATCTTACCCTCCATATATTAATATTTTTTGTTACCTTTACCTTTTGTGTCTTATCTGTCTGTAAAGTCCAGGATTACCTTCAGCATATTTCCCGGGTTGTTAGCAAAATCATTGAATGCTTTGGCCCCATCCTCAAATTTATATATATTGGTAATAATTCCCTTTACCGGTACCTTTCCTTCCTTGACCAGATCAATCAGCTCCACAAAATCTTTCTTAAGAGCATTCCTTGAACCAAATACATTAAGTTCTTTTTTCTGGAGCAGTGTAAAATTGAAATCCAGGTTTTTCTTTCCTACTCCGATGACAACCACCTTTCCCCCAAAACAGGCCGCGTCAATGCAGTTCTGGAATGTGGATGGAAGTCCCACCGCCTCAATGGCGATATCAAACCCGTTCCCGTCTGTAATCTCCTTCACCGCTTTGTCAAAGCTCTCCGGGGAATCATTGAGGATGATGCCATCCACACCGAACTCCCTGGCCATGTCCAGTTTTCCCATGGACACATCGGATATGTAAACCACTGCCCCCTTTGCCTTGGCTGCCACCGCAGCCAGAACGCCGATGGTACCGGCTCCTATGACCAGAACCTTGTCTCCCTGCTTTACCTCTGCCCTGCTGACACCATGATAGCTGATGCAGAACGGCTCAATGGCTGCAAGAAGCATGGGATCCAATCCCTTTCCGTCATACACACGTTCCTCAGGCATGGTTATATACTCCTGAAACGCCCCGTCTCTCTGGCATCCCATGGTCTGGTTATCCATACATGCATTCACGATTCCATGCTCGCAGGAATAACAGTGTCCGCAGTTAAAATATGGATTGCAGGTTACAATCATTCCCGGGCGAAGGCCCTGTCCATTGTCCTCATCCACCTCCACGATTTCCGCAGAAAACTCATGGCCTGGTATCCTTGGATAATCGAAGTATGCGAAAGTCCCCTTGTAGGAACCCAGATCGCTTCCACAGATTCCCCCATACAGGAGTTTCAGCAGAACCTCACCTTTTTGCCTAACCGGTTTGTCGATATCCCTGAACTCTACCTGACCGGGTGCATTAATATACATTGCTTTCATTAATCTTCCTCCCAGCTGAGATATATTCTTTGTTGTATACATCATAGTATATATTAATGAATACATCATGTCAACTGATTTTCTGACCGTGTTTTATATTTTGTATATAATGACCGATTTTATTCCATATTTTTATGCAATATAACTATTGTTCAACCATTTTATTTCACCCCCTTATTGAACCGGCGCGATATCTATGATAAAATACTTTCATATATATTAAAAGAGGGGGGGTATGTTCATCATGGTTAAAACCAATCTGAAAACCTTGGCATACAACACAATCAAGCAAAAAATCGTCACCTGTGAATATGCGCCGGGGACATTTTTAAATGAGGAAATACTGACTGATGAATTAAAGATAAGCAGAACACCCATCCGTGATGCCTTAAGCAGGCTGGAGCAGGAGGGCCTTATTGAGATAAAACCAAAAAAAGGGATCACCGTAACCGCCCTGTCCATTAAGGATGTGAACATGATTTTTGAGATACGGAAATTATATGAGCCTTATATTCTGAAAAATTACGGTTCCTTTCTGGACGAGGACAAGCTGAACGAATTCTATCACATTTTTTCCCATAAGGACGCAAACAGCGAGTGCTTCCAGAACAACAATTACTTTTATGACTTAGACTCCTCCTTCCACCAAATGATTGTGGACGCCTGCCCTAACGTTTACCTGCGCCAGAATTACGCACTGATACAGACCCAGAGCGAGCGTTTCCGCTTCATGACAGGCAATATCTCCAACAACCGTCTGGAGGATACCTTCAGGGAACACATCGACATCATTATCCCCTGTCTGCAAAAAGACTGGGATACTGCGGTAGAAAAGCTATTGTATCATCTGGATGAATCTAAGAGATCTACTTTCAAGCTGGTGTTTGACAGTATTGACAGTAATAATATTGGGTTCTGATTGAGTTTGAATGTAAATGAGGCGGAGGGTCATCCATCCGTGAGCGGGATGGGGGCGGGGGAGGCGGATGCTGGCTGCGGAGCGGGTATCACTAAGGCCGCGGAAATCGGCTTTAAACAAGATTCAGGCGACCCAACTCGCGTTTTATATACTGCCAGGAATCCAGGTACTGAGCTCGGACAAGGGTACGCCTGAATCTTAAAGCCGCTTCCCACAGCCTAAGTGATACCAACGCTCCTGTAGATGCATCCGTCTCCCCCGCCCCCATCCCACTCACCCGCAACGTATCGTCCCGCCTGCATCATTTATATCAAAATCAGGTAAAAAAGAAAAATGGCATGCCAGGGATATTGGCATACCAAACAATATACAGGACAATATAAAAGGCCGCATTATCTTGATTTCATCCTGATATGCGGCCCTCTGGCTGAGTATTATCTGTCTAAATGTTAATCTAAATACAGGCAACCACTTTCCGATTCCCCAGTATCATCAGCCAGAGATCCTTTTTCTATCCTATGCGGGGAAGAGACAGCGGACGCTCTGGAAATGTAGTGGGTGAGAGGCGGGAAGGCAGGGCGGGAGGCGGCTTTGGAGCAGTTCGGAGAGACTTAGGCCCAAGGGACGGGAAAAGCCGGGGTTGCGCAGGGCGCTCCACGCCCGGAGCAAAGCAAAGATGGAGCCGAACTCATCAGGAGTTCGGCGTAATTTTTGCGGTCCCCGGGTTTTCCCGTCCCTTGGGCCTTAGTCTCTCCCACTGCGGAAACCGCCGCCTCCCGGGCTGCGTTCCCGCCTCTCACGGACGCGGCCCCCAAAGCGCGTCCGCGTACCCTACCCCAACCTATGTATAAACAGCCCGCTCCGCAGCTTCGGCTCAAACCAGGTTGACTTAGGAGGCATGAGAAGCCCTGCGTCGGCCACTGCTAACAGCTCCTCTATGGAAGTGGGATACATGGAGAACGCAGCTTCCATATCCTCGGATACCCTGCGCTCCAGCTCCTTTAATCCCCTGATGCCGCCGATGAAATCAATGCGTTTATCCGTCCTGGGATCACCTACCCCAAGAACCGGACCCAAAAGCTGGTCCTGAAGAATGGACACATCCAGTCCCTTCACCGGATCGCTGCTCTGAAACTCCGGCTTCACCCTGAGACAGTACCATCTGCCGCCGAGAAACATGCCGAATGTTCCCTTTTCCCCGGGCCAGAAGGCGTCTGACCCCGGTTCCCCGCAGCCAGGATCCCCCCATGCAGCCACATCAAACCGTTCAGCCGCAGCAGCCAGGAAATCCTCCTGTCCCAATCCGTTCAAATCCTTTACCACCCGGTTATAGGGCAGTATCTTAAGCTCCTCGTCCGGAAACAGTACGGCCAGGAAATAATTGAAGGGTTCCTTCCCCGTATAATCCGGGTTCTCTTCCCTTCTCTTAAGCCCCACCTTCACAGCGGAGGCAGCCCTGTGGTGGCCGTCTGCAATATAAGTGCCCGGTATGGCTGCAAAAGCAGCCTCCACGGCCCCCACCATGCTTCTGGCGCCAATCATCCACACCCTGTGGCGGATTGCGTCCTCTGACACAAAATCATACAGAGGCGCCTCCTCCTTTACCCGGGCCACCAGGGCCTTAAGCTCCTGATTCTGCCTGTAGGCCAGGAAAATAGGGCCCGTGTGGGCGTTGGTGGCATCCACATGGCGGATACGGTCCAGCTCTTTATCCTCCCTGGTATTCTCATGTTTCTTTACCACGCCGTTCACATAGTCGTCAATAGAACAGCAGGCCACGATACCGGTCTGGCTCCTTCCCTCCATGGTGAGTTCATAGAGGTAATAATTCTCCTCAGGGTCAGTCACATAGACCCCTTCCTCAATCTGACAATCAAGCAGCTCCCTGGCCTTGTCATAGACACGGCTGTCATAGGTATCCACGTCATCCCCAAACTGAGTCTCAGCCCGGTCAATGTTCAGGAAGGAAAGGGGATTGCCCTTAACGGCCTCACAGGCTTCCTTTCTGTTATACACATCATAGGGCAGGGCCGCCACCCGGGCCGCCTTGTCCGCCGCGGGCCTGATACACATAAATGGTTTTACTACTGCCATAGTTTCTCTCCTGTTTATCTAAGGTTACAGTCCGTCCACGGAAACGGGCAGTTACTTAACCACCCGCACCCTCAGCACACCTTTGATGGCCCTGAGCTTCTGAATAGTGGATTCCTCTGCCTTGTGCTCCAAATCCAGCAGCGTGTAGGCATACTTATCCCGGCTCTTATTGGTCATGTCGGAAATGTTCATGCCCTGTTCGGCCAATATAGCTGTAATCTGTCCAATCATGTTGGGAATGTTCATATGAAGCACGGCCACACGGCTCTCTGCCTGGCACATGCCCATGTCGCAGGACGGAAAATTGACGGAGTTTTTAATATTTCCATTCTCCAGGTAATCTGTCAGCTCCTTCACAGCCATCACTGCGCAGTTGTCCTCGGACTCCTTTGTGGAAGCGCCCAGATGGGGAAGCAGGATGACCCTCTCCATGTTTGCAACCTTTGGATTTGGGAAATCGCTGACATAGTAGCGCACCTTTCCTGCATCCAGCGCTTCCGCCATATCATCGTCATTGACCAGGGTATCCCTGGAGAAGTTGAGGATTACCACCCCGTCCTTCATGATAGCCAGTTTTTCTTTGTTGATCATTCCCCTGGTGGAATCCATAAGAGGCACATGGATGGTGATATAATCACATTCCTGGAAAATGATGTCCGCGTTGGTGATATGCTTTACATTCCTGGACAGCCTCCAGGCCGCATTGATGGAAATATACGGGTCGTATCCGTATACCTCCATTCCCAGATGGGTGGCTGCGTTGGCAACCTCCGCCCCGATGGCGCCCAGGCCGATAACTCCCAGCTTCTTGCCCTTAATCTCGCAGCCAGCAAATGCCTTCTTGCTCTTCTCTGTATCCTTGGTGATGTTGTCATCCTCCGCATTGGCCTTGCACCACTCGATACCGCCCACGATATCCCGGGATGCCATGAGCATGCCTGCGATTACCAGCTCCTTTACGCCGTTGGCATTGGCTCCCGGTGTATTGAATACAACGATGCCCTTCTGGGCGCAGGAGTCCAGAGGAATATTGTTGACACCTGCTCCCGCACGGCCCACTGCCAGCAGGTTCTCAGGAAGTTCCATATCATGCATGGAAGCACTGCGCACCAGGACGGCGTCAGCATCAGCTGCCTTGTCTGTCATCTCATATCCGGCCGGAAACAGCTCCGTGCCGCACTTTGCAATGGGGTTCAAGCAATGAATTTTTTTCATAATAATCCAACTCTCCTCTTATATGTCCAAAGACTTTTATTTCCTGTGCTTCTTCTCGAAGTCAGCCATAAATTCCACCAGTTTCCCAACACCCTCCGCAGGCATTGCATTGTAAATGCTGGCGCGCATGCCACCCACGGTTCTGTGTCCTTTCAGATTCTCAAAGCCCGCTGCCTTTGACTCCTTCACAAACAGGGCGTCCAGTTCCTCGTCCCCTGTTACAAAGGGCACGTTCATCAGTGAGCGGTCCTTCTTAACCACAGTACCCTTAAATAACTGGCTTTCATCCAGGAAATTATAGAGGATCTCAGCCTTCTTTTCGTTGTATTCCTTCATGGCTTCCAGGCCGCCTCTGGCCTTCAGCCACTTAAATACCTTTCCGCACATGTATATGCCGTATGTAGGCGGTGTATTGTACAGTGACTCTGCGTCCGCATGGGTCTTATAACGGAGCATGGTAGGTGTCCCGGGCAGCACATCCTCTGTCACCAGGTCCTCCCTCACAATGACAATGACGGTTCCCGCCGGTCCCACGTTCTTCTGGGCGCCTGCAAAGATCAGGCCGTACTTTGTCACATCCACGGGCTCGGACAGAAAACATGAGGACTGGTCAGCTACCAGAAGCTTTCCCTTTGTGTTGGGAAGAGTCCAGTACTTGGTGCCGTAAATGGTGTTGTTCTCACAGATATACACATAGTCCGCGTCCTCGGAAACAGGCAGGTCGGAGCAGTCCGGAATATAGCTGAAGGTCTTGTCAGCGCTGGACGCAATGGCATTGGCCTTTCCGTAAATGGCGCCTTCCTGATATGCCTTTTTAGCCCACTGTCCGGTAAGGATGTAATCTGCCGCCTTGTTCTTCATCAGGTTCATGGGCACCATGGCAAACTGCTGGGATGCGCCTCCCTGAAGAAACAGTACCTTATAATTATCCGGAATATGTAAAAGATCCCGCAGGTCTGATTCAGCTTCCTTGATGATGGTGTCATAAGCCTTAGATCGATGACTCATCTCCATCACTGACATTCCTGTTCCCCTGTAATCCAGCATCTCTGCCGCGGCTTCTTTCAGGACGTCCTCCGGCAAAACGGCCGGTCCGGCTGAAAAATTGTAAACTCTGCTCATCTTGTTCTCCTCCTTTAAATGGTTGTACTTGCTGCACATATCCTCTTTAATATATATACACAGAGGACTCCTCCATATGCGGAACCCGGCACAATACAATGCCATACCGCATACAGAGAAGTCGCCTGACTGTATACTCCATCGTATATCTGTCCCACCTGTCCCGGCATGCATTCTGTCGCTTTATCGTGCTAATCTGATAACGCAGCCAAGATATTAAAGACTACTATACACTGTTTTTAATTAATTTTCAAGTCTGTATCGTCAAAAGCATCTGCAATGGGCGCTCCCGGTGATACCATAGGGAATACCTTGTCATCGCAGCTGATCTGACAGTCAATGACCACAGGAATGTTTAAGGAGATGGCTTCCCGGAGCACCGGCTCCAGCTCCTCCTTCTGCGTCACACGGTAAGCCCTGGCTCCCATGGCCTCTGCTATCTTCACAAAATCCACGGAATCATTCAGTATGGTCTGGGAATAACGCTTGCCGTAGAACAGGGTCTGCCACTGGCGTACCATGCCCAGCACATGGTTATTCACGATAACCTCCACCACCGGGATATTATACCGGGTTGCCGTGGCAATCTCGTTCATGTTCATGCGGAAGCAGCCGTCGCCTGCAATATTGATAACCGTCTTATCCCTGCATCCCATCTTTGCGCCTATAGCAGCACCCAGGCCGTAACCCATGGTTCCCAGTCCTCCCGAAGTGAGAAGGGTGCGGGGCTGGCGGTACTGGTAGTACTGAGCCGCCCACATCTGGTGCTGTCCCACCTCAGTGACAATGACAGCGTCCCCGCCTGTGACCTCGTTGATGGTCTGGACGATGAAAGGACCTGTCAGCAGGTTCTTATCATAGCGCAGGGGGTACATATCCTTCATACGCTCTATGTGGGCTATCCACTCGTCGTGGTTCACCGGGTCCAGCCTGGCATTCAGCTTGCGCAGGATGACCTTCACGTCCCCGATGATGCTGGCATCCACCTTAATATTCTTGTTAATCTCTGCCGGGTCAATGTCCAGCTGGAGAATCTTTGCATTCTTTGCAAATTTGGACGCATTGCCGGTCACACGGTCGCTGAACCTGGCGCCCACCACAATCAGCAGGTCGGCCTCGGTTATGCCGAAGTTGGAGGTTTTGGTGCCGTGCATGCCCACCATACCCGTGTACAGCTCGTCAGCCCCGTCAAAGGCGCCCTTTCCCATAAGACTGTCCGCTACCGGCGCCTGAATCTTATGGGCAAATGCCCTCAGCTCATCGGACGCATTGGACAGCACAGCGCCGCCGCCCACAAAGATAAACGGCTTTGACGCTTTGCGGATCATCTCCACGGCCCGGTCCATGTCCTGCTCTGTAATGGTATCGCTCTGGCGCACGATTTCCTCCGGAACCTGCTTCTCATATTCGCAGGGCGCAGCCGTCACGTCCTTGGTGATATCCACCAGCACAGGGCCGGGGCGGCCTGTCTGGGCAATGGTAAATGCCCTTCGGATAACCGTCGCCAGACGGTTTACATCCTTAACAATGAAATTATATTTTGTAATGGGCATGGTCACGCCCGTAATGTCGATTTCCTGGAAACTGTCCTTGCCCAGCAGACTGTTGGTCACGTTGCAGGTAATGGCCACCACCGGCACGGAATCCATATAAGCAGTGGCAATGCCTGTTACCAGATTGGTGGCGCCCGGACCGGATGTGGCCAGGCACACGCCCACCCTGCCGGTGGCTCTTGCGTAGCCGTCAGCCGCATGGGAAGCTCCCTGCTCATGGGATGTCAGGATATGGGTAATCTCATCCTGGTGCTGGTACAATGCATCATATATATTCAGGATAGCGCCGCCCGGATAACCAAATACGGTGTCCACGCCCTGTTCCTTCAAACACTCAACTACAATCTCTGCCCCCGTCAATTTGCTCATATACTGCACTCCTTTTCTTCATGTTATTTCATGATGCCCCGATAATCATTTTACCTGCAGCACAGCTCCCCTGTCAGCGGAAGTAACCAGGGACGCGTATCTGGCCAGATATCCTGTGGTGACCTGCGGTGTGCGGGGCTGCCACTTGGCCTTCCTGGCTTCCATCTCCTGGTCGGATACCAGCACGTTCAGCTCATGGTTGTCAATATCAATGGAAATAATATCCCCCTCTTCCACCAGGGCAATGGGGCCTCCCACTGCTGCCTCAGGTGAGGCGTGGCCGATGGAAGCGCCTCTGGAGGCGCCGGAGAAACGTCCGTCTGTAATCAGGGCCACCGTGGAGCCCAGTCCCATACCGGCAATGGCAGAGGTAGGATTGAGCATCTCCCTCATGCCCGGACCTCCCTTAGGTCCTTCATAGCGGATAACCACCACATCCCCGGCTACAATCCTGCCGCTCTTGATGGCGTCAATGGCATCCTCCTCACAGTCAAATACCCTGGCCGGTCCCTCATGCTTTAACATCTCAGGCGCAACAGCGGAGCGCTTCACCACTGCGGAATCCGGTGCCAGATTGCCCTTTAATATGGCAATGCCGCCGGTCTGGCTGTAGGGATTCTCCACCGGACGGATAACCTCCGGGTTCCTGTTGACGCAGTCCTTTATATTCTCTCCCACGGTCCTGCCCGTGACAGTCATGCAGTCCAGGTTCAGAAGCCCCTTCTTGCTGATTTCCTTCATAACCGCATAGATTCCCCCTGCCTCGTTCAAATCCTCTATGTAGGTAGGTCCTGCCGGTGCCAGATGGCACAGGTTGGGGGTTCTTGCGCTGATTTCGTTGGCAATATCCACATTCAGCTCCACGCCCGCCTCATGGGCAATGGCAGGAAGGTGAAGCATGCTGTTGGTGGAGCATCCCAGCGCCATATCCATGGTCAGGGCGTTCATAAATGCTTCTTTTGTCATGATATCCCTTGGGCGGATGTTTTTCTCGTACATCTCCATCACCTTCATGCCGGCATGTTTCGCCAGCTTGATGCGCTCGGAGTAAACAGCCGGGATGGTGCCGTTTCCCTTAAGTCCCATACCCAGGACCTCGGTCAGGCAGTTCATGCTGTTAGCCGTATACATGCCGGAACAGGAACCGCAGGTAGGACATGCCTTATTCTCAAACTCCTTCACATCCTCCTCGGACATGTTGCCTGCCGCGTAAGCGCCCACCGCCTCAAACATGCTGGAAAGGCTGGTTTTATGCCCCTTCACATGGCCGGCCAGCATGGGACCGCCGCTGACAAACACGGTGGGCACATTGATCCTGGCTGCCGCCATCAGAAGTCCCGGAACATTCTTATCACAGTTAGGCACCATTACCAACGCGTCAAACTGATGGGCCAGCGCCATACACTCTGTGGAATCCGCAATCAAATCCCGGGTCACCAGGGAATACTTCATGCCGATATGCCCCATGGCAATACCATCGCAGACAGCAATGGCCGGGAACACCACCGGAGTACCGCCGGCCATGGCAACGCCCAGCTTCACGGCATCCACAATCTTATCCAGGTTCATATGGCCCGGAACTATCTCATTATAGGAACTTACAATACCTACCAGAGGCTTTCTCATCTCTTCCTCTGTCATACCAAGAGCATTAAACAGGGACCTGTGGGGTGCCTGCTGCATACCTGTCTTAACCGCATCACTTTTCATGTTGTATCCCCTTTCATCTAATCCGGATCATCTAGTCATAACCGTCCGTCTGTCAATCATCCAATCCGTTCCGCAATCAAATCACCCATTTTACAGGTGCCCACCCTGGTACATCCCTCGGACATAATATCCCCGGTTCGGTACCCTTCTGTGAGCACAGTCTGTACCGCCTTTTCAACAGCGTCCGCCTCCCGGTCCATATCAAAGGAATAGCGCAGCAGCATGGCTGCCGAGAGGATGGTGGCAATGGGGTTGGCCATATCCTTTCCCGCAATATCAGGCGCAGAGCCGTGGCTGGGCTCATAGAGGCCGAATTTGCTCTCATTCATGCTGGCAGATGACAGCATTCCGATAGAGCCCGTAATCATGCTGGCCTCATCCGAAAGGATGTCCCCAAACATATTCTCTGTAAGAATCACATCAAACTGGCCCGGATTCATGACCAGCTGCATGGCGCAGTTGTCCACCAGCATGTGGGACAGCTCCACCTCCGGGTAATCAGCGGCCACTTCCTCCACTACCTTCCTCCACAATCTGGAGGAATCAAGGACATTGGCCTTGTCCACGCTGGTTACCTTCTTCCTGCGCTTCATGGCAATATCAAAGGCCTTGACGGCAATCCTTCTGATTTCCTTTTCATTATATGTAAGTGTGTCCACGGCTGTCATGACGCCGTCCACTTCCTTTGTGTACCTGTCTCCAAAATAAAGGCCGCCTGTAAGCTCCCTCATGATGACCATGTCAAATCCGTCCCCGATGATCTCCTTCTTCAGAGGGCAGGCCTCAGCCAGTTCCTTATAAAGATAAGCCGGCCTGATATTAGCGAACAGCCCCAGTCCCTTGCGGATAGCCAGAAGCCCTGCCTCGGGCCTGAGGTTAGGAGCCACGTCATACCACCGTGAGTTTCCCACGTCTCCGCCCACGGCCCCCAGGAGCACTGCATCGCTCTTTCTGGCCGTCTCCAGGGCTTCCTCTGTCAGGGGCACACCGTACGCATCAATGGAGCATCCCCCCATCAGAATCTCGGTATAATCAAAGGAATGGCCGAACACCTTTCCCACCTGGTCCAGCACCTTCCTGGCTTCCCTCACAATCTCCGGTCCAATCCCATCGCCTGGAATCACAGTCACATTATAATTCATAGTGCATATCTCCCCTGTCTTCTATTCTTTATGGTTATATCTATCCATAATAATATAATTTCTTTCAATCATATATCATTTGAAAAGGTATTTCAACCTTTCCGGCAGAATTTCGCTATCGTGAAATATACAAGTTTGGAATTATTATCATGACTGGAAGTTATGGAAGTTCCCGCAACAGCCTGCCTCTTATTTCCTTTCCCCGTCTCTTATTTCCTTTCCCTGCCTTCTATTTCCTTTCCCTGCCTTCTATTTCCTCTCCCCGGCTCCTATGCCTCCCTGACCAGGCAATATTGTCTCAGCGCAAAATGCTTTTCCATCACGCCAAAGACCTTAAATCCAAAATGCTCATAAAGAGGCACATTATCCGGATTATGGGTTTCCAGGGATATCATAAGCTTGTGCTGGTCGGCATAACGGATAACCTCGCCTAACAGAAGGGCTGCCAGGCCGTGGTGCTGCATATCCGGCCTTACAGCCAGATAGATAATGTGTATCCGTTCCGTCCGGTGCAGCTGGGCCGTCCATCTGGAGTTGAGGTAATCCTTGCCCAGCATGAACTTCCACAGGGTCTTAAGGCTGGGGTCCTCCTTAATCAGAAACTCATCGGTTCTGAGAGACGCCCATGCCTCTGCCAGATAGTAGGTCAGCGGATTATAGGGCTCGGTTTCATCGGAGACAACCAGCAGGGAATTCATCTCAGGGCTGTCTGAGTATATCTCGCAGGTCTCATAGAATTCTGTCAGGTCGCAGGCAAACAGCTCCGGCAGAAGCCGTTTTCTAATCTCCTCATCCGGGATCAGTTTGCAGTATAACGGGTCGTGCTCAAAACATCCGGTCAGAAGTTTCTCCAATCTGGGCAGGTCCTCCTCCTTAACCCGGTATAATTGTCGGCTTTCCATCTCTCATTTACTCCTCCTGTATCTTACTCTCACTTGTATATAAATCCTGTTTTAATTCAGAAGCCCGATGCCCGGCCTGCCGGATTGCCTCCAGGAGCTTGCCGGCGGACGCTATCATGTACCGGATGTCATCCCCATAACAGCCAATCTGGTTCTCCCGGGCCCTGACAAGGATATCATATTCCTCCCGGGTATCCGGATTTTCTTCCCCGGCCCTGGCCTTCAGGCTCTCAACCAGGCGAAACAGGTTCTGATGGTGGACAATTCTCCCCGCCCCCCATTTAAGCCGGCCGGGCGGCTGGTTCAGAACGTATTCCGTAAAATAGGTATAGACCTCCTCCTCAAACAAAAATGCATAGCGGTTATTGTCTATTGTATAGACCGCCTCCAGGGCTCCGGTCAGGTCGCGGTTTTCAAGACAGGCAATGGCCCTGTCCATGGCCCTTACATTTTCCTGGACCGCCTGCTGGGGAAAGAGCACATCATCGTGCCAGCTCAGCCGGACAAAATAGTCCTGCTCCTTTTTAAAGATACGCAGGAGTTCCCGGTTCAGGGACCTGCATCCGGCAGCCAGCAGAAAGGCCTTTTCTTCCTCGCCGCGGTCCAGAAGCCGGCCGTATGCCCTGTTTATCTCCCTTATTTTACTGTAAAGGGCTTCTCCTGCCTGGATTCCCTGTTTCAAAACCAAATGCAGCCCCGGCAGATCCGCGTCTGCCCCGCGGCACACACTGCCGTCAATACTGGCTGCTGCGCCTTCAAACAGTCTCGCAAAATTCATGGGCACTGCCGCTGTCCTGTCAAAAGCCAGCACAAGGCCGGCGTACATCTCATGGTGGAAGCGGTATACCGGTTCCTGGTAAAAATTTTCATTATCATACTGGGAATGGTAATGTGTCTCCATGAATTCCCCTGCGCTGAAATCATTGACCATGGACGGAATCCCTCCCACAGCCATGGAAAAATCATCCGACCAGGTCTGTATGGGACTCAGCACTTCCACTCCCTCAGGATATGGCTGGTCCGCAAAAAAACCGGCTGGCAGACCGGTTATAAATTCCTCCAGGAAATCCGCATATTCATACACGCACCTCACAGCATCCTTCCTGCCATGGGCGTGGGCAGGCAGCTCGAAGTTCAGATCCGCGATAACCTTTCCCGCCCAGTCAGGCCTGGCCGTAAATACCTGCTCATAGGCGCCCGCAGACCAGTCGTATTTGGAATTCACCACTCCCCACTCCTCCGCAGCCATGGCGCAGAACACAAGGGTCTTTCTGGGCTTATACCCTGACCGCAGCACGGCTCTGGCTATGCCAAGCATCATGGCCACCGCGGCATTGTCATCCTGAAATCCGCTGAAATAGGAATCATAATGGGCTGACAGCAGAATCATTCCTTCCTCTGTCCCTGGTATGGTTCCTATGATATTATAAGTCTCCTGATCCTTAAGCACCGTGGACGAGGCGTCCAGGCACACCTGCACCTGTTTATCCTCCCTCATGGAGGCCTTCAGCACTAAAGCGTCAGCGCGGGACATGGAAAAGGCCGGGGCATAATCCGGACCCGCTATGTCCTGGGCGTTAAGCGCTTCGTCGTTTACCTCCCCGTACCCCTGCTCCTGGACAGCAATCAGGGCAGCCGCCCCCTTCAGCCAGGCCTGGTATACAGGAAAATTAATCCACCACTCATCTCTCTGGTTGATGTCAATAAGAACCAGCTTTCCGGTCACATCCACCTGTCTGTAATCTGCCGCCGTTCCCTTTCCCAGATATACCAGGCTGAATTCCCGGAATCCGCCGGTATGAAAATCAGTCTGGTAAGCCCCCAATTGAAACCGGTGCTCCCTGCCCCGGCTGTCTGTAAAAACCATGACTGCCTTCTCAAACTCCCAGCTGTCCACGCATATCCTGTCCTTATGCACGTCCGAAAGCCCCAGGGACTCCATTTCCCGGACCAGCATTTCGCCTGTCTCAAACTCTGCCCTTGACCCCGCAGTTCTGTATCCCAGCACCGGATTGGTACGGTATTGCTCCATCCGTTTAGCCAGGCTGTAGGAATATCCGGTGTCTGTTTCCATGCAGATTCTATTTCTCCACTCTTCCCCATTCATGACACATCACCTCAAAAATAGCTGTAGGAGTAAAATTCCCATACTCCTACAGCATCCTGTATTCCGTGTTCAGTTGTGTTACTGGTTAATCTTTGCCCCGTCATCCCCTACCCAGTAGGAATCCGGCGTCAGACAGTTGGTCAGCATCTCGCCGTTGTCAGCACAGTAATACTCCCTGCCTTCCCACTGTATCCATCCGGTGGCCATATAGCCCTGTGCGTCAAAGAAATACCACTTATCTCCTATCTGCTGCCAGCTGTTGGCCGGATAGCTGCCGTCCGCGTTGCGGTACCACCATTTTCCGTTTTCCGGAGTCTGCACCCATTCGCCGTTTCCTCCTGTGGGATTCTCCCTGAACTGGGCCGCCTTTTCCTCCGGTATGTACGTGCTGGGAGATTCCGCCCAGTCTCCTTTTTCCTTGCTGTCAAATTTGCTTACAGGCCTAACCCTGACCGTGTATGCCGTATTGCCCTTCTGCATGCGCTCGCGGCAGTTGCATGTATTGGTGCTGACTGTCATAACAGCGCCCACTGCCTTGTCGTCCCTGTACACGCGCACCTCATAGCTGCCCGCTGCCGGTATGGCGTCCCAGGTGGCTATGCCGTCCTCTGTGAGGACCACGTTTGTCAGATCATGAAGGGAGGTGTTCAGGGCCTGGAGCTCCACATCCATCAGCAGGGTGGTGCTGGAATCCTCCCGCTTGGAATTTTTAAACTCAGCTCCGCCTTTTATGGTCACCTTATCCTTGGGAAGGGACTGGAAATAGTAATCGTCGTTGGCTGTCAGGGTAATCTGGATTCTGGGTACGGTGTCCTCCCGCCATTCCACATCGTCATTCAGGATCTCATAGCCGTCCACAGAGTACTTGTTGCTGCTGGTCTCAATCTCTATGAGCTCATCTCCGAAATCCGTATCCGGCTTTATCTCTGCTTTTATGGTCAGACTTATGGACTTAATGGGTTTACGGCTTGCGCCGTATGCAGGAAACACCATCAGGGCAGCCAGTACACCTGCCGCAGCCATCATTAATTTCCGCTTCATGTGCAGCATATCATGATTCCTCCTTTTTACGTTCCTCATATAACCCTACTTTATCCAGTTTTGCCAGCTGTGTCAATATACATTTCCTTACGATTCCATGGCTTAACATTATCCGGCTCAGGATTTCCTGGCTTAGGGTTCCCCGGCTCAGGATTTCCCGCCCCAGGATTCCCCTGCTCAGGATCTCCCTGCTCAGGATTCCACGGCGGCAGCCTGTGAATTCCTGTCCTCCATTCTGCGCTCCAGAACCTGATACTGCCGCTGCATCTCATGGTATTTATCCAGGATAGGCTGGGATCGCCGCCTCACCGCCCCCATGATGGTATCATAATTCTCCACGAACATGGATACAATCATCGAATCTATAAGCCCGTTATCCGCCATATCCTTCAAAATGGACACTGTCTTTTCTTTTGAAAATGCATCCTTGTAGCTTCTGGTTCCTGTCAGGGCGCTTATGATATCAGCCACCGCCACGATCCTCTGGGGCATATCCAGAGACACGGCACTTAGCCCTCTGGGATAACCGGAACCATCCAGCTTCTCATGATGGCGCAGGGCGATATCCCTCACCCTGGCTGACACATTGGTTCCCAGGATTTGCCCGGTCAAATCCACATGGGTCCTCATGACCCGCATGGCCTGGGGGCTTAGTTTCCCGGGAAATTCCAGTATCTCCACAGGTATTCCTATTTTTCCCAGATCATGAAGCATGGCTGCGCAGATCACGTCCCTGATATCATTGCCGCTGTCCAGCATACGGACTGCCAGCTCCTCGCTTATAACAGTGGTTGTAATGGTATGGGTTACGGTATGGGAGCTTCTGAAGTCAATGACATAGGTCAGCATGCGCAGAAGCGCCTTCTGCTCATCCTCGGTAAACGGAACCTCTTCCATGGTCCTGTCAAATTGCCCGGACACATCCTCCGGCAGACAGTATTCCTGGCCCTGGACAGCCAGGCGGTCCAGGACTTCCGGTCCCAGGCGCCTGAAAAGCCCTGACACCCCGGGGCTGTAGGCCAGCCCTTCCTGCCTTCTCAAAAACTCCGTGAATCTCTGGTATCCGCCTGTATAACCGGATGAGCCGAAATAGATGTCTGCCCGGTCCGCCAGATTGAGGATCTGGGCCGCCTCCCTGACTCTTTCCGGCACATCCTTCTGTTTTCTCAGCCGGTTCCAGGGCATATGGTGATACAGGACAACGGAATCCCAATATTCAAACGGCGTAAAATAGTGAAAGAACAGATATCCGTAAATGGAATGATTCCACACTTCCTTCGTCTCAAATTCCACCATCCTGTCAATTTCCTCGGTCTTATATGCGCCTATGTCATGGAGTGCAGCCAGAATCAGCAGGTTTCTCATCTCCGACGGCGTATAGGTGCCATCCTCCTTTAGCATCTGGAACACCAGATAGGAGACCCTGGCACCGTGTCCAATCAACCTTGGGTCAACCAGATTAAATGCTCTTCTTGCGATATTAATTAAATCCTTGTTGCCCACAGGCAGGGAATATTCCGGCATAACCGCTCCTTTTCTCTCACTCCGACTTATACTCTGCCTCCTATTTTCACACAAAGCCCACTATAAATCAAGCTCAATCTGATACCCCGAAAAGGCGGCCCCTTCCTGAAAGGGGCCCTTTTTTACTCCCACTTAAAATAACGGAGCGCAATCCCGCCGCAGACCAAAAAGCAGACTGCCATGTACAGACATGATTTCCATATACCCTCAGCCGGCAGCCCCAGGGAAACCGCCTTAAGAAGTTTGATTCCCTGGGTCAGGGGCATCATATCCGCAATCCTCTGCAGACCGGAGGGCATGGTCTCATACGGAAGGGTGGCGCCCGAAAGAACCAGCATGGGAAAATACAGTATGCTGGCCCACATCCCGGCTGTCCTGACATCCGGGGCAATGCCTCCTATCATCATGCCTATGCTGAATATGGCCAGCATCACAAACAGGAATACAGCCAGGTACGCTGTTGCCGAGCCCGGAAAACGCGCCCCGAAAAACAGGACCGCCGCAGCATAGACCAGAACCAGGGATGCCAGGGAGTAGACGGTATATACCGCTGTCTGGACCGCCAGAAGGAGGGCCGGACTGGCCGGCGTTACCTGGTACCGCTTAAGAATCTTTTTCTGCCTGTATTCCGAAATCACCAGAGGAAGCCCCATGACACCGCCAGCGCAGACCGCTATGGCAGAAACCGCCCCGAAGGACTGTTCCAGAAATGTATAGCCTGCTCCCGGATAAGCGGGCCGGCTGCCGAAAATGATTCCCAGCAGGGCTATGACCACCAGAGGCATGCAGATGGCAAAGATAATCATATCCATGCCCCTGATAGATAATTTAAGTTCTGTTTTCAGTATGGTATAAAACCGTCTCATCTGTTTTCTTCCTCCTGTGTCCACCACAAATACGCATCCTCCAGGTTACTGTAAGGGCTGTTATCCACTGCCTCCTTTACGGTTCCTTCAAAGACAAACATTCCGTTCCTCAGGATACCGATTTGATCGCAGAGCATCTCCACCTCATCCATAAAATGGGATACAAGACATATGGAAAGGCCCTTATCCTTCATTTCCAAAAGGCATTTCCAGACCTCCCTGCGGGATTTTGTATCCAGCCCTGTTGTCAGTTCATCTAAAAATACCATCCTGGGACCTGGTATGAGCGCCAGTATAATAAAAAGCCTCTGCTTCTGCCCGCCCGACAGCTGGCTTAACATGGAATCCGCCTTATCCTCCAGCTTAAACTGCCGCAGCAAATCCCTGTAATCCGCTGTTTTCTCATACAGACAGGCAGTCTCCTCACAGAGCTCCCGCACCTTAATGCGGTCCGGATAACTTGCCTCCTGAAACTGCACCCCCACCTGCTCAAACAGATGTCTGCGCTCTGTCACCGGGTCCAGCCCCAGTATCCGCACTTCTCCCGAATCAGCCCTCCTGGTCCCCAGTATACATTCCACGGCCGTGCTCTTTCCCGCACCGTTGGCTCCCAGCAGTCCATATATCTGACCCGTCCGGATCGTAAGGTTCAGGTTCTCTATCACTTTTTTTCCGGAATAGGACTTGCTCAGTCCTGTGACTGCCACCGCCTTTTCCCGGAGTGCGGCTTGTACGTTCACTGCAGTTTCCCTACCTTTCCACTGTTCTTCCCGATTGGTCATCTTCCTGCCTCCTATTTCACTGTGTATCGGTCTATGTTATAACTGTCTTTCACAGCTGTTCCGGCGGTTCATCTCTATCAGCTTCCCAATCTGCGACTCCACGTACCCTGCATTCTCTTTTGCCTCTGCCAGGGAAGTGAGAAGCTTATCACAGGCAGTAATAATATCGTCGTCCTCTCCGGGTGTATCAATGATTTTCCGGATATCGGCAGACGGATTTCTGGATAAGGCGTTTAGCATCCGCAGAATGGACGAGAGGGAATAGTTGGCGCACCGGAGGGAGCGTATGATGGTCAGCCGCTGCATATCCTCCTCCGTATAGACCCGGTAGCCGTTGGCCATCCGCCTGACGGAAAACAGGCCGTTTAATTCCCAGTTCCTGAGCGTATCAATGGTGACGCCCAGGATACCGGCCGCCTCCTTTCTTGTATACACGGTCTGTTCCCCATTATTTCCGGTACACGGATCCTTGCTGCCGGCCAGCAGCCTTGTGCATATCCTGACAGCCTCCTCCGCATGTTTTATTTCCTGTTCCACCTGGTCACGGTAATGCTGCGTCAGCTTTAATGCCGTCTCAAAATCCCCTGATGCGGAAGCCTTAATGATGGTGACTGCCTGTTTTCTCAGTCCGTTCTGCAGGACCTCCACCCGCAGGGCCGCCCTTGCCAGCTTGAACTGCTCCACATGAAGCTCCGTAAAAATCCTGTAGCCGCTCTGCGTCCTTTCTGCTTTTGGAATCAGCCCGTACCTTTCATACAGACGTACGGTGTTCACATGAATGCCGAACATCCTTGCCAGATCCACTGTCCTGTATGTGTTCATAAAGATGCACCTCCTATTCTTTTATACCACAGCATTCATCCCTGATGTTATAGTGTAGGGTTTCCCTCCGGCACCTGGGCCTATGCGCTATTTTAAGAGCAAATAAAAACCAGCCTGTTCCGGCTGGTTTTTATTATTTTTTCCACCATGGCTCTGCGCACTAAATCTCGCTGATATAATAATACACAATGCTTATATAATCCTCCGGCTTCTGGAAATCCAGTTTCAGGGCCAGGCTCCCCTGATTCTCCCTGAATTGGTCCCATAACACCTTCTGGGCAGCGTATGACTTGTTGAGATCCCGCCGTTTTCCATCCGGAAAGATGGCATTGACCGCACCGCTGCACTGGTTCACAATCTGAAGAAATCCATTCATGTTCAATATATTTAGTTTTATCACAATCCAACACCTCCCGGAATATGCAGCCCCTTTCATGACCGTGGGAGGAAGGCGCTATCCCTTCTTCCTACTATCATTATAGTGTATCATATTCCCTGAAGATATCGAATTTCTGTCATCTTATGTCACTATTCTGCCATTTCTGACGATACTCTTTCGGACTACATCCCATACTGGTTCGGAATACCCTGCCGAAGTAGCTGCTGCTTCCCAGGCCGCATATATGGCATATGCTGGTGATGGGTTCGTTTCCCTCAGACAGCATCCAGCATGCCCGCTGTAAACGGAAGCTGGTCACGTACTCTACCGGGGTCATGTTCAGGCAGTCCCGAAACACCCGGAAGCACTCGCGCTCACTGATGAAGGCAGATGCCGCAATCTCCTTCACCGAAAGCTTATCCCCGCAGTGCTTGTGGATGAACGCCAGCATTATCTTAATCTTCTGGCTTGACCGGCTGTTGTGTTTGGGGCTTTTCTCCATGGTCTCTGTCAAGGCAAGAAGGCCGCACCATATCTCAGACAGGACCGACCTCAAACGGATTTCGTAGCCGCAGTCGTTCTCTGATATCCGGAAGGACTGCCGGAGGGCCTCTAAAACAGGTACATGGGACGGCTGGTCCGGGTACAGCCCGATTATCTCTACATGGGATGCCGTCATAAGGGGCGACACGTATTTCCGGTCAATGATGCTGCCGCTCTGTCCGCTGATCAGCAGCGGGTTAAAGATATGAAGAAGTGCGGCGACTGAACCTTCCCCCTCCTTTGCCCTGGACATATGCAGCACATTTGAATTCACAAAGCCCCCTGAGCCAGCCGTAAAAACAGTCTTTCCATGAGGCGTGTCATATTCCAGGCTGCCCTGCTCCATGTAAAACAGCTCCGCTTCTTTGTGCCAATGCCAGGGGGACTGTCTTCCCGCGCACTTGTCCAACTCCACATAAGAGGCAATATAGGGAAATTCCGCCGAGATTCCCGGCAGTTCCTCTTCATAGCTGCCCGGTTTAAACTCTACCTTACGAATTATCTTCATATTACCCTCCTGTTCCGGGACCTTATTGCCGGGTGTCTGCACTCTCCAGAAATATCCTGACCTCCTGATATTCCCGTCCCATAAACTCCTTTACACTGCCGGAAAATGCCTCCGCATTTCCCTCGCCCAGATACCGGCCGGCCTGAACCACCATATCATTATATTCCATATGAAACTCCCTTTCCCTCAGGCGCAGCAACGCAATGGGATACCCCCATACAATCAGTTCCCTCAGCTTATTGTAACACTCCTTTACCAGATTCAGCCTGCAGTTCTCCGCAATAAATGTCAGAACCACCTCAAAGATCTTATAACCATTCCTATTCTTTCCGAGCTGCCGGACATCGTACTGCAGCTTTTCCACTGCATCCGCCGTTGCATTCTCCAGCGTATATTGGACCACCGGCTTAATGGTCAGCGTCATCAGCTGCAGGCTGTCAAGATAGAGTTTCATGCCTTCCCTGATTTCCGGATTTGCCAGATCCGCCTTTTCCGCCTCAGCCAGGACCAGGGTTCCCTTGCCCTGGAGGGACCTGGTTATCCCCATGCTGTCAAGTATGGACAGGCTGCGCCTCACGGTATTAAACGATACCTCGTAACGCTGTGCCATACAGGGAAGTGATGGCAGGTAGGTTCCGCGGGGGTAATCCCCTCTCTCTATCTCCCTGAGAATGCGGGACACAAGTGTATATCTCATCTGGGGACGTTTACGGTAAATGTTCCAGTAAAACGGAACCTGCTCCATATCCCCCAAATCGAACTCATCCTGTGCCTGTGCTATAAAAGACAGCAAATCCGCTGTGATACGGCCGTACAACGTCTCAAAGGTCTGCCCCAGCAGTGAAATGACCTCCTCCCTGGACAGTCCCTCCAGCTCCTGATCCGTCAATACCGCCTGGTCTTTTCTGACCATCAGATAAGCAAACCTTATATAACGCACAGTCTCCCAGTAAAGATTCAGGAACAGCCGGTTGTGCGGCGCCTTGAATACCAGTATATATAACTCTGCCGGCATGGATACAGATTCCACGGACAGGTGCTTCATATTATCTAAAAAGCGTTTCCAATCCTCATCGCTCCACCTCATAAGACATTCCCGCCACAGCGGCTCAAACAGCAGCTTTCCGGACAGAACCCAATCTGCTATCCCGGCTTTCCTGGATACGAAATATCTGGCTGCACTTTCCCGGAACCCGGCGGGTCCGGCCTTATAAACCACCACGGGCGCTGTTCTCGGATCTACCCTTACATATCCTCCTTTTTCCAGCAAAGCCAGGCCGGCTCTTACAGTTGCCTGCGCCAAATGAAACATCTGACAGATTTTGTTAATGGACGGAAGGCTCTCTCCATATTTATAATATCCATATAGTATCCTGGCCTCAAAATATTCGTACACCAGCCTGTTTAAACCGCTGTCAGCTCTCATTCTTTTACCTCAAATATTTATATAGCATCTGTTCCAGCACACTGGCGTCAATGGGTTTTGCAAAATGCGCTGTCATCCCGGCGTGAAGGGCATTCTGCACATCCTCCGCAAATGCATTGGCAGTCATGGCTATAATGGGTACGGAGGCCGCATCCTCCCTGTCCAGGGCGCGTATGGCCCTTGTGGACTCATACCCATCCATCTTTGGCATCTGCACATCCATCAGAATCATGTTATAGTAGTGCTCCGGCACCTGCTTAAACCGTTCCAGGGCTTCCTCCCCGTCACAGGCTTCCTCCACTTCCACCCCCATCTCTTCTATCAGGGTTCCCGCAATCTCACGGTTCATCTCATTGTCCTCCACCAGAAGAACCCGTTTGCCTGTAAAGTCTGATTTGCCCGTAAAACCGCTCCATTGCACCGGTTCCTTTTCTCCGCTGAACTCGCTGAGCAGATAGCAGATTTTGGACCTGTAAAAGGGCTTTGCCAGAAATGCAGATACACCGGCTTCCCTGGCCTCTGCCTCAATCTCCGACCAGTCATATGCGGTCAGCACGATAACGGGAATTTCTCTTCCCACCTCCTGCCGGATACGCCGCGCCACTTCCACTCCGTCCATATCCGGCATCTTCCAGTCCACAATGACCAGGCGGAAGGGATCGTCTGAATCCTTCAGAGCCAGTACCCGTCTTACCGCCTCAGCGCCTTTTGTGACAAACTGGGGCCGCAGTCCCATATCCTCTAAAAGCTCCGACGCATTTTCACAAGTCTGCTCATCGTCATCCACAATCAGGCAGTGTATGCCTACCCATTCCTCAGGCACCTCCTCAGGCGCTGCATCCTGGAACTGCAATGGAAGAGCCACCGTAAACACAGAGCCTTCCCGGGGCCTGCTTTCTACTCTGATATCACCGTTCATCAAATCTATCAAATTCTTTGTGATAGCCATTCCCAGTCCGGTACCGGTTACCCGGCTGTTTGTGGAGTCCTGGGCCCGCTCAAAGGGCTGGAACAGTTTGCTCATAAATTCACTGCTCATGCCGATCCCGGTGTCAGCGCACCGGAACACATAACGCCCATATCCTCTGCCGGCGCCTTGCTCCTGCCTTACCTCCACATGAACACTCCCCCCTTCCGGGGTGTATTTGGCCGCATTGCTCAGGATATTAATATATATCTGGCGGATACGCAGGGAATCTCCCACCACTTCCTCATTTTTCAGCCCCTTCAGATGCACGTCCATCTCAAGGTGTTTGGCCTCTGCCTGCGGACGCACCAGCTCCGCGGATTCCGTCACCAGTTCTGCCAGGTTAAAGGGTTCCTCCCGTATGGATAGTTTCCCGCTTTCAATTTTCGACATGTCCAGCACATCGTTAATCAGGCTTAAGAGATGCTTGCTGGACAGGCTGATTTTCTTCAGGCATTCCATCACCCGTTCCCTGTCATCCAGGCGGGTGCTTGCAATGGCCGTCATGCCCACGATTGCATTCATCGGAGTGCGGATATCATGGCTCATATTGGACAGGAACTGACTTTTAGCCTCGCTGGCCGCCCTGGCGTTGTCCAGGGCGCTCTGAAGAGCGCTGCGTTTCTGTTCTTCCTCGTAGCGCTGCTCATCAATACGGCGTGAAATCAGGATTGCCAGTTTATCCCCGGAATAGGGATTATCCACATGAATGATCTGCATAGAAACCCAGTGATACCTGCCGTCTCCAAGCATCTGTCTCACATCCAGAAACACCTCATTTTTCTCCTGTCCCAGAGTCTTATTCAGATTCTCTGCCGAGAAGCGGCGGCAAAATTCCTCCAGGTGCTCCGGATGAATGGATGCGGCCACATACTCATAGAGCTGGCTGTAGGATTCCTGGTTCCCAAGCTCCAGCATCAGGCCCGGTTTTACATAGATAAAGTTCAGCGAATCCCTGGTCAGATTCAGACTGATAATCACCGGGTAGGCATTGGATATAGCTCCCACCAGGGTAAGGCGTTCCTGAAGCTTCTCCCGCTCCGCTGCCTCCTCTGCCAGCTTTTCGTCCGTGATATCATGAAAAGCGGAAATCAGTACCGGATTTCCGTTTTCATCCAGGGTCCTCTCCACGATTCCGGCTGCCCAGAAAAATCCATTGTCCAATGTAATCACACGCACTTCAAAGATGTTCTTTCTGCCGCTGTCCGCTGTGTCCTTAAACAACTGTACCAGATTTTCATAGTCCTCCTGGTGTATCACATCCCGGAGGCTTTTTCCCTTCATTGCTTCATTGGACGCGCCCTCCTGACAGCGGAACAGTCTCAGCCCCTCCTGGTTCATAAGCAGGAAGTCATATGGAGCTTCCACGGACATCAGGGCGATTCCTTCCGGCACCGCATTGTACAGACGGCTTATGTAAACGGCCTGATTCTTTAATTTCCGGTTGGTCCTGTTGGCATAGCGCAGATAAAATACCAGAAGCAGTGCAATCCCCAGTAAGATACAGCCTATCAGGGTAAAGGAACGCATGAGTATCTCATTGGTCTGGGCATTTACCACGCTCTGGGGAATTATGGAAATCAAATACCAGTCAGATTGGAGCTTTAAAGGCGTATAACAGAATACGGTGGCCTCTCCCTGGTAGTTAAAGGTGGCCCATCCGGTATAGGAACTTTGAAGAGACCTGGCAAACTCGTCCAGGCTCTCACGGCTGTTTTGGGTCTCCGGAAGCATATCAAACAGATTCTGCACTGTTTTATTGCTGTTGGGGTGGGGAGAGCGAATCAGCACATCTCCCTTCTGGTTGACCACATAGGAGAAGCCGGCATTGTTATAAAAGGACAGGGTGAAGCTGTCTACAATACGATCCACCTCATACTCCTTTACCAGGTATCCCCGCACCCCGTCTTTCAGTGTGACTCCCACAAACAGGTCAAATACATTGACACCCGTTACGCTGCTGATATGGGGGTCAATGATGCCGCTGCCCCGGTCCGTATCCAGCAGTACAGCTTCCGCCTTTTCATCAATCCCTGAGCCTGAGGGAATACATACTCCGTCCTGCAGATACAGACTGATCCCGTTTTCTATCTGTGCATAATTATCCATAAGGAGTTCCAGTTCCTCCCGCTGCCCGGAAGCAAATTCCCTCAGGTTCAGCGTGACGGTATCCATGGACTGGTAATCGTCCATCAGCTGGACCTTCAGGGTATTACAGCCCTGCTGGGTGCTCTCTATAATGGTCTGGACAGACTGCTTCCACAGCTCCTCCTTCACCTCATGGATGAATAAGAAAGTCAGAATGCTGAGCACAGCGCCCACCAAAACAGCCGCCATGGCAATCTTCTTCTTTATGCCGGTACTGTTCTTATCCATTACCATCCTCCCCTTCTCCCAGCGGCTTCCTGGTCCATCCATTTCATGGTATCTTCCAGTTCTTCCCCTTTCATCAGACGTTCTGATGCCCCGGCTGTCAGTTCCCATATAGGAAGTTCCAGAAGCGCATCCGTCCCTATGACCGTCCTTCCGGACTGGTAACAGGAGACAATGGGCTGTATCTCTTTTACAGATGATGGAATACCATTCCTTAAGGGGCTAAAGGAAGACTGCTGGTCCGCAAACTTCTGTATGTTTTCAGACCGCGTAAAAAATTCCACAAAGGCCAGGGCTTCATCTATATGTTCACTGGCCCTATTGACGCTCAGCCTGGTATCCGCATTGATCACCACCAGTCCGCCGTCCTCCAGCACAGGATAAGGCGCCACCACAAAATCAAAATCAGGGTCCATCCCCTCCACCCGGCCTGCTGCCCATGCCCCGGTCAGCATGAAAGGTGATTCCCCCTTTACAAATTCCTCCAAATCATCTGAGGTTTTCCGGGTCTCCAGTGCTTTCCCTGCATCTACATAGCCATTGTCAATAAACTCCTTAACCAGAGAAAAACCGGGGGTCATGCAGAAACTCAGCTGTTCTTTCCCTTCATTCAGGTGTCTGAACATCTCATCTTCCCGGTTTTCCTGATACGCCGAATAAAAACTCCGTCCAATTGCCAGGGTCTTAAGGGATATATCATTATTGGCAATAACAGGGGTAATACCCTGCTCCTTAAAATAACTGCATACCTGCCTCCACTCCTGAAGGTTCTCCGGCAGCTTCTGCTTGTGTTCCTTCAGCAGCTTCTTATTACAGTAAAGCCCAAAACCTGACACAGTGGTGGGAACCCAGTAAATCTTTCCATGCTCAACCATCTGCCGGAGCATACGGTCACTGTAGTCCTGAATGGTTTTAAGGCCGGATAAATCCACAAGCTGTCCTCTGGACTGCATTTCCAGCAGAACATCGTGGTTCACCATGAATACATCGTCACCCTTTCCCGCGTCAAAACGCTTTCCCAGGGCTTCATAGTATTCATTTCCCTTAAGGCTTTCATAGGATACCCGGATGCCGGGATTCTCCTTCATGAAATCCGACAGGATTTCCTCTATAACCGTCACGTTTTCCGGCTCATATTTATTTCCGAAAAAAGTGATTGTGGTAACATTCTCATTGGGAATCTCCAAATTAACAACCTTATTCCCAGTGCCGCAGCCCCCCAGCATAAGGGCGCTTGCCAAAAACACCGCGTGCAGCCCCACCATCCTTCTACCCATACCATATCCTCTCTTTGAATCCGTCAAACCGGCAAATAACCTCAGTCCTACTCTGTCCACATATATTTTAGCATGATACACAGTATGGTACAATCTCTTTTTTCTCCGTGGCAGAACGCAAAACAGAGGATAACGCACAATATCCTGCGTTACCCCCTGCCCTCCTTATGATACAAATGCAGTTTAACGAACATGCCCTGGTTTATGGGGCTGTTTCTGTCAAAACAACCTTTTTCCATCTGAAATATCTATCCCAAGCTCTTTCGCCAGGCCGGTCTGCTTAAACGGATTTATTTTCTCCACTGCGCCATTGTATCTGAAAAATGAGCCTGTATTTTTAAACCAAAATGTTTTGTTTGCTTTTACACATTGTTCACGGATGTCCAGTACCCAGTCATAGTCACACACCCGGGCGTCGCGTCCTGTTTCACCGCCAACTGTAACATGGTCCACTCCATGAAGATATGGCGTCAGATCGATGGCCTCCAAAAGCGGGGCGCAGGCAATAAAACGCCGTTTTATGGGATAGGATAAGAATAGAGGAAGTCTGTAATCGGCCATTTTCTGGTTTTCAACAGTACAGCCAATATTCACATTATCATAGCCGGTTCCCCAATCCGGCGGAAGCGATACAAGGAAACGGTCAATACGCTTTGTCAGAATCAAAAAATCAATATCTGTCCTCTCCCTGATCATGGCCCAAACTTCTTTACGCCATTCATCTGCCTCGGGAAGGAAAAAGTCAGTTGCAAAGCAGGTTGCGAGAATTTTGTTTCCTTTGATGTTGTACTGTCCCTTTGCATTCCTCCTGACAGGCCAATCAAATTTGTCTGTCTTCTCTATGATGTTTTGACCGTACCGTTTTGCATAAGGCCCATAAAAATAACAATATGTACATCCGTCACTGGCTTTATAACAGCCTGTCCATGGTTCCCAGTTCATAGAACCTCCTTCCGTGAATGTCTTTTTGGACCAGGGGCCGCATACGCTTAATGGCATGATACACTCCCCCAGGGATTCATTCAGCTCTGCAGCAGTTTTTCCAAATCAGATACAGAGACATCCATTCGTCTGGAAGTCTCCTCCATGGACATCCCGGAATGGATAAACCGCTTCACAACCATTTTCATGTTCTCCCCAACCTCAATGATGTGGCCGTCCAAATCATAAAAACGCACTGTGCGCTGTCCCCATCCGGCTTCTTTCACACCGTCCCCTATGTACTGAATGTCATTGCGCTGCCCTAATTTAGCTATAAAGCCGTCAAAATCATCTTCTTCAAAATACAGCTCCATATTGTGGGCTTTTTCCAATATACTTTCTTTAGGGACACCTGTCAGCCAGTCAAATTCCTGCTGTAAAGACAGTCCGCCAAAGGAGACATTTATACCATAATCCTGAAATATCTCCAGATCAAATAAATCCTGATAAAACTTTTTTGAAAGATTCACATTCTTTACAGCAATACAGACACCTTCATATTTCATTCAAAAATAACCTCCGTTTTAAGGGTAATGGCTGGAAATGCTCACTGTTGATGCAGCGGCTGCCATCAGGAGCATCCGTATCATGATACCACTCTTAATATGACATCTGTGTGTCATATTTACTGCCGTCCATCAAAAAAATGCCCTAAACCCGCATGAATGAATACTGCATTCTTACGGTTTTTAGGGCATTTATCTATACTTCTTAATAATTACTTCGCGTAATCCGTGACTCTTGATTCACGAATCACGTTTACCTTAATCTGACCCGGATATTCCAGCTCGTCCTCAATCCGTTTGGAAACATCTCTTGCCAGCAATATCATATCGTCATCGCTGATCTGTTCCGGAACTACCATGATACGAACCTCGCGGCCTGCCTGAATGGCAAAAGACTTGTCCACTCCCTTAAAGGAATTGGTGATATCTTCTAATTGTTTCAATCTGTTTGTATATGTCTCCAGAGTCTCACGCCTTGCACCGGGCCTTGCAGCAGATATGGTATCAGCTGCCTGTACAATGCAGGAAATGAGGCTGGTAGGTTCAACATCGCCATGATGGGATTCCACCGCATTCAACACAGTGGCAGATTCCTTATACTTCTTACACAGATCTGCACCTAGCTGGACATGGGTACCTTCCATATCATGGTCAACGGATTTACCAATGTCATGTAATAAACCGGCACGTTTGGCTAAACGTACATCCACTCCAAGTTCTGACGCTAAAAGTCCTGACAGCTGGGCCACCTCGATAGAATGCTTTAATGCATTCTGGCCATAGCTGGTCCTGAACTTCATTTTACCAAGTAACTTAACTAATTCCGGATGAATTCCGTGGATGCCAACTTCAAGACAGGCTGCTTCGCCCTCTTCTCTCATGTTATTCTCCACTTCCTTCTGTGCCTTCTCTACCATCTCCTCGATTCTGGCCGGATGAATACGTCCGTCCACAATCAAACGCTCCAATGCTATTCTAGCAACTTCTCTACGTATCGGATCAAATCCGGACAATACTACTGCTTCCGGGGTATCGTCGATAATCAGTTCCACACCGGTAAGTGTCTCAAGGGTACGGATATTACGTCCCTCTCGTCCGATGATGCGGCCTTTCATCTCGTCGTTAGGAAGCTGTACAACAGAAACCGTTGTCTCAGCCACATGGTCTGCGGCGCACCGCTGAATGGCAGTCACCACTAAATCCCTGGCCTTTTTGTCAGCTTCTTCCTTTGCCTTGTTTTCAAGTTCCTTAATTAATTTAGCTGTGTCATGTTTTACATCTTCTTCAACAGATTTTAAAAGATATTCTTTTGCCTGTTCGGAGGTTAGACCGGATATCCGTTCCAGTTCCTGTATCCCCTGCTCATACTGGGCTTCCACTTCTGCAGTACGCTTACTGAGAATGTTTTCCCTCCTGACCAGGTCCGCCTCCTTCTTTTCCAGGGCATCTGCCTTTTTTTCAACGTTTTCTTCCTTGCTTAATACACGTTTTTCATAACGTTGAAGTTCCGCTCTTCTTTCCTTGGTTTCCTTCTCTAACTCATTTTTCGTCTTTAAAGATTCTTCCTTGGCTTCCAGGAGAGCTTCTCGCTTCTTTGTCTCTGCGGTTTTTAATGCTTCATCTATTATTTCCCTTGATTTTTCTTCTGCACTTCCTACCTTGCTGTCATACTGCTTCCTCTCGTAATTGCGTGCAGCAAACCAAGTAATAATAGCCACAACTATCATAACGATAATCATTATAGGGACCATTATCTGTGACACAGGAGCACCTCCTTATTTAATTTTCATTGTACGAACTACAACATATTAATTTTATACTTTTTTCAGAATTATGTCAAGTATCTTCCCCTTATTTTCCCGCAGAGACAGACAATATAGACAAATTACAACAGGGCCTAATCCTGGTTTTCAGCGGTTTTAATTTCTCTGAGCACCCTGTTAATTACTTCAAAGGAGTATCCCTTCCTCCCTAAAAAGGCCGCCAGACGGCCTTTTTCCTGGTAGGAGGCCTCCTGTTTCCCCTTGAGCCGCCTGGCCAGAGCCTGCCTGGCTGATTCCTCCTCGTCCACCGGCGACTGGTCCAGCGCTTCCTCTATGTAGGACGGGTCCACACCCTTTTGCTGCATCTCATATACCATCTGACGGCGGCTCTTTTTCCCTGCATAGGAGCGCACATAGCTCTGGGCATAAGCGTTGTCATCCAGAAAATGGTATTCTTTCAGGAAATTTACAGCATATTCCACTGCCTCTTTGGGGTATCCTGCCTTCCCAAGTTTTTCCTTCATCCACTTCTCTGTTTTTCCTGAATCCTTTAATAAATGGAGGGCATACTCCTTTGACCTCGGACAAAGTATATCCCTGAGGATTTCCTCATACACCGTATCTTCCAGCTCTCTGCCTTCCTCTATCCTGTACCGTTCCACCTCACCCCTGTATAAAACAAAGGCAAAGCCTTCCTCCAGGAAGACTTTGCTCTTTCTCTTATCTACAGGGATGACGGCTGTGACCATCATACCAGTTCAGGGGCATCCGCACCAGGTTCCCCTGTTTCAGTTTCCGCCTGTTTGGCGGCTGTTTTGAAGGCTTCGGCTGCCTCCATGGCCTCTTCTGCCCCGGGCAGTTCATACTTTGCCCTTACCTTGGCCTCCACCTCGGAGCAGATAGCCGGGTTATCAGACAGGTACTGCTTGGAATTCTCACGTCCCTGGCCAATCTTGGAGCCGTTATAGGCAAACCAGGCGCCGCTCTTCTCAATGATGTTCTCCTTAACAGCCAAATCCAGGATATCGCCTTCCCTGGAAATGCCCCTGCCAAACATGATATCAAACTCAGCTTCCTTAAAGGGAGGCGCAATCTTATTCTTCACTACCTTTACCCTGACACGGTTTCCTGTGACCTCTCCGCCCTGCTTTAAGGTCTCTATCCTGCGGACATCCAGGCGCACGGATGCGTAGAACTTCAGAGCACGTCCGCCTGTGGTGGTCTCCGGATTGCCAAACATGACACCCACTTTCTCACGCAGCTGGTTGATGAAGATGACAATACAGTTGGACTTGCTGATAACAGCGGTCAGCTTCCTCAGAGCCTGTGACATAAGCCTGGCCTGAAGACCCACATGGGAATCTCCCATCTCGCCGTCAATCTCAGCCTTTGGAACCAGAGCGGCCACGGAGTCCACAATCACAATGTCCACAGCGCCGGAGCGCACCATGGTCTCGGTAATCTCCAGGGCCTGCTCGCCGTTATCCGGCTGGGAGATGTACAGGTTGTCAATATCCACTCCTATGTTCCTGGCATATACAGGATCCAGGGCGTGCTCCGCGTCAATGAAGCCTGCAATGCCTCCGCGCTTCTGTACCTCTGCCACCATGTGCAGGGCGACCGTGGTCTTACCGGAAGACTCAGGTCCATATACCTCTACGATCCTGCCCTTGGGAACTCCGCCCAAGCCCAGGGCTATGTCCAGGCTGATGGAGCCGGTGGGCACTGTCTCAATATTCATATTAGCTCTGGAATCCCCCAGCTTCATGACGGATCCTTTTCCGTATGCCTTTTCAATCTGGGTCAGGGCAGCGTCTAACGCCTTTAACTTCTCGTCTTTATTCATATCGCGGTTGATTACATTACTCTTCTCTTCTCTGGCCATAGTATCCTCCAATGCCTTCCATGCGAACAAATGTTCTCTAATAGTTACAATAATAGTATAGTTCCCCTAAAATGTCAACCTCTATTTTCCCGCCACGCCCCTTTTTTCACGCTGGTTTCATACTGACTCCATACCGCTGCCATACTACTCCCAAACCGTTTTCCTGTCTGTCATACAATGTGGATTCCGGGCGAACCGCCCCTTACAGGTGCCTGTGCACGCACCCCAACGCCTGCGCACAATACGCAGTGCCAAAGCCATCGCGGCAAGAAATGCCGCGGAAGTAGTATCAGAATATCATAGAATCATGCTGAATGCAAGGATTTCCGCCAGGTCCGGCGGTGGTATTGTCCGGCGGGGCTTCCCGGCCGCGGGGCCTGCCGGGGCTTCCTGGTCACGGAGCCTGCCGGGGCTTCCCGGCCGCGCCGGCTTACCTTCCTCCAGACAGCATATAATAAACACCGGGTATGAACCGCCTCATTGCACCGCCAATCAGGGCGCTGACCGCCGTCATAAGGGCTGGCATCAGGATGAATACAGCCAGGGCAATGACCTGGTTTCCAGGAAAGGCAGCCGCTGCCGCCTTGTTGATAAGCCTTACCCAGGCAAAATGAATGGCGTACAGGAAAAAGTTATGCTTCATCCACTCTCTGGCAGACGGAAGGTGTGCTGCCTTCACAGCCAGGACAGCTGCGCAGACTCCCCACAGTCTCCAGCATACAGTGCCAAGGGGACGCTCCCACAGCAGGCCCCCGAAGCGGCCCAGGTACAAAAGGATGCCCATGACCAGCAAAAGAACGCCTCCTGCCGCCATATTCTTCCCCGCCCCAGTTCTTTCTTCTATTTCCCTTGCCCATGTATCCCTGTGAAGGCTCACCCAGGCGGCGGCGCAGAAATAAAACAAAGCGTCCAGGTTAAGGAGAGGCATGGCCCAGTTCTTCCAAAGACCATAGGCCATGACGGCCAGGGCAGCGGCGCCAGTGACATTTCCCCGCATCACAGTATAAACCAGGGGGGCCAGAGCCACCAGGAGAATCAGCTGGAACAGATACCAGAACACCGGATTATAGGAGTAGTACACAAGGGCGTCAAAGAGCTGGCCCCCGTTAAAGGGGATGGGCGTCTTTCCCACCACCCCGGACAGGCCTGGCAGGCGGGTGGCCGCCACATACCCTATATAGTAAAGAAAATTCCACAAAAGATAGGGCAGGAGCAGACTTCTTATCCTGGAACGCCACTTTGGAAGGAGCTTCTTCCAGCAAAACCCGCGGAAAAACAGATAGGAGGACACCATAAAGAATCCCGGCACCGCTATCTGTCCCAGTTTCTCTCCCAGTATACGCTCTATCCCGGCCACCTTAAGGGCGGCCTCCGGGTTCCCCATGAACAGTTCCCCATTAAAGGAATGCACCCATACCACCATCAGGCTGAACAGGAATGTAAGCCAGTAAACCTTGTCGCGGAACTGCTTTTCTTCCATATAATATCTTCCCCCTGTCCCATAACAAATGTCAGATATCCAAAAAGACCGCCCCCATGATCTGCCTTAAGCGCCGCAGCATACCCCGGCAGGCAGATATAGGAAAACGGCCTTTTATTCTTTACATCACGCTCCTGTTAACTGCGGTACTGGGCCAGCAGCCGGTTGATCCGCTTGGTAGGAGTCAGCAAATCGCTCAGGGACGCGTCATGATTGAGGTTGTCGATAATAAGGGCAATATACTTGCTCATATCCACATTAATATAGTATGGTCTCTCAAGAAGATCCGGGGTCTGATACACCAGGTTCGTGGTCAGAATCCGGTCAATGATTCCCTTATCGTAATACTCGTCAAACTTTGTAAGTCCTCCTGTAAACAGTCCAAAGGTAGCGCACACGAAAACTTTCCTGGCCTTCCTGCGCTTCAGCTCCTTGGCCACATCCATGACACTCTCACCTGAGGAAATCATGTCGTCGATGATAAGCACGTCCTTACCCTCCACGCTGGCCCCCAGGAACTCATGGGCCACGATTGGGTTGCGGCCGCCCACGATTTTCGTGTAATCGCGGCGCTTATAGAACATACCCATGTCCAGTCCCAGCATGTTGGCAAAGTACACGGCTCTTCCGGTGCCGCCCTCATCCGGGCTAATGACCATCATGTGGCTGCTGTCAATCTGCAGGTCTGTCTCATTCTTTAAAAGATATTTTAAGAACTGGTAAATTGGCTGAACTGTCTCAAATCCCCGTAAGGGAATGGCATTCTGGACCCTGGGATCGTGGGCATCAAAGGTAATGATATTCTCCACTCCCATGTTCACCAGCTCCTTAAGCGCCAGGGCGCAGTCCAGGGATTCTCTGCCGGAACGTCTGTGCTGGCGGCTCTCATATAAGAACGGCATGATTACATTAATCCTGTGGGCCTTGCCTGCTGCCGCTGCAATCACGCGCTTTAAATCCTGGAAATGGTCGTCCGGCGACATATGGTTGGTCATTCCGAACAGGGAGTAGGTCAGACTGTAGTTGCATATATCTACCATGATATACAAGTCGTCGCCCCTTATGGACTCTGTCACAAGTCCCTTGCCCTCTCCCGTGCCAAACCTGGGGGTTACGGCATTGATGATGTAGGAATCTCTCTGATATCCGGAAAATGCGATGGTAGACTTGTGTTCGCTTTCCCTCTCCCGTCTCCAGTCCACCAGATAGGCATTCACCTTATCGCCCAATTCCGTACAGCTCTTTAACGGAATCAGTCCCAACGGACCTACGGGAATGGTTTCAATGATTTTCTCCTCATATAACATGGTTAACATCCTCCTGTTTTTTGCCGCAGGCCTTTTGGCCCGGACCGGCATATACTTTTATACCATCATTCTCCATGGTTCGTCAAGGGTCTTGTGCACCGGAAATGCCTTAATTATACGTTACTTTTTTAACAGTCTGATATCTCCTCCATATAAAGGGATAATCCTGTATCCGCTCATAATCCTGGAGGTAACGCGGTCCGTATAGGAATCCCTGAGCCGGGCCAGGGTCAGGTTCGTGGATATAATGGTGGAACGGCTCATGTTCATCCGCTCATTGATACAGTAGAACAGCTGGGAGGAAGTAAAGCTGTTGTTTAACTCTGTTCCCAGATCGTCAATAATAAGAAGATCACAATCCAGGATGAACCGGTACATGTCCTTCATGTCCTCGGCATTATCATAATCAAACTTATTCCGGGAAAATACATCAAAGAGATCGCTGGCTGTCAGATAGATGACTGAATGGAAATCGTCCATCAGCTCCCTGGCAATACAGTTGGTGAGGAACGTCTTTCCCACGCCGGTGCTTCCTGTAAACAAAAGGTTGTCATGTTTCTTATCAAAGTCACGTACAAACTCCCTGCATCCCGCCACTACCCGGCGCATGTAGGCCGCATTGGTAATGCCTAACTGGGGAAGTATCTCCGTATCATCATAGTATTCATAACTCAGGGCCTTAAAATTCTCCCGCTCCAGCACATCCTCCAGATTGGACTGGGCATGAAGCAGCTTCATCTGCGCCTGAAGGAAACAGTGGCACTTACGGCCGTCAATCAGTCCCGTATCCCTGCAGTCCGGACAGCGGTAATGAAGCTCCAGATAATCGTCAGGATAGCCGGCGGCCCTGATGATAAGGGCCTTCTGTTCCCGCAGGTCCCTAAGGTCCTCCTTCAGCCTGTCCAGGACACTTTTATCCCCTTCCAGCAGCTTTTTGGCGCACGCCACAGAACGCTCCGCGATTTCCGCTTCCAGCTGCCTTACTACCGGCAGCCTGGCATAAATCTCTTTGCGCCGCTCCTCCAGTTTGTGGTGGTTCTCGATCTGCTGCCTTCCATACTCCCTCATGATTGCGTCATACTGGGAATTGCTCAGTGCCATGGTTCACTCTCCTTATGTGTATTAGGGCTGCTGCCCCACCCACTCTTTTACCTGCTTTAAGACCAGCGCATCATAATCCGTGTCCCTCTGCTTGAAATTATGGAACTGGTTGGATGTATTCTTCCTGGCCCCCGAACCCTGCCTGGCCGATGAGACGCCGGAGTCATACTTCTGCAGCCTCTTCTCCCTGGATTCGCCGCTTTCCTCCCTGGCAGCCGTGCGCTTTGCGTCCAGGTCCTTTATATCAGCCAGGCCCCTGACTCCTGCCTTCTGCCAGTCCGACAAAATCTTGTCCGCATACTGGAAGCTGGGGTTGTGAATGGCCGTGATGGTCCTGCTGCAGGCTTCCAATACCACTTCCCTGGAAAATCCATAATCCCTGAACCACTTGTCCATCAGCTTCTGCTCCGGCGCGGCCGGCTTCCTGCTGTTGATGCCGAATGCCTTCATAACCGCAAAGGAATCACGGTTATAGGAGGCGCAGTAATCCTTGGCCTCCAGCGCTGTCCTGATACCCTTCTCATGCCAGCTCATGGCCACGGTCTCCATGTAGCGCACGGATATATGCCCGTTCTGTACACAGTATTCCACCAGATACTCCAAAAGCTCGCTGCTCATGGACAAACCCTCATACAGATAAGCAAATACCTGGCAGTCCCTGGGAGTAAATACCTTATTCATGTACTTCTGGGCAATATAGAGTAATTGGGAAAACTCCTCGTCCTGGGCCAGGCGGTTTACCTGTTCCGTGGAATAGACCGGAATACAGCCGTCTTCCTGACCCGCGGTTTCCGGGCGCTCCCGGACTACGGCCTGTCCTCTGACACCTGTCTGTTCCCAGACACCAGCCTGTTCTCTGACTCCGGCCTGTTCTCTGACTACAGCCTGCTCTCTGACTACAGCCTGTTCTCTGACTCCGGCCTGCTCACGCATGCCTGTCAGCCCGCGGACATCGGAATGCCCGGCAGCCCCGTTTTCCCTAAGAAATGCCTCTGCCTGAAAATCAGTGGCAGATACCTGTCCGCCGTCCTGTGCCCGCGCCAGGGTACGGCTCCCGGACTCAGGGCGGACCTGCCCCCCCTGAATCGGCTGCTCCTGTTCAGGCACTGTCAGCACGCCCGCCTTCTTCCAATAAGAGATGGCTCTGCGCACATCTGATTCCGTGTGGTTTAAGGCGTCTGCAATCAACTCTACGGTGATATCCTCCCCCTGATGGCGGAGCACATAGAGATACACCTTCACATATTCGCCGTTGGCAGCAGCCATATATGTATCAATGAATTCATTGGCCACAGCCGTAACCGGAACACTCCATCTATCCTTCATATTTCCACCCATCCCTACCACTCCTTGCTTCATTCTATCATAACACATCCACTTCCAAAAGAAAATAGGCGCGGTTTTGCACACTCTTTGCTGTGGATAATGTGGATAATGTGGAAAAATGGTGGACATAACTGTCCCCGTTCTTCATAAAACCCCATTTTTACCGTATAAATCCAAGATTTTTTAAATCGTGCGACATTTTTTTATGTTAATCAAAAAATCCACATAGTCTCTTTACATAAAATGTTGAAAACTATGTGGATAATGTGGATAACTATTGTCCTAACAGCTTTTCTCCTACTTTTACAATGTCTCCGGCTCCCATAGTTATCAACAAATCGCCGTTCATACAATTTTCCAAAATAAATGTTTCAATCTCATCAAAGGACGGAATATAGTGTGCCTTCGTGCCCAGCCTCTCAATCCGGTCCGCCACATCCAGAGAACTTACCCCCAGGGTATCTGTCTCGCGGGCTGCATAGATATCAGCCAGAATTACTTCATCCGCAGCAGACAGAGCTTCCGCAAACTGGTCCAGGAATGCCCTGGTCCTGGTGTAGGTATGGGGCTGGAACACACACCACAGCTTCCTGTGGGGATAATTCCTGGCCGCCGCCAGGGTCGCCTTTATCTCCTGCGGGTGATGGGCATAGTCGTCAATGACCGTAACACCTGCCACCTCCCCCTTTTTCTCAAACCGTCTGTCCGTGCCTGTAAACCTTCCCAGCCCCGACATAATGGCGTCAAACCCCACTCCCAGCTCCAGTGCGATGGCAATGGCTGCCAGGGAATTATATACATTGTGCTCTCCTGTGACGCCCAGAGTAATGCGGCTCACAGTCTCTCCCTGGATTACCAGGTCATAGGAGGGCCTGGCAAACCCGTCATATGTTATGTTCCTGGCCGTGTAGGTGCTGGAAAGATCCTTTCCGAAGGTAACCACCCTGCACTTAAGTCCCCTGGTGATTTCCTCCACCTTCTCGATTCCGCTGTTCACCACCAAAAGTCCTTTGGCGGGAAGCTTCTCGGCAAACAAACGGAAGGAGCGGCGTATGTCCTCAATATCCTTAAAGAAGTCCAGATGGTCCTCCTCAACATTCAGTATAACCTCCATGGTGGGATAAAAGGACAGGAAACTGTTGGTATATTCACAGGCTTCTGTCACAAACAAATCAGGACCTCCCACGCGGATGTTGCCTCCTATGTCCTTTAAAATACCACCCACGGAGATGGTTGGATCCAGGTCACCTGCCAGGAGGATATCCGTGAGCATGGACGTGGTGGTTGTCTTACCATGGGTTCCTGAAATAGCTATGGCCTCTTTGTAATTGCGCATCAGCTCCCCCAGAAGCTCTGCCCTGGAAAGCATAGGGAGCCCTTTATCCCTGGCTGCCCTGAACTCCGGGTTATCTTCATGGATGGCTGCCGTGTACACCACTACGCTGATTCCCGGCTCCCTCTCAATATTGGCCGCCCTCTGTCCGTAATATACCCTTGCTCCCTTCGTTTCAAGATGCTCTGTAAGGGCTGTCTCATGGGAATCGGAGCCGGATACGGAAAATCCCTCATCCAAAAGGATTTCCGCCAGGCCGCTCATGCTGATGCCTCCGATCCCGATAAAGTGTACATGTTCTGGTTTATTAAAATCTATCTGATACATAATCAATAATCCTTCCCTGTGCCTGTCATACATTTTCCTGCACAAAAATATCTCTTCCTTATTATATCAAAAAAAACCTGAAAAGCTATATGAAAAATGGAGAAATACCGGCTCCCCGGCACTCCTCCTTGACAGACCTGATATAGGATATGCGCTTTGACCGCGGCTTGAGCCTGCTCACCCTCTATCCAAAGCATTTTTGCACATTAAAAAGGAGAGGCGCCATGTTCTGCTCCTCTCCTGATTGATTCATATGTTTATCTCCTGCCAGCGCTTATGCTGCCTGCTGCCTGAAAACCAGATTCTTATACCGCTCAAGCGCAATCAGCAGCGTATTTCCCAGAACGCCGATTGCAAGAATCTCCCCGATTCCCACTGTCACCATTGCCAAAAGAATCATATCCTCAGAACCATAAGCATATCTTAACACCCATGGAATGATAATGGTGTTGGCCAAAATAGGCGGAATGCACACGCACCATTTGTGCTTTCTCAGATACCATGAACCAGCAGCGCCAATAAGCGTTGCCAGGCTTCCGAATACCACGTCCAGAGGCATGGCCCCGCAGAGCAGGTTAGAAAGCAGGCATCCTGCGAATAGTCCGGGCACGGCTGCCGGTGTAAAAAACGGCAGTATACAAAGGGCCTCCGCGATTCTGAACTGGACCGGGCCAAAGCTGATGGGCGCGAATACCATGGTAAGCACCACATAAATCGCTGCAATCATGGCCCCCTGGGCCAGTCCGTACAGTTTCCTGTTGTTTTGTCTCATATTCTGTTGTCTCCTTTAGTTTTGTTTTAGGTGTGGAAGGTCTCGAACACACCGGTCGTTTGTTGTGAAATCCCTGGAAGTGCCGGGTTTTCACGGCCTTATTGCTGTTAATGAGATTGCAGGTGACAGGTGACTGCACTGGTTTTACAATCCCGCCAACTGATAAAGTATAACATCAGGCGCCATGATTATCAAGACTTATTTAAGAGTAATCCGCATTGTGTTTTATCTTGTATTTCACTATCGTCTCTCGCAGGAGAAGCACACAGCCGAATGGTCACGTGCTTTATTTTATAAATCCTTCATATTACTAAATCCCCCATCCTTTCCACACCCACAATTTTGACAAAAAGGGGGATGATTTTGACCATTTAAAAAAGTCTCCACACAACCCCTGCTTTTTTTACTATAATTAAGGGAAGAAGAATCCATCCGGAGAGGATATCCATATGAAAAAGACGTTTCAGAGCATTGGTTATAAGCTGCTTTCCACCCTGGTCATCGCCACCACGTTTCCCATGCTGATTTACTGCTTTTTCTTTTCGTACGATATGAGGAAATCCGCAGAGAACAGCTATATCGAACAGACTCAGCACACATGGCAGATTGTTTCCAGCAACATAGAACACTCCCTGTCTACCAGCATCGACGTTGCAAATAAGGGAATCTATCTGAACGGCACATTGCAGGATCTTCTGTTTTCCAGGGACAGCAATGCCTTTTCCTACGCTGAATCCGCCAACTCCTCCCTGCTGTTCTCCTATATGACCAACATATACTCCATGACCCCGGAGGCGACCCAGATTCAGTTTTCCACCTATAAGGCGGGTAAAAGCTTCCTGCTGACTACAAAAAACCTGCAAAAGTACCTGAGGAACAATAGTCTTGAAAAGAACGGTCCACCGCCGGTTCCCGCCTTCCAGGCTTATATCCTTCCGCCCCACCGCCAAACCAGTTATGGTCACCAGTTAAATCACATATCCCTGTCCCAGGAGGAGGAATATGCAGACTCTGCAGGAACAGGAGATCTGGTATTCACGGTCTGCCTGCCCATATACCATCTTCCAAGCCCTATGACTCCTATCGGCCAGCTGCGGATTGACATTTCCATGGAATTTTTCCAAAAGGTATGCAACTTTTTATATGACCAGTCTGAACAGTTTTATATTGTTGACTCGGATTACCATGTTATCTTTGCCTCGGATCCTTCTGCTATCGGAACCATGACATCCGAACCATGGATACAGAGCCTGATTGGGCAGGCCGCAGAAGATGACGACCTGTTTGTCAGCAAAACATCCAGTGATGCTCTTAGAATCTGCCAGAAACTTCCAGGTGATTCTTACCAGTGGTATATGCTAAAATCCATACCAAAGCACACTATCTATCAGAGCTCCAACAATCAGCTGGCAACCCTGCTTTTAACATTTAGTATCTGCCTGTTAATTACTATACTGATTAACGGTTATTCCATCCTGCACTACACAAATCCGCTCAAAAAGGCCACCACCTTCTTAAACCACATAAACACCCACACCCAGAATCTGAATTCCAGATTGTCTGAATATGTAACTTACAGGTCAGAAGATGAGATAGGTATTCTTTTCCGCTCCCTGGAAGAAATGATGGATACAATCAATAACTTTGTCATACGGCAGTATGAACTGGAAATCATCAACCGAACCACTGAGCTTAAGATACTGGAAGCCCAGGTTAACCCGCATTTCATATACAATACCCTTCAGTGCCTGGCCACCAAGTCTCTGGAGCATAACGATCAGGAACAGTATGACTACATTTCCTCCTTCGGGCAGTTAATGCAGTACTCCATGGACACAAAGCATACCCTTGTAACCATAAATGAAGAGCTCTCCCACATTGACCGCTATATAAAACTTCAGAAAATGCGGTTTACAAACCATCTGTCTGTATTTTTTGAAGTGGAGGAAACAGTAAGGAAAATCATTGTACCAAAAATGATTTTGCAGCCATTGATTGAAAATTCCTTCAAGCACGGCAATTTATTAAAGCGTGAGAAAGGAACCCTCCTGGTTCAGGCCCATCTGAAGGAGGACAGACTGCTCCATGTATATATCGTGGACAATGGATGTACGCCTCCCCCTGAGAAGCTGGCCAAAATCAACAAACTGCTGATGAAGCTCAGGCAGGAGTATACCCACAAGCTGCTTACCCCCAACCGCCTGTCCTCAATTGACGGTTCCAGTGAAAAACCCACACGGCAGGATGCCGACCTCAGTATTAAGAATGCTGCGGAAAACCTGTACGCAACCAACAATATCGGCCTGACCAATGTGCTGCTGCGCCTGCTGTTAAACTTTGGTCAGGAATGCTCCATGGAATTATATGCCAATGAACTGGGTGGTACCACTGTTCATCTCATCATTTCACACAAGACATTGTGGAACAAAACAATAAATGGTACAGAACATACAAATGAGGGTATAACATGAAAGTATTGATTTCTGATGACGAACACCATGTAATACAGGCCATACGCCTCCTGGTCCCCTGGGAGGAATTTGGCATTGACAAAATTTATACTGCCTCAAACGGCATGGAGGCGTTAGATATCATAACCCGGGAGGTTCCCGAAATCGTGATTACCGATATTGTGATGGAAGATAAAAACGGCATAGATATCATGGATTTCATCGCCACATGCCACCCTTCCATCAAAGTCATTGCCGTATCCGGCCACAATGATTTTGAATACGTGCGCACCATGCTGACAAAAGGCTGTATGGATTATCTTTTAAAGCCGCTGGAATCAGCCACCTTAATATCCACTGTGGGCAAGGCCGTCCAAAGCTGGAAGGATGAGCACGAATCCAATCTGAGACACCGCCATCTGCAGGAAAAGGTACACTCCCTATCCGCCTTTTATTCAGGTGTTCTGCTTTATAAAATGCTGGATTCAAGATGCCTGGAAACAGCCTACCAGGAACTATTGCAGGCAGATGCATCCTTTTCATCGGTTAACACATGTAAAATCATTTATTACGATACCAGCTATTTTCCAATGCATAACCCAGAATTCGCCTGCCTTCTTAAGGATTTTGAATCGCAGGTACGCCGCAGCCTTGGGGCAGAGCACGGTTTTATCCTGTCCAATCCGGATCATCCCGGAGAAACCATGTTTTTTCTGCTGGGAGCCGGAGACATAACCGCCACGTTCATTATAAAAACAGCCCAGTCCTTCTTTATGAATACGGCCTATCCTTTCCACCTGGGTGTCAGCCGGGAACATCCGTTTCCCGGCAGATTCTCTGACTCGTATACCCAGGCAAAAAATGCGTTCTTCTGCTTTTACGGTGATATTTCGTCTGCCTCCACAGCAATAGCAGCTCTGCCTTCCATGGAAAAACTCCGCTTTTATCCGGAAACAGAACAACTGCACCAGCTGGAAGACCAGATTTTTTCCTCCCTGCTCATCGGTGACAGAAAGGAGATTGAGGGCGCTGCCGCAGACTGGATGGCGCAGGTTCTTCCTGAAAGGGAAATTCCCCTTTATCTGATTCACTATGTGCTTGAAACATTCCACGGACTGCTCATACAGTGGACTTCTAAAATCAGGAAGAAGAACCCGGCCTTTACTTATATACCTGAAGAAAATCCCCTGGTCTATGAGGAACTTATGGATGAGAATTATCTGTTCTCCAGAGAAGCGCTGAGACAGGCCATGTTTTCTTCCCTGTACCGCATTTGCGATGAACTAAAGGAAAGCCGTTCCACCAGCGATATCATGCTCCAGATCGCCCAATACATGGAACTCAATTACACAAAACCCTTTATCCAGTCCGAATATGCCAAGCTGTTTTATATCAACAAGGACTATATGAGCCGTAAATTCACCAGCACCTTCCATGTCAATATGCTGACTTACCTGAACCAGATACGGATACGCCATGCCAGGGAGCTTCTAAGTGACTTTTCCCTTAAGATTCAGGATATTGCCTATGCCGTAGGCTTTAAAGATGAGAAATATTTCGCAAAGCAGTTTAAGAAGCTGACAAATACAACCCCCGGCGATTACAGGGCTGCATTAAGGAAAGAAAAAAGGCAGGGATACTGATACCGCTTCATATCCCTGCCTTCACATTTATTAATTTTCCGGTTTCGCGAACTTCTTTTCGTCTGTAAAATGCTCTAACCAAACATAGTAGACTTCCTTGCCAGGCTCTGATACCAAATCATGGTCAGCGCCAGCCGGAATGAAACTCCAGTCACCGGCCTTATGGTTTACATTTTCCATGTTGTTCTGATCTTTATAACCAACGCTCATGGTAAAATCAGAATTGCCAACACAATAGTTCCACTGGTGTACGGCAGGATGTCCCTTCTCTACAGTTCCCTCTCCGTCTGCTCTGGTGGTTCCCATCAAAACGCGGCCAAACCATTTGGGACACAGCACCATTCTGGCTTCTGTATTGGGTCCTTTGCAGTCCTGGACATATGGCACACATTGGCTGTGCAGCCTGAAATACGGGAGTCCGATATGCCAGGAGTGAAATCCTTCCCAATCCCACTGGTTAAACTCAATCACATTAACGACGAACTCCATCTCCTCTTCTGCCCTGATTTCATATGTATCCCTGTCAAAATCAGGCACATAAAATGCCAGTTCCGTAATGGCATGGTCCCCATCCTGATCTTTCAGTACACCCTTTCCCTGGCCAAACAGGATAACTACGCCCTTGTCCTTATAAAGTTCCGGAGAAACCTTACAGCCAGCTTTCAGAAAACACTTATAGCTCCTGATTCCGCCGTCATAAATCCCCGGAAGAAGTTCAGTCCTTGAAAAGCCGTTGTCATCAAAATGCCTTTCCACCTGGTCCGCCTTTACAACATAGTAATTTTTCCCGTACTCCTTTTTCATGACAAGAAATCCTCCTTATATGGTTTTATGTAAATCCTAATATTTGCCGTCGAATTCTTCTCCCTTTGCAAGGGCTATGCAGAAATCTTTTTCCCTGGTATAGTGTTCATACCATACATAGTATACTTCCTTCCCCTGCTCTGCCACCAGTGCATGGTCCGGGCCAGCCGGGATAAAGCTCCAGTCTCCCGCCCTGTGATTTACGGCCGGGCAGTCATCCACTGTAAGGCTGAAATCAGAATTGCCCACACAGTAATTCCACTGATGCACCTTGGGGTGTCCTTTTTCCGTGGTCCCCTCTCCCTCAGCTCTTACAACACCTACCATGATTCGTCCCAGCATCTTAGGGCTTAAGATATGCCATGATGTGGTATGCGGTCCCTTGCAGTCCTGATCATATTTCACCGCATCGCTGACCTGCAGGAAAAAAGGAAGACGGACATGGCTTGCTTCAAACAGTTCCTTGTCCCACTGGTTCATCTCCACTACGGTTAAGATGAACTCCATGTCCTGGATGGCATGAATGGTGTATGGCTCCTTGTCAAAATCAGGCGCATAGAACGATAATTCCGTAATGTTGTGCATTTCATTTTTAGAATAGATGTATCCAGTCCCTTTGCCGAACATAAGAAGAACCGTCTCCTCTTTGCGAAGCTCCGGAGAGACCTGACAGCCCGCCTTCAGAAAGCATTTATAATTCCGGATTCCCCCTTCATATGTGCCTGCCAGAAGTTCGCTCATGGCAAACCCGCTGTCATTGTAAGCCTGCGGTATATCTTCAGCTTTTACCAGATAATACTTCTCCATTTTCTTACCCTCCTTAGAAGTTTTCCGGAAGAGGCTTTACTATAAAATCCTTTTCCTTGGTAAAATGTTCAAACCAAACGTAATAAACCTCCTTGCCCGGTTTTGCCACCAGGGAATGGTCCAGGCCAGCCGGTACATAGCTCCATTCTCCAGACCTGTGCGGTCTGGTTTCTTCGTCTACGGTAAGCTCAAAGTCAGAATCTCCAACACAGTAATTCCACTGTTCCACAGCGGGATGTCCCTTCTCAGTAGTCCCCTCACCGACAGCGCGCACTACTCCCACCATGATTCGTCCCAGCTGCTGGCCGGTCAGCACAAACCATGAAGTGGTATGGGGTCCTTTACAGTCCTGATCGTATTTAATGCACTTACTCACTGTGCGGAAAAAGGGGAGACGGACATGGGAGGCATTGTAAACCTTCCAATCCCATTGATTCATATCCACGACACACATCATAAACTCCATATCCCCGGTTGCATGGACAGTGTAAGGTGTCTTATTAAATTCCGGCACATAAAAACACAGTTCTTCAATGGAATACGCACCTTTCTGGTCTGTGATATATCCTTTTCCTTTTCCAAAAAAGAACAGTACCAGCTTATCCTCATACATTTCAGGTGTAACCTGGCAGCCTGCCTTCAGAAAACACTTGTAATTCCTGATTCCGCCTTCATAAGTACCCGGAAGCGCTTCTTTTTTTGCAAAGCCAGTATCATCATATTCAGATACCAAATCCTCGTTATGCGCAATATAGATTGCCATTGTCTTATCCTCCTTATATCGTCTGTCTCGATTTTCTATCTTTTACCAGTAAATGCTTATGAGGCTCCTTTTATTTCATGAAGCATAACAGCTCCTATAAACCGCTTAAACGCCATAGGCAGCTGCACAGAACAGGCAGCAATAACAGGGAAGCAGCCAGGCCGGCAGGACTGTATGGGAACTCTTCCTGCCTGCAATCACAACCATGGCTGCCAATATAACTGCGGAGATCCCTATTTCAAATACAATTGATTTCTTTATTTATTTGCTGCATAATTTGTCCATATTTCCTGGTACTGCTTAAAGAACTGAGGGCGGTCAATCTGCTTGCCCACGTACAGGGACCATACTTCGCCTATGCTGTCTTTTACTTCGTCCGGACACCAAGGGGTCATGGTTTCATGGGTAAGACCATCCTGCATCAGTGTAAACACATCCTGTCCAAGGCAGGCCAGATTTTCAGATACCGGTACAGTGGAAAGTCCTGGTATGTTGCCCATAACATCCTGATGCCAGTATGCAGTGTAATCACTCTTTACCAGGTAATCCAAAAACTTCTTAGCCTCATCCAGCTGCGGACTGTCCTTGTACACGGCTGCACAGATAGATGCTGTCTGGAGCTTGTTTTTGGAAGCATCGTCTGTAATCGGCACCCTTCCCTGTACCACATGATCTGCCAGGTCGGGATTCACATCCATGATATTGGGAATTTCCCAAGAGCCCTCATCATCAATCATAGCTGCTTCCTCCAGGAAAAAGGCATTTCTTCCGGTCCATTTATCCGTGGCGATGGCATCATCGTTTCCGTACTGGAGAACCAGGTCATAGTAATCCAGCATAGCATTCAATTCCGGGTCCTCTGCCAAATTCATATCCTTACCGGATTTCAGTTCTTCAAAGTATCCTAACGGATCATCTTTGGCTGTAATCCAGGTGGAGCCCAAATGGTTTGTCAGGGACAGGGATGTCTCAGCATAGTGATGAATAAAAGGCTGGATACCTGCCGCCTCCAGGTCCTTGCACAGCTTTTCCAGTTCAGATATGGTTTCCGGAGGCTTCTCCCATCCCACCTGGTTTAAGTATTTCATGTTGTAGAGAATGCCCCAGCCTTCCATTACCATGGGCATCACCTGAATTGTCTTTCCATCAACAGAACACATAGCCACCTGATCGGCAGAAAGGTCCTTCGCGGATTCCAGATCACTTAAATCTGCAAGATACTCATGCCAGTTTCCAATCTGCTCTCCGAAACCACATCCAAAAATATCAGGCATGGTTCCCGCTGACAGATATCCTTTCAGCAAGTCCCAGTATGTAGATGAACTGGGAAATTCATATTCAATGGTGCCAATCTGCGGATTATCCTTCTTGTAGTCCTCAATAACAGAGTCAAAATTATCGGTCCACTGTCCCAGTGCCAGCATAATGCTAAGGTTTACAGAGCCGGGTTCTTTCTCAGATGTCCCGCTTTCCCCTGCAGCGGCCGTATCCCCTGCTGCTTTTGTTTCCTCCGCTTTTGTCTCCTCTGCTTTGGTGTCAGTAGAAGAACTTCCGGAACCACATCCCGCAAGCGCAGAGGCAGTCATAGCCGCTGCCAGTACTAATGCCAAACATTTCTTCATAGTCATTTCCTCCTTGTAATGTAGTGTTGAAAAATATGGTGTCTATTTTGTAACAGCTTTTGCTGGTACGTTTCCCTTAATCCTTCTTACCCCTTTACTGCTCCTGCGGACGCGCCCTCCAGCACCTGCTTCTGCGCAATAACAAAAAATATGAATAAGGGCAGGATGGCCAGTGTCAGTGCGGCCAGGGCCACATCCCACGCAAAGAACGCCTCATTAAACAATGCCTGCATGGAAATCTGGATGGTACGCAGTGTTTTCTTTGACAGCATAAGCTGTGTCATCAGGTAATCATTCCAGAACCAAAGTGTGTTAATGGTTGCAAAAGTAAACACGGAAGCCTTAATCAGCGGAAATACAATAGTCCAGTACATCCTGAAAGGTGAACACCCATCTATCAGCGCAGACTCCTCAATCTCTATGGGAACGCTCTTCACTGCCCCTGAAGTGATAAATGTACTGATTGGTACTGTCAGGGCCCAGAAGCATACGCTCAGACCAAAAAGGCTGTTGGTCAAATGCATCTTATTGGTTATTTTTGCAAAGGGAATCATCAATGCCTGAAAGGGAATGGACATAAACGCAATCAGCATAAAAAAAACAAACCTGGTTCCTCTGTTCTGATGTCTGGTAATCCAATAACCGCACATGCTGGAAAATACCACCCCGCCAAAATTTGAAAGCACAGAAATAATGACCGTATTTTTTAGTGAATTGGCAAAATTAAGCCTTCTCCATGCCTCGGAATAATTCTTCGTAGTAAAATCCTGGGGCAGGGAAAATATGTGTTTCGCAATCTCAGCATATGGTTTAAATGAGTTGGAGATGATGATATAAAACGGTACCAGCACGACTGCCAGACAGAGCATCAGACCACCAACCGTAATATATTTCAGTAAAGTCTTTTTGGCTTTCATTACAGTTCCACCTCCTTGCTGGATGTGATAGCCACCTGAATCAGGCTGACACCGGCAATCACGAGTACCAGCAGCAGCGCCTTCGCACTGCCGTAGCCCATCAGGTTAGATGAAAATGCGGTCTGATACACATTCATGGTAACTGCCTCTGACAGCCGGAACGGGTTTCCGTTTGTCAACGAGATGTTTAGGTCATACACTTTCAGCGAATTCACCATGCTGAGAAACAGACATTGGGTGATGGAGGGCATCAAAAGCGGCAGGATGATGTAACGGAGTATATGGCTGGATTTTGCACCGTCAATGGTAGCTGCCTCCACATAATCAGAGGAAATGGATGTAAGCCCCGCAACATAAATAATCATCATATAGCCAGCCATGCTCCAGGTCATGACAATTACCATGGCCCAGAAGGAAGAGGCTTCGGTCTGAAACCAGCTCTGGGAAAACCAGCCAATTCCTGTTGCTTCTCCAATTACCGGAAACAGTTCCGTGATAATAAATCTCCACAGGAATCCCAGGACCACTCCGCCCACGATACGCGGGATATAAAAGCCTGCCCTCATTACATTTCTGAAAGGAATGGCTTTAGACAGTCCATAGGCCCATATAAATCCCAGAAGATTGGAAAACACCAGGACACAGAATGCAAATTTTATAGTGAACCACATAGCATGCCAATATTTGGGGTCATTGGTCAGAACATCCATATAATTTTTCAGACCTACAAACTGATAGTTGGCATGGATACCATCCCAGTTCGTAAAGGAATACCATATTTCATAGAAAAAAGGAATCAGGCCAATCACCACGAACAGCAGCACTGCCGGCCCCATAAAAACAACATAATTCATAATTCTTTTTAATGTTTTTTCTTTTTTAGCCGTCAAATACACAATACTCCCCCCTCCCACTTCTTATTTTATTTATATATTATTTACAACTTTATGATATCATTTTACTTTATTATATACATTTTACACACCAACATTTTTGACATCCAAGTGGTCATTTTTGACTTTCTGACTTTGAAAACGGAAACTGTATATCCTATTTTAATTGTCCCAGCATTGTCCGCATATTCTCCAGACTCCTTATGGCAGAAATTTCTTCGGAAGGAAGGCAGTTGGTCTCCAGAGCCAGGGTACCTTCATATCCGATATCTTTTAATGCCTGAAGCGTCTCCAAAAAGGGGTAATGGCCATGGCCCGGATACCATCTGTCATTATCCGCAATATGGACATGGCCCACATATCCCTTTGCTCCCAGAATGGCCTGCCTTATGTCAGCTTCCTCAATATTCATATGTACAGTATCCAGATGAAGAAGAATTCGTTTATAATTATGGCTTCTCAGATATTCCACTCCATCAGCTATCCGGATCAGATACTCCCGTTCATAGCGGTTTGTCAGCTCAAAGCCCAGCTGCACGTCATATGACTCTGCCAGCTGGTCCAACTGGTACAGGCTTTCCTCAAGATTCCAAAAGAATTCTTCCCGGCAGGTACAATCCTGCATTCTCCCTGTAATCAGGCCGATTATAACCAGCCCATGATCCGGCTGTGCCGTAATCATGTGATGCCGCAGATGCCCTATAGCCGCCTGACGAATGGATGAATCGCTGTCAACCAGATTATAATGCCGCTTTCCATAAATGGCTCCAGTCCCGATGGAAGTCAGCCGCATACCGTATGCCCTTAAAAGTTCCCACAACTCGTCCCTTAATATACATACAGAATCCTCAATATGCATTTCCACCCCCTTGTAACCGCATGCCGCCATCCGGGGAATGATTTCCCGGTACGGCCCATGGTAGACCAAAAAAGTTCCATTTCCATCTGCTGTCCCTGTAGTAGAAATTATCATGAGTTTCCTCCTCCTCTGCTGTTTTCCATGCATTTCCTGAATTGAACCGGATAGACAAAGCCTATTAGAATCAAAGAAACCGCCCATGCAGCAAAGCTGGTATAATAAATACCAGAGCTTCCAATGAGCAATGGCAGAAAACTTGCAGTCAGTATTCTCATAACCAGCTGCAAAACTGCTGCCAATAAAGGTATCCTTACATTTCCCAGAGCCTGTACCGTCTGCCTCAGGGCATACATGGGATACATGAGCAGTAAACCCGCACTGTACACCTTCAGATTTCCCATCGCATATACAACAGCCTCATCTGTAACATAAAAGGACAGAATATATTTTCCAAGGACCAGCAGTACAATGGCTATCACCACTGCTGTGGCTTCGGATAACCCGCATACCTGTTTTACCACGGTACGTATCCGCTCAAACTGCCTTGCTCCCACATTTTGGCTGACAAAGGAGGCGCTTGCAGAGGCAAGGGCGATGGCTCCCGTCTCCACCACGCTGAATATCTTTCCGGCAGCGCTTATGCCTGCTGCAAATACGGTTCCATACTGGTTGATATGGGACTGCACAAAGGTCCCTCCCACCGCGATGACTATACTCTGGGCCATCATGGGAATACATATGCCTATATACTCTTTCAACAGCAGACCATCCGGCCTGAGATATTTCCGGCTGACATGGAACACCGGGTAACGGCTTATCTTCACCAGGCAGATTAACGCAGCCAAAACCTGGGATGCCGTGGTGGCAATGGCAGCTCCTCTTACTCCCATTCCAAACCCTGCCACCAGAATGACATCCATGACAACGTTGACCAGTGCAGAGACCGTAATTGCCAAAAACGAGGTATAGCTGTCCCCCAAGGCCCTTAACAGGGATGACAGTGTATTATATACCAGCAAAAATACGGTACCTATATAAAGTATCTTCAGATAGGACAATGCATCGTCAAATACTTCCGGCGGCGTATTCTGAATGCTGAGCAATGTTCCGGCAGATGCAAGCAGCCCAGGAACCATGACCAGTCCCAAAAGAAAGGATACAAAATACACATTACCAATGGCTTTCTTCAGATTCTTTTCATTTTTAGCCCCAAACCTGACAGCTGTCAGAAGACAGGAAGCCTGGCCGAAATTAGTCAGTACGCTGACCTGAAACCACACGGGCCATGAACAGACTCCCAGCACAGCCAGCCCCCTGTCCCCACTGAATATGCCCAGAACCATGGCATCTGTCAGAGAAAAAAGCTGTTGGATGACAGCCGCTGCCACCAGAGGCAGCGCAAAACGGATAATTACTTTAAGCGAATCCCCCCTTGTCATGTCTGTCATATGGCCTTGTTGTTTTTCTGTTTTCATAGCAGTCTCCGGCAATCTATTATTTTCTTCAAATTCATTGTATCACTGCCAAATATCAGAAAACACGGATGATTTTGACTTGATGGTGGAGGATTTTTACCAGTACGGAAAAATGAATTAACCTTGAACTGCACTCCTATGGCATGCTATTATTTAAACAACACACACAAGAGGTAAAACCATGAAACCAATATTCAAAAGCAGCCTGATCAAAGACGTTGTTATCAGCTATGTCTGCATGATCGTCTTCCCCGTCATGATTATCTTAGGCATGGTGTTTCTGCTGGCGGGAAGGTACATCTACCGCGCGGCTACGGAGTCCGTAACCGTGACCCAGCAGGCAGTGCTGGAATTATACAAAGAAGAAATGCGCGGCTCGGCCCTGGCCCTGTCGCGGGTGGTCAATATGAACGGAGGCACCACCATACAGGATGCGTCAGGTTATGATACGCAAAAGCAGGAACAGGCTATGGAGCAGCTATATACCATGTATCAGATGCTGGCCGCACCTGAGTATAAAATCCTGGACATCCATATTTACCGAAAAGACGGCACTGCCATCATACCCAAGGGCGAGATGCGCTACAGCGTGGACGAACTCCGCCAAAAGGAATGGTACCAGGCAGCGCTCAGACAGCCGGGCCTGGTCCACACCTCCCTGGTGGAAGAGGACTATTTTTACCGCATCCGTTCCTCCCAGGAAATTCTGGAGATATCAGCCTATGCTCCCAGAGAGGATACGGAAGCTGAGTGCATTGTCCTGTACCGGGTTTCAAAGATACCTGATTCCATTAAAAACTATAATAAAAGCGGAAGGATGGGAACCCTTTGCCTCATCAACGGCCAGGGACGCATCGTGGCTGACCCCGGCCAAAAGACCCGGCTTCCGTCCGCTGTCACCGAAAAAATCCGGCAAAACGCAGCAGACCTGGCTGCCTCAGACCAGCCGGCAGCCGGCAATCCTCCTGCTTCAAATAACCATATTGCCGCCAGCACCCAGCAGCAGATTTCATACCGCGGCATACGCTATATGATTCTGCCGCTGCCCGAACCGGGATACTATCTGGTCAGCGCGGTCAACGAGACTTCCCTGTTCGGGCAGTTTACCCTGTTTTCACTTATCAGTATGGCGGTCATCCTGTGTGTGGTGCTGATGTTCATTTTCTATTTCAAGTGGTACATGAACCGGCTGCTGATTCCGCTGGGCCATCTGACAGAGGGCATGAGGCAGGTGGAGCACCGTAACCTGGATACCCGGGTGGAAATGTGCAGACAGCAGGATATCGCCCGGATGATTTCCACCTTCAACAACATGGTGGAGCAGATTAAGAAGCTGATCCACGACAAGGAGCAGGTGGAAAAGGAAAAATACCAGGAGGAGCTCCATACCCTCCAGTCCCAGATGAATCCCCATTTTCTCATGAACACGCTGAATACATTAAAATTCATGGCTATTTCGGCCCACTATACCGGCATGCAGGATATGGTGGTGGCTCTGGAGAATATCCTTGCGGCGGTGTTAAACCGGGACGGAGGCTTCTACACAGTCAGGGATGAACAGTCTGTGCTGGAGAGCTATATCTATATCATGCAGTTCCGCTACATGGACAGCTTTGAGGTGGACATAAATTTAAGTCCCGGAATTCTGGACTGCAAAGTTCCCAAGCTGATACTGCAGCCCATTGTTGAGAACTGCATCACCCACGGTTTTGACAACCTGGGCGACCGCCTGGGAAGGATAACCGTCACCGGAACCATTCAGGAAGGAAACCTGATCTTCGAGATTACAGACAACGGCAAAGGCATGGATCAGGCCACCGTTCAACGAATCCTTGGATATCCGCAAGTTCCGGGATATCCGGAACGCATAAAAAGACCGGAAAACATGGACACTGCCGGCTCTTTGAGAGGCCCGGAATCACCCCCATGCGCGGACATTCCCGACAGCACGGAACACGGACACCGCCGGACCATCGGCGTGAGCAACACGGACAGGCGCCTGAAGCTTAATTTCGGCTCCCGGTACGGTGTTTCTATTGACTCCAAACCAGGGGCATATACCAGGGTCACGCTGACCCTGCCTGTCATAACAAATACAACAGAGGACCACTACAGCAAAGGATGAGGGCCATGTACACAGTATTGATAGCTGATGATGAAGCAATTGTAAGGATGATGCTGAGTTCCATGATTGACTGGGATGAGATGGAGCTTAAACTGGCTGCCTGCGTTTCTAACGGCCGTGAGGCCCTGGCCTATCTGGAACAGCATCCGGTGGATATCCTGATTACAGATATCCAGATGCCGGTTATAGACGGCCTGGAGCTGATACGCCGGGTAAAGGAATTCCATACCCAGCCGGAAATCCTGGTTCTCAGCGCATACAATGATTTTCCCTATGTTCGCCAGGCCTTTAAACTGGGAATCTACGATTACTGTCTGAAACGGGAAATCCATGAGGAAATGCTGAAACGGCATCTGACCAACATGAAGCAGCTTCTGTCGCAAAAGGGCAGGGCTCAGACTTCAGGCGCCGAACAAGTAAAAGACAGGAAACAGCTGCTGGCCCAGCTGCTGCGCGGGGAGCTTGAACCGGAGACAGCAGGGCTTCCTGAGCGTTATTATATGGTTTATTTTTCAATCCAGAGGTATCAGGAAATCCGGAAAAACTTCGGAAACGATTTTGACAAAAACTTCCATGTCTCCCTGCTCAACCTGGCCGGACAGATTTCACAGATTGCAAACCACGGCGTTATCGTGCCGGACCATGTGACCAATCTGGTTATGGTCTATGAGACAGGCCCCCAGGACAACCCGGACCAGGCCCTGGAAGGTCTTTTGCGTGTCTGCCGGCGTCTGCTCAATGCCTGGAAGAACTACATGAACGTGGATGCATCCGCAGCAGTGAGCAGCCTGGCCCTTGGGCCTTCTGCCTTTGAGGAGAAGTTAGCAGAAGCCACCATGAACCTGACCATGAAATACGTCATGAAATCCCAGAACCTGTTTTCTGCCCTTGACTATTCCCGCTTTTCTCCCCTGGAAGCAATGGCCCGGGAAGGAGAATTCCAGGAAGTTATAATGGCCCTGAAATCCAATAACACCGTAAGCTTCGAATCTGCCCGCTCCCTGCTTCTGGCGCGCATACAGGAATCCCCTGTCCGGCAGGCAGGCCTTCTGGCCCTCTATCTGGCTTATCATATCGCTGCCTCCCTGGTCCACCAGCTGGAAGATACGGACTATGTATACAGCACCAATCTTTTGGAAGAAATATCCGGCCTTAGGACCAGCCAGGAAGTATGCATATGGACCGTAAATTTTCTCAGCGACATAAAGCGCTATGTACAGTTCCACTATCAGTTCGACTTCCCGGACGAGATAACCCGGGCTATTGATTATATTGACAGCCACTACTATAAGCCGGACCTGACCCTCTATGAGGCGGCATCGGAAGCAGGCTTCAGCGAGAAGTATTTCAGCACGCTTTTCAGCCGGAAAATGGGTATGTCCTTCTCCAGCTATATGAAACATCTGCGCATACACCACGCCAAGACCATGTTAAAAGAAACCAATATGAAGCTTAAGGAAATAAGCGAGGCAGTGGGCTACAACAGCGTGGAATACTTTGTACGGGTATTTTCCGCCCAGGAGGGGGTGAGTCCATCCTCCTACCGGAAACAGAGCCGTACCATTGTACAGTGAATCGAACCTTTTTTCATTGTTTTCATCCGTTGGAATTGTTACACTGAATCTGACAAAAGCAATCACAAAGGAGGAAGCTATGAGAAAGAAAAGATTTTTGTTAGGCGCAGTGGCTCTTACGGCTGCCCTGGCAGCCACGGGCTGCGGCGGCACCAACGGTTCCCAGGCAGCAGACAGCGCAAAGACCCAAGCAGACACAGGTAAGGATTCCGGCAGCCAGGACTCAGGCAATAAAGATTCCGGCGTCAAGGACACCAGCAAAGCCGACGAGGCCGACAGGAACATCTCCTGCACCCTGACCCTGGCCACCTGGGATGTGGCGGCTGCCAAAACCTTTGAGGAACTGGACATGGAAGGACGGTTCCAGGAGCTCTATCCAAATGTGGAAATTGACATCGAAGAGTTCAATGCGGAACCGGAGTATTTCAATTCCATGAAAATCCGCTCCTCTGCATCTGAGCTTCCCGACCTTATGTTCCATAAATCCGACAGCATGAACCAGTATTCCGAGTACCTGGCAGACCTGACGGATACAGAAGCCAATAAAAATAACCAGATTGCCTCTGAATATGCGGTGGACGGCAAGGTCCTGGGCATACCGGACCGCAAGGCAAGTGATTATGTGTATTACTGGACAGACATGTTTGATGAGGCAGGAGTTGAGGTTCCTGAAACCTGGGATGAGTTCGTGGAGGCCAGCGAAAAGCTCCAGGAACATTTTGGTCCCCAGGACCCTGACTTCGGCGCAATCTGCATGGGCGCAAAGGATGCATGGCCCACTTATCCCCTGATGGAGTATGGTCCTGCCGCACAGAGCGGAAACGGTTATTACTGGGATGCCATGACAACCGAGGACGCGCCCTTTGCAGAGGGTACGGATATCCACACGGTTTACGGCAAGATTTACGGCCTGTTCCAGAAGGGCGTGCTGGGAAAAGATCCTCTGGGTATCACATACGACCAGAGCCGCGCTCTCTTTGCAAAGAAAAAAGGCGCCATGACCCTAAACAGCCCCATGTTCCTCACCGCATATAAGGCTGACGGCTACGACACTGCCGGTATGTCCACCTTCTACCTGCCATTTCGTGACAGCAGCCAGGATGAATTCAACCTTGTGACCCAGGGCGACTGCTTCTTAACGGTCACCAACAATTCTGAAAACCCCGAGGTAGCCAAAGCATTCTTAGAATTCTACTTCAGCGAAGCCTGGTATCCGGATTATATTGCCTCCATCAGCAGCGACAGCACCATGACTCCCTATGCCAAGGAGCTGGATCCTGTGCTTCAGACTGCATCCGGGCTTCAGCCCGAGGTTAAATTCGTGACCTATGGGGCCGGCGGCAGCGACTTTATCAACATGGTATCTGAGACCAAGTTTGACTGCAAACAGCTGGGCGTGGAGATGCTGACAGACGGCTTTGATTATGCAAAGCGCTGTGAAGAGCTGAACCAGACCTGGGCGGAAGCAAGAACCAAACTGGGCCTTAAATAGGAGGACAGGCATGAACAGGCTCAACCGAAAAAGACTTACCTTTTTAAGCCTGTCCCTGGCAGTTCCGGTCATTCTGTTATGTGTATTTGTGGTTTATCCATTCTGGGAGCTCATCCATATGAGCTTCCTGGAATGGGACGGAGTTTCCTCGGTACGGTCCCTTGCAGGGTTTGACAATTACACACAGCTCTTTTTCAAATCCCCGGAATTCTGGCAGGCTTTCCGCAACAATTTAACGTATCTTCTCATACATGGAATCATGATGCCTGTGGAGCTGGTTCTGGCAGTTATGCTCTCCAGCAGGTTTAAAGGGTCCGGTTTTGTCAAGGCCATCATTTTTCTCCCTTTTATCATCAACGGCGTGGGTATCTCCTACTCCTTTTCCTACTTTTTCTCGCCTGTGGAAGGCGGATTCAACTATATCCTGACCAGGCTGGGTATGGAAGGCCTGATTCATAACTGGCTGTCCGACCCCAAAATCGTGAATTATGTGCTGGCCTCCGTGTCCATCTGGCGGTATATGGGCTTTCACATTGTCCTGTTCATGGCCGGCCTTTCCTCGGTGCCAAAGGATATGATGGAGGCTGCCGTGGTAGACGGCGCCAATGCATGGCAGCGCCTGAGATACATCCAGCTTCCGGCCATCCGTACCGTCATTGACTTCATGCTCTTTGATGTTATCAACGGCAGCCTGCAGATGTTTGATATTCCTTACATCATGACCGCTGGCGGGCCAAACGGGGCGTCCAACACATTTTCCATCTACACCATTGACACGGCCTTTAAATACAATAACTTCGGAATGGCATCCTCCATGGCTGTCATCATGATATTCATGATTGTATGTGTACAGATTGCCCAGCGCTTCATAACCAACCGTCTGAGAAGGAGGGATCAGCATGGCGCGTAAAAAATTATCCCTGGCAGGGAAATATGCTGTTTCTCTCATCTTGGTTCTCATGGTATTCCTGCCCCTTCTGGTGACCATCATAAGCTCCCTGAAGATTCCGGGAAGCCTGGACGCCCAGTCCCCGCTGTGGATTTCATCCAGTGACATGACCCTTAACAACTACCTGAGCGTATTTAAAGAGCGGTACCTTGTCAGGGCCTTTACCAACACCATCAAGATTGTTGCCGTCAGCATTTTCTTCAATGTCCTGGTGGGCTCAATCACTGCCTATTGCCTGGAACGCTTTGAGTTCCGCTTTAAGAAAATCATCTATATCCTGTTTTACCTGGCCATGATGGTCCCCACCAATATCGTGGAGATTGCCAGGTTCCAGGTTATCCGGGGTATGGGGCTTTACAATACATTAGGCGCCCCCATCGTCATATACATTGCAGCCAACCTGATGCAGCTCTATATTTACCGTCAGTTTATAAGCGGCATTTCTGTTTCACTGGACGAAAGCGCCATGCTGGACGGCTGCGGTTATTTCAGGATATTCGCCCAGATTATCTTTCCGCTGCTGACACCGGCCACGGCCACCCTTGTCATTATCAAGACCGTGTCCATTGTAAACGACATGTACATTCCCTATCTGTACATGCCCAAAAACCAGAACAAGACCCTGACCACCTTCCTGATGCGCTATGCGGGCGCACAGCAGAATTCCTGGCCCCTGCTTGCCGCGGGAATCATCGTGGTGGCCCTTCCCACCGTACTTCTGTATATCTTTTTCCAGAAGTATATCATAGAAGGAATCACGGCAGGCGCCGTTAAAGAATAAAAGGAGATGAATTATGGACAAACCTGTTTTATGGAACCTGAACTGGAAATTTTACGACTATTTTGAGGAAAACCTCCTGACAGAGGATTCTGACCGCTGCTCAGATGTGAACCTGCCCCATACAGTAAAGGAGCTCCCCTTAAGCTACTTCAGCCACCAGGAGACAGCCATGATAAGCACCTATGTGAAACTGCTCTCCGTCACCTCCCGGATGCTGGAGAACAGAATCATACTTGTATTTGACGGCGTCATGACCTATTTTGAGCTCTTTGTCAATGGCCAGAAGGCAGGTGAGCACAAGGGCGGCTACTCAAAAAGCATGTTTGACATTACCGGTCTATGCAAGGAAGGCCCAAACCGGATAGTACTGCGGGTGGACAGCCATGAGCGTGAGGATATACCTCCCTTTGGTTACGCCATTGATTATATGACCTACGGCGGCATTTACCGGGATGTCTGGCTTTACTGCTGCAGCCAGGTCTTTGTTGAACGCGCCTTAATCCGCTATGACCTGGAGAACAAAAATGCCATCCTGAAGCCTGAACTGTTCCTGGATAACAGCGGCCCTGAATGCTCCCTGACAGCGGATATCTGCCTGAAGGACAAAGAAGGCGCCGTTGTGGCTTCCTACAAAAGATGCATCCAGGCCGCCCCGGGCAAAAGCAGCATTATCTTAGAGCCACAATGCGTCCCGTCCCCTATTCTGTGGGATCCGGACAACCCTTACCTCTACACGGTGGATATAACCCTTGAATCGGGCGGACGCGTGCTGGACAGGCACCATGTGAGAACGGGTTTCCGCACAGTAGCCTGCACACCGGAGGGCCTCTTCATTAACAACAGGAAAATCAAGATAATGGGCCTGAACCGCCACCAGTCCTTCCCCTATGTGGGCTATGCCATGGGCAGGCGGGCACAGGAAAAGGATGCGGACATCCTGAAGAATTACCTCAATGCCAACACGGTCCGCACTTCCCACTATATGCAGTCCGAGTATTTCCTGGACCGCTGCGATGAGATTGGGCTTCTGGTGTTCTCAGAGATACCGGGCTGGGGCCACATAGGCGGGGAAGAATTTAAAAAGGTGATGATGCAGGATGTGGAGTCCATGATTCTGACCCAGTACAACCACCCGGGTATCTTTATCTGGAGCATCCATATCAATGAGTCCCTGGATGACGACGAACTGTATACCAGGGCCAACGCCCTGGCCCATAAGCTGGATTCCTCACGGCCCACCACAGGCGTGCGCTACATCACCAACAGCCATCTTTTGGAGGACGTGTACTCCTTAAATGATTTTACCTACTCAGACTGCAATCCGGACGGCACAAAGCTGTTCAAGGGCCGCCGGGAGGCCACGGGCCTGGAATACCCTGTGCCCTTTATGATTACCGAATTCTCCGGGACGGCATTTCCCACCAAGCTCTGGGACAGCGCGGACAAACGTACCACCCACGCCAGGGCCTATGCCAGGGTATACAGTCACTCCAACCTGTCAAAGGACCTTCTGGGAATCATCGGCTGGTGCGCCTTTGACTACAATACACACGCGGATTATGGTTCAGGCGATAAGATCTGTTACCACGGCGTCATGGACATGTTCCGCATTCCAAAATACGCTGCCTATGTGCTGCGCAGCCAGAAGAACCCGGAACAGGAAATCGTGATGGAGCCCACTACGGAATTTTCCAGGGGTGATAATAAGGGCAACCGGCTGGTGTCCCCGTTTATGGTCCTTACCAACTGTGATTACATCGAAGTGGAAATGTATGGAAAGCCCCCGGTCCGCTATTACCCGGATAACCGGTATATAGGCCTGGAACATCCGCCCATTGAAATCGAGGAGGAAATCGGCGTGTGGCAGGATTTGTGGCAGGACGGAGCCATCACCGGGTATTACAAAGGCAAGGCAGTCATCCAAAAGAAATTCCTTCGCGACTCCAGCCTTCACGATATGGAGGTCACTGCCGACGACACCAGGCTTTACGGGGATTATACGGATGCCACCCGTGTGGTATGCAGGGTCACAGACCGTGTTTCCACTACCCTGGTGTATTTCCCAGGCATCATCCAGGTGGAAACCAATGGCCCAATCAAGGTAATCGGCCCCTCAGCCATTCCTGTAAGGGGCGGCTGCGCTGCTTTCTGGGTTAAGACAAATCCCCAGAGCTTCTCAGGAAATGTTGAAACAGCAGAAGTTCACATCCGGCTGACAGACACGCCGGTAGAGAAGAAATGTGTGAAAATAGAGGTGGTAAAATCTGATATGGAGGTGGGTTAAGATATCATGACCGTTTAAGATATCTTGGCAGTTAAGATATATCAGGCCCGCATGAACACTGTTTTATATACCGTGTTCATGCGGGCCTGGTTTTTTCTGGTTTTACTGTTGCTTTTCCTTATTATTAATTATGTCCCCCGCAGCTGTGGCCGTGTCCATGGCAGTTATGCTCGCCGCCCTCATGGTGATGGCTGCACATGGTATTCGGATCATAATCCAGGCTGCCGTTTAACAGGGCCTCCACTGCCTGGTCCGCATCCCCGGACGCGCCCGGATACAGTTCAATTCCTGCCTGGGCCAGGGCTGTCCTGGCGCCGCCGCCGATTCCTCCGCATATCAGCACCTTTACTCCCAAATTCTTCAAAAATACAGCCAGGGCCTCATGGCCGCTTCCGCCGGTTCCCACTACCTGAGAGGACAGGATTTTCTTATCCTCGGTGTCATATACCTTGAACTCCTCTGTATGGCCAAAATGCTGGAATACCTGTCCGTTTTCATATGTTACAGCAATCTTCATTACAATCTCCTCCTGGTTTGTTATTACAGCGGCGTCTGCGGCACCCGCGTTTTTCGCAGTTCTTCCCGCAGCAGTTTCCTCCGTCCGGACACAGCTGGTAGTTGCCTCCCCGGATTTCCAGCCTTTTTCCATTGACCAGACAGTCCGCCAGCTTTTTCCTGGCTGAATTATACACTGCCTGGACCGTGGTCCTGGCCACCCCCATCTGGTCTGCGCACTGTTCCTGTGTGCAGTCCAGCCAGTCAATGAGCCGTATGGTCTCATATTCCTCCAATGTCAGCTCCACCGCACTGTCCATCTCCTGGTTCAAAGGACCAAAGGTGTCTATGGCTGGCACGGAACAGATTCTTCTGGCTTTGTACGGTCGCGCCATATGCCTTCTCCTTCTCCGCTGTCTCACTTTGTTTTTGACTTATGTCAATAATTATAGGGCAGTTTATGACATATGTCAATATCATTTTTACCTTTCGGTCCCATCTGACCGTCTGATATAACAGGGCCGTCCCCTGCCTCATACAATGTATGCAGAAAACGGCCCTGTCATTATTATTTCTTTGTGCCTCAACCGATATCTCCGTCTTATGAATAAGACGGCAGAAAGACCTGTCCCATATTGCCTGTCAGATGCCCCAGCCCCAAGCTGGTAACCATGGCCTGTTCAATTCCCGCCATCTGACCGGAATCCAGATGTCCTATGTATTCCTTCAAACGGTTCCGGTCTATGGTGCGAATCTGTTCTGCCAGTACGGTGGAATCCTGCTTTAAACCGCCGCGCATCCTGCGGATACAGACATGGGTGGGAATGGCTGCCTTGGTGGATCGGCTGGTGATGGCTGCCACGATTACGGTTGGGCTGTATTTGTTCCCCACATCATTCTGAATGACCAGTACCGGCCGGATTCCCCCCTGCTCAGACCCCACTACCGGCGACAGGTCCGCATAATATAAATCCCCTCTCAGAATGGTCTGGTGTGTGTCCTGGTTCATATTTTTGTTCTCTCTATACATATCATTACCTCACTGATTCGTAAATGGTGTTTTCTATATAGAGAGTATCACCATCCCTGAGGTAATTAATCATATGAGGGACAACCTTTTTTCACCCACAAGGTTTCTCATAAAAACAGCACATATGCCGTCATCAGTATAAGCCCTGCCCCCAGCATCATGAACCCGTATCCCATGCTGGAATAAATCATGTGCAGAAGCCTTACATCCTGGGCCTGCCTGAAAAACCGGCTGGACTCCCCCGGTGCCACCACCTGATTTTTTTCCGGCCTTTTCATAAACAGGGGAAGAGGACCTTCGCAGATCCCATTGACGCATCTGGCCAGCACGGCTCCCAAAAAGGGCAGCACGGTGAGTGCCAGGGGGCGGTAAACCCGGTCCTCCAGGTTCAGCCATGCCGGCCATCTGTCCACATAGACCCTGGTCCCGTCCTCCCCTGTCTCCATAAGGTATCTGCGGATGAACAGCACATACACCAGAATTCCTATTGATATGCTGATACAGGCTCCCCTGAGATTGGCCTCTGAAAAATACTCCACCTGGTGCGGGACCTGTGCCCCCCTTAAAAACGGACGGCTGATATCTGCCATACGGTCCATAATCCGGTGGGGGGCCATCCCCATAAGAGGGAGGAGACAAGCAGAGCCGCCCAGGGCAAAGCAGGCAGCCGTGCCGGCGTACCGCTTTTCCCTGTCATCCCTCTCCCGGCCCATTGGGGCCTTTTCCAGAAAAATGGCCGCAAACAGCTTTGCCATGTAGGCAACCGTAAGCCCTCCCGCCAGGAGGAAGGCCCACTCCAGCACCTGAAAGGGCAGGGCATCGGCGCCCCGGGCGCCCAGCACTTCTATATACTCCACTATACTCTCATGAAGCAGCGTCTTACTCACATACCCGTTCCACAGCGGGATACCGCATATGCCATATGCACCCATGGCAAAGACCAGCATCAAAAACGGCTTGTTCCTGCCATATCCCCGAATCTCATTCAGATCCAGCTTATGCAGATTCATATAGATACATCCAGCCGCCATGAACAGCACCAGCTTAATCATGGAGTGGTTCACCATATGTAACACTGTTCCGCTTACAGCCAGACCGTTTTCCTCTCCCAGCAGACACTGCATGGCGCATCCCGTAAGGATGAAGCCAATCTGGGACATGGAGGAACAAGCCAGGGTACGTTTTAGGTCAATGGAGAACACGGCCAGTATTGCTCCCAGCACCATGGTCACGGCTCCCGGCACCAAAAGCACCATTCCCCAGGCCATGTCATGCCGGAACATGGTCACGGTAACTGCCAGGATTCCGAACACACCCGTCTTGGTCAGGATGCCTGACAGCAGGGCGCTGGCAGGCGCCGGCGCCACAGGGTGGGCATTGGGAAGCCATACGTGCAGCGGATACATCCCTGCCTTTGCCCCGAATCCGGCAAGCAGCAGCGCTCCTGCCAGATACAGGGGCCATGTTCCCCCTGTGGCCTTTCTGAACTGTTCCAGACTGTCCATGGATAGATTTCCTGTTCCCGCTGCAATCATAAGGATACCGAACAGCGCGCACAGCCCCCCTATAACTGCAATGGCCAGGTAGGTCCTGGCTGCCCTTCCCGCTGCCTCTGTCTCCTCCTGTATGACCATCACAAAGGAGGTAAGTCCCATTATCTCAAAGAACAGGAACAGGGAGAACAGGCTGTCGGACAGAAATACGCCCATGGTTGCCCCGCAGGTTAACAGGGAAAAGAAACAGTATCTTCCGCGATTGCCGTGTCGGGCAAAATATTCCATAGAAAACAGGGTGGTCATCATCCACATAAAGGCTGCAATGGTACTGTAGAGCCACCTGAATCCGTCCGCCCTCAGCCATATGCCCATCTCACAAAATCCGGCCCAGAAAAAAGCTGCCGGACTGTCAGCGGGATAAAGGCAGAGCATGCCTGTAAATTCCATGACCATGGCAGCCGACGCAAAAACATCCCGGTTCCTCTCCCCTTTTTTTCCTGCCAAAAGACTGATAAAGGCTGCCAGAAAAGGCCAGGCCACAGCCCCCAACAGCCATATATTTCCTTCCATTTCCGCTACCCCCTTCACCTTTTATCCTTCCTACATACCTCCTGCCGCAATCCGGTCAAACACCTGAATCAGAGGGCCGGACCACAGGCCCAGGACCATGCTCATGGCAGTAATGGCAATCAGAGGAAACTTCATATTCCAGTTTGGGTCACAATGAGTATTCCAATGGGAATCCTCCCTCCCCTCTGCCGGGAACCAGGCGGCCCCTATGATCAGCACCATATAAAACAAAGTAAAAAAGGCGGATATAATCAGGCATGCCACCCCCAGCATTCCCAGACCCCCTGCCTCTGCGGCAGCTGACCCAAGCATAAACTTGCTCACAAAGCCCGCAAAGAGCGGGACCCCCACCAGCCCCAGTCCGGCCAGGGTAAAACAGGTCATGGTAACCGGCATGGCCCTTCCCACTCCCCGCAGTTCATACACATATTCCCGTCCCCCTTTATACAGGATGGCTCCCGCGCAGAAGAACAGGGTAATCTTCATCAGGGCGTGGCATACCATATGGGTCAGGCCTGCTGCCAGTCCCGCGGGAGTCATAAGCATGACTCCCATAAGGATATAGGACAGCTGGCTCACAGTGGAGTAGGCCAGCCTGCGCTTCAGATGCTGGGTGCAAAGGGCCCTGAGGGAACCATAAAGGATGGTAATGCAGCAGACGCACAGAACCGCTGCCTGCACCTTTGTCCCTATGAGGAATCCTGCCCCGAAGCACCAGTACACCACCCGCATCAGCGCAAACACGCCCCCCTTCACCACTGCCACCGCGTGCAGAAGGGCTGATACGGGAGTGGGGGCCACCGACGCAGCAGGAAGCCAGCTGTGAAACGGGACCACTGCTGCCTTTACCCCAAACCCGAAGAAAGCCAGAATAAATGCGCCGTACAGATGACGCCGTTCCTCATGGGACAGACCTTGGGGTATCACACCGCCCCAGGTAAAGTCCAGGGTGGTTCCATATTCATGAAGGCTGATGATGCTGACAAATACCATGGCAGCCCCCGCCATGGAAAGAAGCAGATATTTCTTGCCCGCATAGATGGCCCTGGTATCCATGGCATGCATGACCAGCGGCAGGGTAGCCAGGGTCATAAGCTCATAGAAAAAGTACAGGGTAATCAGGCTGTGTGACAGCGCCACTCCCGCCACCACCCCATATGTAATGGAAAAATATCCGAAAAACTTGTTTTCCTTCCCCTCATGCTTCATATATTCAAAGGAATACAGTGCGGTAAGGGGCCAAAGCACTGCAATGAGACAGACAAATACCCCGGACAGACCGTCCAGTCCCAGCGATATATTCATTCTGCTGCCAAAACGGTACAGCACCAGCGGCTGTCCGGGACGGTTTAACACCAGGGCCCCAATCACTGCCGAGGCAGCCAGAATTCCTCCCATTACCAGTATCTCCCGTTTTCTGCGCTCCCTTGGACGCAGTCCAAGCACAGCCGCGCCAGTCACCATGGGAAGAAGCACAGGCACCAGCAGATAATATGGATTCACACCCATCCCCCCTTTCACACCATATCAGAGGCAATGCCCCTCAGTAATTCAAAAACAGGATTTCCCAGGGCCCCCAGCACCAGCAGGGAAATGCCTAACACGGCCAGAGGCACCCCCATAAACGCGGATACAGACAATCTTTCATCTTCCGATTGATCCGTTTTCCGCCAATCCTCTCCTGGAAAAAATCCCTCCACAATAACAGGAAACAGATACCCCGCCGTCAGAAGGGCGCTGACCATAAGCACTACAGGCCCCAGCCATGCAAACACGCCGGCCTCTGCCCTCATGGCACCCACGGCCAGATGCCATTTTGCCAGAAAACCGCCTGCCGGGGGAATCCCCACCAGTGACAGGGATGCCAGGGCAAAGCATACCATCACAGCCGGCATCCGCTTTCCCATCCCCCTTAACTCCTTTACCCTGGTGCAGCCCGTCTTACATATCACAGCCCCCGCGCAGAGGAACAGGGCGTTCTTTGCCAGGGCATGGAACACCATCTGGAGCAGAGAACCGTAAAGCCCTTCCATGGACAGCAGGAATACGCCCAACAGCACATAGGACACCTGGCTGAAGGAGGAACAGGCCAGACGCCTCTTCAGCTTTTTTTCCTTATAGGCCAACATGGAACCGGTAAATATGGTCACCACAGCCATGGACAACAGGGCGTACTGCACCCATGTCCCCCGCAGAAACGCGGGACCGGCCATATTGTACACCACACGGATGACAGCCACCACTCCTGCCTTGGTAATCAGACCTGATAACACAGCGCTGGCAGGAGCAGGCGCAACCGGATGCGCGATAGGCAGCCACGGATGAAGGGGCATAAGCCCTGCCTTACAGGAAAATCCGGCTGCCATACAGAAAACAGCCAGAAGAAGAATCTGCGGCCTGCCCCGGGCCATTCCCGCTGCCTCCGCCAGAACCCCGCCCGCCTTAAAATCCGTTCCGCAGGCATACTGGCGGAAGAAGAAATATCCTCCCAGTGCAATGGATGCGCCCAGCATGGAATAGGCCAGATATACCATTCCGGCACGAAGCGCTTCCCTCTTCCTGGAATGGAATACCAGGGGAACGCTGAAAAATGTCATCATTTCAAAAAACATGTACAGGGTAACAAAATTTCCTGCCCAGGCAACTCCTGTCAAGGCTCCCAGGGACATAATAAGGCATCCGAAAAACCGGGCATCTTCCTTCTCATGTTCCATATATTCAAAGGCAAAGAAAACCACCAGCACCCATATAAGGGATGCCAGACCGGAAAACAGGGCTCCGGTTCCATCCAGCCGAAGGCACAGCTCCAAGCCCGGTCCGATGCTCCACAGGGGCAGCTTCATCCCCATGCAGTTCAGGATGACCAGCCAGGAACACACAGCCTCTGCCAGGGACAGAACCGCCGCGGCTGTGTGAATTTTGTTTTTTCCCGGATTCCATATCCACAGGGCTCCGCCGGAAACCACTGGAAACAGCACCGGCGCCATCATCCACATTTCTCTCATGTCCTATGTCCTCTCCTTCTCATATACTCCCCTGCTGCCGGGGTCACCCGAAGTTGGCAAGCCCTGTCTCTATCATCCGGACCACAGGGCCGTAGCAAGTCCCAATCAGCACATTCCCAGCCATAAAACAGGCCATGGCTGCCGCGAAAGAAACATCCTTTACAGGCGCTCCCGCCTCAGGCACAGCCGCGTCCTCCAGACCTGCCGCCTCATAGTCCGCCTTCTCCGGCCCTCTTTCTGAAAACACGATGATGATGAGCGGTATGTAATACATGGCATTGAGGACCGTGCTGACAGCCAGGGCCCCCAGCACCAGAACCGTCCGGTCCAGATCATGAAATGAGGCCATAGCAAAGGAAATCTTGGAAACAAACCCGGAAAAAAAGGGGATCCCTATCATGGCCATACTTCCTACCACCAACCCGGCTCCGGCTGCCGGATTCCGCCTTGCGCTTCCCCTAAGGGCCGCTATCTCCTTCTGATGGCCGCAGCAGTCCATGAGGCCGCCTGCGGCAGTAAACAGCATGGGCTTTGTCACTGCGTGGACAATCATGTGCAGGACTGCGGCTGCCAGCCCTGCACTGGTTCCCATGCCGATTCCCATGAAGATATATCCAATCTGGGCAATGGATGAATAGGCAATGACCCGCTTGACCATATGCTGCTGCAGCGCCTTGGCCGAACCAATGACCATGGCCAGGATTCCGAACACAAAAAGCAGGTCATTGATCCGCAGCCGGATAATCAGATCCATTCCCAGAATCCGCATATAGACTTTGAGAAGCAGGATAATGTATCCCTTCAGAACCAGACCCGACAAAACAGAGCTGGAAGCAGCCGTGGCATTGGCATGGGCTCCCGGCAGCCAGGAGCTGAAGGGATACAGAGCGCTTTTTACTGCCAGCCCGGAAGTCATCATCACCAGAGCCATCTTAAGGGGAAATAAATCCTTTCCTGAGGATGCCAGCTCCCTGACAGCCCCTGCCATGGGTTCCATAAGGAGATGGCCTGTCTGGCAGTATAAAAGGGCAATGGAAATAAGGATGAGCCCGCTTCCCACCAGGCTCATGATGAGATACCGTATGGCTGCCGCCACGGTTTCGCCGCTTTCCTTTGCGCACACAATGGCACAGGCTGAAATGGTATTGATTTCTATAAATACATAAGCGGTAAAAAGGTCATTGGTGTAGATAAGGGCCAGAAGAGAACTGAACAGAAGATTCATCATCACATAGTACAGGCCGGCCCGCTCCCCGGGTATGTCGTGTTCCAGGGACCGTTTATTGGCAGCCACCGTAAGGAACATCACAAGGGAAAAAACCAGGCTCATAAGGGCTTCCAGAGCGCCGGCCCTGACCTCATTCCCCCATGGAGCCGGGAAATGTCCCATCATGAAGCGAAAACAGGTACCGTCCGACGTATATCCCAGAAGCAGGCCTGACATCACTGCCACTGCCCCCACCAAAACCAGGTGTAGAACCCTGGCCCGGTTCCTGCCTCCCAGAAGGGGCGTCACGATTCCCCCTGCCATCATGATGAATATACTGAAAAATGGAATGTTCTCAACCAGTCTCACTGTCTGTCTCCTCCTGTCCTTCATACAGCATGCCGTCCAAATCCAGGGTTCCGTAATAGTGGTGGAATCTCTGAATCAGTGAAAAGAGAAAGGCCGACACGCTGACAGACACCACGATTCCCGTCAGCACCAGGCCGCTGGGAAGGGGATTGATAAATCCTTCCACAGATGTCCTTCCATCTGCTATGGGCGCCCTTCCACCGGCTATGTACCCCTTGGCCGCCAGGAACAGATACACGGACATATCCATAATGTTCAGCCCGATGGCCTTTTTAATCAGATTTTTCTGGAGCAGCAGCATGGTAAACCCAATGGAAAACAGTATCATGGCCGCTGTCTCGTAGTAATTGGTCACAAGCGCCTGCATTATCACACCTCCCCTTCCCGGAACAGGGAATAAAAGCAATACATGGTCCCGGCCACCACCAGACCCACACAGATATCCAGAGGCAGTATCAGCCCTGCGCTGAAGATGTTTCCCGGCCTTCCCAAAGGAATACCCGACTCCAGGTGGTTGGCCCCCATAAAAAAGGAATAGCCTTTTGAAAGGGCGTATACCATCAGCGCGCTGCTGCTCATCACAGTAAAGGTCTTAAAGCTGAAAAAACGGTGAATCCGCCGGTGCCCAAATGCATTGGCATATAGTATCAGGCCGGCCCCCATCACCGTTCCTCCTGAGAACCCGCCTCCGGGGGACAGATGGCCGTTGAGCACCACATAGACGCCAAACATAAGAATGAAGGGAACCAGCAGCCTGGCCACCTGTTCCAGTATGATATCCCTTTCCTCATCCTCTTCATGCTCCGTTCCCCCTCTCTGGTCTTTCCTCCCGCTGTACCCGCTTTCGGATTTACGGCGCAAGAGGGCAATGACGCTGACAGCCGCCAGGAATAAAACCACGGACTCGCCAAAGGTATCAAAGGCCCGGTAATCCAGTATGATTCCGGCAACCGTATTCACGGCCCCGGTCTCGGACAGCCCGTTTTCCAGATAACGGCCCACCACCTCATTATTGGCCGGATTGTCCGCGGAGCCGAAGGCCGGCAGATGGGTTACCATCATGAGAAGCACTGCCATGCCCGCCAGACAGACGATCTGCGCCACAGCCCGGTAGACACGGCCGAATACACGCAGGGCATGTTCCTCCGTAAATTCCGCAAACCGCCTGCCCATAGTCCGTTTTGTATTTCTCTTTACAGCCTGCTCCGAAGCATGCACGGTGTCTGCCTCTCCATGCACGCCGGTCTCCCCGTCATGCCCGCCGGCCTCCCTGTCATGCCCGCCGGCCTCCCCGCCATGCCCGCCGGCCCCGCCTTCATGCACACCGGCCTCATCCTCCCAGTCCGGACCGTTTTCCACCCAGTCCACGAATGCGCGCAGACCGCGCTTGCCGCTGTCCTCACTCACTGTCTTCCCCCCTTAACCCATCGACCTTATACAGTGTAATAAAAAGCAGGATTCCCGTGACCCCTGCGCCCACGGCCGCCTCTGTAATAGCCAGGTCCGGGGACTGCAGAATCACCCATATGATGCTCATAATAAGGCTGTTGGCCATAAACAGGATGGCTGCCACCAACAGGTTCCTGCACAGGAATACACTTAAGGAACAGGCCATCAGAAACAGCAGGAGAATGATCTCAACCGCCTTCATATTCAGACACCCCGCATTCCTCTTTAAGGTTTGGATTGCTCCTGGCCTCTGCCCTGGCCACCATATGGGAGGCCGCCGGGTTGCCAATCCAGATAAACAGAAGAATCAATCCGATTTTGGCCGACTCCATGTTCCACCCGTTGGAGATTATAAGGCCGGCCAGTATAAGCATGCTCCCCAGGGTATCGCATTTGGCAGCCACATGAATCCGGTTCAGCGCATATTCAAACCGGAATATGCCAAAGGTCGCCACACAGAGCACAAACACTCCCAGTACGATGAAAATTCCTCCTGTCACCAGACCCATTACAGCACCGCCTCCTTTTTTGTATTTTCCTTTCCTGCCCCACCGCTCTCTCCTGTTTCCCTTTCACAGCCCATATGCCGGCCCAGAAGCCCTGTCAGAACCACAAAGGACAGGAAGCTGATAAGGGCATATATAAGACAGATATCCACCAGATAATCCTCATGGAACACCTTTATGAGAAGGGCAATCATGAGAACGGTCTTGGTTCCTATCATATTGATGGCAATGAGCCGGTCGGAAAAGCGGGGTCCCAGTACGGCCCGCAGCAGGCAGAATATCATATTGATGCTGAGTATGATAACCGACAGAATCAGGATACCTGTAAACAGCCCCTCTGCCGCCCCTATCTTTGCCCCTATCTCTGCCCCCATGTCCCTTCCTCCTATCTTACTTCCTCGATCCGCGCCAGCTGCCTTGCCACATGCCAGTCCTTAAGCCCCTCTGCCATCTCAGCTGTCAGCGCGTGGACCCACAGCACATCATCCTTCACATCCACTGTGATAGTGCCCGGCGTCAGGGTAATGGCATTGGCCAGGGCCGCCCTGGCTCCGGCGCTCTTTAAGTCCGTCTTAACCGGCACCAGACAGGGTGTGATTTCCATGTGGGGGGACAGCACTATGCGGATAATGGCCACATTGGCCTTCACCACCTCCCAGGCCACCATGGCCAGGAATACAAGAATATGACCCAGGCGCTTCAGGAGAAGCAGGTCCCCGGACAAACGGTAACCCAGGGCCAGATACCCGAAGCCGTATACCAGCCCTGCCACCGGGACTCCCACCGCCAGAATTTCAGCCGTGACCCTGCCGTTTAACAGAATCCACAGAAGATACAGCAATACATACATGTTCTTTCCATCCCCCTTGGCTTTCCAAACCGGCAAAGGGCTGCCGCCTGTTATAGCAGCAGCCCTTTCCTCTCATCCGGGAGTACCGGTCAGCGTTTTACAAAATATCCTTCTTTCATGATTACGTCCATGTTCTCAACAGCGATTGCACGGATATTCTCTAACGGGTTGCCGTTAATTACTAACAGGTCCGCGCTCTTTCCCTCTGCCAGGGATCCGGTCACATTGTCCACCTTCAGCATCTCGGCGCCTGCCTTGGTAGCCGCCACAATGGTATCCATCTCGCTGATGCCTGCTTTTTCCACAAAGGAGTACATCTCTCCGATGGCTGTTGTTCCGTATGGTGTAAGGCTGGAGCAGAAGGAGTCCGAACCAATGGTAAGTCCGATGCCTTTTGCCTTTGCTTTTCTTAAGTTAGCGTACACACGGTTCAGCTCCTTCTCCGCTACGGTATCGCCGGGATACTGGTCATGTACCTCCGGGATGTATGGCGGAGCGTATGTCTTGAACCATTCGTTTAAGAACTGGATGGTAGGACAGAAGTAAATGCCTTTCTCTGCCATGATATCCAGGCACTCGTCATTTAAGGTCTGGCCGTGGATAATGAGATGTACCCCTGCCCTGGCGGAATCCAGGGCGCCGCCGTAGCCCTCTGCATGGGACCATACCGGGATTCCTACCATCCTGCACTCATCCACAACAGCCTGAATCTCCTCCAGCGTATAGTGCTGGTCCAGCTTCTGGTCCCAGCGCCAGATGCCGCCGCCTGTGGACCAGATTTTAATTGCATCCGGGTTCTGGCGGAGTCTTCTTCTAACTGCCTTGCGCAGATCCCATGGTCCGTCCACACGCTCAGCCCATGGATGGGATTCGTCGTTGTAGTAGCTGGGAAGCTTGTGGGAATCCCCGTGTCCGCAGGTGCGGCAGAATCCAAGTCCGGTTGCCACTACCCTGGGGCCCTTCATGACGCCGGCTTCCACCATGTTGCGGATTTGGATGCCGGAACGGGAAATCTCGCCAACCGTGGTAAGGCCGTTCTCCAGACACTCATGGGCCTGCTGTACCGCCACCACTGTCTTCTGTACCACATCCTCCAGTACCCAGTCGCTGTCATCGTCTGTCAGGTTTCCTGAGAAATGCAGATGGGAGTCAATAAGACCAGGCATAATAGTCTTTCCGGTAATATCCACAACCTCGTAGTCAGGTCCGATTTCCTTGTCCGCACCGGCGTACGCAATCTTGTCATCCTCTGTCAGCACCAGACTGTTCACCACTGGCTCCGCGCCGGTACCGTCAATCAGTAAACCGCCTTTAAAAGCTACCTTCTTCATTGAAAAATCCTCCTTTATTTGATATATGTTGATGTATGATTTTATTGCCGTTATTTTGCAGCGGCTGCCGCCTTATTATTTGCCTTTGCCCTGGTAACAGCGCTAAGGCCCAGCCCGATGACCAGCCATGCAACCACGATGGCCCACTCTACAGGCTTAAGGGCTGCGGGGCTGAAGGGAACCACCATAAGCCCGATGATGATGGTACCTGCCAGACATGCCATGCAGATGCCTGCTTTTCCGCCGGGAACCTTGTAAGGCCTTGGAAGGTCAGGCTCCGTATAGCGCATCTTAAGGCAGGCAAAGCTTACCATGGTGCAGGAGAAGATGAATGCCAGCGCCGACACATTGGTCAGGGATACCAGCATGTTCTTTCCCAGGAAAGGCCCCATAATGGTCAGGACTGCCAGCACTGTGTTGGCCATCTTCGGCGCCCCGCTTTTTTCATCCAGAACCGCAAAGCTGTCCGGGAGCTGTCCTTTACGTCCCATGGCCAGCATGATGCGGCTGGTAGCTCCGTAGAAGGAATTCATGGGGCCCATGGGGCCTAATGTAGCGATTATCAGCATTGCCACATACAAAAACATGTTGATGTTCTTAAGACAGGCCAATGCCGGAACCGTGCTCTTTATAAAATCAGTCCACGGTATGATGGTGCCGAAGGAATAAATACAAATCATATAAAAACCGCCAGCCGCCAGGAGCGCCATGCTGATGACCTTGCCGAACTTGTTCCAGTCCAGGCCTTCCGCCGCTTCCTCGGCCTGCTGCGGTATGGTATCAAACCCTGCGTAGAAGAACGGGGTCATTACCAGCACCGAGATAATGCCTGCAAACATGTTGTTTGCGCTGGTCACCGTGGACGGTCCCTCCACCTGTGTAAAGGAGGGAAGGATGTTGGACGGCCCGCCTTTCACGAAGGAGATTGCCATTGCCAGGAGCATGCCCGCCAATAGGGCCTTTGTCAGAAATGCCTGCAGCTTAGCGGCTGCGCTGGCGCCCCGGAAGTTAAGGAGAATCACATAGACTGCAAATCCCAGCGCTATGACAGTGGGGAACAGGTACACATCCGCCCCCATGATGGTATAGAGCTTAACCGCCCTGAGAACCGGGAACAGGCCCCCGAACATATCGGATACTAATGTGGAGATGGCGATGGCCTCCCACGGGCAGAGGATACCGTTGCCCAGCGCCAGAAACCATCCTGTTATGTATGAGACATTCCGCCCGTAGGTCCTGTCCACATATTCAATGATTCCGCCGGAGATAGGGATGGCCGCTGTCAGCTCCCCGAACACGGCTCCAATGGGAAGCAGGAACACGGCTCCGATGGCAAATGCAATCATGGCCGCTATGGGTCCGCCTCCAATCACCATCCAGTCACCTACCAGAAGCACCCAGCCAGTACCGATGATGGCCCCGAATCCAATGGTAAAGAAATTCCATATGGACAGGGTCTTTTTCATTCCGCCTGCATCATTTCCACTTGGTCCAGACATAAGATCTGTTTCCCCCTTTTTCTTGTTTTTTATATTGTTTCTCAACTCATATCCTCATTTTACACAAGGAAAAAATTAACGCAATACTTTGTGCACAAACGATAATTTCAGTGTAATAATTGGTCAGAAATGTATTTTTTGTCCAAAAACCCTATTTACAATACCACTGAAAGAATTGTATAATCGTTATGCGTTTAACTAATTTCAGGGGAGAATGGTCATGTTCAGAATTGTACTTTGCGATGACAGTCCCGCGGACCTGATGGTGCTGTGCGGACATCTGGAACAATTAAAAGAAAAACGGCCTGTGGATATCATATCCTACACAGACGGCCTGGACCTGCTTAAGGATTATAAACAAAAAGGGTTCTGCGACATCCTGGTGTTAGACATGCGCATGGAAACCATGGGCGGCATCGAGGTGGCAAAGCACATCCGCCAGCTGGACGACGAGGTTCCCATCCTCATTGTGACAGCCACTGTGGATTACGCGGTGGAGGGCTACAAGGTGGGCGCCTTCCGCTATATCGTAAAGCCGGTGGAGAGTAGCGACTTTCTGTCCGCCGTGGAGGAGCTGCTTGACAGGCAGCAGAAAAAACAGGCATCCATCTTTTCCTTTCCCAGCATAAGCGGCACCACCAAGCTGATGACCGACCATATCTATTATCTGGAATCGGATTTAAGGACCATCCGTGTGGTTGCAAAGGAAGGCACATTTACATTTACAGGCACCATCAGCTCCCTGGAAGAGCAGCTCCGCCCGGACGGCTTCATCCGGATTCACAAGAGCTTCCTGGTCAACGTAAGCCATATTTATAATATTTTCAAGGATTCCGTAACCATGGACAACAAGGAGGTGCTTCCCATGAGCAAGCACAAGCGCAGGGAAGTGAACCAGGAATTCTTAAGCTATATGGAGGCAAATCTATGATGAAATTTCCAGCCTGCATGGAGGCAGACCTATGATGAACGTCATTCAGCACGCCTGGGTCAGCTTTGTGCTGTCCGTGGCCGAGACCCTGATTCTATATTGGCTGTGCAGCAACTTCCTTCACCGGAACCTGCGGCCCGTGTCCCAGTACACAGTGGGCATCCTGATTTATTTTATATTCCAGTGGGTAACCTACTGGTTCAACGCGCCTCTGTTCAGCATGTGCGTTTTTTACTGCGCCTTCACAATGCTGGTAAGCTGCATATTCTTTACGGATTCCCTCAGAACCAAGGTGCTGGTTGCTTATCTGTTCGTTGTCCTCAACTATGCCTGCAAGCTGCTGTCCGCAGTGCTGTTGCGTTTTCTGCACAACGAGCCCCTTCCCTCAGAGCCTAATTTCCTGATTCAGAGCCCCCTGGCCCAGATGACGGCCTGCATCCTTTTTTTCTTCTTCACCCTGTTGTTCATCCTGTGCAGAAACATGAGAAAGAGCAACAAAGCCACCCTTTACAATGCCATTTCCTTCCTGGTCCCCTCCGTGATCCTGTTTATCACCATCCAGATTTTCCACATGAGGAACAGCGTATCCCATTTTTACCTGGAGATATCGGGAATCCTTTTCTGCTCCTCCATGTTCCTGTTCTATCTGGTGGACGATTATGCCATTATCAACGAGGAGAGCCAGAAAAATATGATTGCGGACAAACTCCTTACCATGCAGTCCTCCTACTATCAGAAGGTGGAGGACTCCCAGAGGGAAATCACCTCCCTGCGCCACGATTTAAAAAAACACCTCCATTCCCTGGTGGTGTTTTTAAAAGCAGGCCAGTATGAGGAGGCCCTTACATACATTGAACAAATCTATGACTCCGCCAACGGCATGAAGGTGCCCCTCACCGGCGGAAACAGCATGGTCAACATCCTGGTCAACAATGCCCAGCAGCAGGCCGCTGCCTGCTGCGTTCCTCTGACAGCCAACATTATGGTGCCTCCTGAACTGCCGTTTGAGAACGTGGACCTGTGCATCATCCTGGGCAATCTCCTGGACAATGCCCTGGAGGCATGCTGCCGTATGGGAAAGGGGGCCAACCGGTTCATCCATACGGAAATCCGCTGCCAGAAGGCATTCCTGATCATCAGCATCTCCAATTCCTACAACGGCCAGCTGCGCATAGAAGGCAACCGGTACGAAAGCATCAAGATTGGAGAGCAGTACTGCGGCATAGGACTGTCCAATGTATCCACGGTCATTCATAAATATAACGGCGACATGAAAATCAGCCACAATAACGACGTATTCACGGTATCCGTCATGCTGCCTCTGGTTTGCAGGTAAGCGCCTGCTGACGCCTGCCTCTGGTCCGCATAAGCGCCTGCTACCCTTTCCTGCCAATCGCTTCCTCCACAGGCAGCATCAGCCGGAACTCGGCTCCATGACAGGGCGGACGCCTGTTGCGGGCTTGGGCCCGTCCTCCCATGTACTCCATGGCAGCGCGTGTGATGGAAAGCCCGATTCCGAAATTCCCTTTATTGCCCTTATAAAACCGCTCAAACAGATGGGGAATCTCTTTTTCATCCAGGCCGGGCCCATCGTCCTTTACACAGACAACAGCCCATTCCCCCTCCCTTTTAAGAGAGACCGTGACACTGCTTTTTGCATATCTGGCGCAGTTGTTCATCACATTCTGAAACGCTTTTCCAAGCAGGGACGGGTCTGCACTGACCCTGATATCCTCCTGCTCCTTTTCCATCCCAATGCTCACCTTCTCCGCTATCCCTAACCCCTGTAAAATGTCAATCTGCTCCTCTATAAACTCCCCAAGGCTTATGACCTCTGTGCGCAGCCTTGTGTCATGGCTGTCCAGCCTGGATATGGTCAGTATGCCGTCCACCAGCTCCTTCATCCTCATGGTTTCAGACAGTATCACAGCAGCTGCCTGGGCATGGTCCGGGAACACATTGCACTGAATTCCCTGGGCATAACCGCAGATGGACATAAGCGGGGTCCGAAGCTCATGGGATGCATTCTGGAAAAAGGCCAGCTGTTTTTGTTCGGTCCGGTCCAGCTCTGCCGCCATGCCGTTCATTGCATTCTTTAAATCTTCTATTTCCGAGATCGGATAATGAACCCGGGACGGCTCAAATTCCCCTTTTCCTATGGCGCCGGCCTGCCTGCACAGACCCTTAAGCTGCCCGGATATGCTGCCTGCCACAAACCAGGCAGCCACCAGGGACAGAAAAGCCAGAAAACCGGCAATGGCAGCAAGAAGCCCTCCCGTGTAGGACAGAAGGGCTTTTGTGTCCGGTATCTCCACATACCCCACCAGATATTTTCCCCTTATATTACCGGAGCTCTCTGTCTCATAGAGCCGGAACATGTACTGCCGCTTTCCCACAGCAGCCGTGACATCCGCCCCTTTATTTTCCTCAAACATCCCGCCGGCAATCATCTCACGGCACGCCCCGCTGATTTCCTCTCCTTCCCATTCTTCCTCCCCCTGTCTGGGAAAGGTAAGCTTCAGCCGGGAATTAAAGGCAATAAGACTGGCTTCCGGTCGTCCCTTTCGTATATACTCCCTGACCTGGCTCAGAAATTCCCTGGAATACATCTTCTCCTCATCCCTGGTCAGAGTTTCGTCCCCATCCCGCGGATACACCTGCTCCGCCATGGACTGGACGGATTCCATCAGATGCTCTAAGCTCTGGCTGGATATCCGCTTTACGTACCAGCCTGAGGCAGAGGAAAACAGCGCCCAGGAAAGGACCGGAAACAGCACAATCAGGATTACCACAGGAACAAAGATGCGTGAACGAATGGCAGACATCATGACCTCTCCCCCCTGTCTTCCTCCAGCCTGAATCCATAGCCCCATACGGTTTCAATGGCTGCCCTGCACCCGGCCTCCCTGAATTTGCGCCTGAGGCGTTTTACCAGATCATCCGCCACCCTGGTATCCAAATCGTAATCCGGCAGCTCCCACACTTCCTTCAAAAGCACCTGCTTGGAGACCGCCTCCCCCCTGCGCTCCATCAGATACTGCAGGAAAGCAAATTCCGTGGGTGTCACGGAAAAGTGGGCGCCGTCCACGGTCATGCAGCGGGAGCGCGGGTCCAGGCTTAAATTGGCGCAGACCAGTGTCTCCCCTGCATCCTGCCGGATGTATCCGGCCCTGCGAAACAGCGCCTTGACCCTGGCTACCAGCTCCAGAGGGAGAAAGGGCTTAACCATATAGTCATCGCTGCCAAGGGTGATGCCCGTGACCCGGTCCATGGGAGCATCCTTGGCTGACACGATGATAATGGGAACCCGGCTTTCCCTGCGGATCGCCGTACACAGGGCAAAGCCGTCCATTCCAGGCATCATGACATCCAGAATGATCAAGTCCGGACAGGATGCATGGAATGCATCAAACAGGCTGTTTCCATCCTCAAATGTCTCCACCTCATATCCCTCATTGACAAGGAATGTCTGTATCAAAGTGCGGATATGCAGTTCATCATCCGCCACATATATGCGTTTCGCCATAATAACCTCCCTGCATGTAACAGTATTTACGGATAGCATACCATCCCGTCAGGAATCCGTAAACCGCTGCCACATTTTTGCCGCATTTTTAACCTGTATCCGCCCTGTGCATCTGTGCTATCCTATTGGTGTGGACGGCGGATACCGGTACCGCTGTTCCGTATTATCCCGGACATATTCCGGACTGACATTCACAGCCACAGAAAGGAGTTTTTATTTATGAAAAAAATAACAGTCTTTATATGCGCTGCAGCTCTGGCCTGCTCCATGAGCTTCCCTGCCTTTGCAGCCCAGACAAAAAAGGAGTATAACACCGAAACAGCCCAGGTCCGCCAGGAACTGGCCGACACATCTGCCTCCATCAAAAATCTCCAGAAGAGCAACCGCACTGCCTCCGATGCCGCCAAGACAATCCGCCAGGGCTGGAAGGACAGCGGCCAGTTAAAGGAACACAAGGATACATGGAACCAGGTCAGGGAATTAAAGGATGATATCACAGAAGTGCAGGTGTCCTATACGGAAGCCAGCAGCCAGGCCAGGCTGTTGAAGGCCCAGGCAAAAAACGATGTGAAGGACGGAAAGTATGACGAGGCCATCGCCAAACTGAACCAGTGCCTGGAACAGAAGAAAAAAGCCCTGAGCTCCATGGAACAGATAAATGGAATCTGGGCGCAGATTGACAGTCTGTTAAAATAACAAATAAGGCATTGTCCGTCCCTCCGGGGTAACGGCAATGCCTTTCTTTTGGCCGGATCATTCCTTCACTGCAGTTCCCTGCAGATCATCCTGTATGTATCCGCATATATGCTTCCCTTATTCCATATAAAGGCAAAGTCATGTTCCATCTGGAAATCCCTCAGTTCCAGTTCCCTGAACACCCCGTCCTTTATCCCCTCCTCCACCGCGGTCCGGTACAGGAAGGTGATTCCCGCATCCTTTTCCAGCAGCTGGAGAATCACATGCATGCTGCCGATCTCTGTAATGTGGGCAAAATCAGACAGGCGGATATTCTTGATATCCAGATTCTTCTCCAGAATATCCCTGGTTCCCGATCCAGGCTCCCGTATGAGCAGATGTTCCCCCAAAAGGTCCCTTAACCGGACCGGATCCCCGGCAAAAACATGGCCGGCAGCACATACAGGTATGAAGGGCTCTGTTCTGAAAACCATGGAATCAAAATCCACGTCATCGTAATACCCCTCAACCAGGGCAAACTGAATCTCCCCGGAAACCAGCTTGTGCAGAAGCTCGTCCGTGTTGTTGATGACAACGCTGATGCGGTCCTCGGGATGGCTGTGGATATAGCGGGCCAGAGGGGCGGATATCACTGACTCCCCGATTGTCCTGGTGGTCCCGAACCGCAGGCTCAGTCCCCTCCCGGCCCCCTCAAGCATCTGTTTTCGCAGGAAAACCTCATCATTCTTAAGGGTGGTGGCTGCGTGAAGCAGACGTTCTCCCGCCGGGGACAGGTGTATCTTCTTTCCCTCTGCCAGGAACAGCTTCACCTGGTACATGTTCTCCAGATACCGGATATGCTGTGACACGGCGGGCTGCGTGATATGCAGCGCCTCCGCAGCCCTTGTATAATTCATGTACTCACAGACAGCAAGAAATGTGTAAACCCTGAAATCCAGCATCTGATTTCCTCCTTTTGTTCTCCCTCTGTTTCTCTTAATCATAACACATTCTTATTAAAATATAAATATATATAATTTTACTTTATGCTTTCCATAAGTTACCATATAAACCGTGTGCTGGGTTTTACACCCGGCACGAGGTCAAATATCAAGCTATCGGGATTATGAGGAGGAAAAAGAAATGGCATCATTACAAAAGAAATGGAAAGGATTGGTATTCTGCCTGCTGCTGGCAGTCCCTTCCTGGTTTCTGGGGAAAATGTTCCCCATCATCGGCGGCGCTGTCATCGCCATCATTGCCGGCATGGTCATAGCCGTATTCATGAAAACTAAAAACGGGCTGGAGGACGGTATCAAATTCACCTCCAAAAAAATACTGCAGTGGGCGGTCATCCTTCTGGGCTTTGGCATGAACTTAAATGTGGTGCTGGAGACGGGAAGGCAGTCCCTTCCCATCATTGTGTGCACCATCACCACCTCCCTGGTGATTGCCTTTGTGCTCCATAAGCTCATGCATATCCCGTCCAACATTTCCACCCTGGTGGGTGTGGGCTCCTCCATCTGCGGCGGTTCCGCCATCGCAGCCACGGCGCCTGTAATCAATGCGGATGACGATGAGGTTGCCCAGGCCATATCCGTGATTTTCTTCTTTAACGTGCTGGCAGCCATCCTGTTCCCCACCTTCGGCAAGTTCCTGGGATTTGACACTGCTTCCGGCAATGCCTTTGGCGTCTTTGCAGGGACAGCCATCAATGACACGTCATCCGTCACTGCCGCGGCAGCCACCTGGGACAGCATGTGGAATCTGGGGGCAGCCACTCTGGACAAAGCAGTCACGGTAAAGCTCACCAGGACCCTGGCTATCATTCCCATCACCCTGTGTCTGGCCTTTATCCGGACCAGGAAGGAGGAAAAGGCGGATCTGGCCAGCGGACAGTCCGTAAGCTTTAAAGATATCTTCCCGTTTTTTATTCTCTACTTCATCGGGGCTTCGGTCATCACCACCATTGCCATGGGAGCAGGGATTCCTGCCTCAGTCTTTGCCCCCATTAAGGAGCTGAGCAAGTTCTTCATCGTCCTGGCCATGGCAGCCATCGGACTGAACACGGATCTGTTAAGGCTTATCCGCACCGGCGGCAAGCCCATCCTCATGGGCGCCTGCTGCTGGGTGGGAATCACCGCAGTGAGCCTGGCACTTCAGAGCACGCTGGGAATCTGGTAAAATACATACATGTAACTCCAAAGGGGCTTTCCCGGCAGCAGTTAAAATGCAGCCGGGAAAGCCCCCTTTCTACGCATGATATTTCAGTTTTGTCTCCACCAGGAAATCCACGCCCAGCTCGTCCGGCTCCCTTCTCACCTCCACATTTTCCCGTTCAAAGAGGTCCGGATATTTGGACAGCAGGGCACGCTCCTGATTCACAAGGCGGTTCAGATGAAAATTCAAAATAGTGTGTAGCCGCTCCCAGTCCTTGGCCAGAATGGCGTCTGTTATCTCCTTATGCTGCTTAAGGGCTTCCCTGTCTATGCCCTGGTCCGCCATGGCCAAAAGACGAATCCGCATGTAATGGCCTGAATTGGCAGATATGATATCGTTGCAGTATCCCTTGTTGACCCCCACGTAAAAAATGGAATGAAAGTACATATCCTCGGCCAGAAATGCCCGTATATCCTCCTCCTCCACAAACTTCTCCTGACGGTCCAGGGACATCTCCAGCTCTGTGATGGCCTTTAAATCACACACTGCCATAAACTCCAGAATCACCTTCTCCTCCACACAGGTCCTGAGAAAGCGCTCGTTAAGTACCTTGTCATAATTAATCTTGGATATCATGGTTCCCCGCTGGGGAAGAAAGGTGATAAGCCCCTCCTTGGAAAGGCTGATGAGGGCATCTCTTACCGGCGTCCTTCCCACCTGGTAGGCCTCGCTGATATCCCTGATGCTGAAAATCATCCCGGGACGCAGCTTCAGGTTCAGAATGTCCGTGCGCAGTACGTCATATATGTTGTCTTCCGAATTCCTGCTGTCTGTGCTGCCCATAGAACTCCTCCTGTCAGATCTCTGCTACCTCCCTGTACATGTTCAGGGCTGTCTCTGAATTATAATTATGATTTGGGTGTCAAAACTTGCGGTAACCTATAGTGTTTATCCACGAGATAATGTATAATAAGAGCATATCAAGTGT